>Ga0102593_1000026_pt1 | contig 463432 bp, 395 predicted proteins | sample AraplaCol_mMS_r2_2_FD_76862 | JGI IMG/M metagenome (GOLD analysis project Ga0102593, IMG submission 76862) | Arabidopsis root microbial communities from North Carolina, USA - plate scrape MF_Col_mMS_r2 (SPADES assembly) (version 2) | ecosystem: Host-associated > Plants > Roots > Endosphere... | reverse complement strand
CGCCCGCACGCTCCAGCACCGCGCGGATCACCGTCGCGCCCAGTTCGGGCGCCGCAATCTTCGCGAGCGAGCCGCCGAATTTGCCGACCGCGGTCCGCGCGGCCGATACGATCACTACATCCGTCATTTCCCTTTCCTCCAGGCCCGCACGACACGGCGCATCGTTACCGGCCCTGTTAAAAAAACTGCGGTGCACCGGACAGCGTGCGCCGCTGTCCGGTTTTCGTCAATCGCGCTGCAACACGTAGCGCCCGGGCGCCGGCTCGATCACCGGGAATTGCGCGGAACCCGGCTGGGCCGGCGGCGCGACCTTGCGGCCGCCGTACGCGTCGAGCCACTCGACCCACGTCGTCCACCAGCTTCCCGGCTGCTCGGTCGCCCCGGCAAACCAGTCGTCCGCGGATTCGGGCAGGTCGCCCTCGTTGACCCAGTAGCTGCGCTTCTTCTTCGCCGGCGGATTGATCACGCCCGCGATGTGCCCCGACGCGCCGAGCACGAATTTCAGCGGACCCGACAGGATCGACGTCGATGCGTAGGCGGTCTGCCACGGCACGATGTGATCCTCGCGTGAGCCGTAGATGAAGGTCGGCACGTCGATCAGCGACAGGTCGACCGATTCGCCGCACACAGTCAACGCACCCGGTTCGCGCAGCTTGTTTTCGAGATAGGTATGGCGCAGGTACCACGCGTACATCGGGCCCGGCAGGCTCGTCGAATCGCTGTTCCAGTACAGCAGGTCGAACGGCGCGGGCGTGCGGCCCTTCAGGTAGTTGTCGACGACGTAGTTCCACACCAGATCGTTCGGACGCAGGAACGAAAACGTGTTCGCGAACTCCATGCCGCGCATCAGCCCCGGTTGCGTACCGTTCTTGCCGCCGATGGTCTGCTCGCGCATCTGCACGTGCGCCTCGTCGACGAACACGTCGAGAATGCCCGTGTCGGTGAAGTCGAGCATCGCGGTGAGCAGCGTCATCGATGCGGCCGGATGTTCGCCGCGGGCGGCGAGCACCGCGAGCGCGGTCGCGAGCATCGTGCCGCCGACGCAGAAGCCGAGCGTGTTGATCTGCTCGCGGCCGCTGATCTGCTGCACCGCGTCGATCGCCGCGAGCAGCCCTTCGTTCATGTAGTCGTCCCACGTCTTGTGCGCGACCGACGCATCCGCGTTGCGCCACGACACGAGGAACACCTGATGGCCGTTCGACAGCGCGTGCGCGACGAGCGAATTCTCGGGTTGCAGGTCGAGGATGTAGAACTTGTTGATGCATGGCGGCACGATCAGCAGCGGCCGCTCGAACACCTTGTCCGTCTTCGGCGTGTACTGGATCAGCTGGATCAGGTCGTTCTCGTACACGACCGCGCCCGCGGTACACCCGAGGTTCTTGCCGACCACGAACTGCGATTCGTCGGTCTGCGAAATCTTGCCGCGCTGCAGGTCGCCGAGCAGGTTCATCATCCCCTGCCGCAGGCTTTCGCCCTGCGTCTCGAGGATCGATTTCTGTGCATCGGGATTGAGTGCGAGGAAGTTGCTCGGCGCGGCGGCGGCCGTCCATTGCTGGACCGTGAAACGAATGCGCTCGCGCGTCTTCGGATCGGTCTGCAGCGCGTCGGCCAGCTCCTGCAGATAACGCGCGTTGAGCAGATACCACGCAGCCGCGAACGCATGCGCGGGCGACGCCTTCCATGCGTCGCCGCTGAAGCGGCGGTCTTTCAACTCCGGCGACTCGAGCTTCGCGGCGGCCGCCTGCTGCATCAGCGTCATGCAATCGCGCGCGTAATCGGCCTGCAATGCCTGGAGCCGTTCGGGCGGAATCGCGGCGACCGGCAGCTTCAGCCCCGCGAACGGCGACGCCATCGCGCCGAAGTCGGGCATCGACGGCAGCTGGAACGGAAACGACGTCGGGAACTGGAATGTCGCGAACGGATTGACGGTGGCCGAGGCCGTCGCGGCACGCGCCGGGTCGGCAAAACCGCGCCACGCGTTCAACCACGACTCGAACATCTGCTGCATCGGCTGGGCGGCCGGATCGAAACCGGTGCTGCCCGCGGAAGTGCCCGCATGCGCGGACGTCGACGAATTTTTCGATGCTGTCATTACCTGCCTTACCGGTGATTCGTGAGCGTCAATCGTGAAATCCTGCTCGCGCGCGGCGTGCCGGCTGCGAGCCGGGCCGTCATGCTCTGGAGAGGCGTCTCCAGATTCTGCCGCAGTGCGGTATTTTTATCATTATCGTTTTCCCCATGTGAAGCGCCCGATCAAACTACTGAACATTTCACGGAGATAATCCGCGCACGACAGACGGGACAAGGGTTCCGGCGAAACATAAAACATTTTGCTTGACTTGACTCCGGGATTTTTCATTCAGTTGCGCATGCAGTGCCGCATTGCCGCCTCAATATCGAGATAACCCGATTTCGCGACGCAACAAAACCCGCGCATGCGCATGCGATCAATCGGCCAGCCAGATTGCCGCGGCCATGCGGCCCGTCACACGGTCGCGCCGGTACGAATAGAAGCGCGCGGGTTCGGCGACCGTGCAAGCTGTCCCGCCGCTCACGTGCACCACGCCCGCACGCACGAGTCGCAGGCGCGCGAGCGCGTAGAGATCGGCAAGAAACTTGCCGGGCGCGCCGTCGATGGCAACGAACGCATGACGGGTTTCATCATGCTCCGACTGCGCAGCCGTGTCGAGAAACGCGTCGCGCACCTCGGCGCCGACCTCGAACGCCCGCGGGCCGATCGCCGGGCCGAGATACGCATGCAGCGTGTCCGTCGCGCCGCCCGCGAGCGCCGCGACGCGCGCCGCCGTCTGCTCGACGATGCCGGCCGCAAGCCCGCGCCAGCCCGCATGCGCGGCGCCCACCGCGCGACCCTGCGCGTCGCACAGCAGCACGGGCAGGCAATCGGCCACCATCACCACGCAGACGGCGCCCGCCTGGTTCGTGACGCTCGCGTCGGCCTGCACCGGCGCCGTGGCCGCAGGCGCCGCGGCGATCACCTCGTCCGCCTGCACGATCCGTGCACCGTGAACCTGCTCGAGCCATGCGGCGCTCGACTGCCCGGCGAGGGCGAGCACGCGTGCGCGATTCACGGCGACATGGTCGGGATCGTCACCGGTATGCAGGCCGAGATTCATCCCGCCCGGCAGCGCCACACCGTCCTGCCAGCGCCCGTACGGGCCCTCGCTCACACCACCGTCGCGCGTCGTGATCAGCGCGCGCACGCGCGGCGACACCTGCCAGTCGGGTTGCACGCAGTCCTGCCACGTCAACGGCGCCAGGTTCGTCATCGGCACTCACTCCTCCTCATCGTCCATGTACGGCTCGTCGTCGTGATACTCGCCGCCGAAGTCGTCATCGTCGTAGACACCGTCGTCGTCGTCGAATTCCTCGTCGCCCTGCCCGAAGCCCAGCGCGGCGACCAGCGTGTTCATGTCGTCCGGCAGCGGGCAGCGCCACTGCATCGCCTTGCCGGTGACCGGATGCACGAGGCCGAGCCGCCATGCATGCAGCGCCTGTCGTGCGAACCCGTCCGGCAGCGGCGTGACCGAGCGCTTGCCGCGCGCACGTCCGTAGACCGGATCGCCGAGCAGCGGATGCCCGGCGTGCGCGCAGTGCACGCGGATCTGGTGCGTGCGGCCGGTTTCGAGATCGCACTGAATCGCCGAAACCGGCTGACGTTGCCACAGGCATGTGTCAACCGTGCGGAAATGCGTGCGCGCGGGCTTGCCCGACGCGCCGGTGACGACGGCCATGCGCGTGCGTTCGCGCGGATCGCGGCCGATCGGCGCGTCGATCGTGCCCTCCTCGGGCATCGTGCCCCACACCAGCGCGAAATAGCGGCGCTTCACCGTGCGGGCCTGCAGCTGGCGCACGAGGTCGGTCTGCGCGGCCAGCGTGCGCGCCACGACCATCAGGCCGGAGGTTTCCTTGTCGAGCCGGTGGACGATCCCCGCCCGCGGCAGGCCGGCCGCCGCGTCGCCGTAGCGATGCAGCAGACCGTTGAGGATCGTGCCGCTCCAGTTGCCAGCGGCCGGATGCACGACGAGGCCGGCCGGCTTGTTGATGACGACGAGCGCGTCGTCCTCGTAGATCACGTCGAGCGGCACGGGCTCCGGCGTGAACGCGAGCTGCTCGGGCAGCAGATCGGGCACGAGCGCGATCTTCGCGCCGAGCGGCACCGGCTGACGGATCTTCGCCGGCGCGCCGTCGACAAGCACGCGCTGCGCCTCGATCCAGCTCTGCAGGCGGCTGCGCGAGAATTCGGGGAACAGTTGGGCAAGCGCCTTGTCGAGGCGTTCACCCGCGAGCGACAGCGGCACTTCGACGACACGCGGCGCCTCGTCGACCGCCGCGGACGGCACGACGGGCGGCTGCATCGCATCGCCGGCCAGATCGTCATCGAGGGAATCCCCCGACGCAGCGTCGGCGGGCCGATCGCTTGGGCTATAATCTTCGCGATTTGGTGTGCCCGGCTGGGCATTCTGCGAACTTGAACGGGTCATTTAGACTGGGTCACCGAGACTTGAAGCTAGGACATGCGAGCATGATGAATTCGACCAAACGCACGGCCAGAACCGTCGCCGCCCGGGCTGCGGCGGTAGCGGCCGCGGCCCTCATCGCCGGCTGCCACGGCTTGCCGCAGAAGCAGGACGAGACGGCTACCTGGTCGAACAACAAATTATACTCAGAGGCCCAGGACGCACTGTCCGGCGGCGACTGGGGCAAGTGCGCGAAATATTTCGAATCGCTGCAAGGCCGCGATCCGTTCGGCCATTTCGCGCAGCAAGCGCAAATCAACGTTGCATACTGCAACTGGAAGGATAACGAAGCAGCAGCGGCCGACCAGGCCGTCGATCGCTTCATCCAGCTCCACCCCGATCATCCGGACATCCCGTACGCGTACTACCTGAAGGGGATGATCCACTTCAACGACGATCTCGGCCTGTTCGGGCGCTTCTCCGGCCAGGACATGAGCGAGCGCGATCCGCAGGCGCTGCGCGAATCGTACGATGCGTTCAAGGTCGTGGTCGATCGCTTCCCGAAGAGCAAGTACGCGCCCGATGCGGCCGCGCGGATGCGCTACATCGTCAACGCGCTCGCGTCGCACGAAGTGCATGCGGCCGACTACTACTACCGTCGTGGCGCGTATGTCGCGGCCATCAACCGCGCGCAGCTCGCGATCAAGGACTACAAGGGCGCGCCGGCGATCGAGGATGCGCTGCACATCATGATCCTGTCGTACGGCAAGCTGAACCAGCCGGAACTCGCCGAGGACACCAAGCGCGTGCTCGCGGGCACGTTCCCCGACAGCCCGTACGTGACGGGCCATTCGCGCCCCGGTGCGAAGAAGTCGTGGTGGCAGTTCTGAAGCACGGCACGATGTAACACCCGTTGCGCACACAAAAAACCCGGCCATCGAGCCGGGTTTTTTATTGGCGCCGCATGCAAGCGGCACCGGGGCGATCAAGCGACAAGCGTCGCGCGTGCAATCAAGCGTGCTTGCCCGAGCGGTGCTCGTCGAAGAAATCCTGCACGACCGCGATCTCGCGCGTGCGCTTGAACGGCGGCAGGCTTTGCCAGATCCGGCGCCCGTACGGCTTGTCGACGAGCCGCGTGTCGCAGATCATCAGCACGCCGCGATCCGTCTCCGCACGAATCAGCCGGCCCGCGCCCTGCTTCAGCGTGATCACGGCCTGCGGCAACTGGTGCACCGCGAACGGGCTCAGCCCCTTCTTCGTCAATGCATCGAGCCGCGCGGCCAGCACCGGATCGTCCGGCGGCGCGAACGGCAACTTGTCGATCACGACCAGCGACAACGCATCGCCACGCACGTCGACACCTTCCCAGAAGCTCTGGCTACCGACCAGGATCGCATTGCCGTACGCGCGGAAGCGGTCGAGCAGTTCGGTGCGGCTTGCGTCGCCCTGCACGAGCAATGGCGTGTTCCAGCCGCGCGATTCGATCACGTCGCGCAGCTTCGACGCGATCCGGTCGACCGCGCGCAGCGTCGTGCACAGCATGAACACGCCACCGCCGGATGCCTCGATCGCCGGCAGCGCGGCATCGAAGACGGCATCGGTAAACGCCGGCGAAGACGGCTGCGGCAGGTTGCGCGGCACGTACAGCAGCCCCTGCGACTGGTAATCGAACGGGCTGGCGAGCGTCATCGAACGACGCGAGCTGAGGCCCATCTGCGCCGCGTAGTGCGTGAAATCGCCGCGCACCGACAACGTGGCCGACGTGAACACCCATGCACGCGGCACGCCCGCACGCTGCTTCGCAAAGATCGGTGCGACCGACAGCGGCGTTTCGTGCAGCTGGACGGTATGCGCGAACACCTCGACCCAGCGCACCTTCTCGTTCGGATCGCCGTCGGCGGCCGCCTTGTCGCCCGCCGCTGCCGCGTCGGCTTGCGCGGCCGCTTCCGCCGCGCCGGGCGCGACCCAGCCGGCCAGCAGGTCCTGCAGCTCGCGCGCGCGCCGCAGGCACGCGCCGAGCGATTCCGCGCGCTCGGCCTGGCTCGCGAGCGCCGACGCAAGCGCATCGAGCGCCACGTCGAGCGCGTCGAGCGCACCGAACATCGGGTGATCGTCGCCGAGCTGGGCAAGCGACATGCGCACGATCTGGCCGTCGGCGAACGCCAGGCGCAAGTCACGCGCCGCGCGCTCGAGATCGCCGCCGAGCTTCACCCACTCGACCGCGTCGCGCGCATGGCTCAGGCCTTCGGCGACCGTGTCGCGCGCGAGCTCGAGGATCTGCGTCGTCGACAGCGTCTCGCCGAAGAACAGCGTCGCCGTCTCCGGCAGCTGATGCGCTTCGTCGAAGATGATCGTGTTCGCGTTCGGCAGCAGCTCGGCCATCCCCGTGTCGCGCAGCATGATGTCCGCGAAGAACAGGTGATGGTTGACGACGACGATGTCGGCCTGCTGCGCCTCGCGCCGCGCCTGCATCACGAAGCATTCCTTGTAGTGCGGGCATTCCTGGCCGAGGCAGTTGTCGCGCGTCGACGTGACCATCGACCACACGGGCGCGTTTTCCGGCACGCTCGCGAGTTCGGCCTTGTCGCCGCTCTTCGTGATCTTCGCGAAGCGGACGATTTCCTGCAGATAGGCCGTGTCCTGCCGCGACGGCAGCCGGCCGTTGTCGGCCGTGCGTTGCAGATAGTAGTGGCACAAGTAGTTGGCGCGGCCCTTGAGCATCGCGACCGACACCGGCACCGCAAGCGCATTGCGCACGGTCGGGATGTCGCGCTGGAACAGCTGGTCCTGCAGGTGCTTCGTGCCGGTCGACACGATCACCTTGCCGCCCCACAGCATCGCGGGCACCAGATATGCGTAGGTCTTGCCGGTACCCGTGCCGGCCTCGACGATCAGTGTGTTGTCGCCTGCGTCGCTGTCGGATTCGGTTGCCGCGGCATCGTCCGCGGCCGCCCCGGCCGTCTTGTCGGCGTCGCCCAAGCGGCGTGCCGGCCGCTTGCGGGTTTCGAAGATCTCGGGCTCGGGCATCCGGCGCGCGGATGCCTCCATCGCGGACGCGACCGCGCGCGCCATCTCGATCTGCGACGTACGCGGCCGGTACCCATCGAGCGCGCGCGCCAGCAACCCGCCTTCGCCAAAGATCGTGTCGAGTTCGTCGACGCGCTTGCGGCTCAGCTCGAAGGTGCCTTCGGGCGCACGAACGCGCCCGGCGGACGTCGTGTCACGCCGGGCATCGGGGGTGGCTTCAAGCGGTGAATTCAAGGCAAGCGTTCCTGTGTCCAGCGCCCGGGCGGCGCCGGCGCTTGCCAGGCCGCGCTCAGGCGCGCTTATCCGGTTCGAGCTGCGATTGCAGCAAAATGATTTTGTCCTTGGCCGCCAGCTTTTCCTTCTTCAGCCGGTGCAGCGTGATGTCGTCGATGTCGGAGTGTCCTTCCTTCAGCTCGATCTCCCGAGCGAGCTGCTGGTGCTGCTCCTGCAATGCAGCCAAACGGTTGTGCAATTCCTGCTGCTGTTCCGTGTGACGGTTTTGCATACTTGCCTCCTCATCGAAGCAGCGCGACGACTGGCGTGCCGACGCGCCCGAGACTGATCCCGATCAATTCAACACGTTACTGCCCCTGCTGTTGCTGCTGCTTGGCCTTCTCGGCCGCTTCCTGCTGACGCCGCTCGACATCGGCCTTGTGCTGCGCGGCTTCCTTCTGCTTCTGCTCGTAGCGCGTGGCGTTGTCCGCCCGCTCCTGCGCCTTCTGCGCCGCCTGCTGGTGCGCCTGGTCGAGCTTGCGCTGGAAATCTGCCTGCTTCTGGTCGTATGCCTGCTTGCTCGCCGCGCGTTGTGGCCCTTCCGCGCCGCGCTGCGCCTGCTTCAGTGCATTCTGCTCCTGCTTGTCGCGGAATGCAGCCGCGTTCGCCGCGTCGTTCGCCGCCCGCTGCGGAGCTTCCGCCTCGTTCCGGGCCTGCTTCAACGCCTGCTGCTGGTCGCGCTGCTGCGCCCGCACCGCGCGCTGCTCGTCGTTCAGCGCGAGCTGCTCCTGGCGAATGCTCGCCCGCTCCTCGCGCATCTGGTCGCGCGCCTTGCCGAGACAGTGGTTGACGAAGAACTTGCTGTAACAGTCGTGCTCCGCCACCGCATAACGATAATCGTTTTCCGCGGAGCGTTGATTGAGCACTTTTTGACGGGCGTCGAAATCCGGGGCGGCGGAGGCTGCAACGGGCGCGGACGCGACGGTGTCCGGCGCGCTGGCGCCAGTGGCCTGCGCAAATGCACCGGAAGGCCCGGCAGACAAAGCCGCGGCGAGCGCTGCGCCGAGCGCGACGAGAGAAATGCGGGAAGTTGGCAACGTCGTAGGAAAGCTGCGGGACATGTGTCAAATTCTATCACCCCCGGCTGGACGCTCCGCCATTTATGGCAAAATGCCCCGCTTCATTCACCCGCGGCCTCTGGCCCGTCGGGCCCGCCGGGCAACCCGCCGCTCCGGGGCTGCCGGCCCGCGCCGCGATTTCAGCAGGCAGACAGACCATCCACGACATGACGGAAACCGTAGCACTCAAGATCGTACAGCGCATCGCCACCGAACTGTCCGTCCAGCCGCGTCAGGTCGCGGCGGCCGTGCAACTCCTCGACGAAGGCTCGACCGTTCCGTTCATTGCCCGGTACCGCAAGGAAGTGACCGGCAACCTGGACGACACGCAGCTGCGCAACCTCGAGGAACGCCTCCTGTATCTGCGCGAACTCGAGGATCGCCGCGCCGCGATCCTGTCGAGCATCGACGAACAGGGCAAGCTGACCGACGAACTGCGTGCCGCGATCGACGCGGCCGACAGCAAACAGGTGCTCGAAGACCTTTATCTGCCGTACAAGCCGAAGCGCCGCACGCGTGCACAGATCGCCCGCGAAGCCGGCCTCGAGCCGCTCGCGCAGGCGCTGCTCGCGAACCCGCTGCTCGACCCGCAGGCCGAGGCGGCCGCCTATGTCGACGCCGACAAGGGCGTCGCCGACGTGAAGGCCGCGCTCGACGGCGCGCGCGACATCCTGTCCGAACAGTTCGGCGAGACGGCGGAACTGCTTGGCAAGCTGCGCGACTACCTGCACAACCAGGGCGTCGTGTCGTCGGCCGTCGTCGAGGGCAAGGAAAACGAGGAAGGCGAGAAATTCCGCGATTATTACGACTACGCGGAAACGATCAAGACCGTGCCGTCGCACCGTGCGCTCGCGCTGTTCCGCGGCCGCAACGCCGGCGTGCTGACGATCAAGCTCGGCCTCGGCGAGGAACTCGACGCGCAGGTGCCGCATCCCGGCGAGGCGATGATCGCGCGCCATTTCGGCATCGCGAACCAGAATCGCCCGGCCGACAAATGGCTGTCCGACGTCTGCCGCTGGTGCTGGCGCGTGAAGGTGCAGCCGCATATCGAGAACGAACTGCTCACGCAGCTGCGCGAAACGGCCGAAACCGAAGCGATCCGCGTGTTCGCGCGCAACCTGAACGACCTGCTGCTGGCCGCGCCGGCCGGCCCGAAGGCCGTGATCGGCCTCGACCCCGGCCTGCGCACGGGCGTGAAGGTCGCGGTCGTCGACCGCACCGGCAAGGTGCTCGCGACCGACACGATCTACCCGCACGAGCCGCGCCGCGACTGGGACGGCTCGATCGCGAAACTCGCGCGCATCGCCGCGCAGACGCAGGCCGAGCTGATCAGCATCGGTAACGGCACCGCGTCGCGCGAAACCGACAAGCTCGCGAGCGAACTGATCGCGAAACACCCGGAGCTGCGGCTGCAGAAGATCGTCGTGTCGGAAGCCGGCGCGTCGGTCTACTCGGCGTCCGAGCTCGCCGCGAAGGAATTCCCGGATCTCGACGTGTCGCTGCGCGGCGCCGTGTCGATCGCCCGCCGCCTGCAGGACCCGCTCGCCGAGCTCGTGAAGATCGAGCCGAAGGCGATCGGCGTCGGCCAGTACCAGCACGACGTGAACCAGCGCGAACTCGCCCGCTCGCTCGACGCGGTCGTCGAGGATTGCGTGAACGCGGTCGGCGTCGACGCGAACACCGCGTCGGCCCCGCTGCTCGCCCGCGTGTCGGGCCTGAACGCGACGCTCGCGCGCAACATCGTCGACTATCGGGATGCAAACGGCCCGTTCCCGTCGCGCGAGCACCTGCGCAAGGTACCGCGCCTCGGCGACAAGACTTTCGAACAAGCCGCCGGCTTCCTGCGCATCAACGGTGGCGAAAACCCGCTCGACCGCTCGTCGGTGCACCCGGAAGCGTATCCGGTCGTCGAGCGGATGCTCGCGAAGATCAACAAGCGCATCGACGACGTGCTCGGCAACCGCGAAGCGCTGTCGGGTCTGTCGCCGACGGAATTTGTTGACGAACGTTTCGGCCTGCCGACCGTGCGCGACATCCTGGCCGAACTGGAGAAACCGGGCCGCGATCCGCGTCCGGAATTCAAGACGGCCACGTTCCGCGAAGGCGTCGAGAAGGTCTCGGATCTCGTGCCGGGCATGACGCTCGAAGGTGTCGTGACGAACGTCGCGGCGTTCGGCGCGTTCGTGGATATCGGCGTGCACCAGGACGGCCTCGTCCACGTGTCGGCGATGTCGACGAAGTTCATCAAGGACCCGCACGAAGTCGTGAAGGCCGGCCAGGTCGTCAAGGTGAAGGTGATCGACGTCGACGTGAAGCGCCAGCGCATCGCGCTGACGATGCGCCTCGACGACGACGCGGCAGCGCCCGGCATGACGTCGCGCGGCGGCCAGGATCGCAGCAATGCGGGGCGCGGCGCCGCCCGCCCGCAGCGTTCGCGCGAACCGGAGCCGGCCGGCGCGATGGCCGCGGCATTCGCGAAGCTGAAGCGCTGAGCACGCGAACAGCCGTCGACGTACAAAAAAGCCCGCCGAAAGGCGGGCTTTTTCATTATCTGGACAAACGCGGCGCGCGCCGCGCTCGTCAGATCTCGATCTTCGTCCCGAGCTCGACGACGCGGTTCGCCGGAATCGCGAAGAAATCGGTCGGCTTCGCGGCATTCTGGTGCATCCACGCGAATACGCGCTCGCGCCAGATCGACATCCCCGGCAAATGCGTCGGCACGACCGTTTCGCGCGCGAGGAAGAACGACGTGTCCATCAGCTCGAACGTCATGTCGTGCGTCCGGCCAAATTCCTCGAGCACGGCCTTCACGTCCGGCGTCTCGTTGAAGCCGTACTCGGCCTTGACGATGTACAGCCCGCCGCCCGCATCGCGCGCGCTCTGGCGCTTGTCGTCGCGCACGTACGGAATGTCGCGCGTGACGAACGTCAGGAAAATGGTCCGCTCGTGCAGGACCTTGTTGTGCTTCAGGTTGTGCAGCAGGCTGACGGGCACCAACTTGTCGTTGCCGGTCAGGTAGATCGCGGTACCGGACACCCGGTGCGGCGGATGCGCGAGCAGCCCCTGCAGGAACGGCTCCAGCGGAATACCGTCGGCCGCCGTGCGCTCCTTGACGATGTGACGCCCCTTGTACCAGGTCATCAGCAGGAAGAACAGCAGCGCGCCGATGCCGAGTGGCAGCCAGCCGCCCTGCGCGACCTTCAGCAGGTTTGCGCCGAAAAAGCCGAGGTCGATCGCAAGAAACACCGCGATGATCGCGCCGACCAGCAGCCGGTTCCAGTTCCACACCTTCACCATCACGACGCACGCGAGCACGGTCGTGATCACCATCGTCGCCGTCACCGCGATGCCGTACGCAGCCGCGAGGTTGTCCGAGCTCTTGAAACCGACGACGATACAGAGGATCACGGCCAGCAGCAGCCAGTTCACGACCGGCACGTAGATCTGGCCGATCGCGAGCTCGGACGTATGCAGCACCTTCATGCGCGGCACGTAGCCGAGCTGGATCGCCTGCGACGTCAGCGAGTACGCGCCGGAAATCACCGCTTGCGACGCAATCACGGTCGCGACCGTCGACAGCACGACGAGCGGCAGCAACCCCCATTCGGGTGCCAGCAGGAAGAACGGGTTTTCGATCGCTTTCGGATTCTGGATCAGCAGCGCGCCCTGACCGAAATAGTTCAGCACGAGCGACGGCATCACGAGCCCGTACGCGGCGTACCGGATCGGCTTGGCACCGAAGTGGCCCATGTCCGCATAGAGCGCTTCCGCGCCGGTCAGCACCAGCACGACCGAGCCGAGCACGACGTAGGCCTGCAGCAGGTGGTCGGCCATGAATGACGCCGCGTAATACGGATTGATTGCCGCGATGATGCCCGGCACGCGAACGATGTGGTACACGCCGAGCGCCGCGATCACGACGAACCACAGCACCATGATCGGGCCGAACAGCTTGCCGACCAGCGCGGTACCGTGCCGCTGGATCCAGAACAGCGCGATCAGGATCACGATCGTGATCGGCAGCACGAGATGGGACAGGTGCGGCGTCGCGATCTCGAGACCTTCGACGGCCGACATCACGGAAATCGCCGGCGTGATCACCGCGTCCCCGTAGAACATGCACGCGCCGAATATCCCGAGCGCCATCAGCGCGCCCGCGACACGGGTTTTCGAATCGAGCGGCCGCAGCGACAGCGCCATCAGCGCGAGCACGCCGCCTTCGCCGTTGTTGTCCGCCCGCATCACGAACAGCAGGTACTTGACGCCGACCACCAGCAAGATGGCCCAGAACAACAGCGAGATCACGCCGAGAATCGACCCTTCGGTCAGCGGAATGCCGTGCGCGGGGCTGAACGCTTCCTTGAGCGAATACAGCGGGCTGGTGCCGATGTCGCCGAACACGACGCCGATGGCTGCTATCGCTAGCGCCCGCATCGAGTGTTGTTGCGTCGAATGCGGCGAGTGTGCGGCGTCGGTCGCGTGAGTCGTGTCGTTCATATGAAGCGTAATAATCGGGTCCGGGTCGGACAAAACGAGCGCTATTCTACTCGCGCCCCCGTGAAACGCCGCCCTGCCGTGTTGCCGTGGAACCACGTGATCCACGCTGCGCATGCAATCCGGCGCGACCTGTGGCAGGGCTGCCATCATAGCCGGGGCCGCGCCGCCTGCCTATCGGGTCCGCAAGGTGCCCCGCGGGGCGCCACGCGCGCGCCAATGAAAAACGGCGCCGCAAGCGGCGCCGTACAAGGCTTTCCTTCGATCGGCCGGCCGCTTACGCGCCCGAACCGTCGCGCTGTGCGCGACCGCGCTTGATCCACGCCTCGAGGTTGTGCGGACGGACCGTGTCCCACTCCTCGAACGGCTGATGAATCCACGGATTCGTCGGCAAGAACTGCGTGTGATAGTCGGGCTTGACCTTCGAGCAACCCTTGTACCAGAGCACGGCCGAACGCACGGCCGTGACCGCCGGATAGCGCTCCTTCAGGTGCTCCTGCACGCGTGCGAGCGTGACGCCGGAATCGACGAGGTCGTCGACCAGCAGCACGTTGCCCGCGAGATGGCCGCGCGTCATCGTGATGTACTGCGCGATGTCGAGCTCGCCCTGCTCGGTGCCGGCTGCTTCTCGGTACGAGCTCGTCGCGAGAATCGCGAGCGGCACGTCATAGATGCGCGACAGTTGGTCGCCGACGCGCAGGCCGCCGCGCGCGAGGCACAGGATCTGGTCGAACTTCCAGCCGGAGGCATGCACCTGGAGCGCAAGCAGCTCGATCAGACGGTGATACTCGTCCCAGCCTACCCACAGGTTCTTGTCGTCGTTGCGCGGATCGGTCATCAAGTCTGCCGCCGTCATCGTGATTTGCTGCGTCATCTCGGAATTACACCTTGAACGGATGGCGGAGCAGGATCGTTTCGTCGCGGTCCGGGCCCGTCGACACCATGTCGACCGGCACGCCAGCCACTTCCTGGACGCGTGCGAGGTAGGCCTGCGCGTTCACCGGCAGTGCGTCCCACGTGTTGATCCCGACCGTGCTTTCCTTCCAGCCGGCGAACGTCTCGTACACCGGTTCGCAACGCGCGACATCGACCGCGCCACGCGGCAGGATGTCCACGTCCTTGCCGTCGACCTTGTAGCCGACGCACAGCTTGACTTCGTCGAGGCCGTCGAGCACGTCGAGCTTCGTCATGCACAGGCCCGACACGCCGTTGATCTGGATCGAGCGGCGCAGCGCAGCCGCATCGAGCCAGCCGGTGCGGCGCGGACGGCCGGTGACCGAGCCGAATTCCTTGCCGACGTTCGCGAGCGTGACGCCGATCTGGTCCTGGCGCTGCGGGTTGTCCGCATCGTACAGCTCGCTCGGGAACGGGCCCGAGCCGACGCGCGTGCAATACGCCTTCGTGATGCCGAGGATGTAGTTGAGCTTCTGCGGACCGACGCCCGCGCCGGCCGACGCCGCACCGGCGACGCAGTTGCTCGACGTGACGAACGGATAGGTGCCGTGGTCGATGTCGAGCAGCGTGCCTTGCGCGCCTTCGAACAGCAGGTTCTGGCCCGCATTGTTCGCGTCGTACAGGCGGCGCGACACGTCGGCCACCATCGGCTTCAGGCGGTCGGCATAGCCGAGCATCGTGTCGAGCGTGGCCTGGAAGTCGACGGCCGCGCCGCCCAGATACTGGGTCAGCACGAAGTTGTGGTAATCGAGATTTTCGCGCAGGCGATCGGCGAAGGTCTTCGCGTCGAACAGGTCCTGCACGCGCAGCGCGCGGCGGCCGACCTTGTCTTCGTACGCAGGGCCGATGCCGCGGCCCGTCGTGCCGATCTTGCCCGCGCCCTTGCGCGCTTCGCGCGCCTGGTCGATCGCGATGTGGTACGGCAGGATCAGCGTCGTGGCTTCGGAGATGAACAGACGGTCGCGCACGTTCACGCCGGCTTCTTCGAGCTCGCCGATTTCCTTGAACAGTGCTTCGGGGGACAGAACGACGCCGTTGCCGATGTAGCAGGCGACGCCTTCACGCATGATGCCCGACGGAATGAGGCGCAAGATCGTTTTCTTGCCGCCGATGATGAGGGTGTGGCCGGCGTTGTGACCGCCCTGGAAACGCACGACGCCCTGAGCGTGGTCCGTCAGCCAGTCGACGATCTTGCCCTTGCCTTCATCACCCCATTGCGTTCCCACGACGACGACATTGCGCCCGGGAGTCACGTTCACTGCGCTGGCAGACATGTTGATTCGTTAGCTGGTTAAAAACGTATTCTACCTATGTTCGCGGGCGATTCCGAATTTTTCCGTTTCGCTTCAACGATATGCACGCCGAAGCACGGCCCGCGAACGCCTCTTTATCGGGGTTCGACCATCCATGCGCCGTTGCGCTCGACGAGCGAACGATCGCATGCGAATTCGTCGAGCACGTGATCGTGGCCCGGCAGCGCCTGGATCACGACCTCGCCCGCATCGCGCAGCGCCGCGACCGCCGCGCCCAGCGCGTCGTCCTGCGCCCACGGCGCGAGAATCGCGGTGCCGCGCGCCTCGACCGGCGAAATCCGTGCGAGCTCGCGCAGATCGAGCGAGAAGCCGGTTGCCGGACGGGAGCGGCCATAGGCCTGCCCCACGTGGTCGTAACGACCGCCGCGCGCGATCGCGTTCGGCACGCCGTCGATGTAGGCGCTGAACATCGCGCCGCTGTGATACGCGTAGCCGCGCAGGTCGGCGAGATCGATCGCGACTTCGACGCCCTTCGCCTGCGACGCAAGCTGCGCGAGATCGTCGAGCGCCCGCGTGATTTCCGGCAGCACCGGCAGGCGCGTGCGCGCCTCGGCGAGCACGCTCGCGTCGCCGTAGAGGTTCGGCAGCGCACGCAGCGCGGCACGCGTGTCGGCGCCGAGATCGTCGGTGAGTTCGTTCAGCAGCGGCACGTCCTTGCCCGACAGCGCGTCGTACAGCGACTCGCCGCGCTCGGCGGCCTGCGCGTCGCGCGCCAGCAGCGCCGCGAGCACGCCCGCGTGACCGAGGTCGAGGCGGATGCGCGACAGGCCCGCGAGGTGCAGCGCGTCGAGCATCAGTTGCTGGATCTCGAGATCGGCTTCCAGCCCCGCGTGCCCGTAGATTTCGGCGCCGATCTGGATCTGCTCGCGCGTCGCGTGCAGGCCGCGCGGGCGCGTATGCATCACATGGCCCGCATAGCAGAGGCGCGTCACGCCCTGACGGTTCAACAGATGCGCGTCGATCCGCGCGACCTGCGGCGTGATGTCCGCGCGCAGGCCGAGCGTGCGACCCGATAACTGGTCGACCAGCTTGAAGGTGCGCAGGCGCAGATCGGCGCCGCCGCTCGTCAGCAGCGATTCGAGATACTCGAGCAGCGGCGGCATCACCATTTCGTAGCCGTACGAACGGAAGCGGTCGAGCAGCCTGCGGCGCAGCTCCTCGATCTTGCGCGCTTCCGACGGCAGCACGTCGGCGATATTCTCGGGAAGTAACCAGGTCGACATCGGTACGGTCCTACGACGGGAAACGGCGCGCGATACGCGCGCCGCGAGTTGAATCGGAACTTCGAAATCGGGCGGAACGAACGGCGGATGCGCCGTCCGGATCGGGGCTCCGTCAGGTCGCGAGTAGCAGCAGCACGAGCCCGAGCACCATCACGATCAGCCCGCCGATCCGGATATGATGCGGCGGCCGCTCGGCTATTCTACGAAACGTGTCGCGCCAGGCGACGGGAAACACGAAGGGGAACGCCCCCTCGATGATCAGCATCAGCGCTACTGCGAGCAACAACGAGCCAGCCAGGTCCATGCGAGCGACGGCGCCGCTCGACGCGGCGCCCCAAGGTCAATGTTTGCGGGGAGCAGGCGCCGCCGGTGCGGCACCGCCCGTCGGGCTGCGCATGAAGCGGAAGAACTCGCTGTCGGGATCGACAACGATGATGTCGTTGCGCTTGAACGTATTCCGGTAGGCCTGCAGGCTCGCGTAGAACTGATAGAACTGCGGATCGCGGCCGAACGCATCGGCGGCGATCGTCGCGGCCTTCGCATCGCCCTCACCCTTGATCGTCTGCGCGGACTTGTACGCGTTCGCGAGCACGGCCTGCTGCTCGCGTTCGGCGTCGGCCTTGATCTGCTCGACGTCGGCCGCACCTTGCGCACGCACCTGGGCCGCCTGGTCGCGCAACGCGCCGATCATCCGCTGATAGACGGCGTCCGTCTGCGCGGCCGGCAGGTCGACCCGCGTCAGCTGGACGTCGACCACGTCGACGCCGAAACCGGACGCTTGCGCCTTCGCCGCATCGCGCGCCGCATCGGCGATCGCGCGCTGACCGCCGAGGGCATCGTCGAGCGCGCGCTTGCCGAATGCGTCGCCGAGCGCGCTCTTCAGCGCGCCCGACAGTCGTTCGACCGCCGCGGCCGGATCGCCGCCCGTCGCCGTGAAATATTTCATCGGATCGCTGATCCGGTACTTCACCGCATACGCGACGAGCAGGTCATGCTTGTCTTCGGTTGCCAGCTGCAGCGGATCGGCCGACTCGAGCGACTGCAGGCGCGTGTCGATCAACGTGGCCGTCTGCAGCGGCGGCGGCAGCTTGAAGTGGACGCCGGGGCCCGCGAGCTCCGGCTGCGTACCGTCGCGGCCCGACAGCACGGCCGCATGGCGCGGATCGACGGTCAGGACCGTCGACGATGCCGCGAAGGCAACGATCACGATTGCGACGACGAGCGCAATGATTCGGTTCATGTTCTGCGCTCCCCGTTACTTCGTATCGTCTTCACGCGACCGGCTGCGAAACGCGTCGCGCGATCGCAGCACGTCGACACCCGACGCGGTGGCGGCCGGTGCGGCGCTCGCCGGCGCGGCAGCGGCTGCCGAGGGCGCCGTTGCGGCCGGTGCCGACGCCGCATCGGGCGCGGATGCGCCGGTCGACGCCGCGGCGTTTTGCCGCCCCTGCTCGACGAGCTTGTCGAGCGGCAGATACACGACGCTGTTGCCGCCCTTGTTGCCGACGAACACCTTCGTCGCGTTCGAATAGATTTCCTGCATCGTCTCGAGGTACATCCGCTCGCGGATGACCGCCGGCGCCTTCGAGTATTGCGCGTAGACCTGCTTGAAGCGGTCCGCGTCGCCTTCGGCTTCGGTGACCACGCGATCGGCATACGCCTTCGCTTCGTCGACGAGCTTCGCCGCATCGCCCTGCGCCTTCGGCAGCAGGTCGCTCGCATACGCCTGCGCGGCGCGCTTCGCGGCCTCGCGCTCGTCCCGCGCCTTCGCGACTTCCGCGTACGCGGCCTGGGTCTGCTCCGGCGCCGCGACGCTCTGCATCGTGACGGCCGTCACCTCGAGCCCCGACTGGTAGCGGTCGAGGTCGCGCTGGATCGCGGTGGAAAGCTGCTCGCGCAGCGCATCGCGATCCTGGTTCAGCATGTCGGCCGCGCTGCGCGTGCCGACGATCGCGCACACCGCGGCCTGCGCGGCCTGCGACACGCTGCGTTCGGGATCGACGCTGCGGAACAGGTAATCGGTGGCGGAACGAATCCGGTACTGGACGATGAAGCGCACGTCGACGATGTCGGCATCGCGCGTCAGCATCGCGGCTTCTTTCACGTTTGCAAGGCGCACGACGTTATTGCGGCCGATCTCGATCGAGCGCACCTGCGACGTGTCAACGATCTCGTGCGACGCGAACGGATACGGCGCGCGCCAATGCACGCCTTGGCCGACCGTGCCCGACAGCTTGCCGAACTGCAGCACGACGCCCGTCTGGCCTTCCTGCACGACGAACAGCCCGCTGCCCGCATACACCGCGACCAGTACGCCGATCACGATGCCGACGCCGACCCGTGCGGCCCGGCCGTTGTCGGGACGGAAGCCGTTGCCGCCCTTGCCGCCGAACAGGCCGCTCAGGCGCCGGTTGAAGTTGCGCCACATCTCGTCGAGATCGGGCGGACCATCGCCGTCGCCGCCTTGCGGACGCTTCGATTCGTTCGCGCGCGGGCGGGACCCGTCCTTGCCATTGCCTTCGCCGCGTCCCCAGCGGGGATCGTTGATCGACAGCAAGGCGCGCATCCGCCGCCAGGTACTCCGCTCGTTGTATTCGTTCACCAGAGTTTGTTCACCAGATTGGACGCCGGCGAACCGGCCGGGACCGGTTAGCGCCCGTGTTCGGAAATCGTGTGGTCTTCGTGCGGTTCAGCGGACGTGCCATCGAGCGCGTCGGGTAACGTCGCGCTGGAAAGGTGTTCCGCGGAGGCGATTTCGGCGATGGCGGCACGCAACGTATCAAGACCCTGACCGGTGCGCGCGCTCAAAAAGACGCGCGAAATATTACCATACTCGTCCCGCTCGACCGCGTCGCCGCGGGCCGCCAGCTCGGGCACGGCGTCGATCTTGTTGAACACCAGCACCTGTCGGATCGTGTCCGCGCCGATCTCGTGCAGCACGCCGTTGACCTGCTCGATCTGCTCGAGCCTGACCGCGCTCGACGCATCGACCACATGCAGCAGCAGATCCGCATGGATCGTTTCCTCGAGGGTCGCGCGGAACGCCGCGACGAGCTGGTGAGGCAGCTCGCGGATGAACCCGACCGTATCGGACACCACGATCTGACCAACCTCGTCGCCGAGATACACGCGCCGCGACGTTGTATCGAGCGTGGCGAACAACTGGTCGGCCGCGTACGCCTGCGCTTTCGTCAGCGCATTGAACAACGTCGACTTGCCCGCGTTCGTATAGCCGACGAGCGACACCGACATCGTGCCGCTGCGCGCGCGCTGCCGGCGCTGCGTGCTGTGCTGGCGACGCAGCCGATCGAGCCGCGACTTCAGCATCTTGATGCGTTCGCCGATCAGCCGACGGTCGGTTTCGAGCTGGGTTTCGCCGGGGCCGCGCAGGCCGATACCGCCCTTTTGCCGCTCGAGGTGGGTCCACGCGCGAATGAGCCGGGTCGACAGATATTGAAGCTGTGCGAGCTCGACCTGCAGCTTGCCTTCGTGGCTGCGGGCACGCTGCGCGAAAATGTCGAGGATGAGGCTCGTGCGATCGACCACGCGCCTGTTAAGTGCCTGCTCCAGATTACGTTGCTGGGCGGGCGCCAACGCGTGGTTGAAGATGACGATTTCGACGTTGTGCGCGTCGCAGGCAAGCCGCAATTCTTCGGCTTTGCCGCTGCCGATGAACATCTTGGCATCGGGACTGGCGCGACGACCGGTGAGGGTGACGGCGGGACGGGCCCCCGCGCTGGAGGCGAGAAGACTGAGTTCTTCGAGACTGGCTTCGAAATCGGTCTTGCCGAAATCGATGCCGACGAGCGCTGCGTTGATCAAATTATCGGGTGTCAAGATAAGGCGGCTGGCATCGGTCGCTCGCGGCGACCGGATGCCGGCCGCTGCGATAAGTTAGGACGAGGCTTCCGCGTCCGGGTGGAAATTCACCGGGCGCGCCGGCACGACCGTTGAGATGGCGTGCTTGTAAACCATCTGGGTCACCGTATTACGGAGCAACACGACGTACTGGTCGAACGATTCAATGTTCCCTTGAAGCTTGATGCCGTTGACGAGGTAAATCGAAACGGGAACGTGCTCTTTGCGCAGTGCGTTCAAAAACGGGTCTTGTAACAATTGCCCTTTGTTGCTCATGGCGTACTCCATCTTTTTTTGCAGGTTGATCTGGATTGGCGACGAAGAAAAAGAGATCCGGCGCCAATCGCTACACTATAGCTGATTTTGCCTGCCCCGCCCGGCCACTGGCCATGGGGCCGATGCCTTGCGGGGCGTGCTTCAGCCCTTGTCCGCGTACGGGTTGTTCGACGAACGGAACTCTATGCGCAATGGAGTCCCGGTCAGCGAGAAAGTTTCGCGGAATCGGTTTTCGAGGTAACGCTTGTAGGTTTCCGTCACCGCGTCGAGCGCGTTGCCGTGGATCACGATGATCGGCGGATTCTGGCCGCCCTGGTGCGCATAGCGCAGCTTCGGACGCACCGGGCCGCGACGGCGCGGCTGCTGGAACTCGACGGCCTCGATCAGCGCGCGCGTGAGCTTCGGCGTCGGCAGCTTCGCCATCGCGGCCGCGTACGCGTCGTCGACCGAGCGCATCAGCGCGCCGATGCCCGTCTTCTTCGCGGCCGAAATGAAGTGCGATTTCGCGAAGTCGAGGAATTTCAGCTTGCGGGTCAAATCCGCTTTCGCGCGGTCGCGCGCGTGGTCGTCGAGACCGTCCCATTTGTTGACGCCGATCACGAGCGCGCGGCCCTGCTCGACGACGAAGCCGGCAATGTGCGCGTCCTGGTCGGAAATGTCCTGCTGCGCATCCAGCAGAAGAATGACGACGTTCGCGTCGGAGATCGACTGCAGCGTCTTCACGACCGAGAACTTCTCGATCGCCTCGAACACCTTGCCGCGGCGGCGCAGGCCGGCCGTGTCGATCAGCGTGTATTTCTTGCCGTTGCGTTCGAAGTCGACGTAGATCGAATCGCGCGTCGTGCCCGGCATGTCGAACGCGATCACGCGGTCTTCGCCGATCAGCGCGTTGACGAGCGTCGACTTGCCGACGTTCGGCCGGCCGACGATCGCGATCTTGATGCCGCGCGACGGATCGTCCTCGTCCGCTTCCTCGGGCTGGCCCGCGTACGCGACTTCGAGCGCCTCGTTGATCATGTCGGTCACGCCGTCGCCGTGCGCGGCCGAGATCGCGCGCGGATCGCCGAGCCCGAGCTCGTAGAAGTCCGTCGCGACCGCCGTGTACTTCATCCCTTCGGCCTTGTTGACGACCAGGAAGATCGGCCGGCCGGTCTTGCGCAGGTAGTCGGCGATCGACTTGTCCTGCGGCGCGAGCCCGTTACGGCCGTCGACGATGAACACGACGACGTCGGCTTCCTCGACGGCCTGCCGCGTCTGGCGCGCCATTTCGTGCAGGATGCCGTCCTTCGCGACGGGTTCGAAGCCGCCCGTATCGACGACCAGGTAAGGCCGTTCGCCGACGCGCCCTTCGCCGTAATGGCGATCGCGCGTCAGGCCGGGCAAGTCGGCGACCAGCGCATCGCGCGAGCGCGTGAGCCGGTTGAACAGCGTGGATTTCCCCACATTGGGGCGCCCAACGAGGGCAATGACCGGTTTCATCTGTGTTTTCTACGGTGAAGCGCAGCAGCGGGAGGCCCGCTGCTGCGGGCGGCTGCGCTGAATGAAAATATCACGAATTCGCGCCGCGCCGGATGCGCGCGCCCGGCACGCGCTGCGCGCCGTCGTCTTTCGTCTCGAACTGCCTTTCAAATACCGAGCGGCCGGGAACGCCGGCCGCCTTCAAGTCGCGCGGCCGCGGCGCGCGGGACCTGCCCGCCGCGCCACGGCCGCACCTGTTTCCTGCGCGTCAGCGCGGACGGAACCCGTACAGGCCGCCGTCCTTCGTCTGCACGACGAGCGTGTTGCCCGCGAGGACCGGCGCTGCCGTAATCGCGCTGCCGTCGGTCTTCATCCGCGCGATGAAGCTGCCGTCCTCGCGCGACAGGAAGTGCACGAAGCCCTTGTAATCGCCCATCACGACCGCGTGCCCGAGCAGGTACGGCACGCCGACGTCACGGCTCTTCAGCTTGTCGTTGCGCCAGAGCTGGTTGCCCGTGGCCGCATCGTACGCGGTGACGACCGACCAGTCGTCGCCGCCGGCGACCACCGAATCGTCCTGCGCAAGGCCGCTGCGGCTCGAGAACGGCTTTTCCCACAGCGGCCGGCCCGAGTTTGCATCGAAGCAGCCGAGCTGCCCCTGGAACGTCACCGCGCAGGCTTCCGCGCCCACGAGCGTCGGCGGGCCGCTGACGTCGTTGATGCGCTCGACTTCGGTCACGCCCTTCGGGAACGACACCGGGGTTTGCCAGAACGGCTCACCCGTCTGCAGATTGATCGCGACCAGACCGCCGCCCGGGAAGCCCGCGAGCACGGCCGCGTCGCCCGCGAACGTCATGCCAGCCGACACGCGCAGGTTCAGCGGCACCGCACGGTTGCGGTAGTTCCACTTCTGCTCGCCCGTCTGCGCGTTGAACGCGATCACCTGGCCGTCGATCGTGCGGACGATCACGAGGCCGTTGCCGACGAGCGGCGGCGAGAAGATCTCGCCCTGCACGCTGGTCTTCCACAGTTGCTTGCCGTCCGGGCCCAACACGAACACGCCGCCCTTCAACGCACCGACCGCGGTCAGGTTGCCGTCGCTGCCGACACCGGCCGACAGGTCCGAACCGACCTTCGAGCGCCACAGCGTCTGGCCCGTCTTCGCGTCGATCTTCTCGACCGCACCGTTTTCGCCCGCCGCATAGACCGCGTCGCCCACGGCCACCGGCGAGAACAGGTAGCGCCCGCCCTTGCCGACGCTCGCCTTCCAGACCTGTTGCACGTCCATGACGGGCTTGAACTCGGTGAGCGGCGTCGGCACGCGGCGCGCGTCCTTCGACGACGAGCAAGCCGTCAAAGCGAGGACAGCCGCCGCGCAGGCAACGGGCACAGCGTAACGTTTCAGCAAATTCATCGGTTAGCGAAGCAGAGTTAAGAGGTTGAGGGGACCGGAATTCAGCCGCCGAGCGCGTCCAGCTTGAACTGCACGAGCTGGCGCGCGGACTGGTCGTCCTTCGACAGGCCGTCGAGCGCGAGCTTGTAAGCCGCGCGCGCGTCGTCGGTCTTGCCTTGCTCGGCAAGCAGATCGCCGCGACGATCGGCCACGAGGCCCTTGAATGCATCGACCGGCGTACCCGACAGCAGCGCGAGGCCCGCATCGTACGCCTTCTCGTCGAGCAGCAGCGACGCGAGACGCAGCTTCGCGATCTGCTTGTACTCGTCGTCCTTGGCGTGATCGACGGCCCATTGCAGCTGCGCCTTCGCGCCTGCCGCGTCGCCAGCCGCATACAGCGTCTTCGCGGCCGCGAGCGCCGTCATCTGCGCATACGGCGTGCTGCCGAACTTGTCTTCCATGTCGGCAGCCGCGCGAGCCATCGTTGCCTTGTCGTTCGCGGCGGCAGCCTTCTGGACCTGCTCGTACAGCCCGGACGCCTCGGCAGCCTGACGGCGCTGCCAGTAGTTCCAGCCGTTGAAACCGGCCGCGACGACGAGCGCCGCGAGCACGATCCACGTGGTGAGGTTGCCCCAGCGGGCCCACCACGCCTTGAGACTTTCAATCGATTCTTGTTCGTCGTGATAACTCATCGGCGAGCGATTCCTTCCTGTTCAGGCTTTTCTTGTCGAGCGGATGCCAGCGCGATCAGTCGTCGCCGTCTTCGGCGGATGCAACCATCGCATTGATTAGGAATTCGGTCAAGCTTTCGACCGGTACGGTCTGCTGAACGTTCTTTTCCCCTTCCGCACCCGCGCCGCGCAACGCTTTCACGCCCACCGTGCCGTTCGCGACCTCTTCTTCGCCGAAGATCACCGCGAACGCGGCGCCGCTCGCATCGGCCCGCTTCATCTGCGACTTGAAGCTCGCCGGCGCGCCGTCGGCGCTGCAGTGGAAGATCACGTCGAGGCCCGTGTCGCGCAGGCGCTCGGCCGCGATGAATGCCTGTTCGCGTGCCGTGTCGCCCTGGTGCACGACGTACACGTCGACGCCTTCCTGCTCGGGCGCGAGATCCTCTTCCTTCAGCAGCTCGAGGATGCGCTCGATGCCCATCGCCCAGCCGCACGCGGCGGTCGGCTTGCCGCCGAGCTGCTCGATCAGCGGATCGTAGCGGCCGCCGGCCGCGACCGTGCCCTGCGCGCCGAGCTTGTCGGTCACCCACTCGAACACGGTCAGGTTGTAGTAATCGAGGCCACGCACGAGACGCGGGTTGATCTTGAACGGAATGTTGTTCGCGAGCAGCAGGCGCTGCAGCCCTTCGAAATGCGCGCGCGATTCGTCGCCGAGGAAGTCGATCAGCTTCGGTGCGTTTTGCGCGATGTCCTGCAGCGCCGGGTTCTTCGTGTCGAGCACGCGCAGCGGGTTCGTATACAGGCGGCGCTTCGCGTCCTCGTCGAGCACGTCGGCGAACTGCTCGAGGTACTTGATCAGCTCGACGCGGTGCGCGGCGCGCTCTTCGGCGAGGCCGAGCGAGTTGATCTCGAGCTTGATGCCGGTCAGGCCGAGGTCGTCCCACAGGCGCTGGCACATCATGATGATCTCGGCATCCGCATCGGGACCCGCGAAGCCGAGCGCCTCGACGCCGACCTGGTGGAACTGGCGATAGCGGCCGCGCTGCGGACGCTCGTGACGGAACATCGGGCCGATGTACCACAGGCGCTTCGGGCCGTCGTACAGCATGTTGTGCTCGATCGACGCACGCACGACGGCCGCGGTGTTTTCCGGGCGCATCGTCAGGTTCTCGCCGTTCAGCGCGTCGGTGAAGCTGTACATCTCCTTCTCGACGATGTCCGTGACTTCGCCGATGCCGCGCGTGAAGAGCTGCGTATGTTCGACGATCGGCGTGCGGATGTTCTGGTAGCCGTACGCGCGCAGCAGCGATTTCACGGTAGCTTCGAAGAATTCCCACAGGCCGGCATCCTGCGGAAGGATGTCATTCATGCCTTTGACGCCGGTGAGCTTCTCGATCTTGCGTTTCTGTTCAGTCATCGTTCGTGTGTGTGGACGAATTAGTTCAGGGCCTCGGTGCGGCCGTAATTGCGTGCGACGTAGTCGCTGACGATCTGCTGGAATTCCTCGGCGATCCGCTCGCCGCGCAGCGTCTTGACCTTCTCGCCGTCGATGAAGACGGGCGCGGCCGGGTTCTCGCCCGAACCCGGCAGGCTGATGCCGATGTTCGCGTGCTTCGATTCGCCCGGGCCATTGACGATGCAGCCCATCACCGCGACGTTCATCTTCTCGACGCCCGGATATTCCTTGCGCCAGACCGGCATCTGCTCGCGCAGGTAGGTCTGGATCTGCATCGCGAGTTCCTGGAACAGCGTGCTCGTCGTGCGGCCGCAGCCCGGGCACGCGATCACCATCGGCGCGAACGAGCGCAGGCCCATCGTCTGCAGGATTTCCTGGCCGACGATCACCTCGCCGGTGCGCGACGCGCCCGGCTCCGGCGTCAGCGAGATGCGGATCGTGTCGCCGATCCCTTCCTGCAGCAACACGCCGAGCGCGGCCGTCGACGCGACGATGCCCTTCGAACCCATGCCGGCCTCGGTCAGCCCGAGGTGCAGCGCGAAGCCGCAGCGGCGGCCGAGTTCGCGGTACACGGCGATCAGGTCCTGCACGCCGCTGACCTTGCACGACAGCACGATGCGGTCACGGCCGAGGCCGAGCTCGACCGCGCGCTCGGCCGAGCCGATCGCCGACTGGATCAGCGCCTCGTACATCACGCTCTGCGCGTCCCACGGCTGCGCGCGCGCGCCGTTCTCGTCCATCATGCGTGCGAGCAGGTCCTGGTCGAGGCTGCCCCAGTTCACGCCGATCCGCACCGGCTTGTCGTACTTCGCGGCGGCCTCGATCATCTGCGCGAACTGCGTGTCGCGCTTCGCACCCTGACCGACGTTACCGGGGTTGATCCGGTACTTCGACAGCGACTCGGCACAGCCCGGATAGTCGCGCAGCAGCAGGTGGCCGTTGTAGTGGAAATCGCCGACGAGCGGCACGGTCACGCCCATCCGGTCGAGCTGCTCGCGAATCGCCGGCACGGCGGCCGCGGCTTCGGGCGTGTTGACCGTGATGCGCACCAGCTCGGAACCCGCATTCGCGAGTTCCTTGATCTGGATCGCCGTGCCGATCGCATCGGCCGTGTCGGTATTCGTCATCGACTGCACGCGCACCGGCGCGTCGCCGCCGATCGTCACGAGTTGCCCGCCCCAGCGGACATCCACCGCATGCGATACGCGGCGCGGCTGATGCCCGCCGAACACCGGCTCGGTTGAACAAATCTGACTGCTGCGTGGGGATTGAGCTTCGGATTGCATCGATAGATCCATTTACGCGGAATGCGCCGCGACGCGGCGCATGAATTGAAAAAGCGCCGTGCCCTCACGGCCTGCCGAGATCGACGACAGGCCTTCGCCACGGCGCTTGACGTCAGGGCAACGTGAACCGCGCCACGTTACCCCGCGCTGCCGAATATTTTGCCGGATCGACCGGTTTTCCGTCGAACGCAACCGCGTCGAGGCCGGCCTTGTTGCCGATCGTGACCTTGAACGGCCCGTCACCGGCCACCTGCTTCGTTTCGCCGGCGCGCACCAGCGCCGAGAACAGCTCCTTGCCGTTCTTGTCGCGCACGCTGAACCAGCAATCCTGCTTGACCTTCAGTTCGACCATCGACTGGCCTGCCGCCACCACGACGCTCGCCGGCTGGGCCGGCGCGGCCGCGCTGGCCGCCGCCGTTGCCGCCACGGGCTGCGACGCAGTCGCCGTCGCGACCGGGGCCGCAGGCGCCGGAACCGCCGACGCGATCGACTGCGCCGGAGCCGCCGATGCAGCAGCCGGGGCCGGAACCTCATTCGCAACCGCTGCCGACGCGCCGTTCGTAGCCGCTTCTTCAGCCGACGACGATGCCGCCGTCGCACTCGCGGCCGACGCATGCTCGGCCTCGCCGCCCTTGAAGCGTGCGAGCAGGCTCGACGAATCGCCGCCAGTGTGCCACATCAGTACGGCGACCACCGCGACGATGACGATCCCCGTTCCCCACAGCCAAGGATGGTGGCGCGACGAGCCGCCCAGCGGAATCGACACGCGGCCGCGCGGCAGATCCGTGCCCGACGACGCAGGCATCGACAGGTCGACTTCCGGCACCCCGCGCTCGCGGCGCAGCGCCTGCGCGAACGGTTCCGGATCGACGCCGAGCATCTTCGCGTAGCTGCGCACGACACCGAGCGCGAACGTCACACCAGGCAAATGGCTGATGTCGCCAGACTCGAGCGCCCGGAGCTTCTGCGGTGCGACCTTGAGTCGCGCCGACACGTCGTCGACCGACCAGCCCTTCGTCTCCCGAAGCTGCGCCAGCCGGCTGCCGACCGCCGCCAGCGATTCCAGTCCGGCCGGTGCCGGCTTCGCGGCATTCGTCTCTGCGCCGTTAGACGGCTGCGGCTCACTCATCCTTGTCCTCGCGTCGATTCTTCTTCACTGGCGGCTGCCGCCGGCTCCTGCCGGCCGGCACCCGCAACGGTTCATACCATGCGCGGCGCCGAGGCGCCGCGACCGATCGCTATTCGCGTGTTGCACCGCCAAAGGGTTCGGGCACCCCGGCCAGGTGCCCCCGTCAAACTGCCCGAACTTCGATGATTTTTCCTGCTGCGCCCGTTCGTTCCGCGAGGCGCGTGCGATCCTTCACCGCGCCGGCCAACTGCCCGCACGCGGCGTCGATGTCGTCGCCGCGCGTCTTGCGCACGGTCGTGACGACACCCGCATCGATGAGGACTTGCGCGAAGCGCTTGATCTGCTCCGGCTTCGAGCGGATGAGGCCCGATTCCGGAAACGGATTGAACGGGATCAGGTTGAACTTGCACGGCACGTCACGCGTGACGGCCAGCAGTTCGCGCGCATGCGCTTCGGTGTCGTTGACGCCGTCGAGCATGCAGTATTCAAAAGTGATGAAGTCGCGCGGCGCGACCTTCAGATAACGCTGGCACGCAGCCATCAGCTCGCGAAGCGGATACTTCTTGTTGAGCGGCACCAGCTCGTCGCGCAGCGCATCGTTCGGCGCATGCAGCGAAACGGCCAGCGCGACCGGCAACTCGGCGCCGAGGCGGTCCATCATCGGCACCACGCCGGACGTCGACAGCGTGACGCGACGGCGCGACAGGCCGTACGCGTTGTCGTCGAGCATCAGCCGCATCGCGGGGACGACCGCGCTGTAATTCAGGAGCGGCTCGCCCATGCCCATCATCACCACGTTGGTGACGACCCGTTCGGCCTTGCCGTTCGGGCCGGGCGCGCGACCCAGCGACGCTCGCAGTGCAAATTCGGCCATCCGGAGCTGGCCGATGATTTCGGCTGTCGACAGGTTGCGGGAGAAGCCCTGCTTGCCCGTCGAGCAGAAGCGGCAGTTCACCGCGCACCCGGCCTGCGACGACACGCACAGCGTGCCGCGCGTCTCTTCCGGGATGAACACGGTTTCGACCGCATTGCCGTTTCCGACGTCGATCAGCCACTTGCGCGTGCCGTCGGTGGAAACGTGATCGCTGACGATGTCCGGCATCACGATCGACGCGCGGCCCTTGAGCTTTTCTCTCAGGGACTTCGCGAGATCGGTCATGCCGTCGAAATCGCCGGCGTTGTACTGGTGGATCCAGCGCTGCAACTGCTTGGCGCGGAACGGCTTCTCGCCCAGGCTGCCGCAGTACGCGACAAGACCCTCGGCATCGAAGTCGAGAAGATTGACGGAAGTTTCGCTCGTCATGATGTGCTGCCTTGCCGCGTGCGCTGAGTCCTGCCTACTTGCTGTCAGCCAGGGCTTAACGCGAGTAAACGTTCATTTCCGGGAAGAAGAACGCGATTTCGACCGCTGCCGTTTCCGCAGCGTCCGAGCCGTGCACGGCGTTCGCGTCGATGCTGTCGGCGAAGTCGGCGCGGATCGTGCCCTTTTCCGCCTTCTTCGGATCCGTCGCGCCCATCAGGTCGCGGTTCTTCAGGATCGCGCCTTCACCTTCCAGAACCTGGATCATCACCGGGCCCGAGATCATGAAATCGACGAGATCCTTGAAGAACGGACGCGCTGCGTGAACTGCATAGAACTTCTCTGCGTCAGCACGCGACAGGTGTGCCATGCGCGATGCGACGATCTTCAGGCCGGCGCCTTCGAAACGGCTGTAGATCTGGCCGATCACGTTCTTTGCCACCGCATCCGGCTTGATGATCGACAGGGTGCGCTCGATTGCCATAAAAACTCCAAAAAATTAAGAAGTTACAGGTTCAAATGAATCCGCTATTGTAGCACGATCCCGTGTATCATTGCGATTGAACCCTTACACGAATGAAAGGTTCAGAATCCATATGTTTTGTGCCGCCGGGCCATTGAAACCTCCCGGCACGGAACGTATCTTAGCCATAGCTGCCCCGGTTTGCTGCGCCGCACATCGCGCGCGCCGAACCGGCCCCGGACGCCCACGCGTTCAATGTTAGGAGAAACCATGAACGACTATCCGTACAATTTCGGCCGCGGCGGTTCCGTCAGCACCGCCGAGGTTCGCAACCGCGTGCTGCGAAACACGTACTGGCTGCTCGCGCTGTCGATGGTGCCGACCGTGCTGGGCGCCTGGGTCGGCGTCGCGACGGGCTTCTCGCTGTTCGCGGCCACGAGCCCGATGATGAGCCTGCTCGCGTTCTTCGCGATCGCGTTCGGCTTCATGTTCGCGATCGAGCGGACGAAAAACAGCGCGGCCGGCGTGTTCGTGCTGCTTGGCTTCACGTTCTTCATGGGCCTGATGCTGTCGCGGCTGCTGAGCTTCATCCTCGGCTTCTCGAACGGCCCGTCGCTGATCATGCTTGCGTTCGGCGGCACCGGCATCATCTTCGCCACGATGGCGACGATCGCCACCGTCAGCAAGCGCGACTTCTCGGGGCTCGGCAAGTGGCTGTTCATGGGCGTGATCGTGATCCTGCTGGCGTCGGTCGCGAACATCTTCCTGCAACTGCCGGCGCTGATGCTCACCGTGTCGGTGCTCGCGATCGCGATCTTCTCGGCCTACATGCTGTTCGACGTCCAGCGCGTCGTGAACGGCGGCGAGACGAACTACATCTCGGCCACGCTCGCGATCTACCTCGATCTGTACAACGTGTTCACGAACCTGCTCGCGCTGCTCGGCATCTTCGGCGGCAACCGCAACTGACGTTCGGCACGCACCATGAAAAACCGGCCCGCGGGCCGGTTTTTTTACGTCCGCCGCCCGGCTCAGTCGCGCTCGAACAGCGCGATCGATTCGACGTGCGACGTATTCGGGAACATGTTCACGACCCCGGCGCCCTTCAGCCGGTAGCCGGCCTCGTGCACGAGCAGGCCCGCATCGCGCGCGAGCGTCGACGGATTGCACGACACGTAGACGATGCGCTTCGGCAACGGGCCTGCGCCGCTCTGCGCGATCTCGGCCAGCGCCTTCGATACCGCGAGCGCGCCTTCGCGCGGCGGGTCGATCAGGAACTTGTCGAATGCGCCGAGCGCACGGAGATCGTCGCCCGTCACCTCGAACAGGTTCCGACACGCGAACGTCGTGTGGCCGTCGACACCGTTCTCGCGTGCGTTCGCCAGCGCGCGCGTGGTCAGCGTGTCGCTGCCCTCGATGCCCATCACTTCGCGCGACAGCCGCGCGAGCGGCAGCGTGAAGTTGCCGATCCCGCAGAACAGGTCGAGCACGCGATCGTCGCGCGACGGCGCGAGCAGGCGCAGCGCGCGGCCCACCAGCACGCGGTTGATCTGATGGTTGACCTGCGTGAAATCGGTCGGCTTGAACGGCATGCGGATGCCGAATTCCGGCAGCGTGTAGTCGAGCGACACGTCGAGCGGATAGAACGGCGTCACCGTGTCCGGCCCCTTCGGCTGCAGCCAGAACTGCACCTTGTGCTCGTCGGCGAACGCGCGCAGCAGCGCTTCGTCGTCCGCGTTGATCGGCTCCAGCACGCGCAGCACGAGCGCCGTGACGGTCGAACCGACCGCGAGTTCGATCTGCGGCATCCGGTCGCGAATCGACAGCCCCTCGACGAGCCGGCGCAGCGGCACGAGCATCGCCGACACGTGCGGCGGCAGCACTTCGCAGCTCGTCATGTCGGCCACGTAGCTGCTCTTCTTCTCGTGGAAGCCGACCAGCACGCCGCCCTTCTTCGCGACGTTGCGCACGGTCAGGCGCGCCCGGTAGCGATAGCCCCACGACGGGCCGTGGATCGGCGCGAACATCGTTTCCGCGCGCAGCTTCGCCAGGTGCCACAGGTTATCTTCCAGCACGCGCTGCTTGACCGCCACCTGCGCGCGCATGTCGAGATGCTGCATCGAGCAGCCGCCGCAGGTGCCGAAGAACGTGCACTTCGGCTGGGTGCGCATGACGCTCGGGCGCAAAATGTCGACAACCGTCGCCTGCTCGTAGCTCGGCTTGCGGCGATAGCTCGAATAGGTCACGCGTTCGCCCGGCAGCGCGCCTTCGACGAAGATCACCTTGCCCGGCTCGCCGTCCTCGGTCATCGTGCGGCCGACACCGCGCGCTTCCATGTCGAGCGATTCGATCTCGAGAACCGGGGCAGGCCCGGGCGCGACGGGCGCGTTTTTCGATTTGCGCGCAGAAGTGGGGACGGCTTCGGACACCAGCTTTTCCTGACAAACGTTGAAGAAGGCGAGATTGTAGACGACGAAGGCCCCCGTCGCGTGCTTTCGTCGCGCAAGCGCCGATGCCGATGCCGATGCCGATGCCGATGCCGATGCCGATGCCGATGCCGATGCCGGTGCCGGTGCCGATGCGCATGCCGCGCGGCGCGGCGCGGCGCGGCGTGAGCGACAGGGACCGCGCACCCCGTTGCCCGCCACCCGACCGTGTGCGATGCACGGCGCGCGCCCATCGACGGCACGGTTTCTGCTCGCGGAAGACCAAGGAGACTCGACCATGCGATTGATCGACTGGAACATCCAATGGGGTCGGGACGCGGACGGGGTCGTCGATCTTCCCCGTACCGTCGCGGCTATCCGCGGGCTTGGCGATTTCGACGTGCTCTGCCTGCAGGAGCTCACACGCGGCTTCGATGCTCTACCCGGCCGGCCCGGCCCCGACCAGTTCGCCGAACTCGCGGCGCTGCTGCCCGGCTATACGATCGTCGACGCCATCGGCGCCGACTTGCCGGCCATCCGGCCAGGCGCCCCGCGCCGCCAGTTCGGCAACGCAATTGCGACGCGGCTGCCGGTCGGCCGTGTGCTGCGCCAATTACTGCCGTGGCCGGCCGACGCCGGCACGCCGTCGATGCCGCGCGTCGCGCTGGATATCGAATTGCAGGCACCCTTCGGGCCGTTGCGCGTGGTCACCACGCATCTGGAGTATTACTCGGCGCGCCAGCGGCTTGCGCAGGTCGACGCGCTCCGCGATCGGCATCGCGAGGCCTGCGCGCACGCGGATCGACCCGCTCCCGCCGAAACGCCCGAGGGGCCGTTCAGCGCGACCGGACAGTCGCGCGATGCGATCGTCTGCGGCGATTTCAACAGCGCATTCGACAGCGACGCGTACCGGCGCTTCCTGGAGCCGATTGCCGACGCACCAGGTTTCGTCGATGCGTGGATCGCGCGGCACCCCGGCCATACACCGCCACCGACGGCCGGCATCTACGATACGGTGCAATGGTCGGACGGGCCACTCGCATGCGATTTCGTGTTCGTGACCGACACACTGTTGCCGCGCGTCATCGGCTGCGAGATCGACGGTGACGTACGCGCGTCCGATCACCAGCCGGTACTGCTCGAACTCGGCTGATCGCACCGGCGACGGCGCGGCCCGCCCCCGCTACGCGTCGAAGCCGGCGAGGTATTCGACCCAGTGCGGCGCCGGTTCCTGCGCAAGCGCATTCTTCACGAGCAGGATCTCGTCCGCATACTCGCTCGGCGTCAGGCCGCCGCGCATCAACTGGAACCGGCAATACAGCAGGTAGGTGTTGACGACGTCGGTTTCGCAATAGTTGCGGATTTCCTCGATTCGCCCATCCCGAAACGCCGGCCACACCTGGCTGCCGTCCATCCCGAGCTTGCCCGGAAAACCGCACAGCTTCGCGAGCGCATCGAGCGGCGCGTTCGCCCGCGCCTGATACATCGCGAGCACATCCATCAGATCGGTATGCCGCGAGTGATAGCGCGAAATGTAGTTGTTCCACTTGAATTCACGGTCGTCCTCGCCGAGATCCCAGTAGCGGGTGGCGGGAATGCCGTGCACGAGCGCACGGTAATGGAGCACCGGCAGATCGAAACCGCCGCCGTTCCACGACACGAGTTGCGGCGTGTATTTCTCGATCACGCGGTAGAACGACTGGATCAGCGTCGCTTCGTTGTCCTGCGGCGTCCCGAGCGAGCGCACGCGAAAACCGTTGTTGTCGCGAAACACGCACGAGATCGCCGCGATCCGTTGCAGGTGGTGCGGCAGGAAATCACCGCCGGTCTTCTCGCGGCGTGCGGCGAACGCGTGTTCGGCCACCGCGGCATCGTCGAGCGTCGCGGGCAGGTCTTCCAGACGGCGAATGCCGTCGACATCGGGAATCGTCTCGATGTCAAAAACAAGAATCGGGGTCATCGGTTACAGAACGGCGTCCTTGCGCACGCCGTTGGAGGCGAAGAACCGCTTGAGGCGCACCAGCGCTTCCTGCTGGATCTGCCGCACGCGTTCGCGCGTGAGCCCCATCTCGTCGGCGAGCTCCTCGAGCGTCGCCGGTTCGATGTGGTTCAGGCCGAAGCGGCGCTCGATCACGTGCCGGTGCTTGTCGGACAGCCGCGACAGCCACGCGCGCGTCAGCGTTTCGAGCTCGCGGTGCTGCACCTCGGCGTCGGGCGACTGGCTCTGGTCGTCGGGCAGCAGGTCGAGCAGGCTGCTCGCGGGATCGAGGTCGAGCGGCGCATCGAGCGACGCCGTATGCTCGTTGAGCGCGAGGATATCGGTGACTTCCTCGGCGGTCTTGCCGGTGAGATAGGCGATGTCGTCGATGCTGGCTTCACGGCGTTCGGCCGCTTCGCCCGTCGACATCGAATTCTTTTCGAGGTGGCGCTTCGCGCGCAGCACCTGGTTCAGTTCGCGGATCACGTGCACGGGCAAGCGCACCGTGCGGGCCTGGTTCATGATTGCCCGCTCGATGCTCTGCCGGATCCACCACGTCGCGTAGGTCGAGAAACGGAAACCGCGCGTCGGGTCGAATTTCTCGATCGCGTGCATCAGGCCGAGGTTGCCTTCCTCGATCAGGTCGAGCAGCGGCACGCCGCGGTTCAGGTAGCCCTTCGCGATACTGACGACGAGCCGCAGGTTGCGCTCGATCATCACCTGCCGCGCTTCGAATTCGCCGGCCTTCGCGAGACGCGAATAACGCTGCTCTTCCTCGACGGTCAGCAGCGGCTTCACGCTGATGCGGTTCAGGTAATGCTGGATCGTGTCGGCCGTGAGCTCGGCCTGCAGCAGCGTGCGGAAATCGTCGACGTCGGGCGCGGCTTCCTGGCGGCCTTCGCGCTCGTCGTCGCCACCGTCCGCGTCGGCGTCGCGTGCCTCGAGATCACGTTCGTTTTCCGCGACATCCTCTTCGTCGTCCGTCGAAGCACCCACTCGCCCCACCGATGCTTGCGTGGCACGACTGATCTTCTCAGACTCGGCTTGCGGCTCGTGGCGCTTCGATTTCGGCATGGTCGTCTCGGTTATTGAGGCGGCAAATACTTCAGCGGATCGACAGGCTTACCCTGCCGGCGAACCTCGAAATGCAGCATCACGCGGTCGGCATCGCTGTTACCCATCTCGGCGATCTTCTGCCCCTTCGTTACCGCGTCCCCCTCTTTTACCATCAAAGCGCGATTGTGTGCATACGCCGTGAGGTAAGTTGCATCGTGTTTGATGATAATGAGGTTGCCGTAGCCACGCAGACCGTTGCCGGAGTAAACGACGCGGCCGTCCGCCGCCGCCTTCACGGCCTCGCCGGCCGTCCCGCCGATATTGACACCCTTGTTCTTCGCATCGTCGAACCCGTTCAGCACGGGGCCGCGCGCGGGCCACGCGAACGTCACGGGGCCGCTCGGCGCCGCCGCCGTATCGCTCGATCCGGTCGCCGCGGCCGGCGGCGTGGCGGCGAGCGCGGACGACGTGCCGGCGGCCGGCGCGGCCGGACCGCTGCTCAGCGGCGCGGTCGCGACCGCACCACCGACGATCGGCGCGGCGGCCGGCGTGCCCGCCACTGCAGCGCCGCCCGGCGGCGCCACGCGCAGCAGCTGGTCGACTTCGATCTGGTTCGGGTTCGCCAGATTGTTCCACGTCGCGATGTCGCGATAGTTCTGGCCGTTCTCGAGCGCAATCCGGTACAGCGTGTCACCCGGCTTCACACGATAGAAGCCCGGCGGCGGCGGACCGAGCGGCACCGCGGGCTGCGCGGCGGCAGTCGTGCCGAGCGACCCGGAGCGGTCGACGACGGGCGCGTTGTCGAGCCGCGTCGCACAGGCGGCCAGTAGCGTGGAGAACGCAGCCACACAGATCGCGCGCTGGGCGAACGTGAGCGGTTCCCTGGATCGGTTGTTTTGCATCGCGCGCAACATACTCATCGGTTTCAAATCACTCCGGATTTTAAAGGGACAAAGAAAACGCGATCAAGCCGGGACTCTCGCCATTGCGCGTGCGCGACGCGCTCGACGAGCGTGAGCACCTGGTGCTGCCCGCTCTGCGCGCCGACCGGCGCGACGAGCCGCCCGCCGATCGCGAGCTGCTCGAGCAGCGCCTGCGGCACGTCGAGCCCCGCCGCCGCGATCACGATCGCGTCGAACGGGGCCGCGGACGGCAGGCCGACACGCCCGTCGCCGTAGTGCAGACGGATGTTCGGCACGCGCAGCGGCCGCAGGTTCAGCTTCGCGCGCTCGTAAAGCGGCTTGATGCGTTCAATCGAATACACGTCGCGTGCCACGTGACTCAGCACGGCGGCCTGGTAGCCGCAACCCGTGCCGATCTCGAGCACGCGCTCGAGGGTGCGGCCGGCCATCGCGAGCTCGATCATGCGCGCGACGACCGACGGCTTTGAAATGGTCTGCTGGTGGCCGATCGGCAATGCCGAATCCTCGTAGGCCTGCGTCGCGAGCCCGGGATCCACGAACAGGTGGCGCGGCACCGCGGCCATCGCGTCCAGCACGCGCGCATCGGTCACGCCGTTCGCGCGCAGGCGTTCGACCATCCGCTCGCGCACACGTTCCGACGTGAGGGCGAACGCGCCGGCCGGCGCGATGCTCGGCGCGGCCGGCTTCGGCAGCGCAGGCTTCAGCGCGGTGGGCTTCGGTGCGGTCGCCGGCTTCGCGGCGGCGATACCCGGCAGCGGCGCCCGCACGGCGGCCGGCTTCACCGCAACCGGCTTCAGCACGGTCGCGGGTTTGTCGGCGGCCTTCGGCACCGCCCCCGCCGCCTGGCGTTCACCGGGCCGACCTTCCGACTTGCGTGGCGCTCGCTTGAGATCTTCGAGCGCGAGCGGGAACCGCTTCGCGCGCTCGCCGCTCATGAAGCCCGCCCTCCGGCGCGCGCCCATTCGCGCGTCGCGGGCAGCATCTGCGTATGCGTGAGATCGAGTTGCAGCGGTGTGATCGAGACGAAACCGTTTGCAACGGCGTGGAAATCGGTGCCGTCGCTGGCGTCCAGCGCCTCGCCCGCGGCGCCGATCCAGTAGATCGGCTCGCCGCGCGGGTCGGTCTGTCGAATCACCGGCTGCGACGGATGACGCTTGCCGAGACGCGTGACCTTCCAGCCCTTCAGTTCGTCGTACGGCAGGTTCGGAATATTGACGTTCAGCAGCGGGTTGCCCGGCAGCGGATGCGCGAGGTAGTGCGCGACGATTTCCGCGGCGACGCGCGCGGCGTCGGCCAGACGGGCCCAGCCCTTGTCGACCAGCGAGAACGCGATGGCCGGCACACCGAACATGATGCCTTCAGTGGCGGCCGCAACTGTCCCCGAATAGAGCGTGTCTTCGCCCATGTTCTGACCGTTGTTGATGCCGGACACGACGATGTCCGGCTTCGCGTCGGCCATCCCCGTCAGCGCGACGTGCACCGAATCGGTCGGCGTGCCGTTCACGTAGAAGAAACCCGTACCCGCTGCCCGCTGCACCGACAGCGGCCGCGACAACGTGAGGGAATTCGACGCGCCGCTGCAGTTCTGCTCGGGCGCGATCACCGTAAGCTCGGCCAGCGGCTGCAGCGCTTCGCTGAGCGCGGCGAGACCGGGGGCGAGATAGCCGTCGTCGTTGCTGAGTAGGATTCGCATCCGGCGATTGTAACCGAGGAAAGATGGCGCGAGAGCGACAGTCCGGCCACCGCGGACGGGCGGGTATACGCATGGACACGCGGTGCGCCGCCGCACGACGCGGCGGCGTTCCGCGCGCTGGGGAAAACACCGGGCCGACCGGGTTTTCCGTCCAGAGAAAATCGCCTTGGGGAAACCTTCGTCGGGAGGGCCGGCGCGAAGCGCGCAGGCCTCGGCGCACTCAGATCGCGCCCGCCTCGCGCAGCGCCGCAATCGCCTGTGCGTCGTAGCCGAGGCCGCGCAGCACCTCGTCGGTGTGCTCGCCGAGCTCGGGCCCGAGCCAGCGCGTTTCGCCCGGCGTGTCCGACAGCTTCGGCGTGATGTTCGGCAGCGGAATGTCGGTGCCGTCGGCCAGCTTGAAACGCTGGATCATCTGGCGCGCGACGAACTGCGGATCGGTGAACATGTCGGCCGCGCTGTAGATGCGCCCGGCCGGCACGTCGGCCGCATTGAGCACGACGAGCGCCTCGTCGATCGTGCGCGGCGCGAGCCACGCGGCGATCGCGTCGTCGATTTCCTGCGTGCGCGGCACGCGTCCGTCGTTTTGCGCGAGCGCGGGATCGTCGGCGAGGTCGTCGCGCTCGATCGCCTTCATCAGCCGCTTGAAGATCGGATCGCTGTTGCCGCCGATCACGATGCTGCCGTCGCGGCATGCGTACGTATTCGACGGCACGATGCCCGGCAGCGACGCGCCGGTGCGCTCGCGCACCATCCCGTACACGCCGTACTCGGGCACCACGCTTTCCATCATGTTGAAAACGGCTTCATACAGTGCAACGTCGACCACCTGCCCCGCGCCGCCATTGACCTTGCGGTGATGGAGCGCCATCAGCGCGCCGATCACGCCGTGCAGCGCCGCGATCGAGTCGCCGATCGAGATGCCGATGCGCGGCGGCGGCAGATCCGGATAGCCGGTGATGTGGCGCAGCCCGCCCATCGATTCGGCGATCGCGCCGAAGCCGGGCCGGTCGCGGTACGGGCCCGTCTGCCCGTAGCCGGACAGGCGCACCATCACGAGGCCCGGATTGTCGGCCGACAGCACGTCGTAGCCGAGCCCGAGCTTTTCGAGCAGGCCCGGGCGGAAGTTCTCGATCACGATGTCGGCCTCGCTCGCGAGCTGCCGCGCGATCGCCTTGCCGGCGTCGGCTTTCAGGTTCAGCGTGACCGATTTCTTGTTGCGCGCCTGCACCGACCACCACAGCGACGTGCCGCCCTGCTCCGGGTGGAGCTTGCGCCACTTGCGCAGCGGGTCGCCGCCGTTCGGATCCTCGATCTTGATCACTTCCGCGCCGAATTCGGCGAACAGCCGCGACGCGAACGGCCCCGCGATCAGCGTTCCGAATTCGAGCACTTTGACGCCCGCGAGCGGGCCCTGGCTGGTGCTCATGTGTCTCCCTGGCATGAGGAACGGCGCCGCCGGCAGGCGGCGCCCGGCTTACATCGTGCGGCGATCGAGCATCGCGCGGGCGATGGTGCCCGCGTCGACGTACTCGAGCTCGCCGCCCACTGGCACGCCGCGCGCGAGGCGCGTGACCGCCAGCCCGCGCGCCTTGAGCGTCTGGCCAAGGTAGTGGGCGGTGGCTTCGCCTTCGTTCGTGAAGTTGGTCGCGAGCACGACCTCCTTGACGACGCCGTCCGACGCGCGCCGCACGAGGCGGTCGAAATGGATTTCCTTCGGACCGATTCCGTCGAGCGGGCTCAGTCGGCCCATCAGCACGAAATACAGCCCGCGGTAGGTCATCGTCTGCTCGAGCATGATCTGGTCGGCAGGCGTCTCGACGACGCACAGCAGCGTCGGATCACGCTCCTCGTCGCTGCAGACCTCGCAGATCTGCGCTTCGGTGAACGTATTGCACTTCTCGCAGTGCTGCAGGTGCTCGGTCGCGAACAGCAGCGACCGGCCGAGCCGCTCCGCGCCCTCGCGGTCGTGCTGCATCAGGTGAACCGCCATGCGCTGCGCGGATTTCGGCCCGACACCGGGCAGCACGCGCAACGCTTCGACGAGAGCGGACAAGGCGGACGGCTGTTTCATACGGCGGCAAAGAGTGGCAAGGACGCCGCGTTCAGAACGGCAGCTTGAAGCCCGGGGGCAGCGGCAGGCCCGACGTCATGCCGCTCATCTTTTCCTGCGACGTGGCTTCGGCCTTGCGTACCGCGTCGTTGAATGCAGCGGCGACGAGATCCTCGAGCATGTCCTTGTCGTCCGCGAGCAGGCTCGGGTCGATCGACACGCGGCGCACTTCGTTGCGGCACGTCATCGTCACCTTCACGAGGCCGGCGCCCGACTGCCCTTCGACTTCGATGAGCGCAAGCTGCTCCTGCATCTTCTTCATGTTTTCCTGCATTTGCTGCGCTTGCTTCATCAGTCCGGCGAGGTTGCCTTTCAACATGGGAATACTCCTTCTTGATCGTGTGAAAACCGGCACGCGGCGCGTGCCGGCCAATGTGTGCGGGGCGTGATTGTGCCTGTCGCGGGGCGCTCAGTTCAATGGAGTGTGGGCGGCACGCCGTCCGGCGCCGAATCGGCGAGCGGACGCACCGACCCCTCGACGATGCGCGCGCCGAAGTCGCGCACGAGCTGCTGGACGAACGGATCGCCGTGAATCTCCTGTTCGGCTTCGCGCTGGCGCGCAGCGCGCGCGGCCGCATCGAGCGCCGCCGCGGTGCGCCGTGCGGGCCCGACCTCGACGCTCACCTCGACCGGCTTGCCGAGCGCATCGGCCAGTGCGGCCTTCAGCTTCGTCACCTGCGCGGCGTCCGCATACTGCGGCACCGGCACGGACAGTTTCAATGTGCCCGCATCGACGGCCGTCAGCTCGCTGTTGAACGCGAGCTGGTACGCGACACCCTTCAGCGGCAGCCGTGCGGCGAGCGCCGGCCATTCGCCGTCGAAGCCGATCGGATCGAGTGCGATCGCGGGCGGCAGCGGCCGCGTGTCGATCGGCGCGGCCGGACGCGCGTCCGCCGGCTTCGGCGTCACACGCACATCGTCGGGACCGCTGTCGAACACCGGCACGAAGCCGTCGTCGGAACCGCCGAACATTTCGTCGGCGCTGAGCGGCACGTAGTCGTCGGGCGGAATGTCCTCCCACGGCGGCGACGGCTGGCGCGACTCGGCTGCTTGCGGCGCGCGGGCAGCGGCACGCGGCGTCGGCACCTGGACTGCCGGACGCGGCGCGGCCGGCTTCTCGGCGGCCGGCTGGGCCGCCGGTTTGGCTGCCGCGCCTGCGCGCCCGCCGCGGTCCGACGACACGCGCATCCCCGCATTGCGCAGCACGTCGAGCGCGGCGGCGGCACCGCCTGCGCGCGCCGCCGGCCGTGCGGCGGCCGGCTCGGGCGACGCGGCGCGCGGCGCCGGTTCGACCTGCGGCGCCGGTTCGTCGTTTCGCTGCACGGCGGCAACGGCAGGCGGCTCGGGTTCCTTCCGGGGGGAAGGCGGCACGTCGCCAGCGGGCGCTGCCTTCGTTTCCGGCTGCGACGGCTCGATCGCTTGTGCGTCGGCCGCTGCCGGTATCGGGGCTGCTGCCTCGGCCGGTGACTGGGCGGCAGCCGGCTTGGCGACCGGCCGTTCGGCTTCATCGCTTGACTGCGCGGGTGCCGAACGGGCGGCCGGCGCAGCCGGTGCAGCAGCTTGCGGACGCGCTGCGCTGGCGGGCGCAGCCGACACCGGCTTCGCCGCGGCAGCGGTCGGCGCCGCGGCAGCACGCGGGGCCGGCACCGCACGCGGCGGCACGGACGGCTGGCCGCCCGGCGCGCTGCCGGCGCCAACGGCCGGCTCGAATGCGAGCATCCGTAGCAGCGTCATCGTGAAACCGGCGTATTCATCAGGCGCCAGGCCGAGCTCGGCGCGCCCGACCGTCGCGATCTGATAGAACAATTGCACCTGTTCAGGGCTCAGCGTCTCCGCAAAACGACGCAGGTCGGCCGCCTCCGGCCATTCGTCGAGCACCGAGCCCGGCGCGAACTGCGCCCAGGCGATCCGGTGCAGCAGGCTCGCGAGATCCTGCAGCGCGGTCGAGAACGAGAGGCTGCGCAGCGACATCTCGTCGGCAATCGCGAGGATTTCCGGGCCATTGGCCGCCGCGAGCGCATCGAGCAGGCGCACCATGTATGTCTGGTCGAGCGCGCCGAGCATGCCCGACACCGCCGACTCGGTCACCTCGTTCGCCGAATAGGCGATCGCCTGGTCGGTCAGGGACAGCGCGTCGCGCATGCTGCCCTGCGCGGCGCGCGCGAGCAGGCGCAGCGCCTGCGGCTCGAACGTGATCTGCTCTTCGCCGAGGATCCGCTCGAGATGCGACACGATGTGCCCGGCCGGCATCTGCTTCAGGTTGAACTGCAGGCAGCGCGACAGCACGGTCACGGGGATTTTTTGCGGATCGGTCGTCGCGAGGATGAACTTGACGTGCGGCGGCGGCTCTTCGAGCGTCTTCAGCATCGCGTTGAACGCGTGATTCGTCAGCATGTGCACTTCGTCGATCATGTAGACCTTGAAGCGCGCATCGACGGGCGCGTACACCGCGCGCTCGAGCAGCGCGGCCATTTCATCGACGCCGCGGTTGCTCGCCGCGTCCATCTCGACGTAATCGACGAAACGGCCCTCGTCGATCTCGCGACAGGCGCGACACACGCCGCACGGCTGCGACGTGACGCCGGTTTCACAGTTGAGCGCCTTCGCGAAGATCCGCGACAGCGTCGTCTTGCCGACACCGCGGGTTCCGGTAAACAGATAGGCGTGATGGAGACGCCCGCCGTCGAGCGCGTGCGTGAGCGCCCTGACGACGTGCTCCTGGCCGACGAGCGAAGCGAAATCCTTCGGACGCCACTTGCGTGCGAGAACTTGATAGGTCATCGGGAAATTGTATCAGTAACGCTGCGTCGCGCCGACTCGCGAAACGGTGCGGAAGACGGGCAAGAGGCAGGGCGAACGGAGTGTGACGCAGAAATAAAAAACGCCCTGCGAACGGGGCGAGAAGGAAGGTGACGAGCCCAACCCTCGGCACTGGCGGAAAACGATTGTGGCTGCTTCGTTCCCGACCTGACCAGGTTCACCGCCCCACCATGCGAGGAGGCCCGTCACGGCATATTCTATCACCGCTTCCGGACGAATGCGACCGTTTGTTCGCATCAATGCGAATATCGCCGGGCAAACCGGCGCGTCGCCCCTTCGCGCGGGCCGGATGCGGCCCGCCCCTTGCAATTGGCGGACCGGCCTCCATCTGCGTGGCACGACGGTCGAACGTCGCGTCGTACCCCTACTCGCGTAGCGGCTACTATCGCCGCCCGCAGCAGATAGCAATTTAGGCTAATATGACGCCCGAACGACCCGCGAGCCGCGGCATGCAGCGCTCACGCCCCTCCTTTCCGGAAAGGCGGAGTGACCTGCCGCAGCGGCCGGCAGCCTACGGCGGCCGGTACGCCGCAACGCGCAAGCAGGCAGTCCCCGAACCGTAAGAGGTATTGACCCAATGAGCGAACAGATCAAACACATCAGCGACGCATCGTTCGAACAGGACGTCGTCAAGTCCGACAAGCCCGTACTCGTCGATTTCTGGGCCGAATGGTGCGGCCCGTGCAAGATGATCGCCCCGATCCTCGACGAAGTCGCGAAGGACTACGGCGACAAGCTGCAGATCGCGAAGATCAACGTCGACGACAACCAGGCCACGCCCGCGAAATTCGGCGTGCGCGGTATCCCGACGCTGATCCTGTTCAAGAACGGCGCGGCCGCCGCGCAGAAGGTCGGCGCGCTGTCGAAGTCGCAGCTCACCGCATTCCTGGACAGCCACCTGTAATACCGGCAGTTCCGCGGACGTGTTGTCAGTCGGCAACACGTCCGCCGTTACGCCGCCGATCGCTCGCTCAAGCGCGAATCGGGCTATGCTAGAATTAAAAAACGTCGACAAGACGCATTTAAGTCTCTGAGCGCTTCCGCTCGCCCTCCTCCCTTATTTCTTTCGTCGCATCTCCTCCCTGGCGGGTTCTCCGTATGCATTTATCCGAGCTCAAGTCTCTGCACGTCTCCGAACTGATCGAAATGGCCAATGGCCTGGAGATCGAAAACGCGAACCGCCTGCGCAAGCAGGAGTTGATGTTTGCCATTCTCAAAAAGCGCGCCAAGACGGGAGAGACGATCTTCGGCGACGGTACGCTCGAAGTGCTGCCGGACGGCTTCGGCTTCCTGCGCTCGCCGGAAATGTCGTATCTCGCGAGCACTGACGACATCTATATCAGCCCGTCGCAGATCCGCCGCTTCAACCTGCACACCGGCGACACCATCGAAGGCGAAGTCCGCACGCCGAAGGACGGCGAGCGCTACTTCGCGCTGGTGAAGGTCGACAAAGTCAACGGGCAGCCGCCCGAGGCCTCGAAACACAAGATCATGTTCGAGAACCTCACGCCGCTGCACCCGAACAAGCCGCTGTCGCTCGAACGCGAAATGCGCGGCGAGGAAAACGTCACGGGTCGCATCATCGACATGATCGCGCCGATCGGCAAGGGCCAGCGCGGCCTGCTCGTCGCGTCGCCGAAGTCGGGCAAGACCGTGATGCTCCAGCACATCGCGCACGCGATCAAGCAGAACCACCCGGACGTGATCCTGTTCGTGCTGCTGATCGACGAGCGTCCGGAAGAAGTGACCGAAATGCAGCGCTCGGTCGCCGGCGAAGTGATCGCGTCGACGTTCGACGAACCGGCCACGCGCCACGTCCAGGTCGCCGAAATGGTGATCGAGAAGGCCAAGCGCCTCGTCGAAATGAAGCACGACGTCGTGATTCTGCTCGACTCGATCACGCGTCTCGCACGTGCGTATAACACCGTGATCCCGGCATCGGGCAAGGTGCTGACGGGCGGTGTCGACGCGAACGCGCTGCAGCGTCCGAAGCGCTTCTTCGGTGCGGCGCGCAACATCGAGGAAGGCGGCTCGCTGACGATCATCGGCACCGCGCTGATCGAAACCGGCAGCCGCATGGACGACGTGATCTACGAAGAGTTCAAGGGCACCGGCAACATGGAAGTGCACCTCGAGCGCCGTCTCGCGGAAAAGCGCGTGTACCCGTCGATCAACCTGAACAAGTCGGGCACGCGTCGCGAGGAAATGCTGATCAAGCCCGAGATTCTTCAAAAGATCTGGGTGCTGCGCAAGTTCATCCACGACATGGACGAGGTCGAGGCGATGGAATTCCTGCTCGACAAGATCCGCCAGACGAAGAGCAACTCCGAGTTCTTCGACCTGATGCGCCGCGGCGGCTGATCACCCCCGCTCCGCACCACGGCCGCCCGCGCACCCTGCCCGGCGGCCGTTTTTCGATCTCAACCTGAACGTGAACGTACAGGTTGATCTATAATCGCGTCATTGCCCCTTCGAATTCCCCGCACCCGATGCCGAACGATGCCGCCACCCCGCTCCTGACCGTCAGCGACGCCGCGTCGCGACTCGGCGTCACGCCGCGCACGCTCAAATATTACGAAGAGCGCGGACTCGTCACGCCATCGCGCAGCGAAGGCCGCTACCGCCTCTACGACGAGGCCGACCTCGAACGCTTCGCGCGCATCCTGCGGCTGCGCGCGCTCGGCTTCTCGCTGCACGGCATCACCGAAATGCTGAAGCGTCCGCTGGAAGAAACGGGCGACGGCCGGCGCCGCTATTCGGATGCCTCCCTGCGCGACATCCGCGCCGGCCTCGCCGAGCAGATCGATACGCTCGACCGGCGGATCGCGGCCGTCCAGCGCGAATTGAAGGAAGCCGTCGCGCTGCGCAAGGAGTTGCAGCACGACATCGACTACGTCGAGCGGCGCCTCGCCGGCGAAAACGCCGATGAACTGATCGCGCAGCGGCGGGCCGAAGCCGGCGCGCGGCGCGCCCGCAAGGATCGCGAATGAACGCGGTGCCGGGCCGGCCGCCGCTGTGGAGCCGCGCGAACCTGCGCGGGGACCTGTTCCCGTGGGCACTCGCGCTCGTCACCGGCATCGACTACTTCGACAACGCCGTCTTCTCGTTCTTCGCGAGCTACATCGCGGGTGGCATCAACGCGTCGCCCGACGAACTGGTGTGGTCGTCGAGCGCGTACGCGGTCACGGCCGTGCTCGGCATCCTGCAGCAGCAATGGTGGGTCGACCGGCTCGGCCATCGCCGCTACGTCGCGGGCTGCATGCTGATGTTCTCGTTCGGCGCGATCGCGGCGGCGCTGGCCGACACGTCGCTGGAGCTCGCGTTCGCGCGCGGCTTTCAGGGCTACTTCATCGGTCCGATGATGGGCGCGTGCCGGATCCTGATCCAGATCAGCTTCAAGCCGCAGGAGCGGCCGCCCGCGACGCGCGCGTTCCTGATCATGATCCTGCTCGGCAGCGCGCTCGCGCCGATCGTCGGCGGGCTGCTGGTCGCGCATTCGACGTGGCGCGCACTGTTCGCGTGCACGGCGCCGGCCGGCATCGCGTTCGCGATCCTCGCGCTGCTCACGCTGCCCGATTCCGGCCGCACGCCGGACGACGAACGCGGTTCCGGACATTTCTGGCCGTACGTCGTGTTCGCGCTCGCGCAAGGAGCGCTGCAGATCGTGCTGCAGCAGGTGCATTACCAGCTCTACAGCGGCTCGCCGATGCTGATCATGCTGACGTTCGCCGGGCTCGGCGCGCTCGCGTGGTTCGCGTATCACCAGTGGCACCATCCGACGCCGCTCGTGCGGCTGCATGCGTTCCGCGAGCGGACGTTCCAGGTCGGGCTGCTGCTCTACATGTTCTATTACTACGAGACGACGGGCTTCAGTTACCTGACCGCGCGGCTTCTCGAGGGCGGGCTCGGCTATCCGGTCGAGAATGCCGGGCGCCTGGTCGGCACGATGTCGCTGATCTCGGCCACCGCGCTGTTCGCCTACCTGCGCTACGCGAAATTCGTCACGCACAAGAAGTGGTTCGTCGTGCCGGGGTTCGCGATCGCCGTCACGGCCGCGCTGTGGATGACGCGGATGACGCCGCAGGTCGGCGAAGCCGCGCTGATCGTCCCGTTGCTGCTGCGCGGGCTGCTGCTGCTCTTCATCGTGCTGCCGGTCGCGAACCTCACGTTCCGGATCTTCGCGATCGACGAATACACGCACGGCTACCGGCTGAAGAACATCGTGCGGCAACTGACGATCTCGTTCGCGACGTCGTCGGTGATCATCGTCGAGCAGCACCGCGTGGCCGTGCACCAGACGCGGCTCGTCGAGCGCGCGAGCGTGTTCGACCCGCTGTTCCAGCAGACCGTCGATGCACTGACGCGCAGCTATGCGGCCGCCGGCCACGCGCTGAACGACGCGCACGGCCTCGCGATCGCGTCGATCGCGCGGATGGTCGCGCAACAGGCGTCGTTCCTCGCGTCGCTCGACGGTTTTTACTTCCTCGCGGGCGTCGCGCTCGTCGGCGGTCTCTTCGCGGCATGGCAAAAACAGATCGATTGAGTTAAAAGACAGGCTTTGGATTTTCGTCCGCCGCCTCCATGCTTTCGAAACTGACCCGCTGGTTCGACGACCGCCGCCGCGACCGCGCGCTGCGCAGCCATCCGGTTCCCGACGCGCTGTGGCAGGAAACCGTCGAGCGCCTGCCGTTCCTCGCCACCCTGCCGCCCGACGCGCTCGGCCGGCTGCGCGAATTGACGAGCCTGTTCGTCGCGAAAAAATCGTTTTCGACCGCACATGGGCTCGAACTGACCGACGCGATGATCGTCGCGATCGCCGCGCAGGCCTGCCTGCCCGTGCTGAATCTCGATTTGTCGCTGTACGACGGCTGGGTGGGCGTCGTCGTGTATCCGGGCGAATTCGTGATCCGCAAGACGGTGCAGGACGAGGACGGCGTCGTCCACGAAGTCGAGCAGGATGCGAGCGGCGAGGCATGGGAAGGCGGCCCCGTGATCCTGTCGTGGGAAGACGCGCAGATGACGGACGGCCGGGACGCGTACAACGTCGTGATCCACGAGTTCGCGCACAAGATCGACATGGTCAACGGCGCGGCCGACGGCTATCCGCCCCTGTTTCGCCGCTGGCATGCGCCGCACCTCGACGCGCAGGCGTGGGCCGACGTGTTCGAACATGCGTACGACCAGTTCTGCGCACGCGTCGACGCGGTGCCGGATCGCGCATGGGCGCGCTTCGAGCGGGACTCGCTGATCGATCCCTATGCGGCCGATCACCCGTCGGAATTCTTCGCGGTGTGCAGCGAGGCGCTGTTCGTGCGACCGAAAGCGTTCGAGTCCGAATTTCCGGAGCTGTACCGGCTGCTGGCGCGCTACTACCGGCAAGATCCGGCCGGCACCGGGGCCCTCGACGCACCGTGAAAATTATTCGTCAACCGTCTGATTTTCTGGCATAATCGCCGTTTTTCGACCTTAGGCAAGTGGCTCGCGCCGGGCTTGGCGTCGGCCGAATCGCTCCCATCGGGGCGGCTCGACACGGCAAGCGGCGGGTTGGCTACCGCTATCACCAAGGAAAATCATGAAACCTGGCATTCACCCGGACTACCGCGAAGTCGTCTTCCAAGACATGTCGAACGGCTTCAAGTTCATCACGCGCTCGACGATCCAGACGCGTGAAACCATCGAACACGAAGGCAAGACCTACCCGCTCGCCAAGATCGAAGTGTCGTCGGAATCGCACTCGTTCTACACGGGTCAGCAAAAGATCATGGACACGGCAGGCCGTGTCGAGAAGTTCAAGAACAAGTTCGGCGCACGCGCCAACGGCAAGGCTGCAGCAAAGTAAGCTTTGCACCGTTCCGGTGGTTGCTACGCACCGGTACCGCACGAAAGGGCAGCCCAGGCTGCCCTTTTTTGTCTCTGCTCGCCCGGAAAGACGCCGCCCGGCGCCCGGGAAACGACCTGACGCACAACAGCGGGCGCGACTACAATGCCGGATGCTCGAAACCGGCTCGACCGCGCGCACCCGCGCCGGCCGCCTGCCCATAACAAATCGCTCATCTGCATGAAGCCTGTCGTCCGCCTCACCGCCTCCGCCACGCGTGCGCTGCCACGCTGGCTGCTGCTCACGCTCTGCTTCGTCTACGCGGCGTTCGGCCTGTTCGGCCGCGACCCGTGGAAAAACGAGGACGCGGCGGGCTTCGGCGTGATGTGGACGATGGCCAAGGGCGGCTGGCACGACTGGCTGCTGCCGAACCTGGTCGGCAAGTTCATCACGACCGACGGGCCGCTCGGCTACTGGCTCGGTGCGCTGTCGATCCGCGGCCTCGGCCCGTGGGTCGACGCGAGCAACGCGTCGCGCGTCGATACCGGCGTGCTGTTCTGCGTCGCGTGCGCATTCGTCTGGTACGCGGCCTACCTGCTCGGCCGGCGCGCCGAGGTTCAACCGTTCAAATACGCGTTCGGCGGCGAACCCGAGCCGCGCGACTACGGCCGCACGCTCGCGGACGGCGCGCTGCTGGTGCTCGTCGCCTGCTTCGGCCTCGCGGAACGCGGGCACGAAACGACGCCGCAGCTCGCGCAGTTCGCGTGGATCGCGATGCTCGTGTACGGGATCGTGCGCGGCATCGACAAGCCGCTCCAAGGCGCACTGTGGTGGGGTCTCGCGATCGGCCTCGTCGCGCTGTCCGGCAACCCGGTGCTTGTCGTCGCGCTGCTCGCGGGCACGGCCGCGCTGTGGCTCGTCACGCCCGAGATGCGCAACCTGCGCCTGCCGCTGGTCGGCGTGCCGCTCGCGGCCGCGATCTTCGCGCTGTGGCCGCTCGCCGCCTTCGTCGCGGCGCCCGACGACGCCGCGTGGTTCTTCAACCAGTGGATCCACGGCAGCCTGATGCGCTTTTCGGGCCCGCCGACGGCCGTGCTCGGCTATGCGGCGAAGAACCTGCCGTTGTTCACGTGGCCTGCGTGGCCGCTCGCGATCTGGGCGTGGTGGAGCTGGGCCGGCATGCGTCGTCGGGCGCACATCGCGATTCCGCTGTCGGTCGCCGTGCCGCTCGTCGCGCTCGTGATCCTGCAAAGCCAGCAGTCGAACCGCATGTACATGCTGCTGCTGCCGCCGCTCGCGGTGCTCGCGACGTTCGCGCTGCCGACCCTCAAGCGCGGCGCGATCAACGCGATCGACTGGTTCGCGGTGCTGAGCTTCACGATCCTCGGCACCTTCGTGTGGCTCGTCTGGCTCGCGTCGCTCACCGGCTTCCCGCATCCGCTCGCGCGCAACCTCGCGCGCCTCGTGCCCGGCTACGAGCCGCATTTCAAGATTCTGTCGTTCATCTGCGCGGTGATCGTCACCGTGTGCTGGTGCTTCCTCGCGCGCTGGCGCGTGTCGCGACAGCCGAAGGTGCTGTGGCGCAGCGTCGTGCTGTCGAGCGCGGGCACCACGCTGATGTGGGTGCTGCTGATGACGCTGTGGCTGCCGATCGTCAACTACGGCCGGACCTATCGCGACGTCGCGCAACAGATCGCCGTGCACCTGCCCTCCGACTACGAGTGCATTTCGCCGGTGCGGCTCGGCGACGCGCAGATCGCGACCTTCGCGTATTTCGGCAACATGCGCTTCGATTTCTCCGGCGACTGCGACGTGATCCTGCGTCAGGACCGCGCCGACTTCGGCGAGCCGAGCGCGATGTCGCAATACGTGTGGCGGCTCGTCTGGGAAGGCCGCCGCGTCGCCGACCGCGACGAGCGCTTCCGCCTGTACGAGCGCATCGAACGGCCGAAGACGCCCGTCAAACGGCGTCCGCCGCGCCGCCAGGCGGCCGATTGACGATGTTCGGCGACATCCGCCGGATCGTCGGTCTCGCGTGGCCGGTGCTGGTCGGCCAGCTCGCGATCATCGCGTTCGGCGTGATCGACACCGCGATGGTCGGCCGCTACTCGGCCGTCGATCTCGCCGCGCTCGGGCTTGGCTCGTCGATCTACGTATCGATCTACATCGGCCTGACGGGTATCCTGTCCGCGCTGCAGCCGATCACCGGGCAACTGTACGGCGCGCGGCGCTATGCCGAGATCGGCGAGGAAGTGCGCCAGGCGCTGTGGCTCGCGCTGCTGCTCTCGATTCCGGGCTTCCTGCTGCTGCATTTTCCCGAACCGCTGCTGCGCGTCGCGCATGCGCCCGCCGCGCTGCACGACCGCACCGTCGACTACCTGCGCATCCTGTCGTACGGGCTGCCCGCCAGCCTCGTATTCCGCATCTACAACGCGCTGACCAACGCGGCCGGCAAGCCGCGGCTCGCGATGATCCTCCAGATCGGCGCGCTGCTGCTCAAGTTTCCGCTGAACGTGTGGTTCATCTTCGGCGGCTTCGGCGTACCGGCGCTCGGCGGCCCCGGCTGCGGGCTGGCCAGCACGCTGATCAACTGGGCGCTCGCGCTGATCGGCTACACGCTGCTCGCGAAGCTCGACGTGTTCGCGCCGCTCGCGATCTTCTCGCGCTTCTGCTGGCCCGTCTGGGCGCGCCAGAATGCGATCCTGAAGCTCGGCGTGCCGATGGGCCTGTCGTACCTGATCGAGGTCACGTCATACACGTGCATGGCGCTGTTCATCGCGCAGTTCGGCACGACGACGCTCGCCGGCCACCAGATCGCCGGCAACATCGGCGCGGTGCTGTACATGACGCCGCTGTCGATCGGCGTGGCGGCGTCGACGCTGGTCGCGCGCGCGCTCGGCGCGGGACGCGCCGAGGAAGCGCGGTTGCTCGGCCGGCACAGCGTGATCTTCGCGTGCGGCGTGGCGGCCGCCTACGGCGTGCTCGTGTTCGCGCTGCGCCCGCTGATCATCGGCGGCTATACGCCGAACCCGGCCGTCGCCGCGGCCGCGATGCCGCTCGTCGCGATCGTCGCGTGCTACCACGTGTTCGATGCGCTGCAGGTCACGTCGGCGTTCGTGCTGCGCGCGTACAAGGTGGCGGTCGTGCCGACCGTGATCTATGCGGTCGCGCTGTGGGGCGTCGGACTCAGCGGCGGCTACGTGCTCGGCTTCGACGTGGGCGGGATCGCGCCCGCGTGGCTGACCGGTGCGCGCGGCTTCTGGTTCGCGAACACGGTCAGCCTGATGCTCGCGGGCGCGGGGCTCGTGCTGTACCTGCGCCGCATCAGTCGCGCGCACGCCGCCGCGGCCGCAGCCACGGCCTGACGCGCGGCGCGCTACGCGCTCTCCAGCACGTCGGCCGCGTGATATGACGAGCGCACGAGCGGGCCGGCGACGACCTCCCTGAAACCGAGCGCGAGCGCCTCGTCGTGCCATGCGGCGAAAGCCTCCGGGCTCACGTAGCGCCGCACCGGCAAATGGTGTTCCGACGGCGCCAGATACTGGCCGAGCGTCAGCACGTCGACCTCGTGCGCGCGCAGGTCGCGCAGCGTGTCGCGCACCTCGTCGTCGCGCTCGCCGAGCCCGAGCATCAAGCCCGATTTCGTCACGAGCGTCGGCCGCGCGGCCTTCGCCTGCGCGAGCAGTTCGAGCGAGCCGCGATAGTCGGCGCCCGGCCGCGCCGCGCGATACAGCGACGGCACCGTCTCGATGTTGTGGTTGAACACATCGGGCCACGCCGACGACAGCGCGTCGAGCGCACGCGCCGCGCGGCCGCGGAAGTCCGGTGTCAGCACCTCGACACCGATACCCGGCACGCTCGCGCGCACCGCCGCGATGCACGCGGCGAAATGCGCGGCGCCGCCGTCGCGCAGGTCGTCGCGGTCGACCGACGTGATCACGACGTAGCGCAACCCGAGCGCCGCCGCCGCGTCGGCCAGCCGCGCGGGTTCGTCGGGATCGAGCGGCTCGGGGCGGCCGTGCGCGACATCGCAGAACGGGCAACTCCGCGTACACAGCCCGCCCATGATCATGAAGGTCGCGGTGCGCTGCGCGAAGCATTCGCCGATGTTCGGACACATCGCCTCCTCGCAGACGGAATGCAGCCGATGCTCGCGCAGCACGGCGGCCATGTCGGCCACCGCCGCGCTCATCATCGGCCGCGCGCGCAGCCACGGCGGCTTCGGCAGCGCCGCGCCGGCCGCGGGCTCGACGCGCACCGGAATGCGCGCGAGCTTGTCGCGACTTCTCGCGCCGGGCTGGCCGAGCGCCGTGAGGCTGGGTCGTTCGAGCGCGGCGGTCATCGTCAGTCTCCGAGGAACGCGACGATCAGGCGGTTCACGTCGGCGGCCGCCTCCATCTGCACCATGTGCCCGCTGCCGGCGATCACCTCGGCGCGCACGCCGTCCGGCAAGCCCTGTGCATGCTGCGCGGGAATCACCTGGTCGCGCTCGCCCCAGATCACGAGCGTGCGCGGCGCCAGCGTCGCGAGCCGGTCACGGAACACGCGTCGCTGCGCGGCGCCGTCGAACGCGGCGTGCGCGATCTTCTCCAGCGCGGCCTGCACGCCTTCGAGCCGCTTGTACTTGACGAGATCCTCGACGAGTTGCCGCGTGACCAGCGCGTCGTCCGCGAACAGCGCGCCGAGGTGCGGTTTCAGCGTGTTGCGGCTGTTGCCGGCGACGAACCCGTCAATGTACGCGCGGTTAATGTCGGTGCCGAGCCCCGCGCTCGCGATCAGCGTGAGCGAGGCGACGCGTTGCGGTGCGCGCTCGGCCACCGTCATCGCGACCGCCCCGCCCATCGAATGGCCGATCAGGTGCGCGCGCTCGATATGCTGCGCATCGAGCAGCGCGAGCGCCGCGTCGGCCAGTTCGTCGAGGCTGCCGGTCTCGACCGCCTTGCCCGATTCGCCGTGGCCGGGCAGATCGAGCGCCCACACCGGCCGGTGCGCGGCGAGCTCCGCGTGGTTGAACAGCCAGTTGTTCAGGTCGCCGCCGAAGCCGTGGATCAGCACGGCAGGCGTGCCCGCCCCGTCGCCCAGCTTCAGGAAGCGGACCGTGCGGCCGCCGATCTGCGCCTTCTCCGGCTGCGGGCCGGCCGCCTCGTCGGACGCCGCGCTCGGCACGAAATCACGCTGGAAGTCGGCGATCGCCGCGTCGATCTCGGCATCGCTCGCCTCGGCGGCCGCGACGACGCCGAGCAGCGCGCCGACGGGCAGCGTCTCGCCCTCCTGCGCGACCTGCCGGCGCAGCGTGCCGTCGAATGCGCATTCGACACCCGACGAGATCTTGTCGGTCTCGACGTCGAGCACTTCGTCGCCCTTCGCCACGCGTTCGCCGACTGCCTTCAGCCAGCCGTTGACCTGCCCCTGCTCCATCGACAGCCCCCATTTGGGCATCGTGATCATGTGAATCGACATCGTGTCAGCTCCTCGTCTTGAGTACCGCCTGCGCGATCGCATCGGCGGACGGGATATACAGGTCTTCCAGCACGCCGGCGAACGGCGTGGGCGTGTGCGGCGCGGTCACGAGTTCGATCGGCGCCTTGAGCGACCGGAACGCGCGCTGCGCGACGAGCGCGGCGATGTCGGTCGCGATCGAGCAGCGCGGATTCGCTTCGTCGACCACCACCACGCGCCCGGTGCGCGCCGCGCTTTCGAGGATCGTTTCCTCGTCGAGCGGCGACGTCGTGCGCAGGTCGATTACCTCACACTGGATGCCGTCCTTCGCGAGCGTCGCGGCCGCGTCCATCGCGAGATGGACCATTCGGCCGTACGTGACGATCGTCGCGTCGTCGCCGTCGCGCAGCACGTTCGCCTCGCCGAACGGAATCGCATAGGATTCCTCCGGTACGTCGCCCTCGCGCGTATAGAGCAGCTTGTGTTCGAGGAAGATCACGGGATCGTTGTCGCGGATCGCCTGGATCAGCAGCCCCTTCGCGTCGTACGGCGTCGACGGGCAGACGACCTTGAGCCCCGGGATATGCGTGAACAGCGACGTGAGCATCTGCGAGTGCTGCGCGGCCGCGCGCAGGCCGGCGCCGTACATCGCGCGGATCACGACCGGCGTCACGGCCTTGCCGCCGAACATGTAGCGGAATTTCGCGGCCTGGTTGAAGATCTGGTCGAAACACACCCCCATGAAATCGATGAACATCAGTTCCGCGACGGGACGCATCCCGCACGCGGCGGCGCCGACCGCCGCGCCGATGTAGCCGCCCTCCGACAGCGGCGTATCGAGCACGCGGCCCGGGAACTTGTGGAACAGCCCCTTCGTCACGCCGAGCACGCCGCCCCATGCGTCGTCCTCGCCCGGCGCGCCCGCACCGCCCGCGTTGTCCTCGCCCATCACGATCACGCTGTCGTCGCGCGCCATTTCCTGCGCGAGCGCCTCGTTGATCGCCTGCGAATAAGTGATCTTCCTTGCCATGTCTGTCTCCTGGAATGTTCGGTTCGCCGTGCCGGCTGCGGTGTCAGCCCGCGCTCACGGATACGACACGTAGACGTCGGCCAGCAGGTCGGCGGCATCCGGCAGCGGCGCCGCCTTCGCCTGCGCGACCGCGTCGTCGATCAGCGCCTTCACCTGGGCGTCGACCGCACGCAGGTCGTCGGTCGTCAGCGCTTCGGCGCGCACGACGCGCGTTTCGAAATGCTTCAGGCAGTCCTTCTCGTCGCGCAGCTTCTGCACTTCGCCCGGCGCGCGGTAGGTTTGCGCATCGCCCTCGAAGTGGCCGAAATAGCGCGTGAACTTCACCTCGACGAGCGTCGGGCCGCCGCCGTTGCGCGCCCGTTCGACGGCCTCGCCGAGCGCCTCGTGCACCGCGAAGAAGTCGAAGCCGTCGACGATCACGCCCGGCATCCCGAACCCGTTCGCGCGATCGGCGATGTTGTCGGTCGCGACCGACCAGCTCGACGACGTCGCTTCCGCATAGCCGTTGTTTTCGGCGACGAAGATCGCGGGCAGCCGCCACACCGACGCGAGGTTCATCGATTCGAAGATCACGCCCTGGTTCGACGCACCGTCGCCGAAGAAGCACACGCCGACGCCGCCCGTCTTCTTGTGCTTGGCCGCGAGCGCCGCGCCGCACACGAGCGGGCCGCCCGCGCCGACGATGCCGTTCGCGCCGAGCATCCCCATCGACAGGTCGGCGATGTGCATCGAGCCGCCCTTGCCGCGGCAGACGCCCGTCTTCTTGCCGTAGATCTCGGCCATCATCCCGTGCACGTCGACGCCCTTCGCGATGCAATGGCCGTGGCCGCGGTGCGTGGTGGCCACGTAGTCGTCGAGGCCGAGGTGCAGGATCGTGCCGACGGCGGATGCCTCCTCGCCCGCGTACAGGTGAACGAAGCCGGGTATCTCGCCGGTCGCGAATTCGATGTGCAGGCGTTCCTCGAATTCGCGGATCGTGCGCATCAGGCGATAGGCGTCCAGCAGCTTGTCCCTGCCGAGCTGTGTCGAAGCGGTCATGTGTGTCTCCTGGTAGGTCTGACTGCGAATGCCGCCCCGGCCACGCCGTGGCGGCGGATTGCACGGCCTGCGGCCGTCAGTGGAACGTGAAGCCGCCGTCGACGTTCACGGCCTGGCCCGTCACGTTGTCCATCGTCGCGAAGAACAGCGCGAGCCGGCCCATGTCTTCCGGTGTCTGCGCGCGGCCCTGCGGAATCAGCGTCAACTGGTGCCGCTGCCACGATTCCTCGACCGATTCGCCGTCGGTCTTCCATTCGTCGGACAGCCGGTCCCACATGTAGGTACGGACGATGCCGGGGCAGATCGCGTTGACGGTCACGCCGTCGCGCGCAAGCTCCTTCGCCAGCGCGTTGGTGAAGCCGACGACCGCGAATTTCGATGCGCTGTAATGCGCGAGATTCGGAAAGCCCTCCTTGCCCGCGATCGACGCGACGTTGATGATCCGGCCGCGCCCCTGCGTCTTCAGGTGCGCGAGCGCCGCCCGGCAGCCGAGGAACGTGCCCTTCGCGTTCACGTCCATCACGAAATCCCAGTCACGCTCGGTCAGTTCGGCGACCGGATGAATGCTGATCACGCCCGCGCAGTTCACGAGGATGTCGAGCCCGCCGAGGTCGGCGAGCGCCTGCGCGACCATCGCGTCGACCTGCGCGGCCTGCGTGACGTCGACCTTCGCGATCGCGGCCCGCCGGCCGAGCGCGCGTACCTCGCGCGCGGTGGCGTCGAGTGCGTCGTCGAGCAGGTCGGCCAGCAGGATGTCGGCGCCGGCGCCGGCGAGCGTCAGCGCGATGCCGCGGCCGATGCCGCGCGCGCCGCCCGTGACGATGGCGACCTGTCCTGCGAGAGGGGCTGTCATGGCAATGTCTCCTGGATGATCGTGATGGATGTCGAAATGCCGGTGCGTGAAACGAAACGTCGATCGTTAGTCATGCCACGCACCGGCGTCGCGCAGCAGTTGCCGCGACGACGCGTAGCGCAACGTGCGACCCACATCGACCGTCAGCGGCCCGTGCCAGTCGAGCGCGATCTCGTAGCGATCGCCGCGCGCGACCTCGATCTCGCGCTCGCCGTCGAACGCGAGCGTGCCGCGCTCGAACGGAATCGCGTGCCATGTGCCCGGTTCGAGCCGCTCGCAACTGCGCATCACGACGCGGTCGACGCGCCCCGGCGCGATCGGCGCCACGAGCGGCGTGCCGGCCGCGTTGCCGGCTTGCGCGAAGCGCATCGCGAGCCCGTGCGGCGCGCTGCGTTCGAGCGGCGCCCACGCGCCGCCGAGCGCGGACAGGCCGATGCCGTCCGGTTCCGCGAACGTCAGGTAGAGCGAATCGATGTCGTCGGAGCCGGAGATCGCGCGCGCGCCAATGAAGCGCTGCCGCGCGGCGCACACGTCGACGAGCGCGATCTCCTCGCGCCCCGGCTGCGCGCCCGCGACGCAGCGCACGACGAGCCGCTTGTTACGCACGAACGCGACCTCGGCCGGCACGGCGCCGGTCGCGGCAAGCCCTGCGGCGACGCCGGCGACGGTCGCCTCGCGATGTTCGGGAAACGCGTTGTTGGTGCCGGTGGACAGCGCGACGAGCGGCGTCGCGCCGCAATGCGCGGCCACCGCGCGATGGGTGCCGTCGCCGCCGAGCACGACGATCAGCGCCACTTCCATCCGGTGCAGATAGGCCGCGCCGGCCTGCGTGTCGGCGACGGAATCGGTGATCGGCAAGTCGACGAATTCGACCTGCGGCCAGCGCTCGTGCGGCGCGACCGCGCGATGCGTGTCGATCGCGCGCAGCAGCAGCGTCGCGATACCCGTGCGATCGCGCAGCGTCAGCACGCGCTCGACGCCCATCGCGCCAAGGCCGGCCAGCAGGCGCACGATCATGTTCGCCTTCTCCGCGGTCGGGAACACGGATGCATGCGTCGTGAGGCGGCGGATGTCGCGCCCCGAAGCGGGGTTCGCGATCACGCCGACGGTAACGGGCGTCGTCACGGATTTGTCTCCATCCAGTGGGCGGGGCCGGCGCATTGGCGCGCGCATCGACCCTGCCTGTTTCGTCCGCTGCCATCGACGGGCGGCGGATCGTCGTCGCCGACGCAATCGCACCGGCTTGCCCGTCATCTCTGCAAGCGGCGTGCCATCGTGCATGCGATGGCCGCGAAACCCGCGCCAGCATTGGCGCGGCAGGCACGCGCGGAGTCGGGATGCTTGGCCGTGACGACGCAGCGCGCATCGAATTCGCCGGAACGTCTCACGTCGTCGATACGGCGACGCGGTCGTCGCGGCACTCGCGCCTGCCCGGCGTTCCGCCCGCCAGCCCCGCGTTCGCGGGGCGCCGCGCATGCAGCGCTGCGCCCGCCGGTCGCCGCACGTCTCGCATGCGGCCGTCTCAACCGCACGAGACACGGCGCGACACCGGTGAGACGACCGTCTCACGCGCGCCGCGTGCTGCGATGCAATGTGATCCGCGGGACCGGATGTGCTACAAGAACAGCGACATCCCCGCCGTACGGAACCGGAGCCGACCATGCCCTATGCCGTCCCCCAGGCCCAGCACGCCGATCGTGTCCTCGGCGCGCTCGCCGGACGCCTGCCCGCGCCGGCGGATTCCGCGCGTCTCGTGTCGTCATGGCAACGGTCGTTGGAGCGCTACCGTCTCGACCCCGCTTCGTCGATCGGCCCGCGCGTGCTGACCGCGGCCGAACTGCGCGAAGTGCGCGACAAGGAAGAAGCCTTCCTGCGCGCGTCGGGCCAGTGCCTGACGCGGCTGCACGACATGATTCGCGTCGCCGACTACTGCGTGATGCTGACCGACGCGCACGGCGTGACGATCGACTACCGGATCGACCGCGAACGCCGCAACGACTTCCGTCACGCGGGGCTGCACATCGGCTCGTGCTGGTCGGAAAGCGAGGAAGGAACCTGCGGGGTCGCGAGCGTGCTGACCGATCTCGCGCCGATCACCGTGCACAAGACCGATCACTTTCGCGCGGCGTTCACGACGCTCACCTGCAGCGCGGCGCCGATCTTCTCGCCGGGCGGCGAGTTGATCGGCGTGCTCGACGCGTCGGCCGTGCATTCGCCCGACGGCCGCGACAGCCAGCGCCTCGTCTACCAGCTCGTGCGGCAGAGCGCGGCGCTGATCGAGGACGGCTACTTCGTACACAGCACCGCGCAGCACTGGATATTGTTCGGGCATCCGAACCGTCACTACGTCGAGGCGCAACCGGAGTGGCTGATTGCGTTCGACGAATGCGGCAACATCGTCGCCGCGAACCGGCACGCGCGCGATGCGCTGCCGGCGCTGCGCGAGCCGCGCCATATCGACGAGATCTTCGACGCGACCGAGATGCCGCTGCGCGATGCGGCGCGGCTCGATGCCATCGTCGCGCTGCGGGTGCGCGCGACCGGCGCACCGCTCTACGCGCGGCTGCGCGCGCCGCTACGACGCGCCGGCCGTGAACCGGCCGCTGCATCGCGCCGCCCGGGCACCACCGCGCCGCGTCACGTCGGCGCGCTGACGCCGTTCCTGCACAGCAGCGACGCGCGCATCGCGCAACAGGCCGAACTCGCGCTGCGCGTCGCGAGCAAGCGGCTGCCGATCCTCGTGCTCGGCGAAACCGGCGCGGGCAAGGAAGTGTTCGCCCGCGCGATCCACGACGCCGGCGCGCGACGCGCGCGGCCGTTCGTCGCCGTCAACTGCGGCGCGCTGCCGGAAGCGCTGATCGAGAGCGAACTGTTCGGTTATGCGGCCGGCGCGTTCACCGGCGCACGCAAGCACGGCGCACGCGGCAAGATCGCGCTCGCCGACGGCGGCACGCTGTTTCTCGATGAAATCGGCGACATGCCGCTCGCGCTGCAGACGCGCCTGTTGCGCGTCCTGGCCGACGGCGAGGTCGTGCCGCTCGGCAGCGATACGCCCGTGCGCGTCGATCTCGACGTGATCTGCGCGACGCACCGCGATCTCGCGCGGATGGTGGCCGACGGCACGTTCCGCGAAGACCTGTACTACCGGCTGAGCGGCGCGACGTTCGACCTGCCGCCGCTGCGCGAACGCGCGGACGTGCGCGACGTGATCGCCGCCGTGTTCGCCGAGGAAGCGCAGGCGACCGGCCACGTGCTCACGCTCGACGCGACGCTCGCCGAACAGCTCGTCGCGTATCCATGGCCGGGCAACGTGCGGCAACTGCGCAACGTGCTGCGCTATGCGTGCGCGGTGTGCGACGCCGCGCGCGTGACGCGGCGCGACCTGCCGACCGACCTCGCCGCGCAACTCGGCGGCGCCCCGGCAGGCGCGCTGCCCGACGACGAACGCAGCCGTATCGTCGCCGCGCTCACCATGCATCGCTGGCGCCCCGACGCGGCCGCCCGGGCGCTCGGCATGTCGCGCGCGACGCTGTACCGGCGCATCGCGAAGTACCGGATCGTCGCGCCGCACCGCGCGTGACGCACGAGCGCACGCCTGGTCATGCGGGCTGCCCGGCCGCTTCGTTCGGGTGGTCCGCCACGCCGGCCGCTTCGTCGCGCCGCGTGAACACCTCGTGCGCGGCGAACAACGCGTTGAGCGCGGCGGGCATCCCCGCATACACGGCCATCTGCATGAACACCTCGACGATCTCGTCGCGCGTGCAGCCGACGTTCAGCGCGGCCTCGATATGCACCTTCAGTTGCGGCTGCGCGTTGCCGAGCGCGGCCAGCGCGGCGATCGTCGCGATTTCGCGCGCCTTCAGGTCGAGCTGCGGCCGGCTGTAGATGTCGCCGAAGCTGAATTCGACCAGGAGCCGCCCGAAGTCCGGCGCGATCGGCGCGAGCGCCGCGATCACGCGTTCGCCCGCTTCGCCGTCGATTTCCTTGAGCTTGTTCCAGCCGCGCGTGTAGCGATCCTCAACGAGTCGTTCCATCATGTCCGTCCTGTTCCGATAAAGAGTGAGAAGGTTTCGCCCGTCGTTCCGTTTCCCGTTCCCGCGCCTCGTAGTACGCGATCTTGTCGCCGATCGCATCGAGGCTCGCCTGCAGCTCCGCGATATGCGCACGCACCGCGTCGCGATGCGCGACCAGCAAGTCGCGCCGCGCGCCGAACGTCGACTCGCCCTGCTCGCGCAGCACCGCGAACGCCTGCATCTGCGCGATCGGCATGCCAGTCGCCTTCAGGCGCATCACGAAGGCCAGCCAGTCAAGGTCGGCCGGCGCATAGAGCCGGTGCCCGGCCGCCGTGCGCGAGATCGCGCGCAGCAGCCCGGCCTGCTCGTAATACCGCAGCGTGTGCGTCGACACGCCCGTCAGTTCGGCGACTTGCCCGATCGTCAGCGGACCGGCGGCGGAGGGTTGGGATACGGTTTTCGACATGGCAGGAACAAGGTTAGGAGTTAGAGTTCACTCTAAGTCAAGCATTGTCTGACGGCCAGTGCGGCGTTTTTCCGCGCGCCCCTCGCAATACGCCGGCGACACCGTAAAGAATCGTCAAAATCGGCGCCCGGCATCGGGTTCGGCCTTTACAGCACCGCAAGCCTTCAGCAAGATTCGGTCAGCCTGTCTCAAAAAGGGCACGCATTTGTCCTATGCTTAACGCGACGCCCGGCCAACTCGCACGTCGCCGTCCGTTGCAACAACCATTCATCCGTCAGAACCAGGGAGCCTTTGCCATGCTGAAAAAGCTGCTGATGCTGTTCGTCGCGCTATCGCTGTCGCTTGCCGCAGGCCTTGCCGCGGCCGTCGAAGTCAACACGGCCGACCAGGCCGCGCTCGAATCCGTGAAGGGGCTCGGGCCCGTGAAGTCGAAGGCGATCATCGACGAACGCACCAAGAACGGCCCGTTCAAGGACGCCGACGATCTCGCGAACCGCGTGAAGGGCCTCGGCACCAAGTCGGTCGGGCATCTCGAGGAAAACGGCCTGACGATCGGCGGCGCGTCGACGCCGCCGAAGGGTGTGAAGCTGTCGAAACCGGCCGCGACGACGTCCGCGACCACGTCGACCACGACGTCGGCAGGCACCGCCGCGACGTCCACGACCGCGACGGCCGGCACGACGACCGCGGCGCCCGCGCCGGCGGCTAGTGCACCGGACGCGGCCGCCAAGCCGGCCAAGACCAAGCGCGCATCGAAGAAGGAAAAAGCGGCAGCCGCGGCAGCGGCATCCGCCGACGCGGGTGCGAGCGCACCGGCGGCCGCGTCGTCCACGAAGGCGACGAAGGGTTCGAAGAAGAAGAGCAAGAAGGACAAGGCAGCCTCCGCCGCCGCGGCGTCGGGCGCCTGATGTGCGCCGCGCGCGCGACGGCGTGCGCGCGGCATTCGTTCAACGGGCGCCGTCGTCACGGCGCCCTTTTCAGTGAAGGTGAAGAACCATGGGTCTCCTCGACATCGTTGGCGGTCTGATCGGCGGCCAGGCCGGCGGCAACTCGCAAAGCGCGCTGATCACGACCGCGCTCGAATTCATCAACAACCAGCCGGGCGGCCTGAACGGGCTGATCGAGAAGTTCAAGGCCGGCGGCGCCGGCGAGATCATCGGTTCGTGGGTCGGCACCGGCGAAAACCAGCCGATCTCGCCGGACACGCTGCAGAACGTGCTCGGCTCGGACGTCGTCGGCTCGCTCGCGAGCAAGGTCGGCATCGATCCGTCGCAGGCGTCGTCGATCCTCGCGCAGGTGCTGCCGCACGTCGTCAACGGCGCGACGCCGAACGGCGAAGTGCCGGCCAGCGGCCAGGTGGACACGTCGAACGTGCTCGGCACGCTCACGCAGCTCGCCGGCATGTTCGGCGGCAACAAGCAGGCGTAAGCCCGCCGCGCAGCGGCCGGCATCCGGCATAGCGGTTTCGGCCGCTCCATATGCAAACACCCCGCCTCGGCGGGGTGTTTGTTTTTGCGCCCGGTGCGAACCGGGCACGCTGCCGATGGCAGGCGATCAGTGCACGACGCGGTCGAACACGAACTGGCCGTCGTTGACGTCGACCGGGATCACGTCCTTCGGACCGAAGCGGCCGGCGAGGATCAGCTTCGCTACCGGGTTCTCGATCTCCTGCTGGATCGCGCGCTTCAGCGGCCGCGCACCGAACACCGGATCGTAGCCGACCTTCGCGATCTGTTCGAGCGCCGCGGGCGACACGTCGAGCGCCATGTCCAGCTTCGCGAGCCGGTCGTGCAGGCGCGCCAGCTGGATCTTCGCGATCGACTCGATGTTGCTGCGGTCGAGCGCATGGAACACCACGACGTCGTCGATCCGGTTCAGGAACTCGGGGCGGAAATGCTGCTTCACCTCGAGCCACACCGCGTCCTTGATCTCGTCCTGCGGCGCGCCCGTCATCGCCTGGATCACCTGCGAGCCGAGGTTCGACGTCATCACGATGACCGTGTTCTTGAAGTCGACCGTGCGCCCCTGCCCGTCCGTCATGCGGCCGTCGTCGAGCACCTGCAGCAGCACGTTGAACACGTCCGGATGCGCCTTCTCGATCTCGTCGAGCAGGATCACGCTGTACGGCTTGCGGCGCACGGCTTCCGTCAGGTAGCCGCCTTCCTCGTAGCCGACGTAGCCCGGCGGCGCGCCGATCAGCCGCGCGACGCTGTGCTTCTCCATGAACTCGCTCATGTCGATGCGGATCAGATGCTCTTCCGAATCGAACAGGAACGACGCCAGCGCCTTGCACAGCTCGGTCTTGCCGACCCCCGTCGGGCCGAGGAACAGGAACGAGCCGTACGGACGGTTCGGATCGGCGAGACCCGCGCGCGAACGACGGATCGCGTCCGCCACCGCGCTGATCGCCTCGTCCTGGCCGACCACGCGCTCATGCAGCTTTTCCTCGATGTGCAGCAGCTTCTCGCGTTCGCCCTGCATCATCCGCGACACGGGAATGCCCGTCGAACGCGACACGACTTCCGCGATTTCCTCCGCGCCGACCTGCGTGCGCAGCAGACGCGGGCGCGTCGGGTTGTGCTGCTCCTGCTCTTCGGCCTGCGTGACCTGCTTCAGCTGTGCCTCGAGCTGCGGCAGCTTGCCGTACTGCAGCTCGGCGACCTTCTCCAGCTTGCCTTCACGCTGCAGGCGCGCGATGTCCGCCCGCACCTTCTCGATGTCTTCCTTGAGCTGCGCGCTGCCCTGCACCGCAGCCTTTTCGGCGGTCCAGATCTCTTCGAGGTCCGAATATTCGCGGCCGAGGCGATCGATTTCTTCCTCGATCAGCTGCAGGCGCTTCTGCGACGCTTCGTCCTGCTCCTTCTTCACGGCTTCGCGCTCGATCTTCAGCTGGATCAGACGACGGTCGAGCTTGTCCATCTCTTCGGGCTTCGAATCGATTTCCATCTTGATCTTCGAAGCGGCTTCGTCGATCAGGTCGATCGCCTTGTCGGGCAGGAAGCGGTCGGTGATGTAGCGATGCGACAGCTCGGCCGCGGCGACGATCGCCGGGTCGGTGATGTCGACACCGTGGTGCAGTTCGTACTTCTCCTGCAGCCCGCGCAGGATCGCGATCGTCGCCTCGACGCTCGGCTCGTCGACGAGCACCTTCTGGAAGCGGCGTTCGAGCGCGGCGTCCTTCTCGATGTACTTGCGGTATTCGTCGAGCGTGGTCGCGCCGATGCAGTGCAGCTCGCCGCGCGACAGCGCCGGCTTCAGCATGTTGCCTGCATCCATCGCGCCTTCGGCCTTGCCCGCGCCGACCATCGTGTGGATTTCGTCGATGAAGACGATCGTCTGGCCTTCGTCCTTCGCGATGTCGTTGAGCACCGCCTTCAGGCGCTCCTCGAACTCGCCGCGATACTTCGCGCCGGCGAGCAGCGCGGCCATGTCGAGCGACAGCACGCGCTTGCCCTTCAGCGTCTCGGGCACTTCGCCGTTGACGATCCGCTGCGCGAGCCCTTCGACGATCGCGGTCTTGCCGACGCCCGGCTCGCCGATCAGCACCGGGTTGTTCTTGGTGCGGCGCTGCAGGATCTGGATCGAGCGGCGGATTTCGTCGTCGCGGCCGATCACCGGATCGAGCTTGCCCGCGCGGGCGCGCTCGGTCAGGTCGACCGTGTACTTCTTCAGCGCCTCGCGCTGGCTTTCCGCATCCTGGCTGTGCACCTGCGAGCCGCCGCGCACCGCGGCGATCGCGGCTTCGAGCGACTTGCGCGTGAGGCCGTGCTGGCGCGCGAGCTTGCCGGCGTCGCCCTTGTCGTCGGACACGGCGAGCAGGAACATCTCGCTCGCGATGAACGTGTCGTTGAGCTTCTGCGCTTCCTTGTCGGCCTGGTTCAGCAGCCCGGCGAGTTCACGGCCGATCTGGATGTCGCCGCCCGTGCCCGTCACTTGCGGCAGGCGCGAAATGGCTTCGTTCAGCGCGCCTTGCAGCGCCTGCACGTGAACGCCCGCGCGCGACATCAGCGAGCGGGCCGAGCCGTCCTGCTGCGCGACCAGCGCCGCGAGCACGTGAACGGGTTCGATGTATTGATTGTCGCGGCCTGCCGCGAGGCTTTGCGCGTCCGCGAGTGCTTCCTGGAACTTGGTGGTGAGCTTGTCGATTCTCATTTAGTCGAGACCTCCAATTTTCGATTAACACCAAGATGAGGATGGTTATGCGGCTTTCAAGCGAAATTCGGGTTGATTCAGCGCAAAAATTGCCGGATCGCCTGAAAACGGTCCGGAGGGCGCGACGGGATGGGCGCGCGGCGCGCGCGTGTCAGTGGGTCTTGGACGCCGGCTCCGCTGCCGGCGCTTCGTCCTGCACCGGCGCGGCGCGCACGAGCACGGCCGGGCGGATGCCGAGCAGCGACGCGAGCGGCGATGCGGGCTCGGCCAGTTCGCCGAGCGTATGACGATCGAGCTCCGCGAAGAAGGCATCGCGCGCAGCCGCCAGCACGCCCTTCAACCGGCACTGCGGCTCGATCACGCAGCCGCGCGACTCGCCGCCATCGGCCGAAAAGCAGCCGACCAGCGCGAAGTCGTTTTCGGTGGCCCGCACGACCTCGCCGACCGTCAATTGCAGCGAATCGGCGAACAGCCGCAGCCCGCCGTTGCGGCCGCGCACGGTGTCCACCCAGCCCAGCTCGCCGAGCTGCTGGACGACTTTCATCAGATGGTTCTTCGAGATGCCGTAGGCGTCCGAGATCTCCTGGATCGTCGCGAGCCCTTCGCCGCGCACCGCCAGGTACAGCATCACGCGCAGCGAATAGTCGGTGTAGTCGGTGAGTCTCATGAGCGAATACGGAAAATATCGATCGTATCCCGATTATGTGAACCGGGCCGATCGATGGCGCCGTTGCGCGGCCCCGGGTTGCCGGGATCGCGGGCGCGCAATAAGATGCGTGACATCCACACGTTTTCCAGGGGGTATTGGACGCTATTTTGCGTCAAAATCCGGCCGGCGTCCTGCTCGTCACCCGCGCCGCCGCCCCGTCGCTGTCCCGCCGCTGTCCCGATCTACCGGCCCTTTTTGTCATGACTGCCCTGCCCGCCTCGACCGAACCCGCATCGGCCCGCCCCCGCGACGCCGAGCCGACCGAAGACAACATCCGCGATCTCGTCTACGCGTTCTACGACCGCGTGCGCGCCGATCCGCTGCTCGGGCCCGTGTTCGACGCGAAGCTCGCCGGCCGCTGGGACGATCATCTGCCGAAGATGGTGACGTTCTGGTCGAGCCTCGTGCTCGGCACCAAGGGCTATCGCGGCAACGTGCAACAGGCGCACCAGCCGCTCGACGGGGTCGAGCCGGCCCATTTCAGCCGCTGGCTGTCGCTGTTCCTGAAAACGGTCGAAGCGCGCTACGCGCCGCCCGCGGCGATCCGCTTCATGGAGCCCGCGCTGCGGATCGCGCAGAGCCTGCAGTTGAGCCGGTTCGGCTGGGATTACCGGATTCCGCCCGAGCAGCAGGCGCTGCTCGACGCGATCGCGCCGCGCCGCCGCGACGCGGGCGACGATCCGCACGCGTTGCCGTCGCGCGCCCGCGGCGAGCCGTTTCCGACGAAGATCATCGGGCGCGGCGTCGACTCGGACGCGTAACGCCCGTCGTGCGCGACACCGGTGCGCATGCGGCACATCGCCGCACCGCTCGCGCGCCGCGCTCAGCGCGACGTGTTGCCCGACTCGACGCCCCAGCGCGCGAGCGCGGCGTCGTCGGTACTGCGCGCATCGACCCAGCGCTCGCCGTCCGGCGTCGTTTCCTTCTTCCAGAACGGCGCTTCGGTCTTCAGATAGTCCATCACGAATTCGCACGACGCGAACGCATCGCCGCGGTGCGACGCGACCGTCGCGACCATCACGATCTGGTCGAGCGGCAGCAGCCTGCCGACGCGATGCACGATCGCGACGTCGATGCCCGGCCAGCGCCGGCCGGCCTCCGCCGCGATCCGCTCGAGCGCCTTCTCGGTCATGCCGGGATAGTGCTCGAGCTCCATCGCGACGACCGCATCGCCTTCGTTCAGGTCGCGCACCGTGCCGACGAAGCACGCAAGCGCACCGATCTTCGGGTTGCGCGCACGCAATGCCGCCACTTCGGCATTCAGGTCGAAATCGTCGGTCTGGACTCGTATCGTCGCCATGACAGCCGCCTCAACCACCTGTTACCGGCGGAAAGAACGCGACCTCGCAGCCTTCGGTGAGCCGCGTGTCGGGATCGGTCATCTCGTGGTTGCACGCCATGCGCAACGCGCGCCCTTCGGCGAGCGTGTCGGCCCACGCGCCACCGCGCACGCGCAGCCACGCGCGCACGTCGCCGACGGTCGTCACGCTGTCCGGCACGTTGGCTTCTTCGTCGGCCACGCCGAGTGCTTCACGCACGCTTGCAAAAAATTTCAGTTGAATCTTCATGGTTCGGGAAGCCGTCGCGTTACGACAGCAATTCGGAAAACGGGATGAAACGCACGGTCTCGCCTGCGCTGATCACATGCTGCGGCGGATTGTCGATCAGGCCGTCGCCCCAGACCGTCGACGTCAGCACGGCCGAACTCTGGTTCGGGAACAGGTCGAGACCGCCGGCCGCGTTGACGCGCGCACGCAGGAATTCGTTGCGCCGGTCGCCCTTGCTCTGCGAAAAATCGGCACGCAGCGACAACGCGCGCGGCGCGACGTCCCGCACGCCGGACAGGCGCAGCAGGAACGGCCGCACGAACAGCAGGAACGTGACGAAGCTCGACACGGGGTTGCCGGGCAGCCCGATGAAGTGTGCGTCGGCGCGCTCGTCGCCGCGCCGCACCGCGCCGTATGCGAGCGGCTTGCCGGGCTTCATCGCGATCTGCCACAGCGCGAGCTGCCCTTCGGCCTCGACGGCCGGCTTCACGTGATCCTCGTCGCCGACCGACACGCCGCCGCTCGTCAGGATCACGTCGTGATCGCGGGCGGCCTCGCGCAGCGTGTCGCGCGTCGCGGCCAGCGAGTCGGGCACGATCCCGTAGTCGGTCACGTGGCAGCCGAGCCGCTCGAGCAGCCCGCGCAGCGTGAAGCGGTTCGAGTTGTAGATCGCGCCGGGCTTCAGCGGCTCGCCCGGCATCGTCAGTTCGTCGCCGGTGAAGAACACCGCCACGCGAATCCGCCGCGCGACCGACAACCGCGCGCAGCCGACCGACGCGGCGAGGCCCAGCGCCTGCGGCGTGAGCCGCGTGCCGGCCGGCAGGATCACCGCACCCTGGCGGATGTCCGCGCCCTGCGCGGTGATCCATTCACCGGCCTTCGGCGTGTGCAGGATCTCGACCGCGTCGCCGTCGGCCGCTGCCTGCTCCTGCATCACGACGGCGTCGGCGCCGGGCGGCACGGTCGCGCCGGTGAAGATCCGCGCGGCCGTGCCGGCCGCAAGCGGCTGCGCCGGATGGCCGGCCGGAATGCGCTGCGACACCGGCAACCGTCGATCGCCGTGCAGCAAATCGGCGACGCGCACCGCATAGCCGTCCATCGCGCTGGTATGCATCGGCGGCACGTCGAGCGGCGAGCTCACGTCGGCCGCCAGCACGCGGCCGAGCGCGTCGAGCGTGGCGACGGTTTCGGCGCCGGGCAGCGGCTTCGCGGCATCGAGCAGCGCGGCGAGCGCCTCGGCGGTCGACAGCATCGGCGCGCGCGGCGCCGCGGGATTCGGGTTCGACATCGATGGAAGCGGGGATCGTTGGAATCAATACGTCATTGTAGCGACGCCGTCACGCAGGCGCGCGATATGGCGAACATGCGAAGACTGTGATCGGCGCGAACGCACGGGTCTGGCACTTGTTTCGCGCAACGGACGATGGCCGCGTGCCAAACCCGCGTGCCAAACGAAACGGCCGGAACCCCGATCCGTTCGACGAATCGGCATTCCGGCCGTCCTGCGCCGCCGGGCCCGCGGGCCCGGCCGTGCGTCATGCGCCCGTATGGGCGGCGATGAAGTCCTTCACCTGCTGCGCGTCGGCCTTCACGACCTCGAAGCGCTGCGGCAGCGCCTCGAGCCCGTCGAAGGCGGCCGGCCGCTCGGCTTCGCGATCGAGCGCTTCGCGGATCGTCTCGCCGAACTTGATCGGCTGCGCCGTCTCGAGCACGACCATCGGCACGCCGGCCTCCAGATGCTCGCGCGCGACCTTCACGCCGTCGGCCGTATGCGTATCGATCATCGTGTCGTAGCGCGAGAACACGTCGCGGATCGTCGCGATGCGGTCGGTGTGGCTGCTGCGGCCCGACACGAAACCGAACTCTGCGACGCGCGCGAAATCGCCGCTTGCCGCGAGATCGAAGCCGCCCTTCTCCTCGACGTCGCGGAACAGTTGCATCACGCGCGCCGGATCGCGGCCGAGCAGGTCGAACACGAAGCGCTCGAAGTTCGATGCCTTCGAGATGTCCATGCTCGGGCTGCTCGTGTGATAGGTGTGCTCGGCGCTGCGCACGCGATACGCGCCGGTGCGGAAGAATTCGTCGAGCACGTCGTTCTCGTTGGTCGCGACCACCAGCTTCGCGATCGGCAGCCCCATCATCCGCGCGATGTGGCCCGCGCAGACGTTGCCGAAGTTGCCCGACGGCACCGTGAACGACACGCGCTCGTCGTTGGACCGCGTCGCCGCGAAGTAGCCCTTGAAGTAGTACACGACCTGCGCGACGACGCGCGCCCAGTTGATCGAGTTGACGGTGCCGATCTTCTGCTGCGCCTTGAACGCGTGATCATTCGACACGGCCTTCACGATGTCCTGGCAGTCGTCGAACACGCCTTCGACCGCGAGGTTGAAGATGTTCGGGTCCTGCAGGCTGAACATCTGCGCCGTCTGGAACGCGCTCATCTTCTTGTGCGGCGACAGCATGAACACGCGTACGCCGGCCTTGCCGCGCATCGCGTATTCGGCCGCGCTGCCGGTGTCGCCCGACGTCGCGCCGAGAATGTTCAGCGCTTCGCCGTGCTTCGCGAGCGTGTACTCGAACAGGTTGCCGAGCAGCTGCATCGCCATGTCCTTGAACGCCAGCGTCGGGCCGTTCGACAGTTCGAGCAGCGACAGCGCCGCGCCGTGCTCGGTGCCGAGCGTCTTCAGCGGCGTGATGTCGGATGCGTTCTCGCCGTGGCGCGTGTTGCTGTACACGGCAGCCCTGTACGTGCGGCGCGTGATCGCGCGCAGGTCGTCGGCCGGCACGTCGTCGCAGAACTTCGACAGGATCTCGAACGCGAGATCCGCGTACGACAGCGTGCGCCAGCGCGCGAGTTCGTCGGCGGACACCTTCGGATACTCGGCCGGCAGGTAGAGGCCGCCGTCCTTCGCGAGACCGCCGAGCAGGATGTCGGAGAACGTATGGCGCTCGCCGATGCCGGCGCCGCGCGTGGAGATGTAGTTCATGTCGTCAGCCTCAGTTCAGCGCTTCCATGCGCAGCTTCGTTACCTTCGAGACCACCGTCGCCAGGCTCTCGATCTGCGCGATCGCCGCGTTGACGTTCTTCTCGACCGTCTCGTGCGTGATCAGGATGATGTCGGTCTCGCCGTTGGCGCCGTCGATCTGCTCCGACTCCTTCTGCAGCAGCGCGTCGATCGAGATGCCCGATTCGGCGAGGATGCGCGTGATCGCGGCGAGCACGCCGGTCTGGTCAGCGACGCGCAGGCGCAGGTAGTAGCCGCTCGTCACTTCCTCGATCGGCAAAATCGGCGTGTTCGACAGGCTGTCCGGCTGGAATGCGAGGTGCGGCACGCGATGCTCGGGATCGGCCGTGTGCAGGCGCGTGACGTCGACCAGATCCGCGACGACGGCCGACGCGGTCGGCTCCGCGCCCGCGCCCTTGCCGTAGTACAACGTCGTGCCGACCGCGTCGCCGTGCACGACGACCGCGTTCATCGCGCCCTCGACGTTCGCGAGCAGGCGCTTTTCCGGGATCAGCGTCGGGTGCACGCGCAGCTCGATGCCGTTGGCCGCGCGGCGCGCGATGCCGAGCAGCTTGATCCGGTAGCCGAGCTCTTCCGCGTAGCGGATGTCGGTCGCGTCGAGCTTGCTGATGCCCTCGACGTATGCGCGGTCGAACTGCACCGGCACGCCGAACGCGATCGCGCTCATGATCGTCGCCTTGTGCGCGGCGTCGACGCCTTCGATGTCGAAGGTCGGATCGGCTTCCGCGTAGCCGAGCTCCTGCGCGGCCTTCAGCGCAGTCGCGAAGTCGAGCCCGCGGTCGCGCATTTCCGACAGGATGTAGTTCGTCGTGCCGTTGATGATGCCGGCGATGTACTGGATGCGGTTCGCGGTCAGGCCTTCGCGCAGCGCCTTGATGATCGGGATGCCGCCGGCGACGGCCGCCTCGAACGCGACCATCACGCCCTTCTCGCGCGCGGCTTCGAAGATCTCGGTGCCGTGCACCGCGAGCAGCGCCTTGTTCGCCGTCACGACGTGCTTGCCGTTCGCGATCGCGCGCAGCACGAGCTCGCGCGCGATGCCCGTGCCGCCGATCATCTCGGCGATGATCGCGATCGACGGATCGTCGACGACCGCATTGAAATCGTCGGTGATCTGCGCGGTGCCGGCGTTACCGCCGAGCGCGGCCTGCGCCTTCGCCGGGTTGCGCACGGCAATGCGCGCGACCTCGATGCCGCGCCCCGCGCGTCGTTTGATTTCTTCCTGGTTGCGGTGCAACACCGTGAAGGTGCCGCTGCCGACGGTGCCGAAGCCCAACAGGCCAACTTTGATCGGTTCCATGCTGCGTGTGATCGATGAGTAAGAAGTAGTGAATTCCGTGTGGCCCTGCCCGCTCAGACCGAATGGCGCTTGCGGTAGCCGTCGAGGAAGCGTGCGATCCGGTTGATCGAATCGGCCAGGTCGTCGAGGTTCGGCAGGAAGACCACGCGGAAGTGGTCCGGCGTCGCCCAGTTGAAACCCGTGCCCTGTACGAGCAGCACGCGCTCCTCGAGCAACAGGTCGAGAATGAACTGCTGGTCGTTCTGGATCGGGTAGAGCTTCGGGTCGAGGCGCGGGAACATGTACAGCGCGGCCTGCGGCTTCACGCAGGTCACGCCCGGGATCGACGTCAGCATGTCATACGCGAGTTCGCGCTGCTTGTACAGGCGCCCGTTCGGCACGATCAGCTCGTTGATGCTCTGGTAGCCGCCGAGCGCCGTCTGGATCGCGAACTGGCCGGGCACGTTCGCGCACAGGCGCATCGACGACAGGATGCCGAGCCCTTCGAGGTAGTCCTTCGCGCGCCGGCGGTTGTCGCCGCCGAGGCCCGACACGGCCATCCAGCCCGCGCGGTAGCCGCACGAGCGATAGCTCTTCGACAGGCTGTTGAACGTGACGGTGATCACGTCCTCCGACAGCGAACCCAGCGCCGTGTGCTCGAGGCCGTCGTAGACGATCTTGTCGTAGACCTCGTCGGCGAACACGATCAGCCCGTGCTGGCGCGCGATCTCGAGCAGTTCGAGCAGCAATTCGTCGGAATAAAGCGCACCGGTCGGATTGTTCGGGTTGATCACGACGATCGCCTTCGTGTTCGGCGTGATCTTGCTGCGGATGTCGTCGAGATCGGGCATCCACGCGTTCTGCTCGTCGCATACGTAGTGCACGGGCGTGCCGCCCGACAGGCTCACGGCCGCCGTCCACAGCGGGTAGTCGGGCGCGGGCAGCAGCACTTCGTCGCCGTCGTTCAGCAGCGCCTGGGTCGCCATCACGATCAGCTCGGACGCGCCGTTGCCGATGTAGATGTCGTCGAGGCCGACGCCGACGACGCCCTTTTCCTGCGTGTAGTGCATCACCGCCTTGCGCGCCGAGAACACGCCCTTCGAATCCGAATAGCCGGACGACGCCGGCAGGTTGCGGATCATGTCCTGGATGATCTCGTCCGGCGCGTCGAAACCGAACGGCGCGAGGTTGCCGATGTTCAGCTTGATGATGCGGTGGCCTTCTTCCTCGAGGCGCTTCGCGTGCTCGAGCACCGGGCCACGGATGTCGTAGCAGACGTTGAGCAGCTTGTTCGACTTCTGAATCGGTTTCACGACGACACGGTTCCTGGGTTGGCCTTGCGGCCGGGGGGACGGGATCAAAACTGGAAAGCGGCCGGTCTGTGCGCGCTGTCTAGACTGGGAAAAAGCGGCGGTCGGACGCGGCTTGTGGCGACGCACGACGCAAGTGGCGCCCGGGGGCGACCAAAAAGTTATAATTTAGCGGATTTTGGCCGACTTTCGCAATGCACCATAGCCGCGCCGGGCCCGCGCCATCGGGCGTCCGCGCGTGCCCCGGCGCGCGAAACCGGCCAGCGGGGCCCCTGCGGCCCGGCCCATCCATTCCCCTACGGAACCGCGGAATACCGATTTGAAACTGCACCAGGACACGAGCGGCGCGCTCAACACCGTCACCGGCTACGGCCCCGATTATGTCGACGTCAATCTCGAACGCCATGAAACGAGCGTCATCGTGCTGCCCGGCGCGCCGGTCCAGGCCTGGCCCGTGTCGTCGTTCGACGCGCTCGCGCCCGAGCATTTCGCGATGCTGCTCGACCCGACGCCCGAACTCGTGATCTTCGGCAGCGGCGCGCGGCTGCGCTTTCCGCACCCGCGCCTCGTCGCGGCGCTCACCGCGAAGCGGATCGGCGTCGAGACGATGGATTTCCAGGCCGCCTGCCGCACCTACAACATCCTGATGGCCGAGGGCCGCAAAGTCGCCGCCGCGCTCTTAATTGAACGTTAATCCCCGATGCGGTAAAACTCGGGCCGGCGCAGCGGGTCGATCCCCCGATCGGCCCGGCCAGGCCGCCCGCCCCGGCGCTGCCCGCCGGCGGCCCCGTCACAACAACCAACAGGCTGAAAACCCATGAACGATACGCCGTCGAGGCTACCGCTCAATCGCATCACGCTCGTCCTCCTGGTCGTCGCGCTCGCGATCGTCTGGTTCGCGCCACTCGGGCTGCGCCACCTGATCCCGAGCGACGAAGGCCGCTACGCGGAAATGGCGCGCGAGATGTTCGTCACCGGCGACTGGATCACGCCGCGCTACAACGGCTACAAGTACTTCGAGAAGCCGCCGCTGCAGACCTGGCTGAACGCGCTGACGTTCGCGTGGTTCGGTATCGGCGAATGGCAGGCGCGCCTCTACACGGCCGTCGCGAGCTTCGCCGGCGTGCTGCTCGTCGGCTACACCGGCGCGCGCCTGTTCAACCCGCTGTCGGGCTTCCTCGCGGCCGTCGTGCTCGCCAGCGCGCCGTACTGGAACCTGATGGGCCACTTCAACGCGCTCGACATGGGGCTCGCGTTCTGGATGGCGCTGTCGCTCTGCTCGCTACTGCTCGCGCAGCGGCCCGGGCTGCGCCCGGCGGCGGTACGCGGCTGGATGTGGGCGTGCTGGGCCGCGATGGCGTTCGCGGTGCTGTCCAAGGGCCTCGTCGGGCTGATCCTGCCCGGCGCCGTGCTCGTGCTGTATACGCTGATCGCGCGCGACTGGGCGCTGTGGAAGCGCCTGTATCTCGTCAGCGGCCTCGTGATCTTCTTCGCGATCGTCACGCCGTGGTTCGTGCTGGTCCAGCAGCGCAACCCCGAGTTCTTCAACTTCTTCTTCGTCGTCCAGCAGTTCCGCCGGTACCTGACCCCGGAACAGAACCGCCCGGGCCCGCTGTACTACTTCGTGCCCGTGCTGCTGGTCGGCTTCCTGCCGTGGCTGTCGGTCGCGTGGCAGAGCATCCGCCATGCGCTGCGCATGCCGCGCCAGCCGAACGGCTTCTCGCCGATGCTCGTGCTGCTGATCTGGAGCGCGTTCATCTTCCTGTTCTTCAGCGCGTCGCACTCGAAGCTGATCTCGTACGTGCTGCCGGTCGCGCCGGCGCTCGCGCTGATCATCGGCGCTTACCTGCCGCTGATGACGGCCGAGCGCTTCCGTCGCCACCTGCTCGGCTACCTCGTGTTCTTCGTCGCCGCGGCGTTCGGGATCATCTTCCTCGCGTACCAGGGCGACGCCCGCACGCCGAACGCGTTGTACCGGGCGTTCCAGATGTGGCTGTACGCCGGCCTCGCGGTCTCGGCCGCGCTGACGCTCGCGGCCGCCTGGCTGAACCGCCGCGCGGGCGTGGCCGCCGCGCTCGCGGCGTTCGGCGCCGCGTGGCTCGCGTTCGGCACGATCGGCGGGACCGGACACGACGAGTTCGGCCGCTACAGCTCGGGCGCGCTGCTGGCACCGGCCGTGCGCGCCGAACTGGCGAAGCTGCCGCCCGATACGCCGTTCTACTCGATCGAAATGCTCGATCACACGTTCCCGTTCTACATGGGCCACACGACGATCATGGTCCAGCGCCAGGACGAGCTCGCGTTCGGGATCTCGGTCGAGCCGAACAAGTGGGTCCCGACCGTCGGCGAATGGATCACGCGCTGGAAGCAGGACACCCATGCGCTCGCGATCATGCCGCCCGGCCAGTACGACGCGCTGGTCAAGGAAGGCGTGCCGATGCGCGTGATCGCGCGCGACAACCGCCGCGTGATCGTCGAGAAACCGCAATCGTAAGGACGTCGCCCGCATGAACCCCGTTTCGTTCGTCTGCATCGTCACCGGCGTGATGCTCAACGCCTGTGCGCAACTTCTGCTGAAAGCCGGCGTCAACGCCGTTGGACACTTCGAATTCAGCCGTGCGAACATCCTCCCGGTCGGCCTGAAGATCGCGACCCAGCTGCCGATCATCGGCGGCCTGGGCTGCTATGTGCTGAGCGTCGTGGTGTGGATCGTCGGGCTGTCGCGGGTCGACGTGTCGATCGCGTATCCGATGCTGTCGCTCGGCTACGTCGTCAACGCGTTCGCGGCGTGGTACCTGTTCGGCGAGGTGCTGTCGGTCCAGAAGCTCGTCGGCATCGGCATCATCCTGATCGGTGTGCTCGTGCTGGCGCGCAGCTGAGCGCGGCCCGCGCCGTTAAGCGTCCGCCTACAAAAAATCACGGTACGAATCCGCCAACCGGTGTTTAATGCCGGTTTCGGGCGGATCGCCCGACCCTTTTATTACACGCCATTACAGGCCCAACGCGTTCATGAGCCAGACTACCGCTCCGTTTCTGCCGTTCACCCGCCCCGAGATCGATGAGGAAACCATCCAGGGCGTCGTCGACGTGTTGCGCTCGGGCTGGATCACCACCGGCCCGCAGTGCCAGAAATTCGAGGCCGCGCTGTCCGAGTACTGCGGCGGCCGTCCGGTCCGCGCCTTCAATTCGGGCACCTGCACGCTCGAGATCGGCCTGCGCATCGCCGGCGTCGGCCCCGGCGACGAGGTGATCACGACGCCGGCGTCGTGGGTCTCGACCAGCAACGTGATCATCGAGACGGGCGCGACGCCCGTGTTCGCGGACATCGACCCCGTCACGCGCAACATCGACCTCGACAAGCTCGAGCAGGCGATCACGCCGCGCACCAAGGCGATCATCCCCGTGTTCCTGTCCGGCCTGCCGGTCGACATGGACCGCCTGTACGCAATCGCCCGCGCGCACAAGCTGCGCGTGATCGAGGATGCCGCGCAGGCGTTCGGCTCGACGTGGAACGGCAAGCGCATCGGCGCGATCGGCGACATCGTGTCGTTCAGCTTCCACGCGAACAAGAACCTGACGACGATCGAAGGCGGCGCGCTCGTGCTGAACAACGAGGACGAAGCGGCGCTCGCGCAGAAGTACCGGCTGCAGGGCATCACGCGCACCGGCTTCGACGGGATGGACTGCGACGTGCTCGGCGGCAAGTACAACCTGACCGACGTCGCCGCGCGCGTCGGCCTCGGCCAGTTGCCGCACCTCGAGCGCTTCACCGCGCAGCGCCGTGCGCTCGCCCGTGCGTATTTCGCCGCGTTCGACGGCGGCGCGGCCGTGAAGCTGGGCCTCGGCCTGCCGGTCGCCGAATTCGAGAACGGCAACTGGCACATGTTCCTGGTCACGCTGCCGCTCGAGCGGCTGACGATCACGCGCGCCGAATTCATGGCGCAAATGAAGGAACGCGGCATCGGCACCGGCATCCACTACCCGGCGATCCATCTTTTCACGCTGTATCGTGCGCGCGGCTTCAAGGAGGGCATGTTCCCCCACGCCGAACGGTACGGCGCGTCGACCGTCACGCTGCCGCTGTTTACTCAGATGACGGAAGGCGACGTGCGTCGCGTGGTCGACGCCGTCAATCAGATTTGCGAACAATACGGAAAATAAGCGTACATGAGTCACCTTGAAGCACGCGCCGGGCATCCGGGCGCCGCGCATCTGGACGCCGGCCGGCCCGAAGTGTCGGTCATCATCCCCGTGTACAACGAGGAAGACGGCCTCGCCGCGCTGTTCGCGCGGCTGTATCCGGCGCTCGACGCACTCGACACGTCGTACGAAGTGATCCTGATCAACGACGGCAGCCGCGACCGCTCGGCCGCGATGCTCGCCGATCAGTTCCACGTACGGCCCGACACGACGCGCATCGTACTGCTCAACGGCAACTACGGCCAGCACATGGCGATCCTCGCGGGCTTCGCGCAGTCGCGCGGCGAGATCGTCATCACGCTCGACGCCGACCTGCAGAACCCGCCCGAGGAAATCGGCAAGCTGATCGCGAAGATGCGGGAGGGCTACGACTACGTCGGCTCGATCCGCAAGCAGCGCCAGGACAGCCTGTGGCGGCGCAAGGCGTCGCAGATGATGAACCGGCTGCGCGAGCGCATCACGCGCATCAAGATGACCGACCAGGGCTGCATGCTGCGCGCGTACAGCCGCCGCATCATCGACACGATCAACGTGTGCGGCGAAGTCAACACGTTCATCCCCGCACTCGCGTACACGTTCGCGCAGAAGCCGACCGAAATCGAGGTCGCGCACGAGGAACGCTTCGCGGGCGAATCGAAATATTCGCTGTACAGCCTGATCCGGCTGAACTTCGACCTCGTGACGGGCTTCTCGGTCGTGCCGTTGCAGTGGCTGTCGTTCATCGGCGTGATCCTGTCGCTCGGCTCCGCCGCGCTGTTCGTGTTGCTGCTGGTACGCCGCTTCATCGTCGGCGCGGAAGTGCAAGGCGTGTTCACGCTGTTCGCGATCACGTTCTTCCTGCTCGGCGTGATCATCTTCGCGCTCGGCCTGCTCGGCGAATACGTCGGCCGCATCTACCAGCAGGTGCGCGCGCGTCCCCGCTACCTGATCCAGGCCGTGCTCGAGCAGCACGACGGCGTGCCGCCGGTGCCGGCCGCCGCGAACCGCCCGGGAGCCGTGCAATGAAGCCGCGCGCGGTCGTCTTCGCGTATCACAACGTCGGCGTGCGGTGCCTGCAGGTGCTGCTCGCGCGCGGCGTCGACGTCGCGCTGGTCGTCACGCACGAGGACAATCCGAACGAGAACATCTGGTTCGGCAGCGTCGCATCCGTCGCGGCCGAGCACGGCATTTCGGTGCTCACGCCGGCCGACCCCGCCGATCCGGCGCTGCGCCGCGCGGTGTCCGACGCGCGGCCCGATTTCATCTTCTCGTTCTACTACCGGCACATGCTGCCGGTGGACCTGCTCGCGATCGCGCCGCGCGGCGCGTACAACATGCACGGTTCGCTGCTGCCGAAATACCGGGGTCGGGTACCGACCAACTGGGCCGTGCTGAACGGCGAGACCGAGACCGGCGCGACGCTGCACGAGATGGCCGCCAAGCCCGACGCGGGCGCGATCATCGCCCAGACCGCGGTGCCGATCCTGCCGGACGACACGGCTGCGCAGGTGTTCGACAAGGTCGCGGTGGCCGCCGAGCAGACGCTGTGGCGCGTGCTGCCCGCGCTGCTCGCGGGCGAGGCGCCGCACCTGCCGAACGATCTCGCGACCGGCAGCTACTACGGCGGGCGCAAGCCCGAGGACGGCCGCGTCGACTGGTCGAAGCCGGCCGCGCAGGTCTACAACCTGGTGCGCGCGGTCGCGCCCCCGTATCCGGGCGCATTCACGGACGTCGACGGCGCGCGCTTCGTGATCGCGCGGGCGCGCCTCGCGGCGCCCAGCAGCGCGGCAGCGGCCGCCGCAGCAGATTTGCCGCCCGGCCTGCACGTAAGCGATAATGCGCTATTCGGCGTCTGCGGCGACAGCCGCGCCCTATCCATTCTCGAACTCCGGCAGCAGCGCGACGGCAGCGAAACCGTCGTGACGCCCGCGGAATTCGCGCAGTTCATTCATTCTTCCCGTCATTCATGAAAGCAAAAAAAGTCCTGATCCTGGGTGTGAACGGCTTCATCGGCCATCACCTGTCGAAACGCATTCTTGAAACCACCGATTGGGAAGTGTTCGGCATGGACATGCAGACCGACCGGCTGGGCGACCTCGTCAACCACGAGCGGATGCATTTCTTCGAAGGCGACATCACGATCAACAAGGAGTGGGTCGAGTATCACGTGAAGAAGTGCAACGTGATCCTGCCGCTCGTCGCGATCGCCACGCCGGCCACCTACGTCCAGCAGCCGCTGCGCGTGTTCGAGCTCGACTTCGAGGCAAACCTGCCGATCGTGCGCTCGGCCGTCAAGTACGGCAAGCACCTGGTGTTCCCTTCGACCTCCGAGGTCTACGGCATGTGCTCGGACGAGCAGTTCGACCCGGACGCGTCGGCGCTCACCTACGGCCCGATCAACAAGCCGCGCTGGATCTATGCGTGCTCGAAGCAGCTGATGGACCGCGTGATCTGGGGTTACGGGATGGAAGGCCTGAACTTCACGCTGTTCCGTCCGTTCAACTGGATCGGCCCGGGCCTCGACTCGATCTACACGCCGAAGGAAGGCAGCTCGCGCGTGGTCACGCAGTTCCTCGGCCACATCGTGCGCGGCGAGAACATCAGCCTCGTCGACGGCGGTTCGCAGAAGCGCGCGTTCACCGATATCGGCGACGGCATCAGCGCGCTGATGAAGATCATCGAGAACAAGGACGGCGTCGCGTCGGGCAAGATCTACAACATCGGGAATCCGAAGAACAACTTCTCGGTTCGCGAGCTCGCGCACAAGATGCTCGAACTGGCCGCGGAATTCCCCGAGTACGCCGATTCGGCCAAGCAGGTGAAGCTCGTCGAAACGACGTCCGGCGCCTACTACGGCAACGGCTACCAGGACGTGCAGAACCGCGTGCCGAAGATCGACAACACGATGCAGGAACTCGGCTGGGCGCCGCAGGCGACGTTCGACGACGCGCTGCGCAACATCTTCGAAGCGTATCGCGGCCACGTCGCCGACGCGCGCGCGCTCGTCGAACAGCAAGGCTGACCGGGACGTTCGCTTGGCTCGTATCGTCCTCAAGATCGACGTCGACACGCTGCGCGGCACGCGCGAAGGCGTGCCGAACCTCGCGCGCATCTTCGACCGCTTCAATGCGCGCGCGACCTTCCTCTTCAGCCTCGGGCCGGATCACACCGGCTGGGCGCTGCGGCGCGTGTTCCGCCCGGGCTTCCTGAAGAAGGTGTCGCGCACGTCGGTGGTCGAACACTACGGCGTGAAGCAGCTGATGTACGGCGTGCTGCTGCCCGGCCCCGACATCGGCCGCCGCGCGATCGCCGACATGCGCGCGATTCACGAGGCCGGCTTCGAATGCGGGATCCACACGTGGGATCACGTGTATTGGCAGGACAACGTGCGCGTACGCGACCGCGACTGGACCGCGCGTGAAATGCAGAAGAGTCACGCGCGCTTCATCGAGATCTTCGGCGCGCCGCCCGTCACGCACGGCGCGGCCGGCTGGCAGATGAACGATGCCGCGTTCGAGCAGATCGACGCGTGGGGGATGCGCTACGCATCCGACGGCCGCGGCCACTCGCCGTACCTGCCCGTCGTCGGCGGCCGCACGCTGTCGCATGTGCAGATGCCGACCACGCTGCCGACGCTCGACGAAGTACTCGGCATCGACGGCGTCGACACGCACAACGTCGCCGCGCACATCCTCGCGTTCACCGCAACCAATCCGCACGACCAGGTGTTCACGCTGCATGCGGAGCTGGAAGGCCAGAAGCTCGCGCCCGTGTTCGAGCAACTGCTCGCCGGCTGGCGTGCGCAAGGCCACACGTTCGCGACGATGGGTGACTACCACGCGACGCTGGACCGCGACTCGCTGCCATCGTACCCTGTCACGTGGGGCGAAATCCCCGGCCGCTCCGGCGAACTGATCGTCCAGCCCGACTGAGTTCGCGCGCGAGCCGGCGTCGCCGCTGCGCCCTTGCGGCGCGCTGCCGCGACGCCCCGCCGAACCGCGCCGCCGCGGCGGCGCCCTTCCATAACAACAGGAGAAACACGTGTCTGTCGAAGTTGACCGTCAAGTTCCCGATTTCACCGCACCGGCCACGGGCGGCGACGTTTCGCTGTCCGACCTGAAGGGCAAGAAGCTCGTGCTGTACTTCTATCCGAAGGACAACACGCCGGGCTGCACGACCGAAGGGCTGCAGTTCCGCGATCTCTATCCGAAGTTCAAGAAGGCCGGTGCGGAAGTCATCGGCGTGTCGCGCGACAGCCTGCGCTCGCACGACAATTTCAAGGCCAAGCTCGAGCTGCCGTTCCCGCTGATCTCCGATGCCGACGAAGCACTGTGCGCGCTGTTCGATGTCATCAAGATGAAGAAAATGTATGGCAAGGAAGTGCGCGGAATCGAGCGCTCGACGTTCCTGCTCGACGCCGACGGCGTGCTTCGCCAGGCATGGCGCGGCATCAAGGTACCGGGTCACGTGGACGACGTGCTAAAGGCTGTACAAGCGCTTTGAGGCGCGTTATATTGGGCCGCAATGAATGCCAGTTCGCCCCATATTTCTCGTAGCTGCGCCCGTGCCCGTTGCAATGCTTCCCGGCACCTGACGCGCACGACGGCATCAGCCGAGCCGCATGTCCCTGTCGACGGGGCAGCGGCTTTTTTTATGGAACGCGCGCCGGCCCTCCCCGGTCCGGCCCTTACCGCATCGAGGAGCTGATCGACACTTAGGCGAACCGGCTAGACGAAATTCCTGTGCGCCACCGCGCGCAAACTGCATGCGTCTACGTCACGCAGGATGCGATCAGCGGCGCACGCCATGCGACACGATTCCTCCCGAGGGACACCATGCCTTTGCCTACTCCCCCCAGCAAGCTCGGCAGCCTGCTGCCGCCCGACGAATACAAGGCGAAAGCGCGGCCCGCGAAAGCCGCGAAGAAATCCGCCGAAGGGGACGCATCCACAGCCGGTGACTATGGTCCGGCCAGCGTGGCCCAACCGATGATCGAAGCCGCGAACACGGCCGCGCCGCTGCGTGCCGTCGCGTCTTCGGCGCCCGATGCCGCGAGCGCGCCCGCGCGCGGCCGCAAGACCCGACAGACGGCCGCGCTGTTGCAGCCGCTGCAGGCGCCTGTGGCCCCCGCGGCACCGGTCGTTGCACGCAACGACAAGCCGGCCGCCGGAAAACCGGCCGCCGCGCCCGCGCGCGATGCCGGCGCCGCGACGAAGTCGCGCAGCCGCAAGCCCGCCGAAGTCGAACAGCAGAAACTGTTCGTGCTCGACACCAACGTGCTGATGCACGACCCGAGCAGCCTCTTCCGCTTCGAGGAACACGACGTCTATCTGCCGATGATGACGCTCGAGGAACTCGACAACCACAAGAAGGGGATGTCAGAAGTCGCGCGTAACGCCCGTCAGGTCAGCCGCACGCTCGACGCGCTGGTCGCCGACGGCGGCCCGATCTCGGACGGTATCCCGCTGTCGCGCCTCGGCAGCCGCGAGGCGGTCGGCCGCCTGTACTTCCAGACGAAGCTCGCCGACATCGCGCCGGTCGAAGGCTTGCCCGCAGGCAAGGCCGACAACCAGATCCTCGGCGTCGTGCGCGCGCTGCAGCGCGACCGGCCCGACCGCCAGGTCGTGCTGGTGTCGAAAGACATCAACATGCGGATCAAGGCGCACGCGCTCGGCCTGCCCGCGGAAGACTACTTCAACGACCAGGTACTCGAGGATTCGGATCTCCTGTACAACGGCGTGCGCGAACTGCCGCAGGACTTCTGGACCAAGCATGCGAAGGGCATGGAGAGCTGGCAGGACACGAAGACGGGCACCACGTACTACCGCGTGACCGGCCCGCTCGTCGCGTCGATGCTCGTCAACGAGTTCGTCTATCTCGAGCCGCAGAACGGCGAGCCGACGTTCCACGCGATCGTCCGCGAGCTGAACGGCAAGACGGCGCTGCTGCAGACGCTGCGCGACTACAGCCACCACAAGAACAACGTGTGGGGCATCACCGCGCGCAACCGCGAGCAGAACTTCGCGCTGAACCTGCTGATGAACCCCGAGATCGACTTCGTCACGCTGCTCGGTCAGGCCGGCACCGGCAAGACGCTCGTCGCGCTCGCGGCCGGCCTCGCGCAGGTGCTCGACGACAAGCGCTACAACGAGATCATCGTGACGCGCGCGACCGTGCCCGTCGGCGAGGACATCGGTTTCCTGCCCGGCACCGAGGAAGAGAAGATGCAGCCGTGGATGGGTGCATTCGACGACAACCTCGAAGTGCTGCAGAAGACCGACGACGCGGCCGGCGAATGGGGCCGTGCCGCGACGCAGGAGCTGATCCGTTCGCGCCTGAAGGTGAAGAGCATGAACTTCATGCGCGGCCGCACGTTCGTCGACAAGTATCTGATCATCGACGAGGCGCAGAACCTGACGCCGAAGCAGATGAAGACGCTCGTCACGCGCGCGGGCCCCGGCACGAAGATCGTGTGCCTCGGCAACATCGCGCAGATCGACACGCCTTACCTGACCGAAGGCAGCTCGGGCCTGACCTACGTCGTCGACCGCTTCAAGGGCTGGGGCCACAGCGGCCACGTGACCCTCGCACGCGGCGAACGCTCGCGGCTCGCCGACTACGCGTCGGACATTCTGTAACACGCACGCCGGCCGATCGGCCGGCTTTCGACACCACGCGGCGCTCCATTCCCGGAGCGCCGTTTTTATTTGGGGTCGAAAACGAAGGTAATGCCCCGTCATGCAACAACGCAGTTTACGCGCGAAACTTCAAGTAAATTCTCAAGAATGGTTGCCTAAGCCCCGCTGGAGCGTCTACCATCGGGCCTATCTGTCGTCATACGATTCCCGAGCGCGTCGTGCTCGCCCGTCTTGCCATGCTTCGAATCTGGGTTCCCGTCGCCGTCGTCTCCCTGCTTGCGGCCTGCTCCAGCGTGCCGCCGCAGTCGGCATCGCGTTCCGCTACGGGCATGAAGATCACGACGCCGCGCGCATTCCCCGCGCCAGCCAATTTCCCGAAATTCGTCGACCACAGCGTCGGCCAGGAAGAAATCTCGATCCAGGCGATGAGCCTCGTCGGCGTCCCGTATCGCTGGGGCGGCAACACGCCGACGAGCGGCTTCGACTGCAGCGGGCTCGTGCGCTACGTGATCGGCCGCGCGGCCGACGTGAACCTGCCGCGCACGACTTCCGACATGAGCGGCCGCGGCGTATCGGTCGAACCCGACGAGATCGCGCCGGGCGACCTGATTTTCTTCAATACGACCGGGCGGCCGCATTCGCACGTCGGCATCTATGTCGGCAAGCTGCGCTTCGTCAACGCACCGTCGACGGGCGGCACCGTGCGGCTCGACTACCTGACGAACCCGTACTGGGCCAAGCGATTCGACGGCATTCGCCGCGTCGCGCCGCCGCGCTCGGCCCCGACGCCGTTCGATGCGCCGACTTACGAGACCAAGCGTGACGAGCCGCGTAATCCGCCGGCGGTCGCGGCCGCTCCGGTGGTCGTGACGGCTGCCGTCGCACAGCGGCAGCCCGCGTATGCGTCGTCGCAAGCAAGAGCAACGCAGGCACAGGCACCGGCCATCCCGAGCACGCCGGTCGTGACGGCCGCCGCAGCTGCACCGGCAGCACCGGCCGCCGATCCGTACGAACCGCCGCCTCCGCGGATGCAGGCGGCCCAGCAGCAAGCCACGTCGGTGAATGACGGCGCAACCGCGATGGCGGCCAATGCAGCCCCGGCCGCCCCGGCGGAAGTCGGCACGCAGATTCCGACGACCGCGCTGACGGCCGCCCAGGCCGCCGCCTTCGATGCCGAACCGCCGCCCGCCACCGCGCCGGCACGCAGTATCGAGCCCACGCCCGTGCAGGTATTGCGTGCATCGACGCAATCCGCACCCGTCAGCCCGCGCACCAGTACGGCGGACGATCCGATTGCACGGTTTGCGACCGGCAGTTACTGACCGTTTCCGATCGTCACGACGCTGGCGGCACCTGCCACCCTCCACCGCTTCGCCGCAACCTTCCGCCTCCCCAAAAGAAAATGCGCCGCAGCCTTTCGGCTCGCGGCGCATTTCGCGTCGATCAGGCGGCGTCGGCGATCAGAAGATCTGGTGCCCGAGCCACCACCCGCCGGCCGCGAACAGCGCGGCCGCCGGCAGCGTCAGCACCCACGCCCACACGATATTGCCGGCGACACCCCAGCGCACGGCCGACAGCTTCTGCGTCGCGCCGACGCCGACGATCGCGCCAGTGATCGTGTGCGTGGTCGACACGGGAATGCCGAGGAACGACGCGACGAACAGCGTGATCGCCCCGCCGCTTTCCGCACAGAAACCGCCGACCGGCTTGAGCTTCGTGATCTTCTGGCCCATCGTGCGCACGATGCGCCAGCCGCCGAACAGCGTGCCGAGGCCCATCGACAGGTAACACGCGCCGATCACCCACGCCGGCGGCGCATCGGCGGTCGCCGACGCGTAACCGCTCGCGATCAGCAGCATCCAGATGATACCGATCGTCTTCTGTGCGTCGTTGCCGCCGTGGCCCAGGCTGTACAGCCCGGCCGACAGCAGCTGCAGCCGGCGGAAGCGCCGGTCGACCTTGCTGGGCGCGGTACGGAAGTACAGCCACGACACGCCGAGCATGAACAGCGAACCGAGGATGAAACCGAGTAGCGGCGAAATGAAGATGAACGCGATCGTCTTCAGCAGCCCGTCGATGTTCAGCGAGCTCCAGCCCGACTTCGCGAGCGCCGCGCCGACGAGGCCGCCGATCAGCGCGTGCGACGAGCTCGACGGAATCCCGTAGTACCAGGTGATCACGTTCCAGCCGATCGCGCCGACCAGCGCGCCGAAGATGACGTAATGGTCGACGATGTCGGGGTCGATCGTGCCTTTACCGACGGTCTGCGCGACTTTCAGGTGGAAGATGAAGTACGCGATCACGTTGAACGCGGCCGCGAACACGACGGCCTGCTGGGGCTTCAGCACCCCGGTCGACACGACGGTGGCGATCGAGTTCGCCGCGTCGTGAAAGCCGTTCATGAAGTCGAATACGAGCGCGACGAGCACGAGCGCCGCGACCATCCATAGGGCGAGTTGTATCGAATGCATCGTGGTCCGCTCAGGCGTTTTCCAGCACGATGCCTTCGATGATGTTCGCGACGTCCTCGCACTTGTCGGTGATCTCTTCGAGCAGCTCGTAGATCGCCTTCAGCTTGATGAGCGTCTTCACGTCGTCTTCCTCGCGGAACAGCTTCGACATCGCCGCGCGCAGCACGCGGTCGGCTTCCGACTCCCAGCGGTCGATTTCCTCGCATTGCTTGAGGATCTGCGCCGACTGTTTCATGTCGGACAGCAAACCGACGGCTTGCTGCACGTGTTGCGCCGACTGGGTGACGATGTGCGCGAGCTGGCTCGCCTCGGACGTGACGGACTGCACGTCGTACAGCGATACGGCCGTCGCGACGTCTTCCATCAGGTCGAGGATGTCGTCCATCGTCGTGATCAGCTTGTGGATCTCGTCGCGATCGAGCGGCGTGATGAAGGTCTTGTGCAGCAGATCGATCGCCTCGTGCGTGAGCTTGTCGGCGGCCTTCTCGGCGATTTGCACGTTTTGCTTGTGAATCTCGGCGTCGGCGAGATTGTCGATCAGCAGTTCGAGCTCGCGGCCACCGGAAACGATGTGCTTCGCGTGCGCGTTGAAGAGTTCAAAGAACTTGCCCTCGGTGGGCATGAATCGACCGAACATGGGATTCCTGAGAGATTGTCAAACTACTGTCACGAAAACGGGCGACATTGTACCGGTTTCGGTCGCGACGCGACGTGCGCATATGCGCACGCCGGGATTGGATACAACATTTGGCGAAATAGGTGTTTACAACCGGCTTTACTCGCCGTAGAAGGTCTGCGCCCCGGCAAAATTGTCGAACTTCGTGTATTGCCCCAGGAACGTTAGCCGAACGGGCCCGATCGGACCGTTACGCTGCTTGCCGATGATGATTTCGGCCGTCCCCTTGTCAGGGCTGTCCGGATTGTAGACCTCATCGCGATAAATGAACAGGATCACGTCCGCATCCTGTTCGATTGCGCCCGATTCGCGCAAATCCGACATCACCGGACGCTTGTTCGGGCGCTGTTCGAGGCCGCGGTTCAACTGCGACAGCGCGATCACCGGCACGTCGAGTTCCTTCGCCAGGCTCTTCAGCGATCGCGAGATTTCGGAAATTTCGGTCGCGCGGTTCTCGCCCTGCGACGAACCCGACATCAGCTGCAGGTAGTCGACGATGATCAGGCCGAGCTTGCCGCACTGCCGCGCCAGACGCCGAGCGCGCGAGCGCAATTCCATCGGGTTCAGGCCGCCCGTCTCGTCGATGAAGAGCTGCGCCTCGCTCATCTTCTGCACCGCGTGCGTCAGCTTCGGCCAATCCTCGTCCGTCAGGCGGCCCGTACGCATCCGGTGCTGGTCGAGCCGGCCGATCGAGCCGAGCATACGCATCACGAGCTGGGTGCCCGGCATTTCCATCGAGAACACCGCGACCGGCAACCCGTACTCGACCGCGACGTATTCGCCGATGTTCATCGAGAACGCCGTTTTACCCATCGACGGGCGCCCCGCGACGATGATCAGTTCGCCGCCGTGCATCCCGGACGTCATCCGGTCGAGGTCGACGAAGCCCGTCGGCGTGCCGGTGACGTCGCTCGGGTTCGCGGTGTGGTACAGCGTGTCGATGCGCTCGACCACCTGCGTGAGCAGCGGGCCGATCTCGAGGAAGCCCTGGTTGCCGCGCGCACCCTCTTCGGCGATCGAGAACACCTTCGACTCGGCTTCGTCGAGCAGCTGGCGGACTTCCTTGCCCTGCGGATTGAAGGCGTCGGCCGAGATCTCGTCGGCGACCGACACGAGCCGGCGCAGCACCGCGCGATCACGCACGATTTCCGCGTAGCGGCGGATGTTCGCCGCGCTCGGCGTGTTCTGCGCGAGCGCGTTCAGGTACGCGAGCCCGCCGACGTCGTCGGCCTTGCCGGACGTGGTCAGCGCTTCGTACACGGTCACGACGTCGGCCGGGCGCGTCGACGCGATCAGGCGGCCGATGTGCTCGTAGATGATCCGGTGGTCGTAGCGGTAGAAGTCGCCCTGCGACAGGAAGTCGGCAATCCGGTCCCATGCCGCGTTGTCGAGCAACAGGCCGCCGAGCACCGACTGCTCGGCTTCGACCGAATGCGGCGGGACTTTCAGCGATTCGATTTGGGGATCTTGCGGCGCGTTCATGGGTTGGGATTATCGCGAATAGATGGCGGCAGCGCTACCACCGCTTGCCGGCGAGCGGGCAATAAAAAAGGCAGGCCCCGGTTACCCGGGCGCCTGCCCTTGTCCGGACGGCGGAAGCCGCCCGGCAAGCTTGCGTCTACGCTTACGCGTGGTCGCCGATCACGTTGATCGTGACGTCGACGACGACGTCCGTGTGCAGCGCGACTTGCACGTTGTGCTCGCCGATCATCTTCAGCGGGCCTTCCGGCATGCGCACTTGCAGCTTCTCGACTTCGTAGCCTGCCTTCTTCAGCAGTTCAGCGACGTCGCCGTTCGTGACCGAGCCGAACAGACGGCCGTCGACGCCCGACTTCTGCGTGATTTCGAACGACTGGCCGTTCAGCTTCTCGCCGACTGCCTGCGATGCGGCCAGCTTTTCAGCGGCGATCTTTTCGAGTTCAGCGCGGCGCACTTCGAATTCGGCGATCGCTTCCTTCGTTGCACGGCGAGCCTTGCGGTTCGGGATCAGGAAGTTGCGAGCGTAACCGTCCTTGACCTTGACGATATCGCCGAGGTTACCCAGATTGGCGACTTTTTCCAACAGAATGATTTGCATTCGAATTCTCCTTATTGCGTCGCCTGATTACGCCTTGTGCTGATCGGTGTACGGCAGCAGCGCGAGGAAACGCGCACGCTTGATGGCCGTATCCAGCTGACGCTGATAGTGCGCCTTCGTACCCGTCAGACGAGCCGGCGTGATCTTGCCGTTTTCGCCGATGAAGTCCTTCAGCGTTTCCGTGTCCTTGTAGTCGATCTGCTCGACGCCGGCAGCCGTGAAACGGCAGAACTTCTTGCGCTTGAAGAGCGGGTTTTGTTGCTGACGACGCTTGTCGAATTTCTTACCAGTCGGGCGGGCCATGATTTCAGTCCTTTCCTGTGTCCTGCAATGCAGTGATGTGAAACACCAAGGTTCTCGCGTTGCGGCTTTTCTTGGCCAGGAAGCCCGTGAACAGCGTTTCGACGCCCATTTCACGACTTTCCAGCTTGCCGCTCGCCTCACCGGCCGCCACCGCCTCGATCGTCATTTCGACCTGACGGGGAATGCCTGCTTCGACGACTTCCGTGCGGTGATGCAACGTGGCGCTTGCGATCGGAACACCTGCCGGCGTATATCGCACCGGTGCGCGTTCGACGACGCTCGCCGTCAATTGCAACCTGTTCACGTGAGTGGCGCGCTCCTTGGTGGCTTAATGAGTGACGAACTTAAGCCTGCGCTTCGGCCGGCTGAGCTGCAGCCGCCTTCTTGGCTTCTTCGCGCTGAACTTCCTTCATCATCGGCGACGGGCCGGTTTCGGCCTTCTTCATCTTGACGATGAGGTGACGCAGCACGGCGTCGTTGAACTTGAACGCGTGTTCGAGTTCGTCGAGCGTCGTCTGGTCGCACTCGATGTTCATGCAGACGTAGTGAGCCTTCGCGAGTTTCTCGATCATGTAGGCCAGCTGGCGACGGCCCCAGTCTTCGACACGGTGGATCTGGCCGCCGTGCGTCGTGATCGTGGTCTTGTAACGCTCGATCATCGCGGGCACCTGCTCGCTTTGATCCGGGTGCACGATGAATACGATTTCGTAATGACGCATTACACACTCCTTGTGGATTAAAGCCACCCGGGCGTCTGAACCGGTGTGGCAAGTGAGAAGCCGAAGATTCTAACCCGGTTACGGGGCGCATGCAAGGCCAATCGACAACCGGCCAGCGGATTCGGCCGTGTTTTCAAAGACTTGAACGGGCTGCCGGGGCACGCACCCTCAGTTCGGCCTCTCGGCGGCCGGGGTCGGAACGTCCGCGCGCCCGTCCGCCGCCGCTGCGGTCATTCGCCGGGCGTGCCGGCGAGCCGCGCGTCGAGCGCCGTCCGGAACGCCGCGAGCGCCGCCGGCTCGGCGTCGGTCACGGCCCACCACGTCATCCCGGCCGCGTTCCAGCGGTCGAGCGCATAGCCCTGCGACACGGTCGTGTACGGGGCCGCCGGCCGCTCCCCGGCCGGCTGTACGTAGACGTCGACCACGTGTTGCCGGTGGCGGTAGACGAGCACCGCGACGCGGCGCCGCCCGACATAGTCGAGCCGGCCGCCGACCAGCGCGAAGCCGCTCCTGGCGAGATCCTCGACCGGCGGCGCATAGTCGAGCCGGCCGTTGAACCACGGCTTGACCGTGTGCTGGTCGGTCGAGATCACGTCGATGTCGCGCGCCGACAGGTCGGCCCGCACGTGGCTCGCGACCAGTTCGTCGACCGTCCGGTCGGTGTCGGCGTGGCGGGCCGACCATGCCATTCCGCCGGCCGCCGCGACCGCCATCAGCAACGCGACACCCCAGCCGAGCCCCGGCAACGCGGCCACGCGTGGCTTGGTGCCGGTGCCGGCCGGCCCCGGTCGCGCCGACCCGCCACGCCCGGTCAGCCACGAGAACCAGTCGCGTCCGTGCGGCCGCCGCGGCGGTGACTCGGGCTCGGGCCGCGGCTCAGCCCGCGACGGCTCGTGAGCAGGCGCGTCGGCCGCTGCCGGCAGGCTCGCGAGGATGTTCGCCCGCAGCGCGTCCGGAGCGCGGTGATAATCGGCCTGCCGCACGGCCTGCACCAGCGTGACGATCCGCGCGCGTTCGCGGCGGCACGCGTCGCACCCTTCGACATGCTGCTGGACCCGCAACGCATCGGGCGCCGACAGCTCGCGGTCGACGTCCGCGTCCAGCAACGCTCGCGCTTCGTTACAGTCCATCGATAGCCTCCGATGCGGTTCCGCCCGCCGGCGCTCGGCCCGGCCGGCCTTCGGTCGCCGGCGACGGCGCGCCACCCAGCAGCGCGGCGAGCTTGCGCCGGCCGCGCGCGAGCCGCGACATCACCGTGCCGACCGGCACGTCCGCGATCGCCGCGATCTCGCGGTAGCTCAGGTCCTCCATCTCGCGCAGCACGAGCACCTCGCGGTATTCGGGCGGCAGCTTCGCGAGCGCCGCATTCACGAGCCGCACGTTCTCGCCGCGCAGCAGGTGCGCGAGCGGGTCCTCCGTCGCCGGCTGCCAGTCGTCCGGGACGTCGGCATCGTCGAGCGTGTCGGGCAGCGCGACCTCGTGCGCATGCGTGCGCCGCCGCCATTCGGTGTACCAGGTGTGGCGCACGATCGTCAGCAGCCACGGCCGCGCGTTGTCGCCGCGACACGAATCGACGAAGCGCAGTGCGCGCATACACGCGTCCTGGACGACGTCGTCCGCATCGCCGGCGCTGCCGCTCAGCCAGCGCGCGAGGTTGTAGGCGGCGTCGAGATGCGGCAGCACGAGCGCGCGAAACCGCTCGCCGCGCGCGAGCGCATCGTCCGCCGCCCGTTCATCGACCGCCTGTCCGGCTTGCCCCACATGGCCTCCCTGGTCCCGGCGGCCGACGCCGCGCCCGTTCCGCGCACGGCGCCCGGACAGACCGGCAACGTGCGCGCTCGATGACCTTACCGCCGCTGCGTCGAGTTTATTCCCGCGCGGCACGCATGAAGCGTAAAAAATCGCCGGACGGCCAGGCAGGCCGCCCGTTACGGCGTGGTGCTCCAGTAGCCGGGGCGCGCATACGCTTCGCGCAGGTAGTCGATGAAATAGCGCACGCGCGCCGGCACGTAGCGCTGCTGCGGGTAGACCGCGAGGATGTCGTAGTCGGGCAGCGCGTATTCGTCGAGCACGGTCTCGAGTTCGCCCGTTTCGAGCTGCGCGGCGATTTCCCACGTCGAGCGCCAGCCGAGCCCGAGCCCCTCGGCCACCCAGCGGTGCAGCAACTCGCCGTCGTTGCAGTCGAGATTGCCGGTCACGCGCATCGTCGCGATCTTGCCGTGACGCTGGAAATACCAGCCGCGGTTCTGCCCGCCCTGCAGGTTGAACGCCAGGCAGTTGTGTTTCAGCAGGTCGTCGAGCGACTTCGGCCGGCCGTGCAGGCGGAAATAGTCGGGCGTGCCGCACACCACGCGCCGGTTCGACGCGAGCTTCACCGCGACGAAGTTCGGATCGACCGCGCCGCCGATCCGGATCGACAGGTCATAGCCCTCGCGCACGAGATCGACGACACGGTCGGTCAGGTTGAACGACAGCTGCATCTCCGGCTTGTCGGAGAGGAAGCCCGGCGCGTGCGGCGCGACGTGCTTGCGCCCGAACGCGGCCGGCGCCGACACGATCAGGTGGCCGCTGACCGCGCGCCGGCCGGCGGCCAGCTCGTTCTCGGCCTGATCCCATTCGGACAGCAGCCCGCGACAGCGCTCGAGGAACGCGGCGCCCTCCTCGCTGACGACCAGCCGCCGCGTCGAGCGGTACATCAGCTTCACGCCGAGGCGCTTCTCCAGCGCGTCGATGCGTCGCCCGAGCACCACCGGCGACACACCTTCCTCCAACGCCGCCGCCGCGAGGCTGCCGGCATCGGCCACCCGCACGAACGTCTCGATCTGCTTGAAACGATCCATCTCCTGTCTCCGTCCCGGCTCCGACACCGGCGGGAAGCCCCGTCCGGCCGTCATTCCATACTTTTAGTTTCGAAATAAGCGACTTCGGCTGATCTTATCAAACCTTTCCTGCATCCCTAAAGTGTCCTCAACAGATCGATTCGCAAGATTCAACTATCCAAGGAGACATTCATGGCCAAGATGAGAGCCGTCGACGCAGCCGTACTCGTGCTCGAGAAGGAAGGCATCCAGACCGCGTTCGGCGTGCCGGGCGCCGCGATCAATCCGTTCTACTCGGCCATGCGCAAGTCGGGCGGCATCAGCCACGTGCTGGCGCGCCACGTCGAAGGTGCATCGCACATGGCCGAAGGCTTCACGCGTGCCGCCCCCGGCAACATCGGCGTGTGCATCGGCACGTCGGGCCCCGCCGGCACCGACATGATCACCGGCCTCTATTCCGCGTCCGCCGACTCGATTCCGATCCTCGCGATCACCGGCCAGGCACCGCGCGCGCGTCTCTACAAGGAAGACTTCCAGGCCGTCGACATCGAATCGATCGCGAAGCCGGTCACGAAGTGGGCCGTCACCGTGCGCGAACCGGCGCTCGTGCCGCGCGTGTTCCAGCAGGCGTTCCACCTGATGCGCTCGGGCCGTCCGGGCCCGGTGCTGGTCGACCTGCCGATCGACGTGCAGCTCGCCGAAATCGAATTCGACATCGACACGTACGAACCGCTGCCGGTCTACAAGCCCGCGGCCAGCCGCGCGCAGATCGAGAAGGCGCTCGCGATGCTCAACGACGCGGACAAGCCGCTGATCGTGTCGGGCGGCGGCGTGCTCAACGCGGCAGCCGAAGACCTGCTCGTGCAGTTCGCCGAAACGGTCGGCGTGCCGGTGATCCCGACACTGATGTCGTGGGGCGCGATTGCCGACGACCACCCGCTGATGGCCGGCATGGTCGGCCTGCAGACGTCGCACCGCTACGGCAACGCGACGCTGCTCGCATCCGACTTCGTGCTCGGCATCGGCAACCGCTGGGCGAACCGCCACACGGGCAGCGTCGAGGTCTATACGAAGGGCCGCAAGTTCGTGCACGTCGATATCGAGCCGACGCAGATCGGCCGCGTGTTCGGCCCGGATCTCGGCATCGTGTCCGACGCGAAGGCGGCACTCGAACTGTTCGTCGCGGTGGCGCAGGAATGGAAGGCCGCCGGCAAGCTCAAGGACCGCAGCGCGTGGGTCGCCGACTGCCAGGCACGCAAGCGCACGCTGCAGCGCAAGACGCACTTCGACAACGTGCCGGTCAAGCCGCAGCGCGTGTACGAAGAGATGAACAAGGTGTTCGGCCGCGATACCTGCTACGTCAGCACGATCGGCCTGTCGCAGATCGCCGCCGCGCAGTTCCTGCACGTGTTCAAGGCACGCAACTGGATCAACTGCGGCCAGGCCGGCCCGCTCGGCTGGACGATCCCCGCGGCGCTCGGCGTGCGTGCAGCCGACCCGAGCCGCCCGATCGTCGCGCTGTCCGGCGACTACGACTTCCAGTTCATGATCGAGGAGCTGGCGGCCGGCGCGCAATTCAAGCTGCCGTACGTGCACGTCGTCGTGAACAACTCGTACCTCGGGCTGATCCGCCAGGCGCAGCGCGCGTTCGACATGGACTACTGCGTGCAGCTCGCGTTCGACAACGTGAACGCGCCGGAACTGAACGGTTACGGCGTCGACCACGTGGCCGTCGCGGAAGGCCTCGGCTGCAAGGCGCTGCGCGTGTTCAAGCCGGAAGAGATCGAGCCGGCGCTGCGCCAGGCGCAAACGCTCGCGGAAGAATTCAGCGTGCCGGTGGTCGTCGAAGTGATCCTCGAGCGCGTGACGAACATCTCGATGGGCACCGAAATCGACGCGATCAACGAGTTCGAGGATCTCGCCGAAAAGGCCGAGCACGCCCCGACCGCGATCTCGATGCTCGACTGAACCGACTGAACCGCACGACTTTTTTGACTGACCGACCGAAGAGGCTTAGCTCATGCCGAAGTTTGCTGCAAACCTGACCATGCTGTTCAACGAAGTGCCGTTCCTCGACCGCTTCAAGGCGGCCGCGGACGCGGGCTTCGACGCCGTCGAGTTCCTGTTCCCGTACCCGTACGCGAAAGAAGAACTCGCCGAGCGGCTCGAGACGCACCGCCTGCGCCTCGTGCTGCACAACCTGCCCGCCGGCAACTGGGACCAGGGCGAGCGCGGCATCGCGTGCCTGCCCGATCGCGTCGGCGAATTCCAGGAAGGCGTCGGCCGTGCGATCGAGTACGCGAAGGCGCTGAAGGTGCCCCAGCTGAACTGCCTCGTCGGCATCCCGTCGGCGAGCACGGCGCGCGACAAGACGTTCGTGACGATCGTCGACAACCTGCGCTTCGCCGCCGACGCACTGAAGCGCGAAGGCATCCGCCTGCTGGTCGAGCCGTGCAACAGCTTCGACATCCCGGGCTTCGCGCTGAACCGCTCGTCGGAAGGGCTCGACGTGATCCGCGCGGTCGGCTCGGACAACCTGTTCCTGCAGTACGACATCTATCACATGCAACGCATGGAAGGCGAACTGGCCGCGACGATCGAACGCAATCTCGCGTCGATCGGCCACGTCCAGCTCGCGGACAACCCGGGCCGCAACGAGCCGGGCACCGGCGAGATCAACTATGCGTTCCTGTTCGCACTGCTCGACCGGCTCGGCTATGCCGGCTACGTCGGCTGCGAATACAAGCCCCGTACCACCACGACGGAAGGCCTCGGCTGGCTGCAAAGCGTGGCCGGCTGCGCACCGGCCTCGGCGCGTCGCGCCGCCTGAATCGCACCCTTCCCGTTTTCAGCCCCATAGGAGACTTTCACATGGCAACCATCGGTTTCATCGGCCTCGGCATCATGGGCGCGCACATGGCGCGCAACCTGCTCAAGGGCGATCATCAACTCGTCGTGAACGGCGCGTTCCCGATTCCGGACGATCTGCGTGGCGGCGCCAAGGTCGTCGCGAACTCGACCGAAGTCGCGCAGCACGCGGACATCATCATCTCGATGGTGCCGGACACGCCGGACGTGCGTAACGTGCTGTTCGCCGACGACGGCGTCGCGAAGGGCCTGACGGCCGGCAAGCTCGTGATCGACATGAGCTCGATCTCGCCGCTCGACACGCAGGCATTCGCGAAGCAGATCAACGCGCTCGGCTGCGACTACCTCGACGCGCCGGTGTCCGGCGGCGAAGTCGGCGCCCGCGAAGCGACGCTGACGATCATGGTCGGCGGCCCGGAGAAGGCGTTCGAACGCGCGAAGCCGCTGTTCGAGAAGATGGGCAAGAACATCACGCTCGTCGGCGACAACGGCGCGGGCCAGACCTGCAAGGTCGCGAACCAGATCATCGTCGCGCTGAACATCGAGGCGGTCGGCGAAGCGCTGCTGTTCGCCGCCCGCTCGGGCGCCGATCCGGAGCGCGTGCGCCAGGCGCTGATGGGCGGCTTCGCCGCGTCGCGCATCCTCGAAGTACACGGTGCGCGGATGACCAAGCGCACGTTCGATCCGGGCTTCCGCATCGAGCTGCACCAGAAGGACCTGAACCTCGCGCTCGACGGCGCACGCAAGCTCGGCCTCGCGCTGCCGCACACCGCGAGCGCGCAGCAGCTGTTCAGCGTGTGCGCATCGCACGGCGGCAAGGCATGGGATCACTCGGCGCTCGTGCGCGCGCTCGAGATCATGTCGAACTTCGAGATCGGCCAGACGCCGGCCGCGTAACGCGGATGCCGCAACGCGCGTTTGTGCTGCGATCGCGGACGCGCGCGACGCATACACGCGACTCGGCCGCGGCCGGTCGCATCGATGCGCGACGCACGCGCGCATCACGGTGGGGCGCCCCGCCCCGCATCGCCAACGGCATGCGGGACGGGGCGAAAAACGCCGCTCTGGGCTGAGAGCGGCGTGGTGGGGTCCGCAGCGGCACCCGGCGGCGCCGGGGAAGCCTTGGTCGGTCAGACGTCGTCGTCGGGTGTCCGCCTGTCGGATTTCGCGTATTACATTTCTTTACGTTCGAGCGTGCGATTTTTCATGCAATCGTCGCGTTGAACGCCTACACTTTCGCCACGCCTTTCGAGAAAACCGCCGCGCTTGCGCGCCCCTTCCCGGGCCCGCACCCAGCGCGGTGTTTTTTTCGCCACTTCACGGCGCGTTTTCTTTTCAACCACCTAAGGAGTGCAACGATGGGTCTTCTTTCGTTTATTAAAGAGGCGGGTGAAAAACTGCTGGGTCACGCCGATGCGCAAGCAGCGGAAGATCCGAATGCCGCGAACCAGACTGCGGCCGACGCAATCAAGAATTACATCAGCTCGCAAGGTCTCGACACGTCGAACCTGACCGTCGCGTTCGACGGCGCATCGCGCACCGTCACGCTGTCGGGCAGCGTCGCCGATCTCGACACGAAGGCGAAGGTCAAGGTCGCGGCCGGCAACGTGCAGGGTGTCGCGGGCGTCAACGACGACGATCTGCAGCCGGACGATCCGGAAGTGCAGTACCACGACGTGAAGCCGGGCGACACGCTGTCGGCGATCGCCAAGGAAGTGTACGGCGATGCGAACAAGTATCCGGTGATCTTCGAAGCGAACAAGCCGATGCTGTCGAGCCCGGACCGGATCTACCCGGGCCAGAAGCTCGTGATTCCGCCGCAGTCCTGAGCATTCGCGCAGCACTGACGCAAAAATGGCAGGCCATTGGCCTGCCATTTTTTTATGCGCGCCGTGTGCCGCCCGAGCGGCGGCCACCCGTTACAGCGTGTCGAATGCGCGCTGCAGTGCGTCTCGATCGTGAATACCGTTCGCGAGCGCGAGCATCAGCAGCACGCGCGCCTTGAACGGGTGCAGCGAGCCCGCGCTCACGAAACCGAGCGCATCGTCGCTCGCGGCGCCGTTGCGCATCACGTGCCCCGACCCGACGCGCGACGCACGAACCACGGCCACGCCCGCGTTCACCGCATCGGCGAGCGCCGTCTGCAGCGTCGCATGGATCGACCCGTTGCCGGTGCCCGCGACGACGAGGCCGCGCACGCCGGCCGCGACGAGCGCGTCGACGGCCGTGCGCGTCACGCCCGCATAGCTCGCGACGACTTCGACCGGCGGCCAGGTCGGCGCGATCGCCAGCTGCGTGTCGCGCGTGCGCGTGACACGGCGGGCAAATTCGACGCGGCCGTCCTGCACCCAGCCGAGTGCCCCAAGCTCCGGCGACTGGAACGCGTCGACCGCATAGGTGCTCGTCTTCACGACGTCGCGCGCGCCGTGGATCCGGTTGTTGAACGCGACCAGCACGCCCTGCCCGCGCGCGGCCGGATGGGCGGCCACCGTCACCGCGTTCAGCAGGTTCAGCGGGCCGTCGGACGACAGCGCGGTCGCCGGCCGCATCGCGGCCGTCAGCACGACCGGCTTGTCGCCCCGGACGACCAGATGCAGTGCATACGCGGTTTCCTCGAGCGTATCGGTGCCGTGGGTGATCACGATGCCGTCGATCGCCGGGTCGGCCATCAGCGCGTCGATCCGCGCGGCGAGCGTGTTCCACAGCGGCAGCGCGAGATCCTTGCTGTCGATGCTGGCGACCTGCTCCGCGTCGATGCGCGCGACCGACGCGAGCGCCGGTACGGCGTCGACCAGGAAATTGACGCCGAGCGCGCCGGCCTGGTAGCCGGCCGTGCTGGCCGCGTCGGGCGCGGCGCCGGCGATCGTGCCGCCGGTGGCGAGTACGGCGATGCGCGGCAGCGCCGGCGCGGACGAAGGGGATGCGGTGTTCGGTGTATTCATGGCCGCGATTGTAATGGCTCGCGGCCGGCGTCCGGTAGGTCCGGCGCGAACGCGCGCGGCGCGACCCCGTGTCATGGTTTGTCCCGATCGCCGGCGCGTGCACGCCGTCAACGGCCATGCCGCCCGCTGCGTTATAGAAATGCCGTTTTGGTGTTTTCACATTGATTTGCCATAATCGGAGCGCGCGGCGCAATGCGACCCTGTTCACGTCGCGCCGGGCTTCGTGACGGCGTCGATATAAAACGCAATTCACCCCATGGGAGTGTCGAAATGAAAATCCAATCGCTCGTAGCCGCAGTGCTTCTCGGCGGCATGCTGGCTTCCCCCGCATTCGCGGCGAACAGCCAGCAGGACAAGATGAAGGCCTGTAACACCCAGGCAGCCGGCAAGACGGGCGACGAACGCAAGGCGTTCATGAAGGACTGCCTGTCGGCGAAGCCCGCGAAGGCGATGACGCAGCAGGAAAAGATGAAGGCGTGCAACACGCAGGCCACCGGCAAGAAGGGCGACGATCGCAAGGCGTTCATGAAGAGCTGCCTGAGCAACCAGCCGGCCGCCTGAGTTCGGCGCTCCCGCCTCGAATGCCGCGCCCCGCTTCGGCGGGCGCGGCATTTTCGTTTTCGTTGCACGCGCATCGACACGCGCCTGCCAGCCGCATGCCCGCCCGCATGCCCGCCTTTTCCCGCCCCGTTTTTCCGGCCCGCCGTCCCGATGCCGCCACATGGTGCGGCAATTCGCCGCGTTTTCTTCTATGATGGCTGCAACGCGGCCCACCCAAGACCAAGAAGCGCCATCGGGCCGCCCTCGAGACGGACGCGCACGCGCGTCAAACGGAGGCTTGGATGGCATGGAGACAACACCGCTGGTTCCGCCGCTGGCTGATCGTGATCGTGTTCTGGGCGGTGCCCGTCGCGATCATCGCCGTGCGCGAGATCCGCGAGGAAATGGCCTACAACAAGGCGGACCTGCAACTCGCGCTAACCACCTGGCAGCTCACCGACGCGCAACAGGCCGCCGGCGCCGCCGCGAAGTGCCACGGGGATCCTGACGAGGCGCGCGCGACCGGCTGCCCGGCCGACGTGCTCGCCGCCAACGCGCCGCGCCAGCAGGCGGCCCGCGACGAATACGTGGTGCGCCGCAATACGCTCGCCGGCTATCTGTGGCATGCGTTCGTCGGCTACTGGGTCGTTCCGGCCGCGTTCCTGTTCGCATGCGGCGTCGTGATCGCGCTGATCCGCCGCGCGCTGCGCCGCCCGCCGATCAAGCCCCCCGTTCCCCCCGTCACACACTGACACCGGCGCACGCCGCAGGGGCCGCCGCCCGCTGCTCGAGCGCCGCGTTCCCCGCACGCCGGCCACGCGCCACGCGCGCCTGGCGCGTGCGCGACATTTCATCCGTTGGCGCGCCGCGACACCCTTGCGCGATTTGACGCTTTTTCACGCGCCAACGAAAAGAGCCCCTGATCCGCTGTGATATAACTGCCGACGTGATCCGCTCCCTGAGCGAGACTCACTCCGAACATCATCCGATGGAGAACAACGATGCAAAAACGGAATCTTGTGCTGAAAGCCGCCGCTGCGCTCATCGTCGGTAGCCTCGCGCTCACCGGTTGCACCACCACGCCGGACAAGCCGGACAACGCCGCGACCAACGCGTCGAAGCGTCAGTCGATCGACGCGAGCGTCGACGCCACGCTGTCGCGCATGTACTCCACCGTCAAGGGTTCGCGCGAGCTCGTCGCGAAATCGCGCGGCGTGCTGGTCTTCCCCGAAGTGCTCCAGGCCGGCTTCATCGTCGGCGGCCAGTCGGGCAACGGCGCGCTGCGCGTCGGCGGCAGCACGGTCGGTTACTACAACACGTCGTCGCTGTCGGTCGGCCTGCAGGCCGGTGCGCAGTCGAAGGCGATCGTGTTCCTGTTCATGACGCAGCAGGCGCTCGACGAATTCCGCGGCTCGGACGGCTGGGCCGCCGGCGCCGGCGCATCGGTCGCGCTCGTGAAGATGGGCGCGAACGGCGCGGTCGACTCCAACACGGCCACCGCGCCGATCCAGGTCGTCGTGCTGACCAACGCCGGCCTGATGGGCGACGTGTCGATCAACGGCACGAAGGTCACGAAGCTCAAGATCTGACGTTGACGCATGGCCCGCGCGCGCTGCGCGCGGGCCATGCGCAAACGGCGATGTCCTTGCGGGCATCGCCGTTTTTTTATCCGCCGCCCTTCTGCATCGGGACGATCAGGTCGTCGAATCGATCACCTTGAAGCGCGAGCGCTTCTGCGCGCGGATCACCGACTGGTACACGTCGACGTACTGCTGCGCCATCCGGCGCGACGTGAAGCGCTCCTCGAAGCGCTGCCGCACGCGCGCCCGCGGCAGCAGGTGCAGCCGGTTCACGGCAGCCACCGCACTGATTTCATCCTCGACGATGAACCCCGACACGCCCTCGTCCACCACTTCGGGCACCGCGCCGCGGTTGAACGCGATCACCGGCGTGCCGCACGACATCGCCTCGATCATCACCAGGCCGAACGGCTCCGGCCAGTCGATCGGAAACAGCAGCGCATGCGCGCCCGACAGGAATTCGGCCTTCTCGTGATCGGCGATCTCGCCGATGTATTCGACGTGTGGCAACGCGAAAAGCGGCTTGATCTCGCGGTCGAAGTATTCCTGGTCGGCCGCATCGATCTTCGCGGCGATCCGGATCGGCAGCCCGCACTGGCGGGCGATGCGGATCGCGGTATCGACGCGTTTTTCCGGCGAGATGCGACCGAGGAACGCGAGATAGCGCGGCTCGACGGGCTGCGGCATGTACAGCGTATCGGGTAGCCCGTGATAGACGGTCGTCAGCCATTTCGCCTGCGGCAACGGCTGGCGCTGCGCATTGGAAATCGAGATCACCGGCGCCGTATTGAACGTGTCGAACACCGGTTGCTGCTCGGGCAGGTCGAGCCGGCCGTGCAGCGTCGTCACGTAAGGCGTTTCCTGCCGGTTGAAGACCGAGAACGAGTAGTAGTCCATGTGGAAATGGAGCACGTCGAAATCCTTCGCGCGGCGCGCGACCGTCTCCATCAGCAGCATGTGCGGCGCGACCCGGTCGCGGATCGACGAATCGAGCCGCAGCGCGCGCGGCCACACGGGCTCGAGCTTCGCCCGCGTCGTCGAATCGCCGCTCGCGAACAGCGTCACGTCGTGGCCGAGGTCGACGAGCGCCTCGGTGATGTAGGACACGACGCGCTCCGTGCCGCCGTACAGCTTCGGGGGCACGGATTCGGTCAGCGGGGCGATCTGGGCAATTCTCATGGTCCACGTCTCCTGTGTCCTGTCCGTTGCGGCGCGGCGGCGGAGCACTCGCTCATGCGAGCCCGCCCTGCGTCCATGCAGCGCCGGCCGGCATGGCACCCGCCGGATATCTCATTATTATTCGCGATCCCGATGAGCGGAACCGCAGGTCTTTCATTTTTTGGGGGTTGTTACAGACCGGATACATTCGGCCGATCGAGCGCGGACGCCTCGTCTCGCGCCCGGCCGGCCCCATTCGGCGCCGCCTGGCCGCTCACGGCCTCGAGCACGCAATCAGGCGGTCAACGCGACGGCCACTTCCAGGGCGGCAGGTCGCGCGAATCGGCATCGACGAGCGCGGTCGCGCCGAGCTGCTTGTCGAGCACCAGCGATTCGCAGCCGGCCTCGCGCTCGAGCGTCGCGATGAGCCGCGCGGCGTGCGACACGACCAGCACCTGCGAGCGCCGGGCGGCCTGCGCGATCAGCCGGCCGAGCGCCGGCAGCAGATCGGGATGCAGGCTCGTCTCCGGTTCGTTCAGCACCATCAGCGCCGGCGGCCGCGGCGTCAGCAGCGCGGCCGCGAGCAGCAGGTAGCGCAGCGTGCCGTCCGACAGCTCGGCCGCCGCCAGCGGCCGCAGCAGCCCCGGCTGGCGCATCAGCACGTCGAAGCGGCCGCGGCCGCCCGGATTGTCGATCTCGACCGACGCGCCGGGAAACGCGTCGTCGATCGCCGCATCGAGCGCCGCCGTGTCGCCGATTTCGCGGATCGTCTGCAGCGCGGCGGCTAGGTCCGCCCCGTCGTCCGCGAGCACCGGCGTATGGGTGCCGATGTGCGACTGGCGTGCCGGCGCCTGCGCATCGGTCCGGAAATGGTCGTAGAAGCGCCACGAGCGAATCCGTTCGCGCACCGCGATCATCTCGGGTGCGCCGGTCGGATCGGCGAACTCGGTCATCATGCTGTCGAAGCTCGCGACCGGCTGCGGAATCGTCTGCCAGTCGCCCGATGCGGTACGCGCACGGATCTGCGCGCCCTGCCGGTCGACCAGCAGCGTGGACGGGCGCAGCAACGCGCCGCCCCAGATGCATTCGCGCTTGACCACCGGATCGAGCGCGAACTGTGAGCGGCTCGGCAGCGGCAGGCCCAGATCGATCGCATAGCCGAAATCGTCGCACGCGAAGCCGAGCTTCAGGCTCACCGGCCCCTTGCGCACGGTGCCCGTCACCGGCACGTCGCCCGCCAGCATCGCGCGCGAGAAGCGCTCGGGGCCGGCCCACAACGTCGACGGCAAGCCGCCCTCGCGCGCGAGCGACGGGATCACGCGGCCCTGCGCGGTGTCGGCGAGCAGCCGCAGCGCGCGATACACGCTCGACTTGCCGCTGCCGTTCGGCCCCGTCACGACGTTGAGCGCCGCGAGCGGCACGATCAGCTCGCGCAGCGAGCGGTAATTGGCGATGGCGAGCGTCTTCAGCGCGGTCATGGCAATGGGAAACAGGGAATGGCAGCAGGCGGCGGCCCGCGTTCAGCGGCCGTCGACGGCCTGCGGGTCGGCTGCGGTGTTGGCCGCCGTGCTGGCGGCGGGCGACCGCGCGTGCGGCCGTTCGGGATTCGGCGCGTCCGGCGCGGATTCGTGCGGATACAGTTCCATCCGGCTGCGCGGCAGGCATTGCGGATAGCGGTGCTGCAGATACGCGATCAACCCTTCGCGCACGCGGCAGCGCAGATCCCAGCACGACGACGAATCGGCCGCGCTGACGAGCGCGCGCAACTGCATCGTGCGCTCCGTCGCATCGGTCACCTGCAGCACCTGCACGCGGCCGTCCCACTCGGGCGCGGCGTGGACGAGCCGCGCGAGTTCCTCGCGCAGCGGCGCAAGCGGCGTCCGGTAATCAACCGACAGGTAGACGGTGCCGATGATCTCCGCGCTGCTGCGCGTCCAGTTCGTGAACGGGTTCTCGATGATCCACTGCAGCGGCACGACGAGGCGCCGCTGGTCCCACAGCCGCACCGACACGAACGAGCCGGTGATTTCCTCGATGCGCCCCCACTCGCCCTGGATCACGACCACGTCGTCGAGCCGGATCGGCTGCGTGAGCGCGATCTGCAACCCGGCGATCAGGTTGCCGAGCACCGGCCGCGCGGCGATACCGGCGACCAGCCCTGCCACACCGGCCGATGCCAGCAGGCTCGCGCCGACCTGGCGCACATTGGGGAACGTCATCAGCGCGGCGCCGGTGCCGATGATCACGATCAGCACCATCACGGTCCGCACGAGCACCTTGGCCTGTGTATGGACACGCCGTGCCTGAAGGTTGTCGGCCGTGTCGATCGGATGGGCCTGGATGATCGCGTCGCCGACGCCGGCCGCGAGCCGTACCAGCAGCCACGTGAGCGACACGATCGAGCCGACCGCGGCCGCGGTGCGCATGCCGCGCACGAACGACATGCCGTCGTCCGCCTGGACCCACACGAATTCGAGCGCCAGCAGCGCCAGCACGACGAGCGACGGCTTGTCGATGTAGCGCAGGATCGCGCTCATCAGCGGATACGGCTGCGCGATGCGCTTGACGATACGTGCGCCGAGGCGGTGCACGACCGCGACGACCAGTATGACGATGACCGACACGCCCAGCGTGCCGAGCCACGAATGCAACGGCGCATCGGCGATGCGCTGCAGTTCCTCGATTGAAATCATCGGCGCCCTCGAGTGATGAAGCGCACAGGCTTCGTCCTGGATGCGTCGGCGACGTCCGGGCCATGCACGCGCCCGGACACGGCGTCAGATCAGTTGCCGTTCCTGCAGGGAAACGCCTTGCCGAGACCGAGCGACACCGCGGTGCTCGCGTTGTAGTCGGCCAGCTTCGGATTCTCGGCGATGTACTTGCGCACCGCGTCCGTCATCTGTTGCGCCCGGATGTCGGGCGGCAGGCAGAAGTACTGGCCGACGCGCGGCCCCGTGGTGCCGCCGATCGCATCGATCGTGTTGTAGACGCCGTCGGCGGCGCCTTCGATATAGGCCGCGCACGACGCCCGCGACTTGACGTCCGTCTTCGCGCAGAGCCGGTCGAGATCCGCGCCCGTGAAAGCCGCCGCCGACAACGGCACGGCAAACGCCGCGGCACAAAACATTGCGCGCAACATGGTGTTCCTTCTTATGTCAATGCGGCCCGAGACCGCCTGCTGCCCTGGCTGGTGCGGCGCCGGTGCCCGGCGCCGGCCGGAAGCCGGCCCGGCGGACAGGCGCCGCCGCACCAAAAAACGCTATTTTGCACTCTTTTGCGCATCTGCCGGCGTCGCCGCACCGATACGCGTCGTCCGCTTGCTCAGGATCTCGATCGCGTCCGGCGCGTTGTAGTGCTTCGCGAACTCGAGCGCGGTGATGCCGAGCTGGTTCTTCACCTGCGGATCGGCGCCCTGGTCGAGCAGCAGCGTGACCGTCGACGCATGGTTGCCGCGCGCGGCCATCATCAGCGGCGTCGTGCCGTTCGGCGACGCGGTGTCGATATACGCGTCGTGGTCGAGCAGCACCTTGACGACCGCGTCCTGACCGTTGGTCGCCGCGTAATGCAGCGGCGCCCAGCCCTTCTTGCTGACTTCCGCGCCCTTGTCGATCAGCAGCTTGACGAGCCCGAGGTCGCCGTTCAGCGACGCGAGCATCAGCGCGTTTTCGCCGACCTTGTCTTCCTTCTCGAGATCGACGTTCGGCGTCGTGGCGATCGCGGCCGCGACCTTGTCGGATTTCTCGCGGGCGGCGATCACGAGGATCGGGTCGCCGTTCGGCGCGAGCGTGTTCGGATCGAGCTTGCCGTTCTTGAGCCGCTTGCCGATATCGGCGATGTCGTCGAACTTGACGGCCTTGACGATCGCGTCGAGCGACTCGGCGTGCGCGCCGGCGGCGGCGAACAGCCCGCTCGCGACGAATGCGGCGGCAACGAGTGCGCGTTTGGGCAGATGGTTGGTCGGCTTCGTCATTGTTGTGGGCTCCTTCCCTGGGTTGTCGGCTGCGCGCCCGTCGTTAGCGGGCGATCTTGAACAGCCGGAAAAAGTTCTGCGTCGTCGCATCGGCGAGCGCCTCGACGGCGACACCGCGCTCGGATGCGATAAAGCGTCCGACATGGCTGACGTACGCAGGTTCATTCGGCTTGCCGCGATACGGCACCGGCGCGAGGTACGGCGAGTCGGTCTCGATCAGCAGCCGGTCGAGCGGTACGCGCCGCGCGACGTCCTGCACGTCGGTCGCGTTCTTGAACGTGACGATGCCCGACAGCGAGATATGGAAGTTCTGCGCGAGCGCCTGCTCGGCGACCGGCCACGGCTCGGTGAAGCAGTGCATCACGCCGCCCGGCACGTCCGCGCGCTCCTCGGCCATGATCCGCAGCGTGTCCTCCGACGACGAACGCGTGTGGATGATCAGCGGCTTCATCGTCGCGGTCGCCGCGCGAATGTGCGTGCGAAAACGTTCGCGCTGCCATTCCATGTCGGCGATCGAGCGGCCTTCGAGACGATAGTAGTCGAGGCCGGTTTCGCCGATCGCGACGACCTTCGGGTGCGCGGCCAGCTCGACCAGCTCCGCGAGCGTCGGCTCGCGCATGTCCTCGTGATCGGGATGCACGCCGACCGATGCGTACACGTTGTCGTGCGCTTCGGCGATCGCGAGCACCTCGGGCAGCGTCTCGAGATCGACCGACACGCACAGCGCATGCGTGACGTCGTGCTCGCGCATGTTCTCGAGAACGGCCGGCAGGCGGTCGGCCAGGCCCTTGAAATTGATGTGGCAGTGAGAGTCGACGAACATCGTGTTTCCTGAATACGTGAGACGGGCGCTCATGCGCCCGCCGGCATGCGGCACCGGGCAAGGTGGGCGGGCCGGCCGGCCACGGTCGCGCCCCCGCGTGATCCGCTCATCGTTTCGCAACCCGTCGGAAACAATGGCGGATCAAGCGAATATTTCCCGGTATCCGAGAAACAATTCCTCGAATACGAGCCGCGCGTTGAGCGGATGGTTCTCGACCGTCCGCTGCCGCGTCACGGCTTTCATGAAGCGCGCGAATGCGTTCGCATCGACCGCTTCCGCGCAGCGCGCCAGGGCCGCCGTGTGCGTCGGAAAGTAGCGCGGCGCGCCGGCCATCCGCTGCGCGAGCAGATCGTACAGCCAGCGCTGCAGCCAGCCGAGCACCAGCGGCACCGGCAGCTTCTGCAGCGTCTCGCCGCAGGCGAACGGATCGCAGGCCGCACCGGCGGCCAGTTGCCCGAGCGTGTAGTCGCGCAGCGGGCGGTTCTCGTCGCTCGCGAGCGCCAGCGCGGCGAGCGGCGCGCCGCCGGCTTCGGCGAGCAGCGCGCTGGCGTGGTCGACGCCCTGCGCCGCGAGCCACGCGGCGGCGGCCTCCGGCGCCGGCACCGTCATCGGCCACTGGCGGCAGCGGCTGATGATCGTCGGCAACAGGCGGTCGATGCGCGCCGACACGAGCAGGAACACGACGCCGGCCGGCGGCTCCTCCAGCGTTTTCAGCAACGCGTTCGATGCAGCGACGTTGAGCGCCTCGGCCGGATACAGCACGACGACGCGCGCGCCGCCGCGGTGCGAACCGACCCCGCAGAAGTCGAGCAGCGCGCGCACCTGCTCGATCTTGATTTCCTTGCTCGGCGCACGGGTCTTCTTGCCGCCTTCGTCCGCGTCGGCCGGCTTCGCGTCGTCCGCCGCGCCCGGCGCCTCGCCCGCCAGCGCCTCGGGCAAGACGATCCGGTAATCGGGATGGTTGCCCTGCGAGAACCAGTTGCAGGCCGCGCAGGTGCCGCACGGCTCGCCGTTCGGCTGCGGCGATTCGCACAGGAAACCCTGCGCGAGATGCTGCGCGAACTGCAGCTTGCCGATTCCGGCCTGGCCGTGCAGCAGCAGCGCATGCGGCCATTGCGCACGCAGTTGCTGCAGGCGGTTCCAGTCGTCGGTTTGCCACGGATAGATCATGTGGTGCGTTCCTTGCGGGTTACAGCGCGGCGAGCACGCGTTCGAGCTGCTGGCGGATCTCGGGAATCGATCGCGTCGCGTCGACGATCGCGAAGCGGTGCGGCGCCTCTTCCGCGCGCCGCAGGTATTCGGCCCGTGTACGCGAGAAGAACGCGTCGGACTCGCTTTCGAACTTGTCGGGCATGCGCACGGCGCCGCGGCGCTCGCTCGCGACTTGCGGCGCGACGTCGAACAGCACCGTGAGGTCGGGCTGGAACCCGCCCTGCACCCAGCGCTCGAGCGTCTCGAGCTTGTCGCGCGGCAGCCCGCGGCCGCCGCCCTGGTACGCGAACGTCGCGTCGGTGAAGCGGTCGGACACGACCCAGTCGCCGCGCGCGAGCGCCGGTTCGATCACGAGCGCGAGGTGCTCGCGCCGTGCGGCGAACATCAGCAGCGCCTCCGTTTCGAGATCCATCGGCTGGTTCAGCAGGATTTCGCGCAGTTTCTCGCCGAGCTGCGTGCCGCCCGGCTCGCGGGTGACGACCACTTGCCAGCCGGCCGCCGCCAGCCGGCCCTGGAGACGTTCGCAGAACCATTGCAGGTGGGTGGTCTTCCCCGCCCCGTCGATGCCTTCGAACGTGATGAATTTACCGCTCGCCATTATTGACCTCGTATGTATTTATCCACGGCCTTGTTGTGGTCGCCGAGCGTGTCCGAGAACACGCTCGTGCCGTCGCCCTTCGCGACGAAATAGAGCGCGCTCGTCGGGGCCGGATTGATCGCCGCCTGCAGCGCGGCGACACCCGGCAACGCGATCGGCGTGGGCGGCAGCCCGCGTCGGGTGTAGGTATTGTAAGGAGTGTCGGCCTGCAGGTCGCGCTTGCGCAGCCGGCCGTCGTACGCGTCGCCGAGCCCGTAAATCACCGACGGATCGGTCTGCAGCGGCATGCCGATGCGCAGCCGGTTCGCGAACACGGCCGCGACGAACGCGCGGTCGGCCGCGTGGCCGGTTTCCTTCTCGACGATCGACGCGACCGTCAGCATTTCGTAAGGCGTCTTGTACGGCAGCCCCGGCGTGCGCGCGGCCCACGCCTCGTCGATGCGCGTCTGCATCAGGCGGTATGCCCGCCGGTAGATGTTCAGGTCGCTCGTGCCCTTGTCGAACAGGTAGGTATCGGGGAAGAACAGCCCCTCGCCGCTGCCGCGCTGCACGGCGCCGTCCGACGCGCCGATCGCGCGCAGCAGCTCGGCGTCGCTCATGCCAGCCGTCGCGTGCGCCAGATCGGGGTTCGCGTCGAGCTCGGCGCGCATCCGCTTGAAGGTCCAGCCCTCGATGACCGTCGCGACGTACTCGTTCACGTCGCCGCGCGCGATCTTCTGCAGCACGTCGTACGGCGTGATGCCGGTCTTGAATTCGTAGTTGCCTGACTTGAGCCGGCTCGACAGCCCGAGCACGCGCGTCATCGCGACGAACGCGAACGGCTCGACCGGCACGCCGCCGCGCTTGAGCTGCAGCGCGACGCTCTTCACGCTGCTGCGCGGCTTGATCGTGACGTCGAGCGATGCCGAGCCCAGCAACAGCGGCCGGGTTGCCCAGTAATACCCGCCGCCCGCGCCGGCAGCGGCCACGACGACGGCCAGCGCCACGATCGTCGCGGCGCATTTCTTCAGTAGGGACATGGAAACGTGACTCAGGTAAGACCCATATAATACTTGCTCGCCTCCGTCAAAGTCAGGGTTGACTGTTCCCTCATTCCATGAGCACACCGTTCGCTTCACCGGCTGCCCAGGCCGCATCTGCCTCGCTCCCCGTTTTCCCCCGCCCGTCCGCCGCCGATTTCGATGCGCCGGCCGCCTGCATGCCGCTGCCGCAGTTCGGCGTGATCGACGTGGCCGGCGACGATGCCGCGACGTTCCTGCACAGCCAGCTCACCAACGACATCAAGCATCTCGATGCCGGCAGCGCCCGGCTGTCCGGGTACTGCTCGCCGAAGGGCCGCCTGCTCGCGTCGTTCCTCACGTGGCGCGCCGGCCACGATGTGCGCCTGCTCGTGTCGAAGGACGTGCAGCCGGCCGTGCAGAAGCGGCTGTCGATGTTCGTGCTGCGCGCGAAGGCGAAGCTGACGGACGCGAGCGACACGCTCGCGGTGGCCGGCTTCGCGGGCGACGTGCGCGACGCGCTGTCCGGCATCTTCGATGCGCTGCCCGACGGCGTGCACGTGAAGGTCGACGGCCCGGCCGGCGCGCTGATCCGCGTGCCCGATGCGGCCGGCCGCAAGCGTTATCTGTGGATCGGCCCGCGCGCCGAGGTCGACGCGCGCCTCGCCGCGCTGGCCGGCACGTTGCCGGTCGTGTCGCCCGCCGTGTGGGACTGGCTCGACGTTCGCGCGGGCGAGCCGCGCATCACGCAGCCGGCCGTCGAACAGTTCGTACCGCAAATGGTCAACTTCGACGTGATCGGCGCCGTTAACTTCAGGAAAGGGTGCTACCCGGGCCAGGAAGTGGTGGCGCGCAGCCAGTACCGCGGCACGATCAAGCGCCGCACCGCGCTCGCGCACGTCGCCGGCGAAACCGATACCGTGCATGCCGGCGTCGAGTTGTTCCACAGCGACGACCCCGGCCAGCCGTGCGGGATGATCGTCAACGCGGCGGCCGCGCCGGCGGGCGGCGTCGACGCGCTCGTCGAGATCAAGCTCGCCGCGCTCGATGGCGGCACGGTGCACCTCGGTTCGGCCGACGGCCCGGCGCTCGCGTTCGACGCGCTGCCGTACGCGTGGCCGACCGAAGTCTGATGCACTGACAACCCGTTCGGGCGCCGGCTCGCGAGTCGCAGCCGGCGCCCGACGTTTCCTGCGAGAGATTCGCCCGATGTGTCTGATTGCCTTCGACTGGCAGCCCGATGCCGCCGCCGGTCCCGTCTTTACCCTCGTCGCGAATCGTGACGAGTTCTTTCGCCGGACCAGCGCGCCGCTCTCGTGGTGGGAGGACGTGCCGGGCGTACTGGCCGGCCGCGATCTCGAAGCGGGCGGCACGTGGCTCGGCGTATCACGCGACGGCCGTTTCGCCGCGCTGACCAACTACCGCGCGCCGTTCGACATCCGCGCGGGCGCACCGACCCGCGGCAAACTGGTCTCCGACTTTCTCGGCGGTACGCCTGTCGCGCCGCTCGACTATCTCGCGCAGCTCGCCGAGCATGCGGCCGTGTACAACGGCTTCAACCTGCTCGTCGGCGACTGGCGCCGCCGCGAACTCGCGTGGTTCTGCAACCGCGCCCCCGAGGGCGAAAGCCGTGTCGCCGCGCCCGTGGCGATCGCGCCGGGCGTGCATGCGCTGTCGAATGCACGGCTCGATACGCCCTGGCCGAAAGTGGTGCGCAAGCGCGCGGAGCTCGGCACGCTGCTGACCGACAATCCGACCCCGTCGCTCGACGAACTGATCGCGCTGCTGCGCGACCCGCACGTCGCGGACGACGATGCACTGCCGCACACGGGCATTCCGATCGAGCGCGAGCGCGCGCTGTCGGCCGCGTTCATCGAGACGCCCGAATACGGCACGCGCGGCACCACCGCGCTGCGCGTCACGATGAAGGAAGGCGTGCGGCTGACGGTCGAGGTCAAGGAGCGCAGCGACGACGACGGCTCGCACCGCACCGTCCGCCCGGGCGCGTTCGAGCGCGCGTTCACGTTCGATATCGACGCGGCGCGGCCACGCTGAACCCACGCGGTGCGCGCTACGGCGCGCGCGTCATCTCGACGTGCGGCACGCCGGCTTCGACGAACGGTTCGCCGACCGCCGCGAAGCCGTGCCGCAGATAGAACGACACCGCCGAATCCTGCGCGTACAGCCGCACGACGGCTTCGCCGCGGCAGCGCGCGGCGTCCAGCAGCGCATTGAGCACGGCCGACCCGACGCCCTGCCCGCGCATGTCGGCCAACACCGCGACGCGGCCGATCGTGCCGGACGGCAGCAGCCGCCCCGTCGCGACCGCGCGGCGCAGCCCGGTCGCCGCGTCGGTCCGGTAAGCGACCGCATGCAGCGACAGCGGATCGTCGTCGTCGAGCTCCCATTCCGGCGGAATCTGCTGCTCGCGCACGAACACCGCGTCGCGGATGCGTGCAGCGTCGCCGCCCAATACCGTCCAGTCGCCCGTTTCCACCCCGCCCGCGCCATTCGTCATCGCCATCCTCCCGCGGCGTGCGCGCCTTCGGGCGCTCGCCGTCAAACCTCGTCGAATGCAGCCTTCAGCGCCGCGACCGCATCGGCATGCGCGGCCCGCACCTCCGGCACGTAGCCGCCCATCTTGAAGAATTCGTGGATCATCCCCGGATAGCAGACCAGCGTGACCGCGTTACCGGCCGCGCGCAACTTGTCCGCGTACGCGGCGCCCTCGTCGCTCAGCGGATCGTATTCGGCCGTCGCGATCCACGCCGGCACGACACCCGCGAACGACGGTGCATCGCGCGTGCCGTCGAGCGGCGCGAAACGCCAGTCGTCGCGATCGGCCCGATCACGCACGTATTGCGTGAAAAACCACTGGATCGTGTCCTGCGTCAACAGGTAGCCGTTGGCGAGCCGCGCGTGCGATGCGGTGTCCTGGTGGCCCGTCACGCCCGGATAGATCAGCAGTTGCAGCGCAAGACGAATGCCCGCGTCGCGCGCGAGCACCGCGCATACCGTCGCGAGCGTGCCGCCCGCACTGTCGCCGCCGACCGCGAGCCGTGCGGCGTCGATACCGAACGTGGCGGCTTCGCGATGCAGCCACTGCAATGCGTCGTCCGCGTCGTTCACCGCGGTCGGAAACCTGTGTTCGGGCGCGAGCCGGTAGCCGACCGACAGCACCGCGCATTGCGCATCGCGCGCGAACATCCGGCACAGCGCATCGTGCGTGTCGACGCTGCCGACCGTGAAGCCGCCGCCGTGGTAGTACACGAGCGCGGGCAGCGGCTCCGCCAGGCTCGGCGCGACCGGCAAGTACAGCCGCGCGCCGATCGTGCGGCCGTCGCGCGTCGGCACCACGCATTCCTCCACCGAATGCATCGGCGCCGGCGCGACGTCGAGGATCGGCGCGCTCTTCTCGTATGCGGCGCGGGCCTGCTGCGGCGTCTGATGGTGATACGACGGACGTTTCGCGCGCTCGATCATGTCGAGCACCTGGGCGATCTTCGGATTCAGCGGCATCGGTGTGGACGGCGCCGGCGTGGCGCCGTGAACGGACAAAGCGGACAAGCGTGACATGATGCCACGCGGGGGCCGGACCGGCGGCGCACGGTGTGCCGGCATCCGGGCTGCAAAACGAAACGGCCCTGCCTCATCGAAGAGACAGGGCCGTGCATGGCGGGAGCGTTTACGCGTCGCTCGGGCCGGGCTGCGCGTCCGGCGCCGTGCGCGAGCGTTGCCGCTTGATGTCGCGGCCGACCGCGAGCCGCCGCATGTACTTGAACGTACCGAGCGCCTTCGCGACGAAATTGCCGTCGCTGTCGCGCACTTCGCCTTCGCAGTAGGCCATCGTCGTCGAGCGGTGCATCACGCGCCCGTAGGCGCGCAGTTCGCCGCGGCCCGGCTGCATGAAGTTCACCTTCATCTCGACCGTGACAACACCGACGCCGTCGTCGGTCAAACTGCGCGCCGCCATCGCGAGCGCGATATCGGCGAGCGTCATCGTCACGCCGCCGTGCGCGATGCTCCACGTGTTCATGTGGCGTTCCTCGAGCGGCAGCACGATCTCGCTCGCGCCATCCTTCGCGGACACGAGCTGCACGCCGAGCAGATCGACGAACGGGCTTTCGATCGACGGGCCTTCCGTCGGGGTTGCCGCGTCGCTCATCGTGCGACGTCGACGATGTAGTCGACGCATTCGCGCGATTCGGCCACCGCGACGACGAATTTCTTCACTTCCTGGTGAACCGGATGCACCTGGTATGCGTCGAGCGCGGCCTTGTCGGTGAAATCGGAGACGAGCACGATGTCGGCGGTCGCATCGAGGCCCGGCGTCGCCAGGCCGACGTCGATCTGCAAGGTGCCCGGCACGAGATCGCGGCAGCCTTCGAGCTTTTCCTTCAGCTTCAGCGCGTTCTGCGCACGCGTCGCGCCTTCGGCCGATTCCTTCAACTTCCACATGACGATATGTCTGATCACTTCGGTTGCTCCTGTTCGTGTTGGGTCGGCGATTGGCCTGGAACCCTTGCCAGCGGGCATCTTACGCCCGCCTGCCGTTCGCTCTCGTTCGCTCGGAATCGCACCCGGTCGAAAAAAGCGGGCATCGTTTGAAATCTTCCGGGACGATACCCGCTTTTTTCACCGTGCCACTTACCGGCATCAAGATCCGACAAGCGAAGGCAGGCGACAAGCCTACCAAACTTACCGACGGCAATGGACTGTTCTTGAGGTGCGTCCGTCAGGTTCGGTCACCGCCGGCATGCGTCTGACGGCACACACGATGCAGCCCCCTCACTCCGCCGGCTGCAACGCGGCGACCTTGTTCCGACCAGTCGCCTTCGCGTAATACAGCGCCTCATCAGCCGCCTTGATCACGGCATCGGGCTGCCCTTCCTGATCGGGCGTCCAGCTCGCCAGGCCAATGCTCGCGGTAACACGCCCGTATTCGCTGCCAGCGTGCTCGAGGGCCAACTCATCGATGGCCGCGCGAATCCGCTCGGCGATCTGCGCCGCGCCGGTTTGCGACGTGTCGGGGAGCAACACAACGAACTCCTCCCCGCCATAACGAGCCGCCGTATCGGCCGGCCGGCGAATGTTCTCGCCGATGCACCGCGCGACCGCCGCCAACGCATCGTCCCCGGCCTGATGACCGTACGTGTCGTTGTAAGCCTTGAACCGGTCCACATCCACGAACAGCAACGAGAAAACGGAACGCGCACGCCGGGCGCGACGCCACTCGTTGTCCAGTACCTCGCCAAAGCTGCGGCGATTACTCAGGCCGGTGAGACCGTCCGTCCGGGCGAGCAGCACGAGTTCCGACTCGGCCCGCATACGGCGCCGCAGCTGCGAACCGAGCAGCAGGGACAGCGCGATGAACGCCACTCCGAACGTCGCGACCAGTCCGCCGATCGTGATCGCACGTTGTCGCCAGGCGGCGTAAATGTCCTGCTCGGCCTCCGCGACCATGATGATCAGCGGCAGTTTCGGCAAATGCTTGAAGTAGTACAGGCGGCGCACGCCGTCGATCGATGAGGTTTCAGAGAAGGAGCCCTCTCGCGCGGTCTGAAACCGCCGGAATGTTGCCGCTTTGCTGAGGTCGCGGCCGATAGTATGCACATCGTACGGCTGACGCATCACCATCTTGCCGTCTTCGCCGATCAGCGAGATCGAGCCATGTTTGCCAAGCGAAAGCCCGGCGAAGAGCTGATGAAAATATTCAAGATTGACCGCAATAACGGCAATGCCGCCAAACGATCCATCGGGGTTCGAAATCCGCCGCGTGAGCGCGATACTGAGCTTTCCCCCACGCAAACGGGATACGAATGGGTCACTGATATAGAGTCCGACGTTCGGATTGTCGCGGTGGATCGTGAAGTATCGGCGATCGGCGAAATTGCCCTTGCGCGGCTCGTCATAGCCCGAATCCAGGACGATATTGCCGCCTGCATCCATCACGAGCATCGAACCGAGAAATTCCGCGGTCATCGCGTGATCGAACAGCACCGCCCGGCGCAGACCAGGCGAAGCGTCCATCACATCGCGGCGCTGCAACCCATGGATGACCGCCTGCAAAGACAAGTCGTACAACTCGATATTGCGTTCGATGTCGCGCTCGGCGACAAGTCCGAGGTTGCGTGACGTTTCCCTTGCACGCTCCATCGCGTCGTTGCGGCTCTGCAGGAGTTGCAGTACGCATAGCGCCATGAGCGCGCATGCGATCAGGGAAGCAATTGCCACGATGACGTAAGGGGCAGTCCGACGGGGGTGCATGGGTCTCCTCACAGCGAATGAGCGCCCCTCCCGCCGAGCGCAGATTGCTCATACTAAATCAGTTGGGCCGATATTCGCGCTCATCGCGAATGGAACGGCTCAGCCGTGCGCGATTATAAATACCCGGTGCAAAAAATTGCCCGCTCGTAGCGGGCTTCGGACGACGGATCAGCCACGAACAAGCCGCTCGAGCTTCGCGTTCTCTTCGGCAAGCCGCTTCTGCCGACGCAGCTCCGAAAGGCAATAGCCCGCCGTACTTCGTCCGCCAGCGGCCGGTTTGAGATCAGACGACGACGCCTCGCACTACGGACAGACGCAGGAACACGGATTGCTGAGAAGGTCGCCCGCGCGGTTGCGGCACATGTCGGCCCGTCACGACACCGACCGACACAACGCGGCGATTCGTTTCCTGTCCGGCATCAATCGCCGGCCCGATGGAGTATTGCCGATCGTTTTGTCACCGGATATCCGAAGTGCGTTAATTCCTAATTCGTCAAATCGCAATTTTTACCGGCGATGCGGGTAATAATTGCGGCCAATTTTCCAATTCAATATGCGAAAAACAAAACATTATTGACTTCGACTTTCCCGTAAATTTAGAATCGCCTACGACGGCTTACGTATCGTTTTCCTCGCCGCTCCGGATTCGCAGCTCACCTGCGCGAAGGCCCTTCGTATCGGCCTTCCCGTAGGAAGTCGACGCTCTCCCCTGTCGTTTTCAGCTTTCGGCATTTACCAGCCATTCGGCTAATTTGCCAACCCATTTCCTTTCGAAGAAGCGCAACACCCCGATTCATTTCAGTCATTCGCCAGAACTGAATGCGATACGAAATCAAACGGACCCAAGATCCGCCACTGAAAACATCCAGATAAAAAATCGCCAGTCATCAGGAGGGACATCAACATGCATCGCCTTGCGAAGTCGCTGTGTCTCGGGCTCGTCTGCGCCGGCCTGCTGTCGGCCTGCAACGACGACGACGTCCAGTCCACCACCCCGCCATCGAACACCGCCGCGTTGTCGTTCCGCATGGATACCGGCGGCCAGATCAACGCGTTCTACCGACAGGACAAGGTCGCCGCGCACCTGCTGGTGCGCTCGTCGACGAAGCCGCGCCTGCTGGTGGTGTTCCCCGCCGGCAACAGCGGCACCGGGCTGTGGTTCGACGATACAGCCCAGCCGGTGAACTGGAGCCTCGACACGCCGCCGTCCGCGCTGTCGGCGCCAGACACGCACGGCCGCCCGCTGTACGGCATCGGCGCCGATGTGTCGGTCGACACCGGTACGCTGGCGATCCGGCAGGGCGTACTCAGCAACGTGCGCTTCCTGCGCGACTTCAACGGCGGCGCGACGATCCCGCAGCAGATCCTCACCGCGCCGACGGTCCAGGGCAGCACCGCGCAATGGCAACGCGACCGGCTCGACGGCGCGCCCGGCTATGCGCTGCGCATCACGCTGCGCGACGGCGGCAGCATCGCGCCGGCAGCGGGCGGCAAGCTCGTGCTCAACGCACCCGCGGGCTCGCACACGCTGAAGCTGCACATCGATGCGCTGTCGGGCGAGACGCCGCTGTCGCCGATCACGCACGCCGACCTGTTCGCGCCGTCGGTGAACCCCGACCCGGTCAGCCAGAACGTGCTCGAATTCCTGAGCTTCAACGACAAGCTGCTGGCCGGCTCGTGGCAGTACGACACGTACTTCGGCCGCGACACGCTGATCTCGGTCCGCATGCTGATGCCCGTGCTCGAACCGGCCGCGATCGAGGCCGGCCTGTCGTCGGTGCTGAGCCGCCTGTCGGCGGACGGCAAGGTCGCGCACGAGGAAGGCATCGGCGAATTCGCGCTGGTCGACAACCAGAAGAACGGGCGGCCGAACGATGCGACACCGACCTACGACTACAAGATGATCGACAGCGACTACCTGCTCGCGCCGATCGCGGCCGCGTGGCTGATCGACGATACGCGTGGCCAGGCCCGCGCCGCCGCGTATCTGGCGCAGCGCGGCAGCGACGGGCAGACCAACGGCAGCCGCCTCGTCGTCAATCTGCTGCACGTCGCGACGACCGCGCAACCGTTCGCGCAGCAGCCGTCGGTCGCGAACCTGATCCACCTGCGGCCCGGCGAAATCGTCGGCAACTGGCGCGACAGCACCGACGGTCTCGGCGGCGGCGTCTACCCGTACGACGTGAACGCGGTGCTCGTGCCGGCCGCGCTGCGCGCGGCGAACGCGTTCCTCGCCCGCGGCCTGCTCGATCCGTACCTCGATGCGCAGCAACGCGCGACGCTCGCCAACACGGCGAACCAGGCGGCCACGTGGGAAACGCAGGCGCCGCCGCTGTTCCAGGTCAGCGTGCCGGCCGCGCAGGCGGCCACCGACGTGTCGGCCTATGCGCCGTCCGCTGGCGTGCCGGCCGGCGCCGCGCCCAACGCACCGCTGGCCTTCTACGCGTTGTCGCTGGACCAGCAGGGCAACCCGATTCCGGTGATGAATTCGGACGGCGGCTTCGCGCTGCTGTTCGGCACGCCGCCGGACGATCAGCTCCAGCGGATCGTCAGCGACGCCACGCGGCCGTTCCCGACCGGGCTCGTGACGGATGCCGGGATGCTGATCGCGAACCCCGCGTATGCGAGCTCGTCGCTGTGGCCGAAGTTCACGAGCTCCGCGTATCACGGCACGGTGATCTGGTCGTGGCAGCAGGCGATGTGGGTTGCCGGGCTCGATCGGCAACTGGCGCGCCAGGACCTGTCGGCCGCGACGCGCACGCTGCTCACGCAGGCGCGGCAGACGATCTGGCAGGTGATCTCGAACGGACGCGACATGCGCACGTCGGAAATGTGGACGTGGTCCTACGTGAACGGCAAGTACCAGACCGACGCATTCGGCACGCGCAGCGCCGATGCGACCGAAGCCAACGCGGCGCAGCTCTGGAGTACGACGTATCTCGCGATCCGCGATCCGCAGCAGCGCGCGGGCAAGTACTGGTGGCAGGCGTCGCAGTCGATGCAGGACGAACAGTCGAAGCAGGCGACGGCGGTGGCGTCGCGCTAGCGCGTCGCCGCGCGTGAGCAGGCCGATACCGGCACTCGCCCGCAAAAGCCCCGGTGGCACTCCCGCCGCCAGGGCTTTCGGCGCAAATCCGGTTAGCGCGACACCACGCGGTTGCGCCCTTCCCGCTTCGCCTGATACAGCCGCTCGTCGACCACCCGCAGCAGCGCATCGACCGTGCTGCCGTCGACGCCGTATTGCGCGACGCCGACGCTGACCGTCACCTGCACGCGCTTGAAGTCGAGCCCGAACGGCGAACTCGAGATCGACGAACGCACGCGCTCGGCGGTCATCCGCGCGCCTTCGAGCGGCATCTCCGGCAAGAGCGCCATGAACTCCTCGCCGCCGACCCGCGCGAGCGCGCCCGCCGGCCGGATCGCCTCGAGGCACTGGCGCACGACGCCGCGCAGCACCTCGTCGCCGATCTGGTGCCCGTATGCATCGTTGATGTTCTTGAAATTGTCGAGATCGAGCGCGAGCAGGCAGAACGGCGTGCCGTCGCGCTCGGCCCGCACGATCTCGCGCTCGACCTGCGCGATGAACTGCCGGCGGTTCGACGCGCCCGTCATCGGGTCGGTCGCGGCCATGTATTCGAGCTTCTGGTTCGTGCGCCGCAGTTCCTGCAGCGCGCTCTCGGTACGCGCCATCGATTCCGACAGCCGGCTCATCAGGTCTTCCTGGCTGTAGATCGCCGAGAACGAGCGTGTCGTCTGCAGCGCCTGCACGACGCCGTAACTGAGCAGGAAGAATCCGCCCGCGAAGATCGCATGCGCGAGCCACCACATGTGATTCCACGGCTTGCCGAGGATGAACGCGAGCGACGACAGCGCGAACGCCATGATCGACACGCCGTAGATCACCATCAGCGGCGAGCGGATGCGCCGCGCGAGCAGCAGGCACACGTTCAGCAGCGAGAACACCAGCGCGCCGCCCTCCATCGACAGCCGCGTGCCCAGCGCGCCCGCGACCGGCGAATAGGCGATGTACGCGACCGCCACGTTGACGATCAGGAAGAACACGATCCACGGCAGCCACGTCCGCATGCTCGTGCGCTTGTCGAGCCGGTCGGGCGGACGCGAATACGACAGCAGGCCCGTGAGCAGCAGCGCCGACATCACGAACCGCGACGCGGGTCCGTACAGCAGGAACAGCCAGATATTGTGGTGCGCCATCCCGGTGAACGCCCCGTGCAGCGCATAGATCATCGCGAAGCCGAGAAACCCGAGCGTCAGCCAGCGCAGCAGCGGCTCGCCGGACGACCGGTAGCACACCCACGTCACGTAGGTGACGAACGCGCCTTCGAGCGTCGCCGCCGCGATCGCGATTTCATGGAAAGCGTGATTCTCGAACACGACGCCCCGGTCGCTGAAGAACCACAGATAGGCAATCAGATAGGCGGGCAGCAACGCGAATCCGACCAGCAGGCATTTCGCGTAGAGCCTCGCGGCCGCGCTGACGACGCGCGGCGGTTCCCCGGCTGCATAGGTCGTACTCATTCGGTCCCCGGTCGGTCTGCTGCGTTGGTTCGAATCGTCTCGGCACGAATCACGCGACGCGCGATCTGGCCCATCGTGCCGAAAGGCAAATGTCAGAGCAAGTATAGATGGGGCAATTCGTTTGACAAGTCCGGGGAAACGGCATTGCCGGGTGCATGCCTTGTGCTTCCCGATGGTTGCGAATGGCGCGCGCGCCGCGCCGATTCGCTGCGGCGGCGGGCGGTAACGCCGAAGCGCCACCGCGGCCGCCGCCGGTCAAAGATCAGAGGATTTCGAACAGGCCGGCCGCGCCCTGCCCGCCGCCGATGCACATCGTGACGACCACGTACTTCACGCCGCGCCGCTTGCCCTCGATCAGCGCATGGCCCGTCAGGCGCGCGCCCGACACGCCATACGGATGGCCGACCGCGATCGCGCCGCCGTTGACGTTCAGGCGGTCCTCAGGGATCCCGAGCGTGTCGCGGCAGTACAGCACCTGCACCGCGAACGCCTCGTTCAGCTCCCACAGCCCGATGTCGTCGACTGTCAGCCCGGCCTGCTTCAGCAGCTTCGGTACCGCGAACACCGGGCCGATGCCCATTTCGTCCGGCTCGCAGCCGGCCACCGCGAAGCCGCGGAACGCGCCCAGCGGCTGCAGCCCTTCACGCTGCGCGGCGTCGGCGCTCATCACGACGCATGCCGATGCGCCGTCCGAGAACTGGCTCGCATTGCCCGCGGTGATCACGCCGCCCGGCACCGCCGAGCGGATCTTCGACACGCCTTCGAGCGTCGTGTCGGGGCGGATGCCTTCGTCGGCCGAGACCGTCACTTCCTGCGTGAACAGGCGGCCCGTCGCCTTGTCGGCGATGCCCGCGAGCACGGTGATCGGCACGATCTCGTCGCGGAAACGCCCGGCTTCCTGCGCGGCCGCGGCGCGCAGTTGCGACTGCACGCCGTACGCATCCTGCCGCTCCTTCGAGATGCCGTAGCGCTTCGCGACGTTCTCGGCGGTCTGCAGCATGTTCCAGTAGATCTCGGGCTTGTGCTGGACGAGCCAGCCTTCCTGGACCATGTGCCGGTTCATCTCGTTCTGCACGCACGAGATCGACTCGACGCCGCCGGCCACATAGACCTCGCCTTCGCCCGCGATGATCCGCTGCGCGGCCAGCGCGATGGTCTGCAGCCCCGACGAACAGAAACGGTTCACCGTCATCCCCGGCACGCTGACCGGCAACCCGGCGCGCAGCGCGATCTGCCGCGCGATGTTCGCGCCCGTCGCGCCTTCGGGGTTCGCGCAGCCCATGATCACGTCCTCGACGCGCGCCGGGTCGAGCTTCGCGCGTTCTAGCGCGGCCGCGACCACGTGGCCGCCGAGCGTCGCGCCGTGCGTCATGTTGAAGGCACCGCGCCAGGATTTCGCCAGCGGCGTGCGTGCGGTCGATACGATTACGGCTTCGGTCATGCGAGTCTCCTTCGGTCCTGCTGATTCGGATGGGAAATGCGCTACGCCGCCGGGCGCGCGCCTGCGGACGTCGCATGCACGACGCCCGCTGCCTGCATCTGCTGCCATGCGTGCGCGAGCGACCCGTTCAGGTCGATCGCACGGCACGCATCGTTGATCACCGCGGCTTCGAAACCGGCCGCGCGCGCATCGAGCGCCGACCACGCGACGCAATAGTCGGTCGCGAGCCCGCAGCACCACACGCGCTTCGCCCCGAGTTCGCGCAGATAGCCCGCGAGCCCCGTGCGTGTCGTGCGGTCGGCTTCGACGAACGCGGAGTAGCTGTCGACCTGCGCGTCGCCGCCCTTGCGGATCACGAGCCGCGCGTGCGGGATGTCGAGGTCGCGATGCAGCGCCGCGCCGTCGGTGTCCTGCACGCAGTGCACGGGCCACAGCACCTGCTCGCCGTACGGCAGCGCGAGCGTCGAGAACGGCTCGCGGCCCGGATGGTTCGCCGCGAACGACACGTGCTCGCGCGGGTGCCAGTCCTGCGTGAGCACGACCTGGTCGAAGCGTTGCGCGAGCGCGTTGATCACCGGCACGACCGCATCGCCGTCGGGCACCGCGAGCGCGCCGCCCGGCATGAAGTCGTATTGCACGTCGATCACGAGCAGGACGTCGTCGGTGCGTTTCATTGCGTGTCTCCAGACAGGATCGGTCGCGCCGCGAAGCGGCGGCGTCAGCCGTTGAACCCGCGGCCGGCCTTCGCCAGTTCCGCGATCGACGGCGCGAGCTGCCACGCGTCGCCGTTCGGTGCGGCCGCATAGCGGCGAATCGCGCGCTCGACGTTGTAGAGGCCGACCGTATCCGCGTACAGCATCGGGCCGCCGCGCCACAGCGGGAAGCCATAGCCGGTCAGGTAGACCATGTCGATGTCGGACGCCTTCGACGCGATCTTCTCCTCGAGGATCTTCGCGCCTTCGTTGACGAGCGCGAACACCAGCCGTTCGACGATCTCGTCGTCGCCGATCTTGCGCCGCTCGACGCCGCGCTCCTTCGAATACGCGACGACCATCTCGTCGACGAGCGACGACGGCTTCGCCTTGCGGTCGCCCGGCACGTAGTCGTACCAGCCGGCGCCCGTCTTCTGGCCGAAGCGGCCCTGTTCGCACAGCCGGTCGGCGATCTTCGAATACTGCAGGTCGGGCTGCTCGACGTAGCGCCGCTTGCGGATCGCCCAGCCGATGTCGTTGCCGGCGAGGTCGCTCATCCGGAACGGCCCCATCGCGAAGCCGAACTTCTCGATCGCGCGATCGACCTGCGCGGGCAGCGCGCCTTCCTCGAGCATGAACAGCGCCTGGCGGATGTACTGCTCGATCATCCGGTTGCCGATGAAGCCGTCGCACACGCCCGACACCACCGCCGTCTTGCGGATTTTCTTCGCCACCGCCATCACGGTCGCGAGCACGTCCTTCGCGGTCTGCGCGCCGCGCACGACCTCGAGCAGCTTCATCACGTTCGCGGGGCTGAAGAAGTGCATGCCGACCACGTCCTGCGGACGCTTCGTGAACGCCGCGATCTTGTCGACGTCGAGTGTGGACGTGTTCGACGCGAGGATCGCGCCCGGCTTCGCGACTTCGTCGAGCTTCCTGAACACCTGCTCCTTCACGCCGAGTTCCTCGAACACGGCCTCGACGATCAGGTCGGCGTCCTTCAGGTCGTCGTAGGACAGCGTCGGCGTGATCAGCGCCAGGCGCGCATCGAGCTTCTCCTGCGTGAGCTTGCCCTTCTTCACCTGCGCGTCGTAGTTCTTGCGGATCGTCGCGAGGCCGCGCTCGAGCGCGTCCTGCTTCGTCTCGAGCAGCGTGACGGGCAGTCCCGCGTTGATGAAGTTCATCGCGATCCCGCCGCCCATCGTGCCCGCGCCGATCACGCCGACCCGGCGGATCTCGCGCAGCGGCGTATCGGCCGGCACGTCGGGAATCTTGCTCGCCGCCCGCTCGCCGAAGAACGCGTGGCGCAGCGCGCGGCTTTCCGGCGTCATCATCAGCGCGACGAACCCTTCGCGCTCGGCGACGCTGCCCTTGTCGAAGCCGTTCAGCACGCCGGCCTCGATCGCGTCGATGCACTTGTGCGGCGCGGGGTAATTCGGCGCGGCGGCCCGCGCGGAATTGCGCGCGAACTGGATGAAGCCCGCCGCGTTCTCGTGGACGATCTTGCGATCGCGCACGCGCGGATGCGGCCCCTTTTGCGCGCCGACCTTGCGGGCGAACGCGACGGCCGCGTCGAGCAGGTCGCCGTCGGCCATTTCGTCGAACAGCCCGCTCTTCGCGAGCTGCTCCGACGGCACCGGCGCGCCCGACACGATCATGTTCAGCGCGGTTTCGAGCCCGACCGCGCGCGGCAAGCGCTGCGTGCCGCCCGCGCCCGGCAGCAGCCCGAGCTTCACCTCGGGCAGCGCGACCTGCGCGCCGGGCGCGGCGACCCGGTAATGCGCGCCGAGCGCAAGCTCAAGGCCGCCGCCCATCACGACGCTGTGCAGCGCCGCGACGACCGGCTTCGCGCTCGCCTCCACCGCGCGGATCACGGTGTGCAGCGTCGGTTCCTGCAAGGCCTTCGGCGTATTGAATTCGGTGATGTCGGCACCGCCCGAGAACGCGCGGCCCGCGCCGGTCAGCACGATGGCCGTGACCGACGGGTCCTGCGCGGCGCGATCGAGCGCGTCCATGACGCCCTGGCGGGTCGACAGGCCGAGCCCGTTGACGGGCGGATTGTTGAGCGTGATGACGGCCACGCCGTCGCGAGTCGAGTAATCCACTGCCATCTGCCTGCCTCCATGCATCGCGCGCCGGATTGGCTGCGCTTTCATTGTGCGCGGTCGAACGGCCGCATGTCCGGATGAACGGAGGCAGCATACAACGAAAAAGCACGGTCGTTCAATTTGAATTTTGCTCCCGATCCGGGGACGGATCGGGCGACCGATGAGCGGGGTGGCGGCGACCCGGGCTTGGGCCTTACGGCGCGCACACCGCCGTGGGCAACACGTAATCGCGGAACGTCTCGCGCAACTTCAGCTTCTGCAGCTTGCCGGTCGCGGTGTGCGGCAACGATTCGACGAACACGACGTCGTCCGGAATCCACCATTTCGCGACCTTGCCCTCGTAGAACGCGAGCAGCGTGTCGCGGGTCAGGTTTGCGCCTTCGCGCGGCACCACGACGAGCAGCGGCCGCTCGGTCCATTTCGGATGCGCGCACGCGATGCACGCGGCTTCGGCCACCCCGGGATGCGCGATCGCGACGTTCTCGATGTCGATCGAGCTGATCCACTCGCCGCCCGACTTGATCACGTCCTTGCTGCGGTCGGTGATCTGCAGAAAGCCGTCGGGGTCGATCGTCGCGACGTCGCCGGTCGGAAACCAGCCGTCCGACAGCGGCGACGCATCGCCGCGAAAGTAGTGGTCGATCACCCACGGCCCGCGCACCTGCAGTTCGCCGAACGCGACACCGTCCCACGGCAGCTCGTGGCCGTCCTCGCCGACGATCCGCATGTCGACGCCGCAGATCACGCGCCCCTGCTTTTCGAGCAGCCGGCGCTGCGCGTCGAGCGGCCGCTGCGACTGCGCCCAGTTGAGCTTCGCGAGCGTGCCGAGCGGCGACAGTTCGGTCATTCCCCACGCATGGATCACGCGCACGCCGTATTCGTCCTCGAACGTACGCAGCATCGCGGGCGGGCACGCGGAGCCGCCGATCACCGTGCGGTTCAGCGTCGAGAAACGCACGCCGGCCTCGCGCATGTAGTTCAGCAGGCCGAGCCACACGGTCGGCACGCCCGCGGAGAACGTCACGCGCTCGGCCTCCATCAGCTCGTACAGCGATTTCCCGTCGAGATCCTTGCCGGGCAGCACGAGCTTGCCGCCCGTCAGCGGCACCGCGTACGGCAACCCCCACGCGTTGACGTGGAACATCGGCACGACGGGCAGCACGGCGTCCATCGCGGACAGGTTCATCGCGTCGGGCAGCGCGGCGCCGTAAGCATGCAGCACGGTCGAGCGATGCGAATACAGCACGCCCTTCGGGTTGCCGGTCGTGCCCGACGTGTAGCAGAGCCCCGACGCCTGCTGCTCGTCGAGGCGCGGCCAGTCGTAGCGCCCGTCCTCGGCTTCCACGAGCGTTTCGTAGCAGAGGAACGGCGTCGCGCCGGACGGCAGGTGCGCGGCGTCCGTCATCGCGATCCAGCTCTTCACGTGCGGGCATTGCGGCGCGATCGCATCGACGAGCGGCGCGAAATTGATGTCGAAGAAGACGTAGCGGTCTTCCGCGTGATTGACGATGTACGCGATCTGTTCGGGAAACAGGCGCGGGTTGATCGTGTGGCACACGGCGCCCATCCCGCCGACCCCGTAATACGCCTCCAGGTGCCGGTAGCCGTTCCATGCCAGCGTGCCCACGCGGTCGCCGGTCTCGACGCCGAGCCGCGCGAGCGCCTGCGCCAGCTGCTTCGCGCGGCGTTCGCAATCGCGGTACGTATAGCGATGCAGGTCGCCTTCCACGCGCTTCGACACGATCTCCGTGTCGCCGGCGTGCCGCGCGGCATGCGAAATCAGCGACGACACCAGCAGCGGCACATCCATCATCTGGCCCAGCAACGGCTTACCCATCGTCTTGTTCTCCCTGAGGATGCGAATCGGTGACCAGCCAGCGGACGGTTTCCGTACCGAAGCCGTCCCGGTGTGCGCCCGTCAGCGGCCCCGGACGGGCGTGGCGCACGGTGCGCGGGCCGCCATGCGGGCGGCGCGGCGCCGCCTTACAATATCGGCTTACCCAGAGGCGCTCAACATGTCGTTTTCCCGAAGCGCAGCCGATGCGGCTGACACCCTGCCCGACCTCGCCGCCACGCTCGGCGCGCCCGCCGACCGCGCGTTCGTCACGCTCGGCGACGCGTTTCATACGCGGCTGCCGGCCGCGCCGCTCGCCGCGCCGTACGTCGTCGGCTTTTCCGACGACGTCGCGCAACTGCTCGACCTGCCGCCCGCGATCGCCGCGCAACCCGGTTTCGCCGAGCTGTTCGCCGGCAACCCGACGCGCGACTGGCCCGCGCACGCGATGCCGTACGCGTCGGTCTACTCCGGCCATCAGTTCGGCGTGTGGGCCGGCCAGCTCGGCGACGGTCGCGCGCTGACGATCGGCGAATTGCCCGGCACCGACGGCCGGCGCTACGAACTGCAGCTCAAGGGCGGCGGCCGCACGCCGTATTCGCGCATGGGCGACGGCCGCGCGGTGCTGCGCTCGTCGATCCGCGAATTCCTGTGCTCGGAAGCGATGCATCACCTCGGCATTCCGACCACGCGCGCGCTGACGGTGATCGGCTCCGACCAGCCGGTGGTGCGCGAGGAGATCGAGACGGCGGCCGTGGTCACCCGCGTGTCGGAAAGCTTCGTGCGCTTCGGTCACTTCGAGCACTTCTTCTCGAACGATCGCCCCGACCTGCTGCGCCAGCTTGCCGACCACGTGATCGACCGCTTCTATCCGGCCTGCCGCGACGCGGACGATCCGTACCTCGCGCTGCTCGAAGCGGCGACGTTGCGCACGGCCGACCTCGTCGCGCAATGGCAGGCCATCGGCTTCTGCCACGGCGTGATGAACACCGACAACATGTCGATCCTCGGCGTGACGATCGACTACGGCCCGTTCGGCTTCGTCGATGGGTTCGATGCGAACCACATCTGCAACCACTCGGACACCAACGGCCGCTATGCGTACCGGATGCAGCCGCGCATCGCGCACTGGAACTGCTACTGCCTCGCGCAGGCGCTGCTGCCGCTGATCGGGCTGCAGCACGGCATCGCCGACGACGATGCGCGCGCCGAGCGCGCGGTGGACGACGCACAGGCCGTGCTCGCGAAGTTTCCGGAGCGCTTCGGCCCCGCGCTCGAACGCGCGATGCGCGCGAAGCTCGGCCTCGCACTCGAACGCGAGGGCGACGCCGATCTCGCGAACAAGCTGCTCGAGACGATGCATGCGAGCCACGCGGATTTCACACTGACGTTCCGCCGGCTCGCGCAGCTCTCGAAGCACGACGCGAGCCGCGACGCACCCGTGCGCGATCTCTTCATCGACCGTGAGGCATTCGACGCCTGGGCGAACCTCTACCGCGCGCGGCTGTCCGAGGAGACGCGCGACGACGCGGCGCGCGCGGTTGCAATGAACCGCGCGAACCCCAAATACGTGCTTCGCAACCATCTGGCCGAAGTCGCGATCCGGCGCGCGAAGGAAAAGGATTTTTCGGAAGTCGAGCGGCTCGCGCAGATCCTGCGCCGCCCGTTCGACGAACAACCCGAGCATGAAGCGTACGCGGCGTTGCCGCCCGACTGGGCCGGCTCGCTCGAAGTGAGCTGCTCGTCCTGAGCCCGCAACCCGCGCATCTCGACCGACCGATCAGGAGAACCCCCATGTCCCACGATTCCGACGACAAGACCTTCCCGTACCAGAAGGACGACGCCGAACTGCGCCGCCGGCTCACGCCGATGCAGTACGAGGTCACGCAGCACGCGGCCACCGAGCGCGCATTCACCGGCGAATACACCGACACCGAGGATGCCGGCATCTACAAGTGCGTGGTGTGCAGTACGCCGCTGTTCGAATCCGGCGCCAAGTTCCACTCGGGCTGCGGCTGGCCCAGCTACTTCAAGCCGCTCAACGGCGAGGTGATCGACGAGAAGGTCGACTACTCGCACGGGATGGTGCGCGTCGAAGTGCGCTGCAACAATTGCGGTGCGCATCTGGGCCACGTGTTCGAGGACGGCCCGCGCGACAAGACCGGTTTGCGGTACTGCATCAATTCGGCTGCGTTAAACTTCGAGTCCCGACCCGAAAACGAATGAGCGGCGCCGGGCGGATCGCCGAGGCAGCCAGCCCCGGGCGGGCCGCCCCCGATCCGCGACGGCGATGCCTGGCGGGTCCCTACAACGGTGACGGGCCGCGCCAGCGGCCCGTCACGCAGCTGCGAGCGCCATGAAATTCCTGTTCGATCTGTTTCCGATCATCCTGTTTTTTGTCGCCTTCAAGGTCTGGGGCATCTTCACCGCCACCGCCGTCGCGATCGTCGCGACGCTGGCCCAGGTCGCCTGGGTCGCCTTCCGGCACCGGAAGGTCGACACGATGCTGTGGGTCAGCCTCGGCGTGATCGTCGTGTTCGGTGGCGCCACCCTCGTCCTGCATGACGAGAAATTCATTCAATGGAAACCGACTGTGCTGTACTGGCTGTTTGCGATCGGGCTGCTCGCCGCACGCTATGCGTTCGGCAAGAACCTGATCGAGAAGATGATGGGCAAGCAGCTCACGCTGCCCGTGCCCGTGTGGGACAAGCTGAACGTCGCCTGGGCGCTGTTCTTCGCGGTGCTCGGCGTCGCGAACCTGTACGTGGTGCACAACTTCACCGAATCGCAATGGGTGAACTTCAAGCTGTTCGGTACGACGGGCGCGATGGTCGTGTTCATCATCCTGCAGAGCCTGTGGCTCACGAAGTACCTGAAGGACGAATGACATGAGCGACGCCTTTCTCCACGCCTCCGCCGACGAACGCATCGCGCTGATCGAAGCGCGCCTCACCGCGTCGCTCGCGCCGCTGTCGCTCACCGTGCGCGACGACAGCGCGCAGCACGCGGGCCATGCGGGCGCGGCCTCCGGCGGCCATTTCACGGTCACGATCGTCTCGTCCGCGTTCGCGGGCAAGCCGCGCGTCGCGCGGCACCGGCTGGTGTATGATGCGCTCGCTGATGCGATGCAGCGCGGCATTCACGCGCTCGCGATCGTGGCTTACACGCCCGAAGAATTCAACGAATCTTCAATCTAGTCTCATTAGGAATTCCCGATGATCCTGAAATCCCCCCGCCTGTGGGTCGCGGCGGCTGCATTTGCAGCGGCACCGGCATTCGCCCAGAACATCGCCGTCGTCAACGGCACGCCGATTCCGAAGTCGCGCGCCGACGCGATGGTCGCGCAGCTCGTCCAGCAAGGCCAGACCGACGGCCCGCAACTGCAGCAGGCCGTGCGCCAGGAACTGGTGAACCGCGAAATCCTGATGCAGGAAGCGATCCGCGAAGGCATCCCGAATCGTCCGGACGTGAAGGCGCAAGTCGCCGTCGCGCAGCAGACCGTCGTGCTGCGCTCGATGATCGAGAGCTTCCTGAAGAAGAACCAGCCGACCGATGCCGAAGTGAAGGCGCGCTATGACGAACTCGTCAAGGGCGTGGGCGGCAACCGCGAGTACCACCTGCACCACATCCTCGTCGACAACGAGCAGCAGGCGAAGGACCTGATCGCGAAGATCAAGGGCGGCGCGAAGTTCGAGGACCTCGCGAAGCAATACTCGAAGGACCCGGGTTCGGGCAAGAACGGCGGCGATCTCGACTGGTCGGACCCGAAGGCGTACGTGCCGGAATTCGCGGCAGCCGCGCAGAAGCTGCAGAAAGGCCAGATGACCGACGCGCCGGTGAAGACGCAGTTCGGCTGGCACATCATCCGCGTCGACGACATCCGCGACATCGCGCCGCCGCCGTTCGACCAGGTGAAGGCACAGATCGCGCAGCAGCTCGTGCAGCAGAAGCTGCAGGCGTTCGAGGAAGGTCTGCGTCAGCAGGCGAAGATCCAGTAACGCCGGCGCGCGTCATACGCGCATCGAAAAGCCGCTCTTCGGAGCGGCTTTTTCTTTGGGCGAGCTCGAACATGCGTGTCGCGATGCGACGGTGCCTGGACGGCGCACAATAAAAAACCGCTCCGAAGAGCGGCTTTTCCCGTGCCAGCTGCTACCCGCCCGCGGCGTTCGCTACGCGGCGGGATAGAACACGTCGTGATAACGCACGTCGCCCGCCGGCAGCGGCGCCGATTCGTCGAACGGCAGCGCGAGGAAATACTCGGGCGGCACGCCTGGAAACACGATGTCGCCGTGCGGTTCGAACCCGAAACGCGTGTAATACGCGGGCTCGCCCAGCACCACGCAGCCACGCGCGCCGAGCCGCCGCAACGCGTCGAGCCCCGTACGCACGAGCCCCGCGCCGATGCTTTGCCGCTGGCAATCGGGCCGCACCGCGAGCGGTGCCAGCCCGTACCACTGCTGGCTGCCGGCCGGCTCGCCGCCGATCGCGACGGGCGAGAACGCGACGTGCCCGACGATACGCCCGTCGCGCTCCGCGACGAGCGATACGCTCAGCGCCCCGTCCGTGCGCAGCGTGTCGACGATGCGCTGTTCGAACTCGCCGCCCTGCGGCTCGCCCGCGAACGCCGCCCGGATCACGCGGCCGATCGCATCGGCCTCGCTCGCCCGTTCGTCACGCAGCGTGACGACCTCGACCGGCGCGTTCGGGTCGAACATCATCCGATCAGCCGATCCAGCGGCGCGCGTTGCGGAACACGCGCAGCCACGGGCTCGCTTCACCCCAGCCTTCCGGGTGCCAGCTCATCGTGACCGTACGATGCACACGCTCCATGTGCGGCATCAGCACCGAGAAGCGGCCGTCGGCCGTCGTGACCGACGTGATGCCGGCCGGCGACCCGTTCGGGTTGAACGGATAGCGCTCGGTCGCTTCGCCGCGGTGGTCGACGTAACGCATCGCGACCGCGACGCGATCGATGTCGCCCTGCTGCGAGAAGTCCGCGTAGCCTTCGCCGTGCGCGACCGCGACCGGAATCCGCGAGCCTTCCATCCCCGCGAAGAAGATCGACGGCGACTTCTCCACCTCGACGAACGAGAAGCGCGCCTCGAACTGCTCGGACTTGTTGCGCGTGAACTTCGGCCACGCTTCCGCGCCCGGGATCATCGACGCGATGCTCGACAGCATCTGGCAGCCGTTGCAGATACCGAGGGCGAACGTATCGGGACGCGCGAAGAACGCCGAGAACATGTCGGCAAGATTCGCGTTGAAACGGATCGTCTTCGCCCAGCCTTCGCCCGCGCCCAGCACGTCGCCGTACGAGAAGCCGCCGCACGCGACCGCACCCGCGAAATCGGCCAGCGTCGCGCGGCCGGCGAGCAGGTCGCTCATGTGCACGTCGTGCGCATCGAAGCCTGCGCGATCGAACGCGTACGCGGTTTCCAGATGCGAGTTCACGCCCTGCTCGCGCAGGATCGCGACGCGCGGCCGCGCGCCCGTCGCGATGAACGGCGCGGCGATGTCGTCGGCCGGATCGAACGTGAGCACAGGGGAAATGCCCGGGTCCGCTGCGTCGAGCAGCGCGTCGTATTCGGCATCCGCGCAGGCCGGGTTGTCGCGCAGGCGCGCGATGCGCCAGCTCACTTCGCTCCATGCGCGATGGAGTTCGGCACGCGGCGCGTCGAAGATCTTCTTCGCGTCGCGGTACACCTCGATCACGTCGCGATCGTTGACCGAGCCGATCACGTGCGAACACGTCGACAGACCGAATTCGCGCAGCGCGCCGAGCACCGCATCGCGGTCGGATGCGCGCACCTGCACGACAGCGCCGAGCTCTTCGGAGAACAGCGCGCGCAGCGTGCGGTCGTCGCGAAGGCCGCTCGTCTGCTTCGCCCAGTCCTTCGCGTCGCCGTAGTCGGATTCGTGGTTCGGGTCGAGCGTCAGCATGTCGACGTTCAGCGACACGCCCGCGTGGCCCGCGAACGCCATTTCGCACACCGTCGCCCAGAGACCGCCGTCCGAGCGGTCGTGGTACGCGAGCAGCTTGTCCTGCGCATTGAGCGACTGGATCGCGTTGAAGAAGCGCTTCAGGTCTTCCGCGTCGTCGACGTCCGGCGTCGTGTCGCCGACCTGCTGGGTGACCTGCGCGAAGATGCTGCCGCCCATCCGGTTCTTCCCGCGGCCGAGATCGATCGCGATCAGCACGGTGTCGCCCGCGTCGGCCACGCGGCGCAGTTGCGGCGTGAGATGACGGCGCACGTCCTCGACCGGCGCGAACGCGGAGATGATCAGCGACACCGGCGACACCACTTCCTTCGCGACGCCCTGCTCGTCCCACTTCGTCTTCATCGACAGCGAGTCCTTGCCGACCGGGATGCCGATCCCGAGCGCCGGGCACAGCTCCATGCCGATCGCCTTGACCGTGTCGAACAACGCGGCGTCCTCGCCGGCCGTGCCGCATGCGGCCATCCAGTTCGCCGACAGCTTCAGCTTGTCGAGCGACGCGATCGGCGCGCTCGCGATGTTCGTGATCGCTTCGCCGACGGCCATGCGGCCCGACGCAGGCGCGTCGATCACGGCGAGCGGCGTGCGCTCGGCCATCGTCATCGCCTCGCCCTTGAAGCCCGCGTAGTCGAGCGCGGTGATCGCGCAGTCGGCCACCGGCACCTGCCACGGGCCGACCATCTGGTCGCGCACCGACGTACCGCCGACCGAACGGTCGCCGATCGTGATCAGGAACGACTTGCTGCCGACCGTCGGATGCTTCAGCACGTCGCGTGCAACTTCCGACAGTGCGATGCCCGTCACGTCGACCGGTGCGCGCTCGACCGCGACGCGCGTGACGTCGCGGTGCATGCGCGGCGGCTTGCCGAGCAGCACTTCCATCGGCATGTCGACCGGGTATTCGTCGGCGCCCGTCGCTTCGTCGTCGACGAGCTTCAGCTGGCGCTCGTCGGTCGCGACACCGACCACCGCGAACGGGCAACGCTCGCGCGCGCAGATCGCCTCGAAACGCGGCAGGTCGGCCGGCGCGATCGCCAGCACGTAGCGCTCCTGCGCCTCGTTCGACCAGATTTCGCGCGGCGACAGGCCCGATTCCTCGAGCGCGACCTTGCGCAGTTCGAAGCGCGCACCCTTGCCCGCGCCGTCGACGATCTCGGGGAATGCGTTCGACAGGCCGCCCGCGCCGACGTCGTGGATGCTCAGGATCGGGTTGTCCGCGCCGAGCTGCCAGCAGCCGTTGATCACTTCCTGCGCGCGACGCTCGATTTCCGGGTTGCCGCGCTGCACCGAGTCGAAGTCGAGTTCAGCCGTGTTCGCGCCGGTCGCCATCGAGCTCGCGGCGCCGCCGCCCATCCCGATCCGCATGCCGGGGCCGCCGATCTGGATCAGCAGCGAGCCGGCCGGCACGTCGTGCTTGTGCGTGTGCTGATCCGCGATGTTGCCGAGGCCGCCCGCGATCATGATCGGCTTGTGATAGCCGTGCACCGTGCCGCCGACGTTCTGCTCGTACACGCGGAAATAGCCGCCGAGGTTCGGGCGGCCGAATTCGTTGTTGAACGCGGCGCCGCCGAGCGGGCCGTCGATCATGATCTGCAGCGGCGACGCGATGCGGTCCGGACGGCCGTACGGGCCGTGCTGCTCGTTCGGGTTGCGCTCGGCCACCGGCTGCGCGGCGTCACGTGCGTTTTCCCACGGCTGGCGGGCGTCGGGCAGGTCGAGATTCGACACGGTGAAGCCCGTGAGGCCGGCCTTCGGACGCGCGCCGCGGCCCGTCGCGCCTTCGTCGCGGATCTCGCCGCCCGCGCCGGTCGCCGCCCCCGGGAACGGCGAGATCGCCGTCGGGTGGTTGTGCGTCTCGACCTTCATCAGCGTGTGCGTGAGCTCGGTGTGGCGGCCATAACGTTCACCCGGCTCGCCGGCCGCGCCCGTCTTGCGCGGGAACCAGCGCTCGGCTTCGGCGCCGACCATGATCGACGAGTTGTCCGAATACGCGACGATGGTGCCCTGCGGGCTCAGCTTCTCGGTGTTGCGGATCATCGCGAACAGCGACATGTCCTGCGCTTCGCCGTCGATCGTCCACTGCGCGTTGAAGATCTTGTGACGGCAGTGTTCGCTGTTCGCCTGCGCGAACATCATCAGTTCGACGTCGGTCGGGTTGCGTTCGAGCTTGCGGAACGCGTCGACCAGGTAGTCGATCTCGTCGTCGGCGAGCGCGAGGCCCAGCTCGACGTTCGCGCGCTCCAGCGCGCTGCGGCCGACGCCCAGCACGTCGACGGTCGCGAGCGGCTTGGCCGGCAGCTCGTCGAACAGGTGCTTCGCGTCGTCGCGCGCCGCGACCACGCTTTCGGTCATCCGGTCATGCAGCGCGGCCGCGACGGCCGCGCGTGCGTCGTCCGACAGCGCCTTCTTGCCGCCGAGCAGGCCCGACTTCAGCGTGACCGTGAATTCGACGCCGCGCTCGATGCGGCGCACCTGCGTGAGACCGCAGTGCTGCGCGATGTCGGTTGCCTTGCTCGCCCACGGCGAGACCGTGCCGAAGCGCGGCAGTACGACAAAGGTCTCGGTCGCGCCCTTCTCGCCCGCCGGCTGGAACGGCTCGCCGTAGTGCATCAGCGCATCGATGCGCGCGCTGTCGTCGGCCGACAGCGGCTCGGCCGCATTGACGAAGTGCAGGAACTGGCCGCGCACCGCGACGATGTTGGCGTCGATTTGCCTGAGCGTGTCGAGCAGACGGGTTTGACGGAAATCGGAGAGGGCCGAAGCGCCGGGAAAACACGAGAAGTGAGCCATGGGCTGGACTGACGTCGATGAGTCGCGCGAGGTGGCGACGTGGGGCGAAAGGAAGGCCGTAATTATACCCGGAAGTCGGCCGCCCAAGACCGGCCGATCGGTAGTCCGCGTGCACCGCACCGGTGCCCGGGCGCGGGGCGCGCACGGCCGGCCGCCGGACCGGCCTGCGCGGGTCGCACGCCGGCCGCCGTCGCGCAACCGCACGACCCATGCTCGGCCGGCGCCGGCTCGCGCACTTTTGGCGCTATCATTTCGGGTTCACCGGGCCCGGGCCCTCAGCGAATTCTCACCGGGCGGCGTGCGCGCCGCCCGTCATCGAAGCAATCCATGGATGTCATCGTCATCGGCGGCGGAATCAGCGGCGTCGCCACCGCCTACCAGCTGCGCGCGGCCGGCCATCGCGTGTGCGTGGTCGAACGCCACGCGACCGTCGCGCAAGGCGCGACCTACGGCGACGGCGGCGCGCTGCTGCCGAGCCCGCTCGACGTCTGGTTCGGCCCGACGTTCATGCGCCAGCGCCAGCCGCGCGACAGCGGCATCGTCTACAAGCCGGGCTTCAACGGCGGCGTGCGCCGCTTCGTCAAGCAGCTCGGCACGCTGCGCGAGCCCGACGCGTTCGCCGCGCAGTACGCGCGGCTGCGCCCGCTGATCGACGTGTCGCGCGACACGCTCGCCGATATCGAGGCGCGCCTCGAGCTCGAATTCGAGCAGAAACCCGGCATCCTGCACGTCGTGCGCGATCCACGCGACTGGGATGCGCTGCAGCCCGCGCTCGACCTGCTGCGCACGCTCGACCAGCCGTACCGCCTCCTCAGCGCCGACGAATGCGCGGCGCTCGAACCGTCGGTGCCGGCGGAGCCCGGCTTTGCCGGCGGCGTGCTGCTCGAAACCGAGCGCACCGGCAACTGCCCGCTGTTCGCGAAACTGGTCAAGCAGACGCTCGACGAGCACGGCGTGCAGTTCCGCTTTGGCGCGAACGTCGCCGCGATCCGCATCGACAACGGCCGCGCCGCGGTCGAGCTCGTGCCGCCGGGCAACCGGAACACGGCGAAGGCGCGCGAGGTCGACGTGATGTCCGCCGACGCGATCGTGGTCGCCGCCGGCGCGGGCAGCCTCCCGCTGCTCGAACGGCTCGGCTGGCGCTTGCCGCTGCATCCGGTCCGCACCCATACGCTCACCGCGCCTGTCGCGTACGAAGAACACGCACCGCACCTGAGCGTCGTCGATGCGATCAAGCGAATTTCGATCACGCGTACCCACCAGCGGTTGCGTATCGGCGGCGGCGCCGTGCTCCAGAGCCTCGCCGATACCGCGAAGCCGCTCGCCGAGCCGCTGTCCGAGGCCGCGCTCGCGCTGCTCGGCCAGGCCGTCCACGACTGGGTGCCCGGCGCCGCGAAGATTTCGGCCGCGCTGTCGTGGCAAGGCATGCAACTGCTGTCGCCGGACGGCCTGCCCGTCGTGGGTCCGACCCCGCATCCACGCGTGTTCGTCAATTTCGGCCATGGCCCGGCTGGCTGGGGCCTCGCGTGCGGGTCTGCTAAAGTGGTGACCGACTATCTGGGCGGCAACGTCCAGCACTGGCCCGCCGACACGCTCGCCGCGCTGAGCGCCGGCCGCTTCACGACCTGACCGCCGCGGGCCGACTCGTGGCGGCATCCTTGCCAGCCGCCACGATCCCGCGATGACCGTTACCCGCCCGCTTCCCGATTCCGATCCGATCGCGCTCTTGCGCGTCGCCGACCTGCGCGCAGCCGAAGCCGACGCCACCGCCGCGCTGCCGCCGCACACGCTGATGGGCCGCGCCGGCGCCGCCGCCGCGCGCTGGCTGTCCGAGCGCGTCGCCGGCGACGATCGCCCCGTCTGGTTCGCGGTCGGCCCCGGCAACAACGGCGGCGACGCACTGGTCGCCGCCGCGCAGCTCCAGCAACTCGGCGTCGCGACGCATGCGTGGATGCCGGTACCGGTCAAGCCGGACGACGCGCAATGGGCGCTCGGTCTCGCGCGCTCGGCCGGCGTGCCGCTGTCGGCTACCCCGCCCGCGTCGCTGGATGGTTACGCGTGGGTCGTCGACGGGCTGTTCGGCATCGGTCTCGGCCGCGCGCTCGACGGCGCGTTCGCCGAGCAGGCCGCACGCATCGCCGCCCATGCGCGCGGCGGCGGCCGCGTGCTCGCGCTCGATGTGCCGAGCGGGCTCGATAGCGACACGGGCCGGATCGTCGGCGCGGGCGTCGCCGTCGCGGCCACCCATACGCTCACCTTCATCGGCGCGAAGCCCGGCCTCTACACGGGCGACGGCCGCGATCTCGCCGGCGAGATCCACGTCGCGTCGCTCGACGTCACGCCGCCCGCCGGGCCGGCCATCGTGCTGAATGCGCCGGCGCGGTTCGCCGCGGCGCTGCCCGTGCGCGCCTTCGCGTCCCACAAGGGCACGTACGGCAGCCTCGCGGTGCTCGGCGGCGACACGGGCATGTGCGGCGCGCCGATCCTCGCCGCCCGCGCCGCGCTATTCGCGGGCGCCGGCAAGGTGCACGTCGGCTTCCTTGGCGCGGGCGCGCCGCCGTACGATCCGCCCTTCCCTGAACTGATGCTGCATCCGGCCGACACGCTCGACCTCGGCGCGATGACCGCGATCGCGGCCGGTTGCGGGCTCGGCACACGCGAAGCCGCGGCGACGCTGGTGCGCGACGTGCTCGCGCACGACGTCGCGACGCTGCTCGATGCCGACGCGCTGAACCTCGTCGCGACGCACGCGGACCTCGCGGCCGCCGTCGCCACGCGCGGCGCGCGCGGCAATCCGTGCGTGCTGACGCCGCATCCGCTCGAAGCCGCACGCCTGCTCGGCGGCGACACGGCCTCGGTACAGCGCGATCGCGTCGCGGCCGCACAAGCGCTCGCCGCACGCTACGCGGCCATCGTCGTGCTGAAAGGCTCGGGCACGGTGATTGCGGCGCCCGACGGCCGCGTGACGATCAACCCGACCGGCAACGCGGCGCTCGCCACGGGCGGCACCGGCGACGTGCTCGGCGGCCTGATCGGCGCACTACTGGCGCAGCGGGTCGCGCCGTACGAAGCCGCGCTGGCCGGCGTCTACCTGCACGGTCTCGCGGCCGACACGCTGACCGCGAACGGCACCGGGCCGGCCGGGCTCACCGCCGGCGAGCTCGCGCCGATGGTACGCACGCTGATCAATCGCCTTTTTTACCCGTCGCCGCGCGCCGACACGTAACGCCGCTATACTGACTGCCCCGCCGCACGGCGGGCCCTCTCGTCCGCCGGCTTTCCGATCCCGATGAGCCGGCGCGGCATTCCTCCCGATTCACGCTTCACTCGAACCGCCATGACGCTGAAATCGCTCCCCGCCTGGACTGCCCTTCAATCCCACTTCGAACAGATCCGCCACGCGCGGCTGCGCGACTGGTTCGCGCCGGAAAACGATCGCGCGCCGACCCGCGCCGAACGCTTCACGATTCCGGGCGGCGGTCTCGCGGCCGATTTCTCGAAGAACCGCATCGACGACGAAACGCTGCGCCTGCTCGTGCAGCTCGCGCGCGACGCGGGCGTCGAGGCGCGCCGCGACGCGATGTTCGCGGGCGAGATCGTCAACCCGACCGAAGGCCGCGCCGCGCTGCACACCGCGCTGCGCGCGACCGACCCGCAAGCACCGTTCCATGCGCAGGTGAGCGCCGAGCGCGCGAAGATGGCGACGTTCGCGCGCGCCGTACGCAGCGGCACGTGGACGGGCTATACGGGCAAGCGCATCCGCCACGTGATCAACATCGGCATCGGCGGCTCCGATCTCGGCCCGAAGATGGTCGTGCATGCGCTGCACCACGTCGCGACGCCCGAGATCTCGACGCACTTCGTGTCGAACGTCGACGGCGCCGATCTCGCGCGCGTGCTCGAACAGGTCGATCCCGAGGAAACGCTCGCGATCATCGTGTCGAAGACCTTCACGACGCTCGAGACGATGACGAACGCACGCTCGCTGCGCGACTGGTTCGTCGCGCGCGGCTGCCCCGAGGATGCGCTCGCGAAACACTTCGTCGGCGTGTCGGCGAACCCGGCCGAAGTCGTGAAGTTCGGCATCGCCGCGGACAACGTGTTCGAAATGTGGGACTGGGTCGGCGGCCGCTATTCGCTGTGGTCGGCGGTCGGCCTGTCGATCATGATCGCGATCGGCCCCGAACAGTTCGACGAACTGCTGGCCGGCGCGAACGACATGGACCGCCACTTCCGCGAAGCGCCGCTCGAGCGCAACCTGCCGGTGCTGCTCGGCCTGATCGGCATCTGGTACCGGAATTTCTTCGGCTCGCAGAGCTATCTCGTCGCGCCGTATTCGGAAGCGCTGCACTACCTGCCGTCGTACCTCCAGCAGCTCGAAATGGAGAGCAACGGCAAATCCGCGCGCCTGGACGGCACCTTCGTCGACTACCCGACGTCGGCCGTCACGTGGGGCGAGCCGGGCACCAACGGCCAGCATGCGTTCTTCCAGATGCTGCACCAGGGGCCGACGATCGTGCCGATCGACTTCATCGCGGTGCTGACGCCCGAACATCCGCTCGCGAGCCATCATCCGAAGCTGCTCGCGAACTGCTTCGCGCAGAGCGAAGCGCTGATGCTCGGCCGCACGCTCGAGGAAGCGCGCAAGGTCGCCGGGCCCGGCAAGGAAGCGCTCGCGCCGCACCTGACGTTCCCCGGCAACCGCCCGACCACGACGCTGCTCGTCGATGCGCTGACACCGCGCACGCTCGGCGCGCTGATCGCGCTTTACGAGCACAAGGTGCTCGTGCAGGCGACGGTGTGGGACATCAATCCGTTCGACCAGTGGGGCGTCGAGCTCGGCAAGATTCTCGGCAAGGTGGTCGAAGGCGACCTGTCGGCCGAATCGGTCGATCCGGCGAAGCACGACTCGTCGACCACGGCGCTGATCGAGCGCGCCCGCGCGGCGCTCAAGCGTTGAAGCGCTGACGCAACGGCGTCATGCCCGTGCCGGCCGCGCGATTCACGCCGCGCGGCCGGCACGACCATTCATGCGTTGCGCGAAGCCGCGTGCGGCGCGACGATGCGCCCGGCATCGATGGTGACGGTCGTTGCGCAGCGGCGCGCGAGTTCCGCGTCGTGCGTGACGAGCACAAGCGTCGCGCCGTGCGTGCGGTTCAGCTCGAACATCAGGTCGATGACCGCGTGGCCGGTTGCCGCGTCGAGACTGCCGGTCGGCTCGTCGGCGAACAGGATCGCCGGGCGCGTGACGAACGCGCGGGCGAGCGCGACACGCTGCTGTTCGCCGCCCGACAGCAGCTTCGGATAATGCGCGGTGCGTTCGCCGAGACCGACCTGCACGAGCAGCGCCCGCGCGCGGTCGGCCGCATCGCGCGCGCTGATGCCGCCCTGCAGTTCGAGCGGCAGCATCACGTTCTCGAGCGCCGTCAGATGCGGCATCAACTGGAACGACTGGAATACGAAGCCGACCGCGCCGTTGCGCAGCGCCGCGCGTTCGTCCTCGTCGAGCTGGTCGAGCGCACGGCCGAGCAGGCGAACCGTGCCGCTCGTCGCGCTGTCCAACCCTGCAAGCAGGCCAAGCAGCGTCGATTTGCCCGACCCCGACGCGCCGACGATCGCGAGGCTGCTGCCCGGCTGCACGGCGAGCGTGATGCCGTCGAGGATCGTCAGCTCGCCCGTTGCATCGGCAACCCGCTTGCACACGTCATGGACTTCGATGATCGGATCGGTAATCTTGAACATGGACACGACATTTCGCTGGAAAAGACGCGCGGCGGCCGCCGCGCTGCTGGGCACCCTGCTGGCCGTCACCGTGCCCGCACGCGCCGCGACGACGCCGGCATCGGGCCCGCCCGTGATCGTCGTGCTCGGCGACAGTCTCTCGGCCGAATACGGATTGCCGCGCGACACCGGCTGGGTGGCGCTGCTGCGGCAACGGCTCACGACCGAGCGAATCGATTATAGCGTCGCGAACGCCAGCGTCAGCGGCGACACCACGAGCGGCGGCCGTGCGCGATTGCCCGCGGTGCTGCAGCGGCTCAAGCCGTCGATCGTCGTCGTCGAACTCGGTTCGAACGATGCGCTGCGCGGCGTGCCGCTCGCGACGACCGAGCAGAACCTGCGCGACATCATCGCGAGCGCACAGCGCGCGCGGGCGAAGGTCGTGCTGGTCGGCATGTACGTGCCACCCAATTACGGCCCCGACTACACGCAGAAGTTCCACGCCGTCTATACACGGCTGTCGAAGGATCTCGGCGTGCCGCTCGTGCCGTTCCTGCTGGCCGGCATCGAGAACAAGCCCGAGATGTTCCAGGCCGACCAGATGCATCCCGCGCAGCAGGCGCAGGGCGTCCTGCTCGACAATGTGTGGCCGGCACTGAAGCCGTTGCTCGGCAAGCCGCGCGGCTGACCGCAAGCCGAGCGTCGCAAAACAAAAAGCCCCGCTTCGAGCGGGGCTTTTTAATGGTTGCGGGCGAAACGAGGCTCAGTTGTCGCCGTCCTGCTGCTGGCTGGCCGTCGTGCTGCCGTACAGCTTCACCTTCGAACGATCGCGCAGCGCGGCGAGGTACGCCTCGCCTTCGCTCTGCGCGTCGACCTGCGCCATCTGCTGCTGCGCGGCCGCCAGTTGCTGCGGATCGACCGCCGAACCCGGGATCACCGCGTTCACGCGATAGATCGCATAACCGTCCGCGCCGAGGTCGACCCCGACGTAAGCCGGCAGCGTCTTCGCATCGACCTTGTAGACGGCGCTCAGCGCAGCCGGCGTCAGGCCCTGCGATTGCGTGCGCGACACCTTCTGCGCAGCCGCGAACCCGTCGGTCGACTTCGACTTCTGCAGCTCGGCCAGCTTCGCCGCCCCATCCTTCTTCGCGAGTTCCGCGGCCTGCTCGGCGATGACCTTCTGGCGCACGACGTCCTTGATCGCGTCGAGCGCGGGCACGGCAGCCGGCTTGTGCTCGGTCACGCGCGCCGAGATCAGCGTGTTGTTGCCGACGTCGATCGCCTGCGTGTTGTTCTGGTTCTTCACCGCGTCGTTCGCGAACACGGCGGCCAGGAACTTCGGATTGTTCAACGGGCTCGTCGGCGGCAGTTGCGGATTCGGCGTCGGCGTGACGGTGGCCGTCTGGATCGTCAGCTTGTACTTGTCCGCGGCCGGCTGCAGCGTCTTCGCCTTTTCGTAGACGGTCGACGTGAAGCCTTCCGCGTTGTCCGAGAACGCCTTCGATGCGTACTGCTGCTTCAGGTCGACCGCGATCTGGTCCTTCACTTCCGCGAACGGCTTGACGACCGCCGGCTTCACTTCGGTCGCCTTCAGGATGTGAAAACCGAGATCCGACTGCACGATACCGCTCACGTCGCCCTGCTTGAGCGAGAACGCGGCATCGTCGAATGCCTTGCCGCCCGCGGTCGAGCCGCGCGTGATGAAGCCGAGGTCGCCGCCCTTCGCCGCCGACGGCGCGTCCTGCGAGCTCTTCTGTGCAATCTGCGCGAACTGGTCCGGATGCGCCTTCACGTCGGCGAGCAGTTGCTCGGCCTTCGCCTTTGCTGCTGCCTTGTCGGCCGCGCTGGCGCTGCCCGGCGCGGCGATGAAGATGTGGCTCACGCGCACCTGCGCTTCGGTACGGAAGTGCGTCGGGTTGTCGTCGTAAAACTTCTTGATGTCCGCTTCGGTCGGCTGCGCGCTCGCGGCCGCGGCGGCCGGCGAATAGACGAGGTACTGGATCGTCGCGGTTTCCGGCGTCGCGAAGCTCTGCTTGTGCGCGTCGTAGTACGCGGTGAGCTGCGCGTCGGTCGGCTGGACCTTCGCTGCGAAGTCGCTCGTCTTCAACACGAGCGCCTGCACTTCACGCTGCTGCGCGGCGAGTTCGGACAGGCGTTGCGCGAGGCTCTTCGGCGTGAATGCGCTCGACACGATGCTGGCCGGAATCTGCTGCAGCGACAGGCTGTAACGCACGCGCTCCTGGTACTGCTCGGGCGTCATCCCCTGGAACGACAGCAGCTGCGCATAGCGTTCGACGTCGATCGTGCCGTCGGGCTTCTTCAGCGACGCGATCATCGGGTCGCTCATCAGCGCGTCGCGCACGGCGTTGTCGGATGCGGTCAGGTGCAGACGCTGCGTCTCGTCGGCCAGCACGCGTTGCTGGATCAGGCCGTCGAGCACCTGCTTGCGATGTTCGGGCGTGTCGAACATCTTGATGTCGAACTGCCCGCCGAGCGCCTGGCGCGCCTGGTCGATCTGCTGGCGGAACGCGCCGTCGAATTCGACCCGCGTGATCTTGTGCCCGTTGACTGCCGCGACGTTCGCACTGTCGTCGAAGAAACCGCGGAAACCTTGGATCCCGACGAAACCCAGCCCCGGCAACACGATCAGGAGCAGGAGCGCCATCATCAGGCGCTGGTGATTACGGAAGAAATCGAGCATGCGTGACGGGAAAATTGGACAAAACGTCCGATATTACAACATACGGGGTGGGACGGGATAAAACGCAGGCGCTTCCTTCACTCCGCGGTCATGCGCCCGGCAGCGGGCGCAAACCGAACGCACAAACAACAATGCCCGCACAAGGCGGGCATTGTTGTTTGTTTGGCGGAGCGGACGGGACTCGAACCCGCGACCCCCGGCGTGACAGGCCGGTATTCTAACCGACTGAACTACCGCTCCTTGGTCTGGCTGAATCGGGAAACTGGTGGGTGCTGAGGGGTTCGAACCCCCGACCTACGCCTTGTAAGGGCGCCGCTCTACCAGCTGAGCTAAGCACCCGTTTCCGATTCGTTCTGACTGCGATCTGCGTTTGCGCATCAACAATCAGCGAGCCCGCAAGTTTAATTCATCCCCGATCATTTTGCCAAGCCTGGACGTGAATTTTTTTAACGCACGCGCTCGCACGATTGCGCTGCGCATAAAAAACCCGCGGACACCGCCGCGGGTTTCGTGAACGACCGTCAGCAACGACGGTGCTCAGGGTCAGTGCTTGACGACTTCCGTCGAGCCCGCATCCTTCGCCGCCTCGCCAACGGGCGCCGCAGCCTTCGCTTCTTCTTCCGGCGGCAGCGGCGTCGGCGAACGCTCGAGCGCGAGCTCCAGCACCTTGTCGATCCAGCGGACCGGCACGATCTCGATCGCGTTCTTCACGTTGTCCGGAATGTCCGCGAGATCCTTCACGTTCTCTTCCGGAATCAATACGAGCTTGATGCCGCCGCGATGCGCAGCCAGCAGCTTTTCCTTCAGCCCGCCGATCGGCAGCACTTCGCCACGCAACGTGATTTCGCCCGTCATCGCGACGTCGGCCCGCACGGGAATACCCGTCAGCACCGACACCAGCGCGGTCGTCATCGCACCGCCGGCGGACGGACCGTCCTTCGGCGTCGCGCCTTCCGGCACGTGGATGTGGATGTCCTGCTTCTCGAACGCTTCGTCCTTGATGCCGAGACGACGCGAACGCGAGCGCACGACCGAACGTGCGGCCTCGACCGACTCCTTCATCACGTCGCCGAGCGAACCCGTACGGATCACGTTGCCCTTGCCCGGCATCACCGCGGCTTCGATCGTCAGCAGGTCGCCGCCGACTTCCGTCCACGCGAGGCCCGTCACCTGACCGACCTGGTTTTCCTTCGCCGCGAGGCCGAAGTCGTACTTGCGCACGCCGAGGAACGTGTCGAGGTTTTCGCCATCGACCTTGATCGCGCCCGATGCCTTCTTCAGCAGCAGCATCTTCACGACCTTGCGGCAGATCTTCGACACTTCCCGCTCGAGCGAACGCACACCGGCTTCGCGCGTGTAGTAGCGGATGATGTCGCGGATCGCCTGCTCGGTGACCTCGATCTCGCCGTCCTTCAGCCCGTTGTTCTTCTTCTGCTTCGGCAGCAGGTAACGCTGGGCAATGCTGACCTTCTCGTCTTCCGTGTAGCCCGACAGACGGATCACTTCCATCCGGTCGAGCAGCGGCGGCGGGATGTTCAGCGAGTTCGACGTCGCGACGAACATCACGTCCGACAGGTCGAAGTCGACTTCGATGTAGTGGTCGGCGAACGTGTGGTTCTGTTCCGGATCGAGCACTTCGAGCAGCGCCGATGACGGATCGCCGCGGAAATCCATGCCCATCTTGTCGACTTCGTCGAGCAGGAAGAGCGGATTGCGCACGCCGACCTTCGCGAGGCTTTGCAGGATCTTGCCCGGCATCGAACCGATGTACGTACGGCGGTGACCGCGGATCTCGGCTTCGTCACGCACGCCGCCGAGCGCCATCCGGACGAACTTGCGGTTCGTCGCACGGGCGATCGACTGGCCGAGCGAGGTCTTGCCGACGCCCGGAGGCCCGACGAGGCACAGGATCGGCGCCTTGACCTTGTCCACGCGCTGTTGCACCGCGAGATACTCGAGGATCCGTTCCTTGACCTTCTCGAGGCCGAAGTGGTCCTCGTCGAGCACCTGCTCGGCGTTCGACAGGTCGTTGTTGACCTTGCTCTTCTTGCGCCACGGCAGGCCGATCAGCGTGTCGATGTAGTTGCGCACGACGGTCGCTTCCGCCGACATCGGCGACATCAGCTTCAGCTTCTTCAGCTCGGCGTCGGCCTTCTTCTTGGCTTCCTTCGGCATGCGCGCGGCGTTGATGCGCTTCTCGAGCTCCTCGAGATCCGCACCTTCCTCGCCTTCGCCCAGTTCCTTCTGGATCGCCTTGACCTGTTCGTTCAGGTAGTACTCGCGCTGGCTCTTTTCCATCTGGCGCTTCACGCGCCCGCGGATGCGCTTTTCGACCTGCAGGATGTCGATCTCGGCTTCGAGTTGCGCGAGCAGGTGCTCGAGGCGCTCGATGACCGGGAACATCTCGAGGATGTGCTGCTTCTGGTCGAGCTTCAGCGGCAGACGCTCGGCGATCATGTCGGCGAGACGGCCTGCTTCATCGATGCCCGACAGCGACGTAAGAATTTCCGGCGGGATCTTCTTGTTCAGCTTCACGTACTGGTCGAACTGCGACACGATCGCACGGCGCAGCGCTTCCGTCTCCGCGCTGTCCGCATGATCGGGCTCGAGCGGCATCACTTCGCAGGAGAACTGCGTCTCCTGTTCTTCGATCGACAATGCCTTCGCGCGCTGCAGGCCCTCGACGAGCACCTTCACGGTGCCGTCCGGCAGCTTCAGCATCTGCAGGATGTTGGCGATACAACCGACCTCGTACATGTCCTTTTCGGTCGGTTCGTCCTTGGCCGCGGTTTTCTGGGCGACGAGCATGATGTGCTTGCCGCCTTCCATCGCTGCTTCGAGGGCCTTGATCGATTTCGGCCGGCCCACGAAGAGCGGAATGACCATGTGCGGGAAAACGACGACGTCCCGCAGCGGCAGCAGCGGGAGCGTGATGCGTTCCGGCGGGAGAAGTTGGGTGCCTGACATTTCATTTCCCCATGAGTGGAATCAATTGTTCGGTAATTGAGGCCGCCACAACGAATTGCAAGCCTTCAAGTGCGGGAAATATTCGGTAAGAAAGTAACCACCGCGTGTCGAGTCAGAGTTACCCACAAGATAAACGAAAAAAAGCCGCCCACGGACTCATGAACGGCCTTTTTCGCTGAACATCGTCGGCAAGCCGGTCAGTTCGAACCCGCCACCTTCGGCGTGTCCTCGTAGATCAGCAAGGGCTTGCCGTCCCCATCGATCACGTTCTCGTCGATGATGACCTTGCTGACCCCTTTCATCGTCGGCAGCTCGTACATCACGTCGAGCAACGCCTGTTCGATGATCGAACGCAAACCGCGCGCGCCGGTCTTGCGGCGGATCGCCTTGCGGGCGACTGCCTGCAACGCGCCCGGCCGGATTTCCAGCTCGACGCGCTCCATCGCGAACAGCTTGTGATACTGCTTGACGAGCGCATTCTTCGGCTCGACCAGGATCTTCATCAGCGCAGCTTCGTCGAGCTTGCCGAGCGTCGCGACCACCGGCAGACGGCCGATCAATTCGGGGATCAGACCGAATTTGATCAGGTCTTCCGGTTCCGTTTCGCGCAGCACCTCGCCTGCGTCGCGTTCCTGCTTGCTCTTGACCGTCGCGCCGAAGCCGATGCCGGTCTTCTCGGTACGATCGGTGATCACTTTTTCGAGACCGTCGAACGCGCCGCCGCAGATGAACAGGATGTTGGTCGTGTCGACCTGGATGAAATCCTGGTTCGGGTGCTTGCGGCCGCCCTGCGGCGGCACCGACGCCATCGTGCCCTCGACGAGCTTCAGCAGCGCCTGCTGGACGCCCTCGCCGGACACGTCGCGCGTGATCGACGGGTTGTCCGACTTGCGGCTGATCTTGTCGATTTCGTCGATGTAGACGATCCCGCGCTGGGCCTTGTCGACCTCGTAGTTGCAGTTCTGCAACAGCTTCTGGATGATGTTCTCGACGTCCTCGCCGACGTAGCCGGCTTCGGTCAGCGTCGTCGCGTCGGCGATCACGAACGGCACGTTGAGCAACCGCGCGAGCGTCTGCGCGAGCAGCGTCTTGCCGGAGCCCGTCGGGCCGATCAGCAGGATGTTGCTCTTCGACAGCTCGACGTCGTCCTTCTTGTCGAGATGCTTCAGGCGCTTGTAGTGGTTGTACACGGCCACCGCGAGGATTTTCTTCGCGCGCTCCTGGCCGATCACGTACTGATCGAGGATGTCGCGAATTTCCTGCGGGCTCGGCAGATCCGACCGGGACAGGCTGGCCTCGACGCCGGCGGCAGCCGCCTCGTCGCGAATGATTTCGTTGCAGAGGTCGATACATTCATCGCAGATGAACACCGACGGGCCCGCGATGAGTTTTTTCACCTCATGCTGGCTTTTCCCGCAAAACGAGCAATACAACAGCTTCTCGCTGTTCGAACCTTTTTTGTCCGCCATGAATGTAGAGCCTCCGGACAGGTAAATGACATGATACGCCGATTGCTCCGCACGCCGCGCCTAGGGCGCGACCGGAGCCGGCTGGATGCGCTTGCCGCAGATGCTCAGGGCACTCGGGACGTTTGAGGGCGCCGGCCCGAATCGGGGCGGCACCCCGTTTAAACTCACGGGCGCTTCAACAACACCTGATCGATCAGCCCGTACGCCTTCGCGTCCTCGCTCGACATGAAGTTATCACGGTCGGTGTCGCGCGCGATGCGTTCGACGTCCTGGCCCGTATGTTGCGCGAGCAGGTTGTTCAGCCGTTCCTTCAGGTAGAGGATCTCGCGTGCCTGGATCTCGATGTCGGATGCCTGGCCGCGCGCGCCGCCGAGCGGCTGGTGAATCATCACGCGCGAATTCGGCAGCGCGAAGCGCTTGCCCTTCGCGCCCGACGCGAGCAGGAACGCGCCCATGCTGGCCGCGAGGCCCATGCACAGGGTCGACACGTCCGGCTTGATGAACTGCATCGTGTCGTAGATCGCCATCCCGGCCGACACCGAGCCGCCCGGGCTGTTGATGTAGAGGCTGATGTCCTTGTCGGGATTCTCGCTCTCGAGGAACAGCAATTGCGCGACGACGAGGTTGGCGGTCTGGTCGTTCACTTCGCCGACCATGAACACCAGGCGCTCCTTCAGGAGACGCGAATAGATATCGTACGAACGCTCGCCGCGGCCGCTCGTTTCGACGACGATCGGCACCAGCCCCAGCGCTTGCGCCTCGAAACCCTGCGGCGCGTTCGAAGCAAGCATGTCCAGCAATTCAGCGCGAGTGATCATTCAATGAACCTTGTTCGAATGGAAAATTGAACGGAAGGAAGCCGCCCGCTCAATCGCCATATTAATGGCAACCGTGCGCTTGACGTAAAAACGGCGTGCGGGCCGTCGCTCCGACAGCCGGCACGCCGCTAGAGCGACACTTACGCTTGCGCCGATGCGCTCGCGAGTGCCTCGAAGCTCACTTCCTTGTCCGTCACCTTGGCCTTGCCCAGCACGAAATCGACGACGTTGCTTTCAACGACGAACGCTTCCATCTCGGCGAGGCGCTGCTGGTTGGAATAATACCAGCGGACCACTTCCTTCGGGTCTTCGTAGCTCTTCGCGAACTCGTCGACTTCCGCGCGGATCTGTTCCGGCTTCGCTTCGAGGCCGTTCGCCTTCACGAGTTCAGCCAGCACGAGGCCCAGCTTCACGCGGCGCTCTGCCTGCTCGGCGAACATTTCGGCCGGGATCGGTGCGTCCTTCGCGTTCGGCACGCCGCGCTGCGCCAGATCCTGACGAGCCATTTCGACGAGACGTTGCTGGTCCTGCTCGATCAGCGCCTTCGGCACGTCGAGTTCGGAAATCTTCAGCAGCGCGTCCATCACCTGGTTCTTGACGATCGACTGCGTGCGACGCTTCGCTTCGCGCTCGAGGTTTTCCTTGATCTCGGCACGCATCTTCGTGAGGTCGCCGTCTTCGATGCCGAGCGACTTCGCGAATTCCGCGTCGATTTCCGGCAGGTGCGGCCACTCGATCTTCTTCATCGTGACCGTGAACTGCGCCGTTTTGCCGGCGACGTCCTTGCCGTGGTAGTCATCCGGGAACTTGAGGTCGAACGTACGCTGTTCGCCGACCTTCAGACCCAGCGCCGCCGTTTCGAATTCCGGCAGCATGCGGCCTTCGCCGAGCACGAACGGGAAATCTTCGGCCGTGCCGCCCTGGAACGCGACGTCGTCGATCTTGCCGACGAAGTCGACCGTCACGCGGTCGCCGTTCTTCGCTGCGGTGTCCGCGCCGCCGTCGCCGTGCTCGCCGGCTTCGCCGCGGGCGTGGTAGTGCACGCGCTGCTTGCGCAGGATGTCCAGCGTGCGGTCGATTTCGGCGTCGCCGATCGACGTGGTCGAGCGCTCGACTTCAGCCGTCGCCAGATCGCCGATCTTCACTTCCGGGTAGACCTCGAACGTCGCGTCGAACGCGTATGCGTCCTCGGCTTGCTCCTGCTTCGGCTCGAAGCTCGGCTGGCCGGCGACGCGCAGGTTCTCCGCGCGGCTGACCGTGAAGAATTCCTGGCCGATCTTGTCGCTCAGCACTTCGGCTTCGACCTGACCCGCGTATTGCTGGGCGACCATCTTCAGCGGCACCTTGCCCGGGCGGAAACCCGGCATGCGCACGGTCTTCGCGAGTTTCTGGATGCGGGCATCGATTTCCTTCTGCACGGTGTCTTTCGGCAAAGAAATCGTCACACGGCGTTCAAGCTTGCCGAGGTTCTCAACAACGTTAGCCATGGCTTCAATCGTCCTAAAATTATTCGAGCGAATCGGGTTTTCCTTGCCGTGCCTGCCTGCAGCGTGAGGTGCGCACACTCACACGCCGCGCCGGAGCGCCACGCCATCCCTGCACGCGCCGGATGGCTAGCGCAAGCGGCTCGGAGCACGGCTTTGGCCGGAAGAATCGACTATTCTAGCAAACAATTTTCCTCGTACCGCCAGATCAGCACGACACGCATGTGTCCCCGCCCTGCCGACGGCCCGATACACGGCCATGTCCGCGGATCGCGGCTATGCCGAGCGGCGTATCCACCCCGGGCTCGCCATCCTGTAAGCTCCGATAGCGTGTGAGCCACCCTCGTGGCTCGACCACCCATTCTTCACACCAATCACGCCTTTCGGAGACACCATGCCGCACCACCCGTCCGCGCCTGTCGTCGTCATCGCGCCCGATTCGTTCAAAGGCTCGCTTTCCGCCGAGCAGGTCGCGGACGCGATCGCCACCGGCATTCGCCGCGCCCGGCCCGACGCGGTCGTGCGCTGCTGCCCGATGGCGGACGGCGGCGAAGGCACGCTCGACGCGATGCTGGCGGGCGGCGGCACGCGGCGCACGTTGCGGGTGGCCGGCGCGTCGCTGGCGGCGCGCGATGCGGCGGTCGGCGTGATCGATGCGCGCACCGCGATCGTCGAGACGGCCGAGATCGTCGGGATTACCGATCCGGTCGGCATGAGCGTGCCGGTCGACGCGCGCAGCACGCGCGGGATGGGCGAGGCGATCCGCGCGCTGCTCGACGACGGCGTGCGCCGCTTCTTCGTCGCGCTCGGCGGCAGCAGCACCAACGACGCCGGTGCCGGGCTGCTCGCGGGCCTCGGCCTGCGGTGCTTCGACGCCGACGGCCAGCCGGTCGAGCCGGTGCCGTCGCGGCTCGCCGACATCGTGCGCATCGACGCGTCGGGGCTCGACCCGCGCCTGACGGAAACGGAATTCGTCGGCATGTCCGACGTCGATAATCCGCTGACGGGCGCGCATGGCGCGACCGCCGTGTTCGGCCCGCAAAAGGGCGTGACGGCCGCACAGGTCGCGCCCCTCGATGCGGCCCTCGCCCGCTTCGCCGACCTGCTCGAAGCCGCACTCGACCGCCGCGGCCGCGAGCTGCCGGGCGCAGGCGCCGCCGGCGGCCTCGGTTTCGCGCTGCACATGCTCGGCGCACGCTTCGAGGCCGGTGCCGAAGTAGTGGCGCGCCAGGTCGGGCTCGACGCCGCACTGGCCGGCGCCGACTGGCTGATCACCGGCGAAGGCCGCTCGGACGTGCAGACGCTGCACGGCAAGGCGCCGTTCATCGCGTGCCGGCACGCGCGGGCTGCCGGCGTACCCGCGTCGCTGCTGTCCGGCGCGATCGACCCGGCCGCGCTGCCGCGCCTGTCCGAGCATTTCTCCGGCTGCTTTTCGCCGGCTCCCGGGCCGATCACGCTCGACGTCGCGATCCGCGACGCGGCCAATCTGCTCGCGAACGAAGCGGAACAGTTGACACGCCTGAAGTACGGTGCACACTGACCGTTGACCCGAGCGCGCGATACAGGAACAATCGGGCCCGCCCTTTTTCTTCAGGATTCGACATGAAAGGCCGTCAAGCCGGGCTCGATCAGTTTCTGACCTATCGCCTCCATGCGCTCACGAAGCGTTCCGACCGCGGGATCGGCGAGGTGTACCGGCACAAGCTCGACATCTCGCTGCCCGAGGCGCGCGTGATCGCCGCCGTCGGCGCATTCGGCCCGTTCTCGATCATGGATCTCGCGCGCCATACCAATCTCGACAAAAGCCAGGCCAGTCGCGCAGCCGAAGCGCTGCTGCGCCAGGGGCTGCTCGAGCGCAGCGCGAGCGACGAAGACGGCCGGATCGTGCTGATCGCACTGACCACCGACGGCCGCGCGCTGCATCGCAAGATCATGCCGATCGTGCGCAAGTGGAACGACGGCTTGCTCGCGTGCCTGTCCGACAGCGAGCGTCAGACGTTCGAGCGGCTGCTCGACAAGGTCGTCGCGCACGCGACCGAGCGCGACGACTGAGCCTCGGCCCCGGCATCGCCGGACGGCCGAGTGCTGCGGGCAGCATTGATCCGACGAATCAGACGGGTCGCCCGAGTCGCGTCACGCGCGATCCGGGCGACCCGTTTTGCATCATGCGGCGGCATCGCGTGAAGCACCCATTGTCGCCTTGCCGATGGCTGGTATTCAGCAGCCTCGCACGCGCTACAACCCGCTGTTCGCCGCGCGCTGACGCAACAATCCGAGCACCGCGTCGCAGTACGGGGTCGGCACGCCAAGCTTGCGGCCGAGCTCCGGAAACACGCCGAGGATCGGCCCGATCTCGAGCGAGCGCCCCGCTTCGAAATCCTGCAGCATCGACGTCTTGAATGCGCCGAGCTTGCGCGTGACCGCGATCCGCTCGGGGCCGCTCATCCCCGTAGACAGACCGAGCTTCGCGCCGATCGCAGCCGCCTCCTCCATCATCCGCAGTGCGAGATCCTGTGTGAACGGATCGTCGAGCAACTGTTCGGCCGTCGAGCCGGTCAGCGCGCTCAGCGGGTTCATGTTCATGTTGCCCCATAGCTTCGTCCAGATCTCGGCCCGAATCGCGGGCGTCGACTCGACGTCGAAACCGCCGGCCGCGAGCGCCGCGGCGAACCGCGCGGTGGCCACGTCGAGCCGCGGATCGGGCGTGCCGACGATCAGCCGGTTGCCGCGCCCGCGACGCACGACGCCCGGCGCATCGGTACTCGACGACAGGTGCACGACGCAGCCGATCGCCTGTGCGGGCGGCAATGCGGCCGACACCGCGCCGGCCGGATCGACCGCATCGAGCGGCACGCCGTCGATCGCCCCTTCCAGCCCGTGCGTGAACCACCACGGCAGCCCGTTCATCGCCGCGACGATCACCGTATCGGGGCCGACCAGCGGCGCAATACGGGCGGCCAGCGCCGGCAGCGCCTGCGCCTTCAGCGCGATCACCACGTAGTCCTGCACGCCGAGCGCGGCCGCATCGTCGCTTGCCCGCACCGGCACCGACGAGGTTGCACCCGCCTCGTCGATCACGCGCACGCCGTGCGTATTCAGCGCGTCGAGCGTCGTGCCGCGTGCGTACGCGCTCACGGTCATGCCGGCTCTCGACAGCGCGGCCGCGAGCAATCCGCCGATCGCGCCGACGCCGACCACCGCCGCGCGCACCGACCCTGAATTCGTGTCGTTCATGATGGCATTCCGTCTGCTGGAAGCTGACGAGCATAACGCTCAATGGTTGCGGACACAACCAATCCGGCAACGCAGTGCGCATCGTGCCGCATCCGTTCGTGCGTTCGTGGGCGTCAGCGCGGCATCCCGCCGGCTTCCATCGCCTCGTCGTCGGTCGCGCCGCCCGTCGCGCCCAGCACGCCGGCAATCTGGCTCTTGTCGTGCATGCCGAGCTTGCGGTACGCGCAGCGCAGGTAGTGACGCACGGTCGTCGGCGAGATTGCCATCTGCTGCGCGACCTCCTTGTGCGAACGCCCGGCGCCGTAATAGCGGATCGCCGCAAGTTCGCGCGGGCTCAGCCGGTCGAGCAGCGAGCGCGGCCGCGCCTCGATCTGGAACAGCCCCGCAACCGGCACGCACTGGATGCGCAGCGCGTCGCCGACGAACGGCTGACCCGACTGGCGTCGCAGGTGCGCGACGAGCGGCTCCGGCACGCGCGCGCCGGCCCACGACGGCCATTCGGTGCGCAGCACGTCGTCGAAACCGTGATCGGCATGGTGCAGCACCCCGAAGTTGTCGCACAGCGCACGCGCCACCGGCGCGACCGTGTCGGCGCGCTCGCGCGTGAGTTGGGCCGCGCGATTGATCGTCAGTGCGGCGGCCAGATGCGGGATCACGTCCTCGAAACACCGCGCGTCGTCGTCGCTGAACGGCCGGTTCAGGCCCTGGCGGTAGATCGACATGAACGTCGTCAGGCCGAAGCGGCGATCGAGCGTACACACGCACATCAATTGCGCGAGCCCGTACTTCACGCACCAGTCGCGAAACCGCGCATCGAGCCCCGGCTCGACGACCGTCAGCCGCACCGCGCGGCCGTGCGCGCCGTGCAACGTGCGGTGCGCGAGCGGATCGCAATCCCGCACGCGCTTCCAGTCGGTGAAGAACGCGTGCGGCAACCGGTACAAAAAGCTGTTGTGCATCACCGGGCCGGTCGGCACATGGGTCGCGACGCCGGTCCACGCGGCATCGAACGGAATGAGCGCCTGCAGCAGCGAAAAGAACCGGCATTCGAATTCGCCGATGGCGGACTGCGCGGCCACCGCGTACAGGTCGAGCAGCATCAGCCCGAGTTCGCGCCGCGGCGCGTCGCCGCGCGCGACGCCGTCGAAATCGGCACGCCGGGACGGCCGCGGCGGCCACGCGAATTCGTCGAGCACGATGGCGGCCGGCACGTCGCGCAGCGCGTCGAGATCCTGCCCGATATCCGTCGTGATCCTCACTTTCCGCTCCCCTGCCCGGTCGGGCTGCTGATATGCGCAACGACACCGGCCGATTATAGCCAGCGGCTTTTTTGGCGGGCCACGGCGCCGGAACGCTCGCCAGTCCCATCCATTTGAACGGTGCGCCGCACGTTGCTGCTGCGCAGCACGGTGCACGGCGCCATCGCGCGGCGTTCATGCCGGGCACCGCGGGTTTTCCGCACCGTTCATCTGGACGACTGTTCGACGGTTTTCCCGCTGCGGACACTGCGTCGCGACAACACCAACGACAAACCGATGCAGCACGGTATGGAGAACCCCTCGTGACGACACCCCGCTTCATCCGCACGGCCGCGGCCGCCGCGACGCTGGCCGCATGCGGCGCCGCGGCGCACGCGCAGTCCGCCCTCACGCTGTATGGCGCGCTCGACGCCGGCGTGCAATACCTGACGCACGCCGACGGGCATCGTTCGGCCGTGCGGTTGCAGAACTACGGCATCCTGCCTTCACAGGTCGGGATCAAGGGTCACGAGGATCTCGGCGGCAGCTGGCGCGCGCTGTTCAAGCTCGAACAGGGCCTCAACCTCAACGACGGCACCGCGACCGTGCCCGGCTACGCGTTCTTCCGCGGCGCATACGTCGGCATCGCGGGGCCGGTCGGCACCGTCACGCTCGGCCGCCAGTTCAGCGTGCTGTTCGACAAGACGCTGTTCTACGACCCGCTCTGGTACGGGTCGTACAGCGGCCAGGGCGTGCTCGTGCCGATGAACGCGAACTTCATCGACCATTCGGTCAAATACCAGTCGCCGACGTTCGCCGGCTTCGACGTCGAGGCGCTCGCCGCGACCGCCGGCGTCGCCGGCAATACGCGCGCCGGACGCGTGCTCGAGCTCGGCGGCCAGTACACGAGCAACGGCCTGTCGGTCGGCGCAGTGCTGCACCAGGCGCACGGCGACGTATCGGCGGCCGACGACGTGTCCGCGCGGCGTCGCGAACTCGGCACGCTCGCCGCGCGCTATGCGTTCGCCACGCTGCCGCTCACCGTCTATGCCGGCGTCGAGCGCCTCACCGGCGACCTCGACGCGGCCCGCACGATCGTCTGGGGCGGCGCGCGCTACCTGACGTCGAACGGAATCGGCCTGAACGCGGGCGTCTACCACACCGATTCGCACACGCCGGCGATCGGCCATCCGACGCTGTTCATCGCGAGCACCACGTATGCACTGTCGAAACGCACCGTCGCCTACGTGAACCTCGGCTATGCGCACAACAGCGGCCAGAGTTCGCAGACCGTCTACGAATACGACCCCACGCCGCTCGCCGGCGCGTCGCAGTTCGGCGCGATGGTCGGCATGTACCACCTGTTCTGATTCCTTCAACGAGACCCCGCCATGAAGACCCTGTCCCCGGATGCCTCACTCTCGCCTGACGGCCGCGCGTCGACGTTCGCGCGCTCGACGCTGGTCGCGCTCGTCGTGTTCGCGGCCATCACGCCGCTGTTGCTGCTCGTGGCGCCCGCCGTCGCCGGTCAGCTCGCGACGCAACTCGGCTTGTCCGCGTCGCAGATCGGCACCTACTTCTTCGTGGAACTCGGCGCGTTCAGCCTCGCGACCGTGCCGTCGTACCTGTGGCTCGGCCGCATCGACGCGCGCCGCGTCGCCGCGTTCGCCGTCGCGCTGTTCGGCGCGGGCAACCTGCTGACCGCGCTGTGGATGCCGGGCTTCGCCGCGCTGCTCGCGCTGCGCGCCGTCACCGCGCTCGGCGGCGGCTCGCTGATGGTGCTCTGCATGACGAGCGCGGCGACGAGCCAGAACAGCGACCGCGTGTACGGCCTGTGGGTCGTCGGCCAGTTGGTCGCGGGCGCGATCGGCCTGTTCGTGTTGCCGCACGTGTTCACCGCGTTCGGACTGCGCGCGCTGTACGTCGCGCTCGCCGGGCTCGCGCTGCTCGCGGCGCCGCTGTCGCGCGGCTTTCCGTCGTCGCTCGGCACGTGGACGGCATCCCCGCACACCGCGCGCGGCGACGCGCCACCCACGCCGCGACCCTTCGTCGTGCTCGCCATCGGCGCGGTGCTGACGTTCTATCTCGCGATCGGCAGCGTGTGGACGTTCGCGAGCCGCGCGGCGGCCGAGGCCGGGCTCGACCCGCAGACGACCGGCAACGTGCTCGCGATCGCGAGCGTAATGGGCATTGCCGGCGCGGCGCTCGCGTCGTGCGCGGGCGGCCGGCTCGCCCGGCGCGCGATGCTGGCGGCCGGTTACGCGCTGCTCGCGGCATCGCTCGTCGCGCTCGCCGCGATGCGTGACACCGGCGGCTACGGCGCGGCGATCTTCGCGTTCAAGTTCGCGTGGACCTTCGTGCTGCCGTTCATCCTCGCGACGGTCGCGCAGATCGACACGTCGGGCCGCCTCGTCGCGACGCTCAATTTCGTGATCGGCGCGGGGCTCGCCGCCGGCCCGCTGCTGGCCGGCCTGATGCTCGACGCCGGCGGCTCGATGCGCGCGCTGTTCGTGGCCGCGACGGCCGTCGCGATCGTGTCGTTCGCCGCGCTGCGCCACATCGATCGCCGCGCACGCTCTTCCGTTTCCTCCCAACCGTGACAGGTCACGCATCCATGAATCGCACTGCCTTCTTCACCGACGAACGCACTTTCTGGCATACCGGCGGCACGCACGCGCTGTTCTTCCCAGTCGGAGGCTGGGTCCAGCCGCCGTCGAGCGCGGGCTACGCGGAATCGCCCGATTCGAAGCGCCGCTTCCTGTCGCTCGTGCAAGCGTCGGGTCTGGCCGCGCAGCTCGACCTGCATGGCGCCGAGCCCGCGACGACGGCCGACCTGCTGCGCATTCATCCGGCGCACTATCTCGATGCATTTCGCGCGCTGAGCGACGCGAACGGCGGCGACCTCGGCGATCTCGCGCCATTCGGCAAGGGCAGCTACGAGATCGCCGCGCTGTCGGCCGGTCTCGCGATCGCGGCGGTCGATGCGGTCGTCGGCGAGCGCGCGGCGAATGCGTTCTCGCTGTCGCGGCCGCCCGGCCATCACTGCCTGCGCGACCGCCCGATGGGCTTCTGCATGCTCGCGAACATCCCGGTCGCGATCGAGGCCGCGCGCGCGAAGCACGGCATCGAGCGCGTCGCGGTGATCGACTGGGACGTGCATCACGGCAACGGCACGCAGTCGATCTACTACGACGATCCCGATACGCTGACGATCTCGCTGCACCAGGATCGCTGCTTCCCGCCCGGCTACAGCGGCGCGGACGATCGCGGCGAAGGCGCGGGCATCGGCGCGAACCTGAACGTGCCGCTGCTCGCGGGCAGCGGCGACGACGCGTACCGGTATGCGTTCGAGCGGATCGTGCTGCCGGCGCTCGGGGGTTTCCGCCCCGAGCTGATCGTCATCGCGAGCGGCCTCGATGCGAGCGCGGTCGATCCGCTCGCGCGCATGCAGTTGCATACCGACAGCTACCGGTTCATGACGCGCGCGGTGAAGGAAGCCGCGCAGCGCCATTGCGGCGGGCGGCTCGTGATCGTTCACGAAGGCGGCTATTCGGAGGCGTACGTGCCGTTCTGCGGGCTCGCGATCGTCGAGGAACTGGCCGGCATCCGCACCGAGGTCACCGATCCGATGCTCGACCTGGCGATCGCGCAGCAGCCGGGCCCGCGGTTCGTCGCGTTCCAGCGCGCACTGCTCGACGAACTGGCCGCGTCGTTCGGGTTGTAACGCGCGGGAACGGACGTGACGGCGCCGGCCACGCCGGCCCTTGCGCGATCCGTGCGGATGGGGTTTCCTGTGTCTTTACCCCTGTTCCGGCACGAGGCCGCACTCTTCCGATGAAATCGTCCCCGCGCGACAACAACGACAACACCAAAACGCGCCGCCAGCCGTCGAAGCTGGCCCTGAACATCGCCGCCGTGACGGTCGGGCTCATCACGTTCGCGATCGGTGCAGCGTGGGTGATCTATAGCTGGGTCGTCGATCGCGAAGCGCAGTATTTCGCGATTCCGCTGGTGTTCTCGGTACCGGTGATCGTGGCCGTCGCGATCCGCAGCTTCTGGGAATAGGCGCGCCGGAAACGACGAAGCGCCGCGGTCAGGCGACGCGCGGCGCTTCGTATCGTGTTTGCTTCAGTTGAAGCGGCGCGCTCCGCGATCCGCTTGCCAGCGAATCACAGGGCAGGCAGCGGACACGGATTCGGGGCCGCGCCCTGATATCCGCCGGCGACGGCACCCAGCGCGGCGCCGGCCGCCAACGTGCCGAGCGTTTTCAGCACACCCTCGGTCGACAGCGGCTGGCCGTTGCCCGATATTGGGCGCCCCGAGTACGCGGTGCATGCCGACGACGACGCGACCGTCTTCACGGGTTTGGCGCTCCACGCGATATTGTCGGCAGGCGTATTAGCGAAGGCCGGCGCGGCCAGCATCAGCGCCAGAAGGGAAATCGGGATACGGAAGGTGTGTTGCATCGGTGGCCCCTCGGTGTCGTCGTGCTGTTTGTATGAAAAGCGAGCACGATATTACACGCGGCCGATTGCTCGGACGAGGCCCGGATGCGTGGCGAGGAAGCCGGCATCAACAAAAAAGCGCTGCGGTCAGCCGACCGGCAGCGCTTTTTCGCGAACGGCCCCTGACAGGGTACGTTCAATTTCTGGTGCGTGAGGCCGGACTCGAACCGGCACACCCTTGCGGGCGTCAGGACCTAAACCTGGTGCGTCTACCAATTTCGCCACTCACGCGCATTTCCGTCGCCTGATCGCGCGGGACGCAAGATGCGTGCTCCACGCGCCCGGGACTTCACGCCGGCCCGAAAACCGGCACGCCCGATCAGGCGAGCGCGAGATTCTACCCGATCCGTGCGGCGTTGTCTCGCCCCGCCGGCGCCCGTCGTGCCGCGGTGCTAGAATGCCGCGCTCGACGTTTCGGCAGCGCGCCGCCGCGCGTCCCCCGAACCTGCCCCACCCGATCTCGCCCGTGAACTTCGACGACTACTGTCAGCAAAAGGCCGCCCCCGCCGGCTCCAGCGTCTACTACGCGCTGCGCCAGGCGCCGCTCGCCACGCAGCCGCGCCTGACCGCGCTGTTCGCGCTGCGCCGCGAACTCGAGGAAACCGTCAAGGAAACCAGCGATCCGACCGTCGGACACACGAAGCTCGCGTGGTGGCACAAGGAACTCGCCGCACTGGCCGACGGGCAGCCTTCGCACCCGGTCACGAAGGCGCTCGCACAGCATCATCCGGCGATCGCCGCCGAAGCCGACGCACTGCGCACGCTCGTCAATGGTTACGGGATGGATCTCGAACAGGCGCGCTACCTCGACTTCGCGAACCTGCAGCGCTATATCGCGCAGGTCGGCGGCACCTTCGCGTCGCTGGTCGCGCGCGCCAGTTCGGCGAACCCGGCCGACCCGCAGCCGTGGGCCGCGGACGTCGGCCGCGCGCTGATGCTCGCGCAATTCGTGCAGGAGCTCGGCAACGACGCGCGCCACGGCCGCATCTATCTGCCGATCGACGAACTGCAGCGCTACAACGTGACCGCGGCCGATCTGCTGAATCGCCGCTACAGTCCGGCCTTCACCGAATTGCTGCAATTCCAGACGACCCGCGCGCGCGACGCGCTCGCGGCGGCCGATGCGGCGATTCCCGCCGCCGAACGCCGCGCGCAGCGCACACTGCGGGCGCAAATCGCGCTGGCCGGCGCGCTGCTCGACGAAATCGCGCGCGACGGCTACCAGGTGCTGCACCAGCGCATCGCGCTGACACCGATCCGCAAGCTGTGGATCGCGTGGCGCGCCGCGCGTCGCCGCTGAGCGGCCCGCATCACGCCTTCAGCAGCGGCAGCGTGTCGAAACGCTGCTGCAGCACGCGCGTCGCATCGAGCCCCCACCAGGACCCGAGCACGGTCGCGTAAAGCTGGCGGAAATCGACCGCGACCGGCAGGTTGCCGTTGCCGTCGAGCCGCCCGAGCGCCGGCGGCGCACCGTACAGCCCGCCCGCCACGCGGCCGCCCATCACGAAATGCGGCGCGGCCGTGCCGTGATCGGTGCCGTTGCTCTGGTTCTCGCGCACGCGCCGCCCGAATTCCGCATACGTCATCACGAGCGTCTCGTTCCAGCGCCCGAGTTCGATCAACGCCGCGCGCATCGCACTCATCCCTTCCGCGAACTGCTTGAGCAGCGCGGCCTGCTGCCCCGGCTGGTTCTGGTGCGTGTCGAAACCGTTGAGCGTCAGGCGCAGCACCGCGACCCCATCCTGCGCGCCGGGCCCGGACGCTTCGCACGCGGCCAGCACCTGCATCGCGGTCTTGACCGACGTGCCGAACGCGCCGGCCGGAAAGGCCGTCCTGAATTCCCGCATCCCGCCGCGCGGGCGCAGCCGGTCGGCCGCCTTCACGATGTCGTTCTCGACGTCGATGATGTGCGCGAGCGCCGGGTTCTGCTCGCGCAGCGACGACGGCTCGGCGAGCCGGGCCGCGCGGATGAACTGCGCGGGATTGACGAGTGCGATCGCGCGCGCGCCGTTCGACAGCGGTCCCATCTCGGCGCTGCCGAGCACGACGCCGTCCGCGGCGAAACCGGGCGGCACGGGCGCTTGCGCGAACGTGCGCGTGAGCCAGCCTTCGTGCAGGTACTGATCGGAGCGCGACGCGGTGTCCCAGATCTCGATCGAACGGAAATGCGACAGGTTCGGCTGCGGATAGCCGACACCCTGCACGATCGCGACCTGTCCGTCGCGCCACAGCGGCATCAGCGGCGCGAGCGACGGGTGCAGCCCCGTCTGCGCGTCGAACTGCAGCACCTGCTCGCGCTTGATGCCGATGCCGCGCCGGAACTGGTAGTACAGCGGGTCGGCATACGGCACCACCGTGTTGAGGCCGTCGTTGCCGCCCTTCAGCTCGACGAGGATCAGCACGTTCGCATACCCGGCCGCGGCCTTGCGCCCCGCCTGCGTCGCGGCGGCCGCCATCGCGGGCGCTTGCCACATCGACACGCCGGCCGCCGCCGCGGCGCCCGTCAGCGTCAGAAAATCACGTCGGTTCATCGCACATCCTTTGGTTCGCCGCCCGGCGCATTGGCCGCGGCGACTGTCCGCTTCGTCGTCGTTCGCATCATTTCAGTTGATAGGCCGGATCCATCAGCAGCGCCTCGAGATACGCGCTGCCGGTCGAATCCGTGTCGATCGCCGCGACCGGCGAGAGTTGCAGCACCGCGTGCTGCAACTGCAGCTCGGTCGACAATCCGGCGATCGCCTGCGGCCGTGCCCGATACTGGGCCAGCCAGCGCTCGAGGTCGAAACGCAGTCCGCCGCGCGCGGGCTTCGCCGGCGTGCCGCGCACGCCGACGGCGGACGCTGTGTCGACCACCGGCATCGCATGCGCACGCGCGTTCGGCGGCGGCGCGATCGGACGAGCCGGCGGTCGCATCCCGGCCGTCTCGGTCGCGCGGAACAACTGCTCGACGAACTGCTTGCGCGACAGCAGCGTGGTGCTGTTGATCCACAGCGCGCCGCCCGGCCAGCCCTTCACGTTCGGCGGATAGAACAGGTTCTGTCCGAGCGTGCGCACGGTGTCCGCGAGCATCTGCGGATCGCCGTACGCCACGTCGAACAGCCGCACCGACCCGACGACGAATTCCGCCGGCGACTTGACCAGCACGCCGCGGTTGCGCGGATCCCAGAACGCGTCGGTCGACCACAGCGCGGCCAGCGCCGCGCGAATGTCGTAGCCGCTCGCGCGAAACCGTTCGGCCACCGCATCGAGCGCGCCGGGCTCCGGCGTATCGGACACGAACTCGCGCCACAGCTTGCCGGCGATGAAGCGCGCGGTGCCCGGCCGCTTCAGCAGGATGTCGAGAAAGCCGTCGCCGTCGAACGGCCCGGTTTCGCCGAGGATGGTCTTGTCGCCGGCATCGTGCCACTCGGGCCGCACCACGAAGCGCAGCGTGTCGGGATCGACGGTCCAGCCCGTCATCGCGCGCGCGGCTTCGGTCACGTCGTATTGCGTGTAGTGCCCTTCGCCGAGCGTGAACAGCTCCATCACCTCACGCGCGAAATTCTCGTTCGGCCGCCCCTTGCGATTGCTCGCGCCGTCGAGATACTGGAGCATCGCCGGGTCCTTCGCGACCGCATGCAGCAGCGTGCCGAAGTTGCCGAGCGCCTCGCGGCGAAACAGCGCGTTCTGCGCGGCCATCGTCTGCGGGTACGGCACCTTGTCCTGCCCGGACGTGAAATGCCCATGCCAGAACAGCGTCATGCGTTCGGTGAGCGGCGACGGCGTCGCGACCATCTCGTTGACCCAGGCCGCCCGCAACGCATCGTAGCGGCGATTGCGCTCGCGCTGCTCGTCGCGCCGCATGTCGGGCGTCAGCGCCTGACGCTGCGCGCGCGTGGGCGGCGGCTCGGCGAGCCAGTCGGGCCACGCCGTGACGGGTTCGTGTCGCGCGCTGCCGAGCGTGTCGGCCACGACCTGCGCGCGCGTCATGCCGACGATGCGCGCGACCTCGGCGGGCGCGGGAGAGAAACCGGTGCGACTCAGGAAAAACAGCGCGTCGTCGGCATCGAGCGGCGACTGCATGGCAGGCGACGGCGCCGGTGCGGCAGCGTTCGCTTTCATCGTCATGGACTCCCGGAACGCACCGGCGGTGCGGATGCCCGTACAACGGCATTCGGCAGCCGAAAGTTGACGGAAAAAGTGCTACGAATTCTTTCCGCGCGGAGATTTCCGCGCAAGGCGAACGACGGCACACATCAGCGTTTGTACAACTCGCGAACGGCGTCTTCGATGTGCTGGCGTAACAGGTGCCGCTCTTCGGGCGTCATGTGCCCGTCGCGGCGGCGCTGTTCGAGATCGGGAGGCACGGCGGAACGGACCGTCATATCGGCGGCGCGATCGGGCTGCGGCGCTTTGCCGCGCGGCAGCTTGCGCGACGATGCGCCCTGCTCGGGGCGCTGCGCATACGCGAAGTTCGACGCATACGGACCGGCAAGCGCGATCGTCAGCATCAGTGCAATCCGGGCAGATCGCATGACCGTCCTCGCTTCTTTGGTCGATTTGTTCCCTTCGTCACGCGGCAACCGGTTACCTCTGGTACTTGAAAAACCCTGCGGAATTCGGGTGTACAAAGATGAAAGATGGAGTGCAGGGGAGTATCTACCGAATTTCGGCTTCGAGTAAAGGAATCTCTATAGCCTGCCTTTACTCGGCGCGACACTACGGGTAAATTTTGTAACCGACTGTAACGCACGAAAATCCCCGGCCGTGCGTCAATTCCCATTCGCGATAAGATGCCGATCATGGAAACGAAAAACCCCTCCAAGATTCTCGTCGTCGACGACGACCCTCGCCTGCGCGATCTGCTGCGCCGCTATCTCGGCGAACAGGGTTTCAACGTCTACGTCGCGGAAAACGCGACCGCGATGAACAAGCTCTGGGTGCGCGAGCGTTTCGACCTGCTCGTGCTCGACCTGATGCTGCCCGGCGAAGACGGCCTGTCGATCTGCCGCCGGCTGCGCGGCAGCAACGACCGCACGCCGATCATCATGCTCACCGCGAAGGGCGAGGACGTCGATCGCATCGTCGGCCTCGAGATGGGCGCCGACGATTACCTGCCGAAGCCGTTCAACCCGCGCGAACTGGTCGCGCGCATTCACGCGGTGCTGCGCCGCCAGGCGCCGGCCGAACTGCCGGGCGCCCCGTCGGAAACCACCGAGGTGTTCGAGTTCGGCGAATTCTCGCTGAATCTCGCCACCCGCACGCTGACGAAATCCGGCCAGGAAATTCCGCTGACCACCGGCGAATTCTCGGTGCTGAAAGTGTTCGCGCGTCATCCGCGCCAGCCGCTGTCGCGTGAAAAGCTGATGGAGCTCGCCCGCGGCCGCGAATACGAAGTGTTCGACCGCAGCCTCGACGTGCAGATCTCGCGCCTGCGCAAGCTGATCGAACCCGATCCGGGCAGCCCGCGCTTCATCCAGACCGTCTGGGGCCTCGGCTACGTGTTCATCCCGGACGGCGCCGCCTGAGCTTTTTCCTTCCCGGCTTCGCCCCGTCCACGGCCCGTCCCATGCGTATCGACCGGCGCCTTTTGCAGCTCGCGTTCGGCGGGCTGTTCTGGCGCACCTTCCTGCTGATCGCGCTGCTGATCTCGGTCAGTCTCGCCGCGTGGTTCCAGAGCTTTCGCGTGATCGAGCGCGAGCCGCGTGCGCAGCGCGTCGCGCTCCAGCTCGTCGCGGTCGTGAAGCTCACGCGCACCGCCCTGCTCTATTCCGATCCCGACTTGCGGCGCGCGCTGCTGCAGGATCTCGAGAGCAACGAGGGCGTGCGCGTGTACCCGCGCGAGAAAACCGACAAGTTCAAGCTGCAGCCCGACGAATCACTGAATCGCCTGATCGAACACGACATCCGCAGCCGTCTCGGCGACGATACCGTGATCGCGCAGTCGGTCAACGACATTCCCGGCGTGTGGATCAGCTTCAAGATCGACGACGACGATTACTGGGTCGCGCTCGACCGCGACCAGCTCGACAACGTCACGGGCCTGCAGTGGGCCGGCTGGGGGCTGTTCGCGCTCGCGCTGTCGCTGTTCGGCTCCGCATTCATCACGAGCCTCGTGAACCGGCCGTTCTCGCGGCTCGCACTCGCCGCGCGCCAGGTCGGTTCGGGCCAGGCGCCCGAGCCGCTGCCCGAACGCGGGATGGGCGTCGCGGCCGAAACCAACCGCAGCTTCAACCAGATGGTGCGCGACCTCGAACAACTCGAGGCCGATCGCGCGCTGATGCTCGCGGGCATCTCGCACGACCTGCGCACGCCGCTCGCGCGGCTGCGGCTCGAAACCGAGATGAGCCCGTCCGACCAGGCGACCAAGGACGCGATGGTCGACGACATCGAACAGATGGACCGCATCATCGCGGCCTTCATCGACTACGCGCGCCCGTCGCAGCGCAAGCCCGAGCCGGTCGACCTGTCGTCGATCGCGCACGAAGTCGCCGCGCGCGTGTCGGGCGAGGACGGCGTCGAGATCCGTACGCGGCTCGCGCCGAGCGCGATCATCGAAGCCGACGAAACCGACATGCGCCGCGTGATCGGCAATCTCGTCGAGAATGCGCGCAAATACGGCCAGAGCAAGCAGGACGGCATCTCGCGCATCACGCTCGAGACGCGTGTGTCGCATGCGCGCGTCGAGTTGTCGGTGAGCGACGAAGGCCCCGGCATCCCCGAGGATCAACTGCCGCTCGTGATGCGGCCGTTCTATCGCGTCGACACCGCGCGCACCAAGGCGGACGGCACGGGCCTCGGGATGGCGATCGTGCTGCGGCTCGTCGGCCGCTACCGCGGCGCGCTGCGCCTGCGCAACCGCCACCCGGACGCCGGCCTCGAAGTCACGCTCGAATTCCCCGGCGCCGGCAAGGCGCGTGCGACCGCGTGACGCGTTCGCGCACGCATCTTGCGCGTCACACTATCGGCGCGGTTGACAAAAGCTATGAGGGTCGTTAGTCAAAATCTATTGAAGCGCCTTACTAATAGTGTTATAGTTTTCCCCATGCTGTCACATCATCGTTGCAGCACCGAGGTAGCTTGACTCAGTCTTCTTCCCAACTCACACAGGAGTATCCGCATGAAAACCGTGGGCGATAAACTCGAAGCTTTCACCGTCGTAGCCGCGAAGCCGGGCTTCAATAATCACGAGGAAAACGGCCAGTCAGCGTTCGAGACCGTCACCGAAGCGTCGTTCCCGGGCAAGTGGAAGATCATCTACTTCTATCCGAAGGATTTCACGTTCGTGTGCCCGACGGAAATCGTCGAATTCGCGAAGCTCACGAAGCAGTTCGAAGAGCGCGACGCCGTCCTGCTCGGCGGCAGCTCGGACAACGAATTCGTGAAGCTCGCATGGCGCCGTGAACACAAGGATCTCGACAAGCTGAACCACTACTCGTTCGGCGACGTCAAGGGCGAACTGATCGACCAGCTCGGCGTGCGCGACAAGGAAGCCGGCGTGGCCCTGCGTGCAACGTTCATCGTCGACCCGGACAACACGATCCAGCACGTTTCGGTGAACAACCTGAACGTCGGCCGTAGCCCGGAAGAAGTCCTGCGCATTCTGGACGGCCTGCAAACGGACGAACTCTGCCCGTGCAACCGCGCAGTCGGCGGCGCAACGCTGTAAGCGTAGCAATGCACGAAGCCCGCGGCGCACGTCCTGCCTGCGGGCTTTTTTAACGGCCAACCCATAGGAGATATCAATGGAATTCATCGACTCGATTAAGGCACGTATCCCCGACTACGCGAAGGACATTCGCCTGAACCTCGACGGCACGATCTCGCGCTCGTCGCTCGAAGGCACCGACGCGGTCGGCGTGGCGCTGGCGGCGGCCATCGCGGCGAAGAGCACGGTGCTCGTGAAGACGATCCGCGAAGCCGGCGTGCTGTCGCCCGAAGAGACGAACGCCGTGCTGACGGCGGCCGCGCTGATGGGGATGAACAACACCTGGTATCCGTATGTCGAGATGGCCGACGACGCCGACCTGAAGACGCAGCGCGCCGAACTGCGGATGGGCGCGTATGCGACGCACGGCGGCGTCGACAAGCGCAAGTTCGAGATGTACGCGCTCGCCGCGTCGATCGTCGGCAAGTGCCACTTCTGCGTGAAGTCGCACTATGCGCTGCTGAAGAACGAGCAAGGCATGACCGTCACGCAACTGCGCGACGTCGGCCGCATCGCGTCGGTGATCAACGCCGCCGCGCAGGTGATCGCCGCCGAAGGCGAATAAGCGATCCGGCCGCGCGGCCGTGAGCCACGCCTGCTGTAAACGAAAATGCCACGCATTCGCGTGGCATTTTTCATTTTGGCGGCACGGCGTGCAGCGTGCAGCGTGAACCGCACGCCGCCACGGCCAGACGTCAGCCGCCCTGCTTCACCAGCAGCGCGGCGGCCTGCGCCTCGATCCCCTCGCCGCGGCCGAGATAGCCGAGCTTCTCGTTGGTCTTCGCCTTCACGTTCACGCGCTCGAGCGGCAGCCCGAGATCCGCCGCGATGTTCGCGCGCATCCCGTCGATATGCGGCGCGAGCTTCGGCGCTTGCGCGATCACGGTACTGTCGACGTTCTGGATCGTGAAGCCGGCCGCCTTCACGCGCTCGGCGCACGCGCGCAGCAGCACGCGGCTGTCCGCGCCCTTGAATGCCGCGTCCGCGTCGGAGAAATGGCGGCCGATGTCGCCGAGCGCCGCCGCGCCGAACAGCGCGTCGGTGATCGCATGCAGCAGCACGTCCGCGTCCGAGTGACCGAGCAGGCCGCGCTCGTACGGAATCGTCACGCCGCCGATGATGAGGGGGCGCCCTTCGACGAGCTGGTGCACGTCATAGCCTTGTCCGATTCTGAAATCCATGCGTAATCCGGTTTGAGATGGGGGAAAGTCAGGAAGCGTTCGCGGGACGCGCGAGGATCGCCTCCGCGAGCGCGAAATCTTCCGGGTACGTGACCTTGAAGTTGCGCAGGCTGCCCTGCACGACGCGCGGCGTGTGGCCGGCCCATTCGATCGCGCTGGCTTCGTCGGTCAGGTCGTGCCCTTCGCGCTGCGCCTGCAGGATCGCTTCGCGCAGCATGCCGATGCGGAACATCTGGGGGGTCTGCGCCTGCCACAGTGCGTCGCGCGACTCGGTGCGCGCGATCGCGTCGCCGCCGGCCGGCACCCGCTTGAGCGTGTCGGCCACCGGCAGCGCGACGATCCCGCCGACCGGGTCGTCCTTAAGCGTCGCGACGAGCGTGCGGATCAGCTCGGGCGTGATGCCCGGGCGCGCGGCGTCGTGCACCAGCACCCAGTCGTGGTCGGTCGCGCCGAATTCGGCCAGTTCCAGCAGCCCGTTGAGTACCGACGCCTGCCGCGAGCCGCCGCCGCAGCGGCGCACCGCGAAGCGCAGGCCCGCGAAGCGGCGTGCATCGAAATGGGAATCGTCGGGCGCGAGCACGACCAGCGTCTGCGCGAACTCGCTGCACGCGTCGAACGCGGCGAGCGTGTAGTGCAGCAGCGCGCGGCCGGCCAGCGTGCGGTATTGCTTCGGCACGGCCGAACCGGAACGGCTGCCCGTGCCGGCGCAGGGAATCAGGGCAAAAAGTCGGGGAGTCACGAAAGGAAACGCCGGAAAGGTGAAATCGAGAAGCGGATTTTATAATAGGTCTTTCGTCTCGACCGGCGCACCGCGCTGCGCCCGTGCACGCCACCCCTGTCGTCCCTATGCCAGATAACGCTTCCATCCCGTCCGCTTCACCCGTTGCCCGCGTCAAGCCAGGCCAGCGTTTCGCCTTCGACGGCGCGCACGGCTCCGCCGACGCGCTCGCCATCGCCCGTTATCTCGCCGACAACCGCCAGGACGTGCCGCTCCTCGCGGTGATCTGCGCGAACGCGGTCGACGCGCAGCGGCTGTCGCAGGAAATCCGCTACTTCTCGCCCGACGCGCGCGTGCGCCTGCTGCCCGACTGGGAAACGCTGCCGTACGACACGTTCTCGCCGCACCAGGACCTCGTGTCCGAGCGGCTGGCCACGCTGCACGACCTCGGCGAGGGCCGCTGCGACATCCTGCTCGTGCCCGCCACCACCGCGCTGTACCGGATGCCGCCCGCGTCGTTCATGGCCGCGTACACGTTCGCGTTCGCGCAGGGCGAGCGGCTCGACGAGGCGAAGCTGAAGGCCCAGCTCACGCTGGCCGGCTACGAGCACGTGAGCCAGGTCGTGCGCCCCGGCGAATACTGCGTGCGCGGCTCGCTGATCGACCTGTACCCGATGGGCTCGCCGCTGCCGTACCGGATCGACCTGTTCGACGACCAGGTCGATTCGATCCGCGCGTTCGATCCCGACACGCAGCGCAGCCTCTACCCGGTGCGCGACGTGCGCCTGCTGCCCGGCCGCGAGTTCCCGTTCGACGAAGCCGCGCGCACGGCCTTCCGCAGCCGCTGGCGCGAAACCTTCGAAGGCGACCCGAGCCGCGCGCCGATCTACAAGGACATCGGCAACGGCGTGCCGTCGGCCGGCATCGAGTATTACCTGCCGCTGTTCTTCGACGAGACGGCCACGCTGTTCCACTACCTGCCGCAGGACGCGCACCTCGTGTTCACCGGCGACCTCGAAGCGTCGATCCGCCGCTTCACGGCCGATACGAAGCAGCGTCACGCGTTCCTCGCGCACGATCGCGAGCGGCCGATCCTCGAGCCGCAGCGGCTGTTCCTGTCCGACGAGGATTTCTTCGCATTCGCGAAGCCGTTCGCGCGCGTCGTGCTGCCCGCGCAGCCGGCCGGCGGCTGGGCGACCGCCCTGCCCGAACTCACCGTCGACCGCCATGCGGACGATCCGCTCGCGTCGCTGCGCACGTTCGTCGAATCGTCGGGCAAGCGCGTGCTGCTGACGGTCGAATCGGCCGGCCGTCGGGAAACGATCCTGCAACTGCTCGCCGAACATCACCTGCGGCCGTCGTCGAACGACGATTTCGCGAGCTGGCTGGCGAGCGATGCGCGCTTCGCGCTCGGCGTCGCGCCGCTCGCGAACGGTTTCGCGGTGCCGGGCGAAGGCTATGCGATCGTCACCGAAACCGAGCTGTACGGCGCGCTCGGCCGCCGCGCGGGCCGCCGCCGGCAGGAACAGGCGAGCAACGTCGACGCGATGGTGCGCGACCTGTCCGAGCTGAAGGTCGGCGACCCGGTCGTCCACGCGCAGCACGGCATCGGCCGCTACATGGGCCTCGTGTCGATGGATCTCGGCGAAGGCGAGACCGAATTCCTGCATCTCGAATACTCGGGCGACAGCAAGCTCTACGTGCCCGTCGCGCAACTGCACGTGATCTCGCGCTACAGCGGCGCCGATCCCGACAGCGCGCCGCTGCACGCACTCGGCTCCGGCCAGTGGGAGCGCGCGAAGCGCAAGGCCGCGCAGCAGATCCGCGACACGGCCGCCGAGCTGCTGAACCTGTACGCGCGCCGCGCGGCCCGTGAAGGCCACGCGTTCTCGCTCGACCCGCGCGACTACGTGAAATTCGCCGAAAGCTTCGGCTTCGAGGAAACGCCCGACCAGGCCGCGGCGATCGCGGCCGTGATCGGCGACATGACGAGCGGCAAGCCGATGGACCGCCTCGTGTGCGGCGACGTCGGCTTCGGCAAGACCGAGGTCGCGCTGCGTGCGGCGTTCATCGCGGTGCTGGGCGGCAAGCAGGTCGCGCTGCTGTCGCCGACCACGCTGCTCGCCGAGCAGCACACGCAGACCTTCGCGGACCGCTTCGCGGACTGGCCGGTGCGCATCGTCGAGCTGTCGCGCTTCAAGACCGCGAAGGAAGTGAACGCGGCGATCGCGCAGATCAACGAAGGCAGCGTCGACATCGTGATCGGCACGCACAAGCTGCTGTCGTCGGACGTGCAGTTCAAGCGTCTCGGCCTCGTGATCATCGACGAGGAACACCGCTTCGGCGTACGCCAGAAGGAAGCGCTGAAGGCGCTGCGCGCGGAAGTCGACGTGCTGACGCTCACCGCGACGCCGATCCCGCGTACGCTCGGGATGGCGCTCGAAGGGCTGCGCGATTTCTCGGTGATCGCGACCGCGCCGCAGAAGCGGCTCGCGATCAAGACCTTCGTGCGCCGCGAGGAAGAAAGCGTGATCCGCGAGGCGATGCTGCGCGAGCTCAAGCGCGGCGGCCAGGTGTACTTCCTGCACAACGAAGTCGAGACGATCGAGAACCGCAAGGCGATGCTCGAGGCGCTCGTGCCCGAGGCGCGCATCGTGATCGCGCACGGCCAGATGCACGAGCGCGAACTCGAACGCGTGATGCGCGATTTCGTCGCGCAGCGCGCGAACGTGCTGCTGTGCACGACCATCATCGAGACCGGCATCGACGTGCCGAGCGCGAACACGATCATCATGCACCGCGCGGACAAATTCGGCCTCGCGCAGCTTCACCAGTTGCGCGGCCGCGTCGGCCGCTCGCACCACCAGGCGTATGCGTACCTGCTGGTGCACGATCCGCAGTCGCTGACCAAGCAGGCGCAGCGCCGGCTGGAAGCGATCCAGCAGATGGAGGAACTGGGCTCGGGCTTCTATCTCGCGATGCACGACCTGGAGATCCGCGGCACCGGCGAAGTGCTCGGCGACAAGCAGTCGGGCGAAATCCACGAGATCGGCTTCCAGCTCTATACGGACATGCTGAACGACGCGGTGAAGGCGCTGAAGAACGGCAAGGAGCCCGACCTCACCGCCCCGCTCGCCGCGACGACCGAAATCAACCTGCATGCGCCCGCCATCCTGCCGGCCGACTACTGCGCGGACGTGCAGGAGCGGTTGTCGCTGTACAAGCGGCTCGCGAACTGCGAGCACGGCGACGCGATCGACGGCATCCAGGAAGAGCTGATCGACCGTTTCGGCAAGCTGCCGCCGCAGGCGCACGCGCTCGTCGAGACGCACCGGCTGCGGATCGCCGCGAAGCCGCTCGGCATCGTGAAGATCGACGCGAGCGAGGTCGCGATCGGGCTGCAGTTCGAGCCCAATCCGCCGATCGATCCGATGCGGATCATCGAGATGGTGCAGAAGCATCGCCACATCAAGCTCGCGGGCCAGGACAAGCTGCGCATCGAGACACGCTCGCCCGACCTCGCGATCCGCGTGTCGACGATCAAGGAAACGCTGCGCGCGCTCGGCCCGAAACAGGGGGCGGCCGTCGCGGCCCGCTGACGCAATCCTGACGGGCGCGACGTTGCTGCACCGCATCGCGCCCGACGAAGGCGGGCAGGCGCGTTTTTGAGTATGATTTCCCATTCATCAGACGGAGTTTTGCCATGTCCACTCTCGACGCGACGGCGCCGTCCGCCGCAACCGAAGGCGATGCATCGCTCGTCAGCCTGCCCTGGGTCAAGCAACTCGTGTCGATGGACACGACGAGCCGCGTGCCGAACCTCGGCCTGATCGAAACGGTACGCGACGCGCTCGCCGCGAAGGGCATCGCGTCGACGATCACGCACGATCCGCGTGAAGGCTGGGCGAACCTGTTTGCCACCGTGCCCGCGCACGACGGTTCGACGAACGGCGGCATCGTGCTGTCGGGCCACACCGACGTCGTGCCGGTCGACGGCCAGCAATGGGACAGCAACCCGTTCGCGCCGGAAATCCGCGACGGCCGCCTGTACGGCCGCGGCACCTGCGACATGAAGGGCTTCATCGGCGCGGCGCTCGCGCTGCTGCCCGAGATGCAGGCGACGAAGCTCGCGAAGCCGATCCATTTCGCGCTGTCCTACGACGAGGAAATCGGCTGCGCGGGCGCGCCGCTGATGATCGCCGATCTCGTGAAGCGCGGCGTGCAGCCGTCCGGCTGCATCGTCGGTGAGCCGACCAGCATGCGGCCGATCATCGCGCACAAGGGCATCAACGCGTACCGCTGCTGCGTGCGCGGCCACGCCGCGCATTCGTCGCTGACGCCGAAGGGGCTCAACGCGATCGAGTATGCGGCACGCCTGATCTGCCACATCCGCGACATTGCCGACCGTTTCCGTGCCGAAGGCCCGTTCGACGAACTGTACGACGTACCGTTCACCACCGCGCAGACGAGCACGATCCAGGGCGGCAACGCGATCAACACGGTGCCGGCCGAGTGCCGCTTCGACTTCGAATTCCGCAACCTGCCGACGCTCGATCCCGAGCAAATCTTCACGCGCATCGAAGCGTATGCACAGGAAACGCTGCTGCCGCAGATGCTGCGCGAACATCCGAACGCCGCGATCGAATTCTCGAAGATCGCCGCGGCGCCCGGCCTCGACGCGACCGAGCAAGCCGCGATCACGCAGCTCGTGCGCGCGCTGACGGCCGACCAGGACAAGCGCAAGGTCGCGTACGGCACCGAGGCCGGCCTGTTCGCCCGCGCGGGCATTCCGAGCGTCGTGTGCGGGCCCGGCAACATCGAGCAGGCGCACAAGCCGAACGAATATGTCGAACTCGCGCAGCTCGCCGGCTGCGAGCAGTTCCTGCGCAAGTTCATTCGCAGCATGTCGGTCGACGCGCACTGACTGCCTCCCGCCACGCCGGCCCGCGTGTGCGGGTCGGCCCACTCCGCCACCCGCCACGTCATGTCGACTGAACAACAGGGCACTGCCCATACGACGATCGACGGCGAGCCGATTCCGACGCTCGACGAAATCGCCGCGCAGCATTTCGCGTTGTCACCCTGGGTCGCGCGCACGCCCGTGTTCGAGCGCGCCGATCTGCCCTCCCTCGAAGGCACGCACGTCAACTTCAAGTTCGAGCTGTTGCAGGCGAGCGGCAGCTTCAAGGCGCGTGGCGCATTCACGCACCTGCTCGCGCTCGACGAAGACCGCAAGAACGCGGGCGTCACCTGCGTATCGGCCGGCAATCATGCGGCAGCCGTCGCGTATGCGGCGATGCGGCTCGGCAGCAGCGCGAAGGTCGTGATGTTCCATACCGCGAGCCCGACGCGTATCGCGCAGTGCAAGCAGTACCGCGCGGAAGTCGTGCTGGCGGGCAGCGCGTCGCAGGCGTTCGATCTCGTGCGGCGCATCGAGGCCGAGGAAGGCCGCTTCTTCATTCATCCATTCAACGGCTATCACACGATCCTCGGCACCGCGACGCTCGGCTACGAATGGGCGACGCAGACGCCGGACCTCGACGCGGTGATCGTGCCGATCGGCGGCGGCGGGCTCGCGGCCGGCATGGCGACCGCGCTGCGGCTCGCGAATCCGCGTGTGCACGTGTACGGCGTCGAGCCGGAAGGCGCCGACGCGATGAGCCGCAGCTTCGCAGCCAATCACACGATCAAGATGAGCGCGATGCAGACGATCGCCGATTCGCTGATGGCGCCGCATACCGAGGAATACAGCTACCAGCTGTGCCGGCGCCACCTCGACCGCATCGTCACCGTCTCCGACGACGCGCTGCGCGCCGCGATGCTGTTCCTGTTCTCGCATCTGAAACTGTCGGTCGAGCCGGCCTGTGCGGCCGCGCTCGCCGCGCTGCTCGGCCCGCTGCGCGAAACGCTGCAGGGCAAGCGCGTCGGCGTGCTGCTGTCGGGCACGAATACCGACCCCGCCACGCTCGGCATGCATCTCGCGCACGCGCAACTGCAGCACTGACTCCGCACCGCGCGTGCGCAGGCCATCCTAGGGTTATCCCCAGATTATGTTGACAGCCCTGTTGATAACCCGCCGGACCCGCACGCAAGTGGTTGAGCGCGCAGCGTTTTGCACGCGCGAAGGTCGATCGTCACGAAATGGGCAGATGCGGCGGCTGGCCGCATGCGCGGCGGCGCTCGCGCTGCTCGCCGGTTGCGCGGCAGCGCCCTCGTCCATCTCGGGCGCGCAACCGGCATCCTGCACGCAACCGGGCGAAAGCCGCATGCTGCAGGCCGACCTGCTGTTCGGGCGCGACATCGCCGGGCGCGGCCCCGTCACCGATGCCGAACGCGCGGCATTCCTCGCCGACACGGTCACGCCGCGCTTTCCCGACGGCCTCACCTACTGGGACACGCACGGCCAGTGGCGCGACCGCTCGACCGGTGGCGTCACGCGCGAAGACAGCTTCGTGATCCGTATCATCGCCGACGATACGCCGGACACGCGCACACGGCTCGCCGCGATCCGGCAAGCGTACGTCCAGCGATTTCATCAGCAATCGGTCGGCATGACCGTCGTGCCGACCTGCGCGTCGTTCTGATTCGACGTCTTCCGCTGCCGGTCGCGCACAAAAGAACGGGCGCCCGAAGGCGCCCGTCGCATGGCTGAAGCACAGCGTACCGCTTACTTGCTCTCGAACATGTCCATGATCTGCTGCTTCTCCTGCGGCGTGACGGGCGGCGGCGCCAGCCCGGCCGCGCCGGCCGAACCGAGGGCGTCGTTCGCGCTGATCGCATTCTCCGCCGGGTTGATGTCGACGTTCGCGACGAAGCCGTTGCCCGGCGTGCGATCGGCGTAGTACAGCTCGCCGTCGATCGTCGTCAGGCCGTCCGGCATCGGCATCTGCTGCTCGGGCACGCCGTTCAACGCGGTACGCATGTAGTTCACCCAGATCGGCAGCGCGAGCTGCGCGCCGAATTCGCGGCTGCCCAGGCTCTTCGGCTGGTCGAAACCCATCCACGCGACCGCGACGAGCGACTGCTGGTAGCCGGCGAACCAGCCGTCCTTCGCATCGTTGGTGGTACCCGTCTTGCCCTGCAGGTCGTTGCGGCCCAGCGCGTTGGTGCCCGCGCCCGTGCCGGCGGTCGCGACCGAATGCAGCAGGCTGTTCATCACGTACGCGTTGCGGCCTTCGATCGTGCGCGGCGCCGTGCCGCCCGCGACCACCGGCTGCGACTTCTGCAGCGGCTGGCCGCGCGCGTCGTCGACTTCGGCGATCAGGTACGGATCGACCTTGTAGCCGCCGTTCGCGAACACCGCATAGCCGGTCGCGAGCTGCAGCGGCGTCACGAGGCCCGCGCCGAGCGCCATCGGCAGGTACGGCGGCGTCTTCGCCGGATCGAAACCGAAGCGCTGCGTCACGTACTGCTGCGCGTACTGCGTGCCGATCGACGCGAGGATCCGGATCGACACCAGGTTCTTCGAACGCTGCAGACCGGTGCGCATCGTCATCGGGCCGTCCGGCTGGTCGTCGTCCTTCGGCTCCCACGCGGTGCCGCCCGGCACGCTCGGCGGGAAGTACAGCGGCGCGTCGTTGATCATCGTCGCCGGCCCGAGCCCCTTGTCGAGCGACGCCGAGTAGATGAACGGCTTGAACGACGAGCCCGGCTGCCGCCACGCCTGCGTCACGTGGTTGAACTTGCTCTTGTTGAAGTCGAAGCCGCCGACGAGCGAGCGGATCGCACCGTCCTGCGGCGCGATCGCGACGAGCGCGCCTTCGACCTGCGGCAGCTGCACCACCTGCCAGCCCGTCTTGCCGTCCTTCAGCACGCGCACGACCGAGCCCGGCTTGATGCGCAGCGTGTTGTTCGCACGGGCGCTCAGCGCGGCCGACACGAAGCGCAGCCCGGCCGGGCCGATCGTCGTGGTCGCCCCGCCGACGAACTGCACCTCGACCGCGTTCGGCGATGCCGACAGCACGACCGCCGATTGCAGGTCGCCGTTGTCCGGGTGATCAGCGAGCGCATCGTCGATCGCCTCGTCGCGTTCGTCGCCGGCCGCGGGCAGGTTGATCGACGCTTCGGGGCCGCGATAGCCGTGACGGCGCTCGTAGTCGAGAATGCCGCGACGCACGGCCTGATACGCGGCTTCCTGGTCGGCCGAGTTGATCGTCGTCGTGACGGTCAGCCCGCGCGTGTAGGTTTCGTCCTTGTACTGCTGGTACATCATCTGCCGCACCATCTCGGCGACGTACTCGCCGTGCACCGCGTACTGGTTGCCCGGCGTGCGCACGTGGATCTCTTCCTTGATCGCCTCGTCGTACTGCGGCTGCGTGATGTAGCCGATGTCGAGCATGCGCTTCAGGATGTATTCCTGACGCACCTTCGCACGCTTCGGATTGACGACCGGGTTGTACGCGGACGGCGCCTTCGGCAGCCCCGCGAGCATCGCCGCTTCCGCGAGCGTGATGTCCTTCAGGTCCTTGCCGAAATACACGCGCGCCGCGGCCGCGAAGCCGTACGAACGCTGGCCGAGATAGATCTGGTTCATGTACAGCTCGAGGATCTGGTCCTTCGTCAGGGCCTTCTCGATCTTGTACGCGAGCAGCATTTCGTAGATCTTGCGCGTGTAGGTCTTCTCGCTCGACAGGAAGAAGTTGCGCGCGACCTGCATCGTGATCGTGCTCGCGCCCTGGCGCGCGCCGCCGTGCATCAGGTCGGCCACGCCCGCGCGCAGGATGCCGAGGAAATCGACGCCGCCGTGCTCGTAGAAGCGGTAGTCCTCGATCGCGAGCACGGCCTTCTTCATCACGTCGGGAATGTCCTGGAAGCGCACGAGGCTGCGGCGCTCCTCGCCGAACTCGCCGATCAGCACGTGATCGGCGGTAAACACGCGCAGCGGCACCTTCGGCTGATAGTTGGTCAGCGCATCGAGCGACGGCAGTTGCGGCGCCATCACGACCAGCGCGTAGCCGACGATCAGCGCGCCGACGACCGCGAGCGTCGCGAACAGGCCGACGAACCACAGCGCGACGCGCGAACCGAACGTGCGGCGACGCCCTCCGCCACCGCCACTGCGCTGCTGCGCGCGGCGGCCGTCGTCGCGATCGTCGTCATCGGGGTAATAGGCTCCGGACGGCGAACGGCGCAGCGTGTAGTGGGGCTCGTTCCTGTCGGAAGAAGAAGGCGGTCGTTTGATAATTGGCATGTCGGAATGGCGGGCGTACGTGGCGCCCTCGGACGCATGCGGAAATGCAAGCGAATGAATCAGAGTGGGTGCATCGAGATGCGGCTGTCACGTCGACAGACCCCGTCGCGCGGCGATCCGTTCCCGCGACGTGACAGCGCATTTTAATGAAATCGACCGGGCGCCTTCGCGATTTTTTGTAAAAATTCCCGCAATGCCGTGATTTGCGGAACGTATTGTCGGCATCCTCGGCCTATGATGGACACGCGATACGGCACGCACGGGCGAATTTCTTTCAGTCGCGAAAGGTTTGGCGTCCTGATGCGCGAGCCGCTTGAACTCGCGCGTTTAAGCCGTATTTAAGTGAACCGGTGGTGTAATATCCGCCGGCTCACGCGGGCCGGAACCGGCTCGCGACGGGCATTGCCGCGGTCACGCGGCGCCTTTCAACCACGGAGGATTTCATGTCGCTTTTCGACTCTATTTCGCGCACGATCAAAGGCCTGCTGAACGATGCGGCCGATTCGGTACAGGATCCGTCGCGCGACGCACGGCAGATCGTGCGGGAGCTCGACGACAGCATCGGCCGTGCCGAGAATTCGCTGATCGAAATCGAGGCACAGGTCGCGACCCAGCGCAGCAAGCGCGATGCGGCCGACGACAAGGTCAGGAAGTACGAGGACGGCGCGAAGCGCGCGCTGCAGGGCGGCGACGAAGCGCTCGCCCGCGAGGCGCTCGCGGCCCAGTCGAACGCGGAAGCCGAGCGCGACGCGCTCGCGGCCGAGCTGACGACGCTCGAGCCGTCGGTCGAGAAGCTGAAGGGGCAGATCGCCGACATGCGCCAGCGCCGCAACGATCTGAATGCGCGCTCGAACATCCTGCAGGCGAAGCAGGAAATCGCGCAGGCGAAGGACGTCGCAGCCAGCGCGCTGGGCGGGATCGGCGGCAAGAACCTGTCCGAGGATTTCCAGAAGCTCGAGGACAAGGTCGCGCTGCAGAACGCGCGCTCGGACGCACGCCTCAATTCGGCCGACACGTCGAGCGGCAAGGCGCTCGACGACAAGCTCGCCGCACTGAACAAGGGCCCGTCGGTGGAAGATCGCCTCGCCGCGCTGAAGAAGCAGCTCGATACGCCCGCGCAGTAAGCCGCCGCGGGCCACCGCGCCGCGCCCCGGCCCGGGCGCGCGGCGCGAACCGATCGTCAGGAGACGGGCGCGTGCGCCCGGTTCGACCATGAAGAAATCTCTCGCCGCACTCGGCCTCTCGCTGATGTTGCTGTCGTCCGCCGCGTTTGCGGTCCCGTCGCTGCAGCAGGTCGAGCAATCGATCGCGCAGCGTAACTGGCAGCAAGCCGACACGCAGCTGTCGCAAGTCATCGACGCCCATCCGAACAACGCGCACGCGCGCTACCTGTATGCGCAGGTGCTGGACCGCGAAGGCCGCGCGTCCGACGCGCTCGCGCAACTGCAGCGCGCCAAATCGCTCGATCCGCAACTGAAGTTCACCGACGCGTCGCGCTTCGCGCAAACGGAGTCGCGCATTCGCGCCGACGCCGCGCGCGTGAGCGGCAACCCGCCGTCGGCCACGCAGGCCGGCACGCTGCAGCCGGGGCTCGCCCCGGCCGTCGCACCGGCCGAGAAGCACGGCCCGTCGACCGGCATGTGGATCGGCCTCGGGCTGATCGTCGCCGTGATCGCGCTGGTGCTGCGCTGGACGCTGCGGCGCGCGCGCACGGCCGACAACGGCCGCGCCGACGACGAACGCCGCACGCAGCTCAAGCGTGCGACCGACGTGCTGAACGACATCCGGCCGCTCAAGCTCGATGCGAAGCTGTCGACGGCGCCCGGCGCCGCGGCGCTGACCGGTGAACTCGAGGCAATCGAGAACGACGCGCGCACGCTCGTCGAGACGCTGTCGAACGGCAAGAATCCGGTGCCGCCGTATCGCGTCGACGAGCTCGAACAGCGCCACGCGAGCGTGAAGGCGCGCGTCGAAGGCCGCCCCGACCCTGCCGCGCAGCCCGCGGCGCCGGCGAACGGCAGCGGCTCCGTGTACGCGCAGGAAGCCGATCGCATGACGGGCGCGCAAGGCCAGCCGTATCAGCAACAGCCCTACCCGCCGCAACAGCCCTATCCGCAACAGCAGCCGCCCGTCGTGATCCAGCAAGGCGGCGGTTTCGGCGGCGGCATGGGCGGGCTCCTGACCGGCGTGCTGCTCGGCGAAGCGATGTCGGGCGGCCGCGAACGCGTAGTCGAACGCGACGTGATCGTCGACGGCGACCACCGCAGGCAGGAAGCCGACCCGGGCTTCGACCTCGGCCGCGGCGACGATTCGAACTGGAGCGACGGCAGCGGCGGCGGCGGGATGGATCTCGGCAGCAACGACGACGGCTGGACCGACGACAACACCTGAGCCCCCGCACACCGGACGTCGACGTGCGCGTCGACGCCCGGCCTCCCCCGCCACGCCCGCCTGCACGACCGGCCGCGCCCGACGCGCGGATTTGTCAATCATTTCAAGATGGACTACCGGCAATGGGGCACGTTCGCTATCATGCGGCCATCGGCGTGCCACCGACCTCATTCGACGCAAAGCAATCCTGCGCGTCGCGGCACGCCTCCCTCGCCCCAACCAGGAGAAAGCCGCTCATGAGCATCATCAAGGAATTCAAGGAGTTCGCCGTCAAGGGCAACGTGATGGATCTCGCCGTCGGCGTGATCATCGGCGGCGCGTTCTCGAAGATCGTCGACTCGGTCGTGAAGGACCTCATCATGCCGGTCATCGGTGTGCTGACCGGCGGTCTGGATTTCTCGAACAAGTTCGTTCTGCTCGGCACCATCCCCCCGTCGTTCAAGGGTAATCCCGATTCGTTCAAGGACCTGCAGGCCGCGGGCGTCGCCGCATTCGGCTACGGCTCGTTCATCACGGTGGCGATCAATTTCGTGATCCTTGCGTTCATCATTTTCCTGATGGTGAAATTCATCAACAAGCTGCGCAAGCCGGAAGAAGCCGCGCCGGCCGCGACGCCGGAAGACGTCGTGCTGCTGCGCGAGATCCGCGATTCGCTCAAGCAGCGCTGAGCGCCTCACGCGCCGCCCGCCAGGCCCGCCCCGTGCGGGCCTTTTTATTGCGCGCGCGATGCACCGCCGCATGCGGCGTATCTCACTTTTTTGTGACGCGCGAATGCACGCGCGGGAAAAGCAGGTCTATGATGGAGACTAAACGACAGTACGGGCGCCAAGACGCTGGCTGTGTCGATCATGGCGAGCAGGTCGACGGGAGACATTGATCGTCGTACTGCACGAATGCAGCATTTTCGTGTGCTATAAAGGATCGACATGCGGCGTACATAGCCGGGAGTGGGTCGCATGAAAGTGCCGCATTTCTTGCAATTGTTTTTGAGGCGAGTGTTTATGTCCTTCCCGAAAAAACGTCGGCGTGCGCCGCAGGATGGCCAGGAGTCGTTCCTCGCGGTCTTGCGCCACTCGAAGCCGTTTGCCCAGCTCGACACCAAGATTGCCCGCGCCCGCGCGCAGGACGAACCCGTCCTCTATGCGCACGTGCTGCCCGGCCTCGACGTGCTCCTGTGCAGCGTGCGCGGCGCGCAGCCGCCGTATCCGGCCATCGCCGAGCTGCGCAAGCGCTGCATCGAATCGATCGCCAACGCGCTCGAGCAGCCGCTCGACGGCCTCGAGAACGGCGGATACTGGTACGAAGCGAACGGCTTCGGCTTCCTCGTCTTCGCCAGCCGTGCGCGTGCGCGCATCCTGCCCGAGTTTGGTGCAGGCACGAAGGCGAGCCTGCGCGGTGGCCTCGGCCGCCAGAACGCGGGCGACACGACACCCCGCTCGCTCGGCTGATCCGTCAGTCATTCGATGGGCCACCTCCGCGCGGCCCATCTGCCATTCACATGCCCCGCTTGCCCGTCACGACACCTGCTGACGGCCGTTGTTCGGCCGCACGATGTCGATGAACGCGGCGAAATCGGCGCCGGCGAGCCCCTGCGCGGCGCTCAGCCTCAGCACCTGCTGCACGGTGGCCGACACGGGCATCACCGCGCCCGTGTCGCGCGCGGCGTCGGCAATGGCATCGACATCCTTCTGAAATGTACTCAGCGCGCCGATCGGTGGATGGCCGCCCGACGTCATGCGCGGCACGAACGTCTGCAGCAGCACCGAATCGGCCCAGCCGCCGGCCAGCGCCTCGGCCAGGCGCGCGGCGTCGATGCCGCTCGCCTGCGCCAGCCCGACCGCCTCGGCGATCGCGGTGACCGTCGCGGTGACGATCGCCTGGTTGCACAGCTTCGCCGTCTGGCCCGCGCCCGCGTCGCCCATGTGCGTGATGCGCGACGCGTACGTGTCGATCAGCGGGCGCACCGCGTCGAGATCGGCCGCGCGGCCGCCGGCCATCACCGCAAGCGTGCCGGCCTGCGCGCCCGGCACGCCGCCGGACACCGGCGCATCGACCCAGCCGACGCCGAGTGCGGCCGCGCGCGCCGCATAGTCGCGCGTGGCGGCGGGCGGGATGCTCGAATGATCGACGATATGCTGCAGGCGGCGCGTGCTCGCGTCCCTGGAAAGCAGCCCGTGCTCGCCGAACACGACGTCGCCGACCGCACGACCGTCGAGCACGCACACGAACACCGTTTCGACGCGCTCGGCCAGCTCGCGCGGCGTGCCGACCACCTGCGCGCCGTCCTTTACCAGCGCCTCGGCCTTGTCGCGTGAGCGATTCCATACGCTGACGCGATGCCCGGCCGCCAGCAAATGCCGAATCATCGGCGCGCCCATCAATCCCGGTCCGCAAAATCCGACTTCCACGATGTTCCTCGTCTCCGATATGGGTTGCACTTGCCGCCCATCATACCTATCACTCAAGAAGCCGCGCACGCACGGCGCCGTAGCGGGACCGCGGCTTGCACCGGCAAGACAGACCGATATCCCAGGGAGGCATCATGAGCGACCACGTGTACAAGTTGATCGAACTGACCGGTTCGTCGCAGCAATCGAGCGACGACGCGATTCGCAACGCGATCTCGAAAGCCGGCAAGACGCTGCACAACCTGCACTGGTTCCAGGTGACCGAAACGCGCGGCCACATCGAAGGCGATCAGGTCGTGCACTGGCAGGTCACGCTGAAGGTCGGCATGCGCATCGACGACTGACGCGCTCGCCGCCTCACCCGCCGCGCCGCGATCCGGATGCGCGCCCTGCGTGTCCGCGCGGCGCCGCGCGTCCCGTATTCCATCCCGTTCAGGCCCCGTGTCGCAGCCCCGCCGGCGCGTGCCTGCGGGTATCCATCTCTTGACGCTGATTTTCGTTCATATTAAAAACGATATACCCACCCCACCCCTCGATCAGCCCAGCCATATAAACCGGAGATAACATGAGTCAGCAACGCGAGGCGATCGACACGTACCTCTTGCGCGTCTTGCACACCTTGTTGATGGAGCGCAGCGTCACGCGCGCGGCCGTCAAACTGAACCAGTCGCAACCGGCGATCAGTGCCGCGCTGCGGCGCCTGCGTGACATCACCGGCGATCCGCTGCTGGTGCGCGGCAAATCCGGCATGGTGCCGACCGAATACGGGCTGCGCCTGCTCGAGCCCGTGCAGAACGCGCTGCGCGAAATCGAGCGCATCAAGTTCCAGCAGCACAACTTCGACCCGGCCACGTCGATCCGCTGCTACCGGATCGGCTGCCCCGACTACCTGAACGTGCTGTTCGTGCCGACCGTCGTCGAACGCTTTCGCCTGGCCGCGCCGAACGCAACGCTCGAGTTCCACTCGCTCGGCCCCGCATTCGACTACGAGCTCGCGCTGGAAGACGGCAAGCTCGACATCGTCGTCGGCAACTGGCCCGAGCCGCCGGAGCAACTGCACCTGTCGAACCTGTTCGTCGATGAAATCGTCTGCCTGATGAGCAACACGCACCCGTTCGCGAAACGCGGCGGGCTCACGCTCGACCAGTACCTGAACGCGCCGCATCTCGCGCCGACGCCGTACTCGGTCGGCCAGCGCGGCGCGATCGACGTGCATCTCGCGCGCGAACGGCTCAAGCGCCACGTGGTCGTCACGCTGCCGTACTTCAACCTTGCACCGTACGTGCTCGTGAAGTCGGACCTGATCTTCACGACCACGCGGCTGTTCGCCGATCACTATGCGAAGTTCCTGCCGCTGTCCGTCGTGCCGGCGCCGCTCGATTTCCCGCCGATGCAGTACTACCAGCTGTGGCACGAACGCTGCCATTACTCCGACGAAGTGCGCTGGCTGCGCAGCCTCGTCGCCGAAGCCACCCGCACGCTGATCGAGGCGTAGTCGCATACGGCGCACCACGCGTGCGCCGGTCGCGCCGTTACGCGCGACCACGGCGCGTTGCGCGACGGGTGGTGGCCACAATGGCCGCGCCCCGCTGCACAACGTGCTGCGCGACCTCCCCGCCGACGCGTCAGCGCGACGCTTCCACGAGCGCGTGCGCCAGCGCGTTGTGACGCTCGATCACCGGCGGCAGATCGAGCGTCGCGAGCCGCCCTTCCCGCACCACCACCTTCCCGTTCACCACCGTGTACGCCGTCTGCGACGGCGCGCAGAACACGAGCGCCGCGACCGGATCGTGCAGCGCGCCCGCGAACAGCGGCTGACGCAGGTCGAACGCGGCGAAATCCGCGGCCATGCCGGGCTTCAGCGCGCCGATGTCGTCGCGGTTCAGCACCTTCGCGCCGCCGAGCGTCGCGATCTCGAGCGCTTCGCGCGCGGTCATCGCGTCGGGCCCGAAGCCGACCCGCTGCAGCAGCAGCGCCTGGCGTACCTCGGCCACCATCTGCGCGCCGTCGTTCGACGCAGAACCGTCGACACCGAGGCCGACCGGCACGCCCGCGAGCCGCATCTTCTTCACCGGCGCGATACCGGACGCCAAGCGCATGTTCGAGCACGGGCAATGCGCGACGCCCGTGCCGGTGCGTGCAAAGAGACCGATGCCCGCATCGTCGAGCTGCACGCAGTGCGCGTGCCACACGTCGTGGCCGACCCAGCCGAGATCTTCCGCATATTCGGCGGGCGTCATCCCGAACTTCTCTCGGCTGTACGCAATGTCGTTGACGTTCTCCGCGAGGTGCGTATGCAGCGACACGCCGTATTCGCGCGCGAGCACGGCCGCGTCGCGCATCAGCTCGCGGCTCACCGAGAATGGCGAGCACGGCGCGACCACCACGCGCAGCATCGCGTAGCGGCCTTCGTCGTGATAGGTCTCGATCAGGCGCTGCGTGTCGCGCAGGATGTCGGGTTCGCGCTCGACGACCGAATCGGGCGGCAGCCCGCCGTCGCGCTGGCCGACGCTCATCGCGCCGCGGCTCGCGTGAAAGCGCATGCCGATCCGCTGCGCCGCGCCGATGCTGTCGTCGAGCCGGCTGCCGTTCGGGTAGATGTACAGATGATCGCTCGACGTCGTGCAGCCCGACTGCAGCAGCTCGGCCATCGCGGTAAGCGTCGACACCTCGATCATCTCGGGGCTCAGGTGCGCCCAGATCCGGTAGAGGTTCGTGAGCCAGCCGAACAGCTCGGCGTTCTGCGCGGCCGGCACCGCGCGCGTGAGGCTCTGGTACATGTGGTGGTGCGTGTTCACGAGCCCCGGGATCACGAGGTGGCCGCGCAGGTCGAGCACTTCGTCGGCCGTGTCGGGCAGTTCGGCGCTCGGGCCGACCGCGACGATTCGGTTGTTTTCGATGTAGAGCCCCGCGTCGCGCAGCTCGCGGCGCGTGTCGTCCATGGTCACGAGCACGTCGGCGTGCTTGACCAGCAGGGTTTTCGGGCGGGATGAGGAAGGGTTCGGCGCGCGTGCGCCAGCGTGCTGCTCGAGATTCATGCGTTCTCCGCGTCGGTCTGCCTTCAGGGGTTGTCCTGGAAGCGGTCACACAGCCGTTCGAACGCTGAATCGCGGCACGCCCCGGTGCCTGCGTCCGTTCGAACGCCCTGGCCCGGTTACCCGGCGTGCTCGCCGTCTTCGGGGTACGCGCCGGCCAACGGCCGACGCGCACGGCGGGAGGATCGCCCAAGCGCGTGCCGCGCACAATACGCGATCCGGAATACCGCCCTTCAGGGATTCGGTATGGTACGCCGCCCGCCGCCCCACCGGGCGCTCGCAACCGGCGCGCGAAGCCCTGTCCGGCGGGCCGTCGACAGCCGCTCATGCGCGGCGCATTATCTTCGATATCGCGCCCGTATTTGCGTGGGGAACCTTTTTACAATGCCTGCACGGCGCTCGCTTCACTCTCGCCGACGGGTATGTAGCCACGTGACGTGGAGCCTCGATCCGCCGCACAGTCATGGATCGAGTCGCCGCCGAACCTCGCATTCACACAAGGAACAACGAATGGGAAAGCTCACTACCCACGTACTCGATACGGCACACGGTCGCCCCGGCGCCGCCATCAAGGTGGACCTCTACGCGCTGGACGGCGAATCGCGCCGCGCGATCAAGACCGTGCTGACCAATAGCGACGGCCGCTGCGACGAACCCCTGCTCGAAGGCGCGGCGCTCGCCGCCGGCGAATACGAACTCGTATTCCACGCCGGCGACTACTTCGCGTCGCTCGGCGTGAAGGTGCCCGAACCCCGCTTCGTCGATCGCGTCGTGCTCCGCTTCGGCATCGCCGACACCGGCTCGCACTACCACGTGCCGCTGCTCGTGTCGCCGTGGTCGTACAGCACCTATCGCGGCAGCTGACAATCGAAGCAGCGCCTGCATCAAGACAAACGATCTGAGTCTGGAGGAGTTTCATGGAAGGCTTCATCACCGACTGGCTGAACCTCGCGCTGCGATGGCTGCACGTCATCGTCGCCATTGCGTGGATCGGCGAGTCGTTCTATTTCGTCGCGCTCGACAACAGCCTGAAACCGCCGACCGACCCGAACCAGCGCAAGCGCGGGGTGTTCGGCGAGCTGTGGCACGTCCACGGCGGCGGTTTCTACAACATGCAGAAGTACACGGTCGCCCCGCCGGAAATGCCCGATGACCTGCACTGGTCGAAGTGGCCGTCGTACACGACGTGGCTGTCGGGCTTCACGCTGTTCTTCGTGCTGTACCTGCTCGCCCCGAACACGTACCTGATCGACAAGAACGTGCTCGACATGGGCCCGGTCGTCGCCGTCGCGTCCGCGCTCGGCTTCCTCGCGGCCGGCTGGATCGTCTACGACTCGCTGTGCCGCATCCTCGGCACCAACGATCGCGTGCTCGGCATCTGCGTCGGCCTCTACGTCGTCGTCGCGGCATACCTCGCGTGCCACATCTTCTCGGGCCGTGCCGCCTACCTGATCGTCGGCGCGATGCTCGCGACGATCATGTCGGCGAACGTGTTCTTCGTGATCATCCCGGGCCAGCGCAAGATGGTCGACAAGATGCTCAAGGGCGAGGAACCGAACCCGATCTACGGCAAGCGCGGCAAGCAGCGCTCGGTGCACAACACGTACTTCACGCTGCCGGTCGTGTTCGCGATGCTGTCGAACCACTATGCGATGACGTACACGAACAAGTTCAACTGGGTCGTGCTCGTGCTGATCATGCTGGCCGGCGCGCTGATTCGCCAGTTCTTCGTGATGCGTCACCGCGGCAAGCAGCTGTGGTACCTGCCGATCGGCGGCGTCGCGCTGCTGTCGGGCGCGCTGGTGTGGACGATGCCGAAGCCGGTCGCCCCGGAAGCGCAAGCGGCCAACGCACCGAAGATCGTGATCAACGACATCATGCCGATCCTGCAGCAGCGCTGCGTCGAGTGCCACTCGGCCAAGCCGACGCTGATGGGCAGCGCGCCCGCGGGCGTGATGTTCGACACGCCGGACGAAGTGTCGAAGAACGCGCAGCGCATCTACGACCAGGCCGTGCGCCTGAAGGCGATGCCGATCGGCAACGTCACGCACATGACCGACGACGAGCGGACGAAACTCGCCGCCTGGTTCGAGGGCGGCGCGGTCAAGTAAGCCGCCCGCCGCGCGCCGGAAGTCATTCGCCGGCGTCATCCTCTCCGTTCGCGGGCCCGGTGACGGGCCCGTTTTTTTGCCTGCGCGGCATGCCCTTCGCGCGCTACCTGCGCATCGCGTCGCGCTGCAGTGCGACGAGTGCATCGCGTGCGCGCGGGCCGTCGTCGAACGGCACGAAAATGTGATCGTGGTACGCGGCGGCCATCACGTTGCAGCTGATGCCGGCCGCGCCGAGCGCCCGCGCGAATGCAGCCGTGAGGCCGACGGCCGCGAGATCGGAATGCACGGTCAGCGTGATCCAGGCGGCGCGAAACAGCACCGGCCAGCCGCGACGCGCGGCCGTGTCTTCATCGACCACGACCGTCAGCCCTTCCGCTTCGCGGAACGTCGCAATCACTTCGGATACCGATACGTCGGCGTCGTGCGGCAGCGAGATGAAGGCGAACGCGCCTGGATGCAGTTCGGGCCGCATCGTGCGCAGCAGGACCGCGAGGTCGTTTTCAGGCGGGCTCATCGGAGGATCGCGCCCGGAACCGGACGTCGTGTGGTGGCGATGCGGACACGATAGCACGCGCGACAGCGGCGAACTGGTGCCGCTGTTCGAGCCGTGGCAACTCGAACCGATGCCGATGTATGCCGCGTTCCCGCCGAACCGGCATGTCAGCGCGACGCTGCGTGTGTTCGTCGACCGGGTCGCCGGGCTGATGGCGCAGCATGCGCCGGTTGCGAACCGGCGGCGCGGCGGCCAGGGGTCGCGCGATATGCGCAAGGCAGCGCCACCCTGATTCGCAGGAAAGCGACGCACATAAAAAAACCCGCGCAGGTTGCGCGGGTTTCGACAGGCGGACGACCAGATCAGCCTGACTCAGGCCGTCACCGCATCCAGTGCATCCTCGGTGAGCCACAGCGACTCCTGCAGATCCTGCTCGTTCAGGTTCAGCCCGTCGCCGCCGCGATCGACGACGATGAAGTCGCTGACACCGCCCAACGCGATCAGCGGGTGATGCCACACGCCCTTCGCATAGTTCACGCCCTGCCAGCCGCTCGTCACGAACGCGCGGATCTTCGCCGGATCGAGATCGCCCGCGGGCGCGACGACGACGAGATACGGCTGGTCGTTCAGCGGCACGAACGCCTGACTGCCGAGCGGGTGCCGCTCCAGCATCTTCACTTCGAACGGCAGCGTGCGCGGCTGGCCGCGGAACAGGTTGACGAGCGTGCGGCCGCCTTCATCGGTCACGTCCACTTTCGCGAGATCGTGAAAGCGGATCGTCGTGCCGAGGTTGATCGGGATCTGCTTCGCCCCTTCCGTTTCGATCACGTCGCCGAACGGCGCGAAGGCTTCCTTGGTCAGCGGTTCGATGGCAAGCGTCTTCATTTGTCGAGCGTCCCCCACAAGCGCAGGCGCGACACGCCGCCGTCCGGAATGATGTTCAGTCGCACGTGCGTGACGGGGCCGAGCGACGCGATGTCGTGTTCGAAGTAGTGCTGCTTGTCCATCTGGAGCTTCTGTTCGCCGAGCAGCACCGGCCAGAACATCGACTGCGTGATCAGCGAGCTGTCGGTGCCGCCCGACACATAGGCGGCCTGGATCGAGCAGCGATCCGGGTAGTTGCCCTTGAAGAACGCGGTATCGACTTCGATCTTGCGGATCACGCCCGGCTGCGCGAGCGCGATGATCGCCCAGTCGTTGCCCGGTTCGCGGCGGCGGCGGGTTTCCCAGCCGTCGCCCATGTTCACGCCGCGGCCCGGCAGCAGCAGGTTGGACGCGACGCCGAAGTGCTGGTTGTTCGCGGCCACGACGTAACCGCCGTTTTCCATCGCCGCGAGGTCGAACTGCTCGGTCGCGCTCGCGCCGGCCCAGTCGAGCTGCGGCTGGCCGTACACACGCAGGCGCGCGATGCCGCCGTCCGGGTAGATGTTCACGCGCAGATGCGTAAACGCCCGTGCGTCGCTCGCTTCGACGTAGTGATGGCTGTTGCCCTGCAGCGTCGTCGACGGCACGATCTCGACCCACTCGGTCGCCTGCGTCGGTGCGCCGTCGGCCACGAACGCGGCCTCGATCGACGCGGCCGGCGGGAAGTTGCCGGTGAAGTGGCTCGTGTCGATGTCGAAGCCCTTGATCACGCCCGGGCGCGCGAGCTTGACGATGCACCAGTCGTAGCCGGTCGTGCGCTTGCGGCGCGTTTCCCAGCCGTCCATCCACTTGCCGTGATCGTCGTACTTGCCGGGGATGAAGACGGCCGGCTCGGGGTTCAGCATCCGGTCCTTCGGCGCGAAGAAATCGTCGCTGGCCTCGAGCGCCTGCGCACCGAGACGCGGGTCGGCAAGATTCACGTAGCGCCGCGTGAAATCGGGTGCGTTCGGATCGAGAAGCGGAACAGCCATGATGTTTCCTTGTTTCAGTGAGGCGGCCGGGCCGCCGCGACGCAGCGGACCGGATTGCGATATCGGGCGGCGGTGTCAGGCGTCGATCAGGTCGTCGAGGCGAAAGCGCGCGATCCGGTAGATCTGGTCGAGGCTCGCACGCAGCTCCTCGGCGCGCGAATGATTCACGCGCGACTCGAAGTTCGCGATGATGCCGTGGCGGTCATAGCCGCGCACCGCGAGGATGAACGGGAAGCCGAATTTCTCGCGATACGTGCGGTTCAGCGTCAGCAGCTTGTCGAATTCTTCCTGCGTGCACTGGTCGAGGCCCGCGCCGCTTTGCTCGCGGGTCGACTCGGCCGTCAGCTCGCCGCGCACGGCGGCCTTGCCGGCCAGTTCCGGGTGAGCGTTGATCAGTGCGAGCTGGCGCGCTTCGCCGCCGGTTTCCACCGCATTCGACATCGTCTGGTGCAGCGCGTCGATGCTCGCGAACGGCCGTTGGCCCGCGGCGACCTCGGCCACCCACGGCGAATGTTCGAAGATCCCGGACAGCGCCGCGACGAATGCGCTCGGCGCCATCGTGTTCAGTTGTTCCAACGTGTAGCGCATCGCCTTCATGCTTTCCCTTCGTTTCGATGATTGGGCTGATACGGATGATGTTCACGCCAGTGACGCGCGATATCGACACGGCGCGTCACCCATACGCGATCGTGCTTCTCGATGTGATCGAGGAACCGCTGCAGCCCGCGGAACCGGCCCGGCCGGCCGAGCAGCCGGCAGTGCATGCCGATCGACAGCATCTTCGGCGCCTCGTCGCCCTCCGCGTACAGCACGTCGAACGCATCGCGCAGGTAGTCGAAGAAGTGATCGCCGGTATTGAAACCCTGCGGCGTCGCGAAACGCATGTCGTTCGTGTCGAGCGTATACGGCACGATCAGTTGCGGCGACGTGCGGCCGCCCGACACTTCGACGTCCATCCAGAACGGCAGGTCGTCGCCGTAGTTGTCGGAGTCGTACAGGAAGCCGCCGTATTCGGCGACCAGGCGGTGCGTGTTGGGGCTGTCGCGGCCGGTATACCAGCCGAGCGGGCGCTCGCCCGTCACGCGCTCGATCGCTTCCATCCCGAGGCGCATGTGCTCGGCTTCGAGTTCCGGCGTCATGCTCTGGTAGTGAATCCAGCGCCAGCCGTGGCACGCGATCTCGTGGCCGAGTTCGACGAACGCACGCGCGAGCTCCGGATGCCGCTCGATCGCCATGCCGACGCCGAACACCGTCAGCGGCAGCCCGCGCTTCTCGAATTCGCGCAGGATGCGCCACACGCCGGCCCGCGACCCGTATTCGTAGATCGACTCCATGCTCATGTGGCGGTCCGGATACGCGGCCGCGCCGACGATTTCGGACAGGAACTGCTCGGAGCCCGGATCGCCGTGCAGCACGCAGTTCTCGCCGCCCTCCTCGTAATTCAGCACGAATTGCACGGCGACGCGGGCGCGCCCCGGCCAGTTCGCGTGCACGGGATGGCGGCCGTAGCCGATCAGGTCGCGGGGATAGTTGGGATCGAGTGGCATGGTTCGAAGTGCGGCGAAAGCAGGCTAAATAAGCGGGCTGAATGAGCGCGCTGAACGAGCGGGCGCGAATAATGGGTTCGCATCGACTGCGCGGTGCCGGAGGCGGCCGCACCAGCCGATGCGATGACGGCCCAGTGTAGCGAAAACGTTCATACGCGCCCATACAGCGGCGCAGATAGTGCATGTCAGACGGTGTGTATGTGCGGTTGCGGCAAATTCGGCGGAGGTTCCGCCGCCTCCCCGTCCGGCGGGCTGAAGCGGGCGAACGCGCCGTCGTAGCGCTTCGGCAGCGGCCGCGCGTAGTCGCCGCGCTTCGCGGTCGCGAGGCGCAGCGCGACGAGCGCCTCGGCCCATTTGACAGCCGCCGTGACGCCCTCGACCACCGGCGCGCCGATCTGCTGCTCGATCTCGTGCGCGAATTCGGCCATCCCCGCGCAGCCGAGCACGATCGCGTCGGCGCCGTCCTCGTCGAGCGCGCGCCGGCATTCGTCGACGATGATCCGGCGCGCGGCCGAGCCGGGCCGGTCGAGTTCGAGCACCGCGACGTCGGTCGCGCGCACGTTGCGGCAGAACCGCTTCATCCCGTAGCGCTCCGCGAGGTGCCACGCCATCCCGCAGGTGCGCGCGAGCGTCGTGACGACCGAGAAGCCCGGCGCGAGCACGCTCGCCGCATGCATCGCGGCCTCGGCGATGCCGATCACCGGCCCGCGCGCGAGCTCGCGCGCCGCATACAGGCCCGGATCGCCGAAACACGCGATCACGTACGCGTCGCAGCCGTCGCGCTCGCCCTGCGCGATCTCGGCGAGCAGCCCCGGCGTCGCGAGCGCCTCGTCGTAATACCCTTCGATCGACGGCGGCCCCATCGGCGGGCTCACGGCCACGATCTCCGTGCCGGCGGCCGCGATCTCCCTCGCGCAGCGGCCCATCGCGTCGGTCATCCGCTGCGTCGTATTCGGATTGATCAGTCGGATCTTCATCGCATGCTCCTTACGCCTTCGCGCTCGCGAGCAGCCGGTAGAACACGAAGCCGAGCCCCGCGCCGATGAACCACGAGAAATTCGCGAGGGCCTGCCAGCCCGGCACCATCACGCAGACCACCGCGATCACCGCGGCCGGCAGCAGCGCCGCGAGCGCGCGGCGGTTCACGCCGCCCGTGTACCAGTAGGCGCCGCTTTCCGACATCGTGTACAGGTCGTCGCGCACGAGGCGGCCGCGCTTGACGAGGTAGAAGTCGGCGATCAGCACGCCGTACAGCGGGCCGATGAACGCGCCGAGCACGTCGAGCGTGTAGTGGATCACGGCCGGGTTGTTGAACAGGTTCCACGGCGTGATGAAGATCGACGCGACGGCCGCGAGCATCCCGCCGGCGCGCCAGCTGATCAGGCGCGGCGCGACGTTCGAGAAATCGAACGCGGGCGACACGAAGTTCGCGACGATGTTGATGCCGATCGTCGCGATCGTGAACGTCAGCGCGCCGAGGATCACCGCGGTCGGATGGTCGATGCGGCCGACCGTCGCGACCGGGTCGGTGATCAGTTCGCCGAACACCGGCAGCGTCGCGGCGGTGGTGATCACCGTGACGAGCGAGAACGCGAGAAAGTTGACTGGCAGCCCCCAGAAATTGCCGCGCTTCACGTCGCCGAACGAGCGGCAGTAGCGCGAGAAATCGCCGAAGTTCAGCATCGGCCCGGAGAAGTACGACACGACGAGCGACACCGCGGTGATCATCACCGGGATCACCTCCGCGCCGTGATACTTGACGCCGCCGAGGTTGATGCCGATGTTGCGCCAGCCAGCCCGCCACACCATGTAACCGGCCAGGATGAACATCACGACATAGACGGCCGGGCCCGCGAAGTCGATGAACTTCTTGATCGTCTCCATGCCGTTCCAGAACACGAACGCCTGGAGCACCCACAGCAGCATGAAGCCGGCCCAGCCGACCGCCGACAGCCCGAGGAAGCCGTAGCGATGGACGTCCGCATACGGCAGCCATTGCGGGAAGAATTTCAGCACGACGATCACGAGCGCGCTCGACGCGAGATAAGTCTGGATGCCGTACCACGCGATCGCGATCAGCCCGCGGATCACGGCCGGCACGTTCGCGCCGAGCACGCCGAAGGTCGCGCGGCACGCGACCGGGTACGGCACGCCGATCTGCTGGCTCGGCCGCGCGATCAGGTTGCACAGCGCGTTCACGAGGCCGATCCCGACGATCAGCGCGATCAGCACTTGCCAGCTCGTCAGCCCGAGCGCAAACAGACTGCCCGCGAACACGTAGCCGCCGACGCTGTGCACGTCCGACATCCAGAACGCGAAGATGTTGTACGAACCCCATGTCTGATTTTTAAGGGGTGCCAAATCTTCGTTGTACAGACGTTCGCTGTAACCATCCGGCAGTGCCGGACCGCCGCCCTCGCCACTTTCTTCCGCCGGATAGGCGCTGTCGTGCGCCACACTGAACTGAGCCATGACTTCTCCTTGACGCGGCCGCCAGGCCGCTCCACCGTCATCGATATCGCTCCGGATCATCGCCCGGAGTCGGACCAGCGGCCCGCGGCAAACACCGCAGGCCTGCATTGCGCTCGTCGTGTGGCGCGCGGCCGGGTTCGCGTCGCCGCTCAGGCGCCGCCGAACACTTCGCGCAAATCGACCTGCCCTTGCGCGGGCCGGTCCAGCATCTTCAGTTCGACATGCTGCAGGTGGCGCGCCATCAGCGTCACCGCCTGCTTCGGATCGCCCGCCTCCAGCGCGGCGAGGATCTCGTCGTGGTCGTCGCACGAGCACGGGCTGCGCCCGTGCGATTCGTACAGCGCCGACATCAGCGTCGAGCGTGCGACGAGCCCTTCGAGGCACTCGCTGAGCGTCGCATTGCCCATCAGCGTCGCGAGCGCCGTGTGGAATTCGCCCGACAGCCGGATCCATGCCGCGAAGTCGTGCCGCTCGAACGCCTTGCGCTCCTTGTCGATCAGCGCGGCGACGCCCTTCAGCCGCCTGGCGCCGGGGCCGGTCGCGAGCCGTTCGACCACGGCGAGCTCGATGATCCGGCGCATCTCGAACACCTCGTGCACGTCCTGCAGCGTCGGGCTCGCGACGAACGCACCGCGGTTCGGCTCGAGGTCGACCAGCTTGTCGGTCGCGAGCTGCGCGAGCGCCTGGCGGATCGTCCCGCGCTTCACGCCGAACACGTCGCAGAGCTGCGCCTCCGTCAGCTTCGCGCCCGGCGCGAGCCGATGCTCGAGGATCGCGGTGCGAATCCGCTCGGCGATCGCTTCGGGGCCGGCTGCACCGGACGGAGTGGAATCGGGCTCGTTCATGATCTGCATCGTGTGATGGTCCTCATCCTAGGGTGGACATAAAGATTGTCAACAATTCTTTTGCGGCATTTCGCACAATCGGCGTGCGCCAGCGTGTTCTCATTCGGTGCAATGCGCACGAAATCCATGCACGGCAAGCCAGACGGGCAAGACGGAGGCACTTCTGGACGTATACCCTCCCGGTCATTTTGTTGACAAAAATGGTGCACATCCGAGCGAAAATCGTGTCGACGTCGACGAAAAATATGGACCGTTAGTTGCGCACTTACATAAAGAAAAAGGCGGGGGAGCCCCGCCTTTCGATCGATCGCGCCAGCGCCGGCATCAGCCGAGATGCGGATAGTCCGACAGCGTAAGCCGGAACCCGTGCGCGTTCGCGACCAACTGCGCCTGTGCGCCGAACGGCAGCGTCAGCAGGTCGGGCACATGGCCGAACTGGAGCCCGGTGACGACCGGAATCCCGACCACCGCGCGCACCTGGTCGATCATCGCCTGCATGTCGTAGCCGTTGTCGTACTCGAACGGCCGCGCGCCGGTGAACTGGCCGAGCACGAGCGCCTGCTGCCGCGCGAGCAGCCCCGACAGGTGCAGTTGATAGATCATCCGCTCGATCCGGAACGGCTGCTCGTTGACGTCTTCGATGAACAGGATGCCGCCCTCGATGTCGGGCATGTACGGCGTGCCGACCAGCGACGTGAGGATCGCGAGGTTGCCGCCCCACAGCGTGCCCGTCACGTTCGCCGTCTGCACCTGCGGTGCATCGGCGACGATCGTCGTGCCGGGCTGCGTCAGCGTCTGCCAGAAATGCTGCATCGTGAAGTCGCTGGGCGTTTCCGCGCCGAAATCCGCCGACAGCATCGGACCGCCGAACGTCTTGATGCGCGCCTTCGCGTACAGCGCCAGCTGGATCGCCGTGAAATCGCTGTGACCGACGAGCGCGATCGGCTGGTCGCGCAGCCGGCGTTCGAGCCCGCGATAGTCGAGCCCGTGCAGGATGCGCGCGGCGCCGTAGCCGCCGCGTACCGCGAGCGCGATGTCCGGCAGCGGCCGCCCGGGATCGGCGAGGCGGTTCAGGTCGCCTGCCCGTTCGCCGTCGGTGCCGCCGAAACGCTGGAAGCGCCGCTGCGTCGCCTCGATGTTCTCGATGCGCTGCTGCGCGGTGCTGAGGCGCTCGAGCGCGCGGTTGATCGCGTCGGGGTCGTGTGGATAGCCGGACGGCGCCAGCAGGCGGATGGTGTAGGACGCGGCGGGCTGGAAGGACATGGCGAAAGGTATCGGGGTCGTCAAACCTGCTTAGAGGGTCCGAACCGGGTCCGGTTCACGAAAACCGTGCACGTCCGGGACGCCGGGCGCGACAAGAGGTGGCCTATGACGCGCCGGATTCAGCGTCGCGGGCAAGCCGCGCCTCGCGCAGCGCGCGCCGGCGCTCGGCGAAGAACGACTTCAGCGCGGCGCCGCACTCGTCGGCGAGCACGCCGCCGGTCACTTCGGTGTGGTGGTTCAGCTGCGGATTCGCGAATGCGTCGATCACGCTGCCGCACGCGCCCGTCTTCGGGTCGGCCGCGCCATAGACGACCCGCGCGATGCGGGCGTGCATGATCGCGCCAGCGCACATCAGGCACGGCTCGAGCGTCACGTACAGTTCGCAGCCGGGCATCCGGTAATTCTGCAGATGTTGCGCGGCCATGCGCAGCGCGGCCATTTCGGCATGCGCGGACGGGTCGTGCCCGCCGATCGGATGATTGAAGCCGCGGGCGATCACTTCGTCGCCACGCACGAGCACCGCGCCGACCGGCACTTCGCCGGCCGCGCGCGCCTCTTCGGCGGCGGCTTGTGCAAGACGCATGAAATGCAGGTCGCGCGCCGATGCGGGCGCGGTTTCTTGAACGGGAGAATCGGCGGCGGGAGCAGTGGCCGCGGCGGCTGCCGAGCGGGCTGCGTCGTGCAGCGCGTCGGACGTCACATCGGCCCCGCTTCGGCGGGCGCTTCGTCGAGCCCGCGCTCGCACAGGCGTTCCGCGATGCGCCGGCAGTAGTCGCGCGGCATCACCATCGGGCCGCCGCGCAGCGATTCGAGCGCCATGTCGAGCGCGAGGATCTTCGCCTGCAGCCGGCAGCGCGCGGCACGGTCGCTGACCGCCTGCACTTCGTCGTGCAGGTTGCGCAGCGCGCGCAGTTGCTCGACGGCCGGCGGCACGAAGCCCGCGTTCTTCAGAATACGGTTGGCCACCCGCACCTCCTCGGGCACGAGCAGGTCGTCATCCAGCGCCTGCGGCGCGCCGGTACCCGGCAAATCGTCGAACTCGCCCCGCGCGGCGGCGGCGGCAATACGTTGTTCGACCAGGGCGTCAAGCAATCTCATCAGTCAATCGGAACAATGCGGCAGGGCGAATTCTAGCAGGGTGACGCCGGTATGACAGGCCCTTCGAATACATGCTCGATATTGTATTTTTAGGGGCCGAATCGCGGCGCATGCGCGCCGATCGCCGTCACTTGCCGCTCTGCTGCGCCGCAGCAGGCTGAGCGCCGTTCGGACGCCTCCAGACGAAGGCGAGGTCCGGGCCATTTATTTATCCACAACGATCCAGCAGGCGCCTGCCGACCCGGCAAAAACGCCAGCCGCCCTGCTTCCGTTGCCCGCTTACGCCGTCACCGTTTCCGGCTGCGCCTTCGCGAACGGGCGGAACATCGTCGCGATCAGGAACGCGCCGAGCCCGATCGCGAACGAGCCGAGGTACAGCCAGCCGTAGCTGCCGAACGCATCGACGATCAGCCCGCCGGCGACCGGGCCCGCGGCCATCCCGAGGCTGCCGGCCATCGCGCAGCCGCCGATCACGGTGCCCATCATCCGCAGCGGGAAATTCTCGCGCGCGAGCACCGAATACAGCGGCATCACGCCTGCATAAATGAAGCCGAACAGCGTCGCGACCGCGTAGAAGCCGTCGAGCGTGTGCACGAAGTAGTAACCGAGCGCGCCGAGCGCCTGCGCGAGCAGCCCCGCCACCAGCATGCGCTTCGCGCCGAGGCGATCGCCGAGGACCCCGAACGCGATCCGGCCGCCCATGCCCGCCAGCCCTTCGACGCTGTAGATCGATACCGCGACGATCAGCGGAATCCCGCAGGTCACCGCGTAGCTGACCGTATGGAAGATCGGGCCCGAATGGGTCGCGCAGCAGAAGAAATTGGTCAGCACCAACACCATGAACTGCGGCGAACGCAGCGCATCCGCGACCGACATCGCGGCGGGCGCGCCGGCCGACGCAGGCGCAGGCGCCGCGTGGGCGGATGCAGGATCGAGCGCGGGCGCCCGGCGCACCAGCAGCGACACCGGGATCATCACGACGGCCGCCAGCGCGGCGATCAGCAGCATCGACGTGCGCCAGTCGCGCACCGACACGAGCCAGGCGGCCAGCGGCGCCATCGTCATCGGCGCCATCCCCATGCCGGCCGACACGAGCGATACCGCGAGGCTGCGGTGCGTGTCGAACCAGCCGGTCACGCACGCCATCATCGGCGCGAATATCGCGGCCGTCGCACTGCCCACGGCCAGGCCGAAGGTCAACTGGAACACGAGCAGCGACGGCGCGCGGCTCGCGAGCGCCAGGCTCGCCGACAACAGCACGGCGCCCGCGATGACGACCGGGCGCGTGCCGACGCGGTCCGACAGGCTGCCCCACGCCATGCTGGCGAACCCCATCGCGATGAAGCCGAGCGTCATCGCCGCGGAAATGCCGGTCATCGACCAGCCCGTATCGCGCGCGATGGACCGCAGGAACACCGGCAACGAGAACATCGCGCCGATCGCGACGCAGCCCATCAGGCCGCCCGCGGCGACGATCACCCAGCGGTATCGGGAATCCGGCATGTGGCGTGTCATATGGCCTCTCCTCGTTCGTTGCACCATTCGCGGAAACCGGGTGACGACCGCATGGCGCGGCGCACGGCCCGGTCGATATCGATACGACGGGCGACGCAGCGGGAAATCGACATGCGCGGCGTATGGGCCGCGGATTTTTATTGTCGGCAATTCCACGCGGCTCGCAAGGGTCGGATCATCCGCTCACCCGCTCCCGCTTTTCCGCAACGGGAAATTCGAAATCACAAATAGTTGGTTGGGACGCGCAATGACGCTGGCTACACTCGCCCCATCTTGTCATAACAAGTTGACCGATGACCCCACCCAACGTCGTGCCGCTGTCCGCGGCCCCGCTCTACGTGCAGATCAAGGACACGCTGCGCGCGCGCATTCTCGACGGCACCTACGCGCCGCACAGCCGGATGCCGTCCGAGCACGAGCTCTGCGCGATGTTCGACGTCAGCCGCATCACGGTGCGCCAGGCGCTCGGCGACCTGCAGAAGGAAGGCCTGCTGTTCAAGCTGCACGGCAAGGGCACGTTCGTGTCGAAGCCGAAGGCGTTCCAGAACGTGACGTCGCTGCAGGGCTTCGCCGAGGCGATGTCGTCGATGGGTTACGAGATCGTCAACCAGTTGCGCAGCCTGCGCACCGTGAAGGCCGATCGCCATCTCGCGACGAAGCTGAACGTGCCGGAAGGCGCGCCGCTCGTCGAGATCCATCGCGTGCGGCTGCTGAACCGCGAACCCGTGTCGCTCGAACAGACCTGGGTGCCCGAAGCACTCGGCAAGCGCCTCGCCGGCGCCGATCTCGCGACCCGCGACATCTTCCTGATCCTCGAGAACGACTGCGGCATCCCGCTCGGCCATGCCGACGTGTCGATCGACGCGATCCTCGCGGACGACGAAATCGTCGACGCGCTGCACGTCGAGGAAAGCAGCCCCGTGCTGCGCATCGAGCGCCTCACGCACGACGCGTCGGGTGCGCCGATCGACTACGAATACCTCTACTTCCGCGGCGACGCCTTCCAGTACCGGTTGCGCGTCGACCGGCAAAAGGCGCGCAAACCTGCAAGGAGCCCGCGATGAATACTCATGTGCATGAATACGACGTCGTCGTGGTCGGCGGCGGCACGGCCGGCCCGATGGCGGCCATCAAGGCGAAGGAGCGCGATCCGTCGCTGCGCGTGCTGCTGCTCGAGAAGGCCAACGTGAAACGCAGCGGCGCGATCTCGATGGGGATGGACGGCCTGAACAACGCGGTGATCCCCGGTCATGCGACGCCCGAGCAATACACGCGCGAGATCACGATCGCCAACGACGGGATCGTCGACCAGGAAGCCGTGTACGCGTATGCGACGCACAGCTTCACGACGATCGAGCAGCTCGACCGCTGGGGCGTGAAGTTCGAGAAGGACGGCACCGGCGACTACGCGGTGAAGAAGGTCCATCACATGGGCTCGTACGTGCTGCCGATGCCGGAGGGCCACAACATCAAGAAGGTGCTGTACCGGCAACTGAAGCGCGCACGCATCGCGATCACGAACCGGATCGTCGCGACGCGCGTGCTGACCGACGCGCAGGGCCGCGCGAGCGGCGTGCTCGGCTTCGACTGCCGCACCGCCGACTTCCACGTGATCCGCGCGAAGGCCGTGATTCTCTGCTGCGGCGCGGCCGGCCGTCTCGGCCTGCCGGCATCGGGCTACCTGATGGGCACGTACGAGAACCCGACCAACGCGGGCGACGGCTACGCGATGGCCTATCACGCGGGTGCCGCGCTCGCGAATCTCGAGTGCTTCCAGATCAATCCGCTGATCAAGGATTACAACGGCCCGGCGTGCGCGTACGTGACGGGGCCCCTGGGCGGCTTCACCGCGAACGGCAAGGGCGAACGCTTCATCGAATGCGACTACTGGAGCGGCCAGATGATGTGGGAGTTCTACCAGGAACTGCAGAGCGGCAACGGCCCCGTGTTCCTGAAGCTCGACCATCTCGCGGAAGAAACGATCCGGACCATCGAGCAGATCCTGCATACCAACGAACGGCCCAGCCGCGGCCGCTTCCATGCGGGGCGCGGCACCGACTACCGCAGCCAGATGGTCGAGATGCACATCTCCGAGATCGGCTTCTGCAGCGGCCACAGCGCATCGGGCGTGTACGTGAACGCACGTGCCGAGACGACCGTGCCGGGGCTTTACGCGGCCGGCGACATGGCGGCCGTCCCGCACAACTACATGCTCGGGGCATTCACGTACGGCTGGTTCGCCGGGCAAAACGCGGCCGACTACGTGGCCGGTCGCGACCACGCGCCGGTGGACGACCAACAGGTCGACGCCGAGCGCACCCGCGTGCTCGCACCGCTGCTGCGCGAACGCGGGCTGGCGCCGGCGCAGGTCGAGTACAAGCTGCGCCGGATGGTGAACGACTACCTGCAACCGCCGAAGGTGACGCGCAAGATGGAAATCGGGCTGCAACGTTTTGACGGAATTATTGAGGATATCGAAGAAATCAAGGCCGACAATCCGCACGAGCTGATGCGTGCGGCCGAAGTGCGCGCGATCCGCGATTGCGCCGAAATGGCCGCGCGTGCGTCGCTGTTCCGCACCGAAAGCCGCTGGGGGCTGTACCACCATCGCGTCGATTTTCCGCACCGCAACGACGCCGAATGGTTCTGCCACACGTGGTTGCGCAAGGATGCCGAGGGCGCGATGCGCAGCGAGAAGCGGCCGGTCGAACCGTACGTCGTGCCGCTCGCCGACGACGAACGCGGCGCCTACGCGCAGTTGCGCATCCGCGAACCGGCCGCGCTCGCGGCCGCCCTTTGAGGAACCTTGCCATGTCCCATACCCCGCACGACATCTTCCAGCGCAGCAGCGCGCCCGTGACGATCGACGAGTCGCTGTGCATCGCCGACAAGGGCTGCACCGTGTGTGTCGACGTGTGCCCGCTCGACCTGCTCGCGATCGACGTCACCAAGGGCAAGGCCACCATGCAGTTCGACGAATGCTGGTACTGCATGCCGTGCGAACGCGACTGCCCGACCGGCGCGGTCAAGGTCGACATTCCTTACCTGCTGCGCTGACGCGGCGCGCCGCCCGCGCGCCGCTCCCCCACTACCGGACTCACGACACATGAAAACAACGCTACGGATGTTTCGCCTGCTCGCCGCGTCGATCGCGGTCGCGGCCACCGGTTTTGCACATGCGGAGACGATCCGCGTCGCGATCGGCACACAGGACACGACGATCAACTGCGCGACCGGCGGCCTGCTGATCCGTGAACTGCATCTGCTCGACAAGTACCTGCCGCGCACCGGCAAGTACCAGGACGTGAAATACGACGTGCAGTGGAAGGATTTCACGTCCGGCGCGCCGCTCACCAACGAGATGGTCGCCGGCAAGCTCGACTTCGGCGCGATGGCCGATTTCCCCGGAGCCTTGAACGGCGCGGCGTTCCGCAAGGCCGGCCGCAAGAGCGTGTTCATCACCGTGCTCGACGGCAGCATCGACGGCAGCGGCAACGGGATCGTCGTCCCGTCGAATTCGACGGTGCGCGGGCTGGCCGACCTGAAGGGCAAGACGATCTCGGTGCCGTTCGCATCGACCGCGCACGGCATGCTGCTGCGCGCGATCAAGGCCCAGGGCTGGAACCCCGACACCGACGTGAACATCGTCACGCAGGCGCCCGAAGTGGCCGGCAGCGCGCTGAAGGCGAACAAGATCGACGCGCATGCGGATTTCGTGCCGTTCGCCGACCTGTTCCCGTACCGCGGCATCGCGCGCAAGATCTACGACGGCGCGCAGACCCACGCGCCGACCTTCCACGGCGCGCTCGTCGATGCGGACTACGCGCAGCGCTATCCGGAAATCGTCGTGGCCTATCTGCGTGCCGCGATCGAAGCGAACCGCCTGCTCGCGCAGAACCCGGAAAAGTACAGCGTGCTGATCGAGAAGGTCACCGGCATCGAGGCGCCGGTCGACTACCTGTATCACGGGCCGCTCGGCATCCAGACCCGCGACCTGACGTGGAAGCCCGAATACCGGCAAGCGGTCGCGACGGCGATCGATACGCTGAAGCTGCTGAAGAAGACCGACTCCGCGCCCGACCCCGCGACGTTCGTCGACGACCGCTATATCCGCGCGGCGTTCAAGGCGTCCGGGCTCGATTACGACGCGGCGTTGAAACACTACGGCAAGCAGCCGCTCGTCGCGAACGATGCGACGACCGGCAAGCCGATCCGCGATTTCAACGACGTCGCGCAAGTGTGGCTCGCCGGCGACGAACCGGTACGCAACTACACGAGCCCCACCGCCGCGTTCGTGGCGCTCGGCAAGCTCGGCCCGTCCGCGAAGGTGCGGGCGGTGTTCGTGCACGACCATGCGAGCGGCCTGAAGCTGTTCGCCGACCAGGCGTGGTACGTGAAGGACGCGCACGGCGTGCTCACCGCGTTCCTGCTGAAGTCGGGCGCCGACGCGTACGCGCAGCAGGTATCGGGCGCGGTGGTCGACTACGCGGCCGCGAAGACCGTCACCGCGCAGGCGCTCGCCGCCCGCTGAACGTCGCGCGCCTTTCCCCTTCCACGTCGACACCGGACTTCCGCATGGCTGCCACCCTCGACCTCGTCAAACGCCGTCTCGCCGATGCACCGCGCAGCGGTGACACCCGCTCGCCGCATTCCGCCGCGCGCCGCCGCTCGACCCCGATGCGCCGCCGCGCATGGCGCATCGCATCGCTCGCCGCCTGCATCGCGCTGTGGCAGGCGGCCGTTCACTGGAGGCTGTCGCTCGGCATCGTCACGTTCGCGAACGTGCCCGCGCCGAGCGACGTCGGCCCCGCGCTGGCAGCGTTCCTGCAATCGCCGAAGCTGCCGATGCACCTGTTCGCGAGCATCACGCGCGTGCTGGCCGGCTTCGTCGCGGCGGCGGTCGCCGGCATCGGCCTCGGGCTCGCGATCGGCCGCTATCGCGCGCTCGAGGACACGCTGCTGCCGCCGCTCGAGATGCTGCGGCCGATTCCGGCCGTCGCGTGGATTCCGCTCGCGATCCTGATGTTCCCGTCGTCCGAGCTGAGCATGATGTTCATCACGTTCGTCGGCGCGCTGTTCCCGATCCTGCTCAATACCGTGCATGGCGCCGAAGCCGTCGACCCCCGGCTCGTCGCGACCGCGCGCAGCCTCGGCACGCGCGGCCTCGCGCTCTATGCGGAAGTGATCCTGCCCGGCGCCGCGCCGTCGATCTTCACGGGCCTGTCGATCGGAATGGGCACCGCGTGGTTCTGCCTCGTCACGGCCGAGATGATCGCGGGCCAGTACGGGATCGGCTATTTCACGTGGGAATCCTATACGTTGCAGAACTACCCGGACATCGTGGTCGGCATGGCGCTGATCGGCCTGCTCGGGATGGGCAGCAGCCTGCTCGTCAAGCGTATCGGCGCGGCGCTCACGCCGTGGTACGCACCGCGTGGAGGCCGATCATGAGTACGCCGGACATTGCGTCGCCCGCGCCCGGCCGCATCGGCGTGCGCGCGCTGACGATCGAACTCGGCCCGCCGCATGCGCGCGTCGCGGCGCTCGATACGCTCGACGTCGACATCGCACCCGGCGAATTCGTCTGCGTGCTCGGGCCGTCCGGCTGCGGGAAATCGACGCTGCTCGGCGCGCTCGCCGGCCACGTCGCGGCCACGCACGGCGAGATCGTCGTCGACGGCGAACGGGTCGACCGCCCGCATCCCGATCGCGGGCTCGTGTTCCAGCAGCACACGCTGTTTCCGTGGAAGCGCGTGATCGACAACGTCGCGTTGGGCCTGAAGATGAAAGGCGTGCCCGCACGGGAGCGCCGCCGCGAAGCGGCCGAACTGCTCGAGCTCGTCGGGCTCGGCGGCTTCGGCGCGCACTATCCCGCGCAGCTGTCGGGCGGCATGCAGCAGCGCGTCGAGATTGCCCGCGTGCTGATCAACCGGCCGCGCGTGCTGCTGATGGACGAGCCGTTCGGCGCGCTCGACGCGCAGACGCGCCGGATGATGCAGACGCTGCTGCTCGACATCTGGTCGCGCATCGGCACGACCGTGCTGTTCGTCACGCACGACATCGAGGAAGCGCTGTTTCTCGGCGACCGCATCCTGATGCTGTCGCCGCGGCCTGCGCGCATCGTCGCCGATATCCGCGTGCCGCTCGCGCGGCCGCGCACCGACGACAGCACGACCGAGCCCGCGTTCGTCGACATCAAGCGCCGCTGCCTCGCGCTGTTGCGCGACGCCGCCTGAACGCACGTGCCCGCCCATCCACCGCACCGACTCTTTCCCATGACCGCTTCCTCCTCCGCTTTCCCGCTGCCCGGCGTGCCGGCCGTCGATCACGCCGATCATGCCGCGCTCGTCGCGCGCCTCGCCGCAGCCGACGCATCGGTGCGCCGCATCGCGCTGCTCGAACTCGCCGACCTCGAAGCGCCCGAACTCGTGCCGTCGTTCATCGCGGCGCTGCGCAACGACCCGTCGGCCGACGTGCGCAGCGAGGCCGCGCGCGTGCTCGACGCATGGGAGCAGCCCGAGGTCGTCGACGCGCTGTGCCACGCGCTGCTCGATCCGGACGACGGCGTGCGCGCCACCGCCGCGCAAAGCCTGTCCGAACTGAAGGACGCGGCATCGGGCGCCGTGCTGTGCCGCTGGGCCGACCGGTCCGAGCCGTTCGTGCGCGGCGCCGTGCTGCGCGGCTTGCGCGAGTTGCGCGACCCCGACGCGTTCGCGCCCGCGCTGCGCGCGCTCGACGCGAGCGCCGCTGCCGTCCGCGCCGAGGCGGTCGTCGTGCTCGGCTGGCTCAAGGACGGCCGCGCGCTGCCGCCGCTCGCCCGCGTCGCGACCACGGACGCCGATGCGGACGTACGGCGCGCCGCGGTTGGCGCGATCGGGTTTGCGGCGGCGGGCGACACCGCCGTCGTCACCGCGTTGCTCGCGGCGCTGCGTGACGCCGAGTGGCAGGTACGCGAGGAAGCCGCAGGCACGCTCGGCAAGCTGCGCATCACCGTTGCGCGCGACCCGCTCGTCGCCGCGCTCGACGACGATTACTGGCAAGTGCGCGTGCGTGCCGTCCGCGCGCTGGGCCAGTTGCGCGATGCGGCCGCGGCGTCGGCCGTCGTCGCGCTACTCTCGCATACGATCAGTAATCTGCGTAAGGAAGCCGCGCTCGCGCTCGGCGAATTGCGCGACCGGGCGACGCTGCGGGCGCTACACGACGCACTCGACGATCGCGACCCCGAAGTCCGCACGGCCGTGCGGATCGCGATCGGACAGATCGACGAGGCGTCGCGATGATCGCGCCGACCGAAATCGCACTCGATCACCCGACGCACGCGCTAACGCTGCGCTGGCCGGACGGCGCGACGCAACGTATCGACTATGTGCAATTGCGCGGCCGTTGTCCGTGCGCGGAATGCCGAAAGATCCGGCTCGACGGCGGCCACGTCGACGCGCGGCCTGGCCTGACGCTCGACGGCGTGGAAGCGCTCGGCTACGGCGTCCGCTTCCTGTTCGGCGACGGCCATGCACGCGGCATTTACCCGTGGCCGTACCTGGCGGACCTCGCGTAGCGACGACGACGCGGCTTCCGCGCTCGCGCGGGTCACATGGCAGACGTGCGTAAACGCTGCGATACTGACGCCCACGATCGTCGCCACCTACCGTGGGAGCCGCACCATGCAAACCGCAGTCGGATTCATCGGCCTTGGCGTGATGGGCACGCCAATGGCGCTCAATCTCGCGCGGGCCGGCACGCCGCTCGTCGCGTGGAGCCGTTCGCACGGCAGCGACGATACGCTGCGCGACGCCGGCGCACGCGTGGCCGAGAGCGTCGACGACGTCTTCGCGTCCTGCCGCACCGTGATCCTGATGCTCGCGAACGACGCGGCGATCGATGCCGTCCTCGCGCGCGGCACGCCCGGTTTTGCCGCCCGGGTCGGCGGACACACGATCGTCAACATGGGCACGAATGCGCCCGAATACTCTCGCGCACTCGCCGATGAAATCGCCGCCGCATCGGGCCGCTACGTCGAGGCGCCCGTGTCGGGCTCGCGCAAGCCGGCCGAAGCCGGTCAACTCGTCGTGATGCTGGCCGGCGCGCCGGAGGACGTCGACGCCGTACGCGCGCTGGTGAAGCCGCTGTGCCGCGACAGCTTCGTATGCGGCGACGTGCCGTCGGCGCTGACGATGAAGCTCGCCGTCAACCTGTTCCTGATCACGATGGTCACCGGTCTCACCGAAGCCACGCACTTCGCGCAACGCCACGGTATCGACCTTGCACGCTTCGCCGACGTGCTGAATGCCGGCCCGATGGCCAGCGACGTGTCGCGCGTGAAGCTCGGCAAGCTCGTCGCGGAAGATTTCTCGGTGCAGGCCGCGATCACCGACGTGCTGAAGAATGCGCGCCTCGTCGCCGAATCGGCACGCAGCATCGGCATCGCGTCGCCGCTGCTCGACATCTGCCATGCACTGTACGGTGAAACCGAGCGAGCCGGACACGGCGCGGCCGACATGGTCGCCGTGATTCGTGCGATCGAACAGCGTACCGGGGACGTGCGATGAGCCGCGTGCACGTAGTACCCGCGTTCGTTCGAACCGACAGGTAGGCGCGACCATGTCCGCAACCGGCACGTCCGCAACCGGCAACGCTACCCCCTTGCGCCCCGTTCCCGCCGTGATCGGCATCGTGCTGCGCGGACGCGACGTGCTGCTCGTGCGCCGCGCGAATCCACCCGATGCAGGCTGCTGGGGCTTCCCCGGCGGCAAGATCGAGCCGGGCGAGCCGCTCGCGGATGCGGTCGTGCGCGAAATCGCGGAAGAAACGACGGTCGACGTGGAAGCGCTCGATGCCTTTACCGCGCTGGACGCGTTCAATTACGATGCGCACGGCGCCGTACGCCAGCATTTCGTCATGGTCGCCGTGCTGTGCAGATGGCTGCGCGGCACGCCGGCCGCCGGCGACGATGCGCTCGACGCGCGCTGGTTCGACATCGACGAACTCGACCGCGACGATTTGCCGATGAGCGCCGGCGTGCGCGACGTCGCGCGACGAGCGATCGAGCGGGCGGCGGTGCCAGGCAACGCGCGACCGCCATCCGCGTGACACACTGCCGTCGCTGGCGCACTACCTGCGCGCGATGCGTTCGATCCATCCCGGCGCCCGCTACCCGCCAAGCGCCGGATCACCACCCGTCAAACCATGATCAGAATCCGACAATCCACCGAGGCCGACGGCACATACGTGCTGGACATCTGGCGCAACGCCGTCAATGCCACGCATCACTTCCTGAGCGACGACGACCGTCGCGCGATCGAATCCGAAGTCGTCGCATTTCTGCCGGGCGCGCCGCTTGATCTAGCCGTCGACGAAACCGATCGCCCGATCGGTTTCATGCTGCTCGACGGCGGCCACATGGAAGCGCTGTTCGTCGATCCCGCCCACCATGGTGCGGGGGTCGGGCGGCGGCTGGTCGAAGAAGCGCTCAAGCGCCATCCCGACTTGTCGACCGACGTCAACGAACAGAACGAGGCGGCTGCGGGATTCTATGAGCGGCTCGGATTCGAGCGCTGCGGGCGATCGGAGCGGGATGGACAAGGGCGGCCTTATCCGCTGATTCATCTTCGTTATCGCAGTAGCGAGCGGGACTGATCCGGCGTCCCGACAAGAACGGGACGCTGTACCGGCCCGGTCCGGATGCGCTGAAACGGCACCGCCCTCACGACATCGCGATCATCCCGACGCGCTGCCGGTCGTCAACGGCCAGCGCCCCAACACGTCGTAGTGCGACTTGCCGAGCCAGCTATCGATCAGGACGAAGTCGAACACGGTCCAGGTAATCGGCTCGATCCGATACTCATCGGGCCTCTGCGCGCCATACAGCAGCGTCACGTGCGGGGTGAAACTCGAGGGGAAAACAGGCACGCCTACCCTTTTCAACGCGTCTCGTAACTGCCGCCGAAAATCGATCAAGTCTTCCAGACCGGCCTTCCCCGTCAGCACCAGCGGCTGACGACCGGACCGCCTGTTGAAGCTGATGATCTTGTCGAACCTCACGGAGAAAGACGGCACTTCCATGCGATCCGCGACCGCGCGGGCCCGTGCAAGCGTAGCGCCCGGCACGTAAGCGAAGTCACCTAGAGAGCCCAGCGTGATGTGCAGACGCTCGGTGCCCACCGGGCTGTCCTTCTGCTGCTGCAAGCTTTTCGCGATACCGGCAATGCGCGCGGCCGTGGCCATATCCGGCATCACGGCGAAAAAGAAGCGGTGCACGGGAGCCGGCGGCGGCGCATCGAATCCGGGTAGCGTCAGTTGAGTCACGGCAGCATGTCCGACTGGCGTGGAGCGAAATTTCATTATCGTCAATCGGTAGCCTGCTCGCTCGCCGCTCACCGCTAGACGAATCCACCGTTCGCGCGCCTGAAGATGCTACCCTCTCGGCCAAACTCGACACCCTATGATGACGCCCCCGAATTCAACCATGCAAACCGTGGCGGTACTGGACTTCGAAACAACCGGCCTGTCGCCGAATCTGGGCGACCGTGCAACCGAAATTGCCGTCATCCTGCTGCGCGACGGGCAGGTCGTCGACCGTTTCCAGAGCTTGATGAATGCCGGCCGACGCATCCCGTCCGATGTCGTTGCGCTCACCGGCATCACGAACGACATGATCGCGACGGCGCCGCCGGCGTCCGAAGTCATGAAGGAAGCGGCGGCGTTCGTCGGCAAACATGCGGTCGTGGCCCACAACGCCGGTTTCGACAAACGCTTCTGGCAGTCGGAACTCGGGATGCTCGGCATGTCGGCCGACCATGCGTTTGCGTGCACGATGCTGGTGGCGAGACGAATCTACCCGGACGCGCGGAGTCACCGCCTGTCGAGCCTGGCCGAGATGCTGCGGCTGCCGCAAACGGGCCGTGCGCACCGCGCGATGGTCGATGCGGAGATGGCCGGGCACCTGTGGTGCCGGTTGCAGCAGGATATTTCGCGGACTTACGGCCTGGATCGGATCGATCACGCGTTGATGTCGCAGGTTCAGGTGACGACCAAGGCGAAGGTGCCGATGTATTTGCGTTCGCTCGTGCGTGTGCATGCGTGAGCAATTCACGCACTGTGTAAACGCAAAACGGCTTGGCAACATCCAAGCCGTTTCTTGTACCCCGGCAGCGTCAGGCGCGCTGCTTCATCAGCCCGGCCAGCAGTGTCAGCGCTTCCGTCAGATCGTCGAACGACGGGCCGCCGAGGCAAAGTCGAATCCCGCTCGCCCGATCTTCCGGGTTCACCATCATGGATTCCGGAGGAGTCAACTTGATACGCATCGCCGCGGCAGCGGAGGCGAAACGAATGGCGGCGTCACGCTCCATCGGCAGCCACGCGTTGTAGGCACCGGGGTGCGAGACCAGTTCGCCCGCGCCGAGCAGCGCGATGGCCAGGCTGGATCGACGCCGCGCCTCATGGTGCAGGTCCCGCTGGATCGATGAGATGACGTCGGTGGCCAGCCATTCCTCGATCACTGCGCAAGAGAGCGGCGACGGCGCCATCGGCAGGTCCCGCAGCGCGTCTTCCGCGGCATCGTCGAATCCGGCCGGCAGTGCGAGCACGCCGATCTGCAAACCGGGGCCAAGCGATTTGGACAGCCCGTTCACATGAAAGGTGATCTCGGGCGCCAACGCCGCAAGCGGCGGCGAAGCCGATTCGGCCGGCGCATAGACGCCGTCCTCGATGATCCACGCGCCCGCCCGGCGGCAAATATCCACGATGGCCTGCCTGCGTTCCGTGCTCATTGTCGCGGTGGTCGGATTGTGCAGTGTCGGTGTGAGATAGACCGCCTGGTTGCCGGTCGATGCGGCGCCGTCGAGTGCGTCCGCCAGTGCCTCCGGCGCCATCCCTTGCGCGTCGGTCTCGATGCCGCGCATCCGATATCCGTTGCGCCGAGCCAGCGCGATCGCGCCCGGATAGGTGATCCGCTCGGTCAGAAGCAGCCCTTGCGAGCCGCACGCAAGATCGAAGGCCAATGACAGCGCCTGGCGGGCGCCGCTCGTGAGCACCAGATGCGACGGTTCCACCATCAGGCCCAGCGTTTCGAGCCAGCGGGCCAGCACACGTCGGTGCTCCATATGCCCGGCGGCCGGTGCATAGAGATTGAGATGGTCCGCATCGATCTTGCGTGCGATCCCCGTCAGTGTTCGCGCCAGCAAGCGCGCGTCGAGCATGGCTGGCGGCACATTGGACGAAAGGTCGATCTGGCGATCATGGTGCGCCTGGCGGATCGCCACGAAGGTTCCGCGCCCCTTGATGCTGCGCGTCAGGCCTCGCCGTTCAAGCGCGGCATAGGCCTTCGTCACCGTGCCAAGCCCGATCCCCAGTTTCAACGCGAGATCGCGATGAGCGGGCAGTCGGTCGCCTCCCGTCAGCCGCCCTTCGACGATGTCGTCGGCCAGGGCGAGCACCAACCGCTCGGCGGTATTCGCATCGATGTCGGCAAGCCGTGGTGACCAGGGGGATCGCAGGAGCATGTTTGCCGCCCAGATATTAGTGTCACGTGACACTATTTATGAAAACAACAAGCGTAACATGCGCGATGTGATCGGATGAAGTCATGCATTTCTGGAGGCGCCTGATCGCCATGACGGGCGCGTGGAGAATCGAATGTTCAGCCATGTAACCGTTGGCGCGCGTGATCTTGGGCGGGCAGGCCGTTTCTATGACGCGGTGCTCGCTCCGCTCGGACTGAAGCGTCGCGTCGTCACGTCCGATGGCGGGCCGCCGGCCCTGTGCTGGGTAACCGGTCAAACGCCGCTGCCGCGCTTCTATGTCTACCTTCCTTACGATGGCAAGCCGGCGACCATCGGCAACGGCAGCATGGTCGCCTTTCTCGCCCCGTCGCAGGAAGCCGTGAACACGGCCTACGCGAAGGGTCTCGAGCACGGCGGGACGGACAACGGTGCGCCCGGGTTACGCCCCCGCTACGGCGACGGCTACTACGGCGCGTATCTGCGCGACCCTGACGGGAACAAGGTCCATATCGTTCATCGCGGGGATCTCCAGCCGTGACGGTGGAGACACTCGCCTCTCTGGAGAAACTCGAATGATCGCCAGTCAGATCGCACTCGTCTACGGCACCTATCTCGTCGCCACAGCCAGCCCCGGGCCGAGCAACATGGTGATCATGGCAACAGCGATGCGTGACGGCCGTCTGCCGGCCCTCGTGCTGGCCGCCGGCGTCATCACGGGCTCGCTCTTCTGGGCGATCCTGGCGGCGACCGGCGTTTCCGCCGTGCTGGCGGCCTATGCCGAGGCACTCGTCGTGATCAAGATGGTTGGCGGTGTCTATCTGCTCTACCTGGCGTTCCGCACGGGCAGGTCGGCGCTGAAACCGGGCCCCGGCTTCGCGAAGACGGAACCCGGACGCTCGACACCGCCCTATCGGCGACTCTACCGTCAGGGCATTCTCATGCATATCGGAAACCCGAAGGCGGTTCTGGCCTGGATGGCCATCATGTCCCTTGGGCTTCAGGAACACGCGTCCGGCGGCACCTTGCCGGCGATCATCGGCGGTTGCGCGCTCCTCGGCGTCATCGTGTTTGGCGGTTATGCGGTCCTCTTCTCGACCGCTCGGATGATCGCCGTGTATGCCCGCCTCCGGCGCTGGATTGAAGGCACGCTATCCGCGGTGTTCGCCGTTGCGGGAGTCAACCTGCTTGCCTGGCAACGTTGATATCCCGGCTCGCCGGCGCCGTCACGAACTGATCTGAATTGAAAGAGCGATGTCATGAGCTTTGCGATCCATATGGTCGACGTCTTCGGCGCCGGGCCGCTTTCGGGCAATCCGCTGGCGGTCGTCATCGGTGCCGACGCCGTGGCAACGGATGACATGCAGCGGCTGACGCGGTGGTTCAACCTGTCCGAGACCGCGTTTCTGTTGCCGCCCACGCATCCCGAGGCGGACTACCGGGTCAGGATCTTCACGCTGGACAGGGAGATGCCTTTTGCCGGGCACCCGACGCTCGGCAGTTGCCATGCGTGGCTCTCGGCAGGCCGCGTGCCGAAGCGCGCAGCGGAAATCGTCCAGGAATGCGGAGTCGGGCTGGTTCCGATCCGACGCGATCACGAGCGGCTTTCGTTCGCCGCCCCGCCGCTGATCCGCTCCGGCGCGCCGACCCACGATGAATTGGACCGGGCTCGGCGACTGCTGGGGATCGAATCCGGCGATATCCTGGATGCCGCCTGGATCGACAATGGCCCCGGATGGCTGGGCATCAGGCTGGTATCGGCGCAGACGGTGCTTGCGCTCGATCCGCTCCGCAGTTGGCCCGGCCGGATCGATGTCGGTGTGATTGGCCCTCATGCAACGGGCGGCGATGCCGCCTTCGAGGTTCGCGCGTTCTTCAGCGACCATCTGGGCGCTATCGTCGAAGACCCGGTCACCGGCAGCCTCAATGCTTCAATGGCGCAGTGGCTGTTCGCGACGGGTGTAGTCGAGGACGACTATGTCGCCGCCCAGGGGACACGCGTCGGCCGCCATGGCCGCATTCATTTGACCCGCGACGCGGCTGGTCAGATCTGGGTCGGCGGCAGGACGCGCACGCATGTCGAGGGCCGGCTCCAAGGCCTGTGAACAGGCAAACGAGAAAGCGGCAACCTGATGTTCGGGCGGGCTGGCGCACGTGACGCCCGTCCGGGTCGCGCCATACGCCGAGCAGCTTGCGCGCAGGACTGCCACCGGTGCGGCGCGACGACACGGGATCAACCCGAGCATTGTTCCGACGTTCGAAACCACGCAAGGAGTTTCAGCATGTCTGCCTTCCCGCAGAACCCGATTGCGCCATCCGGAACCACCGATCGCATCACACTGCCCGCCTCGGCAGCAGACACCTTGAGCATGCTGGTGCGCTACAAGTCCTGGGCGAACGGACTGACGTTCAAGAGCGTGATGGACCTGCCGGCTGGCGAAGCTCTTCGGCAGAGACCGACGCGGTTCGGAAACATGGTGCATACCTTGAATCATGTCTATGTAGTCGACGACATTTTCAGACATCACCTGCAAGGAAAGAAACACACCTACACCTCGCGCAACACCGACCACACGCCTGCAGTTTCCGATCTCTGGAACGCGGTTCAGGAAATGGACCGCTGGTACGTCGAGCTTGTCGACAGCTGGTCGGACGAGGATCTCGCGACAGCCATTCGTTTCGAGTTTGTGGGTGGAGGAGAAGGCGTCATGACCCGCGAGCAGATCGTGCTGCATGTCGTCAATCACGCGACCTATCACCGCGGCTTTGTCGGCGACCTGATGTATCAGGTGCCTTTTGTGCCGCCGTCAAATGATCTTCCGGTATTCATCAGGGATCACTATCGCGACGCTTGGTGAGCGCCCGGTCGCTGGTCCGGCGCTCACCCGCCACTTGTCTCGTCCGACGCCAGCCTGTTCCGCCGGCCGGCGGCCGGCGGCCGCCATCGATAGCTGCCGCAACACATTGCTTCGTCACCGCAGTTTTTCGATAGCTGGCGATAGTCCCCGAAGGACGTCAATTCACTCCCACTCGATCATCAACAGACCGCCCAAACCCGCGCGGCTAAAGGGTTTGGCAGTGATCGAAAAAAGCCTTTACCGTCGCTCTTACCGTCAGAAAAACAGACCCTTTGCTGGCGCAGGTTTGCGTGGCATCGGCATATCATCAATCAGCACCAGTCATACATATCTTGAGACTGCCCTTCAGTCCCATTCGGTTGCGGTTGCGGTAGCGCACGACAACGTCCGCCACGCCTCGAACGCCCGTTTCCGCATCGATCTCCGCCCGGACCGGACCGTTCATCGTTCCAGCGCAGTCGTGGCTCAGCCGGGATGGATATCCATGAACGTCAAGATGAACGTGGCAATCGCATCATTTTGTTCATCCATTGCGAAGTGCCCCGCGTCGAGCAGATGGACTTCAGCATCCGGCAGATCGCGCTTGAAAGCGGTGGCTCCTGCGGCGACGAAAGAGGGATCGTTACGTCCCCACACGACGAGCGTCGGCGGTTTATGCTCGCGCAGCCACGCCTGCCATGCCGGATACAACGCGACGTTCGTCCGATAGTCGTACAGCAGCGCACCCTGAATGGCACGCTGTCCCGGCCGCGACAGATGCGCGTAGCCGCGTCCGATGAAGCGGCTACGATTTCCTGTCCATGGCCGACCCGCGCGGCCGTCCGATCGGCCTCCAGTTCAGGCAGACAGTACGCGGGTCAGCCGTTCAACAGCCTGCCGCCGTCCACGACAACCTCCGCACCAAGCGTCCAGGCCGATTCGTCGGAAGCAAGATAGATCACCGCTTTGGCCACTTCGTCTGGCTTACCGAAACGACCCAACGGGATGGTGCGCACGATGTCCTGATTGACCTGATCGCGATAAGCGTCGGGAATGCCGAGCTTGTCGTAAAGCGGGGTTTCGACCGGGCCGGGGCTGACCGCATTGACGCGCACACCGCGATCGAGCAGTTCGCTCGACAGCGTCTTGGAGAGGTTGAGAAACGCCGCCTTGGTCGCCGCATATACCGATGAGCGAGCCGCGCCGACGTGCGCATTGATCGACGTGTTCAGCACCACCGACGCAGGGTTCGAAAAGACCGGCAGCAGCGCCTGGATCAGGAAGTAGGGCCCCTTGACGTTGATGGCGAACGAGCGATCGAACATCTCCTCGGTCCATGCCTCGATCGGCTGCCAGACCGAAACGCCGGCATTGAGGAAAGCGACGTCAAGCTGGCCGTAGTGCGCCTTGACTGCTTCGGCGAGTTGGCGTTGCGCCGCAACGTCGGCGGAGTCGGCACGCAGCGCGAGCACGTCGGGGCCTAGCTCCGCCTGCGCTCTGGCGATGCTGTCGGGGTTGTTCCCGGTGATGACGACGCGTGCGCCTTCCGCGAGAAACTGCTTCGCGGTGGCCAGACCGATGCCGGTGGTACCGCCGGTGATGAGGGTGCGTTTGCCTTGCAGACGGGACATTAAGTGCTCCTGAGTGAACGATGCCAGCGGCCGGATGCTCGGCTGGCTCAGATCGCAGGATGAACCCATGCCCCAGATAAGATAAGACTTGGTATCGACATATAATCCATGCCCAAAGTGCATGAATAGAGGTCTGACTTGGATCGCTTCCTGCTGATGACCTGCTTCGCGCGCGCCGTGGAAACGGGCAGTTTTTCCGCGGCGGCGCGGGACTTGGGCCTCGGGCAGCCCAATGTGAGCCGGTATGTCGCTGCGCTCGAAGAGCATTTGCAAACTAGGCTGCTACTTCGCACGACGCGCCGCCTCACGCTGACTCCCGAGGGCGAGCGCTATTACGCAGAGACCCGCCGGATACTCGACGCGGTTGCGGAGTCGGAATCCGCTCTGCGCGACGAGGCCGAGCCTACCGGCCTGCTGCGCGTCGCCTGTCCAACCGCATTGGCGCACACCTTTGTGCTGCCGCAGGTGCCGGCCTTCCTCGCGCGCTACCCCGGCCTTGCGCTCGATCTGCAGATTGGTGATCGCTACGTCAATCTCGTCGACGAAGGCGCCGAACTGGCGATCCGCATCGGGCATCTCGAGGACAGCGCGCTACGCGCACGCCGCATCGGACAGTTCGAGCGTATATGCGTCGCGAGCACCGCTTATATCGTACGTCACGGTGTGCCGCGCGAGCCGGCCGATCTGCGCACGCATGACTGCATCGTCTACACGCTGCTGGCGTCGGGTAGTACCTGGCACTTCCGGGACGGCGACATTCCCGTTTCGGGAAGACTTCGGGTCAACTCGCCGCAAGCGGTTCAGGAAGCGGTCAATGCCGGCGTCGGTGTGGCCTATGGGCCGGCATGGTTGTTCGAGGCAGGGCTGGCCAGCGGCAACCTGCAACGGGTGCTGTCTGGCTACGAAGCGCCGCTCGTGCCGATCCAGATCTTGTATGCGGCGAACCGCCTTTTGCCCAGGCGTGCGATGGTGTTCATGGATTTCATCGCCAAAGGGTTTGCAGACATCGGCATGCTCAATGCGGGTGGGCCTTCCGGTCCGGATTCGCGCTAGACACATGCCGGGCCGGTGACGCGGCGTTCGCCGAAGGCACCGGCGCCGTGGCCACAGGAAGCGCAATCATTGCGAACCACTACATCTTTTCCTTTTCACAGCCGCATCAGGCCGCCGTCAACTACCAATGTCTGCCCCGTGACAAAGCGCGCATCGTCGCTGGTAAGGAAGGCAACCGGGCCGGCGATGTCAGCAGGCGTGCCGAGCCGCTTGATCGCCTGCATCATGTAGACCTGCGCCTTCTGCTCGTTGGGCATGCCGCTGGCGCCTTCGGTGTCCGTGATGCCGGGATGGATGGCGTTGACAATGATGTTGTCGGCCGCCAACTCGTTGGCAAGCGCGCGCACCAGGCCGATCGCCCCCAACTTGGATGCGACGTAGTGCGAGAATCCCATGCCGGGCGGCGTCACCATATTGACGGCATCCGAACCGATCGTGACGATCGCGCCGCCGCCGGCTTTGCGCATCAGCGGCACGATCGCGCGAGCGCCGAGCACGTGCGCGTCGAGATTGACGGCCAGCACACGCCGCCATTCGGCAGGGGTCATTTGATCGAGCGTAGCCAGGGGATAGATGCCCGCAGCGTGTACCAGGATGTCGGCCCGACCGAATGCCTGCTCGACCTGACCAGCGACCTTGGCCCAACCTTCTTCGCTCGCCACGTCAGCAGCAATTGCGATAGCGCCATTGCCGATCGCCTTTGCGGCTTCGTCGGCGCTCTCGCGGTTGACGAGCACTACCTTGGCGCCCCTCTCGGCAAGAAGATTGGCGATACCGCGACCGATGCCCTGTTTGCCGCCGGTGACGATGGCGACCTTGTTTTGATGCGTCTTCATGGATTTGCTCCCTGACTGGATTGTGGGTCTGCGAGCGCGCGCAGCCGCGGCTCACCGATTTCTGATAGCAGGTCTAGTTGGGTGGGTTTCCAGCCCAGTTCGGTTCGTGTCCGCGGATCGCGCGAGCGGCTGCACGCCGACTGGAGCAGCGCCCCGAACGAGCCGAACACCTCGGCCGCTTCATCCATCGTCAGGCTGCGCGTTTTGACGCCCAGGTCACGCGCCACGGCCTCGGCGATCCAGCGATACGGGATTTCGCCGGCAACGGCGTGATACAGCGCGCCGGCTTTTCCGCGCTCGATGGCGAGCGAGAACAGCCGTGCCAGGTCGGCGCTATGCACGTTGGAATAGGCAGCCAGTCCCGAACCGATGTAGCAGGCGGCACCCGTAAGCGCGACGGAGCGGTATACGCTCGCCACCGGGCCGTTGTCGCCCGGCCCCCAAATCACCGGCGGACGGATCACCATGCTTCGCTGGCCGTGTTCTGCGGCTGCGCGGACGATGCCCTCAGCCTCTACACGGGAAAGCGCCAACGGCTCTGGCACGAAGGGATCGTCTTCGGCAAAGCTGTCCGGGCTCCATGCCCCGCCGGTGCGCTGCATGAAAACGCCGCTGCCCGACAGGAAGATAAACGTCTTGCCGCGTCCGGCGAGTGCTTCGCACAGCATCCGGATGATGGCCGGCTCGCGCTCGAAGGCAACCTGCGCGGCGTAGACGGTCGCGTCGGCCGATTGCGCCGCAGCGAGCACCGGGGCCACGTCGGCATCGAGATCGCCGCGCACCGCCTCGATACCAGCCGCTTCCAGGGAAAACTGGGCGCGGTCGGATCGCGCCAGTCCCAGCACCTTATGCCCTTCCGCTACGAAGTGTCTGGAGAGGGTGCCTCCGACAAACCCGGATGCACCGATGATGAAAATTTTTCGTGACATGGAAAGCTCCTTGCCTTTCAGCGTAGGGCTTCCTCACCTCTCCGAAAAGCCTATATTATTCGATACAACCTATCTATTGAGTCGATACTTTGCTTGACGGCATCTCACTCGATCACCTGCGCACCTTCGTTGCCGCCGCGGACAACGGCAGCTTCTCCGCGGCTGGCCGCGCTATCGGCCGCGCTCAGTCGGTGGTCAGCCAAACCATTGCGAATCTGGAAGCGCAGCTTGATGTCACGCTGTTCGAGAGGGTCGGCCGCTACCCCAAGCTGACGACGCAGGGAACGAACCTGTTGGCTGACGCGCGCCGCATCGTGACGGGCGCTGATGCACTGAAGGCCAAGGCACGCAGCTTCTCCGCCGGGCTGGAGCCCGAACTCGCCATCGTCGTTGACGTCATGTTTCCGCAGCAGTGCCTGACCGATGCGCTCGGCAGCTTCAAGGAGCGCTTTCCATCTACGCCGCTCAGGCTCCATGTCGAGGCGCTAGGCCGCGTCGCCGAACTCGTGCTCAATGGGCAATGCAGCCTCGGCATCACCGGGACGCTGCCCTTCCTTCCTCCGGGGCTCGTAGCCGAACCGCTGTTCAGCGAGGAAATGGTGACAGTGGTCGCGCCGGGGTCCCCGCTGGCCGGCAGACAAGCTCCCGTTGCACTCCGGGGTCTGCTGGACGAAACACAACTCGTGCTCACTGATCGTTCGTCGCTAACGGACGGGGTCGACTACGGCGTGCAGGGGAAAAACATCTGGCGGCTCGCCGATCTTGGCGCGAAGCATGCCTTCCTGCGTGCCGGCCTCGGATGGGGACACATGCCGCTTTGGTTGATCAGCGAGGACCTGAAGGAAGGCCGTCTGGTGCGCATCGAGCTGGAAGGACCAGCCGCAGGCGTGATGCCTTTCCAGGCCGCCTATCTAGGTGATCGATTGCCAGGCCCCGCAGGTAGATGGCTGCTGGAGCGCTTCCAACATACCTAATCGCCGCAGCAGATCAGCAAGGAATGGGAATACCCTTAGAGCGTTGCGCAATCTGCGCCTGATTGGCGACGCTGTTGTCGTTCGCACGCCAGGGTTTGGGATTGGCCTCCGTGGCTGACCTGGACGCCACCGAGGTTTCCTCCGGTATTTTGACGGCTTTACCTTCAGGGGTCAGGAGACCTGTTGATGCTCGGAAAGCCGCGTAAAACAAGCTTTCCTGAGAAGACTTTTACCGTCAAAGACGGTAAAAGTCTGAATAGTGAACGAGAAAGTCTTAATCCGGCCTCGATTCTTACCGTCAGTTTTATCGTCAACCTATTCTGCTGGCCGGCGATAGCCACCGATAGATGCCGCGACGTATTTGTTTGAAAATCAAAACGTTACGGCAGCTTTTCGATAGCTGGCGATAGTCCCCGAAGGACGTCAACTCACTCCCACTCGATCGTCGCCGGCGGCTTCCCCGAGATGTCGTACACGACCCGGTTGATCCCGCGCACTTCGTTGATGATCCGATTCGACGCGCGACCGAGCAGCGCATACGGCAGATGCGCCCAATGCGCAGTCATGAAGTCGGTCGTCTGCACCGCACGCAGCGACGTCACGTAGTCGTATGTTCGCCCGTCGCCCATCACGCCGACCGACTTGACCGGCAAAAACACCGCGAACGCCTGGCTCGTCAGGTCGTACCAGCTCTTGCCGACGTCGGCCTCGCCGCACAGGCCGGCAGCCGCATCCTGCGCGGTCGCGGTCGTGTTGCGCAGTTCCTCGATGAAGATCGCGTCCGCGCGGCGCAGCAGCTCCGCGTATTCGCGCTTCACTTCGCCGAGAATCCGCACGCCAAGGCCCGGGCCCGGGAACGGATGGCGGTACACCATCTCCGGCGGCAGGCCGAGCGCGACGCCGAGTTCGCGCACTTCGTCCTTGAACAGGTCGCGCAGCGGCTCGAGCAGCTTCAGGCCGAGCGTTTCCGGCAGGCCGCCGACGTTGTGGTGGCTCTTGATCGTCGTCGCCTTCTTCGTCTTCGTGCCGCCCGATTCGACCACGTCCGGGTAGATCGTGCCCTGCGCGAGCCACTTCGCCTTCGACAGCTTCTTCGCCTCGGCCTGGAACACCTCGACGAACTCGCGGCCGATGATCTTGCGCTTCGCTTCCGGATCGGTCACGCCGGCCAGATGGCCGAGGAACTGGTCGGATGCGTCGACGTGCACGACCTTCGCGTGCAGACGGCCCTCGAACATGTCGAGCACCATCTTGCCTTCGTTCAGGCGCAGCAGGCCGTGATCGACGAACACGCAGGTCAGCTGATCGCCGATCGCGCGATGGATCAGCGCGGCCGCGACGCTCGAATCGACGCCGCCCGACAGGCCGAGAATCACTTCCTCGTCACCGACCTGCTCGCGGATCTTCGCGACGGCTTCCTCGATGTGGTTCTTCATGATCCAGTCGGGCCTCGCGCCGGCGATCTGCAGCACGAAGCGTTCGATGATCTGGCGGCCCTTCACGGTATGCGTGACTTCCGGGTGGAACTGCACCGCGTAGTAGCCGCGCGCCTCGTCGGCCATGCCGGCGATCGGGCAGCTCGGTGTCGACGCCATCAGCGCGAAGCCCGGCGGCAGCTCGGCCACCTTGTCGCCGTGGCTCATCCAGACCTTCAGCATCCCGTGGCCTTCGGCCGTCGTGAAATCCTCGATGCCGTCGAGCAGGCGCGTATGGCCGTGCGCACGCATTTCCGCGTAGCCGAATTCGCGATGGTCGCTCCACTCGACCTTGCCGCCGAGCTGCACGGCCATCGTCTGCATGCCGTAGCAGATGCCGAGCACCGGCACGCCGAGATCCCACACGGCCTGCGGCGCGCGCAGTTGATGGTCTTCGTACGTGCTCGCGTGGCTGCCCGACAGGATCACCGCCTTCGGCGCGAACTCGCGGACGAAGTCGTCGGACACATCGTTCGGATGGATTTCGCAGTAGACGTGCGCTTCACGCACGCGCCGTGCAATCAGTTGGGTGACTTGCGAACCGAAGTCGAGAATCAGGATTTTGTCGTGCATGGCTGCGGACGGGATGAAGAGAATAAGAAAAGCAGCGCACGAAGCGCTGCGTCAAAAGCATGGACAGCGGCGTCGGGCGGCAGGCGGCTCGCGCGACGCATCGCCGGTCAATCCTGCGACGGCGGGCGCGCGTCGAATGCGACGCTGCCTGACGCGCGCTCGGATGCGGCCGATGGGGTAGCCGCGACCGGCGCCGAAGGCGTCACCGGACGGCTGACGACCGGCTCGACTCGCGACTGCGGCGTGGAGGCCGGCGCCGGTTCGACCGGACGCCTCGCGTCCCGGCCCTCGAGCGCCTGCGCCCTGTCGGCCCTTTCGCGCCGGCGCACGGCCGATGCGAGCCGCACGCCGCCGAGACCGAGCACGATCAGCGCAACCCCGGCCACCGCCGACAGCACCCGGCCGGCGGCCGCGAGCGCGGGACCGCTGCCGGTGCCGACCGACCACACGACCGCCAGCACGCCGGTCAGCCAGTTCACATGGCCGACCGCCCGTGCGACGGGCGCCGTGAGGTCGCCGTTGAACGCCGCATGAAACGCGAGCCATGCGAGCCCGAGCAGCGCGATGCCGAACGCCTGACCGAGCATCGCCGGCTGCATGTTCGCCAGTTGCAGCGCGTCGAACAGCGCCTGCCAGGGCGTCAGCACGAACAGCACGCCGAACGCCAGCAGCAGCACGGCATCGACGATCAGTACGGCTCGCAGCAGCGGTTTCATCGGCGATCAGTCCACGTGGTAGTTCGGCGCTTCCTTCGTGATCTGCACGTCGTGCACGTGCGACTCGCGCATGCCCGCCGCGGTGATCTGGACGAATTCGGCCTTCTCGTGCAGCTCGTCGATCGTCTTGCAGCCGCAGTAGCCCATGCTCGCGCGCACGCCGCCGACCAGTTGGAACAGGATCGCGTTGACCGAACCCTTGTACGCGACACGGCCTTCGATGCCTTCCGGCACGAGCTTGTCGATGTTCGCCGAGTTGTCCTGGAAGTAGCGGTCAGCCGCGCCGTCCTTCATCGCACCGACCGAACCCATGCCGCGGTACGACTTGTACTGGCGGCCCTGGTACAGGAACACGTCGCCCGGCGCCTCTTCGGTGCCCGCGAACATGCTGCCCATCATCACCGCGTTCGCGCCGGCCGCGAGGGCCTTCGACACGTCGCCCGAGAAGCGCACGCCGCCGTCCGCGATGCACGGCACGCCGGTGCCCTTCAGCGCTTCCGACACGTTCGCGATCGCGCTGATCTGCGGCACGCCGACACCCGCGACGATCCGCGTCGTGCAGATCGAACCCGGGCCGATGCCGACCTTGACCGCGTCCGCGCCGTATTCGACCAGCGCCTTCGCGGCGGCGGCCGTCGCGATGTTGCCGCCGATCACCTCGACGTGCGGGAAGTTCTGCTTGACCCAGCGCACGCGCTCGAGCACGCCCTTGCTGTGACCGTGCGCGGTATCGACGACGATCACGTCGACGCCGGCCTGCACCAGCAGCTCGACGCGCTCTTCGTTGTCCGGACCGACGCCGACCGCCGCGCCTGCGCGCAGCTTGCCGTGTTCGTCCTTGCACGCGTCCGGGTGCTCGGTCTGCTTCGTGATGTCCTTGACGGTCATCAGGCCGCGCAGTTCGAACGCGTCGTTGACGACCAGCACGCGCTCGAGGCGGTGGCTGTGCATCAGCGCCTTCGCTTCGGCGAGCGGCGTGCCTTCCTTGACCGTGACGAGGCGCTCGCGCGGCGTCATGATCGACTTGACCGGCTCGTCGAGGCGCGTTTCGAAACGCAGGTCGCGGTTCGTGACGATGCCGACGAGCTGCGGGCCTTCGACGACCGGGAAGCCCGAGATGCCATGCTGGCGCGACAGCGCGATCACGTCGCGCACCTTCATTTGCGGCGGCACCGTGATCGGGTCGCGGACGACGCCCGACTCGAAACGCTTGACCTTCGCGACTTCGCGGGCCTGTTCGGCCGGCGTGAGGTTCTTGTGGACGATACCGACGCCACCCTGCTGGGCCATCGCGATCGCGAGGCGACCTTCGGTGACCGTGTCCATCGCGGCGGACACGAGCGGCATGTTCAAGGAGATGTTGCGGGTCAGCTTGGTCTTGAGGCTGGTGTCGCGCGGGAGAACGTCGGAGAAGGCGGGAACGAGGAGCACGTCATCGAAAGTGAGTGCTTTTTGGATCAGACGCATGGCAAATCCTATGGGCGCAAAAGCGAATTATACGCGAAGCGCCGTGAATTTTCACAACACGAACAACGGCTTAGCCGGTTTCGGCCGTTCGGGGGCCGAATCGTTCGGATCGCCGTTCGGTTCGTTTTCGATCGTCTTTCGTTTCACCGCCGCATCGAGCCATTCGCGCAACCGGCGGCCGGGCGGCATGTGCCCGTGTCGCGGCGGGGCCACACGGCCGCGACGGCGGCGGCCGCGCGCACGGCCCGGCGACCGGCCGAAGCGGCTTGCCAGCCCTGCTTCACGCCAGCCCGGCGGCACGGACGATCATCGCCATGCCGCCCACCACCACCCCGCAACCGACGGTCCGCGCGACGCGCCCGCCGGCCGGCACAACGCGTTCGGCGGCGATCGCGACCGTCACGGCGGCCATCACGCGCAGATCCATCATGCCGGCCGCCAGCGCGACGGCCATCAGGTTCCCGCAACATGCGCCGCACCGGATCGCGGCGCGCACGCCGTACCGCCATGCCGTAACGGCCGCCGCCCGTGGCCGATGCACGTCGTGCACCTCCGCATGCCGGCAGCACGCGAGCCGGCGCGCCTTCCACCCGGAGAATTGCAACGCGCCCGCGGCCAGCACGACGGCGCCGGACACGAACGGCATCGCCCGGGCGAGCGCCGGCAGACGGCCGGCGGCCGTCGTCAGTACGGCACCGGCCGGAAACACGAGCGCGCCGAGCGCCATCCAGACCGAGAAATATCCCGCCCCCGCGACGACGACGAGCCAGGCCGACCGCGCCGCCGCCTGCGAGCCGATGCGCCGCCGGTAATGCCAGAGCTGCGGCGCGAGCACGGGCAGCATCATCGTCACCGTCATCGCGCCCCACATTCCGGCGAACGTCGCGAATGCGCGCCCGACGCCCTGCCCGCACGGTCGCAGCCAGGCGGCCGATGCCATCCAGCCGCCGGGCATCGGTTCGCCGCCCATCGCGGCCATCGACGCGTGCTGCGCCAGCGTCGCCACCACGGCGACCGCGAACACGGCCGCGACCGCCACGCCGAATGCCCGCGGATCGAGGGTCGTCTCGCCGGTTATCGGCCCGGCTTTCGGCCCGGTCGTCGTTCGTGTCATCGCGTGCTCCCACCCGTGGCCACCGCGCTCAGCCGCGCGCGTACTCGTCGTGGCGGCGCCACCACGGGCCGGCCTCATTGCGGCCGCGCGGCGCGCGATCGAGCCACTGGTACATCCCCCACAGCCCGTCGAGGCCACGCGCGTAGGTCGAATACGTGTGATAGACGGCGCCGTCCTCGCGCACGAACGCGCTCATCCCCGGCCGGTCGAGCGAATACGTGGCCGCGTCGGTGCCGCAGGTGGCCGCGAACTGCACGACGGGCGCCGGCGGCGGATCCATGTCCATCGCATGGCCGGCCCGCGCATAGTTGTATTCGACGTCGCCCGCGCGCTGCTGCGTTTCGGTGAACGACACGTTGAAGTCGAAGTTGAAATCGCTGCCGACCGACGACGCCCACGGGAACGTCCACCCCATCCGCTGCCGGTACGCGAGCAGTTTCGCGAGCGGCGCGCGCGACACGGCCGCAAGCGTCACGTCGTGATGGGCCAGATGCACGGCAAAACCGTCGAAGCCGTCGGCGAGCGCCGAGCACGACGGGCAGCCCGCCTTGTAGTCGGGGCCGAACATGAAGTGATAGACGAGCAATTGCGAACGGCCGCGAAACAGGTCGTCGAGCGTCGCCTGCCCTTCCTCGGTATCGAACCGGTAGGTCTTGTCGACGCGCACCCACGGCAGCGCCTGGCGCCGCCGCGCGAGTTCGTCGCTTTGCCGCGTCAGCGCCTTTTCCGCGTCGAGCAGCGCGCGACGTTCGGCCAGCCATTCGTCGCGGGTTCCGGTGAGATGGGTCGTCATTGCGGGTTCCTCCTTCCGATGGGTATCCGGGCACGGCGTCCGAGGCCGTGTGCGTGGTGCTAGATTAGTGGCGGGCATCGGACCGGAGGGAGTGACAAGTGTGTCGGGATTCGGATGGATTCGCTGATCACGGCGGCCGCGCGCGCGCTCGCGACCGGTGACGCGCTCGGCGCGCTGAACCGCGTCGCGCTGCGCGACGATGCGCCGGCGCTCGCGCTGCGCGGCATCGCGCTGGCGCAGCTCGGCGATTTCGACCGGGCGCGCGCGCTCGTGCGCGCCGCCGCACGCGCATTCGGCGCGAAGGAAACGGTCGCACGGGCGCGCTGCGTCGTCGCGGAAGCCGAGATCGCGCTCGCGTCGCGCGACCTGAGCTGGCCGACCCGCGCGCTCGACGCGGCCTGCGCGACGCTCGACACGCACGGCGACCGCGCGAACGCCGCGCATGCCCGCTATCTCGGCGTGCGCCGGTTGCTGCTGATCGGTCAGCTCGACGAGGCCGAACGGCTGCTTGCGCATCTCGATCCCGTGCCGCTGCCGCCCGCGTCACGCGCCACCCATGAATTGATCGCGGCCGGCATCGCGATGCGCCGCCTCCGCACGCACACGGCCCGTGCGGCGCTCGACCGTGCGCGGACCGCCGCCCACGCCGCCGGCATCGCCGCGCTGACGGCCGAGGTCGATACCGCGGCGCGCGTGCTCGACGCACCGGCTGCCCGGCTCATCGCGCGCGGCACGTCGCGGCTCGTACCGCTCGACGAAGTGGAGACGCTGTTCGAGTCGAATGCGCTCGTCGTCGACGCGTGCCGCCACACGGTGCGCGATGCGCGCACGACCGTGTCGCTCGCGCGGCGTCCGGTGCTCTTCGTGCTCGCCCGTGCGCTGGGCGAAGCGTGGCCGGCCGACGTATCGAGAAACGCGCTCGTCGCCGCCGCGTTCCGTGCGAAACAGGCCGACGAATCGCATCGTGCGCGGCTGCGTGTCGAGATCGGCCGGCTGCGTGCGGTGCTGCGCCCGCTCGCGAACGTCGTCGCGACGCCGCGCGGCTTCGCGCTCGAACCGCTCGGCGTGCGCGAAACCGTCGTCCTCGCGCGTCCGGTGGACGATCGCCATGCGGCCGTGCTCGCGCTCCTCGCCGACGGCGAAGCGTGGTCGAGCTCCGCGCTGGCGCTCGCGCTCGGCGCCAGCCAGCGCACCGTGCAGCGTGCGCTGGATGCGCTCGCCGAAACCGGCAAGGTGCAGGCGCTCGGCCGCGGACGCGCGCGCCGCTGGATGACGCCGCCGCTGCCCGGATTCGCGACGACCTTGTTACTCCCGGTTGCGCTGCCGGGCGATTAGGATGGCCCCATCGAACGACGAGGTGACGAACATGAAACGCTCCACCGCAGAGATCCTTCACGAGTACGGCCCGTTCCCGGGCGTCGACGGCGTGCACGGCGTCACGTTCGACGGGCAGCACGTGTGGTACGCATCCGGCGACAAGCTGAATGCGCTCGACCCCGAGCGCGGCACGACCGTCCGCTCGCTCGACGTCGCCGCGCACGCGGGCACCGCGTTCGACGGCCGCCACCTGTTCCAGATCGTCGAGGACCGCATCGAGAAGATCGACCCCGAATCGGGTCGCGTGCTCGCGACGATCCCGGCGCCCGGCGGCGGCGCCGATTCGGGGCTCGCGTGGGCGGAAGGCACGCTGTGGGTCGGCCAGTACAGCGAACGCAAGATTCATCAGGTGGACCCGCAGTCGGGCGCCGTGCTGCGCACGATCGAATCGAACCGCTTCGTCACCGGCGTGACGTGGGTCGACGGCGAGCTGTGGCACGGCACGTGGGAAGCCGACCAGAGCGACCTGCGACGCATCGATCCGCACACGGGCGAGGTGCTCGAGCAGATCGACATGCCGGCCGGCGTCGGCGTGTCGGGGCTCGAATCCGACGGCCACGACCGCTTCTACTGCGGCGGCGGCAACAGCGGCAAGCTGCGTGCCGTGCGCCGCCCGGTGCGCACGCGTACCGCCACCGACGGCACGGACGTGATACCCGATCCGGCAGACGGCTGATCCACCGCGTGCCCACGCTGCCCGAACGCGCCGCCGTGCCCCGAGTGCAGGAATGAACAAGACGCCGCCACGACGGCATCGCTAAGATGCGCGCACTTCAGTCATTCGTTCGGAGCGGTCGATGCAGCGCGGCGTGGTGTACGGTGTCCTGGCAGGCGCCCTGTGGGGCATGGTGTTTCTCGTTCCGCGGCTGCTGACCGATTTCTCGCCGCTGCTGCTGAGCGCCGGCCGCTATACGATGTACGGCCTCGTGTCGCTGGCGGCCGCACTGCCGGTCGCCCGCTCGCTGCTCGTGCGGCTGACCCGCGAGGATCTGGTCGCGCTGGTGAGGCTCGCCGTCATCGGCAACGTCGCGTACTACATGCTGCTGTCCGGCGCCGTGCACCTGATCGGCATCGCGCCCAGTTCGCTGATCGTCGGCGTGCTGCCCGTGACCGTCACGCTCGCGGGCCTCGGCGACCATGGCGCCATGCCGCTGCGGCGGCTCGCCGCCCCGCTCGTGCTGGTGATCGCCGGTATCGTCTGCATCAACGTCGACCTGTTTACATCCGAAGCCGCGCACGCCACGACGCTCGCCCAGAAGCTCGCGGGCATCGCCTGCGCGGCGGGCGCGCTCGCGAGCTGGACCTGGTATGCGGTGGCGAACACACGCTACCTGCAGCGCCATCACCACTTCGGCGGCAACGAATGGTCGGTGCTGTGGGGTGTCGTGACGGGCCTGATCGGCGGACTCTGCTGGATGGCGATCCTCGCGCTGCCGGCCGGCACGGTGCAGGCGGCCGTCCCCGCATCGCGGTGGCAGTTGTTCTGGCTGCTGAACCTCGCGCTCGCGATCGGCGCGTCGTGGCTCGGCAACGGGCTGTGGAACGCCGCGTCGAAGCGGCTGCCGCTGACGCTGTCGGGTCAATTGATCGTGTTCGAAACCGTGTTCGCGATGCTGTACGCGTTCGTGTACGACCGGCGGATGCCGCACGCGCTCGAGATCGCCGCGCTCGTGCTGCTGCTCGCCGGCGTATACGGCTCGGTGCGGCGGCACGGCGACACACCGGGCAGCGCGTCGACAAACGCAAACGCCGCGGCCCATTGAGCGCCGCGGCGTTTGATCAGATCAATCGAAACGAAAAGCGCGTCAGCGCGCGTCCTTGTGCATCCACTTGCGGCCCTCGATCGAGCCGGCGCGGCGGGACTTGTCGACGCGCCGCTGGCGCGCGAGCTTCGGATCGACGATCAGCGGACGGTAGATCTCGACGCGGTCGTGATCGACGAGCGGCGCGTCGAGCGGTGCGAGCTTGCCGTACACGCCCGTCTTCGCGTGTGCGAGATCGATCTCCGGATGCAGCGCGAGCACGCCGCTCGCGTCGATGGCCGAGCGCACGGTCGCCCCTTCGGGCAGCGACAGCGGAATCAGCGTCTGGCGGTCCGGCAGCGCGTAGCAGACTTCGATCGACAGCATCGCGTCACCCCTTCCCGTAGCGCTGGTCCGCACGCTTCACGAATGAATCGACGAACGTGTTCGCGATGTGGCTGAACACCGGCCCGATGATCTTCTCGAGCAGGATGCTCGAAAACTCGTAGTGCAGCGCGAATTCGATCTTGCACGCATCGGCGCGCAGCGGGATGAAGCGCCACGAACCCGTAAACTTCTTGAACGGCCCGTCCGCGAACTCCATGTCGATCCGGGTCGGACGCTGCTGCGTGTTGCGGGTCGCGAAATGCTGCTTGATACCCTTGAAGTTGATGTCGATGCGCGCTTCCATCCCGCTCTCGTCCTGACGGCGAACCTCGACACCGCCGCACCAGGGCAGGAAATTGGGGTAGTCGGCCACGTCGGTGACGAGGTCGAACATCTGTTCCGCCGAATGACGGATCAATACGGTTTTCTGGACATCTGCCATAAATCGCGCGGCATCGCTTAAAGTGGGAACGCCAAGCCGGGCGATACGCGCCCCGCTTTGCTAAAATCGTGATTTTAAACGAGTTGGCCCGATCCTTTCATGAGCATCATCGACAACAGGAAAGCGCACTTCGATTATCACATCGAGGAACGCTACGAAGCGGGGCTCGTGCTGGAGGGCTGGGAAGTCAAGGCGCTGCGCGCCGGACGCGGCCAGATCAAGGAAGGCTACGTCGTGGTGAAGAACGCCGAGATCTTCCTGATCGGGACCCATATCAGCCCGCTGCCCGAAGCCTCGACGCACATCAAGCCCGACCCGGTTCGCACGCGCAAGCTGCTACTGCACCGCGAGGAAATCAAGAAGCTGATCGGCAAGGTCGAGCAGCGCGGCTACACGCTCGTGCCGCTGAACTTCCACTACAAGGGCGGTCGCGTGAAATGCGACATCGCGCTCGCGAAGGGCAAGAAGCTGCACGACAAGCGCGAAACCGAGAAGAAGCGCGACTGGGAACGCGAGAAGGCGCGGATCATGCGCGCCGGCACCTGACACACACGGCGTTCATCGCAAACGATACGGCCCGCTCGAAGCGGGCCGTGTTGCTTTGGACTGCCTGAATCGCGCCGGCCGGTCGGCTGCGCGACGATTCGCCGCAGGACGATACGCACGCGGCAGCTGCGTGCGCATCGATGTCGGGCTCAGCCCTTCGCGCCGGCCCCCACGCCCGCGCTCTTGACGATCGTCAGCGCCGACGAGATCGCGGTACCGAGATCCGACAGGTTCGACGGCACGATCAGCGTGTTGCCCTGCTTCGCGAGATTCGCGAACGCACCGACATACTGCTCGGCGACCTTCAGGTTCACCGCGTCCATCCCGCCTTGCGACTGGATCGCGCTCGCGATTTTCTGGATCGCCTGCGCGTTCGCCTCGGCCACCGCCAGAATCGCGGCGGCTTCGCCCTGCGCCTGGTTGATCGCGGCCTGCCGCTCGCCTTCCGACTTCTGGATCGCGGCTTCGCGCGCCCCCGACGCGAGGTTGATCTGCTCCTGCTTGCGGCCTTCGGATGCGGCGATCAGCGCACGCTTTTCGCGCTCCGCGGTGATCTGCGCCTGCATCGCATGCAGGATCTCCTTCGGCGGCGTCAGGTCCTTGATCTCGTAGCGCAGCACTTTCACGCCCCAGTTCGCCGCGGCGTCGTCGAGCGCCGACACGATGCTGTGGTTGATGAAATCGCGCTCCTCGAAGGTCTTGTCGAGCTCGAGCTTGCCGATCACCGAGCGCAGCATCGTCTGCGACAGCTGCGTGATCGCGAGCACGAAGTTGCTCGACCCGTACGACGCCTTCATCGGGTCCATCACCTGGAAATACAGCACGCCGTCGACCTGCAGCTGCGTGTTGTCGCGCGTGATACAGACCTGGCTCGGCACGTCGAGCGGAATTTCCTTCAGCACGTGCCGGTACGCGATGCGATCGACGAACGGCAGCACGATATTGAGACCGGGCGACAGCGTCGCGTGGTAGCGCCCGAAGCGCTCGAGCACCCATGCATGCTGCTGCGGCACGATCTTCACCGTCTTCGACACGATCACGATCGCGATGACGAGCAGGACAACCCAGATGATCAGCGAATCCATGAAGTATTTCCTCCTTGTTGTTGTATCAGCGGACGATCAGCCCGCGGGTTTCGCCACGACCACGAGGCAATTGCCGCGCACGGCGCTCACCTGGTACACGCGTGCATCGTCGCGCTCGCCGTGCGCGAGTTCGACGTCCCAATCGGCGCCGCGATACTGCACGCGCGCGCGGCCGTCACGCCACGCGTCGACCGTGACGGTCGAGCCGATATCGAGATTGACGTCGGGATTCGTCGACGTGTCGCGCTTCTGCTTGCGGCCGAGCCCCGAACGGCGCAGCACGATCATCGCGACGATCGCGACCGCGGCCGCCGCGCCGAACTGCACGTGCGGCGCGAAACCGGCCAGTTGCAACAACCCGCCGGCGAGAAAGCCGAGCGCGATCATCAACAGATAGAACGTGCCGGTCAGCAATTCGGCCACGACCAGCACGCCGACTCCGACCCACCAGAACAGATGCCCCGACATCATTGTGGTCTCCAGAAAAACGTCCCCGATGCTCACTATATTCGCTGCGCTCGCGGCTGTGCGAAGCGGTCGGTACTCTTGGGGCGGCCCGGCGAGTACCGAAGGAAAACGACCCCCACGCTCACTGCGCTCGCTGCCCCCCGCGGGGGCGGTCGGCACTCTTGGGGCGGCCCGGCGAGTACCGACGAAAAAAAACACCCCGGTGCTTACCGGGGTGTTTATAGCACGAACCTTGCATTTTGCCTTCAACGAAAGCGCGGCGGACCGCCCTTTCGCCGAAGTTGCATCACGACTCGTTACTTGCGGTTGGCGGCGAGCGCCTGCCACGTATCGATGATCGTGTCGGGGTTCAGCGAGATCGACACGATGCCTTCGTCCGTCAGCCATTGCGCGAAGTCCGGGTGATCGGACGGGCCCTGCCCGCAGATACCGACGTACTTGCCCATCTTGCGGCAGGTATCGATCGCACGCTTCAGCAGGAACTTGACGGCCGGGTCGCGCTCGTCGAAGTCGACTGCCAGCAGTTCCATGCCCGAATCGCGGTCGAGGCCGAGCGTGAGTTGCGTGAGGTCGTTCGAGCCGATCGAGAAACCGTCGAAGTGTTCCAGGAACTCTTCGGCGAGGATCGCGTTGGTCGGGACTTCGCACATCATCACGAGGCGCAGGCCGTTTTCGCCACGCTTCAGGCCGAACTTCTCGAGCAGGCCGACCACGCGCTCCGCCTGCTTCACGGTCCGCACGAACGGCACCATGATCTCGACGTTGGTCAGGCCCATCTCGTCACGCACGCGCTTCAGTGCACGGCATTCCATCTCGAACGCCTGCGCGAAGTCCTCGGCGATGTAGCGCGACGCGCCGCGGAAGCCCAGCATCGGGTTTTCCTCGTCCGGCTCGTAACGCGAACCGCCGATCAGCTTCTTGTACTCGTTCGACTTGAAGTCGGACAGACGCACGATCACCGGCTTCGGATAGAACGCCGCCGCGATCGTCGCGACGCCTTCCGTCAGCTTGTCGACGTAGAACTGACGCGGCGACGCGTGGCCGCGCGCAACGCTCTCGACCGCCTTCTTCAGGTCCTGGTCGATGTTCGGGTACTCGAGAATCGCTTTCGGGTGAACGCCGATATTGTTGTTGATGATGAACTCGAGACGCGCGAGACCCACGCCGCCGTTCGGCAGTTGCGAGAAGTCGAACGCGAGCTGCGGGTTGCCGACGTTCATCATGATCTTGACCGGGATTTCCGGCAGCTCGCCGCGCTGCACTTCCGTGACTTCCGTCTCGAGCAGCCCGTCGTAGATCTTGCCCTCGTCGCCTTCCGCGCACGACACGGTGACGAGCGCGCCGTCCTTCAGGATGTCGGTCGCATCGCCGCAGCCGACGACTGCCGGCACGCCAAGCTCACGAGCAATGATCGCCGCGTGGCAGGTACGGCCGCCACGGTTCGTGACGATCGCCGCCGCACGCTTCATCACCGGCTCCCAGTTAGGGTCGGTCATGTCGGCCACCAGCACGTCGCCCGGCTGCACGCGTTCCATTTCCGACGGATCCTGGATCACGCGCACGGGGCCCGCGCCGATCTTCTGGCCGATCGCACGGCCCGTCGCGAGCACCTGCGACTGACCCTTCAGCTTGAAGCGCTGCTCTGCCTTGCCGGATGCCTGGCTCTTCACCGTTTCCGGACGTGCCTGCAGGATGAAGATCTTGCCGTCGCGGCCGTCCTTGCCCCACTCGATGTCCATCGGACGCTGGTAGTGCTTCTCGATGATGACCGCGTACTTCGCCAGCTCGATCACGTCTTCATCCGTGATCGAGTAGCGGTTGCGCTGCTCGTGCGGCACGTCGACCGTCTTCACGCGGCCCGGCTCGCCCGGCTGCGTGAATTCCATCTTGATCAGCTTCGAGCCGATCGAGCGGCGGATGATCGGGTACTTGTCCTGCGCGAGCGTCGTCTTGAACACGTAGAACTCGTCGGGGTTCACCGCGCCCTGCACGACGGTTTCGCCCAGGCCGTAGCTCGACGTGATGAACACGGCGTCCTTGAAGCCCGATTCGGTATCGATCGTGAACATCACGCCGGCGGCGCCGACGTCCGAGCGGACCATGCGCTGCACACCGGCCGACAGCGCGACTTCGGCGTGCGTGAAGCCCTTGTGCACGCGGTACGAGATCGCGCGGTCGTTGTACAGCGACGCGAACACGTGCTTCATGCGGTCGAGCACGTCGTCGATGCCGACGACGTTCAGATACGACTCCTGCTGGCCGGCGAACGACGCGTCGGGCAGATCTTCCGCGGTCGCGGACGAGCGCACCGCGAACGACAGCTCGCTCGGCGAGCCGTTCTTCAGCACTTCGAACTGCGCGCGGATTTCCTGCTCGAGGCGCGGCTGCAGCGGTGCGTCGACGATCCATTTACGGATTTCGGCACCGGCTTCGGCGAGCGCCTTCACGTCGTCGATGTCGAGCGACTCGAGACGCTTGGCGATGCGATCGGTGAGGTCGTTGTGCTTGAGGAAATCGCGGAATGCGAGCGCGGTCGTGGCGAAACCGGTGGGTACGCGAACGCCTGCTTCGGAAAGCTGGCTGATCATCTCGCCGAGCGACGCATTCTTGCCGCCAACGATTTCCACATCGGTCATCCGCAACTGCTCGAACGGAATTACATACGCCTGGTCCTTTGCGACGTTTGCTGCGTTAGTCATACAAGCCCCTAAGTGTGAAAAAAATGCTCGATCGCGCAAGTGGGCTCGAACGCGGGCGCCTGCAAAAAGGCGCGGCGCGTCTTGCGCAACCTGTTAGATAAACACTCGCAGCGGCGGAAATCTTCCGACCCGATTTGCAAAAATCCCGGCAGAAGGGCGATATTTTCAGACAAATCGCCAGACTTGCCGGGAGTTCCGGAATCGCGCGGCCCAGCCACGGAGCGCCGTTCGCGCCCTGCCCCCGCAATTGCTTATCCAACAGGTTGCCGCTATTCTACCGTGCCGGCTGCCGGATGTGGCGCGACCTTGTCACTGGGTCTGGAGGCTCGCCTCCAGCCGCCCGCGCAACTGCCCTTCACGCTCGACGTCCAGATTCATGCTGCCTACCGTATTCATCGTCTCCGACGGCACCGGGATCACTGCCGAAACCTTCGCGCACTCGATCCTCTCCCAGTTCGACCAGAAATTCCGCCTCGTGCGCGTGCCGTTCGTCGACTCGCTCGACAAGGCCTATGCGACCGTCGAAAAGATCAACGAAGCCGCCGTGCACGACGGCCGTCGCGCGATCGTGTTCACGACGCTCGTCGACAGCGAGTCGAACGACATCGTCAAACGCTCGAACGCGCTCGTGCTCGACATGTTCCAGCGCTTCGTCGAACCGCTCGAGCAGGAACTCGAGCTCAAGTCGAGCCACGCGATGGGCCGCGGCCACCAGAACGCGGACACCGAGGAATACAAGACGCGGATCGAGGCGATCAACTTCTCGCTCGCGCACGACGACGGCCAGTCGAATCGCAACCTGTCGGAGGCCGACGTGATCCTCGTCGGCGTGTCGCGCAGCGGCAAGACGCCGACGAGCCTGTATCTCGCGATGCAGTACGGCGTGAAGGCGGCCAACTACCCGCTGATTCCGGAAGACTTCGAACGCGGCAAGCTGCCGTCGGCGCTGGCGCCGTACAGCGAGAAGCTGTTCGGGCTGTCGATCGACCCGCAGCGCCTGTCGGAGATCCGCAACGAGCGCCGGCCGGGCAGCAAGTACGCGGCCCCCGAGAACTGCCGCTACGAGATCAACGAGGCCGAAGCGATGATGCGCCGCGAAGGGATCAAGTGGCTGTCGTCGACGCACAAGTCGATCGAGGAAATCGCGACGACGATCCTGCAGGAAATCCGGCTCGACCGGCAGTCGTACTGAGCGCGGAAGCGCTGGCGGCCGTCAGGCCGTCGCCGAAAGCAACAAGGCCGCGTCAAACGCGGCCTTGTTTCGTTTTACGGCACATGCACCGCGTGCGGCGTCACGCCGGCCGCTGCTGCCGTACCTGTTCGAACAGGCACACCGCGGCGGCCGCCGCCACGTTCAGCGACTCCATCCCGCCCGGTTGCGGAATCGTCACGCGATGCGCGGCCGCGTCGCGCCAGAATGCCGACACGCCGGCACCTTCGTTGCCGAACACCCAGGCGACGGGCCCCGACAGGTCGCAGTCATAGACCGCCTGCGCGCCGTGCGAGTCGGTGAGCGCGACCGGGACGTCGAGGCGTTCGGCCAGCGCCGCCGCTTCGACGTCCTCATGGATCGACAACAGGAAATGCGCGCCCATGCCCGAGCGCAGCACCTTCGACGACCACGCATAGGCCGTCCCCGGCGCGCAGAACACGTGACGCACGCCGGCTGCCGCCGCGCTGCGCAGGATCGAGCCGACGTTGCCGGCATCCTGCACGCCGTCGAGCACGACCGACGTGTGCGTCACGCGTTCGGGCAGCGGGTGCGTCGGCCGGTCGACCAGCAGCAGAAAGCCGACGCCGTTGACGACGTTCGACAACTGCCCGAACAGCGCGTCCGGCAGCGTGACGATCCGCTGCGCGTCGATGCGCGCGACGATCGCCCGCGCCTCGGCATGGCCGAGCGCACCTTCGGTCGTGACGCACAGCTCGGGCATCGCGCCCGTATCGAGGTATGCGCTTGCGAGATGAAAACCTTCGAGTAGCGCCTGGCCGCTGCGGCGCTGATGGGGCGTCGAACCCGCGAGCGCCTTCAGGCGCTTGTACAGCGGATTGTCGCGGGAAGTGATGCTTTTCATCGAATCAGGTCAAGCGCCGCACGAACCGGCGCGAACGAGCGCCGATGCGCTTCGCACGGGCCGTGCTCGCGGAGTGCGGCAAGGTGTTTCGCGGTGCCGTAGCCCGCATGCACGTTGAAGCCGTACACCGGGAAGCGTTCGTGCAGGTCGACCAGCATCCGGTCGCGCGTGACCTTCGCGAGGATCGATGCGGCCGAGATGCTCGGCACGAGCGCGTCGCCGCTGACGATCGCCTCGGCACGCACGCTCAGCGTCGGGCAGCGGTTGCCGTCGATCTGCGCGAGCGTCGGCAGTACCGACAAGCCTTCGACGGCCCGCTTCATCGCGAGCATCGTCGCGTGCAGGATATTCAGCGTATCGATCTCGTCGACACTCGCCGACGCGACGCAATACGCGTGCGAACGCGTGACGATCAGGTCGTACAGCGCGTCGCGCTTCTTCGCGGACAGCACTTTCGAATCGTCGAGCCCGTCGATCGGCTGCGCCGGATCGAGGATCACCGCGGCGGCGACTACCGGCCCCGCGAGCGGCCCGCGGCCGGCTTCGTCGACGCCGCAGACGATCTCGTCCGGGCGGCTGAAATCGAAACCGCCCTGCACGTCGCTCGACGCGCGGCGGCGTGGCGCACGGACTGCGGTCATGCGCGCCCCTTGCGTTGTTCGAGCACACGCACGACGGCCTCGGCCGCCTTCGCGGCCGTGTTCTGCCGCAGCGACAGATGCATTTCGGTAAACACTTCGGTCAGCGTGCGGCGGTTCGCGTCGTCGCGCAACTGCGTGAGCGTCGCATCGGCGAGCGCCTCGGGCGTCGCGAAATGTTGCAGCAGCTCGGGCACGACGAAGCGCCCCGCGAGGATGTTCGGCAAACCGACATACGGCAGGTAGCCCTGCCGGCGCATGATCTGCCCGGTCAGCCAGGGCACCTTGTACGAGATCACCATCGGCTTCTTCAGCAGCGCGGCTTCCAGCGTAACGGTGCCGCTCTTCACGAGGATCGCATCGGCGGCCGTCATCGCGACCTGCGAGCGGCCGTCGGTGATCGTCAACGCGAGCTGCGGGTGCGCGTCGACGAGCGGCTGCAGCAGTTCGCGCAGTGCGGGCGTCGCAGCCGGCATCACGAACCGCACGCCGGGTTCGCGCTGCTGCATCAACGCCATCGCCGCGAAGAACGTCGGGCCGATCAGTGCGATCTCCGAGCGCCGGCTGCCCGGCAGCACCGCGATCACGGGGCCGTCGGCCGGCAGGCCCAGCGCGATGCGCGCGCCGTGCGTGTCGGGTTCGAGCGGGATGTCGTCGGCGAGCGGATGACCGACGTAGGTCGATGCGACGCCAGCCTTGTCGAGGATCGCCGGCTCGAACGGGAACAGGCACAGCATGTGGTCGACGGACTTCGCGATCTTCTTGATGCGGCCGCCGCGCCACGCCCAGATCGACGGGCACACGAAGTGGATCGACGGAATGCCCGCGTCGCGCGCGGCCTGCTCGACGTTGAAGTTGAAATCGGGTGCGTCGACGCCGATGAACGCGTCCGGCCGCTCGGCGAGCAGCTGGCGCTTCAGTTCGCCGCGAATCCGCAGGATCTCGGGAATCTGGCCCAGCGCCTCGACATAGCCGCGCACGGTCAGCTTGTCCATCTGCCAGTGCGAGTCGAAACCCTGCGCGATCATGCGCTGCCCGCCGATCCCGTAATACTGGGCCGATTCGGGCAGCCGCTCGCGCAGCCCGCCGAGCAGCGACGCCGCGAGCAGGTCGCCCGACGGCTCGCCGGCCACCATCGCGAGTCGCAGCTGATTGGTCGGGAGCGGCATCGCTTAGCGGATGATGCCGCGTTGCGACGCGTCGATGAACTCGACGAGCGCCGTCACCGGTGCATCGCCGTCGCCGCCCGCTTCCGCGAGTTCGCGCAGTTGCACCTTCGCTTCTTCCAGCGACAGGCCGTTCTTGTACAGCACGCGATACGCGCTGCGCAGCGCCGAGATCGCATCGGCCGAAAAGCCGCGCCGGCGCAGCCCTTCGACGTTGATCCCGTGCGGCTCGGCCTTGTTGCCGGCAGCGATCACGAACGGGGGGATGTCCTGCACGAGCGCCGACGCGCCGCCCAGCATCGAGTGCGCGCCGATGCGCACGAACTGGTGCACGCCCGACATCCCGCCGATGATCGCGAAGTCGCCGATTTCGACGTGACCGGCCATCTGCGCGTTGCTCGACAGGATCACGTTGTTGCCCACGCGGCAGTCATGGCCGATGTGCACGTAGGCCATGATCCAGTTGTCGTCGCCGAGCGTCGTCACGCCGACGTCCTGCACGGTACCCGTGTGGATCGTCGTGAATTCGCGGATCGTGTTGCGGTTGCCGATCACGAGCTTCGTCGGCTCGTCCTTGTACTTCATGTCCTGCGGACGCCCGCCGACCGACGCGTAATGGCCGATGCGGTTGTCCTCGCCGAGCGTCGTATGGCCTTCGATCACGCTGTGCGAGCCGATCGTCGTGCGCGCGCCGATCGTGACGTGCGGGCCGACGATCGCGTACGGGCCGATTTCGACCGATTCGTCGATCTGCGCGCCCGGTTCGACGATCGCGGTAGGATGAATCCTGGTCATGCGCCGTTGCCTCTCGATATGATGTGTCGCGTTGTTCGCGTGATGTTACCCATGCGTGCCGCGTCGCTCAGGGCGCCGCGTCGGCCGTCTTGACCGTGCACATCAGTTCGGCTTCCGCCGCCACCTTGCCGTCCACTTCCGCCACCGCCTTGAACTTCCAGATGCCGCGGATGTAGCGCTCGAACGTCACGTTCAGAATCAGCTGGTCGCCCGGTTCGACCACGCGCTTGAAGCGCGCGCCGTCGATCCCGACGAAGTAATACAGCGTGTTCTCCGGGTCCTTCGGCTGCTCTTCCGCGAACGTCAGCAGCGCCGCGGCCTGGGCGAGCGCCTCGAGGATCAGCACACCCGGCATCACCGGCCGCTTCGGGAAATGCCCCTGGAAGAACGGCTCGTTGATCGACACGTTCTTCAGCGCTTTGATCCCTTTGTGCGGCTCGAGTTCGAGCACGCGATCGACGAGCAGAATCGGGTAGCGATGCGGCAGCAGCGTGAGGATCTTGTGGATGTCGAGATTGATTTTTTCAGTGCTCATGATGGTTCGTCTCACGCAGAGGCTGCGCGGTGGTGATGCAAAGGCTGAAGCGGGCCGCCGCGCGGCCCCGTCTGGCAAACCGGGCCGGTTGCGCTGGCCGTGCCCGGTTCGTGGTCTCGCATGATGCGCTCAGGCGTCGGTGCCGCCCTGGGCGGCGAGCGCGGCTTCGAGCGCCTTGATGCGCTCGCGCAGCTTGTCGAGGTTGCGCACGAGCGCCGCGCTCTTGTTCCATTCGCCGTGGTCGACGGCCGGAAACGCGCTGGTATAGATGCCGGCCTTCGGCAGCGACTTCGATACACCCGACTTCGCGGTGATGATCACATAGTCGCCGAGCGTCACGTGGCCGGCGATCCCGGCCGCGCCACCGATCATGCAGTGGCGGCCGATCGTCGTGCTGCCCGCGATGCCGGCGCTGCCGGCGATCACCGTGTACGCGCCGATCCGGCAGTTGTGGCCGATCTGGACCTGGTTGTCGATCTTCACGCATTCCTCGATGACGGTATCCGCCATCGCGCCGCGATCGATCGTCGTGTTCGCGCCGATTTCGACGTCCGGGCCGATCGTCACGCCGCCGACCTGCGGGATCTTGACCCAGCTGCCGGTGCGCGCGTCGCCGTCACCGACGAAATCCGGTGCGAAGCCGAAGCCGTCGGAGCCGATCACGGCGCCCGCATGGACGATCGCGCGCGGGCCGACCTTGCAGCCGTGGTACACCGATGCGTTCGGATAAAAGTGCGAGCCGGCGCCGATCGTCGTGCCGCGGCCGACGAACACGTTCGCGTCGAGCTGCACGCCGTCTTCAATCACCGCGCCGGCCTCGATCGTCACGTGCGGGCCGATCACCGCGGTCGCGGCGACCTTCGCGGCCGGATCGATCGTCGCGCTCGGATGCACGCCGGCCGCGCGCGGCGGCGTGGCGAGATCGATGAACATCTGCGCGACGCGCGCGAAGTACGCGTACGGATTCGGCGTCACGATGAAATTGCGACCCGTCGCGGCCGCACCCAGCTTTTCCAGATCCTTCGGTGCGATCAGGACCGCACCGGCGCGGGTCGACTCGACCTGCGACAGGTACTTCGGGTTCGCGAGGAACGCGAGCTGCTGAGGGCCCGCCTGGTCGAGCGGTGCGAGCCCGCCCACCGTGCACTGTGCGTCGCCGGCGATCTCGCCGCCGAACCGTTTTACGAGTTCCTCAAGCGTCAATGCCATTCGTCGTCTGCTCCGTTCAGTTCGTCGAGCCGGACGCGAGCGCCTTGAGCACCTTGTCGGTGATGTCGATGCGCGGGCTGACGTACACGGCTTCCTGCACGATCAGGTCGTAATTCTGCTGCTCGGCGATCTGCTTGATGACCTTGTTCGCCTTTTCCAGCACGGCCGCCAGCTCTTCGTTGCGACGCTGGTTCAGGTCTTCGCGGAACTCGCGCTGCTTGCGCTGGAAGTCGGTGTCGAGCTGCGCCAGATCGCGCTGCTTCTGCGCGCGATCGGCCGCCGACAGCGACGCGCCGTTCTTGTCCAGCGAATCGGACATCGACTTCAGACGCGCCGCCAGGTCCTGCAGATCCTTGTCACGCTTCGCGAACTCGGCTTCGAGCTTCGTCTGCGCCGCCTTGGCGGGCGCCGACTCGCGCAGGATCCGATCCGAATTGACCGCCGCGATGCGGGCGACGTCCTGTGCGTGCACCGTTGCCGCGCCCAGGGCCAGCGCAACGGTCAGCGCGCACATCACTCGTTTCGAAAACTTACCGGTTAGCAAAATTACCCTCTCGTTGCTGTTGTCATGCGTTCGGTCAGAACGCCGTCCCGATCTGGAACTGGAATTTCTGGTACTGGTCGCCTTCGTGCTTCTGCAGCGGGAAGCCCAGGCTCAGCTTCAGCGGGCCGATCGGCGAGATCCACGCGAGACCCACACCGTAGCCGTAACGCAGGCCGTTGGCGCCCGTACTCGTGCCGCCCGGCGCATTGCCCCACACGTTACCGCCGTCGAGGAACGTGAACACGCGCAGCGTGCGGTCGTAACCCGTGCCCGGCAGCGGGAACGTCAGCTCGATGTTGCCGACCAGCATCTTCGAACCGCCGATCGGGTCGTTCGTCTTCGTGTCGCGCGGGCCCAGCGAGCTCGGCTCGTAGCCACGCACGGAGCCGATACCGCCCGCGTAGTAGTTCTTGAAGATCGGGTACGGGTTGCCGATACCGTTACCGTAGCCGCCTTGCAGGTTCAGGCCCAGGATGAAGCCGCGCGAGAACGAATAGTAGTACTGCGCCTGCAGGTCGGCCTTGTAGTACTGGATCTTGCCGACCGGCACGCCGTACTCCATGTTCGCCTGCGTGAAGTAGCCGCGGCTCGGAATCAGCGCGCTGTCACGCGCGTCGCGCGACCATGCGACCGTCAGCGGCACCGTGTTCGACACGCGGCCGAACTCGTTCACGTAATCCTGGTAGCTCTGCGGCGTGTTCGAATCGACGTCCAGGCGGTTCTGCTCGAAGCCCGCGCCGAAGTAGACGGTGTCGACTTCCGAGAACGGAATGCCGAACTTCAGGTTGCCGCCCGCGCTGATGATCCGGAAGCTCGAACTCGTCGAATAGTAGAGCGGCTGGTACGTGCGGTAGAAGACGTCGGTGATCCGCTTGATGCCGTCGACCGTGAAGTACGGGTCGACCTGCGTGACGGTCAGCGTGCGGTAGCTCTTCGCGGTGTTGACGTTCACCGACAGGCTCGTGCCCGAACCGAACACGTTGTCCTGCGACACGCCGGCCGACAGCACGACCTTGTCCGTCGAAGAGAAGCCGGCGCCCAGCGTGATCGCGCCGGTCGGCTTTTCGTCGACCTTCACGTTCACGTCGACCTGGTCGTTCGTGCCTTCGACCGGCACCGTCGTCACGTCGACGTTGGTGAAGTAGCCGAGGCGGTTCACGCGGTCCTTCGACAGCGCGAGGCGGTTCGAGTCGAACCACGAGCTTTCGAGCTGACGCATTTCGCGGCGCACCACTTCGTCGCGCGTGCGCGTGTTGCCGACCACGTTGATGCGGCGCACGTACACGCGGCGGCTCGGATCGACGACGAGGTTCAGGTTCACCTTGTGGTTCGCCTGGTCGATGTCCGGCTGCGCGTTGACGGTCGCGAATGCGTAGCCGTATTCACCGAGCTTGTCGACGATCGACTTGGTGGTCTGCTGCAGCTTTTCGGCCGAGAAGCGGTCGCCCGGCTTGATCTTGATCAGCTTGTTGAGTTCGGCCTCGCGATCGAGCAGGTTGCCCGACAGCTTGATGCCCGACACCGTGTACGGCTCGCCTTCGTGCAGCGTGACCGTCAGGTACATGTCCTTCTTGTCCGGCGAGATCGACACCTGGGTCGACTCGATGTTGAACTCGAGGTAACCGCGGTTCAGGTAGTACGAGCGCACGGCCTCGAGGTCGCCCGTGAGCTTTTCCTTCGAGTACAGGTCGTTCTTCGTGTACCAGGAGAACCAGTTCGGCGTCGACAGCTGCATCTCGTCGCGCAGCGTGCTGGTGCTGAACGCCTTGTTGCCGATGAAGTTGATCTGGCGGATCTTCGCGCTCGGGCCTTCGGCCACCGCGAACAGGATCGACACGCGGTTCGCGTCGACCGGCGTGATCGTCGTCTTGACCTCGGCCGCATAGAAGCCGCGCGTCAGGTACTGGCGCTTGAGCTCCTGCTCCGCCTTGTCGACGAGCGCCTTGTCGTAGTAGCGGCCATCGGCGAGGCCGACCGCGCGCAGCGCCTTCGTCAGGTTGTCCTTGTCGAATTCCTTCGTGCCGGTGAAGTCGATCGACGCGATGGCCGGACGCTCCTGCACCTGCACGATCACGACGTTGCCCTGCGTGGCGATGCGCACGTCGTTGAAAAAGCCCGTCGCGTACAACGCGCGGATTGCTTCGGATGCCTTGTCGTCCGTGAAGGTATCGCCCTGCTTGATCGGCAGATAGGCGAACACCGAACCCGCTTCGACGCGCTGCAGCCCCTCGATCTTGATGTCTTGCACCACGAACGGTGCCGCTGCATGCGCCGCGAGGCCGTGCGCGGCGAGCGCGGCCGCTGCAACTGTCTTAGGTACAAAGCGATGAGGTTTGAACAACATGCATCCCCAATATTTAGCTGCATCAAATCGGGCGGCTGGCCAGCGGCCGCCGCCTGACGCTTCAGAAATGGATTAACCGAGCCAGATCGTTGAACAGCGCGATCGCCGACAACGCGACGATGCAGATCAACCCGGCTCTTTGCAGAATCAGCTGCCAGCGCTCCGAGACGGCTTTCCCGGTCGCGGCTTCAACCGCATAATATAACAGATGCCCCCCGTCCAAAACGGGAATCGGCAACAAGTTCAGGACGCCAAGGCTAATGCTGACAAGGGCGAGGAACGACAGGAACGCCGACGGACCGAGTCGCGCGCTCTTGCCTGCGTAGTCGGCGATCGTCACCGGGCCGGACAGGTTCTTCAGCGACGCGTTGCCCGTGATCATCCGCCCGAACATCTTCAGCGAATACACGGAAATGTCCCACGTGCGGTGCGCGCCGAGCCGCAGGCTCTCGATCGGCCCGTAGCGCACGTCCACCGATGGCGCGTGCATCGACAGCGCCGCGCCGATGCGGCCGATCTGCTGCCCCGATTCGTCGTCACGCTGCATCTGCGGCACGATCGACACCGTCTGTGCGGCGCCATTGCGCTCGATCCGCAGCTCGAGCGGCTGGCCCGCATGGTGCTTCACCGTATCGATGAAACGCGCCGCGCCGCCGATCGGCTTGCCGTCGAGCGCGACCAGCTTGTCGCCGACCTTCAGGCCGGCCTGCTCCGCCGCGCTGCCCGGCTGCACCGACGCGACCGACAACGTGCCGCCGCCGGCCTCGAAGCCCAGATGGGCCATGAAGTCGTCGTCGAGCTGGCTGTCGGGCACGTTGCGGAGGTCGACGCGGAAGTCGAACGTCGCATTGCCGTCGCGCGCGCCGAGCACGACCTCGCGATGGTCGAACGCGGCCGACAGCAGCTTCCAGCGCAGGTCCGACCACGATCGCACCGGCTCGGACTCGCCGCCCTGCGCGTTGCGGATCGACACGACCGTCTCGCTGCCGTCGAAGCCCGCGCGGGCCGCCGCGGTGCCGGCGGCCGGCGGCGCGACGATCGCGGTCGGCTCGGTCACGCCGGTGGCGAATACGAGGGAAAACAGTGCGATTGCCAGCAGGAAGTTTGCAATCGGCCCGGCCGCGACGATCGCGATGCGCTTGTAGACCGACTGGCGGTTGAATGCCTGGCCGAGCGCCTCGGGCGGAATGCCTCCCGGGCCCGGATCGCGCTCGTCGAGCATCTTCACGTAGCCGCCGAGCGGCAGCACGGACAGCGTCCACTCGGTGCCCGTCCTGCGGCTGACCCAGCGCGCGATGGGCTGGCCGAAGCCGATCGAGAAACGCAGCACCTTCACGCCGCACCAGCGCGCGACGCGATAATGTCCGTACTCATGCACGACGACCAGTACCCCGATCGCCACCGCAAACGCGACCAGTTCGACCAGCACGTTCATGAGCACCCCATTCAGACAGTACGCTCCACGCGTGGCGCAGGCGCTTTCGCAATGATCGCGGCGGCGAGGCGGCGAGCCTCGGCATCCGCCGCGAGGACGTCGTCGAGCCCGTCGGGCGCGCGGTTCGGCAGCGTGTTGAGCACGGCGTCGACCGTCGCCGCGATCGCCATGAAGCCGATCCGGCGCTCGAGAAATGCTTCGACCGCCACTTCGTTCGCCGCGTTCAATGCGGCGCTCGCGATACCGCCTTCCTCGAGTGCCTTCAGCGCGAGCGCGAGGCACGGGAAGCGCGCGTAATCGGGCTTCTCGAACGACAGCTGGGCGATCTGCGCGAGGTCGAGCTGGTCGACGCCCGCATCGACGCGCTCGGGGAATGCGAGCGCGTGGGCGATCGGCGTGCGCATGTCGGGGTTGCCGAGCTGCGCGAGCACCGAGCCGTCGCGGTACGATACGAGCGAATGGATCACGCTCTGCGGATGGATCAGCACGTCGATCCGGTCGCCCGGCAGCCCGAAGATCCAGTGCGCCTCGATCACCTCGAGGCCCTTGTTCATCATCGTCGCGGAATCGACCGAGATCTTGCGGCCCATCACCCAGTTCGGGTGCTTGCACGCCTCGTCCGGCGTCACGTCGACGAGCGTGGCCGGCTCGCGCGTGCGGAACGGCCCGCCCGACGCGGTCAGGATGATCTTCGAGATTCCGCCGTGCTCGGCCGCGTCGCGCGGCATGCACTGGAAGATCGCGTTGTGTTCGCTGTCGACCGGCAGCAGGATCGCGCCATGGTCGCGCACGGCGTCCATGAAGATCGCGCCCGACATCACGAGCGCTTCCTTGTTCGCGAGCAGGATCCGCTTGCCGGCGCGTGCGGCCGCCAGGCTCGGCGCGAGGCCGGCCGCGCCGACGATCGCCGCGACCACCGTGTCGCAGCCGTCGCTCTTCGACACGTCGACGAGCGCCTGCGGCCCGTGCAGCACGACCGTCTTGCTGCCCGCCGCGCGCAGTTTCGCGTCGACGTGCGCGGCGGTTGCGGCATCGCCGACCACCGCCACCTCAGGCGCGAAGCGCAGACACTGCTCGACGAGCTTGTCGCCGTTGCGGTGCGCGGTCAGCGCGTAGACCGAGAAGCGCTCGGGATGGCGCGCGACCACGTCGAGCGTGCTGTCTCCGATCGAGCCCGTGGAACCGAGCAATGTCAGACGTTTTTGCATAACAGGAATAATGGTTTAACCAAGCAGCAGCATCGCGAGCGGCAGCACCGGCAGCAGCGCGTCGACACGATCGAGCACGCCGCCGTGGCCCGGCAGCAGTCCGCTCGAATCCTTCACGCCCGCCTGCCGCTTCAGCAGCGACTCGAACAGGTCGCCGATCACGCTGTAGGCAACCAGCAGCGTCAGCGCGGCCCACGCACCGGGCATCCCGTAGCGCGCGGCAAATGCAGAAAACAGGGTCGGTTCGAATGCGTGCACGGCCATCGCGACACCGGCGACGACCATCACCGCGAACCAGCCACCGAACGCGCCTTCCCAGCTCTTGCCGGGGCTGATCGTGATGGCCAGTTTACGCTTTCCGAAGGCCTTGCCCGCGAAGTATGCGCCGATATCGGCCAGCCAGACGACGAGAAGCAGCGACAGCACGAACGGCACGCCCAGCGCGCGGGCTGCGACGAGCGCGTGCCAGCAGGCGGCAAACACGACCAGGCCGGCGGCCAGCAGGAACGGCCGCCAGACGCCGCCCGCGAGTACGGGCTTGCGCCGCAGCGCGAATGGGCCAACCAGCAGCCAGAACACGCCGGCCGCCATGAAAAGGGGACGGGACGCAGCCGCATCGACGCCGAGCGGCGCGGTGGCTGCGAGCGCGAGCGCCGCGACGAGCGCATAGACGACCGGACCGGCGCCGCCGAGCTTCAGCAGGCGCGCCCATTCCCACGCGGCGAACACCAGCACGACGCCGATCAGTGCGCCGAACCCGGCGAGCGGCGCGAACAGCGTCACCGGCAGCAGCACTGCCAGCATCACGATCGCCGTGATCACACGGGTTTTCAGCATGAAAGGGAGTCGGCGTTCTGCGATTGCGGTTCGAGCTGCGCACTCGTGCGCCCGAAACGGCGCTCGCGCTCGGTATACGACGCCATCGCGTCGGCCAGTGCCGCGCCGTCGAAATCCGGCCAGTACTTGTCGGTGAAATAGAATTCGGCGTACGCGAGCTGCCACAGCAGGAAGTTGCTGACGCGTTGCTCGCCGCCGGTGCGGATGAAGAGATCGGGCTCCGGCGCGTAGGCCATCGCCAGGTGCGGCGCGAATGCGTCTTCGGTCACCTCGACCTCGCGGCCTTCGCGCACGGCCTGCTCGACGAGCTTCTTCGTCGCCTGCAGGATGTCCCAACGGCCACCGTAGTTGGCCGCGATGGTGAGCGTCAGACGGGTATTGCGCGCCGTCTTGGTTTCGGCGCGGCGAATCAGCTCGCGGATGCGCGGCTCGAAACGGTCGAGATCGCCGACGACACGCAGGCGGATCCCGTTCGCATGCAGCTTGCCCACTTCGCGCTCGAGCGCGGTGATGAACAGCCGCATCAGGAACGACACTTCGTCGTTCGGCCGGCGCCAGTTTTCCGAACTGAACGCGAACAGCGTCAGGTATTCGACGCCGGCGCGCGCGCAGCCTTCGACCACCGCCCGCACGGCATCGACGCCGCGGGTGTGCCCCGCGACGCGCGGCAAGCGGCGTTCGGTCGCCCAACGGCCATTGCCGTCCATGATGATCGCGATGTGACGCGGCACGACACCGACGTCAGGCACGCGAACGGTAGAGCTGGTATAGGTCATGGCCGTTGAGACAGTAATGCGGGAAGAAGGCGGCGCGCGAGGACGGTCGTCAGACCGTCATGATCTCGGCTTCCTTGGTCTGCACGAGCTTGTCGATTTCGGCAACGTGCTTGTCGGTCAGCTTCTGCACGTCGTCGCTCGCACGGCGCTCGTCGTCTTCCGAGATTTCCTTGTCCTTCACGAGCTTCTTCAGCGCTTCGTTCGCGTCGCGGCGCAGGTTGCGGATCGCGACCTTGGCCGTTTCGCCTTCGCTCTTCACGACCTTGGTCAGCTCACGGCGGCGCTCTTCCGTCAGCGCAGGCATCGGCACGCGGATCAGGTCGCCGGTCGTTGCCGGATTCAGGCCTAGATCGGCTTCGCGGATGGCTTTCTCGACCTTCGCGACCATGTTCTTTTCCCACGGCTGCACGCCGATCGTGCGCGCGTCGACGAGCGTCAGGTTCGCGACCTGCGAGATCGGCACCATCGAGCCGTAGTAGTCGACCTGCACGTGATCGAGCAGACCGGTGTGTGCACGGCCCGTACGGATCTTGGCCAGATCGTTCTTGAACGCTTCGATCGAGCGCTGCATCTTTTGCTCGACGCCCTTCTTGACATCAGCGACACTCATTTCAACCTCCGAACCTTCAAACCTTCAAAGAACGCGGGCCCCGCCCGGCGCATGTCGCGCGCCGCGGCCGGTCGCCCGCATCCGCGGGAGTTTACACGTGGACGAGCGTACCTTCGTCCTCGCCCAGCACGATGCGCTTGAGCGCGCCCGGCTTGTTGATCGAAAACACGCGAATCGGCAGCTTCTGGTCGCGGCACAGCGCAAACGCCGTCGCGTCCATCACCTGCAGGTTGCGGCTGATCGCCTCGTCGAAGCTGATCGTCGTGTAACGCGTGGCCGACGGATCCTTCTTCGGATCGGCAGAATATACGCCATCGACCTTGGTCGCCTTCAGCACGACTTCGGCGCCCACTTCCGAACCGCGCAGCGCGGCGGCGGTATCCGTCGTGAAGAACGGGTTGCCGGTGCCGGCCGCGAAGATCACGACGCGGCCTTCCTCGAGCTGACGGATCGCGCGGGGCCGGATGTACGGCTCGACGACCTGGTCCATGCGCAGCGCGGACTGCACGCGCGCCTCGATGCCGGCGTGGCGCATCGCGTCCTGCAGCGCCAGCGCGTTCATCATCGTCGCCAGCATCCCCATGTAGTCGGCCGTCGCGCGGTCCATGCCGGCCGCGCCGCCCGCGACACCACGGAAAATATTACCGCCACCGATCACGACCGCGAGCTGCGTCCCGAGACGCACGACTTCGGCGATATCGGCCACCATCCGTTCGATCGTCGCGCGATTGATGCCGAAGGCATCGTCGCCCATCAGCGCTTCGCCGGAGAGTTTGAGGAGGACGCGTTTATAGGCATTGGACATAGGGGCTTCCGAGCGACGAGAGGATGACAACCACGGACTGTAGGGGCGAAATACTGATTCGGGCAAGCGCCGACGACCGGACCGGGGTTCCCGGCCGGCCGGCGGCGCCGCCGGCCGCGGCGGAGCGGACGCCCGCCGCGGATGCTGCCTGACTGCTTACTGCTGCTTTGCTGCTGCGACTTGCGCGGCCACTTCGGCGGCGAAGTCGTCCTGGCGCTTCTCGATGCCTTCGCCGACGACGAACAGCGCGAACTTCTGCACCGTCGCATTCGCTGCCTTCAGCATCTGCTCGATCGTCTGCTTGTCGTTCTTCACGAACGTCTGGTTCAGCAGCGACACTTCCTTCAGGTACTTCTGGACGCTGCCGTCGACCATCTTGGCGACGATTTCGGCCGGCTTGCCCGATTCCGCAGCCTTCTGCTCGGCGACGCGGCGTTCCGTGTCGATCAGTTCAGCCGGCACGTCGGCCGACGACAGCGCGACCGGCTTCATCGCGGCGATGTGCATCGCGACGTCCTTGCCGACCTGCTCTTCCGCACCCGTGTACTCGACGATCACGCCGATACGCGCGCCGTGCAGGTACGTGGCGATCTTGTTCGCGGTTTCGAAACGGACGAAACGGCGGATCGACACGTTCTCGCCGATCTTGCCGATCAGCGCCAGACGCACTGCGTCGACGGTCGAGCCTTCGAGCGGCAGCGCCGACAGCGCGGCCACGTCGGCCGGGTTCTGCGTCGCGACGAGTTCCGCGACCGTCTTCGAGAATGCGAGGAAGTCGTCGTTCTTCGCGACGAAGTCGGTTTCGCAGTTCAGTTCGACCAGCGCGCCTGCGTTGCCGCCGACGAACGATGCGACGACGCCTTCTGCCGTCACGCGCGATGCGGCCTTGCTCGCCTTGTTGCCGAGCTTGACGCGCAGCAGTTCTTCAGCCTTGGCCAGATCGCCGTCGGCTTCCGTCAGCGCCTTCTTGCACTCCATCATCGGTGCGTCGGTCTTTGCGCGCAGTTCTGCCACCATGCTTGCGGTAATTGCCGCCATCATTCGCTCCTTGAGTCTGTATTCACAACGCCGCCCGCTTGGACGCGAACGGCCGAGATTCGTTTCCGGACCCGCGCCGATTCGGCGCGATCAGGTCCGGCGCACAAGCTTAAAAAAAGGGGGCCTGTTGAGAGCCCCCTTTTTGCGCCGGCTCGGGGCCAGTTACGCGTTTTCCTCGACGTACTCGTCGTCGCCGCGTGCGGCCTGGACCACTTCGTTGACCGCGTTCGCGCGGCCTTCGAGGATCGCGTCGGCCACGCCTTCGGCGTACAGCGCGACTGCCTTGCTCGAGTCGTCGTTACCCGGGATCACGTAATCCACACCTTCCGGCGAGTGGTTCGTATCGACCACGGCGATGACCGGCACGCCCAGCTTGTTCGCTTCCGTGACGGCGATCTTGTGGTAGCCGACGTCGACGACGAAAATTGCGTCCGGAATGCCGCCCATGTCCTTCACGCCGCCGATCGACTTCTGCAGCTTGGCGATTTCGCGTTCGAACAGCAGCGCTTCCTTCTTGCTCATCTTCTCGGTTTCGCCCGATTCGACGGCCGCTTCCATGTCCTTCAGGCGCTTGATCGATACCTTCAGCGTCTTGAAGTTGGTCATCATGCCGCCGAGCCAGCGTGCGTTGACGTACGGCATGCCCGCACGTTGCGCTTCCTGGGCGATCGTGTCACGCGACTGGCGCTTCGTGCCGACGAACAGGATCGTGCCGCGGTTCGCTGCCAGCTGGCGCACGTACTTCTGTGCGTCCGTGAACATCGGCAGCGTCTTTTCGAGGTTGATGATGTGAATCTTGTTGCGGTGACCGAAAATGAACGGAGCCATCTTCGGGTTCCAGAAGCGCGTCTGGTGACCGAAGTGGACACCCGCTTCCAGCATTTGGCGCATCGTAACTGCCATGTAAATTCTCCACGAGGGTTGGGTCTTAAGCCGGCTGCCGTACCGCCGCGCGAACCCGCCTCGAAGGACGTGGATTCCGCACGGACGGCACCCTGGTTGCGCCGGCTTGCGATTCGGCACGTGCAAAACGCCCGTGCCGTAAGCCTTTCACCGCGATGCCGCCCCGAAATGGGGCACAACGGCAAATTTGGATATCGACTTAGCCAAAGAGTATAGCACGCAGATTTGTCCGCTCTCAAGTCGCGCGGCACTTCCGCTTGCCGCGCGGCGGCAGGCCGGACAATCCGCGAAAACCCGCATCCGCGCGGCCGGCAGGGGCTGCGAGGCCCGCCATAAGGTGCGATAATCCGTCAATTCACCGCATTCCAGGCATACCTCGATGGCTATTACGCTCAAAAACGAACACGATATCGCGGAGATGCGCGTCGCCTGCCGTCTCGCCAGCGAAGTGCTCGACTTCATCACGCCGCACGTCGTCGCGGGCGTCACGACCGCCGAACTCGACCGCCTCTGCCACGAGTTCATGCTCAACGAGCAAGGCACGATCCCCGCGCCGCTGAACTACCAGCCGCCCGGCTATCCGCCGTACCCGAAGGCCACCTGCATTTCGGTCAACGACGTGATCTGCCATGGCATTCCCGGCGAGAAGGTGATCAAGAACGGCGACGCGCTGAACATCGACATCACCGTGATCAAGAACGGCTACTTCGGCGACACCAGCCGGATGTTCATCGTCGGCGAGGGTTCGATCCTCGCGAAGCGCCTCGTGCAGACCACCTACGAATGCATGTGGCTCGGCATCGACCAGGTCAAGCCCGGCGCGCACCTCGGCGACATCGGCTACGCGATCCAGAAGCACGCGGAGGCGCAGGGCTACAGCGTCGTGCGCGAATACTGCGGCCATGGCATCGGCACGGTGTTCCACGAGGACCCGCAGGTCGTCCACTACGGTCGCCCGGGCACCGGCATCGAACTGAAGGCCGGGATGATCTTCACGATCGAGCCGATGATCAACGCCGGCAAACGCGACATCCGCACGATGCCCGACCAGTGGACGGTCAAGACGCGCGACCGCAGCCTGTCCGCGCAGTGGGAGCACACGGTGCTCGTCACCGAAACCGGCTACGAAGTGCTGACCGTGTCGGCCGGCACGCCGGCGCGCCCCGTATTCGCGCAACCGGCCGCCGCCGTCTGAGCGCCGTCGCGCCAGCCCGCCCCACCCCGCACCTGAACGGCCGCCCATGAGCGCTCACGCTGCCCCCTCGCCCGAAGCGCTGTCGCGGCGCGCCGAATTCAAGGCCGCCAAGACGGAGATGCTGGAGCGCTTTCGCCACGCGGCGAACGTCGCGTCGCTGATGCACGCGCTGTCGAAACTCACCGACGATGCATTGAAGCGCGTGTGGGACGAATGCGGACTGCCCGCGACGCTCGCGCTCGTCGCCGTCGGCGGCTACGGGCGCGGCGAGCTCGCGCCCTATTCCGACGTCGACATCCTCGTGCTGCTACCGGATGCGCACGACGCGGCGCTCGACGCGCGCATCGAGCGCTTCATCGGGATGGCGTGGGATCTCGGCCTCGAGATCGGCAGCAGCGTGCGCACGGTCGCGCAGTGCATCGAGGAGGCGTCGCAGGACGTCACGGTGCAGACCTCGCTGCTGGAAGCGCGCCGCATCGTCGGCAGCACCGCGCTGTTCGAGCGCTTCACCGTGCGCTACCACGAAGCGCTCGACGCCCGCGCGTTCTTCACCGCGAAGGTGCTCGAGATGCGCCAGCGCCACGCGAAGTTCCAGGACACGCCGTACAGCCTCGAACCGAACGTGAAGGAAAGCCCCGGCGGGCTGCGCGACCTGCAGACGATCCTGTGGATCGCACGCGCGGCCGGCTTCGGCAGCAGCTGGCGCGAACTCGACACGCGCGGCCTCATCACCGACCGCGAAGCGCGCGAGCTGCGCCGCAACGAAGGCTTCCTGAAGACGCTGCGCGCGCGGCTGCACGTGATCGCCGGGCGCCGCCAGGACATGCTCGTGTTCGACCTGCAGACGCAGGCCGCCGAGAGCTTCGGCTATCAGCCGACGCAGGCCAAGCGCGCGAGCGAGCAGCTGATGCGCCGCTACTACTGGGCCGCGAAAGCCGTCACGCAGCTCGCGACGATCCTGATCCAGAACATCGAGGCGCAGTTGTTCCCCGCGACGAGCGGCATCACGCGCGTGCTGTCGGCCGATCGCTTCGTCGAGAAACAGGGGATGCTCGAGATCGTCGACGACGGCGTGTTCGAGCGCCATCCCGACGCGATCCTCGAAGCGTTCCTGCTGTACGAAACGACCCGCGGCGTGAAGGGCCTGTCCGCCCGCACGCTGCGCGCGCTGTACAACTCGCGCGAGATCATGAACAACGCGTGGCGCCGCGATCCGCAGAACCGCGCCACGTTCATGCGGATCCTGCAGCAACCCGAAGGCATCACGCACGCATTCCGGCTGATGAACCAGACGAGCGTGCTCGGCCGCTATCTGCTGAATTTCCGCCGTATCGTCGGCCAGATGCAGCACGACCTGTACCACGTGTACACGGTCGACCAGCACATCCTGATGGTGCTGCGCAACATCCGCCGCTTCGCGGTGGCCGAGCATGCGCACGAATACCCGTTCTGCAGCCAGCTGATCGGCAACTTCGAGCGCCCGTGGGTGCTGTACGTCGCGGCGCTGTTCCACGACATCGCGAAGGGCCGCGGCGGCGATCACTCGACGCTCGGGATGGCCGACGCGCGACGCTTCTGCCGTGAGCACGGCATCGCCGGCGACGACGCGGCGCTGATCGTGTGGCTCGTCCAGCATCACCTGACGATGAGCCAGGTAGCGCAGAAACAGGACACGAGCGACCCCGAAGTCATCAAGCGCTTCGCCGAGGTGGTCGGTAACGAACGCTACCTCACCGCCCTCTACCTGCTGACCGTCGCCGATATCCGCGGCACGAGCCCAAAGGTGTGGAACACCTGGAAGGGCAAGCTGCTCGAGGATCTGTACCGCATCACGCTCGCGGTGCTCGGCGGCGCGAACCCCGACGCGCATTCGGAGCTGAAGTCGCGACAGGAGCAGGCGCTTGCGCTGCTGCGCCTGGAAACCGTACCCGACGATGCGCACCGTGCGTTGTGGGATCAGCTCGACGTCGGCTTCTTCCTGCGTCACGACGCGGCCGACATCGCGTGGCAGACGCGCGTGCTGTACCGGCACGTGAACGCCGAAACCGCGATCGTCCGCGCGCGGCCGTCGCCGATCGGCGACGCGCTGCAGGTGCTCGTGTACGTGAAGGATCGCCCCGACCTGTTCGCGGGCATCTGCGCGTATTTCGACCGCAACGGGCTGTCGGTGCTCGATGCGCGCGTCAGCACGACGCGGCACGGCTACGCGCTCGACAACTTCATCGTCACGCAGACCGAACGCGACGTGCGTTACCGCGACATCGCGAATCTCGTCGAGCAGCAGCTCGCGACGCGGCTCGTCGAAACCGCATCGCTGCCGGAACCGTCGAAGGGCCGCCTGTCGAGGCTGTCCCGGACGTTTCCGATCACGCCGCGCGTCGACCTGCGGGCCGACGAGCGTGGTCAGTACTACATCCTGTCCGTGTCCGCCAACGACCGGCCGGGCCTTCTCTATTCGATCGCGCGCGTACTCGCCGAACATCGGATCGGCGTCCATGCGGCGCGGATCAATACGCTCGGCGAGCGCGTCGAAGACATCTTCCTGCTCGCGGGCGCCGGCCTGTCCGACAACCGCCTGCAGATCCAGCTCGAAACCGAATTGCTGCGTGCGATCGCAGTCTGAATGAATCCCAGCGTTTATGCGCACCAAATTAACCGTCAAGAATCCGAAGCCGGCGTCGCCGACTCGCGCCCCTGTCCGCTCCGGCAGCCTCGTCGCCCGCAAGGCGGTGCGCCCCGCCGCGCCGCCCGCGGGGGATAAGCCGGCCCGCCCGAAGAAGGCGCCCGCTGCGGCCGCCGCTACCGGCGAGCGCTCGTTCAAGCCGCGCGGTCCCGCCGGCGCCGAGCGTCCGGGCGCAGATCGCGCACCGGCCAAGCGCGCACCGCGCGACGGCGGCGCCGAGCGTGGCGCGCGCGCGCCGTATCGCGAGAACGCGGCCGGTGAAGGTGCGAAGCGCAGTTTTGGCGATCGACGCACATCGTCCGATCGTCCGGCTCGCCGCGATGACGATGCACGTCCGCGTCGCGCGGGTGGCGACGAAGGGAAGCGCCCGTCCTATCGCGACAACGCGGCCGGCGAAGGTGCGAAACGCAGCTTCGGTGATCGCCGTCCGTCGTCGGATCGCCCGCCGCGCCGCGATGACGATGCGCGGCCGCGTCGCGCGGGTGGCGACGAAGGCAAGCGCCCGTCCTATCGCGACAACGCAGCCGGCGAAGGCGCGAAGCGCAGTTTCAGTGATCGCCGCACGTCGTCGGATCGGCCGCCGCGTCGTAGCGATGACGATGCCCGGCCGCGTCGTGCCGGTGGCGAAGGCGGCGCCCGCGCGCCCTATCGCGACAACACAGCCGGCGAAGGCGCGAAGCGCAGTTTCGGCGATCGGCGTACGTCTTCCGATCGACCGGCTCGCCGCGATGACGATACGCGTCCGCGCCGTGCCGGTGCTGACGAAGGCAAGCGCCCGTCCTATCGCGACAACGCGGCCGGCGAAGGTACGAAACGCAGCTATGGCGACCGCCGTCCGTCGTCCGATCGCCCGCCCCGCCGTGATGACGACACGCGTCCGCGCCGTGCAGCAGGTGGCGACGACAGCAAGCGCCCGTCCTACCGCGACAAGCCCGCTGGCGAAGGCGCAAAGCGCAGCTTCGGCGACCGCCGCACGTCGTCCGATCGTCCGCCGCGCCGCAGCGACGACGATGCACGTCCGCGCCGCGCAGCAGCCGGTGACGACAGCAAGCGCCCGTCCTACCGCGACAAGCCCGCCGGCGACGGCGCGAAGCGCAGCTTCGGCGACCGTCCGGCCCGCCCCGCGCGCGACGGCGAGCGCCGTTCGTTCGGCGCGGTGAAGACCGCGCAACCCGTCAAGCGCGCGGCGGCCGACGTCGACTACGGCGACGAAACGGGCCTGATGCGCCTGTCGAAGCGGATGTCCGAACTCGGCATGTGCTCGCGCCGCGAAGCCGACGAATGGATCGAAAAGGGCTGGGTGCTCGTCGACGGCGAACGCATCGACACGCTCGGCACCAAGGTGCGCGCCGACCAGAAGATCGAGATCGACGAGCGTGCGAGCGCCGCGCAGGCCGCCCAAGTGACGATCCTGCTGCACAAGCCGGTCGGCTACGTGTCGGGCCAGGCGGAAGACGGCTACGAGCCCGCGGCCGTGCTGATCACGCGCGCGAACCGCTGGAGCGGCGACCACTCGCCGGTGCGCTTCTCCCCGCAACACCTGCATGCACTCGCACCGGCCGGCCGTCTCGACATCGACTCCACCGGCCTGCTCGTGCTGACGCAGAACGGCGTGATCGCGAAGCAGTTGATCGGCGAACAGTCGGACATCGACAAGGAATACCTGGTGCGCGTGCGCTTCGGCGAGCGACTGATCGACATCGACCAGCACTTCCCGGCGGAATCGCTCGCGAAGCTGCGCCACGGCCTCGAGCTCGACGGCGTCGCGCTGAAGCCCGCGCTGGTGAGCTGGCAGAACGGCGAGCAGTTGCGCTTCGTGCTGCGCGAAGGCAAGAAGCGCCAGATCCGCCGCATGTGCGAACTGGTCGGCCTCGACGTGATCGGCCTGAAACGCGTGCGCATGGGTCGCGTGATGCTCGGCGCGCTGCCGCAAGGCCAATGGCGCTATCTGTCCGCCGACGAGACGTTCTGACCGCAAGCGCACCCGGTGCGCGATCCAATGAAAAAGCCCGCTCAAGCGGGCTTTTTCTTTTTCGCGGAAGCGCGGACGATCAGTCGTCGTCGGCCGGATCGAGCCCGGGGAACAGCACTTCGGTGAAACCGAAGCGCGTGAAATCGGTGATCCGCATCGGATACAGCTTGCCGATCAAGTGATCGTACTCATGCTGGACCACGCGCGCATGGAACCCCTCGGCGACGCGATCGATCTTCTGGCCGAACTGGTCGAAGCCGCTGTAGCGCACCTTCGCGTAACGGCTGACGACGCCGCGCATGCCCGGCACCGACAGGCAGCCTTCCCAGCCCTCTTCCATGTCCGGCGGCAGGTACTCGACCTTCGGGTTGATCAGCACGGTCTCCGGCACCGGCGGCGCATCCGGGTAGCGGTTGTTGTTGCCGAAGCCGAAGATGATGATCTGCAGCCCGATGCCGATCTGCGGCGCGGCCAGCCCCGCGCCGTTCGCGTGGTGCATCGTCTCGAACATGTCCGCGACGATCTCGTGCAGCTCGGGTGTATCGAACCGCTCGACCGGCTGGGCGATTTCGAGCAGGCGCGGATCGCCCATCTTCAGGATCTCGCGAATCATGGCGTATTGCCCTCCAGGAGTTGGTGCAGACCATCTTCGTCCAGCACGGGGATGCCGAGTTCCTCGGCCTTCGCGAGCTTGCTGCCGGCTTCGGCGCCCGCGACCACGTAATCCGTCTTCTTCGACACCGAACCGGCCACCTTCGCGCCCGCCGCTTCGAGCATCTCCTTCGCCGCATCGCGCGTGAGATTCGGCAGCGTGCCCGTCAGCACGACCGTCTTGCCGGCCAGCACGCCCTGCGGTGCCTTCGGCGCGGGCGGCCCTTCCGGCCACGTGACCTTGCCCGGCGCGCGCAACTGCTCGATCACGGTCCGGTTGTGTTCCTCCGCGAAGAACTGGTGAATCGACTCGGCCACGATCGGCCCGACGTCGTTGACTTCGAGCAGTTCCTCGATCGACGCGTCCATGATCGGCGTCAGCGAGCCGAAATGCTTCGCGAGATCCTTCGCGGTCGATTCGCCGACATGGCGGATGCCGAGCCCGTAGATGAAGCGCGCGAGCGTCGTATGCTTGGCCTTCTCGAGCGAATCGATCAGGTTCTGCGCGGACTTCTCGGCGAACCGGTCGAGTTCGGCCAGCGTCGCGAAGCCCAGATTGAACAGGTCGGCCGGCGTGCGCACGAGATTCAGCTCGACGAGCTGGTCGATGATCTTCTCGCCGAGGCCGTCAATATCGAGCGCGCGGCGTTGCGCGAAATGCCACAGCGCCTGCTTGCGCTGCGCCGGGCAGAACAGCCCGCCCGTGCAGCGCGCGATCGCCTCGTCCGGCAGGCGCTCGATCTTCGAGCCGCACACCGGGCATTCGGTCGGCATCACGAATTCGGCCGCATCCGCCGGGCGCCGGTCGAGCAGTGCGCCGACGACTTCCGGAATCACGTCGCCCGCGCGGCGCACGATCACGGTGTCGCCGATCCGGATGTCCTTGCGGCGCACCTCGTCCTCGTTGTGCAGCGTCGCATTGGTCACGGTCGCGCCGCCGACGAACACCGGCTCGAGACGCGCGACCGGCGTGATCGCACCGGTGCGGCCGACCTGCACATCGATCGCGACGAGCTTCGTCAGCGCTTCCTGCGCGGGGAACTTGTGCGCAAGCGCGAAGCGCGGCGCACGCGACACGAAGCCGAGCCGCTCCTGCTCGTCGCGCCGGTTGACCTTGTAGACGACGCCGTCGATGTCGTACGGCAGCGACTCGCGCTTCTCGCCGACCTTGCGGAAGAAGTCGAGCAAGCCTTCGGCGCCGTGCACGACCGCGCGCTCGCGATTCACCGGCAGGCCGAGCGACTCGTACCAGTCGAGCAGCGCGCTGTGCGTGTCGGGCATCGGCATCCCGTCGAGCACGCCGATCCCGTACGCGAAGAACGACAGCGGCCGCTGCGCGGTGATCTTCGAGTCGAGCTGGCGCAGGCTGCCGGCCGCCGCGTTGCGCGGGTTCGCGAATTCGCGCTGCTCGGCCGCGCGCTGGCGTTCGTTCAGGCGTGCGAAATCGCGCTTGAACATCAGCACCTCGCCGCGTACGTCGAGCACCGCCGGCACGTGCTTGCCCTTCAGCTTCAGCGGAATCGAGCGGATCGTGCGTACGTTCTCGGTCACGTCCTCGCCCGTCGTCCCGTCGCCGCGCGTCGCGGCCTGCACGAACACGCCTTGCTCGTAGCGCAGCGAGATCGCCAGGCCGTCGAACTTCAGTTCGCACGCGTATTCGACGGGGTCGGTCACCGAGCCGGCGAGATCGGTCGTCTTGGCGAGCGTGTCGGCGACGCGCTTGTCGAACGCGACGATGTCCTCGTCGGCAAAGCCGTTGTTCAGCGACAGCATCGGCGCATCGTGGACGACCGGCGTGAAACCGCCGGCCGCTTCGCCGCCGACGCGCTGCGTCGGCGAATCGGGCGTCACGAGTTCGGGATGGTCGGTTTCGAGCTGCTGCAACTCGCGGAACAGCCGGTCGTATTCGGCGTCGGGCAGATCCGGCTGGTCGAGCACGTAATAGGCGTAGTTCGCCCGCTCGAGTTGGTCGCGCAGCCACGCGGCGCGCGCGTCGGGCTGGCTGGCTGGCGGTTCGGCTTGGGTTCGGGCCATGCTGGCGGCAGAGTCGTTCTGAAAAATCGGATGCCCGATTATCTCAGTTTGACGCCGCGGCGGGGCACGCAATGCGGGCCGGATGACGTGCTGCAGCGTACACGAAACGGTGCGCGCCGCAGCGACGGACGACGGCGCCAAATACCGCCGTCCGGGCCACCGCGTTACTGGCTGAAGAGGCGGCGCGTGATCGGCGAACCGGCGGGGATGCCGGCCTCCTCGAGCTTCGCGTACAGCTTCATCAGTTGCTGGTCGATCGCGACCAGCGTCGACTCCGGCAGCGGCCGGCGCGAATCGTCGACGACGCGTGCGCCGATCCGCTCGGACAGCGACTTCGCGTAATCGCACATCAGCCGGAACGGCAGGATGTCCTCTTCCGCCACCGGCACGTCGAGCACCAGCGTGATCATGTTGCCGCCCTTGTACGTCAGGTCGTCGCGCAGGAAGTTGGTGTCGCCGAACTGCAGCATGAATACCGGGTTCTGCTTCGCGTCGAGCTTCACGAAGCGCGTGCCGTCGCGCGACAGCAGCAGGCCGTCCTGCGACGCGACCGCCTGCACGTAGTTCGCCGACCACGGCGCACCGTCCGACATCACGTTGATCGACAGTTGCGCGTCGCACTGCGCGGCAAACGCGTCGAGCTCGCGCGCCATCGCGACCGTTTCCATCATGTCCGGGAATTCCGGTGCGCCGTCGATCGCGTCCGCGAACTGCTGGACGCCCGTCACGAACTCGGAGAATTCGAGCTCGTTCAGCGCGCCGCTGCGGTTCGCAAGCTGGGCGGCCGCGCGCAGCTCTTCGTAGCGCACGCCGTTCTGCAGCAGTTCCCACTGGCCGCCTTCCGGCTTGCCTTCGATGTGCACGGGCTTGCTGCCCGCGCGGCGCAGCCGCTGCGCGACCGGCAGGATCTTGTCGCCCGGCAGCGGGCCGTTGAGGCGGATCGGCACGATGCAGTCGATCCGGCGGTCGACGATCGCAGGCGGCGCCGACGAGACCGTCGTCGCGGACGGCATCACCGGTTCGGTCGGCTCGGCCGGTTCGGCCGCCGCTTCGTGTGCGGCGGCGGGCACGGCTTCTTCACCGGCAACCGGTTCGGTCGATTCGGCCGACGTGTCGACGCCCGTCGCCTCGGCCTGCAGGTCGGCCGGCGTATCGGCCGGCGCCGCGCCGCTCCCGGCCCCGCCGAACGTCGGCTCGACGCGCGCGGCGTCGGCCGCAGCCGCCGGCGCCGCCGCGACCGGTGCCGCGGGCTCGCGGCGCACCGGCTGACGCACCGGTTCGATGAACGGCAACTCTTCGTCGCGCTCGGGGCGGTTCATCGCCTCGGCCGCTTCCTCCGGCATCGGGCGCGGCATCCTGCGCCGCACTTTCGCGCTCTGCCATGCGTTGTAGACCACGACGCCGCCCACCACGACGGCGCCCGCGCCGATCAAACCGAGTGTCAACTCGTCCATGCACGCTCCATCAGCAATTCTTTTTCGTCGGGACCGCGAACGGGCGCTCGTGCGCCGCGCGAACGCGGTCCGGTTTCATCAAACGTCAATTCTGGGCAAAACCCGCGGCGGTTTCCATGTCCACCGCCACGATCCGCGACACGCCCTGCTCCTGCATCGTCACGCCGATCAGCTGCTGTGCCATTTCCATCGCGATCTTGTTGTGCGAGATGAACAGGAACTGCGTCTTGTCCGACATCGCGCGCACGAGATTCGCGAAACGCTCGGTGTTCGCGTCGTCCAGCGGCGCGTCGACCTCGTCGAGCAGACAGAACGGCGCCGGGTTCAGCTGGAACATCGCGAACACGAGCGCGGTCGCGGTCAGCGCCTTCTCGCCGCCCGACAGCAGGTGAATCGTCGCGTTCTTCTTGCCCGGCGGCTGCGCCATCACCTGCACGCCGGCATCGAGAATCTCGTCGCCCGTCATGATCAGCTTCGCCTGGCCGCCGCCGAACAGGCGCGGGAACAGGTCGCTGAAATGACGGTTGACCTCGTCGAAGGTGCCCTGCAGCAGCGTGCGGGTTTCCTGGTCGATCTTGTGGATCGCGTCCTCGAGCGTCGTGATCGCGTCGATCAGGTCGGCCGATTGCGCGTCGAGGAACACCTTGCGCTCGCTCGCGGCCTTCAGCTCGTCGAGCGCGGCCATGTTCACCGGGCCGAGCGCGTTGATCGCGTTGTTCAGGCGCGTGACTTCGCCCTGCAGGTACGACGGCTTGAGATCCGGCGTCAGCTTCGCGGCCAGCGCGGTTTCGTCGACCTCGGCGGCGGCGAGCTGCTCGGCGAACTGCTCGACGGCCAGGCGCGCGGCCTGCTCCTTCAGCTGCAATTCGGTGATGCGATCGCGCAGCGGCTGCAGCGAACGCTCGGCGACGAGCCGCTGCTCGTCCGACGCGCGCAGCTTCGCGGTCAGGTCGTCGAGCTCGATCCGCGCGGCCTGCAGCGCTTCTTCCTTCACCGCGCGAATTTCGAGCGCGTCCTGCAGGCCCGTGTGCGCGGTTTGCTCGTTGATCGTCTCGAGTTCGGCGCGCGCGTCTTCCAGCGACGCGGCGACGCGCTCGCTCTGCTCGTGCGCGACCTGGATCGTGCGCTTGAGCTCGTCGATCCGGGTCACCGCGTTGCGGGCGGCGAAGCGCGCATCGTTCGCGCCGCGCTCCAGGTCGCGCGCTTCCTGACGCGCCTGCGTCAGCGATTCGTCGAGCGACTCGAACGCGAGCTGGTTGTCCTCGAAGCGCGCCTGCAGTTCGGCGAGCTCGCCGTCGAAGCGCTCGAAATTCGCTTCCGACTCCGCGCGCAATGCACGCTGCTCTTCGATCTGCGCGCCGATTTCCTCGAGTTCCTCGCGGATCTGCGTGCTGCGCTGCGTATAGCGTTCGTGCGCCTGGGCGAGCTTGAGCACGTCCATCTGCAGCGCATGCACGCGCTGCGTCGCGCGTTCGGCCTGCGCGCGCACGTCGCCGAGCGCCTGCGTGGCCTGCGTGTGCGCGGCTTCCGCCCGCACGGCGGCCGTGCGCGCCTCGTCGGCGAGCAGCGCCTGCGCGCGCACCTGGCGCGTCAGGTTTTCGATTTCCTGCTGGCGGGCCAGCATCCCGGCCTGCTCCGAATCGGCGGCGTACAGCTGCACGCCGACGCGCGTGACGATATGGCCGGCCTTGACGACGAACGCGCCGCCTGCCGGCAACTGCGTGCGCGTCGCGAGCGCCTGCGCGACGTCGTCGGCCACGTACACGTTGCCGAGCCAGTCGTTCAGCACCGCGCGAATGCCCGCGTCGTCGATACGCACGAGCGACAGCACCGGTCGCAGCCCGGCCACCGCGGCGGGCGGCTCGCCGGCCGGGGGCGGCGCGTAGAACGCGAGCTTCGCGGGCGGCGCATCGGTCGCGAATGCCTTCACCCAGTCGAGATTCGACACTTCGAGCGCGGCGAGACGCTCGCGCAGCACGGCCTCGAGCGCCGCTTCCCAGCCGGCCTCGACGTGCAGCTTCTTCCACAGACGCGGCAGCGCGCCGAGCTCGTGCTTGTCGAGCCACGGCTGGATCTTGCCTTCGGTCTGCACGTTTTCCTGCAACTGCTTCAGCGCGGCGAGGCGCGCTTCGAGCTGGTGGATCTGCGCGGCTTCGGCCTGCACGCGCTCCTGCGCGGCGCGGCGCTCGCCGTCGAGGCGCGGCACCGTTTCCTGCGCGTCGGCGAGGCGCGCCTGCGCTTCAGCGAGAATCTCTTCCTGCTCGGCCAGCTGCATGCGCAGCTCTTCGAGCTGCGTTTCGTCCGGCGCGTCGAGCCCGCCCGCTTCGCTCTTCAGGCGCTCGTGACGCTGCTGAAGCTGCTGGAGCTGCTGATCGGCGTTGCGCTGGTGCGCGGCCTCGAGCTTCAGCGACTGCTCCGTCTGCGCGATCCGCGCGCGCTCGTCGTTGAGCTGCGCCTGCGCGTCGCGCCACTTCGCCTCGAGCGCCGGCAGCGCATCGTGCTTCGCGGCCGCGTTGTCTTCGGCGAGCGCGGCCTTCTCGTCGGCCATCGCGCGCGCCTCTTCGGCTTCCTCGAGCTCGTCCTGCGACTTCTCGGCCTGCGCGCGCCACTGCTCGCGCTGCGCGTTCAGCGCGGCGATCTGCGCCTGCACGCGATTGCGCGATTCGACGATGAACTTGATCTCGGCTTCGAGGCGGCTCACCTCGGCGTTCGCCTCGTAGAGCGCGCCCTGCGCGCCCTGCATCGCGTCGCTCGCCGAATAGTGCGCGACGCGCAGCGTCTCGAGCTGCGCCTCGACTTCGCGCAGTTTCGCCGTCTGCGCCTCGAGGTCGATCTGCGCCTGCTCGATCGCGCGCTGCTGCTTCTGCTGCTCGCCAGCGGCCTCGTTCTTGCGCAGCAGCCACAACAGGCGCTGCTTCTCCTCGCCGTCGGCGACGAGTTCCTTGTACTTGGTCGCGACCACCGCCTGCGCCTCGAGCTTTTCGAGGTTCGCGCCGAGTTCGCGCACGATGTCCTCGACGCGCGTCAGGTTCTCGCGCGTGTCGTGCAGGCGGTTCTCGGTTTCGCGGCGACGTTCCTTGTACTTCGACACGCCGGCGGCTTCCTCGAGGAACACGCGCAGCTCTTCCGGCTTCGCCTCGATGATCCGCGCGATCATGCCCTGCCCGATGATCGCGTATGCACGCGGCCCGAGGCCGGTACCGAGGAAGATGTCCTGGATGTCGCGGCGGCGCGCCGGCAGGTTGTTGATGTAGTAGCTCGACGTGCCGTCGCGCGTCAGCACGCGCTTCACGGCGATTTCGCCGTACTGGCCCCACTGCCCGGCCGCGCGGCCGTCGGAGTTGTCGAAGATCAGTTCGACGCTGGCCCGGCTGCCGGGCTTGCGGGCGGTCGAACCGTTGAAGATCACGTCCTGCATCGACTCGCCGCGCAGCTCGGAGGCACGCGACTCGCCGAGCACCCAGCGCACGGCATCGATGATGTTGGACTTGCCGCATCCGTTCGGGCCGACCACGCCGACAAGCTGGCCCGGAACCTGGAAATGCGTGGGATCGACGAAGGATTTGAAGCCAGCGAGTTTGATCGAGCTCAGACGCACGGCGGTATCGGATGTGAAGAAGGTGTGAAACGGACGGGGCCGCACGGCGCGGGGCCGGAGAGCCCCTACGCGCCACGCGCCCCGGAATTCAAAAACGGGGCCGCGCGCATCCAGCGTTGGGCCCCGCAAACGGCTTCCATCATACCATCGCGCGTGTGCCGTCCCGACCGTCGCCGGGTTTGTCCGGTGCCGGCGCGGCACGATGGACCCGGCTCGACAGCAACGTCGCGAGCACGATGCACGCGCCGCCCGCCCACTCGCGCGCGCTCGGCAGCTCATTCGCGAACACCCACGCCGACAGCGCGGTGATCACGATCTCGAACAGCATGATGATCGACGCGCGGTTCGCCGGCACGCGCGCGAGGCCGTACTGCACGAGCAGGTTGTTCGACGCCATCGTCACGCCGATCGCCGCGATGATCAGCGCGGCCACGCCCAGTTGGCCGCTCGCCGGCGCGGCCGGCAGCCCTTCGAACAGCGACGCGATCGCGCCGAACACGGCCGCGCCGCCGAACAGCGTCGCGGTGCGCATTTCGGCGCGCATGTCGGGCAGCTCGCGGCTTGCCTTGATCACCAGCACGTTGCTCATCGCGAAGCTCAGCCCGGCCGCGAGACCGGCCCACTCCGCCGGGTTGGCCGGCAGCGGCAAGCCGAGCGCCGGCGACCACAGCATCAGCATCGCGCCGCCGATCGACAGCGCCGCGAGCCCCGCACCGGCCCAGGTCAGCCGCTCGCGCAGCAGGAAGTGCGCGTAGATCGCGGTCCAGGCCGGCGTCAGGTAGAACAGCAGCATCACGCGCAGCACCTCGCCGTGGATCGTGCCCCATACGAACCCGAGATTCGTCACGCCGGCCGTCACCGCGATACCCGGCAGCACCCAGTGCCAGCGCAGCGTCGCGATCGTGCGGTGCCGCGCGACGATCACGAACAGGAAGGCGACGAGGCTCGTCAGCGCGCTGGCCAGCGTGCCCGTCACGCCGAGCGACGCGAGGATCCGCAGCGGATACCAGATCAGGCCCCATACCGACGCGCCGATCAGGATGGCCAGCGTCGGCAGGCTGCCGCGTACCGCGTTGTTCATCAGAATTTGCTCCGAGAAACTCCGCCATTGATGGCGGGAAGGAAAGGCATGCTGTTGACAGGCAGCTTCTTCCACGGGGTAGGATCACCGGCATGATCCTTGTCTACCGCTACCGGGTGAAGTCGCTCAACGGACTGCTTAACAAGCAGAGCCGCGCGGTGAACTACGTCTGGAACTTCTGCAACGACACGCAGAAGCACGCGCTCAAGTGGGGCAAGAAGTGGCCTACAGGATTCGACCTGAACGTGCTGACGACCGGCAGCAGCAAAGAACTCGGTATTCACTCCGGCACGGTCAACGCGACGTGCGAGCAATACGCGAAGTCGCGCAGTCAGCGCCGTCGGCCCTACCTGCGCTATCGCGGCAGGAAATCGTTGGGCTGGGTGCCGCTGAAGGGCCGAGACCTGAAGCGCGAGGGCGACGCGTTCCGTTTCGCCGGCAACACCTTCCGCGTGTTCAACAGTCGACCGTTTCCCGAAGGCAAGATCAAGGACGGCACCAACTTTGCGCAGGATGCGCGCGGCAACTGGTTTCTCAACATCGTGATCGAGATGCCGGATGTGCAGGCCCGCCCGATCCGTTCCGGTGTCGGCATCGATCTCGGCCTGAAAGACTTCGCCACACTTTCGACCGGCGAGAAGCTGCCCAATGACCAGTTCGGTCGACGAGCGGCGGAAAAGCTGGCGAAAGCGCAACGGGCGCGAAAGCACAAGCGGCATATCGCGAAGCTGCACGCCAAGGTCGCGAATGCGCGTGCCGATTTCCAACACAAGCTCGCGCTCGATCTGGTGCGGCGCTTCGATTACATCGCTGTCGGCAACGTGTCGGCTGTCAAACTCGCCAGAACCAGGATGGCGAAGAGCGTCTACGACGCATCCTGGTCGTCCTTCCGAAACAAGCTCCGTTACAAGGCGATGGCGCACGGAGCCACGTTCGAGGAAGTCAACGAAAGCGGTTCTACCCAGTCCTGTTCGTCGTGCGGGTCGAAAGACAGCACGACGCGGCCGAAAGGTATCGCGGGACTGAGAATAAGAGAATGGACCTGCAGTGACTGTGGTGTCGAACATGATCGTGATATCAACGCTGCGCTGAACATTCTCCGATGCGGACGTGCATCGCCAGGTGTGGGAATCCTCCGCCTTTAGGCGGACGAGGACGTCAATTGGTTCGATACCCTTTATTCGACCGGCCCGGCCGCCGCTCCGGCAGGCCGTGACCGCATTGCGTCACGCTATAATCGTCCGCTGCGAGCCGCGCGCCCCGGCGCCCGTTCGCAGCCGCGCGGCGCGCCCGCCGCTTCTTTCGCTCCAACCGGCCGCGATGGCCGCTTCGCCCGTGAACCCTCGACTCGACTCGCTCCAGCCCTATCCCTTCGAAAAGCTGCGCGCCCTGTTCAAGGACGTGACGCCTTCCGGCGACCTCAAACCGATCAGCTTCGGCATCGGCGAGCCCAAGCACGCGACGCCGGCGCTGATCCGCGACGCCGTGGTGGCCGCGCTCGACGGGCTCGCGTCGTACCCGGCCACGGCAGGCTCGGACGCGCTGCGCACGTCGATCGCGCACTGGCTCGAGCGCCGCTACGGGCTGCCGGCGATCGATCCGGCCACGCAGGTGCTGCCGGTGTCGGGCTCGCGCGAAGCGCTGTTCTCGCTCGCGCAGACGGTGATCGATGCACGGCCGTCCGCGGACGGCAAGAAGGCGATCGTACTCTGTCCGAATCCTTTCTATCAAATTTACGAAGGCGCGGCGCTGCTCGCCGGTGCCGAACCCTATTTCGCGAACAGCGACCCGGCCCGCAACTTCGCGTGCGACTACGCGGCCGTGCCCGACGACGTGTGGGCGCGCACGCAGCTGCTGTACGTGTGCTCGCCCGGCAACCCGACGGGCGCCGTGCTGACGCTCGACGACTGGCGCGAGCTGTTCGCGCTGTCGGACCGCCACGGTTTCGTGATCGCGTCCGACGAGTGCTATTCCGAGATCTATTTCGACGAAGCGGCGCCGCCGCTCGGCGGCCTTGAGGCCGCGCACCGCCTCGGCCGCGGCTTCGAGCGACTCGTGATGCTGTCGAGCCTGTCGAAGCGCTCGAACGTGCCGGGCATGCGCTCGGGCTTCGTCGCCGGCGACGCCGCGCTGCTCAAGAAATTCCTGCTGTACCGCACGTACCACGGCGCCGCGCTGTCGCCGGTCTGGCAGCACGCGAGCATCGCCGCATGGAACGACGAGGCGCACGTGCGCGAGAACCGCGCGCTGTACCTGCAGAAGTTCAATACGGTCACGCCGATGCTCGCCGACGTGATCGACGTGAAGCTGCCCGACGCCGCGTTCTACCTGTGGGCCAACGTGTCGCGCACCGGCCTGTCGGACACCGAGTTCGCCCGCCGCCTGTACGCCGACTATAATGTGACGGTTCTGCCCGGCTCGTACTTGGCGCGCGATGCGCACGGCACGAACCCGGGCCGCGATTTCATCCGGATCGCGCTCGTCGCGGGCACCCCCGAATGCGTCGAGGGCGCGCAACGCATCGTCGATTTCTGCCGCGCTCTCGCGCGGTAAGACGTCCATCCCGATCAATTCCATCCATCTCCTGCGAAAACGAACATGTCGCAACAACTTCAGCAAATCATCGATACCGCCTGGGAAAACCGCGCCGAGCTGTCGCCGAAGGCCGCGCCCGCGGACGTCCGCGAAGCCGTCGCTCACGCGATCGAGCAACTCGACAAGGGTGCACTGCGCGTCGCCGAGAAAATCGACGGCAACTGGACGGTCCACCAGTGGCTGAAGAAGGCCGTGCTGCTGTCGTTCCGCCTGGAGGACAACGCGCCGATGCCGGCCGGCGGCTACTCGCAGTTCTACGACAAGGTGCCGTCGAAGTTCGCGAACTACACGGCCGAAGACTTCGCCGCGGGCGGCTTCCGCGTCGTCCCGCCGGCCATCGCGCGCCGCGGCTCGTTCATCGCGAAGAACGTCGTGCTGATGCCGTCGTACACCAACATCGGCGCGTACGTCGACGAAGGCACGATGGTCGACACGTGGGCCACGGTCGGTTCGTGCGCGCAGATCGGCAAGAACGTGCACCTGTCGGGCGGCGTCGGCATCGGCGGCGTGCTCGAGCCGCTGCAGGCGAATCCGGTCATCATCGAAGACAACTGCTTCATCGGCGCGCGCTCGGAAGTCGTCGAAGGCGTGATCGTCGAGGAAAACTCGGTGATCTCGATGGGCGTGTACCTCGGCCAGAGCACGAAGATCTACGATCGCGAGACGGGCGAAGTCAGCTACGGCCGCATCCCGGCCGGCTCGGTCGTCGTCGCCGGCAACCTGCCGTCGAAGGACGGTTCGCACAGCCTGTACTGCGCGGTGATCGTCAAGAAGGTCGACGCGAAGACGCGTGCGAAGGTCGGCCTAAACGAGCTGCTGCGAGGCGACTGATGGCGAAGCCGCACACCGTGGTCGTCTACGGTATTCCGAACTGCGACACCGTGAAGAAGGCCCGCGTGTGGCTCGACGATCACGGCGTCGAATTCGAGTTCCACGATTTCAAGAAGCTCGGCGTCAGCGCGCCGCTGATCGAAGACTGGCTGAAGGACGTGTCGCTCGACGCGCTCGTGAACAAGCGCGGCACCACGTGGCGCGGCCTCGACGACGCGATGAAGGCGGCTGCCGAAACGAAGACCGGCGCGGTCGCGCTGATGATCCACAAGCCGTCGGTCATCAAGCGCCCCGTGCTCGTCGTCAACGGCCGCGTGAAATCGCTCGGCTTCGTGGCCGATCAATACGCGGCGTTGTTTGCCGCATAGGGTCGCCCGCGCTGCGCCCACAGGCGCCGCCCGACGCCCTGTCGCTGCCGGCCACCGCGCCGGCATTTTTTATCGAAAGTGGTCCGAACCATGTCCGCCACCCTAGCCCTTACCGAACAGCTGATCGCCCGCGCGTCCGTGACGCCCGACGACCAGCACTGCCAGCAGATCATGACCGAGCGCCTCGCCGCGCTTGGCTTCGAATGCGAGACCATCGCGTCGCACGGCGTGACCAACCTGTGGGCCGTCAAGCGCGGCACCGACGGCCGCGACGGCAAGCTGCTCGCGTTCGCGGGCCACACCGACGTCGTGCCGACCGGCCCGCTCGAACAGTGGACCTCGCCGCCGTTCGTCCCTGCCCATCGCGACGGCAAGCTGTACGGCCGCGGCGCGGCCGACATGAAGACGTCGCTCGCGGCGTTCGTCGTCGCCTCCGAGGAATTCGTCGCGGCGCATCCGGACCACCGCGGCGCGATCGCGTTCCTGATCACGAGCGACGAGGAAGGCCCGGCCACCGACGGCACCGTGAAGGTCGTCGAGCTGCTGCAGGCACGCGGCGAGCGGCTCGATTACTGCATCGTCGGCGAACCGACGTCAACGGCCGAGCTCGGCGACGTCGTCAAGAACGGCCGCCGCGGGTCGATGTCCGGCGAACTGGTCGTCAAGGGCGTGCAAGGCCACATCGCGTATCCGCACCTCGCGAAGAACCCGATCCACCTGCTCGCGCCGGCGCTCGCCGAGCTCGCCGCCGAGCAATGGGACGCCGGCAACGAATACTTCCCGCCGACCACCTGGCAGGTGTCGAACCTGCACGCCGGCACCGGCGCGACCAACGTGATCCCCGGCCACGCCGACCTGCTGTTCAACTTCCGCTTCTCGACCGCGAGCACCGTCGAAGGCCTGCAGGCCCGCGTGCACGCGATCCTCGACAAGCACGGCCTCGAATACACGCTGAAGTGGTCGGTGAGCGGCCTGCCGTTCCTCACACCGCGCGGTGAACTGTCGGGCGCGCTGGAACACGCGATCCGCACCGAGACCGGCATCACGACCGAGCTGTCGACGACGGGCGGCACGTCGGACGGCCGCTTCATCGCGCGCATCTGCCCACAGGTGATCGAGTTCGGCCCGCCGAACGGCAGCATCCACAAGATCGACGAGCACATCGAAGTGCGCTTCGTCGACCCGCTGAAGAACGTGTACCGACGCGTGCTCGAACAACTGATCGCCTGACGGAGCCTCGCATGACGACACCTTTTGCCACAGTTCGCGACCTGCTGCGCTACGCGGTCACGCGCTTCTCGAAAGCGAAGCTCGCGTTCGGCCACGGTTCCGACAACGCGTACGACGAAGCGGCCTACCTCGTGCTGCACACGCTCGACCTACCGCTCGACACGCTCGAGCCGTTCATGGACGCACGCCTCTTGCCCGACGAAATCGCGGCCGTGCTCGCGGTGATCGAACGACGCGCGGCCGACCGCGTGCCAGCCGCGTACCTCACGCATGAAGCGTGGATGCACGGCCACCGCTTCTACGTCGACGAACGCGTGATCGTGCCGCGCTCGTTCATCGGCGAACTGCTCGACGACGGGCTGCAGCCGTATGTCGCCGATCCCGAGCAGGTCGGCGCGGTGCTCGAACTGTGCACCGGCTCCGGCTGCCTCGCGATCCTCGCGGCAAGCGCGTTCCCGAATGCCGAGATCGACGCCGTTGACCTGTCGGACAAGGCGCTCGAAGTCGCGGAAATCAACGTGCGCGACTACGGCCTCGAAGACCGCATCGGGCTGCACCGCGGCGACCTCTACGCACCGCTGCCCGCGTTCCGCACCGATCCCGACTCGCGCTACGACGTGATCCTGACGAACCCGCCGTACGTGAACGCGGCGTCGATGGCCGCGCTGCCGCCCGAATATCGGCACGAACCGGAGATGGCGCTCGCCGGCGGCGACGACGGGATGGACATCGTGCGACGCATCGTCGCCGAAGCGCACCGCTGGCTGCATGACGACGGCGTGCTCGTCGTCGAGATCGGCAACGAGCGCGAGCACGTCGAAGCGGCATTCGGCGGCCTCGAGCTCACGTGGCTGCCCACCAGCGCGGGCGATGACGCCGTATTCCTGATCCAGGCGTCGGACCTGCCCCGCAAGGGCTGAGCGTTGCCGGCCCACCCGCCGTGCGGCGCCCCGTTGCGCCGCACGGTTGGGTAAGATGCGCGTAGGCGGCCGCCCGGCCGCACGACTTCGGGAGTCCCACCGGGTGTCCCGCAGGAGTCCTTTAAGCGCCCATGACCCTCGACTGGCTACATCTCGGCACCCTGATCCTGACCATCCATGTGCTCGGGATCGTCGCGGCGTGCCACGCAATCATGAACACGCGCACGTCGCAAGGCGCGATCGCGTGGGCCGTCTCGCTCACGGCCATGCCGTACCTGACGCTCGTTCCATACCTGTTCCTCGGCCGTAGCAAATTCTCCGGCTACGTCGACGCCCGGCGCCACGAGCTGGAAATGTTGCGCACACACACACCGCGTGCGCCGTGGCGCGCGACCGATGCGACCGACGGGCCGGCCGCCGACGCGCTGGGGCAGGCTGCCGTGCTCGCGCTCACGCGGCTCGGCGGCATGCCGTTCCTCGGCGGCAATTCGGTACGCACGCTGGTCAACGGCGACGCGACGTTCTCCGCCATCCTGTCGGCGATCGACGACGCGCGCGACTACGTGCTCGTCCAGTTCTTCATCGTGCGCGACGATGCGCTCGGCCGGATGCTGCGCGACTCGCTGCTCGCGCGCGCGGCCACCGGCGTACGCTGCTGCCTGCTGTACGACAGCATCGGCAGCTTCGACCTGCCGCACAGCTACGTCGATGCATTGCGCCGCGGTGGCGTCGAGGTCCATCCGTTCGCGACCAACCGGAAATTCGTCAATCGCTTCCAGCTGAACTTCCGCAACCATCGCAAGATCGTCGTCGTCGACGGCAATCGCGCGTTCGTCGGCGGCCACAACGTCGGTGTCGAATATCTCGGCGCGAAGCCGCGCCTGTCGCCATGGCGCGACACCCACATCGAGATCCGCGGCCCCGTGGTGGCGAGCATCCAGTACGTGTTCGCCGAAGACTGGCACTGGGCGACGCAGAAACTGCCGCCCATCGCGCTGCCGCCGCCCGCGCAGCCCGGCGACGGCATGCACTGCCTCGCGGTGCCGATGGGGCCAGCCGACAAGCAGGAAACCGGCTCGCTGTTCTTCGTCGAATCGATCAACGCCGCCCGCGAGCGGGTCTGGATCACCACACCGTATCTCGTTCCCGACGAAGCCGTGGTCTCCGCGCTGAAGCTCGCCGTGATGCGCGGCGTCGACGTACGCATCCTGATTCCGAGCCGGCGCGATCACTACGTCGTGTTCGAGGCATCCAAGCTTTACGCGCGCGACCTCGTCGATGCGGGCGTGAAGGTGTTTCGCTACCGGCCCGGCTTCCTGCACCAGAAGGTCGTGCTGATCGACCGCATCGCGGCGGCGGTCGGCAGCGCGAATCTCGATAACCGTTCGTTCCGCCTCAATTTCGAGGTCATGGTCATGACCGTCGATCGCGCGTTCGCCGGCGAAGTCGAGACGATGCTCGATGCCGACTTCGCGCAGGCGTACGAGGTCGATGCGGACGAATACCGGCACTCACCTGCCTGGCGGCGCATCGCGATGCACGTCGCGCGGTTGTTCGCGCCGATCCTGTAACGGCGGCGGCCGCGCCCGCACCATCCGCACCGGCGCGGCGCACGCCGCGCATCGCCGTCACAGCAGCTTGTCGATGTCCGCTGCGATTTCATCGGGCTTGGTGGACGGCGCGTAGCGCTTGACGATGCGCCCTTCGCGGTCGATCAGGAATTTCGTGAAATTCCACTTGATCGCCTTGAGGCCGAGAATGCCGGGCGCCTCGTCGGTCAGGTAGCGATACAGCGGATGTGCATGGTCGCCTTTCACGTCGATCTTTGCGAACATCGGAAACGTGACGCCGTAGTTGCGCTCGCAGAATGCACCGATCTGGGCGGCGTCGCCCGGCTCCTGCTTGCCGAACTGGTTGCACGGGAAGCCGAGCACGAAGAAACCGCGCGCCGCGTACTGGTCGTACAGCTTCTGCAGACCCGCGTACTGCGGCGTGAAACCGCACTCGCTCGCGGTATTGACGATCAGCAGCACCTTGCCGCGATACGCGTCGAGCGATACCGGCGCACCGGCGAGCGTCTCTGCGCTGAACGAATACAGGGTGGACATCGGGCACTCCTTTTACGAAACCGATCGACGTGGAGTCTAGGCGAAATTGCGCCGTTGCGGCATCCGCCGAACGGCCGATGCCCGGCGCAACCGGCGCGCGGTCTAGAATAGCGGTTTTGGCCAGTCATTTCCGCCGTGATCCGTTTCAATCAGTTCAGCCTTGCGCGCGGCACCAAGCCGCTGTTCGAGTCGACCTCGTTCGTGCTCAATCCCGGCGAGAAAGCCGGCCTGATCGGCGCGAACGGCGCCGGCAAGTCGACGCTGTTTTCCGTCCTGCGCGGCGAGCTGCATTCCGACGGAGGCGATTTCTCGATGCCGCCGTCGTGGCGGATCGCCCACGTGTCGCAGGAAACGCCCGCGGTCGACCGCTCGGCGCTCGACTACACGCTCGACGGCGATACCGCGCTGCGCGAGATCGAGGCACGCATCGCCGCCGCGTCGGCCGCGCATGACGGCGCCGCCGAAGCCGACGCGCACGCGGCATTCGCCGATGCCGACGGCTACACCGCGCCGGCCCGCGCCGAAGCGCTGCTGCTCGGCCTGGGCTTCACGCTCGCGCAAACGCGCGAATCCGTCGCGAGCTTCTCCGGCGGCTGGCGCATGCGCCTGAACCTCGCGCAGGCGCTGATGTGCCGCTCCGACCTGCTGCTGCTCGACGAACCGACGAACCACCTCGACCTCGACGCGATCGTCTGGCTCGAAGACTGGCTGCATCGCTACCCCGGCACGCTCGTCGTGATTTCGCACGACCGCGAATTCCTCGATTCGATCTGCAACGTCACGCTGCATCTGGAAAACCGCCAGGTCAAGCGCTACGGCGGCAACTACTCGCAGTTCGAAGTGCTGCGCGCACAGCAACTGGCGCTGCAGCAAAGCGCGTACGAGAAGCAGCAGAAGACGATCGAGCATCTGCAGAGCTTCGTCGACCGCTTCAAGGCCAAGGCGACCAAGGCCAAGCAGGCGCAAAGCCGGATGAAGGCGCTCGAGAAGATGGAGCTGATCGCGCCCGCGCACATCGCGTCGCCGTTCACGTTCGAATTCCGCACGCCCGATGCCGCGCCGAACCCGATGATGGTGATGGAGGACGTCCGCTGCGGCTACCACGCCGACGACGGAACGGACATCCCGATCGTCGAGCGCGTCGCGCTGTCGATCCAGAACGGCCAGCGTATCGGCCTGTTGGGCGCCAACGGCCAGGGCAAGTCGACGCTGATCAAGACGCTGGCCGGCACGCTCGCACCGCTGTCGGGGCACGTGCGCGACGGCAAGGGGCTGACGATCGGTTATTTCGCGCAGCACCAGCTCGAAACGCTGCGCGAAGACGATTCGCCGCTCGCGCATCTCGCACGGCTTGCGCCCGACACGCGCGAGCAGGAACTGCGCGACTTCCTCGGCGGCTTCAATTTCTCGGGCGACATGGCGACCAGCCCGGTCGGGCCGTTCTCGGGCGGCGAAAAAGCCCGCCTCGCGCTCGCGCTGATCATCTGGCAGAAGCCGAACCTGCTGCTGCTCGACGAACCGACGAACCACCTCGACCTCGAAACGCGCCACGCGCTGACGATGGCGCTCGCGCAATTCGAAGGCACGCTGATCCTCGTGTCGCACGATCGTCACCTGCTGCGCGCGACGACCGATCAGTTCATGCTGGTCGCGAAGCACCGGCTGCAGCCGTTCGACGGCGACCTCGACGACTACCGCGACTGGCTGCTGCAGCACGCGGCCGAGCAGCGCGCGGCCGCGAAAGCCGACAGCGCGGCAGCCGCGGGCGCCGATCCGGGCGTCAACCGCAAGGATCAGAAGCGTCAGGCGGCCGAGGAACGCCAACGGCTGTCCCAGTTGAAGAAGCCGCTGCAGAACCGCATCACGAAGCTCGAGAAGGAAATGGAAGCACTGCACGCCGAGAAGGCGCGCCTCGACGCATTCGTCGCCGATCCGGCGAGCTACGAAGCCGCGCGCAAGACGGAACTGACCGACGCGATCCGCAAGCTCGGCGAAGTCACGACCCGGCTCGAAACGGTCGAGGCGGACTGGCTCGCCGTGCAGGAAGAACTCGAGCAGATCGGTTAAACGCGGCCCCGGCACGCCGTCAGCCGCGGTTCGCTTCATCGGAGACGCGGCGCGTCGGGGCGTCGACGAGCCACGAATCCGCCCCGCCGCACCGAACCCGGAAACGACGAGGCCGGGCGCCCTGGCCCAGCCTCGTCGTCATTGCTGCGTTTGGCGGGGTTGCATCGGCCCGTATGCCAGCCTCGCACCCGCTCAGCGGCGCGGCAGCGTGTCGCGCGGCATCTGCTCGTCATCACCCATCAAGTGCCGGCGCCCCTTGATCGGCCGGCGGATCGCAGCGGCGACTTCGGCTTCCGTCACGTCCTCGGACACGACCTTGCGCGCCAGCCGCCCTTCTTCGTCGATCCACTCGACGATCCGGCATCCACCGCCCCACGGCTGGCGAATCGGCTCCGACACGCGGCAGCCGCGCAGGTTGTAAAGGCGTCCGCCAGGCGCTTCCCCGTACGATTTCAACATAGGTTCCCTTCGCATTGCGCGGTTCGACAATCCGGCAAAGGATAGGGAAAAGCGATGTCCGGCGGGTTACATCAGCCTACATATTCTTTACAGCGAATTACGCGACAGATCGTCCGGCCCACTACGGCCCCTGCCAGGGCCCGGCCCGCTCATTCGAGATCGCGCACGCGGTCGATCGCCTGCTCGAGCCGCTCGACGGCCATCACGTTCAGCCCTTCGATCGGCTGCTTCGGCGCATTCGCCTTCGGGATCAGCGCGGACGTGAAGCCGAGCTTCGCCGCTTCGCGCAGCCGTTCCTGCCCGCGCGGGGACGGCCGGATCTCGCCCGCCAGCCCCACCTCGCCGAACACGATCAGCCCTTTCGGCAGCGCCTTGTTGCGCATCGACGAGTGAATCGCGAGCAGCACCGCGAGGTCGGCGGCCGGCTCGGTGATCTTCACCCCGCCCACCGCATTGAGGAACACGTCCTGGTCGAAGGCCGCGATGCCCGCGTGGCGGTGCAGCACCGCGAGCAGCATCGCGAGCCGGTTCTGCTCGAGGCCGACCGCGAGCCGGCGCGGGTTCGGCACGTGCGCCGTATCGACGAGCGCCTGGATTTCGACGAGCAGCGGGCGCGTGCCTTCCTGCGTGACGAGCACGCACGAACCGGGCACGACCTGCTCATGCTGCGACAGGAACAGCGCGGACGGGTTGGCTACGCCGCGCAGCCCGCGCTCGGTCATTGCGAACACGCCGAGCTCGTTGACCGCGCCGAAGCGGTTCTTGAACGCGCGCACGAGCCGGAACGACGAATGCGTGTCGCCTTCGAAGTACAGCACCGTGTCGACGATGTGCTCGAGCACGCGCGGGCCGGCCAGATTGCCCTCCTTCGTCACGTGCCCGACCATGATGATCGCGGTGCCCGACTGTTTCGCGATGCGCGTGAGCTGCGCCGCGCATTCGCGCACCTGCGCGACCGAGCCCGGCGCCGACGTGAGCGCGTCCGAATAGACGGTCTGGATCGAGTCGATGACGGCCACGTCCGGCCGCTCGGTATCGATCGCGGCCTGGATCTTCTCGAGCTGGATCTCGGCGAGCAGCTTCAGTTCGGCCGCCGGCGCGCCGCCGTCGAGCAACGCGAGCCGTTGCGCGCGCAACGCGATCTGCGCGGCCGATTCCTCGCCGCTGATATAGAGGGCACGCCGCTCGCTCGCGATATCCGCGAGCGACTGCAGCAGCAGCGTCGACTTGCCGATGCCCGGATCGCCGCCGATCAGCACGACACCGCCGGGCACCAGCCCGCCGCCCAGCACGCGGTCGAATTCGCCGATGCCGGTGGAAAAGCGCGGCACGTCGGCGGCCTCGATGTCGGCGAGCCGCTGCACCGGCGCCCGCTTCGCGAGCGACTGGAACCGATGGGCGGCCGGCGACTCGGCGACCGATTCGACGAGGGTGTTCCAGGCCTGGCACGACGGGCACTGGCCCTGCCACTTCGGGGTCTGTCCGCCGCACTCGCTGCAGACGTAAACGGTTTTCTGTTTGGCCACGCGCGATGCCCTTATTCCGCTCGCACCGGCACGCGGGCCGCGACCGCGCACATCAGCTCGTAGCCGATCGTGCCGCAATGGCGCGCGACGTCGTCGATCGGCAGCGCATTGCCCCACAGCTCGACACGCGCGCCGACGCCGGCCTGCGGGCACGGCGTCAGGTCGACGGTGATCATGTCCATCGACACGCGGCCGACGATCCGCGTACGGATGCCGTCGACGATCACGGGCGTGCCTTCCGGCGCCACGCGCGGATAGCCATCCGCATAGCCGCACGCGACGACGCCGATCCGCATCGGCGCCTGCGCCGAAAACGTCGAACCATAACCGATCGCCTGGCCCTTCCCGATCGTCTGCACCGCGATCAGCTCGGACGCGAGCGTCATCGCGGGCTTCAGCCCGGTGTCCGCGATATCGGACGACAACCCGGACGGCGACGCGCCATACAGCACGATCCCCGGCCGCACCCAGTCGAAGTGCGTATCCGGATGCCACAGCACGGCGGCCGAATTCGCGAGACTGCGCGCGCCGGCGATGCTTTCCGCGCCGCGCTCGAACGTCGCGAGCTGCTCGGCGACGCCGCGCTCGTTATCCGCGTCCGAAAAATGGGTCATCAACGTGATCTGACCGATGCCGGGGCACGCGCGAGCGCGCTCCCACGCGGCACGGTATTTTTCCGGCACGTAACCGAGCCGGTTCATCCCGCTGTTCATCTTCAGCTGCACGTTGACGGGCTTCGACAGCCGCGCCGTTTCCAGCATCCGCATCTGCTCGTCGTTGTGGACGGTCGTCGTCAGGCTGTAGCGGTCGATCACGTCGATGTCGGTCGAGCGGAAGAAGCCTTCTAGCAGCAGGATCGGGCCGGCCCAGCCGAGCTCGCGCAGCTTCACCGCCTCGTCGAGGTCGAGCAGGCCGAAGCCGTCGGTGCCGCGCAGGCCCGGAAACGCGCGGGCGAGACCGTGGCCGTACGCGTTGGCCTTGACGACCGCCCAGACCTTGGACGGGCCGGCAAAGCGGCGGACGACGGAGAGATTGTTCGCGAGAGCGGCGGTGTGGATGGTGGCGGAGATCGGGCGCGGCATGGGAAATTTACGTAAAGACGCTTGCGAATCATCAGCTTACCGCGCCTTTTGAGCACCGAAGCCGACAATTTGCGGAACGATCGGGGAATCTTGCTAGTCCGAATTCGCGTATTTTCATGTTATAAAGCCGTGCGCACAACCCATTTCGAACGGAATAAGCCGATCGCATACTAGGCGGCCTACGCGGCCCTGCCGCAGCGACGAAAGCATCGCATCAGATGAAAAAAGGTTTTTACACCATCATGGCCGCGCAGTTTTTCTCGTCGCTGGCCGACAATGCGCTTCTCATCGCCGCCATCGCCCTGCTGAAAGACCTCCACGCCCCCAACTGGATGACACCGCTGCTGAAGCTGTTCTTCGTGTTGTCCTATGTGGTGTTGGCGGCGTATGTCGGTGCGTTCGCGGATTCGCGCCCGAAGGGCCGCGTGATGTTCATCACCAACTCGATCAAGGTGGTCGGCTGCCTGATCATGCTGTTCGGCGCCCACCCGCTGATCGCGTACGGGATCGTCGGCTTCGGCGCGGCGGCCTACTCGCCCGCCAAATACGGGATTCTCACCGAGCTGCTGCCGGCCGACCGGCTGGTCGCCGCGAACGGCTGGATCGAGGGCACGACCGTCAGCTCGATCATCCTAGGCACCGTGCTCGGGGGCGCGCTGATCAGCCCGCACATCGCATCGCACGTGATCGCCCATACCCCCGCCTGGATCGGCACGCCCGCCGAGGCCGCGATGGCGATCATCATGGCGATCTACGTGGTCGCCGCGCTGTTCAACCTGCGCATTCCCGACACGGGCGCCCGCTACCCGAAGCAGGAGCGCGGCCCGGTCAAGCTGCTCACCGATTTCGCCGACTGCTTCATGGTGCTCTGGCGCGACAAGCTCGGCCAGATCTCGCTGGCGGTCACCACGCTGTTCTGGGGGGCCGGCGCGACGCTGCAGTTCATCGTGCTGAAGTGGGCCGAGGTGTCGCTCAACATGTCGCTGTCCGAAGGCGCGATCCTGCAGGCCGTGGTCGCGGTCGGCGTCGCGGGCGGCGCGATCGCCGCCGCCGCCCGGATTCCGCTGAAGAAGTCGCTGAGCGTGCTGCCCGTCGGCATCATCATGGGCATCGCGGTGATGCTGATGGCGTTCTACACGCGCGACCTGTTCCCGGCGCAGTGGGCCGTGCACTTCGGCCATCTGCGCCTGCCGTTCTACCTGATCGTCGCCTACATCTTCCTGATCGGCGTCGGCGCGCTGTCCGGCTACTTCGTCGTGCCGATGAACGCGCTGCTGCAGCATCGCGGCCACGTGCTGCTGTCGGCCGGCCATTCGATCGCGGTGCAGAACTTCAACGAGAACCTGTCGGTGCTCGTGATGCTGTGCCTGTATGCGGTGCTCGTGTGGCTCGACGTACCGGTCGGCGTCGTGATCGTGCTGTTCGGCACGTTCGTCTGCCTGACGATGTGGCTCGTGATGCGCCGCCACCAGGCGAACCAGCGTCAGTTCGACTCGGTCGCGCTGATCGGCGAATCGCGGCACTGACGCTACACTTTCCGTTTTCGTCCGCCGGCGCCGGTGCTCACACCGGCGCGTTGCCCTCATGACGCACCCGATACCCAACCTCCTGACGATCGCCGGCTCCGATTCGGGCGGCGGCGCAGGCATTCAGGCCGACCTGAAGACGTTTTCCGCGCTCGGTGCGTACGGCGCGAGCGTGATCACCGCGCTGACCGCGCAGAACACGCGCGGCGTGACGGGCGTGCATGCGCCGGACGCCGCGTTCGTGACCGCGCAGCTCGACGCGGTGTTCGACGATATCCGCATCGACGCGGTCAAGATCGGGATGCTCGCCAACGCGGCGATCGTGCAGGCGGTGGCCGACGCGCTGCGCCGTTACGCGCCGCGCTTCGTGGTGCTCGATACGGTGATGATCTCGAAGAGCGCGCACGCGCTGCTCGCGCCCGATGCCGTCGACGCGCTGCGCGACACGCTGCTGCCGCTCGCGACGGTCGTCACGCCGAACCTGCCGGAAGCGGCCGCGCTGCTGAACGACGCGCCCGCCATTACCGAAGACGACATGGTGCGGCAAGGCAAGGCGCTGCTGCAGACGGGCGCACGCGCGGTGCTGATGAAGGGCGGCCACCTGCCCGACGCGTCCGCGAGCCCCGACTGGCTCGTCGAAGCAACCCGCACCGTGCGGCTCGACGGCGCACGCGTGCCGGTCAGCAACACGCACGGCACCGGCTGCACGCTGTCGTCGGCAATCGCCGCGCTGCTGCCGCAGCAGTCCGACCTCGAAAGCGCGGTACGCGAGGCAAAAACCTACCTGACCGGCGCGATCGCCGCGAGCGGCCACCTCGACGTCGGTCACGGCGTCGGTCCGGTCCATCACTTCCATCGCTGGTGGTGAGCGGCCGCTGACGCGGCGTCAGTGATCCTGCGCCGCGAACGCCTGCGCGCGCGCCGGCCAGTCGTCGGGCACGACGAAACCGCGCGCCGTCTCGCGCCACGTGCCGTCAGCCCCCTTTTCATGGATCGCGATCAGGTCGGGCGTCTGGCGCGTCGCCAGCACGGCCGGCAACTCCGGTGCGCTCGCCAGCGGCTCGGGCTCGACACCCGCGCCGGCGACGGCACGCCGTGGTGCCAGCCACGCCAGTCTCGGTAATACGCTCCAGGCCGCGCCGTCACGCTGCGCGGCCGCCCACGCCGGCCACTGCCCGTGCGTCAGCCAGAAACCGCGCGGATGATCCGGCGCGATTTCGACGGACACCGGCGGCACCGGCGCGCCGTACGGATGGAACAGCCAGCCCTTGATGAACATCTGCGCGTCGGACGGCGCGCCGTAGCCGAGCCGGGCAAAGCCGTCGTGTTCGCCGAGCCGCAACTGGTGGTCGAGCAGCCGGCTGCGCTTGCGGTCGAACCGGTCGACGAGATTGGGGCCGACGAAGTCGGCGAGCGATGCGCCGTCGCGGACCGGCGCGCACAGATAGCACTTCACCGCGAGTTCCCAGTGCAGGCGTCGGCCGTCGGGCGTATCGACGAGAAAATCGACTTCGCCGAGCGTGCGGCCGTTGCTGCGCAGCGGCAGATTGGCCGCGACGAGCCGCAACGACGGCCCGTGCATCAGAAAGTACTCGAGCAGGCATTCGGCGTAGCGGCCGAGCCGGGTCGGCCGAAACCCGTCGAGCGCGCGATGCAGCGGCCCGGGCTGCGCATCGAGCGCGGCGAGCCACGCTTCGACGGCCGCTTGGCCCGTTGCATCCGGCCATGGGCGCGCGAGCGGCGCGCCCGGCACCGCGGTGAGCAGGCTCGGGCTGGCGAGCAGCCAGCCCAGATCGCGCACCGCGGCGTCATGCAACGTATCGACGAACGCGACCGCCGCGCCGGTCGTCATGGTCCGGCCGGGCCGTTCGTGTCGGCGCCTTGCGCACGCTTGAACGTGTCGCGCGCGAGGCACAGGTCGGCCCACGCCTTCGACTTGTCCTGCAGGCTGCGCAACAGGTACGCCGGGTGATAGGTGACGATCACCGGCACGCCCTCGTACGCATGCACGCGGCCGCGCAGCGACGCGATGCTTGCGTCCGTCTTCAGCAGCGTCTGCGCGGCAAAACGGCCGAGCGCGACGATCAGCTTCGGCTTCACGAGCGCGACCTGGCGCTGCAGATACGGCTCGCAGCTCGCGACCTCGTCCGGCTCCGGGTTGCGGTTGCCGGGCGGCCGGCACTTGATCACGTTCGCGATGTACACGTTGTCGCCACGCTTGAGCGCCAGCGACTGCAGCATGTTGTCGAGCAGCTTGCCGGCCTGGCCGACGAACGGCTCGCCCTGCTTGTCCTCGTTCTCGCCCGGCGCTTCGCCGATCAGCATCCAGTCCGCTTCGCGATCGCCGACGCCGAACACGGTGTTGGTCCGCTTCTCGCACAGACGGCACAGCGTGCAGTCGGCCACGCGCGCGGCCAGCGCATCCCAGTCGAGCACGGCGACCGGTGCGCCGGCGGGGCGCGATTCGGCGAGCGGCACGGGCACGGATTCGCCCGGCGGCGCCGCGTCGAACCACGCGAAATCGTCGTCTGCTGCCGGCGGCGCATCATCCTTCGGCGGCATCGTATCGGTCGATGCGGGCGGTGTGATCGATGCAGCCTGCGCGGAGGGGCGATCGCCGTCGACTACACCGTGCGCCGGCGCCCGCGACTCGCGAGCCGGCAAACCATCGGCAGCGCCACGCGCGACGGCCGTCGGCCTGTCGCCCTGCGCCGACGCATGCGCTGCACGCACCGGCCGCTCGGCCGCGACGGCGGAGCCGTCGTCGGGCGCCGCGGTTTGCGCGACGGCAGGCGCGTCGGCTGCCGCGCCTTCGTCCGCGCGCTGCCCGCGCCGCACCCAGATCTGCGCGAGGCCCAGTTCCTCGAGCGCCGCTTCACCCCACGCCATGCGCGTCCCCCTCGTCCTTGTTCAGCGTCAGACGCATCACGATCGCGTCCTCCCGACTGCGATGCTTCGCCGGATAGTAGTTCTTGCGCCGGCCGATCGTCACGAAGCCGAAGCGCTCGTACAGATGAATCGCGCGCGGATTGGACGGCCGCACTTCGAGCAGCACGCCGTCGAGCCCCTCCGCGCGAGAAATGCGCACCGCCTCGCGCAGCAGCGCGAGGCCGGCGCCCGCATGCTGCGCGGCCGGCGCGACGCACAGGTTCAGCAGATGCATCTCGTCGACCACGGGCATCAGCACGCAATAGCCGACGAGCGACCCCGTCACGTGCCGCAGGCACACGCCCAGATAGCCGTTGCGCAACGAATCCTCGAAGTTGCCGCGGCTCCACGGGAATTCGTACGCGACGTGCTCGATCGCGACGACTTCGTCGAGGTCGGCGTCCGTCATCGGCGCCAGATAGCGGTCGCTCAGCAGGACACCCGTCATCCGTTCGCTCCGCCCGTCTGCGCGGCCCGTGCCGCGATGCGCTCGGCGGTGGTCTGCGCGACCTTGTCACGCACGTATTCGGGCGCGGCCTGGTCGGCCGGCACCGCCCGCCCGGCGCGGAACGCGCGCAGCGCGGCATGCGCGACCGCCAGCGCATGCGGCAACGCCTCGCCGTCGATCGCGGCCGCCCGCGCGGCGGCCGGCAACTGCGCGCCGAACGCCGCGGCCGCATTGCCGGCGAGCGTGAACGGCGCATCGGGTACGCCGACGGCGCCCGGCGCGTCGAGCGACGCCGGATGCAGCGTACGCCAGTCACCGGCGCCGTCGTCCCATTCGAAATCCGCCCAGTAGGCTTCGTCCATCCGCGCGTCGAGCGCGGCGAGCACGCGGGTCGTGCCGGGCGCGCGCAGCCGCGCATGCTCGGCGCACGCGAGCAGCGTGCCGATCGGCACGACCGGCAGCCCGGCCCCGAACGCGAGGCCCTGGGTGATGCCCGTCGCGGTACGCAGGCCCGTGAACGAGCCGGGGCCCGCGCCGAACGCGATCGCGTCGCAGTCGGCGAGCGTCAGCCCGGATTCGGCGAAGAGTTCCTGGATCGCCGGCAGCACGCGCGTGCTCGACACGGCGCCCGTCGGCTCGTGGCGGACCCAGGTTTGCGGGGTGGAAACGGCGTCATCGGCCGAGGCCGAGCGCAGCAGCGCGACCGAGCAGTATTCGGTCGACGTATCGATGGCGAGGAGCACTGTTTGCGTCATGGCCGACATTGTAATGCGCCGCCCCGCTCCCACGGGCGATCGGGCCCGATCTGTGCGCACTGGCGGCGCCGGCGGCGGTTTGGAAGGATCGCTCGACCCCGCGCGACGGCCCGCTTGTTAAGATCGGCCGATCTGAAACCCTTACGGAGACACCCGATGAGCGAACTCACCGCCCAATTCGACCAGGCCCAGATCGACGTCAAGCAACTGACGGAACGGCCGGGCAACCTGACCCTGCTGCGCCTGTACGCGCTCTTCAAGCAGGCAACCGACGGCGATGCGCACGGCGACAAGCCGGGCTTCACCGACATCGTCGGCAAATACAAGTACGATGCCTGGGAAGCGCTGAAGGGCACGTCGCAGGATGCGGCGAAGCAGCAGTACATCGAACTCGTCGAATCGCTGAAAAACGGCACGGCGTCCTGACGGAATCGACGGACGACGCAATCGGCAATCAAATCAGTGGCGCAGCGCAGCAAATTTCTTTATAATGCGGCCTGCGTCACCTCCCGCGCTCGGCTCGCAAGCCGTTCCGGCCCGACGCCTCGTAGCGTTAAGCTCCAATCCGGTTTAGAACCTGTCCCCTCCTGCTTCGACCCTTGCGGTCGTCAACTAGGCTGGCGGCCCCGCTCCTGAAGCGCGCCGCACCCAAAACAGCTTCTAATGCCTCATCCGCCGACGGTTCGGCGGATTGCACCCGTTTCCCGATTTGCTCGCTGAATCCGACGACTTGGGTATGCGCGATTGGCGCCGACGTTTCACCCACTGTGTTTCAAGGATTGTTATGACTTCGAGCATCAACTCCAGCCCGCTCAACGCGATCGCCGACCAGGCGCTCGGTCTCGACGACGCCGCCGCACCGGCCGCGGTCGAACCGGCGTCGGACGAGCCGAGCTTCGCGTCGCTCGGGTTGTCGCCGGAGATCGTCTCCGCGCTGCAGGCCGCCGGCTACGTGAAGCCGACGCCGGTCCAGCAGCGCGCGATTCCGGCCGGCATCGCCGGCCGCGACCTGCTGGTGTCGAGCCCGACCGGTTCGGGCAAGACCGCCGCATTCATGCTGCCCGCGATCGAACGTTTCGCGCAGCTCCAGAAGACGCAGGCGCAGCAGCCGCGCGCGCCGCGCGACCCGAACCAGGGCGACCGCCGCGCGCGCCGCCCGCAACCCGTCGCGCGCCCGGGCCTGCTCGTGCTGACGCCGACCCGCGAACTGGCGATGCAGGTCACGACGGCCGCCTCGACGTACGGCAAGCACCTGAAGCGCCTGCGCACGGTCAGCATCCTGGGCGGCGTCGCCTACGGCCAGCAGCTGATGCTGCTCGCGAAGAACCCGGAAATCCTGGTTGCCACGCCGGGCCGCCTGCTCGATCACCTCGAGCGCGGCCGTATCGACCTGTCCGAACTGAAGATGCTCGTGCTCGACGAAGCCGACCGCATGCTCGACATGGGCTTCATCGAAGACATCGAAACGATCGTCGCCGCCACGCCGGAATCGCGCCAGACGATGCTGTTCTCGGCCACGCTCGACGGCAAGATCGGTTCGCTGACGAGCCGCCTGCTGAAGGATCCGGAACGGATCGAGATCCAGCAGCGCCTCGAATCGCGCGCGAACATCGCGCAGACCGTCCATTACGTCGACGACCGCGATCACAAGGATCGCCTGCTCGATCACCTGCTGCGCGACGACGCGCTCGACCAGGCGATCATCTTCACGGCGACCAAGATCGACGCCGACCAGCTCGCCGGCCGTCTCGCCGACGCAGGCTTCGAATCGGCCGCGCTGCACGGCGACCTGCCGCAGGGCGCGCGCAACCGCACGATCCGTGCGCTGCGCGAGCGTCGCGTGCGCGTGCTGGTTGCCACCGACGTCGCGGCACGCGGCATCGACATCCCGGGCATCACGCACGTGTTCAACTACGACCTGCCGAAGTTCGCGGAAGACTACGTGCACCGTATCGGTCGTACCGGCCGCGCGGGCCGTTCGGGTATCGCGGTGAGCCTCGTGCACCACGCCGAGCAAGGCGCGCTCAAGCGCATCGAGCGCTTCGTGCGCTCGCCGCTGCCGGTCAACGTGATCGAAGGTTTCGAGCCGCGCAAGTCGCCCCCGCGTAACGGCGGCACCGGTGGCCGCGGCCGTCCGGGCGGCGGTAACGGCGGTCGTCGTTTCGGCGGCAAGCCGGGCGGCGGTCATGGCGGCAACGGCAACGGCAATGGCCGCAGCTACGGCGGCGGCAATGGCGGCGGCTGGAGCGGCAAGCCGGGCGGCAGCCGTGACGGCGGCCCGCGCCGCGACGGCCAGCGCAGCGGCGGCCCGCGCCGCAGCAACTCGGCATCGTAAGCACACACGGGCGGCCCTCGGCCGCCCTGCGGATCGGCTACCCGCCTATCCCAGCCAACCGGCGCATCCGCGCCGGTTTTTTTTCGCCTCGCCGCCAATTTCACGATGCGGAAAATTTTTTTGCGTCGTAAAAAATCATGCTGCACGGCACAACCCATACGATTGCGGGATAGGAAAATGCGTTTCTTATCTCGAAATTACGCGATCAAGTCATTGATTAAAAACAACTAAAAAATTCCACGCTTCCCGAGCCAGCCCCTGTTTCGCTCCCGCCGATTTGCCTAGACTCTTATACAAGACCTCGCGAAACGGAACGTATCGCTTCCCCGCCTCGCGAACAGCATCATCCCCATCAGATTCGGCAGGCATACATCGCATCAAGGAGCTCATCATGTCGCGTCAGCAACAGGCACAGGAACTGCAGCAGCAATGGGAAACCGATCCGCGCTGGAAGGGCATCAAGCGCAGCTACTTGGCTGAGGACGTGGTCCGCCTGCGCGGCTCGATCCCGATCGAGCACACGCTGGCCAAGCGCGGCGCGGAAAAACTGTGGGGCCTCATCAACAACGAGCCGTTCGTCAACGCACTCGGCGCGCTGACCGGCAACCAGGCGATGCAGCAGGTGAAGGCCGGCCTGAAGGCCATCTACCTGTCCGGCTGGCAAGTCGCCGGCGACGCGAACGTCGCGGGCGAAATGTACCCGGACCAGTCGCTATACCCGGCCAACTCGGTGCCGCTCGTCGTGAAGCGCATCAACAACACGCTGACGCGCGCCGACCAGATCCAGTGGTCGGAAGGCAAGAATCCGGGCGACGAAGGTTACGTCGACTTCTTCGCGCCGATCGTCGCCGATGCGGAAGCCGGTTTCGGCGGCGTGCTCAATGCGTTCGAGCTGATGAAGGCGATGATCGAGGCCGGTGCATCGGGCGTTCACTTCGAGGACCAGCTCGCATCGGTGAAGAAGTGCGGCCACATGGGCGGCAAGGTGCTCGTGCCGACGCGTGAAGCCGTCGCGAAACTGTCGGCCGCGCGGCTCGCGGCCGACGTGATGGGCACGCCGACCGTGCTGGTGGCCCGCACCGACGCGGAAGCGGCCGACCTGATCACGTCCGACGTCGACGACAACGACAAGCCGTTCCTGACCGGCGAGCGCACGGTGGAAGGCTTCTTCCGCACGAAGCCGGGCCTCGAACAGGCGGTCTCGCGCGGCCTCGCGTACGCGCCGTACGCCGACCTGATCTGGTGCGAAACCGGCAAGCCCGATCTCGAGTACGCGAAGAAGTTCGCGGAAGCGATCCACAAGCAGTTCCCGGGCAAGCTGCTGTCGTACAACTGCTCGCCGTCGTTCAACTGGAAGAAGAACCTCGACGACGCGACGATCGCGAAGTTCCAGAAGGAGCTGGGCGCGATGGGCTACAAGTTCCAGTTCATCACGCTGGCCGGCTTCCATGCGCTGAACTACTCGATGTTCAACCTCGCGCACGGCTATGCCCGCACGCAGATGAGCGCGTTCGTCGAACTGCAGCAGGCCGAGTTCGCGGCCGCCGACAAGGGCTTCACGGCCGTCAAGCACCAGCGCGAGGTCGGCACCGGCTACTTCGACGCGGTGACGCAGACGGTCGAGCGCGAAGCATCGACGACCGCGCTGCACGGCTCGACCGAGGACGAACAGTTCTTCGACGGCAAGAAAGTCGCGTAACGCGCCCAGGCGTGATGCCGATCCCTGCCGCGTCTCGCGACGCCGCGGCATCGGCCACCGGAACAACAATCAGGGAGGAGACGGCAGGCGCGCGAGTCCCTTCGCGCGACCGGCCGCGCGGCCTGCGGGCCGCCAGCAACGATGCGCGCCGGCTTCGTCCGGCGCGCCCTTTTTCCGCGGCGCAGCTTGCCCGGCCACGGCCGGCGCTGCCCTATCGATAGACGATCACCGGAATTTTCGTATGGGTCAGCACGCGCTGCGTCTCGCTGCCGATCAACAGGCTGCCGAGCCCGCGGCGTCCGTGGGACGCCATGAAGATCACGTCGCACCCGCCGCGCTCCGCCGCCTCGATGATGCCGAGATACGGCGACGGATGCACGCTCGTCCACGTGTCGCACGCGACCCCGGCCGCCTTCGCGGCCGCCTCCACCTCGTCGAGATGCGCACGCGCCTCGCGCTCGCTGCGCGCACGGAAGTCGGCGGGCGGCTCGATGATCACTTCGGAAAACGGCGAGTACGGATATTGCGGCAGGCACGCGTAGGCCGTCACGCGCGCGCCGACCGCACGAGCCAGGTCGATCGCGCCGTCGATCGCCTTTTGCGACAGTTCGGAACCGTCGGTTGGAACGAGGATGTGCCGGAACATCGCGCCCTCCTTCGTCAATTGCACGCCACGCGCCGCGGCGCCGGTCGAGCCGGCCGCGACACGGCGCGCATGCCTCTTACGATTGTAGTGTGCGAAATCGCGTCGGCCGAATCGGCAGCGGGTTCGCCCTCATATCGGAAACACGCGGGCGCGCGTCGCCTACTCGCCCCAATAGCCGGGCCGCTCGTACGTGTGCTTCAGGTAATCGAGAAACAGGCGCACGCGCAGCGGCAAATGCCGGCGTTGCGGAAACACCGCGTGGATGCCGATCGGCGGCGCGGCGAACGCGTCAAGCACGCTGACGAGCCGCCCGGCCGCGATGTCGTCGCCCACTTCCCACCACGAGCGCCACGCCAGGCCATGGCCTGCGAGGCACCACTCGTGCAGCACCGCGCCGTCCGAGCATTCCATCGTGCCGTTCACGCGGATCGACACGACCTTGTCGTCCTCCTGGAACGACCAGCCGCGCTGCTGGTTCGCATTCGCCGCGAGCGCGAGGCAGTTGTGCCGCGCCAGTTCCGCGAGCGTGGCCGGCGTGCCGCGCCGCGCGAGATACGCGGGGGACGCGACGCACACGCGGCGGTTCTCGCCGAGTTTCAGCGACACGAGCGACGAGTCGGGCAGCTCACCGAGCCGCACCGCGCAATCGAACCCCTCGTTGACGAGGTCGACCATCCGGTCGGACAGATCGAGCGTGACCGACACATCCGGGTGCCCGACGCTGAATTCAGGCACGAGCGGCGCGACGTGCCGCCGGCCGAAGCCGGCCGGCGCGGAAATCCGCAGGTGCCCGCTCGCCTTGACGCCGCCGGCGGACACGCTCGCTTCCGCGTTCTGCATGTCGTTGATGATGCGCTGGCAATCCTCGAGGAACGCCGAACCCTCGAACGTCAGCGTGAGCTTGCGCGTCGTGCGTACCAGCAGCTTCACGCCGAGCCGCTCCTCGAGCGCGTCGAGGCGGCGGCCGATGATCGCCGGCGCGACGCCTTCCGCATGCGCAGCCGCCGACAGGCTGCCTTTCGCCGCGACCGCGGCGAACGTTTCGATCTGCTTGAACCGGTCCATGACTCTCTCGAAACGACGGCATCGCCGCCTTTCAAATAACGTGAGTCGCTCAGATTAGGTATATGAAAGTAAAAGATCAAGTGATGTTTAGCGTCTTTTTTAGCACCTTCGATCACGAATAGAATCGACCCGACCTCTGAAACTGGAGCGCAAGGCTATGTCGGCCACAACGACACTCTCCTCTCCCGACGCCATCCTCTTCGACGCATTCGGCACGTTGTTCGACGTGCGTGCCGTGCTGGCCGCGGCTGAGCAGATGTTTCCCGGGCACGGGGAACGGTTGTCGCAGCTGTGGCGACGCAAGCAGATCGAATACTCGCAGTTGCGCACGCTCGCCGATCCGGCCGGCGCGCACTATCGCCCGTTCCGGGACATCACGCTCGATGCGCTGCGGTTCGCCGCGCGCCGGCTCGGGCTCGCGCTGAACGGCGCGGCCGAGAAGCGCTTGATGGACGAATACGCGTGCCTGTCGACCTATCCCGATACGGTGCCCGCGTTGCGCAAGCTGCGTGCGCTCGACCCGGGCCCGCCGCTCGCGATCCTGTCGAACGGCACCCCGCAGATGCTCGACATCGCGATCAAGAGCGCCGGCATGTCCGGCCTGTTCGATCGCGTGCTGTCGGCCGACACCGTGCGCGCGTACAAACCGAGCCCGGCCGCCTACGCGCTCGGCACCGCCGCGTTCGGGGCGAACCCGCGCGACATCGTGTTCGTGTCGTCGAACGCGTGGGACGTCGCCGGCGCCACCTGGTTCGGCTACACGACGTTCTGGCTCAACCGCACGGGCGCGCCCGCCGAGGAACTCGGCGCGCCGCCCGACGGCACCGGCACCGGCATGGCCGACCTGCTCGCCTTCCTCGCCACACCCACCCCGGCTCCGTCCGGCAGACCCGCGACCCGCACGCGCCCCGGCCCGGGTGCATGACGCTCGCAGCTGCCGCCTTCCCCCTTCACCGAAACCGCAACTGACCGACCAAGGAGATGAGACTCATGAGCACCCCGATCACGCTGCCGCAAGGCATGACGATCACCGGCGAAATCAAGCCGGGTTACGAAGCCATCCTGACGCCCGACGCGCTGGCACTCGTCGCGGCGCTGCACCGCACGTTCGAATCGCGCCGCCAGGCGCTGCTGCAGGCGCGCGTCGAGCGCACGAAACGCCTCGACGCGGGCGAGCGCCCCGATTTCCTGGCCGAGACGAAGGCGATCCGCGAAGGCGACTGGAAGGTCGCGCCGCTGCCGGCCGACCTGCAATGCCGCCGGGTCGAGATCACGGGGCCCGTCGAGCGCAAGATGATCATCAACGCGCTGAACTCGGGCGCCGATTCGTACATGACGGACTTCGAGGATTCGAACGCGCCGAGCTGGACGAACCAGATCGACGGCCAGATCAACCTGAAGGACGCGGTCCGCCGCACGATCTCGCTCGAACAGAACGGCAAGTCGTACCGGCTGAACGACAAGGTCGCGACGCTGATCGTGCGTCCGCGCGGCTGGCACCTCGACGAGAAGCACGTGACGGTCGACGGCCAGCGCGTGTCCGGCGGCATCTTCGATTTCGCGCTGTTCCTGTTCCACAACGCGAAGGAACTGCTCGCGCGCGGCTCGGGCCCGTACTTCTACCTGCCGAAGATGGAGAGCCATCTCGAGGCGCGCCTGTGGAACGACATCTTCGTCGCGGCCCAGGAAGCGGTCGGCGTGCCGCGCGGCACGATCCGCGCGACGGTGCTGATCGAAACGATCCTCGCCGCGTTCGAGATGGACGAGATCCTGTACGAACTGCGCGAACACAGCTCGGGCCTGAACGCCGGCCGCTGGGACTACATCTTCTCGGCGATCAAGAAGTTCAAGAACGACCGCGACTTCTGCCTGGCCGACCGTTCGAAGATCACGATGACGGTGCCGTTCATGCGTGCGTATGCACTGCTGCTGCTGAAGACCTGCCACAAGCGCAACGCGCCGGCGATCGGCGGGATGAGCGCGCTGATTCCGATCAAGAACGATCCGGAAGCGAACGACAAGGCGATGGGCGGCGTGCGCTCGGACAAGCAGCGCGACGCGACCGACGGCTACGACGGCGGCTGGGTCGCGCACCCGGGCCTTGTGCCGATCGCGATGGAAGAGTTCGTCAAGGTGCTCGGCGACAAGCCGAACCAGATCGCGAAGCAGCGCGACGACGTGCAGGTCGAAGGCAGGAACCTGCTCGACTTCCAGCCGGAAGCGCCGATCACCGAAGCGGGCCTGCGCAACAACATCAACGTCGGGATCCACTATCTCGGCGCGTGGCTCGACGGCAACGGCTGCGTGCCGATCCACAACCTGATGGAAGATGCGGCGACGGCCGAGATTTCCCGCTCGCAGGTGTGGCAATGGATCCGCTCGCCGAAGGGTGTGCTCGACGACGGCCGCAAGGTCACGGCCGAACTCGTGCGCGAATTCGCGAAGATCGAACTGGACAACGTGAAGCGCGCGGTCGGCGGCAACACGCAACCGTACGAGCGCGCCGCGGCGATCTTCGAGCAGATGTCGACGTCGGAAGGCTTCACCGAATTCCTGACGCTGCCGCTGTACGAGGAAATCTGACGAGCTGTCCGCTGCGATCGTCGGCCGGCTCCACGTCGTGCCGCCGGTCGCGTGCGACGACGGATCAATGGCATGAAAAAGCGCCCCGCGGGGCGCTTTTTCTTCTGGATTCGACAGCGGCAAATCCAGCCGCCGCCGGCAGGCACGCTCAGGCGGCTTCCTGCTCGCGCCGGTGCTGGACCCAGTCGCCCGACGCGATGCGCGGACGCCCGGCTGCCGCGTGCGCGGCGACCGGATAATACAGGCAGGCGTATTGCCGGCCGCCGAGTTCGACCGTCGCCTCTTCAGGCTTGAACAGCGAGTCGACGCCCGGATAGACGCGCTCGATCTCGTCGAGCACCGGCACGAGCCGCTCGTCGACCTCATAGACGTCGCCCCAGACCAGCGACTTGCCGGCCGGCCCGGGAATCATGCCCGGATACGTGCCGAAATCGACCAGTTCGCCCGGCAGCGCGGCCGCGCCCAGCAGCGTCGGCGCGGCGATGCCGTGGCGGGCGGCCGCATGGCCGATGTCGTTGGCCTGTCCGGCTCTCAAGGTGCCATAGACGAATACATGGCGCATCGTGGTTCTCCTCTTCGATTCGTGTGTTGCCGTGTTTGCATGCGCTCGGCGCGCGATGGGCGCGACATGGCGCACGCATCGATAGACCCCGATACCGGCCCGATGGTTCGAACCGTCGGCGCGCGGCAGCAGGCAGTCGCCCCGGATTCGCCAGCGCCCACACAAAGTTCATTTGAACCCGGCATGATGGCCGGAAAAACCGCCGCATGCGCAAGCGCTGCGCCTTCTAAAATAACGGCATCGCCGCCGCGCTGCCCGAACCGTTCATGAATCCGCCCGCTCCAGCCGACGTATCGAAACCGTACGACGTCATCGACATCCCGCCGGAATTCGCGCCGACCGCCGTCCATCCGATGCGCGTGCGCGCGCGGCAGGTCGATGCCGGCCGCCGCATTCCGCTGCACACGCATGCCTGGGCGCAGCTCGCGTACGCGTCGCGCGGCGTGCTGCGCGTCGCGACGACCGGCACGACCTGGATGGTGCCGCCATCCCGCGCGATCTGGGTGCCGCCGCACGTGACGCACGAGGTCACGATCGTCGAAGAGGCCTATTTGCGCACGCTGTATATCGACGAGTCGATCGTGCCGGGCGGGCTCGATGCATGCCGCGTCGTCGAGGTGACAGGGCTGCTGCGCGAGCTGATCGTCGCACTCGACGCGCGCGATCTGAGCACCGCGCGCGAGCGCCTGCTGTGCGGGCTCGTGCTCGACGAACTGAGTCAGGCCGAGCCGCTACCGCTCGCGGTGCCGATGCCCGACGAGAAACGGCTGCGCCTGCTGTGCGAATCGGTACTCGCGCACCCCGCGCATGCGGAGTCGCTCGAACACTGGGCGAGCGAGGTCGGCGCGAGCACGCGCACGATATCGCGGCTTTTCAAGCAGGAACTGGGCGTGAGCTTTTCGCAGTGGCGCCAGCAGGCGCTGCTCGCCCGGGCGATCCCGCTGCTGAACCAGGGGCGCCCGCTGTCGCATATCGCGCGCGAACTCGGCTACCAGAGCCAGAGCGCGTTCTCGGCCATGTTCCGCCGCGCCTTCGGCGAAAGCCCGCGCGCGTTCATGCTCCGTGGCTACGAACATCGAGGCCCGGAAGGCGGTGTCGCGGACAGCGAAACGCCGGACGACGACGACGGCCCGATCGACGCGGTGCGCTGATTGCGCGCTCCGGCGCGCCGGCCCCTCAGACCGGCCGCACCATGTGGCGAATCGAGCCGAGTTGCGCAAGCCGCGGGCCGGTGACGTGGTAGCCCATGCGCAGGTACAAACGCGCGGCAGGATTGTCGACGAACACGCGCAACTGCAGTTCGTGCAGCCCGCGCGCACGTGCCCAGCGATGCGACATCTCGAGCATATAGGTGCCGCCGCCCTGCCCGCGATGGCCGGCCGCGATCTGCACGTCGCGGATATGCAGCGAATCGCCCTCCTCGGTCACGCGCAGCACGCCGATGCGCTCGCCGTCGGCCTCGAGGATGAAGTTCTCGGATTCGCGCCAGCTCGCATAGAACAGGTCGCTGCGCCAGACGAGCCCATGGCGTTTGTAGTAGCCGCCCATATTGCCGTGCGTCAACGCTTCGGCATACGGAAAATCGCCGGGCTCCGCGGGCCGGAGCTGATACAGGAGTCGCAGGTCGGTCGGATCGAGCATCGCGCAGGAGTCAGAAACGCATCCCGCCACGATAGCGCAGTCGCGTGCGGATGCAATCGCGAATTTCTCGTAGGAGCGCGGCGCTCGATGCGGTACGCGGGTGAGGAGTGAACGGGAGGCAGAACGAGCGATGCAAATGAAAAAGCCCGCACGAAGCGGGCTTCTTCATTTTCTGGCGGAGCGGACGGGACTCGCCTACCTCCCGCAGGCCGCGGCTGCGCTTCCAAGCGCAGCCCTTCGAGTCCCGCCGGAAGCCGCGCAGGCGACTTCCTCCGCTCCGCAGTCACGTGCCCGCAAGCGGGCACAACGACCGAACGCACAAACAACAATGCCCGCACAAGGCGGGCATTGTTGTTTGTTTGGCGGAGCGGACGGGACTCGAACCCGCGACCCCCGGCGTGACAGGCCGGTATTCTAACCGACTGAACTACCGCTCCAGTCTTGCTGCTTGCCTGGCAGGCGTCGGTTACTTCCTGCCGGCGCGTCGTTTGTTCGAACGACGCCGAAATCTGGCGTCCCCTAGGGGATTCGAACCCCTGTACTCACCGTGAAAGGGTGATGTCCTAGGCCTCTAGACGAAGGGGACAACGTACTGCTTACATCTTTAACGAGAAAGCCCGTTCAAAAACGCTTTTGAACGGGCTTCGTTCTGGCGGAGCGGACGGGGCTCGAACCCGCGACCCCCGGCGTGACAGGCCGGTATTCTAACCAACTGAACTACCGCTCCAGCTTTCTGCACCACCGCCTGCAGGATCTCGTCACGTTCCTGCACGCGCTGCGACACTTCTACGAAACGCCGCTGAATCTGGCGTCCCCTAGGGGATTCGAACCCCTGTACTCACCGTGAAAGGGTGATGTCCTAGGCCTCTAGACGAAGGGGACAACGTACTGCTTACATCTTTAATACAAAAGCCCGCTCAAAAACGTCTTGAACGGGCTTCGTTCTGGCGGAGCGGACGGGACTCGAACCCGCGACCCCCGGCGTGACAGGCCGGTATTCTAACCGACTGAACTACCGCTCCAGCTTTCTTACCCAACCCGCAGGACGTCGGTTACGTTCCTGCAAGCCTTGCGACACTTCTATGAAACGCCGCTGAATCTGGCGTCCCCTAGGGGATTCGAACCCCTGTACTCACCGTGAAAGGGTGATGTCCTAGGCCTCTAGACGAAGGGGACATAATCTTTTCAGATTTGTCTGACTTTCGCTATTCACTTCTGGTCAACAGCGAAGGCCGAAATTCTAACTGCTTTGAATCATTTTGTGAAGCATTTATTACTACCGCTGCTTCGCAAATCAATCCATCTTGTTCTGTTGGTGGAGGTAAGCGGGATCGAACCGCTGACCTCTTGCATGCCATGCAAGCGCTCTCCCAGCTGAGCTATACCCCCTTGCAGAACAGAAATGAGATTATATGGACCGATTTCGAACTTGTAAATACCCTTTTTACGATTCGTGCGAAATTTTTTGCGAAGCCGCCGCGTACCTCATGCACGGACAGCTTCGCGCGCGCACGAACGTCAAGCCAGCGCGGCTTCGATGCGCGTCACCACGACGTCGCGACCGAACAGCACGAGCACCGCGTCGATCGACGGCGTATGCGTCGTGCCCGCCACCAGCAGACGCACCGGCATCGCGAGCTGCGGCATCTTCAGCTTGTGCGTGGCGAGCGTCGCCTTCAGCGCCGCGGACACCGCTTCCTTCGTCCAGTCGGCCGCCTTCAGCGCGGCGGCGAGATCAGCCAGCGCCGGACGCACTGCATCGGTCACGTGCTGCGCGAGCGCGTCGGCGTCGGGCGCCGGCACACGATAGAACATCGCCGCACCTTCCGCGATCTCCTTGACCGTCGTCGCACGATCCTTCATCAAGCCGACCACCGCGTCGAGCGCGGGGCCCGTCGCGATCGCCGCGTCATCGATGCCGAGTGCGTCGAGGAACGGCTTCGCGAGTTCGGCAAGGCGCGCGTTGTCGGCTTCCTTGATGTAATGCGCGTTCAGCCAGCTCAGCTTGCTGTGGTCGTACTGCGCGGGCGACTTGCCGAGATGCTCGAGATCGAACCATTCGACGAACTGCTCGCGCGAGAAGATCTCGGCGTCGCCGTGCGACCAGCCGAGACGCGCGAGATAGTTGACGACGGCTTCCGGCAGGAAGCCCGCGTCGCGGTACGCCATCACGCTCATCGCGCCATGTCGCTTGCTCATCTTCTCGCCCTGCTCGTTCAGCACGGTCGGCAAGTGCGCATAGACGGGCGGCTCGCCGCCGAGTGCGTTCAGGATGTTGATCTGGCGCGGCGTGTTGTTCACGTGGTCGTCACCGCGGATCACGTGCGTGATGCCCATGTCCATGTCGTCCACCACCACGCAGAAGTTGTAGATCGGCGTGCCGTCCGGGCGCGCGATCACGAGGTCGTCGAGCTCCTCGTTCGAGATCTCGACACGCCCCTTCACCGCATCGTCCCACACGACCGTGCCCGTCAGCGGATTGCGGAAGCGCAGCACCGGCTTCACGCCGGCCGGCGGCTCCGGCAGCACCTTGCCGGGCTCCGGGCGCCACGTACCGTCGTAGCGCGGCTTCAGGCCGGCTTCGCGCTGGCGTTCGCGCAGCGCGTCGAGTTCCTCGGCCGACATGTAGCACGGATATGCGAGACCCTTCTCGAGCATCTGCGCGAGCACTTCGCGATAGCGGTCCATCCGCTGCATCTGGTAGATCGGGCCTTCGTCGAAATCCAGCCCGAGCCACTGCATCCCCTCGAGGATCGCATCGACCGCTTCCTGCGACGAGCGCTCGACGTCGGTATCCTCGATGCGCAGCACGAACGTGCCTTTCATCTTGCGGGCGAACGCCCATGGATAAAGTGCGGAGCGGATGTTGCCGAGGTGGATGAAGCCGGTGGGACTCGGCGCGAAGCGGGTACGGACAGGACGGGTCATAAACGGTAACTCGAACGCCTGGGGCGCATGAATGATTCGACGCGGGACGACGCGGCAGCCCGGACAGCAACGGAGCCGGCGGCGCCCGGAACGGGAAAGAAGCCGGAATTATACTCGCGCCGGACATCGCGCCAAGCGCACCGCTTGCTTTATGATGTGCGCGCCGCGGCCGCCAGCCGGCGCGGCGCCGGCCGCACGCAACCCGCTGCGCGGCCGCTCGGAACCTATCGCCGCCGCGGGCCGTGTAACCCGCCGCCAAGCCGCCGGAGAACCATTCGATGTCGTCCCCTCGCCTGTCGCGCCGTCACTTCACGATCGCGTGCGCGTCCGCCAGCCTCGCCGCCTGTACGTCCTTCGGCGACAAGTCCCGTCCCGGCACGGCCCTGCCGCAGGAGAAGCCCGTCAAGATCGGCATCGCGCTCGGCGGCGGCGCCGCGCGCGGGTTCTCGCACATCGGCGTGCTGAAGGCGCTCGAGGCGCGCGGCATTCCGATCGAGATCGTCGCCGGGACGAGCGCGGGCTCGGTGGTCGGCGCGCTCTACGCGTCGGGCATGAACGCGCTGCAGATCAACAAGATCGCCCTCGACATGGACCAGGCATCGATCAGCGACTGGGCGCTGCCGTTTCGCTCGCGCGGCCTGCTGCAAGGCGTCGCGCTGCAGAACTTCCTGAACAAGACGCTCAACAACCGGCCGATCGAGAAGATGGCGAAGCCGCTCGGCATCGTCGCGACGGACCTGCAAAGCGGCCAGCCGATCCTGTTCCAGCAAGGCAACACGGGGCTCGCGGTGCGCGCGTCGTGCAGCGTGCCGTCGGTGTTCGAGCCGGTGAAGATCGGCAATCGCGAATATGTGGACGGCGGGCTGGTGAGCCCGGTGCCGGCGTCGTTCGCGCGCAAGATGGGCGCGAGCTTCGTGATCGCGGTCGACATCTCGGCCCGGCCGGACGGCGCGGCGACCAACAACCCGATCGAGATGCTGCTGCAGACCTTCACGATCATGGGCCAGACGATCAAAACCTACGAGCTCGACAAGTACGCGGACGTCGTGATTCGCCCGAACCTGGCGGCGATGGGCGGCAGCGACTTCAACCAGCGCAACGCGGCGATCCTCGCGGGCGAGGAAGCGGTCGCGCGCATCATGCCGGAACTGCAGCGCAAGCTCGCGGCGGCGCGCGGCGTGACTGCCGCCGCGTAAGCCGCGATGGGCGGGAGGCCGCGGCACGCGCCGCCTCCCGGTGGCCGACGGAACGACTTACGCCGCGCCGACGGCGCTCGCCTCAAAACAAAAAACCCTGCCGCCTTTCGGTGACAGGGTTTTTTATCGTCCGGCCTGACCGACCGGCAAACGTCAGTTGTTGCCGTTCGCCGAATCGTCGCCGATCGTCGCGCGCACGCGGCGCAGGTCTTCGGGCTTCATCGGGAATTCCGATTCGATCCGGCGTGCGCCGGTGAAACGCTTTTCCCAGTAGCCGCTGTCGAGATCGTCGACGCGGACGGTGCTGCCCGTCGACGGCGAGTGCACGAACTTGTTGTCGCCGATATAGATGCCGACGTGCGAGAACGTGCGGCGCATCGTGTTGAAGAACACGAGATCGCCCGGCTTCAGGTTGCTCATGCTCACCTTCTCGCCGACGCGGCTCATTTCTTCCGCGCGACGGGGCAGCGACATGCCGAGCGTGTCCTGGAACACGTAGCGCACGAAGCCGCTGCAGTCGAGGCCCGAATCCGGCGAGTTGCCGCCCCAGCGATACCGCACGCCGATCATGTTCAGCGCGCCGACGACCACGTCGCCCGCCTTGCCCGCCATGCCGGCAAGGAACGACTTCGCGCCGCCGCTCGACGGCTGCGCACTGGTCTGCTGGAGGGAGGAACCCGACCCGATCTGAGTCGAATTGGTGACATTCTGGTTAAAACTGCTGACTTCGTCGGCGAACGCGCCGGGTGCTGCTGCGAACAGGGCGCCGATGAACAGCCCGGCGATGGTGCGCGCGCATGCCTGGGTCAGGGATCGATGCTGCATTGGTCGATGGAATGTGCTTAAAAATCAGCTGATTGGCGGAAAATTTCGGTCGATACTAGCCAGCGCGTAATCGTTTGTCAAAACAAATTAATAAATACAATCGAGATGGTCAGACCATTGGACGCCTATCACGCTTTCCAGACCGCTTTCAACAGCTTTTGTGTGTAAGGATGTGACGGTCTGGTGAAGACGTCGGCCACGTCCCCCGACTCGACGACGGCGCCGTCCTGCATCACCGCGACGCGGTGCGCCATCGCGGCGATCACCTCCAGGTCGTGGCTGATGAACACATAGCCGAGGTTGTATTTCTGTTGCAAATTCGCGAGCAGCTTCAGCACCTGCTGCTGGATCGACACGTCGAGCGCCGACGTCGGCTCGTCGAGGATCAGGATGCGCGGCTCCAGCACCAGCGCGCGCGCGATCGCGATCCGCTGGCGCTGGCCGCCCGAGAATTCGTGCGGATAGCGGTGCAGCACCGTGCGGTCGAGCCCGACTTCGCGCAGCACCGCGAGCGACTTCGCGCGGCGCGCGTCCGGCGCCATGTCCGGGCGATGCAGCTCGAGCCCCTCGCCGACGATCCGCTCGATCGTGTGACGCGGCGAAAGTGAACTGAATGGATCCTGAAAGACCACCTGCATGTTCGAGCGCAGCGCGGTCTGTTCGCGGCCGCGATAGGTCGACAGCGCACGGCCCTGGAATTCGATCTCGCCGCCGGCCGTCTTCTGCAGCCCGAGCAGCGCCATCGCGAGCGTCGACTTGCCCGAGCCCGATTCGCCGACGATGCCGAGCGTCTCGCCCTGCCGCACCGACACCGACACGTCGGCGACGGCCGTCACCGGCACCGTGCCGAACCAGCCCGCGAAGCCCGGCCGCTTGCGCGCGAACTGCACGCTCACGTGGCGCGCGTCGAGCACGACGGGCGCGATCGGCATCACCGGCGTGACCGCGCGTTGCGGCCGGCTGTTCAGCAGCCGCTGCGTATACGGATGCTCGGGCGCCGCGAAAATCTGCTCGACCGGCCCGCTCTCGACGAGCCGGCCGTGCTCCATCACCGCCACCCGCTGCGCGAAGTGCCGCACGAGATTCAGGTCGTGCGTGATCAGGAGGATCGCCATCCCGCGCTTTGCCGCCTCCTCCCGCTGCAGTTCCAGCAGCAGGTCGACGATCTGCGCACGGATCGTCACGTCGAGCGCGGTGGTCGGCTCGTCGGCCAGCAGCAGGCGCGGCCGGCACGCGAGCGCCATCGCGATCATCGCGCGCTGCCGCTGGCCGCCCGACAACTGGTGCGGGTAGCTGTCGACGCGCTTCTCGGGCTCCGCGATACCCGTGCGCGCGAGCAACGCGATCGCGCGCTTGCGCGCCTCCGCGGCCGATACGCCGTCGTGCAGCACGATCGTCTCGCCGATCTGCACGCCGATCGTATACAGCGGGTTGAGCGCCGTCATCGGCTCCTGGAAGATCATCGCGATGTCCGAGCCGCGCAGCCCGCGCATCTCGCGTTCGCTCTTGCCTGCCAGGTCCTGCCCCGCGAAGTGGATCGCGCCCGTGACTTCGGCGTCGCGCAACAACCGCAGGATCGACAGCGCGGTCGCGCTCTTGCCGGACCCCGATTCGCCGACGAGCGCGACCCGCTCGCCCCGCCCGATCGCGAGCGTCACGTCGTCCACCGCGACCGTGTCGCCGAAGCGCACATGCAGACGTTCGAGCGACAGCAGCGGCTCGTGCTGCGTCGATACGGTCGATTCGCTCATCGCTGGCCTCCCGCCGCGCGCACCGAATCGGCGATCCGCGTGTCGAGCGCGTTGCGCAGCGCGTCGCCCATAAAGGTCAGCAGCAGCAGCGTCGCGACCAGCACGCCGAACGTCGACAGCGAGATCCACCATGCGTCGAGGTTGCCCTTGCCCTGCGCCAGCAGCTCGCCGAGGCTCGGCGTCGGCGGCGGCACGCCCAGCCCGAGGAAATCGAGGCTGGTGAGCGCGAGGATCGAGCCGCTCATCCGGAACGGCAGGAACGTGATCACCGGCGTGAGGCTGTTCGGCAGCACGTGGCGCCAGATGATCTGCCAGTTCGTCAGCCCCATCGCGCGGGCCGCGCGCACGTAGTCCTGGGTGCGGTTGCGCAGGAATTCCGCGCGCACGTAGTCGGCAAGGCCGATCCAGCCGAACAGCGACAGCAGCACGATCAGCAGCAGGAAGCTCGGCTCGAAGATCGACGCGAAGATGATCAGCAGGTACAGCTCCGGCAGCGAACTCCAGATCTCGATCAGCCGCTGCCCGACGATGTCGATGCGCCCGCCGAAGAAGCCCTGCACCGCGCCCGCGGCGATCCCGAGCAGCGTGCCGATCACCGTCAGGATCAGCCCGAACTCGACCGACACGCGGAAACCGTACACGAGCCGCGCGAGCAGGTCGCGGCCCTGCGCGTCGGTGCCGAGCCAGTTCTCGCGCGACGGCGGCGCCGGGTTCGGCACGTTCGAGAAGTAGTTCAGCGTGTCGTAGTAGTAGCGGTTCGGCGGATAGACGACGAAGTTGCCGGGCGCCTCGAGCCGCTTGCGCACATACGGATCGAGATAGTCGGCCGGCGTCGGGAAATCGCCGCCGAAAGTCGTCTCCGGGTATGCATGGAACATCGGAAAATAGGTCTGGCCGTCGTAGCGCACCACGAGCGGCTTGTCGTTCGACCACAGCGGCGCCGCGAGACTCGCGGCAAAGGCCACGACGAAAATCACGAAGCTCCAGTAGCCGAGGCGCTGCTGCGTGAAGCGCTGCCACACGCGGCGGGTGGGCGACGGCGACACGCGCGCACGTGCGGCGTCGATACGGGGAGAGGCGACGGCCCGGTTCATCGCGCACCCCGCCCGCTGGCGCCGGGCATGCGAATGGCTCGTTTCATGTCAGCGCTCCAGGTTGTCGAATTGAATGCGCGGATCGACCCACACATAGCAAAGATCGGAGATCAGCTTGGTCGCGAGCCCGATCAGCGTGAACAGGTACAGCGTGCCGAGCACGACCGGGTAATCGCGCCGCACGACCGACTCGTACGACAGCAGCCCGAGGCCGTCGAGCGAGAACAGCGTCTCGATCAGCAGGCTGCCGGTGAAGAACGCACCGATGAACGCGGCCGGGAAGCCGACGATCAACGGCAGCATCGCATTGCGGAACACGTGCTTCCACAGCACGCTGCGCTCGGAGAGCCCCTTCGCGCGCGCGGTCAGCACGTATTGCCGGCGGATCTGGTCGAGGAACGCGTTCTTCGTGAGCATCGTGACGACCGCGAAGCTGCCGACGACCGACGCGGTGATCGGCAGCGCGATGTGCCACAGGTAGTCGAGCACCTTGCCGACGAGCGACAGCTGCGCGAAGTTGTCCGACGTGAGGCCGCGCAGCGGAAAGAGCTGCCAGAACGAGCCGCCGCCGAACAGCACGAGCAGCAGCACGCCGAGCACGAAGCCTGGAATCGCATAGCCGACCAGCACGACGAGGCTCGTCGCGACGTCGAACGGCGAACCGTTGCGCACGGCCTTCGCGATGCCGAGCGGCACCGAGATCAGGTACGTGAGGAAGAACGTCCACAGCCCGATGCTGATCGACACCGGCAGCTTCTGCACGACCAGCGACCACACGCTCTGGTGGCGGAAATAGCTGTCGCCGAGATCGAAGCGCGCGAAGCGCTTCAGCATCAGCCAGTAGCGTTCGAGCGGCGGCTTGTCGAAACCGTACAGCGCCTTCAGTTGCGCGAGCTGCTGCGCGTCGACGCCGGTGTGTGCGCGCATCCCGAACGGCGTCGCGCCCTGCTCCGTCGCGCCCTTGCGCAACTCCTGCACGGCCTGCTCGACGGGGCCGCCCGGCACGAACTGGATCACCGCGAACGTGAGCGTCAGCACGCCGACGAGCGTCGGGATCATCAGCAGCAGGCGTTTGAGGATGTAGCTCCACATAGGGCGTCGACTCGTGATCGGATGGCGGGGTTGGACGAAGGGCCGGCGCGGGTCAGTGATCGGGCTTCGCCCACCAGGTCGACACGACCCAGCCCTCGGCCGAATAGTACAGCGGCAGCGTCCGCGGATAGGCGAGCGTGCGCTTGTACGCGATGCGGTGCGTCGTGCTGTACCACTGCGGGACCGCGTAGTAGCCGTGCATCAGCACGCGGTCGAGCGCGTGCGTCGCGTCGAGCAGTTCCTCGCGCGTTTGCGCGGCGCCGAGCGCATGCAGCAACGCGTCGACGGCCGGCGATTTCAATCCGATGAAGTTGTCGGAGCCCGGCTCGTCGGCGAACTTGCTCGCGTAGCGCGAGTATTGCTCGGCGCCCGGCACCTGCACGCCCGGCAGGCGGATCGTCGTCATGTCGTAGTCGAATGCATCGAGGCGCTTTTGCAGCAGCGCGTAATCGGCCGTGCGAAACCGCACGACGATGCCGAGCTTCGCCAGGTTGCGCTGGTAGGCGGTCACGACGCCTTCCATCGCGCCGCCCGCATCGTCGAGGATCTCGAACGTGAACGGCTCGCCCTTCGCGTTGCGCAGCGCGCCGTCGCGATAGGTCCAGCCGGCCTGCGCGAGCAGTGCGCGCGCCTTCAGCAGGTTCGCGCGCAGCGAGCCCGGCGGATTCGTGTCCGGCTGCGTGACCGTCGGGCCAAACACGGCCGGATCGAGCTGTGCGCGCAGCGGCTCCAGCAGCTTCAGCTCGCCTTCGCTTGGCGTACCGGTCGCCTGCAGGTCGGTGTCGGCGAAATAACTGTTGAGACGCGTGTATGCGCTGTAGAACAGTTGCCGGTTCAGCCACTCGAAGTCGAACGCGAGGTCGAGCGCCTGGCGCACGCGCACGTCGCGGAACAGCGGCCGGCGCAGGTTCATGAAAAAGCCCTGCATGCCGGCGCCGTTATGTTGGCGGAATTCGCGCTTGACGAGCTCACCGCTGTCGAAACGCTTGCCGACGTCGCGCCGCGTCCAGTTGCGCGCGATGTACTCGACGAGCACGTCGTATTCGCCGGCCTTGAACGCCTCGAGCCGCGCGACGCCATCGCCGTACAGCTTGTACACGATCCGCTCGAAGTTGTTGGTGCCGACCCGTACCGGCAGGTCGGCGCCCCAGTACGCGGGATTGCGCCGGTAGGTGATCGTGCGGCCGTTGTCGTAGCGCTCGATCACGTACGGGCCGCTGCCGATCGGCTGCTCGAACGCAAGCTGGTCGAACGGGATGCGCGAGCCGTCCGCGCGCAATCCCCACTTGCGCGAAAACACGGGCACACCGCCGGCGATCAGCGGCAGTTCGCGATTCGCGCTGCGGAACTCGAAACGCACGGTCGCCGGATCGACGACGACGGCCTTCGCGATCTCCGCGAAATACGCGCCGAACTGCGGCGCGGCCTGCTTGCTCTTGAGCGTATCGAACGAAAACTTGACGTCGTCGGCCGTGACGCGATCGCCGTTCGAAAAGCGTGCGCGCGGATTCAGGTGGAACGTGACCGAACGGCGGTCCGGGGCGACGTCGATGTCGTCGGCCAGCAGCCCGTAGGCGGACGCCGGTTCGTCGGAGCTGCCGGTCGCGAGGCTCTCGAACAGCATGTCGATGCCGGGCGCGGTGTTGCCACGCATCGTGAACGGATTGAACTTGTCGAACGACGTCAGTCGGCTCGGATTCGCGAGCACGAGCGTGCCGCCCTTCGGCGCGTCGGGGTTCACGTAGTCGAAATGCTTGAAGCCCGGCGGATACTTCGGCTCGCCGTACTGCGCGATGGCGTAGGCCGCGTGCGCGGCCGGCGCGGCCAGCACCGCATGCAGCGCCAGCACCGCGGCCACGCGGCCGGCGGCCCGCAGCGCGCCAAGGCAGGCGCGCGCGGCGGCGGCCCGGGGCGAACCCTTCGTCATAGAGGCCCTGTCGTCGAATGAGGGTAGTAACGTGGAACGATTCTACCCATTCAATCCGTCGGGCCAAAAGAAAACCGCCACGCGGGCGGTTTCCTCACGAGCGGTTGTCGCGCACGCCGCACGCATGCGTGACCGCTCGATCAGCGCCAGCCGTTGTGGCGGCCGTGATCCCAATGACCGCGATCGCCGCCCCAGCCGCGGCCATGGTGGCGATACCACTCGTCGCGGCCCCAGTAGCGGCGGCCGTCCCAGTAGCGGTCGCCGTGCCAGCCGATCACGATCGCCGGCGCCGGGGCGTACACGGGCGCCGGTGCATAGACAGGCGCCGGCTGGTAGACGACCGGCGGAGGCGGCGGCGCATACACGGGCGCGGGCGCGACGTAGACCGGGGCCGGCACGCCGACGTTGATCCCGACATTGACTCCCGCCATTGCCGCGCCCGACACGAGCAAGGCCGTCATACCGGTCAGGAGCGAGGCAACACGCAAAGTCTTCATGGATTCCTCTTCTGGTTGTGTCATGTGTGATTCGACTATAGCGGCATGCGCCGGCTCCGCATATTTCAAGTTTGTAAGAACTGATGCGCGGCATCGCAACAGGACACGCGCGCTAACGTCTTGTAACAATCGACGCCCGGCTGCCGTCGCCAGGCCGGACCGCTCGGCGTACACCGCCCGTCAAGAGCTTCTTTCAGCCCGGCGTCGATATCCGCCCCGTCACCCGCCCGTGTCGAACCGGAAGCCGAATCGCGCAACCGTTTCGATCCGCGCGGAAAACGCATGCGCGACCAGCTTGCGCCGCAACCGGACGACCAGCGCATTGACCGTTTCAGGTTCGATGTCGGCATCGTCCCACGCATAACGCAGCACGGCGTCCCGACCGACCGGCCGCCCCGCTTCGCGCAGCAGGCATTCGACCACGCGAAACTCCCGTGCACTGAGCGCGAGCCGCCGGCCCTGCTCCTCGAGCGCACGCGTCGCCGTGTCGAGCCGGATCGATTCACGCATCGCAATGACGCCCGCGCGGCGCCACAGTGCGCGCAACCGTTCGTGCAATTCGACGAACGAACACGGATGAGCCAGGCATACGTCGCAGCCGGCGTTCAGCATCCGCGCGCGCTGGGCGGACGTGGTGCCGGCGACGATCGCGGCGATCGTCGCACCGCCGGCCGACGCGGCGAGCCGCGGCAATTCATCGAGAATCGCCGCTGCGGCCCCGCCATCGGTCGCGACGATCACGATCGCGTCGAACCGGTCCTGCGTCGCCGCGAAACAGCCGTCGCGCCATGCGTCGACGCGCTCGACGCCGTGCATGCTCTCTCGAAACGCCTTGTCGAGCCGCGACGCGTGAGGATTCGGCGGCGCGATCAGCAGGATGCGCATCGCTCGGTCTCCCGCGCCGTCATGCGAGCGAGCGCGGCCAGCATTCGACCGTGATCGCCGTACCGGCCGGCTGCGCGTCGCCGATCCGCAGCGCGAAACCATGCACGCGCATCACCGCCGACACGACGCTCAATCCGAGCCCCGAGCCGTTCACGTGGCGCGTGCGCTCGCCGCGATAGAAGCGTTCGAGCACCGCATTGCGCTCGCCGGGCGGAATGCCGGGCCCGGTGTCCTCGAACCGGACGAGCGGACCGTGCGGCGTCGTCTGGAGCATGACGCGCACGCGGCCGCCCGGTGGCGTGAACTTGATCGCGTTGTCCGCGAGATTGCTGAACGCCTCGAACAGCAACGCACGATCGCCATGGATGCCATCGACCGTGGCCGCCTCGAGCGCGAACGACACGTCGACATCCTCGGCCAGCGGCTCGTAAAGCTCGCACACGTCGCGCAGCAGGGCCGCGACGTCGACCGCGGCAAAACCGCCGCGCCGGCTCAGCGTGCCGATCTCGGAGATGCGCAGCATCGCGCGAAACCGTTCGAGCAACCGGTCGGTTTCGTCGCGCGCCGAAGCCAGCAGCGCCGCCGAAGCAGGATCATGCGCGCAGAACGGCTGGCCGGCGAGCCGCGCGAGCATCGTATGCACGCGTGCGAGCGGCGTGCGCAGGTCGTGTGCGATCCCGTCGCAGGTATGGCGCACCTCGCCCATCAGCCGCTCGACTTCGTCGAGCATGTGGTTCACGAGATGCGCGAGCAGATCGAGTTCGTCGTAACCGCCGACCGGCAGCCGCTTGCCGAGATCGCCTTCGGCGATCTGTCGCGTGACGCGCCGGATCGCGGCGACGCGGCGCATCTGCCGCATGCCGAGCATGCTGCCGCCCGCGATGCCGGCGATCAGGATCACCACGCCGCCGATCACGAGCCCGCGGATCGCGACGTCGCGGATCTGGATGAAATGCGACAGGTCGCGCGCGACCACCAGCGTCATGCCGTTGTCGCGGCGCTCGGCCATCGCGCGCGCGATCGGCGACGGCTGGCCGTCGAGCAGCGCGAGCGTGCGGTTCAGCGTCCGGCCGCGGCGATCGGTCTGCAGCTCGGGCGACTTAGTGATGTCGCCGGCCACGCGGCGCCCGCCCGCATCGAACAGCCCGTAGAAATTCGTATGCATGTGCTCGTGCTCGAGCCGCCGGTGGATCGCGAGCGGCAGCTCGGCATCCGGAATCGAATCGAAATAGATCAGTTGCCACGCGAGCACTTCGTCGGTGTCGCGCGTCATCGTATGCGTCGCGGCCACGCTGATCACGCCCGCGAGCAGCAGCAGCGACACCGAGAAGATCGCCGCGTACGCGCATAGCCAGCGAAACGTCGTCGTATGCCAGCGGCGCGTGAAGTGCGCCGCGCGGGCTGCGTCCATTCGCGCCTCCGTCAAGCGAGCATGTAGCCCGATCCGCGCACCGTCTGGATCATCGGGTTCGCGCCGGGCGGATCGATCTTCTTGCGCAGCCGCCCCATATGGACGTCGATCAGGTTGGTGCCGGGATCGAAGTGATAGCCCCACACGGCCTCGAACAGCATCGTGCGCGTAATCGTCTGGCCTGCGTTGCGCATCATGAATTCGAGCACGCGGAACTCGGTGGGCAGCAGCGGAATCTCGTCGGCGCCGCGGCGCGCGCAGCGCGAAATGAGGTCGAGCTCGAGCGCGCCGACCTTCAGCAGCGTCTGCTGCGGCACAGCCGATGCCTGCCGGCGGCGCAGCAGCACTTCGATGCGCGCGCTCAGTTCGCCGGAATCGAACGGCTTCGTCAGGTAGTCGTCGCCGCCCGCGCGCAGCCCGCGGATGCGTTCGTCGACGTCGCCCAGCGCGCTCAGCATCAGCACCGGCGTGTCGATACCGACCGTGCGCATCGCCGTCACGATCGCGAGGCCGTCCGCGCCCGGCAGCATCCGGTCGAGCGTGATCGCGTCGTACGATGCGCTCATCGCGCGCATCATCCCTTCGCGGCCGTTATCGGTCCAATCGACCTCGAACCCGCGGGCGGTCAGTTCGCCGACGATTTCGTTCGCGGTCACCGCATCGTCCTCGACCGTCAGTACTCGCATGGTTGCCCTCGCAATGAACTTCAACACGGGCGCGCACGATGCGCCCGCCACTATCGTAAGCGCCGCGATCGCCGTGCGGCGCCAGATGAAAATAACTTCATTCGGTATCGCGACGTGCGTAGGTGAAACATGTTTCATCCGGGCGTCGCCCGCCCTGCGACGGCTGCCGCCTACGCTGACGTCATGCGGCATCGGGCCGCGAAACCAGGAGCTACCGGATGAAACTGTCGACCACCGTCGCCTGCATGCTGCTCGCATGCGCCAGCACCGCCGCGTTCGCGGGGCCGCACCTCACCCCGCAGGAATGCCACGCGTACCCGTTCGTGCACACGGGCAGCGGCGTCTCGCGTGCGGACCTCGTACGCGAGCTGTCCGAGCTCGAACAGGTCGGCTACGATCCGGCCCACGCGAGCCCGTACTATCCCGACGATCTCGACGGCGCGAAGCATCGGCTCGCCGCCGAGTACCGCGCCGACTGCACGCATGCGCTGACGGCCGACGCGGGCGCGCGGCACTGACCACACTGCCCGGCGCAACACGGCAGCCGGAAAAAACAAAAGGCGGCACGCATGTGCCGCCTTTTCTTCATGAACGCGCAAGGATGCGAACCCGATGCGCGACGACGTCGCTCAACGCGACATCATGTTCATGCTGACGTTGTGCATCACCCACAGCGTGCCGACGATCACGATCGCGGCGGTCAGCACCGTATAGCTGAACGCCATCACGTTCCAGCGCTGGCCCGACGAGCCGTTCATGTGCAGGAAGTACACGAGGTGCACGACGATCTGCACGAAGGCGAGCACGGCCAGCCCGATCAGCGACGCATGCGGCGACAGCACGCCGCCCATCACGAGGCCGAACGACGCGGCCGTGAGCAACACCGACAGGATGAAACCGGCGACGTAGCCGCCGACACTGCCGTGCCCTTCTTCGAGTTGAGACGAATGCGAATGGGCCATTTAGATCACGCTCGCGAGATAGACAAAGGAAAACACGCAGATCCACACGATGTCGAGGAAGTGCCAGAACAGGCTCAGGCACGTCAGGCGTCGCAGGTCGCGATCGGTCAGGTCGCCGCCACGCAACACGATCTGCGCGGCCAGCACGATCATCCACAACAGGCCGGCCGTCACGTGCAACCCGTGCGTGCCGACCAGCGTGAAGAACGCCGACAGGAACGCACTGCGCTGCGGGCCCGCGCCCTCCGCGATCAGGTGCGAGAACTCGCGCAGCTCCATCGTGAGAAACGCCGCGCCGAGCACGAACGTCACCGCGAGCCATGCGAGCAGCGCGCCGCGCCGCTGCTGGTACGCCGCGAGCATCGCGAAGCCGTACGTGATGCTCGACAGCAGCAGCGCGGCGGTTTCGACCGCGACGCCCGGAATGTCGAACAGCTCTTTCGCCGTCTGCCCGCCCGCGTACTGGTGGCCGAGCACCGCGAACGTCGCGAACAGCGCCGCGAAGATCACGCAGTCGGTCATCAAGTACAACCAGAACCCGAACACCGAATGCGACGGCGGATGGTCGTCGTGTTCGAGCAGGGTTGCGCTCAAGGTTTTCTGCAACATCAGTTGGCCTCCAGTTCCACGTCGTCGACGCGCGCGGCCGTGCGCCGCGTCGGCTGCTTGTCTTCGGTCTTGCGCACCGTCGACGCAGGGATGTAATAGCCGTCGTTATCGCGCGAGCTGTAGACCACGAGCGTCGCGATGATCCCGACGAGCCCGCCGATCGCCATCCACCAGATGTGCCACACCAGCGCGAAGCCGAGCACCAGGCTGAAGACCGCGATCACGAGGCCCGCGCAAGTATTCGACGGCATGTGGATGTCGTGGAACGTCGCCGGGTTCGGCCGGCCTTCACCGCGTGCCTTCATGTCCGCATACGCGTCGAGCGTGCGCACCTGCGGGATCACCGCGAAGTTGTAGTCGGCCGGCGGCGACGAGGTCGCCCACTCCAGCGTGCGGCCGCCCCACGGGTCGCCCGTCGTGTCGCGGTACTCGGGCAGATGGCGGTTGCGGATGCTGACCACCAGCTGCAGCAGCTGGCACGCGATACCGATCGCGATCAGCACGGCGCCGAACGCGGCGACCAGCAGCCACGGATGCCAGGCCGGGTTGTCGTAGTGGTTCAGGCGGCGCGTCATGCCCATGAAGCCGAGCACGTAGAGCGGCACGAACGCGACGTAGAAGCCGACCTGCCAGAACCAGAACGCGGCCTTGCCGAGCTTCTCGTTCAGCTTGAAGCCGAACGCCTTCGGGAACCAGTAGTTGAAGCCCGCCAGATAGCCGAACAGCACGCCGCCGATGATCACGTTGTGGAAGTGCGCGATCAGGAACAGGCTGTTGTGCAGCACGAAGTCCGCGCCGGGAATCGCCATCATCACGCCGGTCATGCCGCCGAGCGTGAACGTGACCATGAAGCCGATCGTCCACAGCACGGGCGTCGTGAATTCGATCCGGCCGCGGTACATCGTGAACAGCCAGTTGAACACCTTCACGCCGGTCGGAATCGCGATGATCATCGTCATGATCCCGAAGAACGCGTTCACGTTCGCGCCCGAGCCCATCGTGAAGAAGTGATGCAGCCATACGAGGAACGACAGCACCATGATCGCGCAGGTCGCGTACACCATCGTCTTGTAGCCGAACAGCGGCTTCTTCGCGAACGTCGCGATGACTTCCGAGAAGATCCCGAACGCCGGCAGGATCAGGATGTACACCTCCGGGTGGCCCCACGCCCAGATCAGGTTCAGGTACAGCATCGCGTTGCCGCCGGCGTCGTTCGTGAAGAAGTGCATGCCGAGGTAACGGTCGAGACCGAGCAGCGCGAGCGTCGCGGTCAGAATCGGGAACGACGCCATGATCAGCACGTTCGTGCACAGGGCCGTCCACGTGAACACGGGCATCTTCATCAGGGTCATGCCCGGCGCGCGCATCTTGATGATCGTCACGAAGAAGTTCACGCCGGTCAGCAGCGTGCCGACGCCCGAGATCTGCAGCGCCCACAGGTAGTAGTCGACCCCTACCCCCGGACTGAACTGCAGCTCCGACAGCGGTGGGTACGCGAGCCAGCCCGTCTGCGCGAATTCGCCGATCACGAGCGACAGGTTGATCAGGATCGCGCTGACCGCCGTCATCCAGAACGACAGCGAGTTGATGAACGGGAACGCGACGTCGCGCGCGCCGATCTGCAGCGGCACGACCAGGTTCATCAGGCCGACCATGAACACCATCGCCATGAAGAAGATCATGATCACGCCGTGCGCCGTGAAGATCTGGTCATAGTGGTGCGGCGGCAGGTAGCCGGGCGCGTTGTACGCGAGCGCGAGCTGCATGCGCATCATGATCGCGTCGGCGAAGCCGCGCAGCAGCATGATCAGCGCGACGATGATGTACATCACGCCGAGTCTCTTGTGGTCGACCGTGGTCAACCATTCCGTCCACAGCCATTTCCAGCGGCCGGTGATCGTCAGCGCGGCGAGGATGCCCAGCACGACCAGACCCATGAAGGCGCCGGCCCCCATGATGATGGGCTGATCGAACGGGATCGCCGAGAGTGTGAGTTTGCCGAACATGCGTTACCCCTTCGTGCCGCAGGCGGCGTCCTTCAGGTCGAGGACGTGGCCATCGTTGTATTTCGCGATGATGTTGTGGAAGAGCCGCGGATCGACCGACGAGAAATAGCGCACCGGCGCCTTCTCGCTCGGCTGCGCGACGCCGCCGTACATAGTCGCGTCGAGCCGGTCCGGCGACGCCTTCACCTTCTGCACCCATGCATCGAACTGCTCGCGCGGCTCGGCGAGCGTGCGGAACTTCATGTCCGAGAAACCGCGGCCGCTGAAGTTGGCGGACGTGCCCGCGTAGTTGCCGGGCTCGTCGGCGATCAGGTGCAGGCGCGTCTGCATGCCGGCCATCGCGTAGACCTGGCCGCCGAGCTGCGGGATGAAGAACGAGTTCATCACCGAATCCGACGTGATGCGGAAGTTCACCGGCGTGCCGACCGGAATCGCGAGCTGGTTCACCGACGCGATGCCGAGCTCCGGATAGATGAACAGCCACTTCCAGTCGAGCGCGACCACTTCCACGTCGATCGGTTTCACCGCCGATTCGAGCGGCTTGTACGGATCGAGCTCGTGCGTGGTCTTCCACGTGAGCACACCGAGGAACAGGATGATCAGCGTCGGCACCGTCCAGATCACGACCTCGATCGCGGTCGAGTGCGACCAGTTCGGTGCGTAAGCGGCGTTGCGGTTCGACGCACGGTAACGCCACGCGAACCATAGCGTGAGCAGGATCACCGGCACGACGACGATCAGCATCGCCCAGGTGGACGTCGCGATCAGCGCCTTTTCGGCGGCACCCACACTTCCTTTCGGATTTAGTACATCTAAATTACAACCTGACAGGCTCAGCGCCGCGCCCATGGCCATCAGCGCCGACCAGCCTCTTGAAGCTCTTCTTTTCATCACACAGCCCCGCGGGTCATTGAATCCGTTTGCGTATGCCCGATGCGCATTCGATTCACGAAATTGGCCGAATCATACGTCGCGCGAGTGCGATGAAAAACCGGTGCAGGCGGCAAATCATCATTGCAAAATCTGCCGTGAGTCACATTGTCGCGGGGCAATTTCACGCAGCCGGAAGCCGGCCCGGCACGCCCCGTGCCGAGCCTCGATCGATGCGTGCGCAACGATACCTGCCGCGCGAATGCGGCTCGCCTGCGCGGCGCGGTGTGCCGGGATCAGTCGTGCGTCGACGCCATGTACGACGGCAGCGCCGGCGCGGGGCCATCCCCTGCCGGCACCTTCGAATGGCTCGCTTCCTGGATCAGCTTGCCGACGGTGGGATCGATCGCATCGGTGAACGGCTTCGGATCGATGCCGACCGCCAGCACGATCAGCGCGAGCGACGCGAACATCACGATCTCGCGACGATTCAGGTCGGCGAGCTTCGCGATCCGCTGGCTCGCGACCTTGCCGAACACGACGCGCTTGAGCATCCACAGCGTGTACGACGCGCTGAGGATCAGCGTGAGCGCCGCGATCGCACCGATCCAGAAGTTGAAGCGGATCGCGCCCATGATCACCATGAACTCGCCGACGAACCCCGACGTGCCCGGCAGACCGACGTTGGCCATCGCGAACAGCAGCGTGAAGGTCGCGAAACGCGGCATCACGCCCGCCACGCCGCCGTACGCGGCGATTTCGCGCTGCCTGGTGCGATCCACGAGTACGTTCACGCACAACAGCATCGCGCCCGCCACGAAGCCGTACGACACGAGTTGCACGATCGCGCCTTCGACGCCGATCCGGTTGAACAGGAACAGCCCCAGCGTGACGATCCCCATGTGCGCGACCGTCGAATACGCGAGCAGCTTGCCGAGATCGGTTTGCGCGAGCGCGATCAGGCTCGCGTAGACGATCGCGAACAGCGACAGCGCGATCACGGCCGGCGCGAAGAAGTGGCTCGCGTCCGGCGTGATCGGCAGCGCGAAGCGCAGGAACCCGTAACCGCCGAGCTTGAGCATCGCAAGCATCAGCGCGGCGCCCGTCGGGCCGTCCGTGTACACGTCGCTCAGCCACGTGTGGACCGGCCACATCGGCACCTTGACCGCGAACGCGGCGAAGAAGCCGAGGAACACCAGCAACTGCGGCGCGAAGCCGAGCTGCAGCGTGCGCCATACGGCCATGTCGAACGTATGCGACTGCGCGTACAGGTACAGCATCGCCATCAGCAGCAACAGCGAGCCGGCGAACGAGATGAAGAAGAACTTCACGGCCGCATACACGCGGCGCTCGCGCCCCCACGTACCGATCAGCAGGTACAGCGGGATCAGCGTCGCCTCGAAGAAGATGAAGAACAGCAGCCCGTCCTGCGCGACGAATACGCCGACCATCAGCCCCGACAGGATCAGGAACGACGCGTAGTACTGCGCGACGCGCACCGTGACCGACTCCCACGACGCCACCACCACCACGAGCGTCGTGAATGCGGTCAGCACGACGAGCCACAGCGACGCGCCGTCGATGCCGACCCGCCAGCCGGCATTGAATGCCGCCAGCCAGTCGCGTCTTTCGACGAACTGCATCGCCGCCGAATGCGCGTCGAAACCGGCGATCAGCGGCACGACGGCCGCCAGCCCGGCGATCGCGCCGACCAGCGCGATCAGTCGTATCCGGCGTGAATGCTGGTCGGAACCGGCGCGCAGCAGCCCCGCGCCGAACAGTATCGGAACCCAGATGGCCAGGCTCAGGAAGGGGAAATCATGCATGTCAACAACGCCTTGAGGAGGTCGCGCCCTGCATCGGGGACAGGCGCGACGAAAGGAACGAAATCAAATCGACAGGTAGATTTCGTGAATCGCCAATGTTGGCAAAATGTAAAGCGGCATCACCGGAAAAGTTGATGCCGCTCAAATGCGATCGGGTTAACCAGCATAAAACGATTGAATATTTTCTGCAGCGCAGCAGAACATCAATTTTGTGTGCTCGCGTAGCCTACTGATTTTTATGAGTAATTTTTCGTATTGCTCGATGCCGTGTGCGACGGAAATCGACGCAGCGCCGCATTTTTGATGTCAACTGGTCATTTCGGAGGGCCGGAACGGCATGGTCGGCGTTCCGCAGTGCCGCGGTCGCGTGGCCTCTCCTGTCTTACATAAATACTTTCATTTTTATTTCATTCGATCTCATGCTGCGCATATCGCAGATCGAGTTACCCTCGCGCGCACCACCTCTCACGCGAGCGTCCATTAGCGCAGGTGACTCAAGCGATCCCATACGCGCATCGTCACCGCACGATAGTGGTCGTGCTGGGCGGGGAAATGGACGAAGCGGCTGTCGCGCGTCGCATAGACCGGGGACGACGCGAGCGTCGTCGCATCGACGATATGGCGCGCGTCGATCATGCCGGACTCAAGCAACTCCACATAGATCGCCTGCTGGTCGCCACCACTCGCATAGACCGACGAGCGATCGTCGAACCGCTCGATGCGCGCGCAGATGCGTTCGACCAGTTCGCGCATCGGCGCCACGTTGCGCACGCCAATCATGCACGAGTTGATCGCCCACGCCGTGTGATCGGTCCCGATCACGAAGTCGCGCCCCTCGATCGTGCCATCGATGCGCTGGCGCTGGTCGATCGCGAGGATGTCCGCATCGACCCAGAACACGAACGCGTGATGCGGCAGATGTTCGCGAATCAGATGCAGCTTCGCCCAGTTCGCGTCGATGCCGTCCGGCAGGAAAGCGGGCGCGGCGCGATACGTGTGGTACGCATAGCCGTGTCGCGTGCAGTAGCGGACGAAATTCTCCTCGTGCAGGTCGCCATAGCCCGCGATATGCGACGTATGCAGGCTCACGAACGCGATCGGCGCATGCGGATTCACATGCCGCTCTGCTTCGCGCGGTCGCTGCTGCGCGGCGCACCAGTCGTCCATCGCGCGCGGACAGTCGCCGCGCTGGTACCGTTCGGCATCGTCGACGAGCGCCGTCACGTAACGGAAGTCGTAATCGGGCACCGGCGCCCAGAAGCCGTTCACGTCTCGCCACTCGGGTGCCTGGTGCGCCACGAGCGGTCGCGCGCCGGCGATCGAATCGATCGACACGCCATCGCTCCAGACCGTCTGGGCCGACGCGAAATGGCCGTTCGCAAGCGGTACGTCGAACGGCAGCGGTGGAAAGTGCGCTGCCAGCAGCGTCGCCTCGCACGCGTGCTGCCGCTCCGGAAGATGCATCGCCCACTTGCCCAGTTCGAGCGCCAGCCGGCGCAACTGCTCGCGTACGTCGGGCACGTTGCGGAAAATCATGCCGCTCGCGGCGGGCAACGCCGATTTCGACGTCTGCGTCGTGACGATCGCGTCGTAACCGTGCGCGACATCCGTCAGCGCATGCGGATCGAACACGACGGAGAACGGGTCGAGCACGAGCAGCAACGCACCGTGCTCCATCGCAACGAGTTGCGCGATGATCGCGTGGTACTTGTACAGCACCTGCTGGCGCTCGCCATACACGTGCATGCCGTCGGCCATTGCATGCCGGTAGCCGTGCAGATGCGCGTAACGTGCGTGGTTGTCGATCAATCCGTCGACAGGTCGATGAGACAGGACGGTCAGAACGGAATGCGGGGTTGCCACGAGCATCACCTCGAGTCGCGCGGAACGATACGCGATATGTAGCGCATGACCGCCACTCCCGTCGAGCAGTCATTGCCCGAATGACGTATCGACGACGCGCGCCCGAGGATGAGACTCGACGGCATCGATGCTCGGCGCACGACACCACACGGTGGGCCGGAAAAAGAAAAAGCCCCGCAAGTCCGAGAACTTGCGGGGCTTTGTCACCGCTTTTGGCGGAGACGGAGGGATTCGAACCCTCGATCCAGGTTTTGGCCCAGATGCTCCCTTAGCAGGGGAGTGCCTTCGACCTCTCGGCCACGTCTCCCAAACTTTCGCTCGCACCAGGGAGGCAGTGCGACGAGAACGAGATAATATAGGGTTTCGAACCGTGCGTCAATTTCCGTGATGCATTTTCTTCAATGCATCACGAAAAATTCACGACGCCTGGTCGAGTTCGAATACCTTGTGCAGCGCGCGGACGGCCAGCTCCATGTATTTCTCGTCGATCAGCACCGAAATCTTGATTTCGGACGTCGAGATCATCTGGATGTTGATGCCCTCTTCCGACAGCGTGCGGAACATCTTGCTCGCGACGCCCACATGCGAACGCATGCCGACGCCGACGACCGACACCTTCGACACCTTCGGGTCGCCCTGCACGCGCTCGGCGCTCACATGGCCCTGCACCTGGTTGGTGAGGATGTCCATCGCCTTCTGGTAGTCGCCGCGGCCGACCGTGAACGTGAAGTCGGTCTTGCCTTCGACGCTCTGGTTCTGGATGATCATGTCGACGTCGACGTTCGCATCGGCCACCGGGCCGAGGATCTGATATGCGATGCCCGGCTTGTCGGGCACGCCCATCACAGCAATGCGTGCTTCGTCGCGCTGGAACGCGATGCCGGAAATGACTGCCTTTTCCATGGTCTCGTCTTCTTCAAAAGTAATCAGGGTGCCCGAGCGCATTTCTTCGTCGAGCGCAATCAGCGGATCGGTCAGGCTCGACAGCACACGCGTCTTCACCTGGTATTTGCCGGCGAATTCCACCGAGCGGATCTGCAGGACCTTCGAGCCGAGGCTGGCCATTTCCAGCATCTCCTCGAACGTCACGCGGTCGAGGCGGCGCGCCTCTTCGACGACCCGCGGATCGGTCGTGTAGACGCCGTCGACGTCGGTATAGATCAGGCACTCTTCGGCACCCAGCGCAGCCGCCACCGCCACCGCCGACGTGTCCGAGCCGCCCCGGCCCAGCGTCGTGATGTGCCCGTCCGGATCGACGCCCTGGAAGCCCGTGATGATCACGACCTTGCCTGCGTTCAGATCGTCCTTCACGCGCTCGTCGTCGATCGAGTGAATGCGTGCTTTCGTAAACGCGCTGTCCGTCTTGATCGGCACTTGCCAGCCGGCATAGCTCACGGCCTCGACGCCGATTTCCTGCAGCGCGATCGACAGCAGGCCGACGCTGACCTGCTCGCCGGTCGACGCGATCATGTCGAGCTCACGCGGGCTCGGCTGGCTCGAAATCTCTTTCGCAAGACCGAGCAGACGGTTGGTTTCGCCGGACATCGCCGAAGGCACGACCACCATCTGGTGCCCGGCCTGATGCCATTTTGCGACGCGTTTCGCGACGTTCTTGATGCGCTCGACCGAGCCCATCGAAGTGCCGCCGTATTTGTGTACGATGAGTGCCATTGTCGTTCTGAACTGGAGGAGAAACCGCACGGGCGCGCTGGGCAGGCCGCGTAGCCGTTCGGTCACGCGGCTTGTGGCTGTGGACGGACGACGAGGGGGACGGCTGGGACGCAACACGCAAGCGTGGCGGATTTTGCCCGGAAGGCCGATCAGGCCGCGCAAACCGGGTACGTCACGCGGAAAACCTGCACAAAACGCTCAAAAATCGAGCCGAGCAAACGACCGAGCGTACCCGATAGAAGCCCGCTTGACAAGCCGCGCGCCGTGTCGGCGGCCGTTCCGGCGCTGTTTACCAAATGGTGAAAATGGGCCCGCCATCGCGCGTTCGACCGCCTGCCGCTGCTAGGCGATCAGCAAATCGGGGCGCCATTCGATCCGGCGCCATGCCGCGTCACCGGGCGCCGCGCCGGCCGGTTCGCCGATGTCGCGATTGACGCCCAGCCGCGGCACGTAGATCAGCCGGTCACCCGCGAACAGCAGCGGCACGTCGCGTTGCCAGGCCGGCACGCCGCGCTCCTGGAACAGGTTCTTCAGCGTCCGGCCGGGCCCGCCCGGCGACGTGCGCATCCGTTCGCCGCCGGCACGGGCGCGCGCCGCCAGCCGGGTACCGCGCAGCAGCGCCTCGGGCACCGCATCGGCACTGCCCGCGTCGGCGGGCGCGAACACGAACGTGCCGCGCCATCCCGGCAGATGCCACACTTCCTGCCCATCCCACGCGAGTACCGCCTCCGGCTGCGGCGTCCCCGTGCCGTCGTCGGCCGGCTCGCTGCTGTCGCCCGCCTCCCAGTACACGACATCGCGATAGAGCCGCAGACACTGCCCCGCGTGATCGACACGCAGCGCATGCGCGTCGTGCGCCGCGCGCAGTTGCCGCATCATGTTGGCCAGGCGGGCAGCCGACGCGCCCGGCAAACCGAGCCGGCGCATCCAGAAGCGCAGCAGGTTCGCGCCGCGCGTGTCGTCGAATCCGACCAGTGCGTCGCGCGACAGCGCGTGACCGTCATCGCGCGCGGCGACGGCGAAATCGAGCTCGGCCAGATCGTCGAGCAGCCGCTGAGCGGCCGCCGCATGCTGGGCCGCGCGGCCGAGCGCGTCGCGAAAGCCCGGGAAATGCACGGCCAGCGCCGGCAGCACGTCGACGCGCAGCGCATTGCGCGCATAGCGCGTGTCGCCGTTCGATTCGTCGTCGATCCACGCGAGCGCGTGCTGCTCCGCATAGCGCTCGAGTTGTGCGCGCAACAGTCGCAGCAATGGACGTACACGCTCGATGCTCACGCCGTCGGGTCGATAACGCGGCGCCATCGCGGCGAGCCCCGCGATTCCCGCGCCGCGCAACAGTTGCAGCAGCACCGTCTCCGCCTGGTCGTCCGCATGTTGCGCGAGCCACAGCGCCGCCACGCCATGGCGTTCGCCCATCTCGTCGAGCGCCGCATAGCGACGCTCGCGCGCGGTCGCCTCGATGCCGAGCCCGCTGTCGCGCGGCACGTCGACGCGCATCGATTCGAATGCGACACCGAGCCGCGCCGCTTGCCCTTCGGCATGCGCGACCCATGCGTCGGCGTTCGCGCTCAGGCCGTGATGCACGTGCAGCGCGACGCAGCGGGATGCGCCCGCGACGCGCACGGCCGCATCGAGCAGCACGGTCGAATCGAGGCCGCCGCTGTAGGCGATCGCGATGCGCGCGTCCGGCGGCAGACCAGAAAGCGCAACGCCGACCGCGTCGAGGACGACGCGGTCGGCGGAGAATTCGGTGGGCGGGATCACGAGCGAGACGCGCGTGCAGCGGCACGCGCCTTGAATACACGGCCGGTCATGCGCCGGGCGTGGTTTCCTTGAATTTGCCGTAGGCCATCAGGCGCTCGAAGCGGCGCTCGCGCAGCGCATCGATGCTCATGCCCTGGAACTGGCGCAGCGAATCGGCCAGCGCACGGCGCAGCAGCGCAGCCATGCCCTTCGGATCGCGATGCGCGCCGCCGAGCGGCTCGTTGATGATCTTGTCGATCAGGCCGAGCGCCTTCAGGCGGTGCGCGGTCAGGCCCAGCGCTTCCGCGGCTTCCGGCGCCTTCGCTGCGCTCTTCCACAGGATCGACGCGCAGCCTTCCGGCGAGATCACCGAGTAGGTCGAGAACTGCAGCATCATCACGGTGTCGGCCACGGCGATCGCCAGCGCACCGCCCGAACCGCCCTCGCCGATCACCGTCGTGATGATCGGCGTCTTCAGCTCGGCCATCACGTACAGGTTGCGACCGATCGCCTCCGACTGGCCGCGCTCTTCCGCGCCGATGCCCGGGTACGCGCCCGGCGTGTCGACGAACGTGAAGATCGGCAGCCCGAACTTCTCGGCGAGACGCATCAGGCGTTCGGCCTTGCGATAGCCTTCCGGACGCGGCATCCCGAAGTTGCGCGCGGCGCGCTCCTTCGTGTCGCGGCCCTTCTGGTGACCGATCACCATGCACGGATGGCCGCCGAAGCGCGCGAGACCACCGACGATCGACAGATCGTCCGCGAACGCGCGGTCGCCATGCAGCTCGTGAAAATCGGTAAACAGTTCCGCGACGTAGTCGAGCGTGTACGGCCGCTGCGGGTGCCGCGCGATCTGCGAAACCTGCCACGGCGACAGGTTCGCGTAGAGGTCTTTCGTCAGTTGCTGGCTTTTCTTCGACAGCCGCTCGATTTCTTCCGAAATATCGACAGCCGAGTCGTCCTGCACGAATCGCAGCTCTTCGATCTTGGCCTCGAGTTCGGCGATCGGCTGTTCGAAATCCAGAAACGTGGTCTTCATGTGTTCGAATCCTTGGGTCTTGCGGCAGCGCGTATTCTACCCGCGCGGGCGACGCTCAAAACCGGCTCTCAACTATTGATGTTTAAAACCCGATAGCCAACGCTCAGGCGTCGGCGTCGGGCGCATCGAGGCTGCGCCACATGTACCAGGTCGCGACGGTGCGCCACGGCTCCCAGTTGGCCGCGACCTCGCGCGCCTCGCTGCGCGTGACGGGTTCGCCGCTGAAGTAATTGACGCTGATCGCACGGATCAAGCCCGGGTCGTCGAGCGGCAGCACGTCCGGCCGCGACAGGTTGAAGATCAGGAACATCTCGGCCGTCCAGCGGCTGATGCCGCGGATCTGCGTGAGTTCCGCGATCACGTCCTCGTCGTCCATCGACGTCCATTTGTCGACGTGCAGCGCCCCCGACACGAAATGCTGCGCGAGATCGAGGATGTATTCCGTCTTGCGTTTCGACAACCCGCACGCGATCAGCTTGTCCGCGCCGAGCCGGATCACCGGTTGCGGCGCGAGTTTCGGGCAGGCGTCCTCGATGCGCGCCCACAGCGACTGGGCGGACGGCACCGAAATCTGCTGGCCGACGACCGAGCGCGCGAGCGTGACGAACGGGTCGCCGCGCTTCACGAGATGCGCGGGACCGAACTTCGGAATCAGCTTCTTCAGAATCCGGTCGCGCTTGACGAGGTCCGCGCACGCCTTGTCCCAATAGGCGGGACGCACGACGCCCTCCTCGCCGTACGCTTCGGACGCACGTGTCTTGCGGGCCGTGTCGGCGGCCGGCTGCGCGGCCGCCGGCTGCGCATGACCGTTCAGCGCGCCGTTCGGCACGGCGCGCGTCGCGTCCGCCTTCGCCGCCGGTACGCGCTTGGCTGCCGGACGCGCGGCGACCGGGGTCGCACGCCTGACCGGCGCTTTTCTGGCCGTTGCCATCTTGCCTCCTACCTGACGGATCGGTCAGTGGAACGCGCTGCGCTCATACGCGACGCCATTCGGTCGATCCGCCCGGTTTGTCTTCAAGTGCGATGCCGGCTTCGAGCAATTCCGCCCGGATCCGGTCCGCTTCGGCATAGTCCTTCGCTTGCTTCGCCGCGACGCGCGCGGCGATCTGCGCTTCGATCTCGTCGGCCGCGAGCCCGCCCGCCTGCGCGGCGCCGGACGCCTGCCGCAGGAACGCGCGCGGTTCGCGGCCCAGCAGGCCGAGCAGGCCCGCCAGCTGTTTCAGTTGCCGTGCGAGCGAGGCATCGCGCGTGCGGTTGACTTCACCCGCCAGCTCGAACAGCGTCGCCACCGCGACCGGCGTGTTGAAATCGTCGTTCATCGCCGCCGCGAAACGTTGCGCGTGCGGCTCGTTCCAGTCGAGCGCGAGCGTGTCGGGCTCGACGTCCTTCAGCGCGGTGTACAGACGCGTGAGCGACGCGCGCGCATCGTCGAGATGCACGTCGCTGTAATTGAGCGGCGAACGGTAGTGCGTGCGCACGATGAAGAAGCGCACGACTTCCGAGTCGTAACGCTCGAGCACCTCGCGGATCGTGAAGAAGTTGCCGAGCGATTTCGACATCTTCTCGTTGTCGACCTGCACGAAGCCGTTGTGCATCCAGTAGTTGACGAACGTCTCGCCGGTCGCGCCTTCGCTCTGCGCGATCTCGTTCTCGTGGTGCGGGAATTGCAGATCCTGCCCGCCGCCGTGAATGTCGAAATGGTTGCCGAGCAGCGAGCAGCCCATCGCCGAGCACTCGATGTGCCAGCCCGGGCGGCCCATCCCGTACTTCGACGCCCACGACGCGCCTTCGGGCTCGTCCGCCTTCGCGCGCTTCCACAGCACGAAGTCGAGCGGATCCTGCTTCGCATCGTTCGCGGCGACGCGCTCGCCCGCGCGGAGATCGTCGAGCGACTTGCCCGACAGCTTCCCGTAGTCTGCGAACTTGCGCACCGAGTAATTGACGTCTCCGTCGGCCGCCTGATACGCGTAGCCGTTCGTCTCGAGCGTCTCGATCATGCCGAGCATCTGCGGGATGAACTGCGTCGCGCGCGGCTCGACGTCGGGCCGTTGGATGCCGAGCGCGGTTTCATCCTCGTGCATCGCGCCGATGAAGCGGTCGGTCAGCGACTTGATCGTCTCGCCGTTCTCGACCGCGCGACGGATGATCTTGTCGTCGATGTCGGTGATGTTGCGCACGTACGTGACCCGATAGCCGATCGCACGCAGCCAGCGCTGGACGAGGTCGAACACGACCAGCATGCGCGCGTGGCCCACGTGACAATAGTCGTAGACGGTGATCCCGCATACGTACATCCGCACTTCGCCGGGCTGGCGCGGCACGAAAACTTGCTTGTCACGCGCGAGCGTGTTGTAGATGCGCAGTGATTCCATAGAGATGAACCGTGAGCCGAAGGAAACCGCCCTGGCGAAGCTCGCCCAGCATGTGAAACGGACGGACCATCTGCTGCGGCGCCAGGCCGCGCGTCCTCGATATCACATGGGGCGGTCAGGCTGCAAGCACAGCGGTGACGGCCACGAGAGGCTAAGAAAGACTGTCTGCCGCTCGCCGGAACGCGCAGACGTTTTGTTAGAATGGCTCGGAGTATAACATTCCGATTTACGCCTATGAAACCTCATCGCGGCCGCGCGCCGAGCGCTGCGACCCTCGTTGCGACCACCGTCATGGGCGTCGCGCTGACGCTTTTCGCGGCTCCCGCGGCGCATGCGCAAAAGGCCCCGGCGGTCGCCGACGGCACTCCCGAAATCGACGCGTCGATCGCCGGCAAGCAGTGGCAGCAGGCGCTCGCGCAGCTCGACGCGCGCATCGCGTCGAACCCGCACGACGTGCAGGCGCAGTTCAAGCGCGGCACCGTGCTGGCCCGCCTGAACCGCGACGACGACGCGATCCAGCAGTTCGTCGCGATCACGCAGGCGTACCCCGAACTGCCCGAGCCGTACAACAACCTCGCGGCGCTCTACGCGAAGCACGGCCGCTATGACGAGGCGCGCACCGCGCTCGTCACCGCGACGCAATCGAACCCGGGCTACTCGCTCGCGTACGAGAACCTCGGCGATCTCTACCTGCGCCTCGCGGCCGAATCGTACAAGCGCGCGCAATCGCTCGGCCGCACGAGCGGCGCGACCGCGCAGCGCCTCGCCGATCTGCAGAAGATCGTGTCGCCGTCGAAAGCCGCGCCGAACGCCCGCGCGACGTCGCCGGCCACGCGCGACTACACCGACCGCGCCGCCGCGAACGTGAGCACCACCACGCTGCCGATGTCGCCGACGTTCCAGTTCAGCGGTCCGTCGGGCGCACTGGCGGCACCGTACGTCGCGCCGTCGAAATAAGCGGCGCGGCCTTCCTTCCCTCCCAACCTGAGGATCGCAATGAAACGTCTGTTGCTGGCGCTTGGCGGCGCCGCCCTTCTCGCGACCGCGCCCGCGTTCGCGCAAACGGCCACCGCGCACCCCGTCGTGCAGCTGAAGACCTCGCAGGGCGACATCCGCGTCGAGCTCTATCCGGAGAAGGCGCCGAAATCCGTCGCCAACTTCCTCGATTACGTGAAGGCCGGCCAGTACAACGGCACGATCTTCCATCGCGTGATCAAGGGCTTCATGATCCAGGGCGGCGGCTACAAGACCAACTTCGAGGAAAAGCCGACCCGCGCGCCGATCCCGCTGGAAAGCCGCAATGGTCTGAAGAACCTGACGGGCACGATCGCGATGGCGCGCACGAGCGATCCGAATTCGGCCACCGCGCAGTTCTTCATCAATACGGTCGACAACGGCGGCCTCGACTATCCGAACCCGGACGGCAACGGCTATGCGGTGTTCGGCAAGGTCGTGTCCGGCCTCGACGTCGTGAAGAAGATCGAAGGCGTGGCGACGACCTCGCGCGGCCCGATGCAGGACGTACCGGCGCAACCGGTCGTGATCGAATCGGCGAGCATCGTCTCGAAGTAAGCACCTGCCGGCACGTCCGGCGCCACACGCGGCCGCGTCGCACGACCGGCCGCGTGCCATTTAAACCGCCTCACCGAAGGAATTCATCATGGTTGAACTGCATACGAACCACGGCGTGATCAAGCTCGAACTCGACGCCGCGAAGGCACCGAAGACGGTCGAGAACTTCCTGAACTACGTGAAGAAGGGCCATTACGACGGCACCGTGTTCCATCGCGTGATCAACGGCTTCATGATCCAGGGCGGCGGCTTCGAGCCGGGCCTGAAGCAGAAGCCGACCGACGCGCCGATCGACAACGAAGCGAACAACGGCCTGAAGAACGACAACTACACGGTCGCGATGGCGCGTACGAACGATCCGCACTCGGCGACCGCCCAGTTCTTCATCAACGTGAACGACAACGACTTCCTGAACCACTCGTCGCCGACGCCGCAGGGCTGGGGCTACGCGGTGTTCGGCAAGGTCGTCGAAGGCCAGGACGTGGTCGACAAGATCAAGGGCGTCAAGACGGGCAACGCCGGCTTCCATCAGGACGTGCCGACCGACGACGTCGTGATCGAAAAGGCCGTGGTGGTCTGACGCATAGTCGTTACGGAGGCACTTCGATGTTGCAGGAGAGTCCGCCGCGAAGCGTCTCCGCGGGCGTGCCGGGTGAGCGCGAGTACGCGCAAGCCGCACGCCCGTTCCTGTTTCTCTCCGATCTGCACCTGAGCGAGGCGATTCCGAAGACGGTCGCCGCGTTCGAGCATTTCGTGAAATACACCGCCGACAGCGCCGACTCGGTGTTCATCCTCGGCGACCTGTTCGAATACTGGATCGGCGACGACATCCTCGACGACGATCCGTTCGCCGCGCGCATGGCCGCGCTGATGCACACGTTCTCGGAACGCGGCATCGCGCTCTACGTGATGCACGGCAACCGTGATTTCCTGCTCGGCCGGCGCTTCATGAAGGCGGCCGGCGCGATGCTGCTGCCCGACCCTTCGCTGATCATGGCGTTCGGCCAGCGCATCGTGCTCGCGCACGGCGACGCGCAATGCACGGCCGACCGCGGCTACCAGGTGTTCCGGCGCTTCGCGCGCAATCGCGTCGCGCAATGGCTGTTTCTCGCCTGGCCGTTCCGCTGGCGCCGCGCGCTCGCGCAGCGCATGCGCTCGAACAGCGAAGCGGGCCGGATGCGCCCGGCTTCGGCCATCTACGACGTCACGCGGGATGGCGTGGCCGCGCTGTTCCGGAAAAGCCGCGCGAGCGTGATCATTCACGGCCACACGCACCGCCCCGCGCGCCACGCGGAACCGGGCGGAATCCGCTGGGTGCTGCCCGACTGGGATCTCGATCACGGCACGCCGCGCGGCGGCTACCTGCGCGTCGACGCGGAAGGCATCCACGCGATGCCGCTCGACTGACGCCGGCGCTGCCGTCGCACTGACCGGCAGCGATCAGCGTCCATCGCGTGGGTTACGTCTGGCGTTCCACCGTCTTGCCTTCCAGCACCGCCGACAGCCTGCGCAGGTCGAGGCGCGCCGCGTCGGCGCCCTGCAGCGTTTCCAGATGCGTGCCGAGCCGCTCGAGCGCCGCGACGATCTCGTCGACGCGGCGGCTTTCCTTCGCCGCGTGATCGATCAGCCCGTGGATCGCGAGCGACATCGGATCGTCGGCGTTCGGCGTGATCCCGTATGCGCTGAATGCCGCGCGCTCGGTCTGCGGCTTCGGCTGCGCCGGCATCACGACGCGTGCCGGGTTGCCGACCGCGGTGCCGCCGGGCGGCACGGGCTTGACGACTACCGCGTTCGAGCCGATCTTCGCGCCCGCACCGACAGTGAAACCGCCGAGCACCTTCGCGCCGGCGCCGACGATCACGCCGGCCTCGAGCGTCGGGTGGCGCTTCGCGCCGCGCGTGAGCGACGTGCCGCCCAGCGTCACGCCCTGATAGATCGTGCAGTCGTCGCCGATGACAGCCGTCTCACCGATCACGACGCCCATGCCGTGATCGATGAACACGCGCCGGCCGATCGTCGCGCCGGGGTGGATCTCGATGCCGGTCAGGAACCGGCCGGCCTGCGACACGAACCGCGCGAGCCAGCAGCGCTTCGCGCGCCAGCATGCATGCGCGAAACGGTGCAGCACGAGTGCATGCAGCCCCGGATAACAGGTCAGCACTTCCCACGCACTGCGAGCGGCGGGATCCCGCTCGCGAATCGTTGCGACGTCTTCGCGCAGTCTCGTGAACATGATGTGATCTGGGAAAAGGCCGGCGCGCATCGCCGGCAATGTCGGCCGTTATCGCGCCGGGTAATTTACTTATGACGTCCGGCGATTGTAGGGCCAGCCGTGCCCGGCTGCACGCGGCCGCACGTTCACCCCGCCGTCGGCACGGGTATTCGGCCGGAACGCTTGCTACGCCGGGGTTTCCGGGGCCGATCGGTCGGGAGAAACAGCAGGTTCGACGCGTGCGGTCGGTCGACACATGGCCCGGCCGAACGCACGCCGCATCGAGCGAACTCCCCCGCCCCCGGCAATCGGAGCGCCAGCCGCTTACACGTCGCCGCCCGGCTTGCCCGACTTCAGCAGGATGTGCTTCGCGATGCCGCGCAGGATGTTGACCTCCTCGCGCTCGAGGCCCGTGCGCGCGAACAGGCGCCGCAGCCGCGGCATCAGCTTCTTCGGATTGCGCGGATCGAGAAAGTCGAGCGCGATCAACGCGTTCTCGAGGTGCACGTACATCCGCTCGATCTCGTCGCTCTGCGCGAGCGTGCCGGCTTCGCCCTGCGACTGCGCCGATGGCTCGCTCGCCTGCTCGAGAAACGCGACGCGCAACTCGTATGCGAGCACCTGCACGGCCTGCGCGAGATTCAGCGAACTGTAGGCCGGATTGGCCGGAATATGCGCGAGCGCGCTACACTGCTCGACATGCTCGTTCGCGAGACCGGTGCGCTCGTTGCCGAACACGAGCGCGATGTCGCCCGTGCCGACCTGCGCGCTCGCCTGTGCGGCAGCCGCGCGCGGCGGGAGGCGCGGCGGCCCGTATTCGCGCGTGCGCGCGGTCAGCGCGATCGACCAGTGCACGCCGGACAGCGCTTCGCCGAGCGTCGGCACGACATGCGCGGACGCGAGGACGTCGTCCGCGCCGCTGGCCATCGCGATCGCCTCGGGGTCGCTCTGCACGTGCGGCACGCGCGGCGCGACCAGCACGAGGCGAGAGAAGCCCATCGTCTTCAGCGCGCGAGCGGCCGCCCCGACGTTGCCGGGATGGCTCGGCTCGACGAGCACGAAGCGGGTGGACGTGAAGCCGCCGGACGGCGGCGGGGACGAGGCCGCGCCCGATTCGGACGGCGCGGCGGTGTTCTGCGGAGTTTCCACTACGATACGACTCGGTTCATCAGAATGGCCGTATGGTATCGCCATCGCCCCGGCAAACCCACTCGTCCGGATGGCCAGTGGGGGTTTCCCCGCATGCCGGTCGCCTGAAACCGCCGAAAATCGGGTAAAATTATGCCTTTACGCGTTGCGCCCGGCGCAGCGCGGGTCGTACCCCGCTCTTTGTCAATTCGCGTCTCACCTCGCCCCGGCACGCTTGCGCCGTTCCGGGCGGTTGTCCCACTTCGTGGCGGCCCGTGCCGCCGGCTACAGGATCCAGGCTCATGCATCCCATGCTCAACATTGCTGTCAAGGCTGCGCGCCGCGCCGGACAGATCATCAATCGCGCGTCCCTCGATCTCGACCTGATCGAGATCCGCAAGAAGCAGCAGAACGACTTCGTCACCGAAGTGGACAAGGCCGCCGAAGACGCGATCATCGAGACGCTGAAGACCGCCTACCCCGACCACGCGATCCTCGCGGAGGAATCGGGCGAATCCGAGAACGAATCCGAATTCAAGTGGATCATCGATCCGCTCGACGGCACGACCAACTTCATCCACGGCTTCCCGTACTACTGCGTCTCGATCGCGCTCGAGCACAAGGGCGTCGTCACGCAGGCCGTCGTCTACGATCCCAACAAGAACGACCTGTTCACGGCCACCCGCGGCCGCGGCGCGTACCTGAACGACCGCCGCATCCGCGTCGGCCGCCGCGACCGCCTGTCGGACGCACTCGTCGGCACGGGCTTCCCGTTCCGCGAGAAGGACGGCCTCGACGCCTACGCGCGCCTCTTCACCGAAATGACGCAGGCCTGCACGGGCCTGCGCCGCCCGGGCGCGGCGGCACTCGATCTCGCAAACGTCGCGGCCGGCCGCCTCGACGCGTTCTTCGAGCAAGGCATCAACGTGTGGGACATGGCGGCGGGTAGCCTGCTGATCACCGAGGCCGGCGGCCTCGTCGGCAACTACACGGGCGACGCCGATTTCCTGCATCGCCACGAGATCGTCGCCGCGAACCCGAAGATCTACGCGCAGATGATCCCGATCCTGAACCGCTACAGCCGCGTGCATCCGGCAGCGAAGTAAGCCCGGGCCGCGCCCGCGTGGCGCGGCTTTAACGCAAACCGCTCGCGTGGCATCGTCATGATGGCGCGCCGATCGCCCGACACGCGGGACAATTTTCCGCGCACACGGGCCGCTTCGTGCGCCTATCCTGAAGTTGCCCGAGTTGCCCGGACGAGTCGGCGTACTGCCGCCCGCACCGCTTGTCCCGCAACGACAGCGAAGGGTTTGCGTCCGGCATGCCCGCGCGGCGAACGACGCCGCCGCCGGGGTGCCGGCCCCGCCTGTATCAACACCGCCACGGCGCCGTGGCAATCGCATCCGAGTCCCCATGTTACGGCTAAGCGAAATTAAACTCCCCCTCGACCACCCCGAGAGTGCGCTCGAGGCCGCGATTCGCGCGCGCCTCGCGGAGCTCGGCGTGGCGCCAGACGAACTGCTCCGTTACACCGTGTTCCGCCGCGCGCACGACGCGCGCAAGCGTGCCGACATCAAGCTCACGTATATCGTCGATATCGACGTCAAGGACGAAGCGGCCGCGCTCGAGCGCATCGCCGGCAAGCCGCATTGCGGCGTGACGCCCGACATGGCGTACCACTTCGTCACGAAGGCGCCCGAACACGCCGACTTCCTGCGCCCGGTCGTCATCGGCATGGGGCCGTGCGGGCTGTTCGCGGGGCTGATCCTCGCGCAGATGGGGTTCCGTCCCATCATCCTCGAACGCGGCAAGGCCGTGCGCGAGCGAACCAAGGACACCTTCGGCCTGTGGCGCAAGAGCGTGCTCAATCCCGAGTCCAACGTGCAGTTCGGCGAAGGCGGCGCGGGGACGTTTTCCGACGGCAAGCTGTACAGCCAGATCAAGGATCCGAACCACTATGGCCGCAAGGTGCTGGACGAATTCGTCAAGGCTGGCGCGCCCGAGGACATCCTGTACCTGAGCCGCCCGCACATCGGCACGTTCCGCCTCGTCAGCATGGTGGAAAAAATGCGCGCGTCGATCCACGAACTCGGTGGTGAAGTGCGTTTCGAAACCCGCGTCGACGACATCGAAATCGACCAGGGCAAGGTGCGCGCGCTCAAGCTGTCGAACGGGGAAACGCTGCGGTGCGACCGCGTAGTGCTGGCCGTGGGCCATAGCGCGCGCGACACGTTCCAGATGCTGCACGACCGCGGCGTCTATATCGAAGCGAAACCGTTCTCGCTCGGTTTCCGCATCGAGCATCCTCAGGGGCTGATCGATCGCAGCCGCTTCGGCAAGTTCGCGGGCCACAAGCAGCTCGGCGCAGCCGACTACAAGGTAGTCCACCACTGCAGCAACGGGCGCGCGGTCTACAGCTTCTGCATGTGCCCGGGCGGCACGGTGGTCGCCGCGACCTCGGAGCCGGGCCGCGTGGTCACCAACGGGATGAGCCAGTATTCCCGCGCGGAGCGCAACGCGAATGCGGGCATCGTCGTCGGCATCACGCCGGACGATTATCCGGGCGGCCCGCTCGCCGGCATCGCGTTCCAGCGCAAATGGGAAGAACGCGCGTTCGAGCTCGGCGGCGGCGACTACCGCGCGCCGGGCCAGCTGGTCGGCGATTTCATCGCGGGCCGGCCGTCGACGTCGCTGGGCTCGGTGGAGCCGTCGTACAAGCCCGGCGTGAATCCGACCGACCTCAGTACTGCACTGCCGGACTACGTGATCGAGGCGATCCGCGAAGCGCTGCCCGAGATCGACAAGAAGATCGCGGGCTTCGCGATGCACGATGCCGTGCTCACCGGCGTGGAGACGCGCACGTCGTCGCCGATCCGGATTCGACGCAAGGACGACTACCAGAGCATGAACGTCGAAGGCCTGTATCCGGCCGGCGAAGGCGCGGGATATGCGGGCGGCATCTATTCGGCGGCGATCGACGGCATCGAAGTCGCGCAAGCGGTGGCGCTCAGTCTGACGTCGGGGCACGCGTCCTGACCTGCGGCGCAGGGTCGGGGCGCGCAGGTGCGTGACCTGAGCGCCGCCGGCCTGCCCCGCCGTGGCTTCATGGAGCTTCACTCGTGGCTCGACGCACGGAATTTCGTACCGCCCTTTCCGCGGCGGCAAGCGGACCCGATCAGGCCGAGCGAGCGCGACCCGCGCCACGATAGCGCGGGCGCTGCGTCATACGCGGATGCGATGCCTGGCGATATCCGAACCCTGGTTAGCCTTCCGAACGCTCCACGACCACCTCACTGATTTGCAGCACGGGGCGTATATCCGTGTAATTGGCGATGTCGGCCATGATCTCCTGCGCGTGCGGATCGCGGGCTGCCTGAAAAACTTCGATGGAAGTGCAGACGAAGTCACACTTGGCGACGTAAACAGGGTCCGCGCCGGGAGCGCCGCCTGCGATACCCTTATCCACCGTGTAGTACAGGCATGCCGCACCGAGCCGCTGTTTCACCATTGGCATGTGCGTATCGCGGTAGTAAGCATGGTCGAAGCGCGCGCCTGCGGCGTACGGGTACATGACACTGACTTTGATCATCGAGGTTCTCCTGTTGCCGCACGGTAATCGAGGCGCCGTCGCGCCCGAGACGACGTCGAGGTCGCCGATACAGGCGTGGCCAAGGTTGCTCCCGGACACGGCGAGCGCATTCCGCTGATTGTAAGTGAACCCGTCTTGCCAGTTTGGTGGCGCCGGGTACTCGACGCCGCGGGAGCGGCCCGGCGATCCCGGACGCTTCGTGGGTGGGCAGTCGGGCGAGTACCTCCATCAAATCGCGACGACCCGGCATCACCGGCCATCGGCCAAACGGCGAACTTCGCGCGTGGACGTCGAAGCCACTGGTAAACTCGGGCAACCCAAGCAACAACTTCATGCCTGATCTATGACCACGCTGTCGCCCGAGGCCTTTGCCGGCCACACCCCGATGATGCAGCAGTACCTGCGCATCAAGGCCGATCATCCGGACACGCTCGTCTTCTACCGGATGGGCGACTTCTACGAGCTGTTCTTCGAGGACGCGGAAAAAGCGGCACGCCTGCTCGACCTGACCCTCACGCAGCGCGGCGCGTCGGCCGGCACGCCGATCAAGATGGCCGGCGTCCCGCATCACGCGGTCGAGCAGTATCTGGCGAAGCTCGTGAAGATGGGCGAATCGGTCGCGATCTGCGAGCAGATCGGCGACCCCGCCACGTCGAAAGGCCCGGTCGAGCGCAAGGTCGTGCGCGTCGTCACACCCGGCACGTTGACCGATGCCGCGCTGCTGTCCGACAAGAACGACGTCTACCTGCTCGCGATGTGCACCGGCCACAACAAGCGCGGCGTCGCGGTCAATATCGGCCTCGCATGGCTGAACCTCGCGAGCGGCGCATTGCGTCTCGCGGAAATCGAGCCCGACCAACTTGCCGCCGCGCTCGAACGCATCCGGCCGGCCGAAATCCTGACGCCGGACGGCGCAACCGACGCCATTCCCGCCGGCGCGGGCGCCAGCAAGCGCGTGCCGGCCTGGCACTTCGACATCGCGTCGGGCACGCAGCGCCTGTGCGATCAGCTCGACGTCGCGAGCCTCGACGGGTTCGGCGCGCATTCGCTGACGAGCGCGTGCGGCGCGGCCGGCGCGCTGCTGCTCTATGCCGCGGCCACGCAAGGCCAGCAACTGCGGCACGTGCGCAGCCTGAAGGTGGAGAACGAAACCGAATACATCGGGCTCGACCCGGCCACGCGCCGCAACCTCGAATTGACCGAAACGCTGCGCGGCACCGAGTCGCCCACGCTGTATTCGCTGCTCGACACCTGCTGCACGACGATGGGCAGCCGCCTGTTGCGTCACTGGCTGCATCACCCGCCGCGCGCGTCGGTCGCCGCGCAGTCGCGCCAGCAGGCGATCGGCGCGCTGCTCGATGCACCGGCCAACGCGAGCCTCGATGCGCTGCGCAGTGCGCTGCGCCAGATCGCCGACGTCGAACGGATCACCGGGCGGCTCGCGCTGCTGTCCGCTCGCCCGCGCGACCTGTCGAGCCTGCGCGACACGTTCGCCGCGCTGCCGGCGCTGCGTGAGCGCATCAGCGCGATCGTCGCGAACGCGGATGCGCTCGCGCGCGTGGACGCGGCGCTCGCGCCCCCTGCCGAATGCCTCGACCTGCTGACGAGTGCGATCGCCCCCGAGCCGGCCGCGATGGTGCGTGATGGCGGCGTGATCGCACGCGGCTACGATGCCGAGCTCGACGAATTGCGCGACATTTCGGAGAACTGCGGGCAGTTCCTGATCGATCTCGAAGCGCGCGAGCGCGCGCGCACCGGCATCGCGAACCTGCGCGTCGAATACAACAAGGTGCACGGCTTCTACATCGAGGTCACGCGCGGCCAGACCGACAAGGTGCCCGACGATTACCGCCGCCGCCAGACGCTGAAGAACGCCGAGCGCTACATCACGCCGGAACTGAAGACCTTCGAGGACAAGGCACTGTCCGCGCAGGAACGCGCGTTGGCGCGCGAGCGCGCGCTGTACGACTCGGTGTTGCAGGCGCTGCTGCCGTTCATCCCCGAATGCCAGCGCGTCGCCTCGGCCCTCGCCGAGCTCGACCTGCTCGCCGCCTTCGCCGAACGCGCACGCGCACTCGACTGGGTCGCGCCGACCTTCACCGACGAGATCGGCATCGAAATCGAACAGGGCCGCCACCCGGTCGTCGAAGCGCAGGTCGAGCAGTTCATCGCCAACGACTGCCGATTCGGCACCGAGCGCAAGCTGCTGCTGATCACCGGACCGAACATGGGCGGTAAGTCGACGTTCATGCGGCAGACCGCGCTGATCGCGCTGATGGCGTACGTCGGCAGCTACGTGCCGGCGAAGTCGGCGTGCTTCGGTCCGATCGACCGGATCTTCACGCGCATCGGCGCGGCCGACGATCTCGCGGGCGGCCGCTCGACCTTCATGGTCGAGATGACCGAAGCGGCGGCGATCCTCAACGACGCGACACCGCAAAGCCTCGTGCTGATGGACGAGATCGGCCGCGGCACGTCGACCTTCGACGGCCTTGCGCTCGCCTGGGCCATCGCGCGCCACCTGCTGGCGCACAACGCGTGCTACACGTTGTTCGCGACGCACTACTTCGAGCTGACGCAACTGCCGGCCGAATTCCCGCAAGCGGCCAACGTCCACCTGTCGGCCGTCGAGCACGGCCACGGCATCGTGTTCCTGCACGCGGTCAACGAAGGCCCGGCGAACCAGAGCTACGGCCTCCAGGTTGCGCAACTCGCGGGCGTCCCGGCACCCGTGATCCGCGCCGCACGCAAGCACCTCGCGTATCTCGAACAGCAGTCGGCATCCCAGCACACGCCGCAACTCGATCTCTTCAGCGCGCCGCCCGCGGCCGTCGACGATCTCGAATGCGCGGACGCGCCGGCGTTGCCCGACACGCCGCATCCGGCGCTCGAAAAACTGCGCGACATCGATCCCGACGATCTGAAGCCGCGCGAGGCGCTCGACCTGCTGTATGAATTGCGCACGCTGGTCCGGTCGCACGATGCCGACGGGCACGCGTAAGCGCATGCCGCGGGGCCTGCCGGCCCGCGCCGCCGCCGCGCTCGTCGCGGCGGCGCTTGCGCTGGCGCAGGCCGATGCACTGGCCGCGCCGCCCAAGCGCAGCGCAGCGCCTTACTCGTTCGCGGTCGTGTCGGGCGTCATCGATGCTCCGGCGGACGAACCGGCTGCGCAGCGGCTGCTCGATGCGATCGCGCGCGAGCGCAATCTCGCGTTCGTCGTCTACGCAGGCGATCTCAAAGGCTCGAAGGAAGCATGCCGCGACGCGCTGTATTCGCAGCGCGGGGCGATCCTGGATGCGGCGCGCGTGCCGCTCGTGTTCATTCCCGGCCACGACGACTGGATCGCCTGCAACACCGCGGCCGGCGGCGGCTACGACCCGGTCGAGCGGCTCGACTTCCTGCGGCAGACGCTGCTCGCCGATTCGGCACTGCCCGACCCCGGCGCACTGCAGATCACGCGGGAGAGCGAAGTCGCACGGTTTCGGCCGTATCGCGAGAACGCACGCTGGATGCGCGACGACATCGTGTACGTCGCACTCAATGCGCCGGCGCCGAACAACCATTATTTGACCGCGGGCGGCCGCAACGGCGAATTCGAGGACCGCATCATCGCGAACGGCTTCTGGATCGATCACGCGGCCGAGTATGCGAAGCGGCGCGAAGCGCGCGCGATGGTCGTGATGTTCGAGGGCGATCCGCAGTTCGAGCGCTATGAACGCGCGGAACGCTTTGCGTGGCTGCGTTTCAATCGGCCGCGCGTGCGCGACGGCTTCCGCGAGCTGAAACGAACGTTGGTGAAGGCGGCGGCGACGTTCCGCGGGCCCATTCTGGTGATGCACGCGAGCGGCGAACCGCTGCCGAACGGCTTTCTGATCGACCGTCCGCTGCATGCCGACGACGGTGAGCTGGTAGGAAACGTCACGCGCGTCGCGATCGGACCGCGCCATCCGGCGAATCAGTGGGTGAAGGTGAGCGTATCGCCGGCACGGCAGACGATCTTCAACGTCAGCCTGCAGGAGGTGCCGAAGAACCTGCCGGTGCCGCCCACGCTGCCGCTCGTGCCGCGCGACGACGTGCCGCTGCCGCAGATGCCGGAAATCCCCGCGCTGCCGGCGCTGCCCGACGCGTCGTCGGTCGCGCCGCCGTTACAGGGTGACAGCGCCGCACCGGGCGGCGCGTCGTGGCCGGCACCGCCCGCCGCATCAGGGCCGGCGCCGGGCCTGCCGGCAAGCTCAGTGCAGCGTACGCCCTGACGGCGCTTCGCCGTCTTCGTCGTCATCCTCGTCGACGATCTCGAGCCCTTCCGCGCCATGCGCGTGCTCGTGCTCGATTTCGTCTTCGGTGGCTTCGCGAACGTCCTTCACGGTCAGCGCGAAACGCAGCGCCATGCCCGCCAGCGGGTGATTGCCGTCGAGCACGACTTTGTCCTCGGCGATATCGGTGACCGTATAGATCAGCGAGTCGGCTTCCTCGTCACCGTCTTCCGGCGTGCCTTCGAACTGCATGCCCACTTCGAGCGGCTCGGGAAAACGGTCGCGCGGCTCGATCTTCACGAGCTCGGGATCGTAGTCGCCGAACGCGTCCTCCGGCTCGAGCTGGATCTGCGCCTGGTAGCCTGCCTCGTGGCCGTCGAGCTGTTCCTCGATCTTGGGGAACGTGCCATCATAGCCGCCGTGCAGATAGACCATCGGCTCGTCGCTTTCCTCGATCAGATTGCCCTGTGCGTCCGACAGCTTGTAAGTGACCGACACGACGGTGTTTTTTGCGATTTTCATCCAATTCTCCCAAATACAAGTCTCATTATACGATGCGCAACCGGTCTCAAGCCGAACCGCGGGATACCGCTGCCGCCCCGCTCGGCGCGCCGCCCTCCGATCTTCCCACGCCGCTGCTCGGCGGCCTCACGCCGGCGCAATTCATGCGCGGCTACTGGCAAAAGAAGCCGCTGCTGATCCGCCAGGCGATCCCCGGCGTCGCGTCGCCGGTCACGCGCGATGCGCTGTTCGAGCTCGCCGCCGACTATGACGCAGAATCGCGATTGATCACCCATTTTCGTAACAAGTGGCAACTGGCGCACGGTCCGTTCGAGCCAGACGCGCTGCCTGCCGTGACGCGCAAATCCTGGACCCTGCTCGTGCAGGGGCTCGACCTGCACGTCGACGCGGCGCGCGCGTTGCTCGACCGGTTCCGTTTCATCCCCGACGCGCGGCTGGACGACCTGATGATCTCGTATGCGACGGACGGCGGCGGCGTCGGCCCGCACTTCGACTCGTATGACGTGTTTCTGCTGCAGGTCGAAGGCCGGCGCCGCTGGCGCGTCGGCGCGCAGAAGGATCTGTCGCTGCAGCCGGACGTGCCGCTGAAGATCCTCGAAAACTTCGAGCCGAGCGACGAATGGGTGCTGGAGCCCGGCGACATGCTGTACCTGCCGCCGCACATCGCGCACGACGGCGTGGCCGAAGGCGAGTGCATGACCTGCTCGATCGGCTTCCGGGCCCCGTCCGCCGGCGAGCTGGGCGCCCAGTTCCTGTACTACCTCGCGGAGCGCGGCGGCCTGCGCGACGCGGGGGACGACGATCTCTACCGCGATCCGAAGCAGCCGGCCGTCGACGCGCCCGCGCAACTGCCGCCGGCGATGGTCGAACGCGTGGCCGAGATCGTCGACGCGATCCGCTGGCGCAAGCGCGACGTCGCCGAATTCCTCGGCTGCTACCTGAGCGAGCCGAAATCGAATGTGGTTTTCGACCCGCCCGAGCGCCCGCTGTCCGAGGCCGCATTCGTCGCGCAAGCGTCACGCCGTGGCGTGCGTCTCGACAGAAGGGCCGCATTGATGTATAACGCGCGCTCGTACTTCATTAATGGCGAGGAAGAACCGCTCGAGCAAGCCGAGGAATGGCTGCCCGAACTGGCCAATCAACGTCAGATGGAGGCGAAACGGTTTGTAACACTATCCCGGGTCCCTTCGATGACAGCCTTGTTGCACGAGTGGTATCGTGCGGGCTGGATACGGGTCGGAAACCGGAATTAGTGTGAGTCGCCCCGTATGCCCGTACAGATCAAATTCTGTATGGGAAAGACAACGTATTGACCCCGCATTTGTCGACGGTCGATAGGAAAGTGCATATAATTTCCGCCCAAGCCGTAGGGAAGATTCACGCTCTAAGAAGTGCATCTCCACCAGCGGCCCAGGTCGGTGTTGGAGCACATTACCGGTATTGTTTCGCGCTGTTGCTTACCTTTAACCATAAAAGGACGTGATCATGAAGAAATCCCTCCTCGTAGCTTCCCTGTTGGCTGCTGTTGCACTGGCTGCTTGCAACAAGAGCGCTGATCAAGCTGCTTCGTCGGCTGCAAGCGACGCGGCTGCTGCTGCTTCGTCGGCTGCTTCGGCAGTTGCTGGTGCTGCGAGCGACGCTTCGGCTGCTGCTTCGTCGGCAACGGCTGCTGCGAGCGACGCTGCTGCTGCAGTGGCGTCGGCTGCTTCGGCAGCGACGGCTGCTCCGGCTTCGGGCGCAAGCCAGTAAGCCTTCAGCATCAGCTGAAAAAAACCGGCCCGAGGGCCGGTTTTTTTACGTCTGCCGCTTGCGAATCGAGCGCCCGGCAAGCCGCCTCGGGCCGCCGCGGCAGCCCTGCTCCGCTCATCCAAGCATCAGCCAGTCGAAGCCCGCTTCCTGCGAGGCCACGACCACGTCTTCGCCGTCCGTCCCGAGTACGCCGCCAAACGCCTGGCGCGCCAGTTCCGGCAGATTGTTCTGCTGGCTCAGATGGGCCGCGACCAGGTGCTGCAAACGGCTGCGTTCCAGCGACGCGAGGATGTCGGCCGCGGCGGCGTTGCTCAGGTGGCCGTGGTTGCCGCCGATCCGCGCCTTCAGCGACTGCGGATAGCGGCTGGCGGCCAGCATCGCGGTATCGTGGTTGGATTCGAGCACCAGCGCGTCACAGCCGCTCAGGACGGCCGTGATGTGCGGCGTGGCCATCCCGACGTCCGTCAGCACGCCGAGCCGGCGGTTTCCGTCCATGAAAACGAACTGGAGCGGTTCCCGCGCGTCGTGGGGAACCGTATAGGGCATCACGGCGAGATCGCCTATCGCGGCCGTCTCGTCGCCCCACAGCACGTGGAGATCGACATCGGCCTCGTCCGCGCCGACCGCGCGCGCAGTGCCCCAGCTCATGTAGAGCGGCAACGACGCGCGGCGCGCAAGCGTCAGCGCGCTGCCGACGTGGTCGCTGTGTTCGTGGGTGATGAGGATCGCATCGAGATCGGCGATGCAGAGATTCAGTCGGCCGAGCCGGCGCTCGACCTCCTTGGCAGAAAAGCCGCAGTCGAGCAGCACGCGGGTGGTCGTCGTGCCGCTCGAGGCCTCGACGACCAGCGCGTTGCCTTCGCTGCCGCTTCCGAGGCTGGCGAATCGCACGCGCTCAGTTCAGCTGCGCGTGCAGCAGCGAAATGAGCCGCTGCGCGTCCGACGAGTTGTCGACCTGGCCGTTCGCGCCGACCACCGCGACCTGCGTGCCGCCGTTGCCCTGCGCGCGCACGTTGATCAGGTATTCCTTGCCCGGCTTGGCCGCCGACGGGCCGCCGTAGAACAGCTTGCCGAACAGGCCGTCACGCTTGAGCTCTTCCATCGAATTCGCATAGCGCACGGTGTACATGCCCTTCTCGCGGTCGCGATTGTCGACCGTGAAGTTGGTCCGGTCGAGCGCCAGGCCCACGCGCAGCCATGCGCGGTCGAACGACTCGGCCAGTTGCAGCGTCGCGGCGCCGCCGCTCGTGTCGCTGACCTGCGCGGGCGCCGTCGCGGGACGCGCATCGGTCAGCAACTGCTTCGCCTGCGCGTCGGTCAGGCCGAACTTCTGCATCAGCTTCGACAGGAACACGGCTTCGAGCACCGGGTTGCGCGGACGCTCCTCCCAGCGCGACGACGTGCCGCCCTGCGGGCCGACCATCATTTCTTCCATCGCGCTGTGCGTGATCGAGATGTCGGTGTTGCCGTCGGATGTACGGTTCACGAGCGTGCGGAAGCGGTCGCGCGTGCCTGACGAATAGGCGAAATCGATGACCCGGCCGATCGTGCGGCGGAACCAGTCGTCCGGAATGTTCGCGCGGTTCTCGGCCCAGTCGGTGGCCATGATGCCCGTCGACGGCGCATCGGTCTTCAGCGAGAAGCCGTTTTCCTGCCAGAATTCCTTCAGGATCGGCCACAGCTGCTCGGGCGTCCGGCCGTCGACGACGAGCCAGCGGCGATCGCCGTCGCGCTCGATGTGCATGCCGAGCGGATCCTGCGCGCTCGGGATGCCGTCGGTCGCGTTGCCGGCCTGCGTCGTGGCCCGCGGCGGCAGCGTGCCGAGCCCGGCGTTGGTCGGCGGCGCGACGAACTGCTGCGTCGTCTGCACCGGCTTCAGGTCGCTCGGCACCGCGAGCGGCGGCGCCGAGCCGGTGTTCTTGTAATTGACCCGGTCAGGGGCCAGGTAGTCGTTCAGCGTATCGCAGCCAGCGAGCGCGCCCAGCGCCAGCGCCACCACCGACAACTGGATGGCGCGAGAGGAAAAGGCGAAACGTTTCATGAAATCCTTCGTCTTGCTAGAACGCTCGTCAGGAGCGGCGCCGGACGGAGCCGGCCGGTGCGGGTTGATCAGGGGTCGAGCCGGCGGCCGCAGGACGCGGCCGCCTCGGCATCAGAGGACGCCGGCCTCGACGAGGGCCGAACGCACGGCATCGTGGCAGCGCTCGTCGAGCGCCGTGAGCGGTAGCCGGATGCCGCCCTGCATCTTGCCCATCGTCTGCAGCGCCCACTTCACCGGGATCGGGTTCGCTTCGATGAACAGGTTCTTGTGCAGCGACAGCAGCTTCATGTGCAGCGCGCGGGCCGTCTGCACGTCGCCGGCCAGCGCCGCGCGGCACAACTCGCTCATCGCGCGCGGCGCGACGTTCGCGGTCACCGAGATGTTGCCGTGGCCGCCGAGCAGCATCAGCGCGATCGCGGTCGGATCGTCGCCGCTGTAGATCGCGAAATGCTTCGGCGCGGCCTTGATCAGGTGCGCGGCGCGGTCGATGTTGCCGGTCGCTTCCTTCACGCCGATGATGCCCGGGACTTCCGCGAGGCGCAGCGTCGTCTCGTGCGTCATGTCCGCGACCGTCCGGCCCGGCACGTTGTACAGGATCACCGGCAGGTCGACCGCCTCGGCGATCGTCCGGAAGTGGCGGTACATGCCTTCCTGCGTCGGCTTGTTGTAGTACGGCACGACCTGCAGCGTCGCGTCCGCGCCGACGGCTTTCGCGTGCTTCGTCAGCTCGATCGCCTCGGCGGTCGAATTGCCGCCCGCGCCCGCGATGATCGGGATGCGTTTCGCCGCATGCTCGACCGCCGTGCGGATCATCAGGATGTGCTCTTCGACGCTGAGCGTTGCCGACTCGCCGCTCGTACCGACGACGACGAGCGCATCGGTGCCTTCCGCGATGTGCCAGTCGACCAGTTTGCGAAACGCCGGCAGGTCGAGACTGCCGTCTTCGAGCATCGGGGTGACGATCGCGGGGATGCTGCCGCGGATTTGAATGCCGTCTTGGGTGCCGTTAGCCATGAAACGCGATTGATTGTGTACCGGTAAACGTTGAGATTGTAGCGGATTAGCCGGGCAGTTCGTAACGTGGAATTCCCGCCCCCGCCTTCGGGGTCGCGCCCTCGCGCACTGCGCAGAGACGCTGGACGAATGCCTCGCGCGGCGCGGCCACGAAACCGTCCTCGTACGCGACCACCCGCAGGCGGCCGTGCACCGCGTCCAGCAACTCGCCGGGGGCGAGCAGGAACGCGGGGTTGGACGGTTTTCCGACCGTTTCGTTTCCTTGCGCGAAAGTTTCGTAAATCAGCACGCCGCCCGGCGCCACGGCATCAAGCAGATGGGGCCAGAGCGGACGATGCAGGTAATTCGTGACGATCACGGCCGCAAACCGCTCGCCGGCCGGCAGCGGCCATGGCGCGCCTTCGAGATCGGCCGCGCGGGCGTCGACGCCGGGAATCGCGCGCAACGCGGCCAGCGCGGCCGGGTCACGGTCGAGCGCGACGACCGGATGCCCGCGCGACGCGAACCAGCCCGCGTGGCGGCCACCGCCCGCGGCGACGTCGAGCACCGCACCGCCGGCCGGCACGAGCCGCGCCCATTGCGCGACCCAGCGCGACGGCTCGGCCTGGCCGACGTGGCCGCCCGCGGCGGCGATGACGGATTCGCTCATGCGCCGGATCAGTTGTACGACAGGCCCATCGCGTCGCGCACGTCGCGCATCGTTTCCGTCGCGTACTTGCGCGCCTTGTCGCAGCCGTCCGCGACGATCGCGCGCAGCAGCGACGGATCGTCCATGTACTTCTGCGCGCGCTCGAGCATCGGCTGCTGTTCGCGCAGGATGCCTTCGACGACCGGCTGCTTGCAGTCGAGGCACCCGATACCCGCCGAGCGGCAGCCCTTCTGCACCCATTCGTGCGTCGCTTCGTCCGTGTAGACCTGGTGAAGCTGCCACACCGGGCACTTGTCGGGATCGCCCGGATCGGTGCGGCGCACGCGTGCGGGATCGGTCGGCATCGTGCGGACCTTCTTCGTGATCGTCTCGGCGTCTTCACGCAGGCCGATCGTGTTGCCGTACGACTTGGACATCTTCTGCCCGTCGAGGCCCGGCATCCGCGACGCTTCGGTCAGCAGCGCCTGCGGCTCGACCAGGATGATCTTGCGCGCGCCTTCGAGATAGCCGAACAGGCGCTCGCGGTCGCTCATCGACAGGCTTTGCGATTCCTGCAGCATCGCGCGCGCCTGTTCGAGCGCCTCGTCGTCGCCTTCCTGCTGATACGCGTTGCGCAGCTCGTGATAGAGCTTCGCGCGCTTGCCGCCGAGCTTCTTCGCGGCTTCGAGCGCCTTCTCCTCGAAACCGGGCTCGCGGCCGTACAGGTAGTTGAAGCGGCGCGCGATCTCGCGCGTCATCTCGACGTGCGGCACCTGATCCTCGCCGACCGGCACCAGCGAGCCGCGATACAGCAGGATGTCGGCGGCCATCAGCACCGGGTAGCCGAGGAAGCCGTAGGTGGACAGATCCTTGTCCTTCAGCTTCTCCATCTGCTCCTTGTAGGTCGGCACGCGTTCGAGCCAGCCGAGCGGCGTGCTCATGCCGAGCAGCAGCGCGAGTTCCGCGTGCTCGGGCACCTTGCTCTGGATGAACAGCGTCGCCTGCGCCGGATCGATGCCGGACGCGAGCCAGTCGATCAGCACGTCCCACACGTTCTTCTCGATGACCTCGGGCGTCTCGTAGTGTGTCGTCAGCGCATGCCAGTCGACGACGCAGAAGAAGCACGGGTACTCGGACTGCAGCTTCACCCAGTTTTTCAGCACGCCGTGGTAATGACCGAGGTGCAGCGACCCGGTGGGTCGCATGCCGGAGAAAATACGTTCTGGGAACATGATTGTCGTTAGAAAAGCGAGGCGAAGGGAGACAGGATGGCGCTCAGGACGGCGTAGCCGACGTTGACGAGCGGACGCAGCCAGAAATTCGTCAGCACGCCCGTCGTGACGAGCACGAGGACGATGATGAAACCGTACGGCTCGATGCGCGACAGCGCGATCGATTGTCGGGTCGGCAGCAGCGCCGCCAGGATGCGGCCGCCGTCGAGCGGCGGCAGCGGAAACAGGTTCAGCACGCCGAGCACGAGGTTCGCGCTGACGCCGGCGAACGCCATCCGCGTGAAGAACGGCTCGTCGACGCCGACGGCCGGCAGCACCAGGGTCAGCAGGCCCCAGACGAGCGCCTGCACGAAGTTGCAGGCCGGGCCCGCGAGCGCGACCCACAGGCTGCCCCAGCGCGGATTGCGCAGGTTGCCGAACGACACCGGCACCGGCTTCGCATAGCCGAACAGGAATGCGCCGCCGGTCAGGAAGTACATCGCGAGCGGAATCGCGATCGTGCCGAGCGGGTCGATGTGGCGCATCGGATTGAACGACACGCGCCCCATCGCGTAGGCGGTGTTGTCGCCGAGCAGGCGCGCGGCGTAGCCATGCGCGGCCTCGTGCAGCGTGATCGCGAAGATCACGGGCAGCGCGTAGACGGCGATGGTCTGTATCAGGGAAGCATCCATATCGCGTTATTGTAACAAGCGCACTCGCGCAAAAATGACACCGTGGGTCATGCGGCCGAGAGTCCGAACGGTTCGAGCGCGCCGCGCCCCGCACGGATGAGTTCGGGCGCATCGCCGGTCAGGTCGATCACCGTCGACGGTTCGCGCGGGCACGCGCCGCCGTCGATCACGAGGTCGACCTGTTTCTCGAGCCGCGTGCGGATTTCCTCGGGATCGTTCAGCGGTTCGTCGTCCGGCGGCAGGATCAGCGTCGTGCCGAGCAGCGGCTGGCCGAGCGACTCCAGCAGCGCGAGCGTGATCGCGTGATCCGGCACGCGCAGCCCGATCGTCTTGCGCGACGGGTGCGACAGCCGGCGCGGCACTTCCTTCGTCGCCTGCAGGATGAACACGTACGGGCCCGGCGTCACCGACTTGATCTGCCGGTACTGGCGGTTGTCGACCATCGCGAAGTTGGCGAGCTCCGACAGGTCGCGCACGAGCAGCGACAGGTGCTGCTTCTCGTCGAGGCCGCGAATCCGCCGCACGCGCTCGACCGCATCCTTGTCGTCGAGATGGCACGCGAGCGCATAGCTCGAATCGGTCGGCATCGCGATCACGCCGCCCTTGCTGACGATCTCCACCGCCTGCTTGATCAGGCGCGGCTGCGGATTATCCGGATGAATCCTGAAGAACTGGGACATGGGGACACGTAAAGAGGGAGAAGTCGGATGTGCGCATTAACGGCAACGCGGGCGGGCCGAAGCCGCCCGGCGTCAGAGCCAGCGCTCCCAGACCGGCGTCAGGTCGGGCGGCAACGGCGGCAGGCTGCCGAGCTCGATGCGGCCCTCGCCCGGTGCGTGGAAATCCGAGCCGCGCGACACTTCGAAGCCGAAGCGGCGCGCAACGTCCGCGTATTCGCGGTACTGGTCGGGCGTATGGCTGCCCGTGATGACCTCGATCGCGCGGCCGCCGAGATCGATGAACTCGCCGAAGAACGCGTCGAATTCGACCGGCGTATAGCGATAGCGGCCCGGATGCGCGACCACCGCTTCGCCGCCTGCCGCGCGAATCCAGCCAACCGCGTCGGACAGGGACGCCCAGCGGTGCGGGACGAAGCCGGGCTTGCCGTCGCCGAGCAGGCGATCGAATACGTCCGACGTCGATTCGGCGTGGCCGTTCTCGACGAGAAAACGCGCGAAGTGCGTGCGCGAGATCAGGTCGGGATTCGATACGTATTTGAGTGCACCTTCGTACGCGCCGGGGATGCCGAGCGTCGCGAGTTGCTCCGCGATCGCCACCGCGCGTGCCGCACGGCCGTGGCGCGTGCGATACAGGCCGTCGACCAGCGCCGGATGGGCGGGATCGATGTTCAGACCGACGATGTGCACGGTGCGCGATGCCCACGTGACCGAAATCTCGACGCCGCTCAGGTAGCGCATGCCGAGCGCTTCCGCCTCGCTGCGCGCCGCCGCCTGGCCGCCGATCTCGTCATGGTCGGTCAGCGCCCACAGGGTCACCCCGCCCGCATGCGCGCGGCGCGCGACGTCGGCAGGCGACAGCAACCCGTCGGAAACATTGGAATGGCAGTGGAGATCGGCGTTCATTGTCGGCATGGCAGGTAAGGCCTCATTCTACTGCAACGCGGCAATTGCGCCGCCCGCCTGCCGTGCCGCCCGTGCCACGCGCCTATGCGCAGAACGCCTCGATCAACGCCGCGATCTGCTCGGGCTGGTCGTGATGCACCATGTGGCCGGCATCCTCGATGAGCTTCTCGCGCCAGTCGGGGAACGCGTTGAAGCGCGCCTTGAATTCGGGCAGCGGGATGTCGCCGGCCAGGTGCGCGAGCGTCGGAGAATTGACGGCCTCGACGTGCAGCACCTTTGCGCGCACCTGCTTCCAGGTCGCCATCACTTCGTCGAGCCGGTACAGCAGCGGGCCCGGCATCTTGTGCGCCGGATCGGCCAGCAGGTGGTAGAGGCCGTCGTCGCCGCGTTTCGACCAGTGCGCGGCCAGAAACGCGGCGCGGCGCGGATCGAGCCGCGGATTGGTCTTGATCAGGCGCGCCGCCACGTCGTCGAGGGATGCGTACGGCCGCAACGCGGGCGGCTCGCGCAGCTCGTCGAGCCAGCCGCGCAGCCGACGCGGCGCCTGTTCGGCGCGGGCCGGCGCGAGCCCGAACCCTTCGAGATCGACCACGCGGCGCACGCGTTCCGGCCGGGCGCCGGCATACAGGCACACGACGTTCGCGCCCATGCTGTGTCCGACCAGGTTGACCTCGCCGGTCGGCGCATAACGGTCGACGAGCGCATCGAGGTCGCCCAGGTATTCGTGGAACCAGTAGTGGCCGCCGCCCTGCCGCGCGACCGGCCAGTCGGACAGCCCGAAGCCGCGCGCATCGGGCGCGATCACCTGCCAGTCGCCCGCGAGTGCATCGACGACGAACTGGAACGACGCCGCAACGTCCATCCAGCCGTGCAGCATGAACAGCGTCGGCGCATCGGGCCGGCCCCAGCGCCGCACATGCAGCTGGACGCCGCGCACCGTGACGAAATCGGAAACAGAACTCGAGGCACTCATCGCAGCCGCCCAAAAAAAGAATGGTCGTTCGATTATAGCGGCGACACCCCGGTTCCGGCGGCCGGCAATCGAGGTACCGCTCTAGCGGCGAGGTGGTACGGCGCCAGGCAGAAAGAAGCTGTCGATCGAGCGCGCAAGCAGGCGGCCCACCGGACACAGCCGCACGCGAGCCGGCTAATGCGCGGTGCGCCCGTCCGCCGCGTCCTGCGCGGCCAGTTCGTCGAGTTCGGCCTGCTCGAAGCCGGCATCGCGGCGCGCATCGAAATTGAACGGGCCGCGCAGCCGCGGCGCGTGGTATTGCTCGGCGAGCTGCCGATAGGTCGGCACGGGGTCACGGCCGGCTGCGTCGCACAGATGGCGGAACCAGCGGTTGCCGATCGCGACATGGCCGATTTCGTCGCGCAGGATCACGTCGAGGATCGCAGCCGACGCGTCGTCGCCCGCCTGCACGAGCCGCGCGCGGATCGGTGGCGAGGCGTCCAGCCCGCGCGCCTCGAGCGTGCGCGGCACGAGCGCCATGCGCGCGAGCACATCGCCCTTGGTCCGCTCGCACATCTCCCATAGCCCGTTATGCGCGGGAAAATCGCCGTACGCATGCCCGAAGCCGTCGGCGAGCCGGTCGGACAGCAGCGTGAAGTGATAGGCCTCCTCGGCCGCGACCTTCAGCCAGTCCGCGTAGAACGCGTCGGGCATGTCCGCAAAGCGCCACACGGCGTCGAGCGCCAGGTTGATCGCGTTGAACTCGATATGGGCGAGCGCGTGCAGCAGCACGGCGCGCCCTTCGGGCGATCGCATGCTGCGCCGTTGCAGCTCGCGCGGCTCGACCAGCGGGGGCCGCGCCGGGCGCCCGGGCAGACCGGCCGGTTCGCGCAACTCGAGCGCCGGCGCGATCGCCGCCTGCCCGGCGCGCAGCGCATCGTGCAGCGCGCGCACCCACGCGACCTTGGCCGCCGGCTCGGCAATACGCAGCGCATCGAGCGCCACGCTGCGCACACAGGCCTGCGGCTGGTCGAAAGAAGAAGACGCCATGCTCATAAACGGGGACACCTTGCGTACGCATCGCGAGAGCATCGGCACGCGACGGTTTACAATATGCGTTTGTTCCGCGGCGCCAGGCGCCGGGCAAACCGGACGCGCCATTCTACCGGCGCCCATCATCGAAGAGACAAGGAGACTCCGTGACGATCTACAAGCTGGGCGAGACGGCCCCGACGATCCACGAAAGCGTATTCGTCGCCGATACGGCGGCCATCATCGGCAAGGTCGTGCTCGAGGAAAACGCGAGCGTGTGGTTCGGCGCGACGATTCGCGGCGACAACGAGACGATCACGGTCGGCGCCGGCAGCAACGTCCAGGAAGGCGCCGTCCTGCATACCGACCCGGGCTTTCCGCTGACGATTGCCGAGAACGTGACGATCGGGCACCAGGCGATGCTGCACGGCTGCACGATCGGCGAAGGTTCGCTGATCGGGATTCAGGCGGTGGTCTTGAATGGAGCGGTCATCGGCCGCAACTGTCTGGTCGGTGCCGGCGCGGTCGTGACGGAAGGCAAGACGTTCCCGGACAACTCGCTGATTCTCGGCGCACCGGCGAAAGTCGTGCGCGAGCTGTCGGCCGAAGACGTCGCGCGGCTGCGCGCGAACGCGAAGACGTATGTCGAGCGACGCGCGCATTTCAAGGAGCAACTCGTGCGGATCGGGTGATTCGTACGGATTTCAAGGAAGAAGAGTGAGCGACCAGTTACAGAAATTCATGTTCAATGCGGCGCCCGTGCGCGGCGAGATCGTTTCGCTGCGCAACACGTGGCAGGAAGTGCTCGCCCGCCGCGACTACCCTGCCCCAGTGCGCACAGTGCTCGGCGAGATGATGGCCGCGTGCGCGCTGCTGTCCGCGAACCTGAAATTTCACGGCACCCTGATCATGCAGATCTTCGGCGACGGGCCGGTCCAGATGCTGGTCGTCCAGTGCGGGTCCGATCTGTCGATGCGGGCCACCGCGAAGTTCTCGGGCGACGCCGCGCAGACGATCAGCGACGACACGAGTTTCGCGGCGCTCGTCAACGCGAGCGGCCACGGCCGCTGCGTGATCACGCTCGATCCGGCCGACAAGCTGCCGGGCCAGCAGCCGTATCAAGGCATCGTGCCGCTGAACGGCATCGACGGCCCGCTCGAATCGGTGTCGCAGGTGCTCGAGCACTACATGCATCACTCGGAGCAGCTCGACACGCGGCTGTGGCTCGCGGCCGATCGCGACCGCGCGGTCGGCATGCTGCTGCAGAAGCTGCCGGGCGACGGCGGCATCGTGCCGCGCAACGCCGAAACCGATATCGACACGTGGGAGCGCGTGTGCACGCTCGGCGGCACGCTGTCCGCGAAGGAACTGCTCGAAGTCGAACCGGAAGTCGTGTTCCGCCGGCTGTTCTGGCAGGAAAACGTGCAGCACTTCGAACCGGCCGGCACGCGCTTCCAGTGTTCGTGCTCGCGCGAGAAGGTCGGTGCGATGCTGCGCATGCTCGGTCGTGAAGAAGTCGACAGCGTGATCGTCGAGCGCGGCCACGTCGAGATCCACTGCGAGTTCTGCAACCAGCGCTACGAATTCGATCCGGTTGACGTCGCGCAACTGTTTGCGGCACCCGGTGTCGAAACCGGCATCGCGCCCGCGACCGACCAGCGTCACTGAGCCATGCGCCCGTGCCCGCCACCAGCGCGGCACGGGCGCATAATGACGCACGAGCGCCGCACCGCGGCTCAGGCGCCCAAGGCCCGGCCTTCGGCGCAAGCCGCTTTCCCACGGTCGGCGCGCCGCAGGAGAAACACATGAATCGCCCTCACCCCTTGCTCACCATCCGCAGCGTCGTCCTGACGGGCATGGCCGCCGGCACGCTCGCGCTGGCCGGCTGCGCGATGCCGCCGCCGACTGCCACGATCCTGAGCCGCCTGCCCGAACCGGGCGCGTCGGGCGGCCAGCCACCCGTGTTGTCGAGCGCCGAACGCAAGCGCTACGACGAGATCGACCAGCAGGTGCTGCGCGAACAGAACAGCGCGATGGCAGCCGAAGCGGCCGCGCGCGCGTGGGCGTATTACTCGCCGCCGCCCGTGACGGTCTACGGCGGGTACTACGGCGGATGGGGCAATCGCTGGGGCACGGGCGTCAGCTACGGCTACCCGGGCTGGTGGTGGTGAGCGGGCGTCGCCCGATCGATTGACGACTGGCAGGAAATAAAAAAGCGCGGCATTTCCCGCGCTTTTTCAATGGATTCGACGTACCGCGCTCAGTGATGCGCCGGCTTGCCCTTGTCGCCGCCGTGATGGCGCGACGGCTTCGCGATCGACTGCGGATTCGGCACGACCCGCACCGGCGCCGCCGAAACCGCGCCGCGCGTCGACGTATTCGACGGCGTGGTGTTCACCGGCCCTGCCGGCGCATTCGGCGACACGAACTGCACGAATACTTCGCCGTCCTTCACCATGCCCATCTCGTAGCGCGCACGCTCCTCGATCGCCGCGGTGCCGCTCTGCAGATCCTGCACTTCGCCCGCGGTGCGCTCGTTGCGCAGCTTCTCGTCCGCGTTCTTCTGAAGCTGGTCGTCGAGCTGCTGACGCAATTCGTGCACCCGCAGCCAGCCGCCGTGTCCCCACCATAGGGGGTACTGAATGAGCGCCAGCAAGGCAATCAGGACGACAGTGACAAGCCGCATGTAAGAGACGCAGATATAAGAAGCGCCGCTCCGCGCACAGGCACAGAGCGGCGTCGAGATGACGAACCCGATAGTAGCGCGTTAGCGCAGGTTATAGAAAGCCGATTTGCCCGGGTAGCTCGCGATGTCGCCGAGATCTTCCTCGATGCGCAGCAGCTGGTTGTACTTCGAGATGCGGTCGCTGCGCGACAGCGAACCCGTCTTGATCTGGCCGGCGTTCAGGCCGACCGCGATGTCCGCGATCGTCGAATCTTCCGTTTCGCCCGAGCGGTGCGAGATCACGGCCGTGTAGCCCGCGCGCTTCGCCATTTCGATTGCCGCGAACGTTTCGGTCAGCGTACCGATCTGGTTGATCTTGATGAGGATCGAGTTCGCGATGCCCTTCTCGATGCCTTCCTTCAGGATGCGCGTGTTCGTGACGAACAGGTCGTCGCCGACCAGCTGCACCTTCTTGCCGAGGCGGTCGGTCAGCAGCTTCCAGCCGTCCCAGTCGCTTTCGTGCATGCCGTCCTCGATCGACACGATCGGGAACTTGTCGGCGAGCGTCGCGAGGTAGTCGGTGAATTCGGCCGACGACAGTTGCAGGCCTTCGCCCGCGAGCTGGTACTTGCCGTCGTGGTAGAACTCGGATGCCGCGCAATCGAGCGCGAGCAGCACGTCTTCGCCCGCACGGTAGCCGGCCTTCTCGATCGCCTGCAGGATCGTCGACAGGCACTCGTCGTTGCTGCCGAAGTTCGGTGCGAAACCGCCTTCGTCGCCGACGGCCGTGCTCATGCCGCGGTCGCTCAGGATCTTCTTCAGCGCGTGGAACACTTCCGCGCCGCAACGCAGCGCTTCACGGAACGTCGGCTGGCTGACCGGAACGATCATGAATTCCTGGATGTCCAGGCTGTTGTTCGCGTGCGCGCCGCCGTTGACGATGTTCATCATCGGCACCGGCAGTTGCATCGCACCGGACCCGCCGAAGTAGCGGTACAGCGGCAGGCCGGCCTCTTCGGCGGCGGCCTTCGCGACGGCCATCGACACGGCCAGCATCGCGTTCGCGCCCAGGCGCGACTTGTTGTCGGTGCCGTCCAGCTCGAGCAGCGTCTTGTCGAGGAACGCCTGTTCCGATGCGTCGAGGCCCATGATGGCTTCGGAGATTTCGGTGTTGATGTGCTCGACTGCCTTCAGCACGCCCTTGCCGTTGTAGCGGCCGGCTTCGCCGTCGCGCAGTTCGATCGCTTCACGCGAGCCGGTGGACGCGCCCGACGGCACCGCCGCGCGGCCCATCGTGCCCGATTCGAGCAGCACGTCGCATTCGACGGTGGGGTTGCCGCGCGAATCCAGAATCTCGCGGCCGATGATATCTACGATTGCACTCATGGGTTTCCTCTGAGAATGACGATGGATTCTTCAAACTGCGACGGCGTGCGTGCCGGAACCGCTTTCGCTACAGACGCGCGAAGCCGTCGCAAGGTTCATTCGATCTTTAATTGAAATCGTTTTCCAGGAACGGATTGCGCTTCACCGCCTGGTCGAGCGTGACGAGGGTCTCCAGCAACGCGCCCATCCGGTTCAGCGGCACTGCGTTCGGGCCATCCGACTTCGCCTCGGCCGGATTCGGATGCGTTTCCATGAAGAGGCCCGCGACGCCCGTCGCGACCGCCGCACGGGCGAGCACCGGCACGAATTCGCGCTGGCCGCCCGAGCTCGTGCCCTGCCCGCCCGGCAACTGCACCGAGTGGGTCGCATCGAACACGACCGGCGCGTTCGTCTCGCGCATGATCGCGAGCGAACGCATGTCCGACACGAGGTTGTTGTAGCCGAACGAGACGCCGCGCTCGCATGCCATGAAGCGGTCTTCCGACAACCCCGCGTCACGCGCCGCGTCGCGCGCCTTGTCGATCACGTTCTTCATGTCGTGCGGCGCGAGGAACTGGCCCTTCTTGATGTTGACGGGCTTGCCCGAGCGCGCGCACGCATGGATGAAGTCGGTCTGGCGGCACAGGAACGCCGGCGTCTGCAGCACGTCGACGACCGACGCGACCTGCTCGATCTCGTCGATCGAATGCACGTCGGTCAGCACCGGCAGGCCGAGCTGGCGCTTCACCTCGCCGAGAATCCGCAGCCCCTCGTCCATTCCGAGGCCGCGAAACGACTTGCCCGAGCTGCGGTTCGCCTTGTCGTAGGACGACTTGTAGATGAACGGAACGTTCAGCTTCTCGCAGATCTCCTTCAGGCGGCCCGCCGTGTCGATCGTCATTTGCTCGGATTCGACGACGCAGGTACCCGCGATCAGGAAGAAAGGCTGGTCGAGACCGACCTCGAAATCGCACAGCTTCATGCTTGCACTCCGCGCGCTTGCTTGTTGGCAAGCGCCGCTTCGACGAACGACTTGAACAGAGGATGACCGTCACGCGGCGTGGACGTGAATTCCGGGTGGAACTGGACGCCGACGAACCACGGGTGCATCGAACGCGGCAGCTCCATCATTTCCGGCAGATCCTCGCTCGGGGTACGGGCGCTGATGATAAGGCCGCCGGCTTCGAGCTGGGGCACGAAGCGGTTATTGACTTCATAACGGTGGCGATGGCGCTCGTTCACGTCCTTGCCGTAGATTTCTTCCGCCATCGTGCCCGGCTTGATCGGGCAGCGTTGCGAACCCAGGCGCATCGTGCCGCCGAGGTCGGATTCCTCGGTGCGCGTCTCGACCTTGCCTTCGCGGTCGTACCATTCGGTGATCAGCGCGACCACGCGCTCCGGCGTGTCCGGATCGAATTCCGTGCTGTTCGCCTGCTTCAGGCCGACGACGTCGCGCGCGAATTCGATCACCGCGAGCTGCATGCCGAGGCAGATGCCGAGGTACGGCACCTTCGACTCGCGCGCGTAGCGAACCGCGGCGATCTTGCCTTCCGTGCCGCGACGGCCGAAACCGCCCGGCACCAGCACGGCGTCGAGATGCTTCAGGCTGTCGACGCCATTGGTCTCGAGCTCTTCCGAGTCGATGTACTCGATGTTGACCTTGGTCGACGTGTGGATCGACGCATGGCGCAGCGCCTCGATCAGCGACTTGTACGACTCGGTCAGGTCGACGTACTTGCCGACCATGCCGATCGTCACTTCCTGCTTCGGGTTCTCGAGCTTCTCGACGAGCGCCGACCACATGCTCAGGTCGGCGTCCTTCGGCGACAGCTTCAGCTCTTCGCAGATGATCCGGTCGAGGCCCTGGTCGTGCAGCATCTGCGGAATCTTGTAGATGCTGTCGGCGTCCCACACCGAGATCACGGCGTCTTCCGGCACGTTCGAGAACATCGAGATCTTCTTCGATTCGTCGTCGGGGATGCGGCGATCCGCACGGCACAGCAGCACGTGCGGCAGGATGCCGATCTCGCGCAGCTTCTGCACGCTGTGCTGGGTCGGCTTCGTCTTCAGCTCGCCGGCCGTCGCGACGTACGGCACAAGCGTCAGGTGCACGAAGCACGCGCTGTTGCGGCCGAGGCGCAGGCTCATCTGGCGCGCGGCCTCGAGGAACGGCAGCGACTCGATGTCGCCGACCGTGCCGCCGATCTCGACGATCGCGACGTCCGGCTCGCCGCAGGTGGCCGATGCGGCCCCGCGCTCGATGAACGCCTGGATTTCGTTCGTGATGTGCGGAATCACCTGCACGGTCTTGCCGAGATAGTCGCCGCGGCGTTCCTTGCGGATCACCGATTCGTAGATCTGGCCGGTCGTGAAGTTGTTGGCCTTGCGCATCTTCGTGCTGATGAAGCGCTCGTAGTGGCCGAGGTCGAGGTCGGTCTCCGCTCCGTCTTCCGTCACGAACACTTCGCCGTGCTGAAACGGGCTCATCGTGCCGGGGTCGACGTTGATGTAGGGATCAAGCTTGAGGAGGGTGACTTTCAGACCGCGCGATTCGAGGATCGCGGCGAGGGAAGCGGCGGCAATGCCCTTGCCAAGGGAAGAAACTACGCCGCCGGTGACGAAAACATATTTGGTCATCGCTGGATGCTCGCGGGAAAAACGGATTATACCGTAAAGCCCGCCCTTCTCTCAGCAATTGGCGTGATGATCGCGCCCCGTTCGGGCCGACCCGCGCCGGCCATGCGCGCCGGTACGAACCGGCCGGCCGGTCGGCGCCGCACGCATGCGCCGGCGGGCGTTCCAGCCGCCTGGCGAAACGTCAGGCGCGCTTCGCGAGCGGCGCGCCGGCCTGCCAAACGCCGCCCTCTTCCGCCTTCAGCGAATTCAGCATCCGCTGCAATGCGCGGGCGGTCTCGATCGGCCGCTCCATCGGGAACAGGTGGCTGCCCTCGAGCCATTCGATGCGCCCGCGCGTCGCGCGGCGCGTCGCATCGAGCCCGACCTGCCGCACCTCGCGCGAGCGCGTGCCCGCGAGAAAGCCGAGCGGCACCGGCGCGCCGTGCGCGAGCCGCGGGCCGAGCGTGTGCGGCAGCGTCCGGTAGATCAGGTATTCGACCTGACGGTCGAATGCGAGCGCGCGCTCGCCGTCGGCGCCGGCCTGTGGAATCCCGTAGTCGATATAGTCGGCCAGCATCCGTTCGTCCCAGCGCGCGAACGCGGGCTTCTCGCGGAAGTGCCGCCAGACTTCGTCGCGGCTCATCCAGCGGGTGCGCCGGTTGCGCGTCGCCGCGGCCGGCGACAGCCGCTCGTCGAGCCCCGCCCACTGGCTCGCGCGCAGCGCGCCGGCACGCCAGCCCGCGATGATCGGCGAATCGATCATCACGACGCCGCGCACCCACTGCGGCTTCTTCAGCGCGGCCATCAGCGACAGGTAGCCGCCGAGCGAATGACCGACGAGCCAGACCGGACGCTCGTAGCGGCTGCCGATGTCGTCGAGCAGTTGCTCGACGAGATGCGGCCAGTCGCGCGTCACCGGGTAGCGGCGGTCGTGGCCGATCCGTTCGATGTAGCGCAGCTCGTAGTCGTCGGCCAGTTCGGCGAAGATCGTCCGGTACGTCGACGCCGGGAAGCCGTTCGCATGCGAGAAGTGGAGGATGTCCTTCAAACGCCGATGTCTCCTTTGTCGGCGGGAGTAAGTGCTTCAGCACTTACTCCCGCCCCATGCTTCGCGGTCGGTGGGAGTTAGCGCTTCAGCGGTTACTCCCGTCCCGTGCTTCGTGGTCGACCGGCGTTGGCGCTTTGGCTCTCACGCCAGTCCCATGCTTCGTATTCTGTCGGAACCGTGCTTCGGCACGATACGCCGGCCCCGAGCTTTCCATCCCGATACGGCGGCCTTCGCCGCGCTCACCGGTCCATCCAGTACCTGCACCGTTCGTCGCGATAGCGCGCGAAGACAAACCCGCCGCCGGCCGGCGCGACGTCGAATCGCACGGCGCCGTCGCGATCGGTGCGCGGCAGCGGAATCCCGCGCGCCTCGTAGCGGGCCAGCACGGTCCGGTGCGGATGCCCGAAACGATTGCGATAGCCTACAGGAAATACCGCGACGCGCGGCCTGACCGAATCGAGGAAAGGCTCGACCGACGACGTGCGGCTGCCGTGGTGCGGAACGATCAGGATCTGCGCGGCCAGTGCGTCGCGCGCGTCATTCACGAGCCGCCGTTCGCCGCGCGCATCGATGTCGCCCGTCAGCAGCGCGGACGTGCCATCCGCATCGATGCGCAACACGCACGACTGCCCGTTCGACGACCCTGTGCCCACCCCGCCCGACGGCCACAGCATCGTGAAGGCGACGCCGTCCCACGTCCAGCGCTGCCCGGCCACGCACGGCAGCCGGTCGGCCACGCCGGCGGCGGCCGCGTCGCGCCACAGCCGGCTCTTCGGCGCAATGCCGGCCAGCAGCTGGCGCACGTCGGCGGCCGCATAGACGGCCGGTGCGCCGCCCGCGTGATCGGCATCCGCATGACTGAGCACGAGCGAATCGATCGTGGCGATGCCGCGCGCCCGCAACGCCGGCGCGACGATCCGCGTACCGGCGTGGGACGATTCCGCACCCGGCCCCGCATCGAACAGCAAGGTCCGCCGCGCGGTTTCGACCAGCACCGCCGCGCCCTGCCCCACGTCGAGCACGGTCAGCCGGAAGCCGCCCGACGGCGGCGCATCGGGCGCCGGCGCGACCAGCGGCAGCCACGTGAGCGGCGCCGCCCAGCGCAACGGCCAGCCGCGCGGCATCAGCGCCCACGCGACGCCCACGCATGCGAGCGCCAGCACCGGCCAGTCGGGCATGCGCAGCCAGAACACGCCGGCCGGCCAGTCGGCCAGATACCCGAGCAGCGTCATCATCGGTTCGAGCGCCGCATGCGCAAGCCGGAAGGCCGCCGCATCGAGCGGCGGCGGCAACGCGATGCCGGCCAGCACGACCGGCGTCACGACCGAGCTGACCCACGGAATCGCAAATGCATTGCCGAACGGGCCCGACAGGGAGACCTGCGCGAACCACGCGGCGGTGAGCGGCGCGAGCCCGATCGTCACCGCGTACTGCACGCGCGTCGCCTCGGCGAGGCGGCGCCGGCCGCGCGTCGCCCACCCGCGCAACCAGCTCCGCAGGCCGGTCGTGCCGCCTTCCGCACCCGCTTCATCGATATCGTCGACCTCGCGCACCGGGCGCCAGCCGGCGACGGCCAGCAGGATCACGGCGACCGCGCCGAACGACAGCCAGAATCCGGCCGACAGCACGGCCCACGGATCGGCGAGCAGCACGCCGCCGAGCGCCGCGCACAGCACCGCGGACGTCGGCACGCTGCGGCCGGCCAGATACGCGACGCCGCCGCCCGCGATCATCCACCACGCGCGCTGCGCCGGCACGTTGAAACCGGCCAGCGCGGCGTAGCCCGCGGCGGCAACCAGCGCCGCAAGCGCGGCCGCGTACGGCGCCGGCACCACGAGCGTCGCGGCCCGCGCGCGCCAGCGCACGCGGCGCCAGACCATCGACACGAGCCAGCCGGCGATCGCGCCGACCAGCCCAACATGGAGACCGGAAATCGCGACCAGATGGCTCGTGCCCGTATTGCGCAGGACGCGCCAGTCGTCGTCGCCGATGCCCGACTGGTCGCCGATCGCCAGCGCGGCGACGATGCCGCGGTGTCCTGCATCGGTACCGAGCACGTCGCCGATACGTACGCGCAGCGTGTCGCGCACCCGATCGATCGATGCACGCCATCCCGATGCGCGCGCATCGAGCAATACCGCCCGACGCGGCGCACTGACATAGCCGATCGCACGAATGCCCGCGGCGAGCCACGCCGCCTCGCTGTCGCGCACGCCGGGATTGGCCTCGGCATGCGGACGCTTGAGACGCACGACGAAACGCCAGCGCTGGGCCGCCCGCAAATCGGGAAGCGCGTCGCGTGTCGCGGCTGCGCCATACGCGCGCCACGACAACCGGATCAATGGCGGAAAACGGGGGAGCCCCGCATCGTTCGATTCGACCGCGAACAGCAGCCGCGCGCCCGTTTCATCGACGACGGGCAACCCGCGGATCACGCCCGTGACGACGATGTCGCGCCCTTCCCATTCCGCCGGCAGGCCGTCGCTTAAGCGCCATTCGGCTCGCGCGGCCGCATAGCCGAACCCCGCGACGCTGGCCGCGAACGCCCACAGCATCCATCCGCATGCAACGACCGCACGCGTGCGCGGCCAGCGCACGCACCACACACCGAGCGCCGCACAGCCTGCGAGCACGGCTGCTCCGACCGTCCATGCGACCGCCCCCGGCAACGCCGCCTGCCGCTGCAGCACGACGACGCCGAGCGCGAACGCGATCCACCCCACGCGCATTCCGCCTCCTCGTCGACCCGGCGCCACCCTGCCAATACGGCGCCTTCCGGCAACGATTATGCGGACGAAAGTGCGAGTCGCGGCAGCGCGGCGAGCGCGTTAGCCGAAGTGCGTACGGCCAATTCGCCAGTATCGAGCCCGCGCAATTCGGCGAGCACGGCGCCGATGCGCGGCACCTGGTCGGGCGTATTGCGGGATTTGTATGCCCATTCGGGCGCGATGTCGGGCGCGTCGGTTTCGACGACGAGCGCGTCGAGCGGCAACTCGGTGGCGAGCCGGCGGATCTGCCGCGCGCGCGCGAAGGTCACGTTGCCGCCGAAGCCGAGATGGAGGCCCTGCGCCAGATACGCTTCGGCCTGCTGGAAACTGCCGTTGAACGCATGCGCGATGCCGCGCCGCACGCCGAAACGGCGCAGCCCGGCCAGCACGCGGTCCTGCGACTTGCGCACGTGGCACAGCACCGGCAGGTCGAATTCCCGCGCCAGCCGGAGCTGGCCCTGGTAGAAGAATTGCTGCCGGTCTTCGTCGAGCCCCGGCACGAAATAGTCGAGCCCGATCTCGCCGATCGCGACGAAACGCGGATCGTCGAGGCTTGCCTCGATCTCCATGCGCAGCCGGTCGAGATCCTCGTCGCGCGCCTGCGGCGTATACATCGGATGGATACCGAGCGCGTACGCCGCGCCCGGCGTGCGCTGCGCGAGTTCGCGCACCGTCGTGAAGTTGTCGCGCCCGATGCTCGGGATCACGATGCGCGACACGCCGGCCGCGTGCGCAGCCTGCGCAACCGCGTCGCGGTCGGCGTCGAACTCGGCGGCATCGAGATGGCAGTGCGTGTCGATCCACATGGCAGCGGTCCTGCGTCGTTGCGCCGTGCCGCGACGAACCGGCGGCCGGCCAACGGCGTGGCTTTTTTACACCGGCAGCGCCGGCTCCTCGTGCAGCACCCCGTCGCGCAGCCGCATGATGCGGTCGCAGCGCGCGGCGAGATCGGGGTCGTGCGTGACGATCACGAAACTCGTTTCGAGCGTCTCGGACAGTTCGAGCATCAGGTTGAACACCGTGTCGGCCGTCGTGCCGTCGAGGTTGCCGGTCGGCTCGTCGGCGAGCACGCACGCGGGCTTCGTGACCAGCGCACGCGCGATCGCGACGCGCTGCCGTTCGCCGCCCGACAGCTCGCCCGGCCGGTGCTTCGCCCGCGGGCCGAGACCGACGCGTTCGAGCATCGCCTGTGCCTGCTCGCGCGCGTCCTCGGTGGTCATCCGGCGGATGCGCAGCGGCATCGCGACGTTGTCGAGCGCCGTGAACTCGGGCAGCAGGTGGTGGAACTGGTAGACGAAGCCGAGCGCGCGGTTGCGCAGCTCGTTGCGCTCGCGTTCGGCGAGTTGCGTAAACGGCTTGCCGAGCAGCGACACTTCGCCGGCACTCGGCTCGTCGAGGCCGCCCAGCACGTGCAGCAGCGTGCTCTTGCCGGAGCCCGACGCGCCGACGACCGCGAGCTTCTCGCCGCGCCGCACCGTCAGCTCGGTGTTGTTGAGCACCTGCACGTTGAAGCCGCCCTGCACGAACGCCTTCGTGATCCCGCGCGCCTGAAGCACGTATTCCTGCATACCTGCCGAATCCTGTCTGTTGTGTTGTTGTCGTGAATCCGCGAATGCGGCCGCGCGGTCATTCATAGCGGAGCGCCTCCGCCGGCTTCACCTTCGCGCCGCGCCAGCTCGGATAAAGCGTCGCGACGGCCGACAGCGCGAACGCGATCAGCCCGATCCGGATCACGTCGCTCGCGACGAGTTCGGACGGCAGCTCGCTGATGAAGTACACCGACGGCGGCAGGAACTGCACGCCGAACAGGTGCTCGATCATCGGGATCAGCCACGGGATGCTCCACGCGATCAGGCAGCCGAGCGCGACGCCGGACGCGGTGCCGACGAAGCCGATCGTCACGCCCTGCACGACGAAGATCTTCATGATCGAGCCCGGCTGCGCGCCGAGCGTGCGCAGGATCGCGATGTCCGCCTGCTTGTTGGTCACGGTCATCACGAGCGACGACACGAGGTTGAACGCGGCCACCGCGATGATCAGCGTGAGGATGATGAACATCATCCGCTTCTCGATCTGCACGGCCGAGAACCACGTCTTGTTCTGCTGGGTCCAGTCGCGAATGTACAGGCTGCCCGACAGCGTGTGCGACAGCTCGACCGCGACCTGCGGCGCCTTCTGCATGTCGGTGAGCCGCAGCCGCACGCCGGTCGGCGCGCTCATCCGGAACAGCGCCTCGGCGTCGCGGATATTGATCATCGCGAGCGTGCTGTCGTATTCGTAGTGGCCCGATTCGAACACGCCGACCACCGTGAACTGCTTCAGGCGCGGCATCATCCCGGCCGGCGTGATCGAGCCTTCGGGCGCGACGAGCGTGACCTTGTCGCCGACCGTCACGCCGAGGTTGCCGGCGAGCGCGTCGCCGAGCACGATGCCGAACTGGCCCGGCACGAGCGCGCCGAGCTGGCCGGCCTTCATGTCCTTGCCGATGTCGGACACCTGCGGCTCGAGCGACGGCTCGACGCCGCGCAGCATCACGCCACTCACCGCGTCCTGGCGCGTGAGCAGCGCCTGCGCGTCGACGTACGGCGCGGCGCCGATCACCGACGGATTGCGGCGCGCTTCCTGCGCGGTCAGTTGCCAGTCGGGCATCGAGCCCGTCGGCGAGAACACCTCGACGTGCGCGAGCACCGACAGCATGCGGTCGCGCACTTCCTTCTGGAAGCCGTTCATCACCGACAGCACGACGATCAGCGCCGCGACGCCGAGCGCGATCCCGAGCATCGAGACGAGCGCGATGAAGGAAATGAAGCCGTTGCCGGTCGTGCGTTTGCCGGCGCGCGTGTAGCGCCAGCCGATCTGCCATTCGTACGGAAGTTTCAAGCGAATCCTTTCTGCTGGTTACGGCGGGAGGCACGCCGCGGCCGGACCGCCGCCGGGTGGCGGCCGGCAGCCCGGGCACGGTCGAAAAACGGCCGCCGGACGCGAACGGGCCGTCAGCCGGCCCGATCACGCGCGCAGTTTGCCATACAATGCGCACCATCATGCACGACCGACGCCTCCATTTTCTCGTTCCGTTCGCGCTGCCGTCGGCGGCCGATGCGGCCTCGTCCCTGCACACGCTGGACAGCCCCGCGCTCCAGAAGTTGCTCGCCCGCGCGAGCCTCGTCGAGCGCGTGGCCGGCGAGGACTTCCAGCGCACGCTGCCGCACGAGCGCTGGCTGGCCAGCCGGTTCGGCGCCACGCAGGGCAATGCCGCGGACGAGGCGCCGCTCGCGCCCTACATGCTGCTGGCCGACGGCGGCGACCCCGGCACGCACGCGTGGGCGTGCGTCGAGCCCGTGCACGTCGAAATCGCGCACGATCACCTGGTGCTCGTCGATCCGGCCGCCCTCGCGCTCGACGACGGCGACGCGGCCGCGCTGCTCGCGGTCGCACGACCGCTGATCGAGGAGCTGGGCGTACGGCTCGAAGCGCCGAACCCGGCGCGCTGGTATCTGTCGAGCGACCAGCTCGCGCGCCTCGCCGGCGCCGCGCCGCTGCGCGCCAGCGGCCGCAACATCGAGATCTGGCTGCCGCACGAGGCGCATACGGGCGAGCGCTCGCGGATGTGGATGAAACTGCAGAACGAAGTGCAGATGGCGTGGTTCCAGCACCCGGTCAACGAAGCCCGCGAGGCCCGCGGGCTGCCGGCCGTCAATTCGGTCTGGTTCCATGCGCAGGGCACGCTGAAGCCGGTCGGCAAGCCGTTCGCGCGCGTGCTGTCCGCGTCGCCCGCCGCGCTCGGCCTCGCGCGCGCTGCGCAAACCGAAGCCGGCAAGCCGCCTGCGACATTCGGCGCGCTGCCGGCCGCCGACGGCGTGACGCTCGTCGACCTGCCGGCGCTGACCACTCCGTTCATCGAGCAGGACTGGGCGCGCTGGCACGATGGCCTCGCCGCACTCGAGCGCGACTGGTTCGCGCCGGCGCTCGCCGCACTGCAGAACGGCGAGCTGGCGAGCGTCGATGTCACGCTGTGCGGCGACACGAGCTCCGTGACGCTGCACGCGACGCGCGGCGATCTGCGCAAGTTCTGGCGCCGCCGCGCGCTTGCCTCCCTGTTCGAATAACCAGCAGACCCCGAATGACCCGGATCGTTACCCGCCCCGTCGCGCCCGCCGACGCCGAAGCGCTTGCGCGCCACGGTCTGCACCCCGTCCTCGCGCGCCTGTACGCGTCGCGCGGCGTGCAGTCGCCCGTCGACATCGAGACCGCGCTCGCGCGCCTCGTGCCACCCACCGAGCTGAAAGGCTGCGCCGATGCGGCGGTGCTGCTCGCCGACGCGATCGCCGACAAGCGGCGCCTGCTGGTCGTCGCCGACTACGACTGCGACGGCGCGACCGCCTGCGCGGTCGCGGTGCGCGGCCTGCGGATGTTCGGCGCGCAGATCGACTACCTGGTGCCGAACCGCTTCGAATACGGCTACGGCCTCACGCCCGAGATCGTCGAGCTCGCGGCCGCGCGCAAGCCCGACCTGCTGATCACCGTCGACAACGGGATCGCGAGCGTCGCCGGCGTCGAAGCCGCGAACGCGCGCGGCATCGACGTGCTCGTGACCGACCACCACCTGCCCGGCGACGCGCTGCCCGCCGCGCGCGCGATCGTCAACCCGAACCAGCCCGGCTGTGCATTCCCGAGCAAGCACCTCGCCGGCGTCGGCGTGATGTTCTACGTGCTGCTCGCGCTGCGCGCCGAGCTGCGCCGCCGCGGCGCGTTCGCAAGCAAGGAAGCCGAACCGCGCCTCGACGGCCTGCTCGACCTCGTCGCGCTCGGCACCGTCGCCGACGTCGTGCGGCTCGACGGCAACAACCGCGTGCTGGTCGCGCAGGGGCTGCAGCGCATCCGCAACGGCCGCATGCAGCCGGGCGTCGCCGCGCTGTTCCGCGCCGCCGCGCGCGAAGCGCGCACCGCGTCGGGCTTCGACCTCGGCTTCGGCCTCGGCCCGCGCCTGAACGCCGCCGGGCGGCTGTCCGACATGTCGCTCGGCATCGAATGCCTGATCACCGACGACATCGGCCGTGCATGGGATCTCGCGCAGCAGCTCGACGTGATGAACCGCGAGCGCCGCGAAATCGAGGCCGGCATGCAGCAGCAGGCGCTCGCCGATCTCGCCGACGTCGATCCGGCCGACGCGTGCACGATCACGCTGTTCAATCCCGCGTGGCACCAGGGCGTGATCGGCATCGTCGCCGGCCGGCTCAAGGAAAAATTCCACCGCCCGTCGTTCACGTTCGCGCACGCCGACGACGAAGGCCGACGGGTCAAGGGTTCCGGTCGATCGATCGCCGGCTTCCACCTGCGCGACGCGCTCGACCTCGTGTCGAAGCGCGAACCGGACCTGATCGTCGCGTTCGGCGGCCACGCGATGGCGGCCGGCCTCACGCTCGACACCGACAACGTGCCGCGCTTCGCGGCCGCGTTCGAGGCCGTCGCGCGCGAATGGCTGTCCGACGATGCGCTGGCCCGCGTGATCGAGACCGACGGCGAACTCGAGGACGCGTACTTCACGCCGCAGTTCGTCGGCCTGCTCGACGAAGCCGTGTGGGGGCAAGGCTTTCCGGCCCCGCTTTTCTCGGGCGAATTCGACGTCGTGTCGCAGTCGCTCGTGAAGGAAAAGCACCTGAAGCTGCAGCTTGCGCGCGGCCGCCAGCGCTTCAACGCGATCTGGTTCAACCACACCGAGCCGCTGCCGGCGAGCGCGCTGGTCGCGTACCGGCTCGTCGCCGATACGTGGAACGGCGTCACGCGCGTCCAGTTGATCGTCGAACACGCGGCCGGCTGAGCGAGCCGACCGCCCCGCGACGCGCCGCCGCACGCGTGCGCGCCGCGCCGGACGGGGCCGCCGACACGCGTGCGGGCACCGTTTGCGTCACCGGGCAACCCTCCCGATCAGCTATAATTCCGCTTTTTTACGAAGCCGGAACAGCGAACGATCATGGAAGCGGAACGTCTCAACGCGATCGAAAGCTCCCTGCTCGACCTGCGCAATCGCGCGGGCGAGCTTCGGGGGTATCTTTGACTACGACGCCAAAGCTGCGCGTCTGACCGAAGTCAACAAGGAACTCGAAGACCCGAACGTCTGGAACGATTCGAAGAACGCCCAGGCACTCGGCCGCGAGAAGAAACTGCTCGAAGGCGTCGTCACGACGCTCACCGCGCTCGATAGCGACCTGCGCGACGCGCTCGACCTGTTCGAGCTGGCACGCGAGGAAGGCGACGAAGACACCCTTCTCGCATCCGAAGACGACGCCGCGAAGCTCGAAGCGCGCGTCGGCGACATCGAATTCCGCCGGATGTTCTCGAACCCGGCCGATCCGAACAACTGCTTCATCGACATCCAGGCCGGCGCCGGCGGCACCGAGGCATGCGACTGGGCGTCGATGCTGCTGCGCCAGTACCTGCGCTACTGCGAGCGCAAGGGCTTCAAGGCGGAAGTGCTCGAAGAGTCCGACGGCGACGTCGCCGGCATCAAGAACGCGACGGTCAAGGTCACGGGCGAATACGCGTACGGCTTCCTGCGCACCGAAACGGGCATCCACCGCCTCGTGCGCAAGTCGCCGTTCGACTCGTCGGGCGGCCGCCACACGTCGTTCTCGTCGGTGTTCGTCTATCCGGAAATCGACGACTCGATCGAAGTCGAGATCAACCCGGCCGACCTGCGCATCGACACGTACCGCGCGTCGGGCGCGGGCGGCCAGCACATCAACAAGACCGACTCCGCGGTGCGGATCACGCACATGCCGACGGGCATCGTCGTGCAGTGCCAGAACGACCGCTCGCAGCACCGCAACCGCGCCGAAGCGATGGCGATGCTGAAGTCGCGCCTGTACGAAGTCGAAATGCGCAAGCGCCAGGCCGAGCAGGACAAGCTCGAATCGAGCAAGACCGATGTGGGCTGGGGCCACCAGATCCGCTCGTACGTGCTCGACCAGAGCCGCGTGAAGGACCTGCGCACGAACGTCGAAATGAGCAACACGCGGGCGGTGCTCGACGGCGACCTCGACGACTTCATCAGCGCGAGCCTCAAACAGGGCGTGTAAGCGCCGCGGCGCGGCCGGCCCGCGCCGCCCTTTCCGTTTGCGTTGCCGCACCCCACTCCGAATTCCGACCATCATGACCGAACCGACCCAAACGCAGCCCGCCGTCACGGCGGACGAAAACCAGATCATCGCCGAGCGCCGCGAGAAGCTGCGCGCGTTGCGCGAGCAAGGCGTCGCCTACCCGAACGATTTCCGCCCCGAGCACCACGCAGCCGACCTGCAGGCCAAATTCGCCGATTCGGACAAGGCCGCGCTCGAAGCGAACCCGGTCGAGGTGTCGGTGGCCGGCCGCATGATGCTCAAGCGCGTGATGGGCAAGGCGAGCTTCGCGACGGTGCAGGACGGCTCGGGCCAGATCCAGTTCTTCGTGACGCCGAACGACGTCGGCGCCGACACCTACGACGCGTTCAAGAAGTGGGACCTCGGCGACATCGTCGCCGCGCGCGGCGTGCTGTTCCGCACCAACAAGGGCGAGCTGTCGGTCCAGTGCAAGGAACTGCGCCTGCTGTCGAAGGCACTGCGCCCGCTGCCGGACAAATTCCACGGCCTGTCCGACCAGGAAATGCGCTATCGCCAGCGCTACGTCGACCTGATCGTCACGCCGGAAACGCGCGACACGTTCCGCGCCCGCACGAAGACGATCGCGTCGATCCGCAAGTTCATGGACAACGCCGACTTCATGGAAGTCGAGACGCCGATGCTGCACCCGATCCCGGGTGGCGCGGCCGCGAAGCCGTTCGTCACGCATCACAATGCGCTCGACATGCAGATGTTCCTGCGCATCGCGCCGGAGCTGTACCTGAAGCGCCTGATCGTCGGCGGCTTCGAGCGCGTGTTCGAGATCAACCGCAATTTCCGGAATGAAGGCGTGTCGCCGCGTCACAATCCGGAATTCACGATGATGGAGTTCTACGCCGCGTACACCGATTACCGCTGGCTGATGGACTTCACCGAGCAACTGATCCGCCAGGCGGCGATCGATGCGCTCGGCACCGCGACGATTCAGTACCAGGGCCGTGAACTCGACCTCGCGAAGCCGTTCCATCGCCTGACGATCACGCAGGCGATCCAGAAGTACGCACCGGACTACACCGACGGCCAGCTGTCGGACGACGCGTTCCTGCGCACCGAACTGAAGCGCTTCGGCGTCGACGTGTCGCAGCCGGCGTTCCTGAACGCCGGCATCGGCGCGCTGCAGCTCGCGCTGTTCGAGGAAACGGCCGAAGCGCAGCTGTGGGAACCGACGTTCATCATCGACTACCCGGTCGAGGTGTCGCCGCTCGCACGCGCGTCGGATACGGTGCCGGGCATCACCGAGCGTTTCGAGCTGTTCATGACCGGCCGCGAGATCGCGAACGGCTTCTCGGAGCTGAACGATCCGGAAGACCAGGCCGCGCGCTTCAAGAAGCAGGTCGAGCAGAAGGATGCGGGCGACGAGGAAGCGATGTTCTTCGACGCCGACTACATCCGCGCGCTCGAATACGGGATGCCCCCGACCGGCGGCTGCGGGATCGGCATCGACCGTCTCGTGATGCTGCTGACCGACAGCCCGACGATCCGCGACGTGCTGCTGTTCCCGCATCTGCGCCGCGAAGACTAACGGCCGCGACCGCGTGTGCGCCGCCCCCGTGGCGCGCACGCGTCGGCTTTGTAACGACGCGTAAATCCCGCCAGCCGGCGCCCGCCGGCCTTCGATCCTCCCCTGTTTTATTCCCTTGTCGCGACGCCCTTCTCCGGGTTTTCCCGGTAGCAAGCGCTGATCCCGCGCTGCAATTCGTTACACCTTGATACGGCGCGCCGCTAGGCCGTGGACGACACTCCTGTTGCGTCACCACGCATGACCACGGGACCAGAACGAGGCGCCGGAACGCCGAGTCTGCTCGCTCCCGAGCGTGGGATCCTGCTCCGGCGCAGCGCGCCGATGCGGATCGACCTTGGAGAAAAAAATGGACAACCAGACTCAGACCACGCCGCAAAAGCAACGCCTCCACCCGCTGATCGCCACCGCAGCGGGCGCCGTCATCGTCGCCAGCCTCGCGGCGACAGCAGCGATCACGGGCGTCTTCCCGAAAGCCACCAGCAGCAATGAACAGAATGGCCAGACCCAGGCCGCGCTGATCGCGTCGCAACCGGCCGTCGATACGGCCGCGGCCGCCAGCGCCGCGCTGGCCGCGCAAGCGCAGCGGCAAGCCGCGGAACAGGCCGCCGCGCAGCAGAAGGCCGCCGTCGCGCAGGCCGAGCCGAAGCCCGCGCCGCGCCCGGCCGCGCCGCACCGCCGTCACACGACCGCGCCGCAGCCGCCGCAATACGCGCAGCAGCCGTCGGCGCCGGCGCAGGCCTACTGCCAGAGCTGCGGTACGGTCGTCGCGATCACGCAGACGCGCACGCCGGGCCAGAGCTCGGGGATCGGCGCCGTGGGCGGCGCAGCGGCCGGTGGCCTGCTCGGCAACCAGTTCGGTAACGGCAACGGCCGCACCGCGATGACGATCATCGGCGCGCTGGGCGGCGGTCTCGCCGGCAACCAGGTCGAGAAACAGGTCCGCGCGGAAACCGACTATCAGGTGCAAGTGCAGATGGAAAGCGGCGCGACGCGCACGTTCACGTACCACAACCCGCCGCCGTTCGGCCAGGGCCAGCGCGTGCGGATCGAGAACGGCACGCTGGTCGGCGCTTGAAGCTGATCGTGTAGTCGCCGGCGTCCCGCTGCCCGCACGTCGTGCGCGGCGTCGCCCAAAACGAAAACGGCTCGCGAGCAAACGCTCACGAGCCGTTTTTCATTGACGCGGCGTGCACCGTTGCAGCGCACGCCGTGGCCGTTCGGGTCGGGGTCGATCAGTCCTCGTCGTCGAAATCCGATTCGTCGATCCAGTGCGCCTGGATCGCCTCGAGGATCTTCTCGCCCGAGTGCGTCGGATCGTCGTCGAAGCCGTCGAGCTCGAGCACCCACTGGCGCAGGTCGACGAAGTTGATCCGCTGCGGGTCGATGTCCGGGTGCTTGTCCGCCAGCGCAATGGCTATTTCACGCGAATCGGTCCATTTCATCGCCTGCCTCCGGTTCCTGTCAGTGATTTTCCTTCGCGTGGTTGATCGAGTACTTCGGGATCTCGACCACCAGGTCCGAATCTTCCTTCACGATCGCCTGGCACGACAGGCGCGACGTCGGCTCGAGGCCCCACGCCTTGTCCAGCAGATCGTCCTCGTCCTCCTCGGACGGCGTCAGATCGTTGAAGCCTTCGCGGATCACCACGTGGCACGTCGTGCATGCGCACGACTTCTCGCATGCATGTTCGATCTCAATGCCGTGATCGAGCAGGTTGTCGCAGATACTCTTGCCGGGTGTCGCGTCGATCACCGCGCCGTCCGGGCACAGTTCGACGTGAGGCAGCACCACCAGTTGAGGCATGTTCGTTCCGTCAGTCAGGGTGCGGCGCCGTGCGCCGCACGTTCATCATCGCGCAGGCCGTTGCCGGCCGATGCGCGGTTCGTGGGTTCAGATCTCGTCGAGCCGGCGGCCCGACAGCGCGCGCTTGATGCTCTTGTCCATCCGGCGCGCCGCGAATTCGTCGGTCCCATCGGCCAGCGCCTTGGTCGCCGCTTCGATCGCCTGCGTATCGTCGCCCTGCGCGACCGCGCGCAACGCCGCGGCCAGCGCGTCGACCTGCGCGCGCTCGTCGGCCTCGAGCAGTTCGCCGTCGGCCGCCAGCGCGGCCTGCGTCGCCTCGAGCATCCGTTCGGCCTCGACCTGCGCTTCGCGCAGCGCGCGGGCCCGCATGTCGATTTCGGCGGTCTTGAAGCTGTCTTCCAGCATCTTCGCGATGTCGTCGTCGGCGAGGCCGTACGACGGCTTCACGACGACCGATGCCTCGACGCCCGACAACTGCTCGCGTGCGAACACCGACAGGAGGCCGTCCGCGTCGACTTGATACGTCACGCGAATACGCGCGGCGCCCGCCGTCATCGGCGGAATGCCGCGCAGCTCGAAGCGCGCGAGCGACCGGCAGTCGGCGACGAGCTCGCGCTCGCCCTGCACGACGTGGATCGCCATCGCGGTCTGGCCGTCCTTGAAGGTCGTGAATTCCTGCGCACGCGCGATCGGAATCGTCGAATTGCGCGGAATGATCTTCTCGACGAGGCCGCCCATCGTCTCGACACCGAGCGACAGCGGAATCACGTCGAGCAGCAGCCAGTCGTCGCCGGTGCCGCGATTGCCCGCGAGCAGATCGGCCTGGATCGCCGCGCCGAGCGCGACGACCTGGTCCGGGTCGAGGTTCACGAGCGGCGGCTGGCCGAAATACTTGGCGACCGCGTCGCGGATCACCGGCATGCGCGTCGCGCCACCGACGAGCACGACGCCCTTGATGTCGGCCGGCGTGACCTGCGCATCGCGCAGCGCCTTGCGGGTCGGCGTGAGCGTGCGCTGCACGAGCGGCTCGACGAGCGACGCGAAGGTATCGTGCGAAATCGTCTGCACGAGGTGTGCGCCGCTCGACAGCGTCACGTCGAGCGCCGCTTCGGGCGCCGACGACAGCGCTTCCTTCAGCACGCGCACCCGATCGAGCAGCAGGCGCACATCTTCGGGCGCGAGCGTCTTCGCGTCGATCCCGGCCTGCGCGAGCACGTGGCCGAACAGCGCGTGGTCGAAATCGTCGCCGCCGAGCGCGGAATCGCCGCCCGCGGCCAGCACCTCGAACACGCCCTTGGTCAGCTTCAGGATCGACAGGTCGAACGTGCCGCCGCCGAGGTCGTACACCGCGTACAGGCCTTCGGCCGCGTTGTCGAGACCGTAGGCAATCGCCGCGGCGGTCGGTTCGTTCAGCAGGCGCAGCACGTTGAGGCCCGCGAGACGCGCGGCATCCTTGGTCGCCTGGCGCTGCGCATCGTCGAAGTAAGCCGGCACCGTGATCACCGCGCCGACCAGCTCGTCGCCGAGCGAATCTTCCGCGCGATAACGCAGCGTCGCGAGAATCTCGGCCGACACTTCGACCGGGCTCTTCACGCCGTCGATCGTACGGATCTGCACCATGCCCGGCGCGTCGACGAATTCGTACGGCGCGTTCGCCGCGCCTTCGACCTCGGCCTTGCCGCGGCCCATGAAGCGCTTGACCGACACGATCGTGTTGCGCGGATCGGTCGCGGCCTGCTCCTTCGCTTCGTGGCCGATGCGGCGGCCGCCCTTCTCGAGGTAACGGACCACCGACGGCAGCAGCACGCGGCCCGCTTCGTCCGGCAGGACCTCAGGCACGCTGTTGCGCACGGCGGCGACCAGCGAGTTCGTCGTGCCGAGATCGATCCCGACGGCGAGTCGCCGCTGGTGCGGCGCCGGCGCCATGCCCGGTTCGGAAATTTGCAGTAAAGCCATCTTGGTTCGTTCGGGCGCTCGGCCCGTTTGCTGCGCGTGCCGCAAGGCACGCGGTTAAGTTTCGAGGCGCTCGATCTGCGCGCCCACTTCCGACGCGACCCGTTCGATGAACATCAGCTGACGCACGGCTTCCGCGGCGGCCTGGTCGGCACCGCTGTCGAGCAGCGTGCCGAGGCGCTCGACGCGCACGCGCTTCTCGTCACGCAGCTCGGCGAGCAGCGCATCGAGCGCGTCGACGTTGCGGGCGGCCGCGGCATCCTCGATGCCCTCGCGCCACTCCATCTGCTGCATCAGGAACGCAGGCTCCATCGCCGTGTTGTTTTCCGCGCCGATGTCGACACCGCGCAGCGACAACAGATAGGACGCGCGCTTCAACGGATCGCGCAGCGTGCGGTACGCCTCGTTCGCGCGGGTGGCCCATTGCATCGCGATACGCTTTTGCGCGTCGCCGGCCGCCGCGAAGCGGTCGGGATGCACCTGCGTCTGCACCGTCCGGTAGGCGGCGTCGAGCGCCGTCTCGTCGAGCGCGAATTGCGCCGGCAGGTGAAACAGATCGAAATGGCTGTCTTTCAGCGAAACCATCGTCGCGTTCAATTCCGGTTCGTCGTGCGGCAAACGCCGCACATTAAAAAGGCGGCCCGTGCCGCCTCTTGCCCGCATCGCGCGGAGGGAGCCGCGTCACACGCGGAACGATTCCCCGCACCCGCACTCGTCCTTCACGTTCGGGTTGTTGAACTTGAACCCTTCGTTCAGGCCTTCGCGGGCGAAGTCGAGCTCGGTGCCGTCGATATACGCGAGGCTCTTCGGATCGACGACGACCTTCACGCCATGGCTCTCGAACACCTGATCCTCGGGAGCCAGATCGTCGACATACTCGAGCTTGTACGCGAGCCCCGAGCACCCGGTCGTACGAACGCCAAGCCGCAGGCCCACACCCTTGCCGCGACGGACGAGGTATTTCTGAACGTGCTGTGCTGCTTTTTCGGTCAGTGTAATTGCCATGATGTCCTTGCCGCGGCGCCCCACCTGGAGGCCCCGCGTTTCCTTCCCTAGCCGCTCGATGCCGCTCAGGCTGCTGCCTGATCGCTTTCCGTGGTGTCGTGGCGCTTCTTGTAGTCGGCCACGGCTGCCTTGATCGCGTCTTCCGCGAGGATCGAACAGTGAATCTTCACGGGCGGCAGCGCGAGTTCTTCGGCGATCTGCGTGTTCTTGATCGACAGTGCCTCGTCGAGCGTCTTGCCCTTCACCCATTCGGTGACGAGCGAGCTCGATGCGATCGCCGAACCGCAACCGTAGGTCTTGAACTTCGCGTCTTCGATCACGCCGTCCGCGCCGACGCGGATCTGCAGCTTCATCACGTCGCCGCATGCCGGCGCGCCGACCATGCCCGTGCCGACCGTGTCGTCGTCCTTCGCGAACGAACCGACGTTGCGCGGGTTTTCGTAGTGATCCAGAACCTTGTTGCTGTAAGACATGACTCAGACTCCTTGACTCGTTACGTCTGCGTGCGTCAATCCGCCCGCGGTTGCATTCAATGCGGTATCAGTGTGCGGCCCATTCGATCGTCGACAGATCGATGCCTTCCTGGTGCATTTCCCAGAGCGGCGACAGTTCGCGCAGCTTCGCGATCTTGCTGTTCAGCAGGTTGATCACGAAGTCGACTTCCTGCTCCGTCGTGAAGCGGCCGACCGTGAAGCGGATCGAGCTGTGCGCGAGTTCGTCGTTGCGGCCGAGCGCACGCAGCACGTACGACGGCTCCAGCGATGCCGACGTGCACGCGGAGCCCGACGACACCGCGACGTCCTTGATCGCCATGATCAGCGACTCGCCTTCGACGAAGTTGAAGCTGATGTTCAGGTTGTGCGGGACACGGTGATCCATGTCGCCGTTCACGTAGGTTTCCTCGATCTGCGACAGGCCGCGCAGCAGCTTGTCGCGCAGCATGCGGATGCGCTCGTTCTCGGTCGCCATTTCCTCGCGCGCGATGCGGAACGCTTCACCCATGCCGACGATCTGGTGCGTCGGCAGCGTGCCCGAACGCATGCCGCGCTCGTGACCGCCGCCGTGCATCTGCGCTTCGATGCGCACGCGCGGCTTGCGGCGCACGTACAGCGCGCCGATGCCCTTCGGGCCGTAGGTCTTGTGTGCCGAGAACGACATCAGGTCGACCTTCAGCTTCGCGAGGTCGATCGCGACCTTGCCGGTCGACTGCGCGGCATCGACGTGGAACACGATGCCCTTCTCGCGGCAGATCTCGCCGATCGTCTCGATGTCCTGGATCACGCCGATCTCGTTGTTCACGTGCATCACCGACACGAGGATCGTGTCCGGGCGCAGCGCGGCCTTGAACACGTCGAGGTCGATCAGGCCGTCATCCTTCACGTCGAGATAGGTGACTTCGAAGCCGTCGCGCTCGAGCTCGCGGCACGTGTCGAGCACGGCCTTGTGCTCGGTCTTCACCGTGATGATGTGCTTGCCCTTGCCCTTGTAGAAGTTCGCGGCGCCCTTGATCGCAAGGTTGTCCGACTCCGTGGCGCCGGACGTCCAGATGATCTCGCGCGGGTCGGCGTTCACGAGTGCGGCCACCTGTTCGCGCGCTTCCTCGACTGCACGCTCCGCGTCCCAGCCGTAAGCGTGACTGCGCGACGCCGGGTTGCCGAACTGCTCGCGCAGGTACGGCACCATCTTGTCGACCACGCGCGGATCGACGGGCGTCGTCGCGCTGTAATCCATATAGATGGGCAGGTGGAGAGTCTCTTGGGTCATCTGTCGCTCCGGGTATTCTGTGCAGGGACTATGTGCGTTATGGGGGTTGGCGGGCGCTTTCGCGCTCACGAACTCGCGATGTTGAACACCGAATTGGGGCCGAGCGGCATCGTGCGCACGGGCTCGGCCGGTGCGGCGACGGGCTCCGGCGCGCGACGGTCGCGCAGCACCGCGGGGGCACCCTCGCGTGCGCGCTGCTGATCGACGAGATCCTGCAGCGACACCGAATCGAGATATTCGACCATCTTCTGGTTCAGCGTCGACCACAGCTCGTGCGTCATGCAATGGCCGTCGGGCTGCTTCGAGCCGTCGCACGTGCCTTTACCACCGCACTGCGTGGCGTCGAGCGGTTCATCGACCGCGATGATGATGTCGGCAACGGTGACGTCCTGCGCGCGACGCGCGAGGTTGTAGCCGCCGCCCGGGCCGCGCACGGATTCGACGATTTCATGCCTGCGCAGCTTGCCGAACAGCTGCTCGAGATACGAGAGCGAAATCCGCTGGCGCTGGCTGATGCCTGCAAGCGTCACCGGGCCCTGCTCCTGGCGCAGTGCCAAGTCAATCATCGCCGTGACGGCGAAACGGCCTTTGGTGGTGAGTCTCATGGTGTCTAGGGGACTGCAATCTTGACGATTTTGGTCAAGTATAAATATTTGACGTTTTTAGTCAAGTATCCATGTCTTTGAAAGGGTATTCGCAGACCGCTGAATAGCGTGCGGTCAGCGCGCCGTACGCGCGCGGAGCGTCTCCAGCAGGCCCGCGCACGCGCGCTCGACCTGGTCGAGCACCTGTTCGAAGCCCTGCGTGCCGCCGAAATACGGATCGGCCACTTCGGTTTCGGTCGCGCCCGGCGCGAATTCCATCAGCAGGCGCACTTTCTCGCGATGCTGCGGCGGGCAACGGCGGCGCAGTTCGGCGAGATTCGCCTCGTCCATCGCGAGCAGCAGGTCGAATTGCTCGAAATCCGCCGCGCTCACCTGCCGCGCGCGCAGCGCCGACAGATCGTAGCCGCGGTTGCGGGCGGCCGCCTGCGCCCGCGTATCGGGCGGCTCGCCCACGTGCCAGTCGCCGGTGCCGGCTGAATCGATCGCGATCCGGTCGGCCAGCGCGGCCGCGTCGACCTGGTGGCGCATCACGCCTTCCGCGGTGGGCGAACGGCAGATGTTGCCGAGACAGACGAAACAGATCGCAACGCGGGTCATCGCACTATCGAAAAGCCGCGGCGGACCGCGTAGGAAAAGAGCACGCCATTATACAAAGGCGACCGAAATCGCGCCGCCGCGCAAAGCGACGGCGCCATGGCTTACAGCGCCTTCGGCGCAGCGAGCGCCATGTCGCCGGACGCCGCGGGCAGCGGCTGCGCCGCGTCGCCGACCAGCCCGAACGACACCGCGCGCGCGAGTTCGGCGGACGCCTGGTGAACCGCGAGCGGGCCGCGCGACGGCGCACCGGCCATCGCATGCAGATAGGCAACCGCTGCCAGCGGAACCACGATTGCCAGCGGCCAGTACATCGATATTGTCTTTTTCATGATGCGGACCTCCTTGACCTCGTACCCCGAAACCCAATTCCGGGGACTACAGACGAGATTCTATAGATCGCATCTATCGAGATAAATATACAAATAGCGAACGCACTGTTGCTGCCCGCTGAACAGTGTCAGCCGAGATGGCTTTGCGACGCCGCATACAGCTCGCGGAAGGTGCGCCCGGTCGGCGTCGGCATGTCGCGCGTATCCATCCAGCCGCCCATCATCGGCAGGCGCCGCAGCGTGCCGCCGTTGCCGCCCAGCCGCTCGAGGATGCGCACCGCGAGCTTGGTCGTCAGCGCATACAGCAGCGGCCGCCGCGCGAAGAAACCCCATGCGGCGAGCGCCGCGCGCTCGCGCCATGGCCGCAGGTGGCGCTCGACCTGCTTCTCGCGCAGCGTGCGCAACAGGTGCGACAACGGAATCCCGGCCGGACAGACGCTGTCGCATTCGCCGCACAGCGTCGCCGCCTGCGGCAGGTCGAGCGCGCGGTCGAGCCCGACGTAGCTCGGCGTCAGCACCGAGCCCATCGGCCCCGGATAGACCCAGCCGTACGCGTGGCCGCCGACCTTCTGGTACACCGGGCAATGGTTCATGCAGGCGCCGCAGCGGATGCAGCGCAGCATCTCCTGGAATTCGCCGCCGATCAGGCCCGTGCGGCCGCCGTCGACGAGCACCACGTAGTTGTGCTCGGGGCCGTCTTCGTCGCCCGGCCCGCGCGGCCCGGTCAGCAGCGAGAAATAATTCGACGTCTTCTGCCCGGTCGCGGAACGCGGCAGCAGGCGCATCGCGGTCGCGAGATCCTCGAGGGTCGGCAGCACCTTCTCGATGCCGGTCACCGCGACATGCACGCGCGGCATCACCGTGCACATCCCCTCGTTCCCTTCGTTCGTCACGATCGCGACCGAGCCCGTCTCGGCAATCACGAAGTTGCCGCCCGTCACGCCCATGTCGGCCGACATGAAATGCGGGCGCAGCACCTCGCGCGCCTCGCGCGTCATGTCCGGAATCTCGGTGAGCCGCTCGCGCTGGTGCGTGCGCGCGAACAGGTCGGCGATCTCGTCCTTGTCCTTGTGCACGACGGGCGCGATGATGTGGCTCGGCGGCTCGTTGTCGTTGATCTGCAGGATGTATTCGCCGAGGTCCGTCTCGATCGATTGCACGCCCATCTCCGCGAGCACCGCGTTCAGGCGCATTTCCTCGGACACCATCGACTTGGTCTTGATGACCTTCTTCACGTCGTGCCGGCGCGCGATGTCGGCCACGAGCCGCGCGGCGTCCGCGGTCGTTTCGGCGAACAGCACCGTCGTGCCGCGCCGCGTCGCCTCGCGCTCGAATGCCTCGAGCCACACGTCGAGATGCTCCAGCGCGCGGTTGCGGCGCGCCTTGAGCGCGGCGCGCGTGGCCGGGAAGTCGATCAAGGTCATCGCGTCGGCGCGCGCGGACACGAACTTCGTCGACAGCTTCTTCAGGTTCTGCTGCAGGCGCTGGTCGGCCAGTTTCTGGCCGGCGCGCGCCTTGAAATGCATCGATTGGACTTGCATCGCGGTATCGGGGGAAAGTGAGCGGAACCGGGCGTCAGACGTCGCCCGCCAGCACCTGCGCGACGTGCAGCACGCGCGTGTCGCGGTCGCCGGTGCGGCGCAACCGCCCTTCGATGTTCAGCATGCAGCCGAGATCGCCGAGCACGACGGTGCCCACGCCCGACGCGCGCACGTTCGCGCATTTCTCGTCCGCGATGGCGGCCGAGATGTCGCCGTACTTGACCGCGAACGTGCCGCCGAAGCCGCAACAGTGCTCGCAATCCTTCATCTCGGTCACCGCGACGCCGCGCTGCGCGAGCAGCGCACGCGGCTGCGCCTTCACGCCGAGCTCGCGCAGGCCCGAGCACGAATCGTGATAGGTGACCGGGCCGGTGAATTCGCCCGGCGCGAGCGACACCTTCGCGACGTTCGCGAGAAAATCGGTCAGTTCGTGGACTTTCTGCTGGAACCGCGTGTAGCGCCCCATCAGTTCGGGATCGTCGCGGAACAAGTCGCCGTAGTGCGCGCGGATCATCCCGCCGCACGAACCCGACGGCGCGACGACGTAATCGAACTGCTCGAACTCGCGCAGCGTCTTTTCCGCGAGATCGCGCGCGAGCGCGCGGTCGCCCGAGTTGTAGGCCGGCTGGCCGCAGCAGGTCTGCGCGGGCGGCACGATCACTTCGTAGCCGGCGTTGCGAATCAGCTTGAGCGCCGAAAAGCCGATTTCGGGGCGCATCAGGTCGACCAGGCAGGTCACGAACAAACCGACTCGCATACGTGCTCCTTCGAGAAAACGGCTCTCATTATCCGACGTTTGGCTGGCAAGACCAACGCCGGCCCGCGCGCAAGCCCGCGGTGCGCGAAACGAGGACTTCCTCGAACGGCGTTCGCTTTTTTCACGATACGAGATACAATCGTTCCAACACCGCTTGACGCGTCAACCGATTCCTCCCCCGACATGAGCCAACCCACCCCGGATTCAAAAACGTCGATCCAGGTGATCGAACGCATGATGCGGTTGCTGGACGCGCTCGCCGCGCACAGTGACCCTGTCAGCCTGAAGGAACTTGCGCAGCGCACGGAGCTGCACCCGTCGACCGCGCACCGCATCCTCAACGACATGGTGACCTGCCGCCTCGTCGACCGCTCCGATCCCGGCACCTACCGCCTCGGCATGCGGCTGCTCGAGCTCGGCAACCTCGTGAAGGCACGCCTGTCGGTGCGCGACGCGGCGCTGATGCCGATGCGCGAGCTGCACCGCCTCACCGGGCAGACCGTGAACCTGTCGGTGCGCCAGGGCGACGAGATCGTCTATATCGAGCGCGCGTACTCCGAGCGCTCGGGAATGCAGGTCGTCCGCGCGATCGGCGGCCGCGCGCCGCTGCACCTCACGTCGGTCGGCAAGCTGTTTCTCGCGGCCGACGAAACGTCGCGGGTGCGGGCCTATGCGACGCGCACCGGGCTGTCCGGCCATACGCAGAACAGCATCACCGACATCGCGAAACTCGAGCGCGAGCTGACGATCGTCCGCCAGCAATCGTGCGCGCGCGACAACGAGGAGCTCGAACTCGGCGTGCGCTGCATCGCGGCCGGCATCTACGACGATTCGGGCAAGCTCGTCGCGGGCCTGTCGCTGTCGGCGCCGGCCGACCGCCTGCAGGACGCGTGGCTCGGCCAGTTGAGCCGGACGGCGCTCACCATCTCGGAATCGCTCGGCTACCGGCCGGCGCCCGAGAAGGACGTGGACGGGTTGCAGCGGCAGGCATGAGCCGCGCCGTCGGCCCCGCTTCCGGCTCCGATTCCGGTTTCGCCGGATAAAAAAAGCCCCGCGATTGCGGGGCTTTTTCGTTGCAGCGACCGGTGCGGTACGGCGGCGAACCGCCGCCGCACACGATCAGGTGCCGCCGGCCGGCGTGTTGGCCGCCGTCAGGCGTTCGCCGCCGCCGGCATCGAGCCAGTTGCGCAGGCGCGAGGCGTCGGCGAAGCGCGAGTACTTGCCGAACGAATCGAGCAGCACCATCACCATCGGCCGGCCGTGGATCGTCGCCTGCATCACGAGGCATTCGCCCGCTTCGTTGATGAAGCCCGTCTTCTGCAGGCCGATGTCCCACGAGCCGTTGCCGCGGATCAGCGCGTTGGTGCTGTTGTAGACCAGGTTGCGCTTGCCCGTGTACACCTCGTAGGTGCGATCGGTCGAGAACTGGCGGATCATCGGGTACTGGTACGCCGCATTGACCATCTTCACGAGGTCGCGCGCGCTCGACACGTTCGAGCTCGACAGGCCGGTCGAATTCTCGAAGTGCGTATCGGTCATGCCGAGCGCCTTCGCCTTCGCGTTCATCGCCGCGATGAACGCCGGACGGCCGCCCGGGTAGTAACGCGACAGCGCGGCCGCCGCACGGTTTTCCGATGCCATCAGCGCGATGTGCAGCATGTCCTCGCGCGACAGCACCGAGCCGACCGACAGGCGCGAGCCCGTGCCCTTCTCGTAGTCGCGGTCTTCGTCGGTGACTTCGAGCTGGTCGGTCATCGGCGACTTCGCGTCGAGCACGACCATGGCCGTCATCAGCTTCGAGATCGACGCGATCGGCACGACCGCGTGCGAATTCTTGTCGAACAGCGGCTCGCCGGAATTCTGGTCGACGACGTACGCGACGCTGGAGCGCAGCGCGAGCGCGTCGGGCGTGTCGTGCAGGCCGAACGCCTGGCCGACCGTCGGACGGCGCGGCTGGAACGCGACCTTGCGCACCGCGCCGCGATGGCCGCCATGCACGTTGCTCGCCGCGAGCGTCATGCGCTTTCGCGACGCTTTCGCGCGCGGCGCATCGGCCGCGGCGACCTTGGCGGATTTATCGGTGGTCGCCTTGGCCGACTTCTTCTTCGCTGACGAAGCAGGAGCGACGGCCTTTTTCTTGGCGGCTTGAGTCTTCGCAGTGGCGGCGAAGGCGTCGGCGGGCGTGACGGACGCGGTGGTCGCCAGCAACGCGACTGCGACCGACACAGCGGTGCCGAGCGTCATGCTCTGCAACAATCTGCGCGGTGAAAACGATTCGGCTTTCATTGGGGTCTGGACAAAGCGGGCGGGAGGTTTCCGCAAGTGTAGTTAAAGCTGAAAAAAAGAGCAATATTAGGCACTTACCGATCGTCTTTAAACCGGAATGTAAGAGTCGGCCAACCTCCGGCCAATCGACCCTTCCGATCCCATCGAAAAAATCCATGGGATGCACTGCCCGACAGCGCCCGTCTCCCGATTACCGCACGGTTAATTGAGATAACGTCACTTCGGAGGCGATTTAAAGCGGGGAAAGTACGTATCCGGTGCTCGGCGTGCCACAGGCGCCGGTCTCGACCGTGGCGGCGGCACGTCGCCACGGCACGCGCATCGAAACAGCGCGTTTTTCGACAGGAACAGAAAGATAACGTTCCATGGGCCTGTCAGGTTTACCTGTGCATGATCATGGTGCGGCGCGCTTGCCCCGCCACCGTGCGCACCATGTGGGAACAAGCCTGAAACCGATTCCGAACGATCGCGATAACTCGTTGTTTTATCGATAATTTGTCGCGATTGTGCAACGCACAAAAAGTGCTTGACATCCGTGCTCTCTGCCCTAAAATAGGCCTCATTGCTGCGTTGCACAAAGCACGCGGCGCCGAAGTTCCCCAGCGTAGTGCCCTTTATTCTGCGATCGACGCGATCGCTTTTCAGGAGCCTGACATGTCCTTGCTGACCCCCGAGCAAATCGCCGCCGCCCAGAAAGCCAACCTCGAAAGCCTGTTCGGTCTGACGACCAAGGCATTCGAAGGCGTCGAAAAGCTGATCGAACTCAACCTGCAGGTCGTGAAGTCGACGCTGACCGAGAGCCAGGAAAACGCGCAGCGCCTGCTGTCGGTGAAGGACGCGCAGGAACTGATCGCGCTGCAAGCGAGCCTGTCGCAGCCGGTCGCGGAAAAGGTGCTGTCGTACGGTCGTCACCTGTACGAAATCGCCTCGTCGACGCAAGCCGAGTTCGCGAAGGTCGCCGAAGCGCAATTCGAAGAGCAGAACAAGAAGGTCCAGGCACTCGTCGACAACGTCGCGAAGAACGCCCCGGCCGGTTCGGAAACGGCTGTCGCCGCACTGAAGTCGGCGCTGAACGCTGCGAACACCACGTACGAAACGGTCCAGAAGGCCACGAAGCAAGCAGTGGAAATCGCTGAAACGAACTTCAACGCCGCTGCTGCCGTCGCAACGAAGGCTGCCACCGCCGCTGCCGCACGTCGTTCGAGCAAGCCGGCCGCGTAAGCGTCCCCTGCTCCTGAAAGAGCCGCGCCCAGCGCGGCTTTTTCGTTTCTGGCGCCGGAATGCGCGATTCGGTTACGCTTCCTGTGGGTCATTGCCCTCTTCCGTTGCACGGCATCATGGGCAATCCGATCGCCAGGCAGCACGTTTCGTGTTGATTTCATTCATGTATAGAACGCTCGGATCCGTTACCGCCGCCACCGCCATTTCCGTCGCGGCGCTTGCAATGCCCGGCTGGGCCACGGCCGCCGCGGCCACTGCCACGCCTCAACAGGCGGAAGCGCCCCGGTCGATGGAAATGTATGCGTTCGAACTGCCGTTTGCCGGCATCGTGGATGCGGCCCGGTCAGTGCTGACGAAGAACGGAATGGTCGCCATTTCCGAGGAACGCGTGATCGCGGGAGAGCACAAGGCCAGCCATTACCGCTACGTGATCGTGGTCACGCCAGCGAAATCGAATCCGAACAAATCCTACCTCTGGATCGATGTCACGACGGGCGAGACGCTCCCGCCGCCCGGCGCGGCCGCGCCACGCGACGAATTGCACGCGTTCATGACGCAACTCGGCGAAAAACTTGGCACCGTTCCGCAATTTGTCAGGGCGGCGAATTAGATTCCGCCGTTCTGCGTGTGCGAGGTGACGCGTCTTCGGCATAGACCGCCCCACCCGGCCCTGACGACGCATCGATAAAAAACGCCGCCGCCCGGATTCCCCGGGGCGGCGGCGTTTTGTCATGGCCGGCGCGTGGCCGGCCGTGCCGGTCGCGTTACTTCTTGCGCTGCGGCGGCAGGTCCGTGCAGACGCCTTCGTACAGCTCGGCGGCCATGCCGACCGATTCGCCGAGCGTCGGGTGCGGATGGATCGTCTTGCCGATGTCTTCCGCGTCCGCGCCCATCTCGACCGCGAGGCACACTTCGCTGATCAGGTCGCCCGCGTTCAGGCCGACGATCGCGCCGCCGATCACGCGATGGGTTTCCTCGTCGAAGATCAGCTTCGTGAAGCCTTCGTCGCGGCCGTTCGCGATCGCGCGGCCCGAAGCGGCCCACGGGAACACGGCCTTGCCGTACTTGATGCCTTCGGCCTTGCACTGGTCTTCGGTCTTGCCGGCCCACGCCACTTCCGGATCGGTGTAGGCCACCGACGGGATCTGCAGCGCGTCGAAGTACGCCTTCTCGCCATGCGCGGCTTCCGCTGCGACGTGGCCTTCATGCACGGCCTTGTGCGCGAGCATCGGCTGGCCGACGATATCGCCGATCGCGAAGATGTGCGGCACGTTCGTGCGCATCTGCTTGTCGACGTCGATGAAGCCGCGGTCGGTGACCGCGACGCCGGCCTTGTCGGCACCGATCTTCTTGCCGTTCGGGCTGCGGCCCACCGCGACGAGCACGAGGTCGTAGCGTTGCGCTTCCGCCGGCGCCTTCTCGCCCTCGAACTTCACGTAGATGCCGTCTTCCTTCGCTTCCGCGCCGACCGTCTTGGTCTTCAGCATCACGTTGCCGAAGCGCTTCGCGTTGTACTTTTCCCAGACCTTCACGAGATCGCGGTCGGCGCCCATCATCAGGCCGTCCATCATTTCGACGACGTCGATCTCGGCGCCGAGCGTCGAGTACACCGTGGCCATTTCGAGGCCGATGATGCCGCCGCCGATCACGAGCATGCGCTTGGGCAACTGGCGCAGTTCGAGCGCGCCCGTCGAATCGACGACGCGCGGGTCTTCCGGCATGAACGGCAGCTTCACGGCCTGCGAGCCCGCGGCGATGATCGCCTGCTTGAACTTGACGACCTTCTTGCCGTTTTCGCCCTGCACTTCCATGTGGAACGGATCGACGAACGCGCCGACGCCGGTCACCACTTCGACCTTGCGTGCCTTCGCCATGCCGGCGAGGCCCGTCGTCAGTTTCTTGACGACGCCGCCCTTGAAGTCGCGCAGCTTGTCGAGATCGACCTGCGGCTTGCCGAACGTGATGCCGTGCGACGCGAGCGCCGCGGCTTCCTCGACGACGAGCGACGTATGCAGCAGCGCCTTCGACGGGATGCAACCGACGTTCAGGCACACGCCGCCGAGCGTCGAATAGCGTTCGACGAGTACGGTCTTCATGCCGAGGTCGGCGGCGCGGAACGCGGCCGAGTAGCCACCGGGGCCGGCGCCGAGCACGAGCATGTCGCACTCGATGTCGGCGGCGCCGCTGTAGCTGCCGGCTTGCGGCGCGGGCGCCGGCGCGGCGGCGGCCGGAGCCGGTGCGGCGGCTGCGGGCTTCGGCGCCTCGGGTGCTTTCGCGGGTGCGGGCGCGGCTGCGCCTGCCGAAGCTTCGACGATGGCGATGACGGTGCCTTGCGAGACTTTCTCGCCGGCTTTGACCTTGACTTCCTTGACGGTGCCGGCGACGTCGCTGGGCACTTCCATGGAGGCTTTGTCGGATTCGAGCGTGATGAGCGTTTGCTCTTTTTCGATCACGTCGCCGGGTTTGACGTTGACTTCGATGACATCGACGCCGCTGAAATCGCCGATATCCGGAACCTTGACTTCGATGAGACTCATGACTGTCCCCTTCTTGATTGACTGCAGACAGAGGGGGAGGAACCCGCGAGAGAACCCAACTACGGCTACGGCCTGACAAAAGAACGTGAACCTGGGCAGAACCACCTTTGCCGTCCGCCCAAGGACGCGCCTTTCTTTTGGTTACTTTTCTTTGGAAGACAAAGAAAAGTAACCGCCGCCCCGCGCAGGGGCGACGCTAATAGACCGTTAGCGCAACAGGTTCAACGACAGGGCGAGGATCACAGACACCGACCCCACGCCCCCGCGAGCCACTCCCACGCTCATCAAAGAATGATGCGACGGAAATCCCCGAGCAACGCTCCGAGATACGCATTGAACCGCGCGGCTTCCGCGCCATCGATGACGCGATGGTCATACGACAGCGACAGCGGCAGCATGAGCCGCGGCACGAACTGCTTGCCGTCCCACACCGGCTTCATCTGACCGCGCGACAACCCGAGGATCGCCACTTCCGGCGCGTTGATGATCGGCGTGAAGTTCGTCCCGCCGATCCCGCCGAGCGACGAGATCGAGAAGCAGCCGCCTTGCATCTGGTCCGGCTTCAGCTTGCCTTCGCGCGCGGCCTTCGACAGGTCGCTCATTTCCTTCGCGATGTCGACGAGGCCCTTCTTGTCCGCATCGCGGATCACCGGCACGACGAGGCCGTTCGGCGTATCGGCCGCGAAACCGACGTGGAAGTACTGCTTGAACACGAGGTTGTCGCCGTCGAGGCTCGCGTTGAAGGTCGGGAATTTCTTCAGCGCGGCGACAACTGCCTTGATCACGAACGCGAGCATCGTGAACTTCACGCCCGCCTTTTCGTGCTCCTTGTTCAGCTGGACGCGCAGCGCTTCGAGCTCGGTGATGTCCGCTTCGTCGTTGTTCGTGACGTGCGGGATCATCACCCAGTTGCGATGCAGGTTCGCGCCCGAGATCTTCTTGATGCGCGACAGCGGCTTCGCTTCGAACGGGCCGAACTTCGAGAAGTCGACCTTCGGCCACGGCAGCAGGTTCAGCTCGCCGCCGCCTGCCGGTGCGGCTGCCGCGGCGGGTGCCGCGCGCTGGCCGGTCATCACGCCCTTCACGAAGCCCGTGACGTCTTCCTTCGTAATGCGGCCCTTCGGACCCGAACCCTGCACACGCGCGACGTCGACGCCGAGTTCGCGTGCGAACTTGCGGACCGACGGCGATGCGTGGCTGGCGCGGTATTCGCCCGACGGCGCGGCGGCCGGGGCAGCAGCAGCCGGTGCCGGCGCAGCCTTCGCAGGCGCGGGTGCCGGTGCAGCAGCAGGCGCCGGTGCGGCAGCGGCCGGAGCCGGTGCGCTGGCCTGCGGTGCGGCAGCCGGTGCGCCGGCGGCTTCGAGCAGCACGATCAGCGTGCCTTCCGACACCGAATCGCCCACCTTGACCTTGATGTCCTTCACGACGCCGGCGGCCGGGCTCGGCACGTCCATCGTCGCCTTGTCCGACTCGAGCGTGACGAGCGACTGTTCCTTCTCGACCGTGTCGCCGACCTTCACGCCGATCTCGATCACCGGGACGTCCTTGTAGTCGCCGATGTCGGGCACCTTCACTTCCAGCGTGCCGCCGGACGCCGCCGGTGCGGCCGCGGCAGCCGGTGCCGGTGCTGCTGCCGGAGCCGGAGCCGCGGCCGGCGCGGCCGCGCCGTTCGCCTGGGCACCAGCGCCGCCTTCGAGCAGGATGATCAGCGAGCCTTCCGACACGGAATCGCCGACCTTGACCTTGATTTCCTTCACGACGCCGCCGACCGGGCTCGGCACGTCCATCGTCGCCTTGTCCGACTCGAGCGTGACGAGCGACTGCTCGGGCTCGACCGTATCGCCCACCTTCACGCCGATCTCGATGACCGGCACGTCCTTGTAATCGCCGATATCCGGCACCTTCACTTCGATCGCTTGACTCATCTGTTTCTGTCTCCATGGCCGCGCGCGCTCCTCGCGGGAGCGGCGCGCGGCATCACACGGCGTGTGCGTTAAACGGTCATCGGGTTGGGCTTGGACGGATCGAGGTTGTACTTGGCGATCGCGTCCGCGACCACCTTGCGCTCGATCGTGCCTTCGTCGGCCAGCGCGTTGAGCGCGGCGACGGTGACCCAGTGACGGTCGACCTCGAAGAAGTGACGCAGTTTCTCGCGGGTGTCAGAACGACCGAAGCCGTCGGTGCCCAGCACGACGAAGCGGCGATCGATCTGGCCGCGGATCTGGTCGACCAGCGCACGGACGTAGTCGGTCGATGCGATGACCGGGCCTTGCGTGTCCTTCAGGCACTTCTGCACGTGCGACAGGCGACGCTCCTCGGTCGGATGGAGCAGGTTCCAGCGCTCGATTTCGTGGCCTTCGCGCGCGAGTTCGGTGAAGCTCGGCACGCTCCACAGGTCGGCGGCGACGCCCCAGTCGTTCTTCAGCAGGTCGGCGGCAGCGATCACTTCGTTGAAGATCGTGCCCGCGCCGAGCAGCTGGACACGCGGAGCCTTCTTGTCGGCGTCGGCCTTCTTGAACGCGTACATGCCCTTGATGATGTCGGCCGCCACGTGCTCGCCCTGCGGAATCGCCGGGTGCTCGTAGTTCTCGTTCATCACCGTGATGTAGTAGTACACGTCTTCCTGGTCCTGCACCATGCGGCGCAGGCCGTCCTGGATGATCACCGCGAGTTCGTAGCCGAACGTCGGGTCGTAGCTCACGCAGTTCGGCACCGATGCCGCCCACAGGAGCGAGTGACCGTCTTCGTGCTGCAGGCCTTCGCCGTTCAGCGTCGTACGGCCTGCGGTGCCGCCCAGCAGGAAGCCGCGCGAACGCATGTCGCCCGCGGCCCAGGCGAGGTCGCCGATCCGCTGGAAGCCGAACATCGAATAGAAGATGTAGAACGGCACCATGATCTCGCCGTGCGTCGAATACGACGTCGCCGCCGCGATCCAGTCGCACATGCCGCCCGCTTCGTTGATGCCTTCCTGCAGGATCTGACCGGTCTGCGATTCCTTGTAGAACATCAGCTGGTCGGAATCTTCCGGCACGTACTTCTGGCCTTCCTGGTTCCAGATACCGATCTGGCGGAACAGGCCTTCCATGCCGAACGTACGCGATTCGTCCGGGACGATCGGCACGACGCGCTTGCCGAGCGCCTTGTCCTTCAGCAGGATGTTCAGAATCCGCACGAACGCCATCGTCGTCGAGATTTCGCGGCCTTCGCCCGTGCCCTTCAAGAGCGGCTCGAACGCGTCGAGCGCCGGCACCGGCAGCGACGTCGCCTTCTCGCGGCGGTGCGGCAGGTAGCCGCCGAGGTCCATGCGCTTCTGGCGCATGTATTCGAGTTCCTTCGAGCCTTCCTCGAACTTCAGGTACGGCACGTCGGCGATCTGCTCGTCGGTGATCGGCAGGCGGAACTGGTCACGGAACTTCTTCAGTTGCTCGACCGGCAGCTTCTTCTGCTGGTGCGTGATGTTCATCGCCTGGCCCGATTCGCCCATCCCGTAGCCCTTGATGGTCTTCGCGAGGATGACGGTCGGCGCGCCCTTCGTGTTCGTGGCTTCGTGGAACGCCGCGTAGATCTTGTGCGGATCGTGACCGCCGCGGTTCAGCGCCCAGATGTCGTCGTCCGACCAGTCGGCGACGAGCGCCTTCAGTTCAGGCGTGTTGAAGAAGTGCTCGCGAACGTACGCGCCCGACTCCGACTTGTACGTCTGGTATTCGCCGTCGACGCACTCCATCATGCGGCGCATCAGCGCGCCCGACTTGTCGCGCGCGAACAGCGCATCCCAGCGGCTGCCCCAGATGACCTTGATCACGTTCCAGCCGGCGCCGCGGAATTCCGATTCGAGTTCCTGGATGATCTTGCCGTTGCCGCGTACCGGGCCGTCGAGGCGCTGCAGGTTGCAGTTGATCACGAACACGAGGTTGTCGAGCTTCTCGCGGCTCGCCATGCCGATCGCGCCGAGCGATTCCGGCTCGTCCGTCTCGCCGTCGCCGAGGAACGCCCACACCTTGCGGCCTTCCGTCTTCGCGATGCCGCGCGACTCCAGGTACTTCATGAAGCGGGCCTGGTAGATCGCCATGATCGGGCCGAGGCCCATCGACACGGTCGGGAACTGCCAGAAATCCGGCATCAGCCACGGGTGCGGGTACGACGAGATGCCCTTGCCGTCGACTTCCTGGCGGAAGTTGTCGAGCTGCTCTTCCTTGAGGCGGCCGAGCAGGAACGCGCGCGAGTACACGCCCGGCGACGAGTGGCCCTGCACGAACACGAGATCGCCGCCGTGCTGGTCGGACGCTGCGTGCCAGAAGTGGTTGTAGCCGACGTCATAGAGCGTCGCCGCCGATGCGAACGACGCGATGTGGCCGCCGACGTTCGTGTCCTTGCCTGCGCGCAGCACCATCGCCAGCGCGTTCCAGCGCGTGTACGAACGGATGCGGTGCTCGATGTCCTGGTCGCCCGGAATCTTTGCCTGGGCTTCGACCGGAATCGTGTTGATGTACGGGGTATTGGCGGAGAACGGCAGGTGTTCGCCGTGCATGCGGGCGAATTCGATCTGCTTTTCGATCAGGTAATGCGCACGGCCGGTGCCCACGGAGGAGATCACGCCATCGAGCGACTCCAGCCACTCGACGGTTTCTTGCGGGTCGTCGTCACGTTCGGCGGCGACATATTTCATCACTTCGTTCGGTACAGCGGACATTCTCGTCTCCTGGGTCCTGGAATGTGAGGATCGCTCTCGTGCAGACGACGCGACGCGGCCGGCTGCGGGCAAGCTCCGACGGATTGTAATGAGCGTGGACGGGCCTGCGCAACAAAATTTTCGAATTGTGAGATCTTTTCTCGCAATGCGGAATATTGCTGCGCTGCACCCATATTTCGGGGCTCCGCGGCCCGTCTCGTCCGAACAAAACCGTTTCCGTTCAACATATCCGGTATCGGTTTTCCATGTATTGCGCTGCGCTACAATCCTGCCATGTTGACCGATCGGCTTTTCGCACGCTCGGCGCGACCGCCGGGCCCGCCGGCGGAGTCGCAGCCGTCCCGTTGGCACCACGGACCGTGGTGGTCCAACTCCTATTTGCTGACGCCGCTGCTGTCGATCCTGGTGTTCCTCGTGGTGATGAGCCTCATCCTGTGGAGCCTCAACCGGCGCGAACAGCAGCAGCAGGAAGACACCCTGTTCCGCAACGTCGCGTGGGCCCAGCAGCAGATCCGCCTGTCGATGACGGGCGCGCAGGAACAGTTGCAGGCGCTGTCGCGCGACCTCGCGTCCGGCCGCCTCGACCAGAACGCATTCCAGATGGCCGTCGCGGACGTGATGCAGACGCATCCGGAAATCCTTTACCTGAACTGGTACACGGCGCCCGGCGTGCAGCGCTGGCCGACCGTGCATCCGCCGCTGCTCGGCCAGCGCCTCGCGAAGCCCGGCGACGCGCAGATGCAGGACGCCGTGCGCGGCGCGTACGACGAGGCGCGCAGCACGCGCCGCCAGGCCTATTCTCCGCTGATCTACGACGACTTCGGCAACGGCTTCATCACGTTGCAGACGCCCGTGATGCGCGGCGACCGCGAATATCTCGGCTCGATCGCCGCGGTGTTCTCGGTCGAGGGCATCCTGAAGCACGACATCCCGCAGGAACTGTCGTCGAAGTACAAGATCTCCATCACCGATTCGAACAACCGCGAACTGTCGTCCACGTCGACACGCCCGCGCCTGCCGCGCGACTCGCACTACGATCTTCCGCTCGATCCGCCCGGCCAGGGGCTGACGGTGCGCGTGTACGCGTTCCCGCAGCTCACCAACCTGACCAACAACACGCTCGTGTGGCTCGTCGCCGGCCTGTCGTGCTTCGTGCTGTGGAGCCTCTGGAGCCTGTGGAAGCACACGCGCCAGCGCTTCGAGGCGCAGCAGGCGCTGTACGCGGAAGCGTTCTTCCGCCGCGCGATGGAAAACTCGGTGCTGATCGGCATGCGCGTGCTCGACATGCACGGCCGCATCACGCACGTGAACCCGGCGTTCTGCCGGATGACCGGCTGGGACGAAACCGATCTCGTCGGCAAGGTCGCGCCGTTCCCGTACTGGCCGCGCGACGCGTACCCGGAAATGCAGCGCCAGCTCGACATGACACTGCGCGGCAAGGCGCCGAGCTCGGGCTTCGAGCTGCGCGTGCGGCGCAAGAACGGCACGCTGTTCCACGCGCGCCTGTACGTGTCGCCGCTGATCGACAGTTCGGGCCGCCAGACCGGCTGGATGTCGTCGATGACCGACATCACCGAGCCGAAGCGCGCGCGCGAAGAGCTCGCGGCCGCGCACGAACGCTTCACGACGGTGCTCGAAAGCCTCGACGCCGCGGTGTCGGTGCTGGCCGCCGACGAAGCCGAGCTGCTGTTCGCGAACCGCTACTACCGCCACCTGTTCGGCATCCGCCCGGATGGCCATCTGGAGCTGTCGGGCGGTGGCTTCGATCGCGCGCAGGCGTCGTCCGACTCGATCGACATGGTCGACGCGTTCGCGGGCCTGCCGGCCGCCGCGCTGACGAGCAGCACCGCCGATGCGCAGGAGGTGTACGTCGAGAGCATCCAGAAGTGGTTCGAGGTGCGCCGCCAGTACATCCAGTGGGTGGACGGCCACCTCGCGCAGATGCAGATCGCGACCGACATCACGACCCGCAAGAAGGCGCAGGAGCTCGCGCACCAGCAGGAAGAGAAGCTGCAGTTCACGAGCCGATTGATGACGATGGGCGAAATGGCGTCGTCGATTGCTCACGAATTGAATCAGCCGCTCGCCGCGATCAACAACTACTGCTCGGGCACGCTCGCGCTCGTGAAGAGCGGCCGCGGCACGCCCGAGACGCTGCAGCCCGCGCTGGAAAAGACCGCGCAGCAGGCGCTGCGGGCCGGGATGATCGTCAAGCGGATTCGCGAATTCGTGAAGCGCAGCGAGCCGAAGCGCCAGCCGGCGCGGGTCGCGGACATCGTCGCCGATGCGGTCGGGCTGGCCGAAATCGAGGCCAGAAAGCGCAGGATCCGGATCGTCACGGAAATCCTCGCAAGAATGCCTATTATTTATGTCGACCCCGTGCTGATCGAACAGGTGCTGATGAACCTGATGAAGAACGCAGCCGAGGCGATGGCCGACGTGAAGCCGGCGTCGGCGGACGGCGTGATCCGCGTGGTCGCCGACATCGATGCGGGCTTCGTCGACATCCGTGTGATCGACCAGGGCCCGGGCGTCGACGAAGCGACCGCCGAGCGCCTGTTCGAACCGTTTTACAGCACCAAGTCCGACGGCATGGGCATGGGGCTGAACATCTGCCGTTCGATCATCGAATCGCATCGGGGGCGTCTGTGGGTGGTCAACAACGTCGAGCCGGATGGCCGCATTTCCGGCGCGACGTTCCACTGCAGCCTGCCCATTGGGGAACCCGCTGATCTCGGCCAAGGGGGGCGCGAGGCATCGGCATCACATACCGTTACGGGAGAACTATGAATAGCCCTGTCACCACCACTCAGGAAACCGTCTTTGTCGTCGACGACGACGAGGCCGTACGGGACTCGCTGCGCTGGCTGCTGGAGGCGAACGGCTATCGCGTGCAATGCTTCTCGAGCGCCGAGCAGTTCCTCGATGCCTATCAGCCGGCGCAGCAGGCCGGCCAGATCGCGTGCCTGATCCTCGACGTGCGGATGTCGGGCATGAGCGGCCTCGAATTGCAGGAACGCCTGATCGCCGACAATGCCGCGCTGCCGATCATCTTCGTCACCGGTCACGGCGACGTGCCGATGGCCGTGTCGACGATGAAAAAGGGTGCGATGGACTTTATCGAGAAACCGTTCGACGAAGCCGAGCTGCGCAAGCTCGTCGAGCGGATGCTCGACAAGGCCCGAAGCGAAAGCAAGAGCGTGCAGGAACAGCGTGCCGCGAGCGAACGCCTGTCGAAGCTGACCGCGCGCGAGCAGCAGGTGCTCGAGCGGATCATCGCCGGCCGCCTGAACAAGCAGATCGCCGACGACCTCGGCATCAGCATCAAGACGGTCGAGGCGCACCGCGCGAACATCATGGAAAAGCTCAACGTCAACACGGTGGCCGACCTGCTGCGCCTCGCGCTGTCGAAGAAGCAGGCCTGAGCGGGTTCTCCGGCCGCGGCGGCACGGCCCACCGCCGGCCGCCCGGCCCGCAACCGGTGTTTGCCGCCCCGCGCGATGCGGCCCACTCGCGCGGCGGCGGCCGTTTCTCCCGGCGCGCGAGCGCCGCGGCCATGACGCTTCCCGTTGATTCGCTGTCGGACGGCAGCAGGCGAACGGTATAATTACGTGCTTTGCTACGGCGCTTCGGGCGCCGTACGCCCGCATTCCAACTTCCCGGCAGGACCCACCACCATGACAGCCCTCCTCATCGACGGCAACGCCCTTTCGAAGACCTTGCGCGCCCAGGCCGCCGAACGCGCCGCCGCGCTGACCGCACGCGGCCACCAGCCGGGTCTCGCGGTGATCCTCGTCGGCGCCAACCCGGCGAGCGAAGTCTACGTGCGCAACAAGATCAAGGCGTGCGAGGACAACGGCTTCTTCTCGCTGAAGGATGCGTACCCGGCCACGCTGTCCGAAGCCGACCTGCTCGCGCGCATCGACGAACTGAACCGCGACCCGAAGATCCACGGCATCCTCGTCCAGCTGCCGTTGCCCGCGCACATCGACAGCCACAAGGTGATCGAGGCGATCGCGCCGGAGAAGGACGTCGACGGTTTTCACGTCGCGAACGCCGGCGCGCTGATGACCGGCAAGCCGCTGTTCCGCCCGTGCACGCCGTACGGCGTGATGAAGATGTTCGAAGCGCACGGCATTGCGCTGCAGGGCGCGAACGCGGTCGTGATCGGCCGCTCGAACATCGTCGGCAAGCCGATGGCGATGATGCTGCTCGACGCCGGCGCGACCGTGACGATTTGCCACAGCAAGACGCGCGACCTCGCCGCGCATACGCGCGAGGCCGACATCGTGGTCGCCGCAGTCGGCAAGCGCAACATCCTGACCGCCGACATGGTGAAGCCGGGCGCGACGGTGATCGACGTCGGCATGAACCGTGACGACGCAGGCAAGCTGTGCGGCGACGTCGATTTCGCGGGCGTGAAGGAAGTCGCCGGCTACATCACGCCGGTGCCGGGCGGCGTCGGTCCGATGACCATCACGATGTTGCTGATCAACACGATCGAATCCGCCGAACGCGCCGCGGCCGCCGCGGCCTGAAGCTGCCTTTGCCCAGCCGGTGCGCGGTCCGCGCGCCGGCGCCTCGCCAGCCGCAATCGCGCGGCTGCATCGCGCCGGCCGGCGCGCCGATGCACCTTGCTGCTCGCCCGCCGCCGGTCGCCCCTGGCCGGTCGCCCCTGGCCGGGCGCCCACATCCGACCCTGCGTCAATCGCGTCATTAGAAACTAACGATTGGAAAGCGCACGATGCGCCCCAATAATGTCGGTATCGGGCGTCGCTTTATCGCGCCTCACCCTTTTCACCCCGGTTCATCCGGCAACAGACAGGGAGTCTCAATGTCCGCCAGCGCCAACACCAATCCCCTTCTCGACTTCTCCGGCCTGCCCCGTTTCGGCGAAATCCGCCCGGAACACGTGACGCCCGCGCTCGATACGCTGCTCGACGCCGCCAGCCGCGCGGTCGAAGCGGCGAGCGCGAGCGACACGCCGTCGACCTGGGCCGCCGTCGTCGAGACGGTCGAGCAGGCCACGGAGCCGCTCGGCCGCGCATGGGGCATCGTCGGCCATCTGAATGCGGTCGCCGACACGCCCGAACTGCGCGCTGCCTACGGTGAAAACCTGCCGCGCGTGACCGAGTTCTGGTCGAGCGTCGGCCAGAATCTCGCGCTGTACGAAAAGTACAAGGCGATCGCCGCGAGCGCCGAATACGCGACGTTGTCCGCCGAGCGCAAGAAGATCCTCGACAATGCGCTGCGCGACTTCCGCCTGTCGGGCGCCGAACTGCCCGAGGACCAGAAGCCGCGCTTTGCGGAACTGCAGGAACAGCAGGCCGCGCTGTCGAAGGCATTCTCCGATCACGTGCTCGATGCAACCAACGCGTACGCGTACTTCGTCACCGACGAAGCCGAGCTGGCCGGCCTGCCCGGCGACGCGATCGAGGCCGCCCGCGAAGCCGCGCAGAAGGACGGCAAGGAAGGCTGGAAATTCACGCTGCATTTCCCGTCGTACTTCCCGGTGCTGCAGTACGCGGACAACCGCGCGCTGCGCGAGACGCTCTACCGCGCCTATGCGACGCGCGCGTCGGAGCTCGGGCCGCAGTACGGCGACGGCAAGGCCGAATGGGACAACACGGCGATCGTCGTCGACGCGCTGAAGCTGCGCCGCGAAGAGGCGCAGATGCTCGGCTACCGCAACTTCGCCGAAGTGTCGCTCGCGCCGAAGATGGCCGAATCGCCGCAGCAGGTGATCGCATTCCTCGAGGATCTCGCGACGCGCGCGCGCCCGCACGCGGACAAGGACTGGGACGAGCTGCGCTCCTTCGCCGCGAAGGAGCTCGGCCTCGCCGAACTCGCGCCGTGGGACGTCGCATACGCGGCCGAGAAGCTCCGCCAGCAGCGCTATGCGTTCTCGGAAAACGAGGTCAAGCAGTACTTCCCGGAACCGGCCGCGCTGAAGGGCCTGTTCACCGTCACCGAAACGCTGTTCGGCGTGAAGATCAAGCCGGACGACGCGCCGGTATGGCACAAGGACGTGCGCTTCTTCCGCGTCGAGAACCGCGACGGCTCGCTCGTCGCGCAGTTCTATCTCGACCTGTACGCACGCGAAGGCAAGCGCGGCGGCGCCTGGATGGACGACGCGCGTTCGCGCGCGAAGCGCGGCAGCGACGTGCAGACGCCCGTCGCGTACCTGACCTGCAACTTCTCCGCGCCGGTCGGCGGCAAGCCCGCGTGCTTCACGCACGACGAAGTGATCACGCTGTTCCATGAATTCGGCCACGGGCTGCATCACATGCTCACGCGCGTCGACGAGCTCGGCGTGTCGGGCATCAACGGTGTCGAATGGGATGCGGTCGAACTGCCGTCGCAGTTCATGGAGAATTTCTGCTGGGAATGGGACGTGCTGTCGTCGATGTCGTCGCACGTCGATACGGGCGCGTCGCTGCCGCGCGAGCTGTTCGACAAGATGATCGCCGCGAAGAACTTCCAGAGCGGGCTCGGCACGCTGCGCCAGATCGTGTTCTCGATGTTCGACATGCTGCTGCACGTCGACTTCGACCCGGCCGGCGCCACCGGCGTGACCGCGTTCGCGCGCGAGATCAACGAGCGCTATCACGTGATCCCGCAGGCGGCGTTCTCGCGCTGGCCGAACACGTTCAGCCACATCTTCGCGGGCGGCTATGCGGCCGGCTACTACAGCTACAAGTGGGCCGAAGTGCTGTCGGCCGATGCGTACGCGGCGTTCGAGGAAGCGGCCGCCGCCAGCGGCAGCGTGCTCGATGCGGCAACCGGCACGCGCTATCGCCGCGAAATCCTCGAGGTCGGCGGCAGCCGCCCGGCGATGGAGTCGTTCAAGGCGTTCCGCGGCCGCGAGCCGCAGATCGACGCGCTGCTGCGCCACAACGGGATGGCCGCGTCCGCGCACTGAGCGCGCCGCCCGGCCACGCCGGCTGCATCGACAGGCACCGCTTCGGCGGTGCCTTTTTTCATGGCGCGGGCGTGTCGTCGCCCACTTCGTCGTCGAACAGCAGGAATTGCCCGTGGCGTTCGGCCGTATCCTCGTCGATGCGCACGCCGACGCCGAGCAGCCGTACCGGTTGCGCACGCCTCAACAACCCCTTCGCGAGCAGCGTGACGGCCGTCTCGGCATTCGTCGCGTCGGCCACGCACTCGACCGTCGTGCGCTGGAAATCGGCGAAGCGGATCTTCACGTACAGCTTGCGGATCGACCGCGCGGCACCCGCGCGATCGATCCGCGCGTCGAGTTGCACGACGAGGCGACGGATTTCGTCCGCGCATTGTTCGAGTGTCGTCAGGTCGGTCACGTAGGTCGTCTCGACGCTGACCGACTTGCGCTCCTGATCGGCCTGCACCGGCCGCTCGTCGATCCCGCGCGACAGTTCGTACAGCCGCCGCCCGAACGCGCCGAACTCGCGGTGCAGGTCGATCAGCGGCCAGTCGCGCAACTGCGCGCAGGTCTGGATGCCGAGCCGGTCGAGCCGCGTGGCCGTCACCTTGCCGACGCCGTGCAGCTTGCGCACCGGCAGCGCCGCGACGAACGCGTCGATCTCGTGCGGCCGCACGACGAACAGCCCGTCGGGCTTGTTCCAGTCGGACGCGATCTTCGCGATGAACTTGTTCGGCGCGACGCCCGCCGACACGGTCACGCCGACCGTATCGCGCACGCGCTCGCGGATCTCGCGCGCAATCAGCGTCGCACTGCCCTGACAACGCTCCGACCCGCTGACGTCGAGGTACGCCTCGTCGAGCGACAGCGGCTCGACATCCGGCGTGTAGTCGCGATAGATCGCCATGATCTGCCGCGATGCCGCGCGATACTTGTCCATCGCGGACGGCAGGATCAGCAGGTCCGGGCACTTGCGCATCGCCAGCGCGGACGACATCGCCGAATGCACCCCATAGCGCCGCGCCTCGTAGTTGCAGGTCGCGATCACGCCGCGCTGGTCGGGGCGGCCGCCGACCGCGAGCGGCCGGTTGCGCAGCGACGGGTCGTCGCGCATCTCGACCGACGCGTAGAAGCAGTCGCAGTCGCAATGAATGATCTTGCGCATGCGCGGCGGCGCGTCGCCGGGCAGCGGCGTGGGTAGATCGGCAGGCGGGATGGTGGTCGGGCTCACGGTGCCGATACTGTACAAAAACACAGTGCCGGTTTCAACTGCCGCGTATGTCCGTCGCTCGCCAGCCGTCCCGCAGCTGGCCGCCTGGCGCCGACTGCGCCGTACCGGCCCGGTTCGCGCGGATCGTACCGGCCGGGCACGGGCAGCGGCACCTATACTCGTCTGCCGCGAGACACGAAACGCAACGGTGACAGATGAAGACAATCGGACTGATCGGCGGCATGAGCTGGGAATCGTCGGCCGAGTACTACCGGATGATTAACCGGCACTCGAAGGCATTGCACGGCGGCCATCACAACGCAAAGAGCGTGCTGGTCACGGTCGACTTCGCCGAAATCGAAGCGCTGCAGCGCACGCACGACTGGGCGGCGCTCGGCGAACGGATGGCCGAGGCCGCGCGACAGCTCGAAGCGGCCGGCGCCGATCTCGTCGTCCTGACGACCAATACGATGCATCGCGTGCACGACGCGATCGAGGCGGCGGTGACGCTGCCGTTCCTGCACATCGCCGATCCGACCGGCAGCGCGCTGCGCGACGCAGGCGTCGAGCGCGTCGCCCTGCTCGGCACGCGCTACACGATGGAACTGCCGTTCTACGCGGCGCGGCTGCGCGATAAGTTCGGGCTCGACGTGCTGGTGCCGGACGAACGCGGGCGCGACGACGTGCACCGGATCATCTACGACGAGCTGTGCCACGGCGTCATCTCGGAGGAATCGCGCACCACGTATGTGTCGATCATCGATGGACTGGCTCAGCGCGGGGCGCAGGCCGTGATCCTCGGCTGCACGGAAATCACGCTGCTGATCGGCGCGGACGACTCGCCGCTGCCGGTATTCGATACGACCGCGCTGCACGCGAAAGCGGCCGTCGAATGGGCGGCGCGCTGAACGACGCGCGCCATCGCGCAAAGAACACCGTCGCCACACGGCATCGCCGCATTGTTTCGCGCGCCGGGATTCACTCTCCCGGCGCGCGTGTCGTCGCTCGGCCGACGCCCTGCTCTCGCCCACCACACGGGGCCGGCACGAACGGCCCGCGAATCATGCGACTCGGTTCCCGCGGGCGCGTCGACACGAGGGGTTATCCATTGGTAATAAAGTGACCGCAAATTGGTACGCGAGCAGCGGCACCGCACTCGACGCTGCTCGTCGCGGTCTCTTTTTCCACCAACCGGAAACAGGAACATGAAAAGACTCAGCACCGTGTTCGGCGCGCTGCTCGCCGTGTCGGCCACGCTCAACGCGCACGCGGACCCCAGCATCACCGCCTCGGCGGCCACGACGCCCAGGGACGGCTTCGATCGGATGACGTGGGACATCACGCCCGAAGTCGTGCCGACCCAGGTCAACGCCAGTTACTACTGGGCCAACCAGTTGTCGTCGCAACACGGCGGGCACGCGATCTACACCGGCATCCAGCCGCGCACCCGCAGCACCAACGTGGTGATCTTCAGTGCGTTCGGCACCGGCACGGCGCCGCTGTCGGCGAATTGCCGCGGCGGCGCCGACGGCGGCTCCGGCACGTCGTGCTCGATCGCCTACCCGTGGAAAACCGGTCACGCCTACCGGCTGCAGGTCACCGTGACACAGGCCAATCGCAGCGACGGGCGCTCGACCGTCGACGGCTTCATCACGGACGTCGCCACCGGCGCCACGACGCCGACCGGCAGTATCGCGGTGCCGGCGGACTGGGGCGGCCTGTCGAGCTCGGCGTACCTGTTCGACGAGTACTTTCCGTTCAACGCCGCGTCGAAGGACCCGATGCAGCGGCCGTGCGTGCCGTATGCGCGCTACATGACGTCGCTGCCGCATTTCTACCTGAAGGATGTGGACTACCCGACGACCGAGCGGTCGATCCGGCTGAATACGGGCAAGGACAAGTGCGCGGTGCTGTCGGGCACGCCGAACGCGCGGGCCACGCTGGTCAACACGACGACCTATCTGCTCGAGAACGGCTTCCTGCCCGGAAGCCCGGGCGCGCCGAAATAACAAGCGGACGCGGAAAACAAAAAACCCGGCATGGAGCCGGGTTTTTCGTGGACGAGGTGCGCATCGGTCAATTGCGCGGCACATCGTCTGGTGTGCTTGGTTGCGGGGACAGGATTTGAACCTGTGACCTTCGGGTTATGAGCCCGACGAGCTGCCAGACTGCTCCACCCCGCGTCAGAGAAATAAATTATAGGGTGAGGAAGTACTCACGTCAATACTTTTGTCACAATTTCTGCCTCCCCTCCCCACGCGACGATGCGCGCCCCTGCATGACACCCGCGTTCGCACCCCATGCTCGCGGTAAGATGACGGCCTCCGAATTCACGCTGCACGCCCCTCCCGTTCATGAAAATAGCAACCTGGAACGTCAATTCGCTCAACGTCCGCAAACAGCACGTGCTCGACTGGCTCGCGCAAAGCGGCACCGACGTCCTGTGCCTGCAGGAACTGAAGCTGCCGGACGAGAAATTCCCGCGCGCCGATCTCGAGGCGGTCGGCTACCGCAGCTGGTTCACGGGCCAGAAGACCTACAACGGCGTCGCGATCCTCGTGCGCGACACGCTCGCCGTCGACGAATCGGACGTCGTGCGCAACATCCCCGGCTTCGAAGACCCGCAGCAGCGCGTGATCGCCGCGACGGTCGACGGCGTGCGCATCGTGTCCGCCTACTTCCCGAACGGCCAGGCGCTCGACTCCGACAAGTTCGTCTACAAGATGCAGTGGCTCGACGCACTGCAGGCATGGCTGCGCACCGAGCTGCAGCGCTACCCGAAGCTCGCGCTGCTCGGCGACTACAACATCGCGCCGGAAGACCGCGACGTGCACGATCCCGCGAAATGGGAAGGCCAGAACCTCGTGTCGCCGCAGGAGCGCGCGCACTTCGCGCAGCTGATCGAACTCGGCTTCGTCGATGCGTTCCGCCGCTTCGAGCAGCCCGAGAAGACCTTCACGTGGTGGGACTACCGGATGATGGCGTTCCGCCGCAACGCGGGGCTGCGCATCGACCACATCCTGCTGTCGCCGGCGCTCGCGGCAACCTGCGCGTCGTGCGAGGTCGATCGCACGCCGCGCACGTGGGAACAGCCGTCCGACCACACGCCCGTCGTCGCGATCGTCGGCTGATCGCCCAGGGCCTGTTCACGCGCGATCAGCGCCGCGCGGGCGCCGGCCCGAGATGGGCCCACAGGAAGCCGAATTCGGCCGCATCGGCTTCCGCGCGTTCGAGATCGTCGGCGCTGCCGTGGCCGCCGTCGGTGTTCTCCCAGTACCACACCCGTTCGTGACCGAGCGCCTGCATGCGCGCGGCCATCTTGCGCGCATGCGCGGGATGCACGCGGTCGTCGCGGGTCGACGTCGTCAGCAGCAACGGCGGATACACGACACCTTCGCGCACGCGGTGATAGGGCGAATACGCGGCCAGCGCCGCACCTTCGCTCGGATCGTCCGGATCGCCGTATTCGTCGAGCCATGCGGCGCCCGCGTGCAGCTTCGGATAGCGCTGCATGTCGAGCAGCGGCACGCGGCACAGCACCGCGCCGAACAGCTCCGGCCGCTGCATCATGCACGCGGCGACCAGCAGCCCGCCGTTGCTGCCGCCCTCGATCCCCAACTGCGCGGCACTCGTCACGCCGGTCGCAACCAGATCCTCGGCCACCGCGATGAAATCGTCGAACGAACGCTGGCGGTGTTCGCGCTGCGCGTCGGTATGCCAGCGCGGCCCGAACTCGCCGCCGCCGCGGATGTGCGCGAACGCCATCACGCCGCCGCGTTCGAGCCAGCCGATGCCGAACGCATCGCTGTAGCCCGGCAGGTTCGGGATCGCGAAGCCGCCATAGCCCGACAGCAGGCACGGCCGCGCGACGCGCGCCACGCCTGCCGGTGCGTCGAGCGCATCGCGCGGCCCGATCAGCGTGTACGGCACCACCGTGCCGTCGCGCGAACGCGCGCTCGCGCGGCGTACGACCAGCCCGGCGGCGTCGAACTGCACCGGCGGCCGGTCGAGCAGCACGCGGCGCGACGGCGCATCGTCCGCGCGGTCGGCGAGATCGGCCAGCCAGCATTCGGGCGGATCGAGATAGGTGTCGACGTCGACGTACACCTCGTCGTTCAGCGTCGATTCGACGGGCTCGACGTCGATCTGCGCGTCACCGGGCCAGTCGAACGGCCGCGCGTCCCACGTCCACGCCCCGTCGTCGGCCTGCCGCGGCTGCCACAGCATCGTGCGGTTGTGCACGTCGTCGAGCCAGCTGGCGATCAGCGTCGTGCGCGTATGCGTCCACGTACAGGCGGACGTCGTCGGCCGCGGCGCGAACAGCGTCGTGAATTCGCGCGCGCCGGCGAGGAATGCCTCTTCGCGAATCGCGAGCAGCGAGCCGCCCGCGTGGCGCACGCCGTCGCAATCCCAGTCGAGGCGCGGCTCCAGCACGAGCCAGCCCTCCCAGAACCCGACCTCGACATGCGTCGGCACGTCGTAGCGCGCCCATTCGCCCGCGTCGGTCAACCAGTACGCGTGTGCGTCGAAGAAATCGACGCTGCGCCACGCGACGTGGCGGCGGTCGATCGGGTCGTACCACGCTCCTGCGCTGATGTCGTCCGGTTCGCCGCTGAACACGACGGGCGCGTCGGCAAGCGCCGTGCCGCGCACCCAGCGCCGCGCTTCATACGGATAACCGGCAGCGGTCGCATGCGCTTCGCCGCGATCCCAGCTCACGTACACGGTATCGCGGTCGATCCAGCCGACCGTGTGATGGCCCGGCGCGTCGATCGTGAAACCGCCGTCGACGAACCGGCGCTCGACGAGATCGAATTCGCGCACGACGACCGCATCGGCGCCGCCCGGCGACAGCGACAGCAGCACGCGATCGCCGTCCGGATACAGGATCGCCTCCTGCTCGAACACCCACGACTCGCCCTCTTCGGCGCCGAGCGCGTCGATGTCGAGCAGCGTTTCCCAGGCCGGCTGGCCGGCCCGCCAGTCGGCCCAGCGCATGCGGCGCCACAGCCCCTTCGGATGGAGATCGTCCTGCCACAGGTCGTACGCCCAGTCGCGCCAGCGGGTCGGAATCACCGGGCGTTCGCGCGGCAGATACGCTTTCGCGAGACGCGCGGTCAGCGCACGATAGGCATCGTCGTCGCGCAGCGCGGCGCGGGTGCGCGCATTCTGCTCGTCGACCCACGTGCGGGCGCGCTTGCTGTCGAGTGCTTCGAGGAAACGGAACGGGTCGGCCCCGGCGGGCCAGCGGAAGGATTCGGACATTGAGGATCGCGGAATGGCAAGCTGCATGCAAACCGCGATTATGTCCGATCGCGGCATGCGCGGGCCCGCGCATGCCGCGAATCATGCTCAGGGCTCCAGATGGAGTTCCTGGATCTTGCGCGTGATCGTGTTGCGGCCGATGCCGAGCCGCTCCGCGGCCTCGACCTTGCGGCCGCGCGTGAAGTCGAGCGCCTCGCGGATCACGGCGGCCTCGAAGCGGCGTGCGAGTTCGTCCATCACGTCGGCCGAGTTCTCGCGCAACAGCCGCGCGACTTCGGTGCGCAGCCCGTGCTCCCACAACGGGTAGCCGGCCGGCGCGCTTCCGTTCGCCGCGCTCGCGACGGGCGCGGCCGTCGGCGCTGCACCGATCGCGGCAGGCGCCGCCGTGTGACCGCCGCTGCCGTGCGCGTCCGCGCCGTCGCCCGTCGCGACGACCGGCGCACCGGCCGGCACGAGGTCGGGCGGCAGATCCTTGATCTCGACCGTCTGCGCGGGCGCCATCACGGTCAGCCAGTTCGCGAGATTCTCGAGCTGCCGTACGTTGCCTGGAAACGGCAGCGACGTCAGGTACGCGAGCGCGTCGTCGGACACGCGCTTCGGCTCGACGCCGAGATCGCGCGCGCTCTTCTGCAGGAAGTGGCGCGTGAGCAGCGCGATGTCCTCGCTGCGTTCGCGCAGCGGCGGCAGACGCAGCCGGATCACGTTGAGCCGGTGATAAAGGTCCTCGCGGAACAGCCCCTGCCGCACGCGCGACTCGAGATTCTGGTGCGTCGCGGCGATCACGCGCACGTTCGCGCGCAGCGGGTTGTGCCCGCCGACGCGGTAGAACTGCCCGTCCGACAGCACGCGCAACAGGCGCGTCTGCAGATCGAACGGCATGTCGCCGATTTCGTCGAGGAACAGCGTGCCGTTCTCGGCCTGCTCGAAGCGGCCCTGCCGCGTCGTCTGCGCGCCGGTGAACGCGCCGCGCTCGTGGCCGAACAGTTCGGATTCCAGCAGATCCTTCGGAATCGCCGCCGTGTTCAGCGCGATGAACGGTCCGTTCGCACGCGGGCTGTGACGGTGCAGCGCCCGCGCGACGAGCTCCTTGCCGGTGCCCGACTCGCCGGTGATCAGCACGGTCGCGGCCGAATGCGACAAGCGGCCGATCGCGCGGAACATGTCCTGCATCGCCGGCGCCTGGCCGAGCATCTCGGGCGCCTCGGCCACGCGCTCGTCCTGCGGCGCGCCGCCGCGCAGGCTTTCTTCCACCGCGCGGCGGATCAGCTCGACCGCCTTGTCGACGTCGAACGGCTTCGCGAGGTATTCGAACGCGCCGCCCTGGAACGCCGCGACGGCGCTGTCGAGATCGGAGAACGCCGTCATGATGATGACGGGCAGACCCGGCAGCCGCTCGTGCATCGCCTGCAGCAACTCGAGGCCCGAGCCGCCCGGCATCCGGATGTCGGACACGAGCACCTGCGGCGTCTCGTGGTCGAGCGCCGCCAGCGCGTCGCGCACGTTCGCGAAGCTCTTCGTCGCGAAGCTGTCCCGGGCGAGTGCCTTTTCAAGCACCCAGCGGATCGATTGGTCGTCGTCTACTATCCAGATCGGCTTCATAGGTCGGTCAGGTATGGGTGAATCGCACTGTCGCCGCTCAATGATCGAGCGGCAGCAGAATCTGAAATTCGGTACGTCCGGGCCGGCTTTCGACCTCGATCATCCCGTCGTGCTGCTGCACGAACGTCTGCGCGAGCGTGAGGCCGAGGCCGCTGCCGTCGTCGCGTCCGGACACGAGCGGATAGAAGATCCGGTCGCGGATCTCTTCCGGAATGCCGGGCCCGTTGTCGACCACGTGCAAGTCCAGTGCCAGCTTGTACAGGCGCTTCGCGATCGTGATCTTGCGCGCGATGCGCGTGCGCAGCTCGATCTTCGCGTCGCCCTGCGCGATCCGCTCGCGCAGCGCCTGCGCGGCGTTGCGCACGATGTTGAGCAGCGCCTGGATCAACTGCTCCTTGTCGCCGCGCAGGTCCGGCACGCTCACGTCGTAATCGCGCTCGATCGTGAGCCCGCGCGGGAACTCCGCGAGCATCACCGCGCGCACGCGTTCGCACACTTCATGAATGTTCACGTCGCCGACGATGTGCGGATGCCGGTGCGGCTCCAGCAGCCGGTCGACGAGCGTCTGCAGGCGATCGGACTCCTTGATGATCACCTGCGTGTATTCGCGCAACTCGCCGCGCTCGCGCTCGCCCAGTTCGAATTCGAGCAGCTGGGCTGCGCCGCGAATGCCGCCGAGCGGGTTCTTGATCTCGTGCGCGAGGTTGCGGATCAGTTGCTTGTTGACCGCGGTCAGGTCGTGGATGCGCTCTTCCCGATCGGTGCGCGACTGCCGTTCGTTCTCGAACAGCTCGACGAGCACGAAATCGGGCGCGCTCTCGAGGAAGCCGACGATCGCATGCACGTGCAGCGGTTCGCGGCCGGGCCGGTCGAGCACGGTATCGAGGTGCGTCGCGTGAAAGCGTTCCTGGCCGATCGCGGTGATCGTCGACGCAAGCTCGTTCGCGTTCGGGAAAATCTCGCCCCACGGCCGCTGCGCGAGCTGCCGCCGCGAGATGTCGAGCATCGCCTCCGCAGACGGGTTCGCGAACGCGACCCGCAGCGTCTTGCGGTCGAGCACGATCACGACCGTGGGCAGCGCTTCGAGCCCCGCCAGCAGACCCGAGCGCGCGAGCCGCTCGTCGTCCGTCAGTCGTTCGGGTTGCCCCGTTTTCGCCTTGATCAGATTCTTCAGAACCATCTGCGTGCTTGTCGCGCCTCACCGGGCCAGAAAATGAAAATCGTCGGAACAAAAAAGGGACGGCCGGACGCCGTCCCCTTTCAGACTCCGCCGTTCCCGCCGCCAGCCGCGCGACGGGAACGAACCGGCATGACGGCGCTGAATCGAAGCGCCATCGCCGATTAGAGCGAGTAGTACATCTCGAACTCGATCGGGTGCGTCGTCATGCGGAACTTCGCCAGCTCCTGCTCCTTCAGCGCGAGGTACGCGTCGAGCATGCTGTCCGTGAACACGCCGCCACGGGTCAGGAACTCGCGATCCTTGTCGAGCGCTTCCAGTGCCTGGTCGAGGCCTGCGCAGACGGTCGGGATCTTTGCATCCTCTTCCGGCGGCAGGTCGTACAGGTTCTTGTCGGCTGCTTCGCCCGGATGGATCTTGTTCTGGATCCCGTCGAGGCCGGCCATCATCAGCGCCGAGAACAACAGGTACGGGTTCGCCATCGGGTCCGGGAAGCGCGTTTCGATACGGCGGCCCTTCGGGTTCGACACGTGCGGAATGCGGATCGATGCCGAACGGTTGCGTGCCGAGTAAGCGAGCTTGACCGGTGCTTCGAAGTGCGGGACCAGACGCTTGTACGAGTTCGTCGTCGGGTTCGTGATCGCGTTCAGCGCACGGGCGTGCTTGATGATGCCGCCGATGTAGAACAGCGCCAGTTCCGACAGGCCGGCGTAGCCGTTGCCCGCGAACAGGTTCTGGCCGTCCTTCCAGATCGACTGGTGAACGTGCATGCCCGAACCGTTGTCGCCGACGACCGGCTTCGGCATGAACGTCGCCGTCTTGCCGTACGAGTGCGCGACGTTATGGATGATGTACTTCGACCATTGCGTCCAGTCGGCGCGCTGAACCAGCGTCGAGAACTTCGTGCCGATTTCGTTCTGGCCCTGGCCCGCCACTTCGTGGTGGTGCACTTCGACCGGGATGCCGAGCTGTTCGAGCAGCAGGCACATTTCCGAACGCATGTCCTGGAACGTGTCGACCGGCGCGACCGGGAAGTAGCCGCCCTTCGTGCCCGGACGGTGGCCGGTGTTGCCGCCTTCGAATTCCTTGCCGGCCGACCACGGTGCTTCTTCCGAGTTGATCTTCACGAAGCAGCCCGACATGTCCGTGTTCCACTGGACCGAGTCGAAAATGAAGAATTCCGGTTCCGGACCGAAGTACGCCGTGTCGCCGATACCCGTGCTCTTCAGGTAGGCTTCCGCGCGCTTCGCGAGCGAACGCGGGTCGCGCTCGTAGCCCTTGCCGTCAGCCGGCTCGACCACGTCGCAGGTCAGCACGAGAGTCGACTCTTCGTAGAACGGGTCGACGAAGGCAGCGGTCGGGTCCGGCATGAGCAGCATGTCCGACGCCTCGATGCCCTTCCAGCCCGCGATCGACGAACCGTCGAATGCATGGCCGCTTTCGAACTTGTCTTCGTCAAACGCCGAAACCGGCACCGACACGTGCTGTTCCTTGCCGCGCGTATCCGTGAAGCGGAAATCGACAAACTTGACGTCCTCGTCCTTCACGAGCTGCATGACGTCGGCGACGGTTTTACTCATAACCTCTTCTCCTGATTGAACAATTCCGGCGGACTGGGAAACCGCCTCGTTTATCGAGCTGATCGGGGTCTTGCTTTGGCGCAGCGCGCCCCGATTCGACCGAATTCTATATAGCAGCTTCCGTGCCACCTTCATGCAGGATTGGCGCGAATCGCGTCAGGGCTCGCCACGACAGGGCTGCGCTGCGCGATTCCGGGGCTTTACCCGCCATCGGTCCCGCCCCGAAAGCACCGACGTGGTGCAATCATCGAGCCCTGTCGTTTCCAGCGGGTTATTTTGGTGCATTCGCGCCATTCTGCACTCTTTTGGTGAGCGCGTGTACGGCCCATGCACCGTGTCGCAGGCGGACGTCCGTGCCGCGACGTCGCGCTAGAATGATCGTTTGACCGATACGGAGACCCCCTGCCATGAGTACGCTGGACCAGCTTTACGCGAAGGCCGACGAACGCCGCGCACAAGGCGCGCTCAACTATGCCGGCGCGCTGCTGCCGGTCGAAGCATTCGAACTGCTGCAGCTCGACCCGTCGGCGCGCCTCGTCGACGTGCGCACCCGCGCCGAGCTCGACTGGATCGGCCGCCCGCTCGTCGGCGACGGCCAGTACCTGCACCTCGAATGGACGCGTTACCCGGGCGGCGTGCCGAACGCCGAATTCGTCAACGAACTGAAGGCGGCCCTCCCGGCCGATACGCCCATCCTGTTCCTGTGCCGCAGCGCCGCGCGCTCGAAGCTCGCCGCGGTCGCGTCCGCGCAGGCCGGCTTCACGAAGGCGTTCGACCTGCTCGAAGGCTTCGAAGGCGCGAAGGACGCCGAAGGCCACCGCAAGACGGTCGACGGCTGGTGCTTCCGCAAACTGCCGTGGATCGGCGCCTGAGCGCGCGCGGCTCGCGCCGGCTGCGACGACCTCATCGTCGAGCCGGGCGATGACATGCCGATGACGGGCCGCGTTGCGCGGCCCGTTGCTTTTGACAAGGCGGCGTGGCAGGCCGCTCAGGCGCGCGGCGTATCGGGCTCGACGACGTCGCCGCCGAGCAGGTGCACGCCTTCGCGCAGCTTCACGAACGCGGCCGCGACCGCTTCCGGCTCGCCCTTCACGCCGAGATCGATGTGACGACGCGCATAGATGCCGCCGCGCTCCGCGTCGCCGACGCTCGGCAGGCTGAACACGCGCACGCCGGGGAAATCGCGCTCGATCTTCTCCATCAGCGGCGTGAGCGTCGATTCCGGCAGCTCGAACACGTACAGCGAGCGCTCGGCATGCGGCGTCGCGTGATGCAGGTGCGCGTACTTCGTATCGAGCACCCATTCGATCATCGGCCACGCCATCACCGGGAAGCCCGGCACGAAATGCAGATCGCCGACCGAGAAGCCCGGAATCCGGTTGTAGCCGTTCGGGATGATCGTCGCGCCCGCCGGGAACACGCCCATGTTGAAGCGATGCTGGTTCTCCGGGGAATCGAAGTCGACCGGCGTGGCCGGATCGGTGTGCGTCTCGCGAATGCGTTCCGAAATCAACGCCTTCGCCTCCGGATGCAGCTCGAGCGGCACGCCGAGCGCGGCGGCCGCGCACTGGCGCGTATGGTCGTCCGGCGTCGCGCCGATGCCGCCCGTTGAGAACACGATGTCGCCCGACGCGATCGCGCGCGCGAGCGTCGCGGTGATACGCGCCGGATCGTCGCCGACGTATTCGGCCCAGTCGAGCGCGAGGCCACGCGCGCCGAGCAGCTCGATGACCTTCGCCAGATGCTTGTCCTGCCGGCGGCCCGAAAGGATTTCGTCGCCGATGATGATGATGCCGATGCTCATGCCTGCCCCATGTCGATTGCGGTGGCGCGCACACTCGCGCGCAGGTCTTCCAGCGCGCGCAGGCAGTAGTGCCCGAACCACAGCGCCGAGAAGACGAGGATGAAAGCGTAAACCCAGATCATGGCGGCCGCGACGAACGGGAACAGCACCATCATCCAGACCGACGAGACCCACACGAAGGTCGGCACGGTGCCGAGCAGGCCGGTCGCGACGCCGATGCCGATCAGCGGCCAGCGGTGCCGGCGCACCAGCGCGCGGCGCTCGTCGCGGCTCGCGTGCAGCGCGAGCGCGTCGTAGGTCATCACGCGGTACGTGAGCCAGCCCCAGATCACCGGCGGCAGCAGCGCGAAGAACGGCGGAATCAGCCACAGCGGGATCGTGACGACGAGCAACACGACGCCGACGATCGCCGCACCGAGCGAATTGACCACGCTGCCGAAGAAGGTGCCGCCCCGCTTCGCTTCGAGTGCCGCGAACTGGCGATTCGACAGGTGCTTGATCACGACCGGCATCGAGATCGTCGCGATCAGCAGCAGCACGGTCAGCACGATCAGCGGGATCGCGAGCGACACGACCACGAACGGCGCGACGACCGCATGCAGCTGCGACATGCCGATCGCGTCGAATGCGCGATACAGCATGGCCGTCAGCACGAAGCCGTCGAGCGCGCCGCGCGCGAGGTCCAGTAGCGTCTGCCACGAGAACCACAGCACGGCACCCCACAGCAGCGCCGACACGACGAACGGCATCAGGGTGAGCCACAGCATGCGCGGGTGCAGCGCGCTGGCGAGCGCCCGGACGAAGGAACGCAGCAAGTCGTTCATGCGAGCCTATGGAATCTGGATTGACGGAGAAAAACGGGGAAAGGATAAACCACGCGGCCCGCATGCGCCAAAGCGCATGCGGGCCGCGTGGAAGGGTCGTTCAACGGGAGAACGGCCGGAGGGGATCAGGCCGACGCCGCGCCGTGCTTGGCGGGGAACAGGCGCCGGAAGATCCGCACGAACGCCAGGCCGTGCTGCGACCAGAAGCCGTCGCCATAGGACACGCCCTCGACCTGCTCGCGGATGCCGGTCGGCTCGACCGAGCGGCTCCACGACGCGGTGCCGAACATCATGTCCCACCACGGGAACAGCACGCCGAAGTTGCAGCCGTACTTGGTGCCTTCGTGGCCATAGCCGACCGCATGGTGGCGGCGGTGGAAGATCGGGCTGACGAGCAGGCGCTCGCCGAGCCAGCCGAACGACAGCCGCGCATTCGTATGCTGGATGCTCTGCACGAAGTTCGTGACCGCGGTGAGCACGACGAACTGCGACGGCGTCACGCCGATCACGAGCGCGATCGCCGCGAAGAAGCACGACTGCAGCACGTCGTCGAGCAGGTGGTTGCGGTCGTCGCACCACAGCGACATCTGGCGCTGGCTGTGATGGACCGCGTGCAGCTCCCACCAGACGCCGAACTTGTGTTGCCAGCGGTGATACCAGTAGCCGGCGAAATCGAGCACGACGAGGTAGATCGCGAACGCGACGATCGGCTGCGAGGTCACGCCCGGCCACAGATAGTCGAGGTTGACGTTCGCGACGCCGTGCAGGCGCAGCCACGCCTGGAAGTTGTCGAACACCGGCTGCAGCGCGAAGAAGAAGAACAGCGTGTAGATGCCGAGCTTCGAGATCGCCGTGTAGATCACGTCGACCCGCACCGCGCGGCGGTTCTTCCAGCGCTCGACCGGCAGCAGCGCCTCGAGCGGGCGCAGCAGCGCGAACATCAGCACCATCTGCAGCGCACCGATGATCACCCAGTACAGCGCGTCGTAGGTGTCCTCGTCATAGTCCATCAGGTTGAACTTGAAGAGGAGCGGCTGCACGACGTCGACGTACAGCCAGGTCTGGATGTCCGACACGAACGCATCGATCAGGTGCAGCATCGTTCGTCTCCGCCCGTCACGCGCCGTTCGCCGCTCTCCACGGCGCGCGGTCGTAGAAGTAGATGCCGTGCGGCGAGCGGCCGACGGCGATCGTCTGCACCAGCTTGCGCGAGGCCAGGTCGATGATCCCGACCTTCTTCGCGAAACGGAACGTCACCCACAGCGTCTTCTTGTCGGCGGACAGCTCCATGTCGTCCGGGCCCGGCAACAGGCCCGTGATGTCGCCGACGTTGGTGAGCGTGTTCTCGTCGATGATGCTGATCGTGTTCGCGACGCGGTTCGTGACCGCGACGTGCGTGCCGTCGGCGAGCGAGCGGAAGTTGTGCGCGCCCTTGCCCGTGTAGATCTGCTTGACGACCTTCTGGTTGCGCCAGTCGACGACCGCGACGTAATCCGCGCCGGTCATCCCGACGAGCAGGAACTTGTCGTCCGGCGTGAGCCACAGGCCGGCCGGCACCTTGCCAACCTTCATCTTCCATTTGACCGTCTGCGTCGGCAGGTCGATCGCCGCGATCTCGCCGGACACCTGCAGCGACACGAGCAGCGTCTTGCTGTCCTTCGTGAACGCGAGGTGGCTCGGCATCACCGCGAGCGGCACGCGCTTCACGAGCTTCAGGTCGCGGCCGTCGTAGCCGTAGATGTCGACGCGGTCGAGCCGCAGGCCGGCCGCCGCGAACCACTTGCGGTCGGGCGAGAAACCGAGCTGGTAAGGATCGTCGATCCCTTCGACGGTGCGCTGCAGCTTGCCCGTCTTCGGATCGAGGAACATCAGGCTGTTCGAGACCGAATTTGCAACGATCAGCGACGCATTGTCGGGCGTCGCCATCAAATGGTGCGGTTCCTTGCCGGTCGGCATCGTGGAAACGACTTCGCGGGTCTGCTGGTCGATCAGGGAAAGCGTCGCTTCGGCCGAATTGAGGACGATCACGTTATTCGCGTGGGCGGCGGGTGCCAGGACGGCGGCGGCCAGCGCGAGCGTGCGGCCGAGGGAAAGGAAAGTGCGCATGAAGACTCACGTCGTGGAACAGCAGTCATTGTAGAACGTTCGGCGGGCCCCGCCGGTTGACCCAGGCCGGCATTGCGCCGCTCCGACGCACGCCCCGCCTGCCGGACGAGCCGCCGCGGCAGGCGCAGTGCGGCCGACCGGGGCCGGCCGCCGAGGCCAGCCCGGCCAATCGAAGTTGCGCTAGCGCTGCATCGACTCCCAGACCTTGTGCAGACGCTTGACAGAGACCGGCATCGGCGTGCGCAGTTCCTGCGCGAACAGCGAAATTCGCAGTTCCTCGAGCAGCCAGCGGAATTCCGCGAGCCGCGCATCGGCGACGCCGCCGCGCTGCGACACCGCGCGCTGGTACTGCTGGGCGAGCGGCAGCAGGTCGGCCGACTGCTTCGCGTCGCGCGCCGGATCGGCCTTCAGCTTGTCGATCCGCAGCGCGATGCCCTTCAGGTAGCGCGGGAAGTGCGCAAGCTGCGCGTAAGGCGTGTCGATCACGAAACGCTTGCCGACCAGCGCGGCCAGTTGCTGCTGCAGGTCCGCATGGGCCTGCGCGAACGGCTTCGCCTGCGCGAGCTTCTTCACGAGGCCCGCGTATTCGGCCAGGATCTGCCCGACGAGCCGCGCGATTTCCTGGGCGAGCAGGTTCAGGCGGCTGCGGCCCTCGTCGCGGCGCGCGTGGAAACTCGCGTCGTCGTCGGGCAGCGGGTCCTGCAGGCACGCGCGGTCGAGCGCCGTGTCGATCAGCTGGTCGCGCAGCTCGTCCTGCGTGCCGAGCGACATGTACTGCATCGCCATCTCGCGCAGGCCCGGCAGGTTCTTTTCGAGGAACTTGATCGGCTCCTTCAGCTGCAGCGCGAACAGCCGCCGCAAGCCGGCCCGGTGGATGCGCGCGGCCTCCTCCGGCGAATCGAACACCTCGACGTCGCAATGCGTGCCGCGATCGACGAGCGCCGGATAGCCGTACAGCGTCTGGCCGCGCCGGCGGATTTCCAGCAGCTCGGGCAGCTTGCCGAAATTCCACGTCGTCAGGTTCTCGTACAGCGCGGTCGCGCCGGTTTCCGCCGCGGTGGCCGTCTGCGGCGCCGCGCCCTTGCCCGGCTTGCCGCCCTTCGCCGCCGAACCCGGCGCGGCAGCGGGCGCCGGCGTGTCGCCTGCGTCGCCCGCGCCGGCATCGGCGCCGCCGGTCGCGATCGTCGACGCCGCCGCGATCTTCTGGAACTGCTGCTGCGCCTGCGCGCCCAGTTCCTGGCGAAGCTGCGCGAGATTGCGCCCCATCGCGAGCTGGCGGCCGTGCTCGTCGATCACCTTGAAGTTCATGAACAGGTGCGCGGGCAACGTCTCGAGCTTGAAGTCGGCCGTTTTCATCGCGACCTGGGTTTCGCCGCGCACGTCGGCGATCAGCGCCTCGACGAGCCCGCCCGCACCGAAGCGCTCGCGGCCCATCCGCTCGACGAAGCCGGCCGCGTACTCGGGCAGCGGCACGCAGTGCCGGCGCAGCTTCTGCGGCAGCGACTTCAGGAGCAACTGCACCTTTTCCTTCAGCATCCCCGGCACGAGCCACTCGCAACGGCGCGCGTCGACCTGGTTCAGCGCGAAGAGCGGCACCGCGAGCGTCACGCCGTCGCGCGGCGTGCCCGGCTCGAAGTGATACGTGAGCGCCATCTCGACGCCGGCCATCGTCGCGCGCTTCGGGAACAGGTCGGTCGTCACGCCGGCCGCCTCGTGGCGCATCAGATCGTCGCGCGACAGGTACAGCAGCCGCTGCTTGTCCTCCGCCTGGCCGCCCTTCTTCACCTCGTCGCGATACCAGCGCTCGAACGCGGCGCCCGTGTGGATGCCTTCCGGAATCGCCTGGTCGTAGTACGCGTAGATCAGCTCGTCGTCGACCAGCACGTCCTGGCGGCGCGACTTGTGCTCGAGCTGCTCGATGTCGGCGAGCAGCTTGCGGTTGTGCGCGAAGAACGGCAGCTTCGTGTCGAATTCGCCTTCGACCAGCGCACCGCGGATGAACAGCTCGCGGGCGCGCGCCGGGTCCTGCTTGCCGAACGCGACGCGCCGCCGGTGGTAGATCGGCAGCCCGTACAGCGTCGCGCGCTCGAATGCGCTGACCTGCGCCGGGCGCTTCTCCCAGTGCGGCTCCGACAGCGATTTCTTCAGCAGGTGCGCGCCGATCTTCTCGACCCACTCGGGCTCGATCTTCGCGAGGCAGCGCGCGTACAGCCGGCTCGTCTCGACCAGTTCGGCCGCCATCACCCAGCGGCCGGCCTTCTTCGCGAGCGCGGAGCCCGGCCACAGGTAGAACTTGATGCCACGCGCGCCGAGGTAATGCGGATCGTCGTCGGCCTTCATCCCGAGGTTGCCGAGCAAGCCCGTCAACAGGGCCAGATGAATCTGCTCGTAGGTGGCCTCGACTTCGTTGAGCCGCCAGCCGTGCTCGCGCACGACCGTCAGCAACTGCGAATGGACGTCGCGCCATTCGCGCAGCCGCAGGTGCGACAGGAAGTTCTGCCGGCATGCGTCGATCAGCTGGCGATTCGATTTCTTGTGCGCGACGGCCTCTTCGAACCACGCCCAGATCTTCAGCCACTGCAGGAATTCGGAGCGCTCGTCGGCGAACCGGCGGTGCGCCTGGTCGGCCTGCTCCTGCGCTTCGATCGGGCGGTCGCGCGGGTCCTGCACGGACAGTGCGCTCGCGATGATCAGCACCTCGCGCAGCGACTGCTGGTCGCGCGCGGCGAGAATCATCCGTCCGACGCGCGGGTCGAGCGGCAGCCGCGCGAGTTCGCGGCCGAGCGGCGTCAGCGCGTTGTCGTCGTCGACCGCGCCGAGTTCGTTGAGCAACTGGTAGCCGTCCGCGATCGCGCGGCCGGGCGGCGGCTCGAGGAACGGGAACGATTCGATCGCCGTCAAGTGCAGCGACTTCATCCGCAGGATCACCGACGCGAGCGACGAGCGCAGGATTTCCGGGTCGGTGAAGCGCGCGCGCGCCTGGTAGTCGCTTTCCTCGTACAAGCGAATGCAGACGCCATCGGCCACGCGGCCGCAGCGGCCCGCACGCTGATTCGCGGCGGCCTGCGAGATCGACTCGACCTGCAGCTGCTCGACCTTGTTCCGGTACGAATAGCGCTTCACGCGCGCGAGGCCGGTGTCGACCACGTAGCGGATGCCCGGCACCGTCAGCGAGGTTTCGGCCACGTTGGTCGCGAGCACGATGCGGCGCGCGTTCGACGCCTTGAACACCTTGTCCTGGTCGGCCGCCGAGAGCCGCGCGAACAGCGGCAGGATCTCGGTGTGCGGCGGATGGTGCTTGCGCAGCGCCTCGGCCGCCTCGCGGATCTCGCGCTCGCCGGGCAGGAACACCAGCACGTCGCCGGGGCCTTCGCGGCACAGCTCGTCGACCGCGTCGACGATCGCGTCCATCAGGTCGCGCTCGGCTTCGCGCGCGGTCTTCACGCGATCGCGGCCGCCCGTGCCTTCGGCGTTCTTGACCGCCGGGCGATCCTCGGCCACCGGGCGGTAGCGCATCTCGACCGGATACAGCCGCCCGCTCACCTCGATCACGGGCGCCGGACGTTCGTCGGTGCCGAAATGGCGCGCGAAGCGGTCGGCGTCGATCGTCGCGGACGTGACGATCAGTTTCAGGTCCGGCCGCCGCGGCAGGATTTCCTTCAGGTAGCCGAGCAGGAAGTCGATGTTCAGGCTGCGTTCGTGCGCCTCGTCGATGATCAACGTGTCGTACGCCTTCAGCAGCGGATCGGTCTGTGTCTCGGCGAGCAGGATGCCGTCCGTCATCAGCTTGACGGATGCGCCCGGGGCGAGATTATCGGTGAAGCGCACCTTGTAGCCGACCACCTCGCCGAACGGCGTGCCGAGTTCCTCGGCGATGCGGCGGCCGGTCGACGATGCGGCCAGGCGCCGCGGCTGCGTATGGCCGATCAGGCCCGTGCCGCCGGCGCCGAGGCCGCGGCCGAGATCGAGACAGATCTTCGGCAACTGCGTGGTCTTGCCCGAGCCGGTTTCGCCGCAGACGATGACAACCTGATGACCGGCGATCGCGCGCGCGATTTCGTCGCGCTTGCCCGACACGGGCAGGCTTTCGGGGTACGTGATCGGCGGGACGGGATTCGGAGCCACCGCGGCACGCGGCGCACGTTCGCGGCGCGGGGCGCGCTCGCCCGTTGGCTGCGGCGCGCCCTTCGCGGCCGGCTGGCGCGCGTCGCCGCGCCGTTCGTCATTGCGCGGCCCGCGCGGCGCGGGTGCCGGCTTGCCCGCCGGCGTGCCCTGCTGCTGGCGCGGCGGCTGGCCCTGCTGCTCGCGCGCATCGGCCGCACCATCCGGGTGCTTCGCCGATGGCGTATTGGCCCGCGTCGGCGCGGGACTTTTAGAAACATTCGACATGGGGGCGCATTATAATCCCGCCCATGAATTCCCAAACCGACCTCCCTCCCGCCCAGACCGGCGCCGCGACGCCGCCGGCCGCCGACGATTCGGCCGCCAGCCACGCGCAGTTCGTCGACTGGATGCGCTCCGTCGCGCCCTATATCCACAAGTTCCGCAACAGCACGTTCGTCGTGGGGTTCGGCGGCGAGGTGGTGCAGCAGGGACTGCTGAATGCGCTCGTCTCCGACATCGCGCTGTTGCAGGCGATGGGCATCCAGATCGTGCTGGTGCACGGCTCGCGCCCGCAGGTCGAGGAGCAGCTGAGCCTGCACGGTGTCGAATCCGAGTTTTCGCACGGGCTGCGCATCACCGATGCGCGCGCGCTCGAATCGGCGAAGGAAGCGGCCGGCGAAGTGCGTCTCGACATCGAGGCCGCGATCAGCCAGGGTCTGCCGAACTCGCCGATGGCGCACGCGCACATCAGCGTCGTGTCGGGCAACTTCGTGACCGCGCGGCCGGTGGGGATTCTCGACGGGGTCGATTTCGCGCACACGGGCATCGTGCGCAAGATCGACGCCGAATCGATCCGTCATTCGCTCGCGAGCCGCAAGCTCGTGCTGCTGTCGCCGCTCGGTTTCTCGCCGACCGGCGAGGCGTTCAACCTGTCGATGGAAGACGTCGCGTCGGCGGCCGCGATCGCGCTGCGCGCCGACAAGATCATCTTCCTGACCGACGGGCCCGGCATCGTCGACGACGAAGGCGAGCTGGTGCGCGAAATGTCGCTCGACGCGGCGGCCGAGCTGCTCGATTCCGGCAACATCCAGGGCGACGACGCGTTCTTCCTGAAGCACTCGATCCGCGCATGCCGCGGCGGCGTGACCCGGGCGCACCTGATCCCGCAGTCGCTCGACGGCAGCATGCTGCTCGAACTGTTCCTGCACGACGGCGTCGGCACGATGATCTCGTACGAGAACCTCGAAAGCCTGCGCGAGGCGACGCCGGACGACGTCGGCGGCATCCTGTCGCTGATCGAGCCGCTCGAGTCCGACGGTACGCTGGTGCGGCGCGGCCGCCACCAGATCGAACGCGACATCGACCACTTCTCGGTGATCGAGCACGATGGCGTGCTGTTCGGCTGCGCGGCGCTGTACCCGTACCAGCAGGAGAAGATCGGCGAGATGGCGTGCCTGACGGTCGCGCCGGAAGCGCAGGGCTCGGGCGACGGCGAACGCCTGCTCAAGCGCATCGAGCAGCGCGCCCGCGCGCGCGGCCTCACGCACATCTTCGTGCTCACGACGCGCACCGAGCACTGGTTCCTCAAGCGCGGCTTCGTCAAGGTCAGCGTCGACGACCTGCCGGAAGACCGCCGCAAACTCTATAACTGGCAGCGCAAGTCGCTCGTGCTGATGAAGCAGCTCTGAGCGCAGGCACGACTGCCCTTCCCCCCAGACACCGATTACAGGAGAAGTACACGATGGCTCGAATGATCCAATGCGCGAAGCTCGGCAAGGAAGCCGAAGGCCTCGATTTCCCGCCGCTGCCGGGCGAACTCGGCAAGCGCATTTACGAGAGCGTCTCGAAGGAAGCGTGGCAAGGCTGGCTCAAGCAGCAAACGATGCTGATCAACGAAAACCGCCTGAACATGGCCGACCCGCGCGCGCGTCAGTACCTGATGAAGCAGACGGAGAAGTACTTCTTCGGCGACGGCGCGGACCAGGCGTCCGGCTACGTGCCGCCGACGGAAGGCTGAAGCGACGCTCGACTCGCGACGGCCGGCAGCGCCGATCTCGTCGTGACTTGAAGCAAACGGCCGAACGGCACCGTGGATCGCACGGTGCCGTTTGCTTTTGGGACGCGTGATCGGAACGAGTCGAGGCTGCGCCACGCGCACTCGGTCCGACGCGCGATGCCGACGGAGCGCCGAATCACCGAATCGCGAGCGTGCCGAATCACGCCGGCCTCCCCCGCTCACCCCGCCGGTTTCAACGTGCCGCGATCGTCCGGCTGCGCCGGCTCGCCGACCGGACGATCGGCGCTCGCGCCTTCGGTGCCCCACTCGGCCGCATCGCTGCGCTCGGCGCTCGACAGTTCGTCGGCGCGATATCCGGTGCGATTGAGCAGCGCCAGCATGCACGCCAGCGACACGAGCGCGTACAGCCCCGACGCGATCGCGACGCCGACGATGCTGCCGGTCGCATTGAGAATCGCCTGCGCGAGCACCGGCGTGCCGCCGCCGATGACCAGCGCGCTCAGCTGATACGCGAGCGACAGGCCCGTATAGCGGATGTTGGCCGGAAACACGCGCGCGAGCACGCCGCCGACCGCACCATAGAACATCGCCGACGGAATCGTCGAGATGCACATGCCCGCGACGGCGACCCAGTACGAACGCGTCGCGAGCGCATGGAACATCACGGGCATCAGCACGATTTCCGGGATCAGGATCCAGCACATCGCGCGCCGCATGTCGACCTTCGACACGAACCACGCGCCGACCGGCTGCATCAGGAATTGCACGACGAGCGAGATCGACAGGATGCCGAGGAACGTCCCCTGCGCGTAGCCGAGCGTCTTCGTCGCCCACGACAAAGCGAACGTGCTGCGGAAATACGTGACGTTGATCACCGGCAGCGTGCCGGCCGCGAGCAGCACGACGACCCAGTGGTCGCGCACGACGTCGCGCAGCGGCAGCTTGACCGTGCGCTTGCGCGCGAGCACGCGCTGCATGTCGACCGACTCCTCGAGCCTCAGCCGGATCACCATGCCGATGATCACGAGCACGGCCGACAGCAGGAACGGAATGCGCCAGCCCCACATCAGGAACGACGGGGTCGGCAGCGTGCTCAGCGCGAAGAACGCGGCCGTTGCCAGCAGGTTGCCGGTGGGCGAGCCTTGCTGCGCGAACGCCGCATACAGGATGCTGCGATGCTTCGGTGCATTCTCGCTCGCGATCAGCACCGCGCCGCCCCACTCGCCGCCGACCGCGATGCCCTGCAGCACGCGCAGCACGACGAGGCCCGCCGGCGCCCAGACGCCGATCGACGCGTAACCGGGCAGCAGGCCGATGCCGGTCGTCGCGAGCCCCATCATCACCAGCGTGATCACGAGCGCGGTCTTGCGGCCGACGCGATCGCCGAGATGACCGAACACGATGCCGCCGAGCGGCCGCGCGGCGAAGCCGGCCCAGAACGTGACGAACGCGAGCAGCGTCGCGACGCCGGGGTCCATCGTGCTCGAAAAGAACACCTTGCCGAACACGAGCGCCGCGGCCGTGCCGTAGATGTAGAAGTCATACCACTCGATCGTGGTGCCGACGAACGCCGCGAGGGCGGCGCGGCCAGGCCGCGGCTGCGCGGCAGACGGGGATTGCGGACGGCTCATCGATGTCTCCATATTGTGATGATCGGGGGCGCGACTCGCGCGCGCCTTTCCCGGGTGGCCGGCATCACGCCGCCGGCCGGCGGCGTCGTGTCAGTCGGGCGGCGACTCGCCGGCGGCCGTCTTCAGCACGCCGGCATCGAGCAGTTGCTGCTGAAGCGCGCGATCGACGCCGAGCCGGTCGAGCACCGCGCGCGTGTCGCGGCCGAGCGCGGGCGGCGCCGACCGGTAGGTGGCCGGCGTGCGCGACAGCTTCACCGGCGACGCGGTGCCGCGATACGCGCCGATCTCGACGAACAGGTTGCGATGCAGCGCATGCGGATCGTGCGCGACGTCCGCCACCGTGCGCACCGGCCCGCACGGCACGCCGGCCGCCATCAGGTCGCGCGCCAGCGGCTCGCACGCGTGTGCGGCGAGCCGCGCTTCCAGTTCGGCCTTCAGCTCGGGCCGGTGCGCACAGCGGCTGCGGTTGTCGACGAAGCGCGGATCGCCCGCCAGCGCCGGCGCGCCGAGATGCGCGACCAACCGTGCGAACTGCCGGTCGTTGCCGACTGCGAGGAAGATCGGCACGGTCGCCGTGCGGTAGCTGTCGTACGGCGCGATGTTCGGATGCGCGTTGCCGCTGCGTTCCGGCACGCGGCCCGAGCCGAAGAAATTCGGCAGGTGCGGATGCAGCAGCGACACGCCGCAGTCGTACAGTGCGACGTCGATCGACTGCCCGCGCCCGCTCTTCTCGCGCTCCGCGAGCGCCAGCAGGATGCCGGCGAGCGCGTTGAGCCCCGTGACCATATCGACGATCGGCAAACCGATGCGGGTCGCGTCGCCGTCGCGTTCGCCGTTCACGCTCATCAGCCCGGCCATCGCCTGGATCACCGCGTCGTAGCCCGGCAGCCCGCCGAGCGGGCCATCGTCGCCGAAGCCCGTCACCGCGCAGTGGATCAGGCGCGGGAAAAGCGGCTGCAGGTCGCGTGCGTAGTCCATCCCCCAGCGCGCGAGCGTGCCCGGCTTGAAATTCTCGACGAGCACGTCCGCTTCTTCGAGCAGGCGCCACAGGATCGCGCGCCCTTCGTCGTGCGACAGGTCGAGCGCCAACCCTTCCTTGTTGCGGTTCACGCCCATGAAGTACCACGCCGTGTCGCCGAGGAACGGCGGCCCCCAGCCGCGCGTCTCGTCGCCGGCGGGCGGCTCGATCTTGACCACCGTCGCACCGTGGTCGGCGAGCGCCTGCGTGCAGTACGGGCCGCCGAGCACCCGGCTCAGGTCGACGACCTTCAGGCCGTCCAGTGCGCCACGCGTCGGGTTCATCGTTCGACCTCCGGCAGCAGGTCGAGCGCCATGTCGAGCGCGACCGGCAGGCCGCGCAGCAGCGCGTCGGACGCGGCCGATTCGTCGTCGCGCGGGGTCGGCGCGAGCGGATCGACCGGCAGCAGCTTGTGGCGCACGATCAGGTGCGCCAGCGCGAGACGCCGGAAATCCGGCGCGAGCCGTGCGCCCTCGCAGGCCATCAGCACGGCCGCGCTCGCGTAGTACAGCGCGGACGCGGCCTGCCGCACGCGCGCGTCGTCGCCTTCCCCCGCCACCCTCGCAAGTGCATCGCATGCCCGTACGAGGATGCGCCGCAGCGCCGTGCGGCTCGCCTCGGGCAGCGGCGCCGCGCCCAGACGATCGCCGAGGAACGTCCGCAGCGCGTCGAGCGCATGCTCGCGCTGCGCGGCACGCGCGACGTCGAGCGCGACGATGTTGCTCGTGCCTTCCCAGATCGAACCGAGATGCGCGTCGCGCACGAGCCGCGCGTCGCTCCATTCCTCGATATAGCCGGTGCCGCCGCGCACTTCCATCGCGTCGCCCGTCACGCGGCGCGCGTCGCGGCAAGCGCGGAACTTGATCAGCGGCGTCAGGATCCGCACGCAGCGCGCGGCCTGCTCGTCGCCCGCGTCGGCCTGCGGCAGCAGCAGCGCGATCTGCATGAACATCGCGCGCGCGGCCTCGGCCGGCAGCAGCATCTTCATCAACTGGCGCTGCATCAGCGGCATCTCGATCAGCTTGCGGCCGAATGCCTCGCGATGCGCGGCGACGTGCAGCGCTTCGTTCAGCGCGCGCCGCATCAGCCCCGCCGCGCGCACGCCGTTCGACAGCCGCGACATGTTGATCATGTCGGCCATCTGGTGAAAGCCGCGGCCGATCTCGCCGATCAGGTACGCCTGCGCACCTTCGAGCGCGATCTCGCCGCTGGCCATCGAACGGCTGCCGAGCTTGTCCTTCAGGCGCACGATCCGGTAGCGGTTGCGCGTGCCGTCCGGCAGCGTCTTCGGCAGCAGGAACAGCGCGAGGCCCTTGATGCCGTCCGGCGCGCCGTCGGGCCGCGCGAGCACCATCGCGAGATCGGCGTCCGCGTTCGAGCAGAACCACTTGTCGCCGGTCAGGCGCCAGACGGTCTCGCCGTGCGCGTCGGTTTCGCAGGTCGCGCGCGTCGCGATACGGCCGACGTCGGAGCCGGCCGCCTGCTCGGTCATGAACATCGCGCCTTGGTACAGCGTGTCGAAGTCGCGCGACGCGAGCCGCGGCAGGTAACGCGCGACGAGCGCGGGATCGCCGAAGCGGCGCAGCGTGCGCGTCAGCGAATCGGTCATGCTGACCGGGCAGCACAGCCCGAATTCCGCCTGCACGAACAGGAACGTCAGCGCGTACTTGACGAGCGGCGGCACGGTTTCGGCGCCGTGGCTCAGTGATGCCAGCCCGAGCTCCGCATACGCGACGCGTTCGAGCGCGACGTACGCCGGGTCCTTGTCGATCCGCTGCACGGCCTCGCCGCGCCGGTTGCGATGCTCGAGCACGGGCGGATGCTTGTCCGCGCGCGACGCCCATTCGTCGAGTTCGCCCGACACGCGCGTGCCGAGTGCGCGCAGCCGCGGCTCGAGTTCGGCATAGTGCGCGTCGCCGAGATGCAGCTTCAGCAACGCGCCGAGATCGGGATCGAGGGTGAAGAAATTGATGCCTCGGGTATCGGGAATATTGGATGCGCCGGTGTCCGGCGTGCGAGCGGTGTCGTTCATGCGTGCGTCTCCTGGGTTGCCTGTGCAGCGACCAGGCCGCGCGCCGCAGCGCCCGGCCGGTCCTGCATCGAGCCTCCCGCAGAGCGTAGGCGCGCGATCGATAAGCGTCCAATACAGGATTTGTCCGGTACGATAGAGATCGCTTATCGATGCCGACGCCGGGAGGAGACACCGTGGAACTGAGGCAGTTGCGCTACTTCGTGGCGGTCGCCGAGGAGCTGCATTTCGGGCGCGCGGCGAAGCGCCTGTTCATCTCGCAGCCGGCGCTGAGTTTCGACATCCGCAAGTTCGAGGACGCGCTCGGCGTGCAGTTGTTCTCGCGCACCAACAAGACGGTCGCGCTGACCAACGCGGGCGAGGTCCTGCTCGGCGAAGCGCGCCGGCTGCTGCTGCAGGCGGACGAAGCCGAGCGCCTGACGGTGCGCTCCGCGTCGGGGCTCGCCGGCCGGCTGCGGATCGGCTTCGTCCATTCGATGCTGTATCGCGGGCTGCCCGACGCCGTGCGGCGCTTCGAGGCCGACTATCCGGGCGTCGAGGTCGTGCTGAGCGAGATGAACACGCACGCGCAGGTGCAGGCGATCCAGCGCGGCCAGATCGATCTCGGCTATGCGCACTGGGGCCACTTCCCGCCCGACGTCGAATCGGTGCCCGTCTATGCGGAGCCGTTCGTGTGCTGCCTGCCGGCCGCGCATCCGCTCACGCGGCGCAGGCAGGTCGCGCTCGCCACGCTCGCGACGGAACCGTTCATCCTGTTTCCGCGCGACGCCGCGCCGCACTATCACGACCTGATCATCGCGCAGTGCGTGAACGCGGGATTCAGTCCGCTGATCCGCCACGAGGCGCGGCTGTGGCAGACGATCCTGTCGATGATCGAGTTCGGAATGGGCATCGCGCTGGTGCCGCGCGTGCTGCAGCAGGCGAAAAGCGATCGGCTCGCGTTCCTGCCGCTGAAGGATGCGTCGCTCGAATCGCGCACGCTCGCGCTGAAACGCAGCGGCACCGCCGAACCGGTGGCACTGCGCTTCGCCGGCTACGTGCGCGCGTCGATCGACGCGCTGCCTGCGCTGGCGGGCTGAGCGCGCGGCTCGCGATCCGGTGCTTGCGGCTATTTGAAAAAATTTGCAGAAAGGGCTTTACGAGCCCCAAAATCTCTGACATAATTTGATTCTTCTTTGGGCGGTTAGCTCAGCGGTAGAGCACTGCCTTCACACGGCAGGGGTCACTGGTTCGATCCCAGTACCGCCCACCAAAGAATTCAAGGGCCTGCGTCTCACGACGCAGGCCCTTTTCGTTTTGGCGTCGCGCGTGTCCCGCGACGCGGGCGCCACGTCATTCGACGCCACGCCGCACGCAGGTACCGGCTTACCGTCCGTGCCCCACCCGCTCCGCCGTCGCGTCGAACGCGCGCTTCGCCTTGTCGACGATCTCGTCGACCTCCGCCTCGCGAATCACGAGCGGCGGCGACAGCAGCATCCGGTCGCCGGTCGCGCGCATGATCAGGTTGCCGTTGAAGCAGAAGTCGCGGCAGATCGTGCCGACATCGACGTCCGCGCCGAAGCGCTCGCGCCGGCTCCGGTCGCGCGCCAGTTGAACACCCGCAACCAGCCCCGCTCCCGCAATCTCCCCGACGATCGGATGGTCGCCCAGCGTGTCGCGCAGCCGGCGCTGGAAATACGGCCCGATGTCGGTCTTCACCCGCTCGACGATCCCCTCGTCGCGCAGCAGCTTCAGGTTCGCGACCGCGACGGCCGCCGCCACCGGGTGGCCCGAGTACGTGAGGCCGTGATTGAATTCGCCGTTGTCGATGATCGGGCGTGCGACGCGCTCGTGAATGCCCACGGCACCCATCGGCACGTAGCCCGACGTGAGGCCCTTGGCCATCGTGATCAGGTCCGGCTCGAAGCCGAAGTGCTGGTGCGCGAACCATTCGCCGGTGCGCCCGAAGCCGCCGATCACTTCGTCGGCGACCAGCAGGATGTCGTACTTGCGGCAGATCCGCTGGATCTCCGGCCAGTACGTCGACGGCGGGAAGATCACGCCGCCCGCGCCCTGGAACGGCTCGCCAATGAACGCCGCGACGTTCTCCGCGCCGAGTTCGAGGATCTTCGCTTCGAGCTGCTGCGCGCGTGCGAGGCCGAATGCTTCGGGCGTCTCGCCAGCCTGCGCTTCGCCGAAGAAATACGGCTGGTCGATGTGCACGATGTGCTCGACCTTCGACGGCATCTGCTCGTGCATGTAGCTCATCCCGCCGAGCGTGCCGCCCGCGATCGTCGAACCGTGGTAACCGTTCTTGCGCGAGATCACGTATTTCTTCTGCGGCTTGCCTTGCACGCGCCAGTATTGATGCACGAGACGCAGCACGGTGTCGTTGCCTTCCGAACCGCTGTTGCAATAGAAGAAGTGGTTGAAGCCGGCGGGCGTCACTTCCGCGAGCATCGCGGAAAGCTCGATCACCGGCGGATGCGTGGTCTTGAAGAACGTGTTGTAGAACGGCAGTTCCTGGATCTGGCGATACGCGGCGTCGGCGAGCTCCTTGCGGCCGTAGCCGACGTTCACGCACCAGAGGCCGGCCATCCCGTCGATCACCTTGTTGCCGTCCGAGTCCCACAGGTAGACGCCGTCGGCCTTCACGATCACGCGGCTGCCGGCGCGATTGAGCGCGCCCATGTCGGAGAACGGGTGGATGTGGTGCGCGGCGTCGAGCGCGCGAAAATCGGCGGTCGAGCGCGGCGGAAAAGCTTCGTTTCTATCGGTCATGTTTTCTCCGTCAAACAGCGCCGCACGCTTACACGTGCAGCAGCAGGTGCCTGCGTTCCCACGAGCTGATCACGCGGAAGAACGCTTCGTATTCGGTTTCCTTCAACGCCAGGTAGGCCTTCACGAACTTGTCGCCGAGGATGCCGGCGAGCGGCTCGCACGCGGCCATCAGCGAGATGCCTTCCTCGAGGTTGCGCGGCAGCTGGTACGGCAGGTCGTAGCCGTCCGATGCGATCGGCTCGGTCGGCGCGAGCTGTTGCGTCATGCCGAGATAGCCGGCGGCGAGCGTCGCCGCGAACGCGAGGTACGGGTTGCAGTCGACGCCCGGAATCCGGTTCTCGATGCGGCGCGCGATCGGGCTCGACTGCGGAATGCGAAAGCCCACCGTGCGGTTGTCGTAGCCCCACTGCACGTTGATCGGCGCGGCCATGAAGCGCGACAGGCGGCGGTACGAATTGATGTACGGCGCGAAGATCGGCATCAGCGCCGGCGTGTACTTCTGCAACCCGGCCAGATAGCTGCGGAACAGCGGCGACACGGCGCCGTTTTCGTCGGCGAACAGATTGCGCCCGGTGCGCATGTCCGCGAGGCTCTGATGAATGTGCATCGCGGAACCCGGCTCGTTTTCCATCGGCTTGGCCATGAACGTCGCGTACATGTTGTGACGCAGCGCGGCCTCGCGCACCGTGCGCTTGAACAGGAACACCTGGTCGGCCAGCGGCAGCGCGTCGCCATGCACGAAGTTGATCTCCATCTGCGCGGCGCCGACTTCGTGAATCAGCGTCTCGATATCGAGCCCCTGCATTTCGCAGTACTCGTAGATGTCCTCGAACAGCGGATCGAACTCGTTGACGGCCTCGATCGAATACGACTGGCGGCCCGTTTCCGCCCGCCCCGTACGGCCGACGGGCGGCCGCAGCGGCAGGTCGGGGTCGGCGTTCATGTCGACCAGATAAAACTCGAGCTCGGGCGCGACCACGGGTTTCCAGCCCTTCGCCTCGTACAGGTCGAGCACGCGGCGCAGCACGTAGCGCGGCGAAATCTCGACCGGCGAGCCGTCGAAGTGCACGCAATCGTGGATCACCTGCGCGGTCGGATCGACCGCCCACGGGATCAGGCAGATCGTCGACGGATCGGGCACGCACACCATATCGGGATCGGTCACGCCGGTCAGCGTGCCGTCCTCCGGATAGTCGCCGGTGACGGTCTGCACCATCACGGCCTGCGGCAGGCGCATCGATTCGCCGGATTCGAACTTGTTGCGCGGAATGATCTTGCCGCGCGCGATGCCGGCCATGTCGGGAATGATCGCCTCGACTTCGGTGATGCGGTGCTGTCGCAGGAATTCGCTCAGTTCGGGTTGCATGATCGGCCTCGTTGGTCGATGTCGATGTCGGATGCGGCCGGCGACGGCGTCGCGCCGCCAGCAGCATGCATGCGGTGCGTCATGCGCGCGCGGCACGCCGCGCCGAATGCCGCGAAGATGTCGCGCGACAGCGGCTGCTCCGCGTAGCGCCATTCGGGATGCCACTGCACGCCCAGCGCGAATGCACGCGCGCCGCGCACGCTGACGGCCTCGACGAGCCCGTCGGGCGCGCTCGCTTCGACCGCGAGCCCGGTGCCCAGCCGCGCGATGCCCTGGTCGTGCAGGGAATTGACCGTCGCCTCGTGCGCGCCGCGCGCGACCCGCTGCAGCAGGCCGCCTGGCGCGAGCTGCACGACGTGCGCGGGACCGTACTGCCGTTCGAGTGGGTCGGCCGGCCGTTCGCGATGGTCGTCGAAACCGGTCGTCGCATGCAGCCGCTGATGCAGCGTGCCGCCGTACGCGACGTTCAGCTCCTGCATGCCGCGGCAGATCGCGAGCACCGGCACGCCCGCGTCGATCGCCGCGCGGATCAGCGGCAACGCGGTCGCGTCGCGCGCCGGATCGTGCAGCGTGTCGGGCGCGCTGGCGGCGCCGCCGTAATGATGCGGTTCGACGTTCGAATAGCTGCCGGTCAACAGCAGCCCGTCGATTGCCGCGACGATCGCGTCGGCCGGCTGCCGCGCGCCGAGCGCGGGCAGCACGAACGCCAGCGCGCCGGCGCCGTCGACGACGGCGGCGAGGTACTTCTCACCCGCCGTGTGGTTCGGATGGGCACCGCGCAGGATGCGGTCGGCGGTGACGGCTACGATCGGTCGTGCGCGCATCGGCGTCTCTCCGGTGATGGCGCGCGACACGCTCGCGCGCGCGACGATGCAGGTTCGCGGGTACGCCGCACATGCGCGCAATCGCGCAGCGCCAACGCCAACGCCCGCGCAGGCGCGATCCTGCCGCGCGAATGCCGCGGCAACCGGCGGTACGGCCCCGGACGGAAGCGGAAAGGGGCGCTAGGGCAACAACGATGCGCTGCCGTCGCACTGCACCGCGCTGCACAGGTGCGCGGTCACGAGATTGAAGCGGCGCGGGCCGCAATGGGAAATGGCGAAGAAGCGAGGCTCGCGTAACGAGGCGGCGCGCGTGCCGCGATCAGCATGCCGGTTCGGCCCGGCCTGAGGCGGCGCGCCCGCCGACGGACTTCGCGTCCGGCGTATCGAAGGGCTGGCGGCTTTCACGATCGTACTCGACTGACTGATGGAGGCAGGACACGTGTCGCAATGCCGCGTGGCGACACGTCAGCAAGATGTCTCGCAGCGAATTCCGGCGCAGTCCGGCCATCGTCGATGGCCTCGCCGCCGGTGCGCGCGTGACGACTTCCTGACATTCAGCTTATATCACTTAAAGATTGCGTCAAATTTTCAGGGGTCGATGACGATATCGGTCAGACGAAAAAAAAGCATCGATCACGCCGGATCGATGCCGTTTTGTGCATTGCGTCGGCTTGCCTGCTACGTGCCGACGGGGCGGAGCGCACTGCCCCGCCGCGCTGCCGCATGGAGGCAGCCCGCGCTCAACGATGCGCGAGCGCGGTTTCGACGAGTGTCTGCAGCAGCGGCACGATCCGCGCTGCACGCGCTTCGTCGTATGCGTACGGACGCGTCTCTTCCATGTAGGTGATCTGCGACAGTTCGAGCTGGACGGCCTCGACACCGGTCGAGGGCACGCCATAGTGACGCGTGATGTAGCCGCCCTTGAAACGCCCGTTCGCGACGGCCGTGTAGCCGCCGTGCGCGAGCACCCGCGCGGCCAACGCTTCCGCGAGACCGGGCGCCGCACTCGCGCCGCTCGACGTGCCGAAGTTGAAGTCCGGCAGGCGGCCGTCGAAGAAACGCGGCACGTGCGAGCGGATCGAATGCGCTTCCCATACGAGCACGCGGCCGTGTTCGCCTTTCAGGCGCGCGATCTCGCGTTGCAGCGCGTCGTGATACGGCAGCCAGTAGCGATCGCGGCGACGCATGATCTCGTCGTTGCCGGGCAGCGCGTTGGCCGGATACAGCGGCGTCTTGTCGAACGTATCGACCGGCACGAGCCCCGTCGTGTCCTGCCCCGGATACAGGTTCTCGTTGTCGGGCGGACGGTTCAGGTCGACGACGTAACGCGCATGCGACGGCACGAGGATCGATGCGCCGAGATCGGCCGCGAAGCCGTACAGCCGCTCGAGATGCCAGTCGCAATCGTCGACGAAGCGCGCGTCGGGCGTCATCGTCGCGGCGATGTCGTCGGGAATGTGCGTGCCTGCGTGCGGAATCGAGATCAGCAGGGGCAGCGTGCCCTGCTTCAGCGTGAATACAGCCGGTTGTTCAGTCATGTCGCCTCACCGTAAGAGTCGGCCGGCGCACGCATGCCGCGTGCGCCGGTTGCCGCGCGTTCAGCGCAGCAGTTGCGCCAGCGCGGCGCGGTAGTCGGCATACGCGGCGGCTTCGTCGCGATGGCGGCGGCCGCTCACGACGCGCTCGCCGCCCGTGTAGACGTCGAGCACCGGCGTCTCGCCGTGCTCGGCGAACACGATGCCCGACAGCCATGCCGCGCTGTCGTGTTCGGCGATCGCCGGATGATCGGGATCGAGCACGAGCCAGTCGGCGCGGCAGCCTGCGCGCAGCGCGCCGATGCGCCGCCCGCTCGCCTGCGCGCCGCCCGCGAGCGACGCATCGAACAGGCGATCGGCGACGTGCGCCTGCGTGTCGCTCGCCAGCACGTTGCGCGCGCGGTGCACGAGCCGCTGCCCGTATTCGAGCAGGCGCAGCTCCGAGCGCCAGTCGACCGACGCGTGGCTGTCCGAACCGATGCCGATCACGCCGCCCTGCGCGAGATAGTCGACGGCCGGAAATACGCCGTCGCCGAGGTTCGCTTCGGTCGTCAGGCACAGGCCCGCGACCGCGCGGCGCTTCGCGAGCGCCGCCGTCTCGGCCGCGTCGACGTGCGTCGCGTGCACGAGGCACCAGCGCGCATCGACGTCGAAGCGATCGAGCAGCCATTGCACGGGGCGTGCGCCGTAGGCGCGCACGCAGTCGTCGACTTCGGCCGTCTGCTCGGCGATGTGGATATGCACCGGTGCATCGCCGGGCAACCCTTCGAGTAGCACACGCAGCCCGTTCTCGGACACCGCGCGCAGCGAGTGCGGCGCGACGCCATAGCGCAGCCCGCCATGTTCCGGCGCCACGCGACGCATCGCGTCGAGCAGTTCGAGCACGCCGTCGGGCGTGTTGATGAAGCGGCGCTGGTCGTCGCGCGGCGGCTTGTCGCCGAAGCCGGCGAACTGGTACGACACGGGCAGCATCGTGATGCCGATGCCGGCCGCGCGCGCGGCGTCGATCACGCGCGTGCCGAGCTCCGCGATCTGCGGATAGCGCGAGCCGTCCTGCGCGTGATGCACGTAGTGGAATTCGCACACCGACGTGTAGCCGCACTTGAGCATCTCGACATACAGCCAGCGCGCGATCGCAGCGAGCGCGTCGGGCGTGATCTTCAGCGCGAAGCGGTACATCAGGTCGCGCCAGCTCCAGAAACTGTCGGCGGGATTCGCGCGGTATTCGGTGAGCCCCGCCATCGCGCGCTGGAACGCGTGCGAATGCAGGTTCGGCATGCCGGGCAGCACCGGCCCGGCCGCGCGCGCGACGCCTGCCGGCGCATCGGTGTCGGGTGTCACGTCGGTCAGCGTGCCGGCGGCGTCCCAGCGCAGCAGCACGTTGCGGCGCCAGCCCTCGGGCAGATAGGCATGGTCCGCGAACAACAGGGTGTCGGTCATTGCGTGTCCTCATCGACCGGATCGAGCGCTTGAGCAATCCCGTCCGGCCCGGTGCCGCAGCCGGCAGGCGCGAGCGCGTCGCGCCAGTGCCGGCCTCGCGGCGATCGACCGGAGTGCGCCCGTTGCGCACCGGCTCCGGTCCCCTGCAAAGCGTCGGCCGGACCCGGTACGTCACGTACCGAGCCCGGTCCGCCGTCAAACTTATCCGTTCATCCGGCGAAACACGGCCGTGCCGCCGCGTACGACCTGCTCGCACAGCGGCCGGCCGATCCAGTACGCGAGCTCGGCCAGCGAGCCGACCGACCACGCGGCGAAGTCGGCCTGGCGACCGACCTCGAGCGCGCCGTGGCGATCCGCGCGGCCAAGCGCCGCGGCCGCATGGCGCGTAACGCCCTGCAGCACCTCGGGCACCGTCATGCGGAACAGCGTGCAGCCCATGTTCAGCGTCAGCAGCAGCGATTCGAGCGGCGACGTGCCGGGGTTGTGATCGGTCGCGAGCGCGACCGGCACGCCGTGCTTGCGCAGCAGCTCGATCGGCGGCAGCTGCGTTTCGCGGATGAAGTAGTACGCACCGGGCAGCAGCACGGCGACCGTACCGGCCGCCTTCATTGCCTCGATGCCCGCTTCGTCGAGAAATTCCAGATGGTCGGCGGACAACGCGCGGTAACGCGCGGCGAGCGCCGTCCCGCCCGCATTCGACAGTTGCTCCGCATGCAGCTTCACCGGCAGCCCGCGCCGCGTCGCGGCCTCGAACACGCGCTCGGTCTGCGCGAGCGAGAAGCCGATGCGTTCGCAGAACACGTCGACCGCGTCGACGAGCCCTTCGTCGGCCAGCGTCGGCAGCATGCGGTCGCACACTTCGTCGATGTATTCGTCCGCGCGGCCCGCGTATTCCGGCGGCAGCGCATGCGCGCCGAGGAAGGTCGTATAGACGGTGACCGGGAAGCGCTCGCCGAGCTGGCGCGCGACGCGCAGCATCTTGCGCTCGCTCGCGAGGTCGAGCCCGTAGCCCGACTTGATCTCGATCGCGGTCACGCCTTCGGCAAGCAGCGGCTGCAGGCGCGCGGCGGCCTGCACGAACAGCGTCGTCTCGTCAGCCGCGCGCGTCGCGCGCACCGTCGACACGATTCCGCCGCCCTGCCGCGCGATTTCCTCGTAGCTGACGCCCGCGAGCCGCTGCGCGAATTCGTCGGCGCGCGTGCCGCCGTACACGAGGTGCGTATGGCAATCGACGAGGCCCGGCGTCACCCACGCGCCGTGCAGGTCCTCGCGCCGCCAGTGCGCGTAACCGTGCGGCAGCGCGGACAATGCGCCGAGCCACGCGATCGTGCCGGTTTCGTCGACGGCGATCGCCGCGTCGTCGATCGTCTCGTCGGGATGGCCGTGCGAACACAGCCTCAGGTGATGCCAGACAGTCGGTTTCATGCGTTCAGTCTCGTTCGCCGACGGCAAGCGAGACGGCCAGCAGTGCGCCGCCTCCGCTCACGACGACGTCAAACGCACGCCGTGGCCCGTCGAGCCGCAACGTGTCCATGTCTTCCAGCGCGTAGTGCGTGCCGTCGAGGTCGACGCTCACCGCACCGGCCGCGCAAAACAGCAGCACGGTATCGGCCGGCGCGACGCGGTGCACGCCCGCGCGCCACACGTCGAGTGCACCGCGCGCGGCCGACCGGCGCGTCATCAGGTTGAAGTCGCGCGTCGCGCCGTCGTGCAGCGTCGCGTCGATCGCCGTCTCGCCCGCGAAATCCGCGCGGGCGAGCGGCGCATCGAGCACGTGCCGCGTGCCGCCCGCTTCGGCGAGCGTCATGCCCGCGCCGGACAGCAGCACGAGCGTGCGGTCGATGCCGTCGAAACGCGAGAACGGCCCGGCCGTGCCGACGTCGGCGACGCTCACGCGCCACGCGAACGTATCGAGTGCCGCGCCGGGCGGGAACGCGCCGATTTCGCGCGTCACGCCGCCGCCGTTCTTCCACGGCGACGCGACGAGATCCGCCGCGCGGATCAGCACGGCGGCCAGCGTCGCATTCCCCGGCGCATGGTCGAGCGCCGTCATGCTCAGCGGCCGAGCATCGGCAGCTTCAGGCCGGCTTCGCGGGCCGTCTGCTGCGCGAGTTCGTAACCGGCATCCGCATGGCGCATCACGCCCGTGGCCGGATCGTTCAGCAGCACGCGACCGAGACGCTCGTGCGCGTCAGCCGTGCCGTCGGCGACGATCACGACGCCCGAGTGCTGCGAGAAGCCCATGCCGACGCCGCCGCCATGGTGCAGCGACACCCACGATGCGCCGCCCGCGGTGTTCAGCAGCGCGTTCAGCAGCGGCCAGTCGCTCACGGCGTCCGAACCGTCCTTCATCGATTCCGTCTCGCGGTTCGGGCTCGCGACCGAACCGGTATCGAGGTGATCGCGACCGATCACGATCGGCGCCTTCAGTTCGCCGTTCTTCACCATCTCGTTGAACGCCTGGCCGAGGCGGTAGCGATCCTTCACGCCGACCCAGCAGATCCGCGCCGGCAGGCCCTGGAACGCGATGCGCTCACGCGCCATGTCGAGCCAGTTGTGCAGGTGCGGATCGTCGGGGATCAGCTCCTTCACCTTCTGGTCGGTCTTGTAGATGTCTTCCGGATCGCCGGACAGCGCGACCCAGCGGAACGGGCCCTTGCCTTCGCAGAACAGCGGGCGGATGTAGGCCGGCACGAAGCCCGGGAAGTCGAAGGCGTTCTCGACGCCCATTTCCAGCGCCATCTGGCGGATGTTGTTGCCGTAGTCGAGCGTCGCCGCGCCGCGTTCCTGCAGCGCGAGCATCGCGCGCACCTGGACGGCCATCGACTGCTTCGCGACCTTCACGATGCTCTGCGGGTCGACCTTCTGCGCTTCGCGCCATTGCGCGACGGTCCAGCCTTGCGGCAGGTAGCCGTTGATCGGGTCGTGCGCGCTCGTCTGGTCGGTCACGCAGTCCGGCGTGATGCCGCGCGTGACGAGTTCCGCGAACACGTCGGCCGCGTTGCCGAGCAGGCCGATCGACACCGGCTTGCCGGTGCGCTTCGCTTCGTCGATCATGCCGAGCGCTTCGTCGAGTGTCGTCGCCTTCTTGTCGACGTAGCGCGTCTTCAGGCGGAAGTCGATGCGCGTCTCGTCGCATTCGACCGCGATCATCGAGAAGCCGGCCATCGTCGCGGCGAGCGGCTGCGCGCCGCCCATCCCGCCCAGGCCGCCCGTCAGGATCCAGCGGCCCGACGGATCGCCGTTGAAGTGCTGGTTCGCGACGGAGAAGAAGGTTTCGTAGGTGCCCTGCACGATGCCCTGGCTGCCGATGTAGATCCAGCTGCCGGCCGTCATCTGGCCGTACATCATCAGGCCCTTGCGGTCGAGTTCATGGAAGTGATCCCAGTTCGCCCAGTGCGGCACCAGGTTCGAGTTCGCGAGCAGCACGCGCGGCGCATCCTTGTGCGTGCGGAACACGCCGACCGGCTTGCCCGACTGGATCAGCAGCGTTTCGTTTTCCTCGAGATCCTTCAGCGACGCGAGGATCTGGTCGTAGCATTCCCAGTTGCGCGCCGCACGGCCGATACCGCCGTACACGACGAGCGCATGCGGATGCTCGGCGACTTCCGGGTCGAGGTTGTTCTGGATCATCCGGTAGGCCGCTTCGGCCAGCCAGGTCTTGCAGGTCTTTTCGCTGCCGCGCGGCGCGCGGATCGTGCGCGTCGGATCGAGACGGGGATCGATGTGTTTCGGATGGTTCATGACGACTGCTCCCGAAGGAAATTGAAGATCAAATAGGAATCAGAAATGCCCGGTGAAGCGATAACGGCTGCCGGGATGCCACAGATTCGCCACCGAGGCGACGACGCCCTGCGACCAGGTGCGCCGATGTAAAACCAGACACGGCTCGACACCGTCCATCCGCAGCTGCTCGCGCCGCTCCGGCGCCGGGGCCGCCGCTTCGATCCGGTACTCGACGCGCTGCAGCGGCGCCGCGCGCATCAGGTACTGGTTCGGCGTCGTGTTCGTGAAATCCTGCTCGGCGTAATCCGGCGCGACCGCCGGATTCACCCACCGTTCTTCGAGCTGCACCGGCTCGTCGTTCTCGAAGTGCAGCACCTGCGAATGAAACAGCTTCGTGCGCACGGCCACCTGCATCTCGTCGGCGAGGGCCTCGTCGGCGCGGATCGTGTCGAGCCCGAGCACGCTCGCGCGGTACGCATGCCCGCGCGCGCCGACTTCCTCGGAGATGCTGCGGATCGCCACCAGCGTCGACTCGTACTTCGGCCGCGCGACGTAGGTGCCCGCGCCCTTCATGCGCGTGAGCACCTGCTCGGCCGTCAGCTCGCGCAGCGCGCGGTTGACCGTCATGCGCGCCACCTTGAACTCGCGCGCCAGCTCGTTCTCGGACGGCACCTGGTCGCCCTCCTCCCACTCGCCGGCATGGATGCGGGCCAGGATGAAATCCTTGATCTCCTGGTAGACCGGCGCACTCATCGGCTTACTGTTCCGACGCGAACGAGAACGGCGCGACCTTCGCGAACGCGCGCTCGCCGACCAGCTTCGCGATCACCGCGATGTCCGGTGCGAAGTAGTGGTCGAGTTCGTAGTGCGCGACCTTGCCGCGGATCGTCTCCATCACCGGCGCGAGCTTCGGGCTCGTGTGGTACGGCGCGCGCAGGTCGACGCCTTGCGCGGCGGCCAGCAATTCGATCGCGAGGATGTGCTTGGTGTTGTCCGCGATGTCCGCGAGCTTGCGCGCGGCGAACGTCGCCATCGACACGTGGTCTTCCTGGTTCGCCGAGGTCGGCAGCGAGTCGACCGATGCCGGGTGCGCGAGCGTCTTGTTTTCCGACGCGAGGGCGGCGGCCGTCACGTGCGCGATCATGAAGCCGGAGTTCACGCCGCCGTCCTTCACGAGGAACGGAGGGAGGCCCGACAGCGTCGCGTCGATCAGCAGCGCGATGCGGCGCTCGGCCAGCGCGCCGATTTCCGCAGCAGCCAGCGCGAGGTTGTCGGCCGCGAACGCGACGGGTTCGGCGTGGAAGTTGCCGCCCGACAGCACTTCGCCGGTGTCCGGGAAGATCAGCGGATTGTCCGACACGGCGTTCGCTTCGACCAGCAGCACGTCGGCCGCATGGCGCATCTGGTCCAGGCACGCGCCCATCACCTGCGGCTGGCAGCGCAGGCTGTACGGGTCCTGCACCTTGTCGCAGTCGCGGTGCGACTGGTTGATCGGCGAGCCTTCGAGCAGTTCGCGGTACGACGCGGCCGCGTCGATCTGGCCTTGATGGCCGCGCAGTTCGTGGATGCGCGCGTCGAACGGCTTCACCGAGCCGGCTGCCGCGTCGACCGACAGCGCACCGGCGACGAGCGCGGTGCGGTACAGGTCCTCGATCGCGAACATGTTGTCGAGCGCCAGCGCGGTCGACGCCTGCGTGCCGTTCAGGAGCGCGAGGCCTTCCTTCGCCTGCAGCGTCAGCGGCGCGAGGCCCGCGACGCGCAGGCCGTCGAGCGCACTCGCGCGCTCGCCGCGGATGAACACTTCGCCGACGCCGAGCAGCACGGCCGACATGTGCGCGAGCGGCGCGAGGTCGCCCGATGCGCCGACCGAACCCTTCACCGGGATCAGCGGCAGCACGTCGGCGTTGAACAGCGTGATCAGCGCATCCATCACTTCACGGCGGATGCCCGAGTGGCCGCGGCCGAGGCTCGACAGCTTCAGCGCCATCAGCAGGCGCACCGACGAACGCGCCATCGGCTCGCCCACGCCGACCGCGTGCGACAGCACGAGGTTCTTCTGCAGCAGTTCGAGCTGGTCGTGCGGGATGTGGGTGCTCGCCAGGCGGCCGAAACCCGTGTTGATGCCGTAGGCCGGCTCACCCTTCGCGGCGATGTCGGCGACGGCCTTCGCGCCCGCGTCGATCTTCGCGAAGCTGGCCGGGTCGAGCTTGAGTTGCACGGGTTCGCGGGCGATCCGGCGCAGTTGCGGGAGGGTCAGGTGGCCGGGGGTCAACGTAATCATGTGAGCAATCCTGTCTAGACAAGTTCGGAATGGATTGAAGTGTAGCCATCGGAACTTGTCTAGACAACCCGTTTTTCAATATTCCGGCCTCAGGAGTTTCCCTGATGCCGGCGCGGCCCGGCAGGCCGGTCGGCGCGATCCGGCGCTTAACATGTGTTGCAATTATTTTGTCTTTGGCAACATACGAATCATCATTCGCCACGGAGATCGTCATGCCCTTCCCGTCCCGATTCGCCGCCCGCCTCGGCCGCCCCCTGCTCGTCGCCGCATGCGCGCTCGCGTGCGGCGCGTCCGTCGCCGCGGAGCCGCTGGCCGGCACGCTCGACAAGGTCCGGCAATCCAACCTGATTTCGATCGGTCATCGCGAAACGTCGGTGCCGTTCTCCTATGTCGACGCGGGCGGCAAGGTCATCGGCTTCTCGCAGGACCTGTGCGACCGCGTGATCGCCGCGGTGAAGGCGCGCACCGGCAAGCCCGACCTGCAGGTGCGCTTCATTCCGGTCACGTCGCAGAACCGCATTCCGCTCGTGCAGAACGGCACCGTCGATCTCGAATGCGGCGTGACGACCAACCTCGCCGCGCGCCATGCGCAGGTCGCGTTCTCGACCACCTTCTTCGTCGCGACGACGCGCCTGCTCACGCGCACCACGTCGGGCATCCGAGACTTCCCCGATCTCGCCGGCAAGACGGTCGTGACGAACCAGGGCACGACGTCCGAACGCCTGCTGCGCAAGATGAACGAGGAAAAGAAGATGAACATGCAGATCATCAGCGCGAAGGACTACGGCGAAGGACGCCTCACGCTCGAATCGGGCCGCGCGGCCGCATACATGATGGACGACGTGCTGCTCGCGGGCGTGCGCCAGCTCGCCGCGAAGCCGGCCGACTGGCAGCTCGTCGGCACGCCGCAATCGTCGGAAGCCTACGGGTTCATGCTGCGCAAGGACGATCCGCAGTTCAAGGCGCTCGTCGACGGCGTGCTCGTGCAGTTGATGAAAAGCGGCGAGATCAACGCGCTGTACGACAAATGGTTCATGAAGCCGGTGCCGCCGAAGGGCCTGTCGTTCGACTTTCCGATGAGCGACGTGATCAAGGCGCGTTACGCGGCGCCGAACGACGCGCCGCTCGAATAAGCGCCGCGCGTCAACCGCGGCTCACGCGTGCGTCCACGCGACGCACGCCGCGTAGCCGGGCGCCGCGTCGAGCCACGCCGCGTCGAACGCGGCGACGCCGGCAGCGGGCGCGGTGGGCTCGATGATCGTCGTCGCGGGCGTCGCCGCATCGCGCGGCGGCACGACCGCGAACGCGCGCAGCCCGCCGACGATGCCGGTGCCGAGCGCCTTGAGCAGCGCCTCCTTCGCGGACCATACCCGCATGAATTCGCGCTCGCGCGCGCCGGGCGGCAGGCCGTCGAGATACGCGACCTCGGTGGGCGCGCACACTTCGCGTGTCAGCGCGCGCCAGTCAGCCGCGCGATTGCAGCCCTCGACATCGACGCCGACGCGGCCCGCCGGCGCCCAAGCAATCAATGCATGATCGCCCGCGTGCGACACGTTGAAGTCGAGCGACGCACGATGCGCAGGGTCCAGCGACGGCCGCCCCGCCGCGTCGACGACGATCTCGACCGCGTGCGGCGCGATGCCGAGCGCCGCGCCGAGCACGTCGCGCAGCGCGGCGCGCGTCGCCGCGCTGCGTACTGCATCCTCGTGCCGCAGGAAGCGCGCGGCACGTGCGCGCTCGCCGTCGCGCAGCGCCGCGTACGCGGGCGACACGAGCGGCACGCGCCAGTCGAAATCGACGCGCGCGATCCGCACGCCGGCCCGCGCCGCGGCAGGCGGCACGTCGAGTACATGCACGCGCCATGCGCGCGGCGTTTCAACGGGAGAAGCGGAATCGGACGGAATGGACATCGGCGCGCGGCAGCCTGTGTTCTGGAACGAAACGTCCGATGGTAATCGATCGCGCCGACCGGCGGCCGGCGGCTGCAGCAGGCTCGTGACGCGAACGAGGCTGCGCGTCATGCTCGCATACGCTGGATCACCCGTTCGCGGCGATGCCCGGCACGCCGCTCCCCGTCACCCGCCCGCGCGACGCCGGATGCAGCGCGTGCACGACGCCCGGCGCATCGGCCGGCAACACGCCGTGTTGCAGCCAGTACAGCGCGACGGGCCACAACGTGTCGGTGAAGCGGCTGTGGAAAAACGCGAAATGACCGATCGCGTCGACGCCGATGTCGGCCGGCGCGATCCGCAGATGCGTGACGTTGCTGCCCGTGTAGTAGCCGACCAGCCGCTCGATCGCGTCGACCGTGCCGAACGCGTCGTCGTCGATGCCGACCGCGAGCATCGGCGCCGACAGCCCCGCGAAGCGCGCCGGCAACGCGGCGCGGCTCGCGCCGCTGTCGTCCAGCACGCGACCGACGTAGCCCTCCTCGAAACGCGGCTGCGAACGCGCCCACGACAGCGCGATACCGCGCGGCGTGTCCTCCATCCAGCCGAGCCACTTCGCGGGCACGTAGCCGAACACCGCCGCGAGCGCCGGCATCGCGACATGCCACTTCCACCACATGCGGCGCCGCTCGGCCGGCAGATAGTCGCGCCAGTACGCGTACTGCGCGCCGACGGTCACCGCATGCCGCACGTGCACGTTCGATGCAGCAAGGCCGAGCACGCAGCCGCCGATGCTGTGCGCGACCACATCGAGCGGCTGGCCCGGAAACGCATCGCGCGCGTAGTGCAGCGCGGCCTCGCAATCGAGCCGCCCCCAGTCGAGCCAGTTCGCGCTGAGCTTCTCAAGCCGCGCCGGACGCGACCCGCCGATGCCGCGATAGTCGTAGACGAGCACGTCGCGCCCCTGCGCGAACAGCCAGGCCGCGAAACGAAAGTAGTAGTCGCAGCGCACCGACGTCGCGCAATTGACGACCGTCACGGGCCGCACGGGGCCTCCGCCGCGATGGCGCCAGACATGGCCGCGCAGTTCGTAACCGTCGGCTGCGCGCAGCGTCACGGGCTCGGGCGGCAACGCGCCCGCCGCGCGACTCCCCTGCGCCGCGTCGCTTTCCTCGTTCGAAATCGTCATCGTGTCTCCTGTCGACTCCAGTTAGCGCTTTAGCGCTTACTGGGGTCCCATGCACCGCGGCCGGTCCGGGTTAGCGCTTCAGCACTTATTCGGCCCCATGCATCACGGTCGGCCCCAGTTGGCGCTTGAGCGCCTACTCGGCCCATTCTCCGCGATCACCCAGCCTCCATTGAACTTGACGCGTGCCGCGTTCTCAACCAATCTTGCTGCTCCGTTCGCATGAGTCACGCGCATGTCAACGCCACTCGTCCGTCTCCCGTCGCTCGACCTCGTCCGCGGTTTCGTCGCCGTCGGCCGCCGCATGAGCATCACGCTCGCCGCGCAGGATCTGTGCGTCACGCAGTCGGCGGTCAGCCGCCAGGTCCATGCGCTCGAAGCGCATCTCGGCGTGACGTTGCTGCAGCGCGGCTACCGAAAGATCGCGTTCACGCCGGAAGGCGAACGGCTGTTCCGCGTCGCCGATGCGGCGCTGCTCGGCCTGCAGGACACCGTCGCGTCGCTCGCCGCGGCGCGCGAGCGCCAGCCCGTGACGATCACCGCCAGCATCGGCGTGACCGCGCTGTGGCTGCTGCCGCGGCTCGGGCGGCTGCAGGCGCGGCTGCCCGGGATCGACCTGCGCGTCGCCGCGAACGACAAGGTACTCGATTTGCGCGCCGAAGGCATTGACCTCGGCATCCGCTACTGCCCGCGCGAGCGCGCGCCGGCCGGCGCGCTGCGCCTGTTCGACGAGATCGTCGTGCCGGTCGCGCACCCCGCGCTCGCCGCGCGGCCGGTCACGAGCGCGGTCGCGCTCGCCGATCACGTGCTGCTCGAATTCGACGGGCCCCCGCAACCGCAACTGCAGTGGCACGCGCACCTGCACGCGGCCGGGCTCGGCGACGCGCGCCCGAAAGGCGTGCTGCGCTTCAACCAGTACGACCAGGTGATCCAGGCCGCGATCGCGGGCCAGGGCATCGCGCTCGGCCGGCTCGCGCTCGTCGCGCCGATGCTCGCCGACGGCCGGCTCGCGGTGCTCGGGCCGCACACGCAGACGCTGTCGCAGACGTACGGCTACTGGTTGTTCCAGCACGATCCGGCCCCGCGCCGCGAAGTCGCCGACGTGCGCGACTGGATGCTCGCCGAAGCAGCCGAATGCGATGCGGCGATGCATGCGCACGATACGACGTCGGCCTGAGCCGGCGGTGCGGATGCGCGTGACCACCGGCAACCGCCATCGCCCCTTCGCATTCCCGTTGCGCATGCCAACCTGACCGAATGATCGCTTGAGCGACGGCCGCCCCGCTCGTCTAATCGGATCGAGCGCGGCCATTTCGTCGCGCCTTCATCCGGAGACACGCATGACCCCGATCGAGCAGGAAGTCCGGCGCCGCTGGCTGCCCGTGCTGGCAGGCGGCCTGATCATGGGCGCCGCGCTCGGCATCCGCCACGTGCAGGGCCTGTTCCTCGCGCCCGTGTCGCTCGACCACGGCTGGTCGCGCGAAGCGTTCGGGCTCGCGCTGGCGCTGCAGAACCTGATCTGGGGCGTCGCGCAGCCGTTCACCGGAATGGTCGCCGACCGCTTCGGCTCGGTGCGCGTGATCGTCGCCGGCATGCTGCTGTATGCGGCCGGGCTCGTCACGATGGCGCAGGCGGCCACGACCGGCCTGTTCACGGTCGGCGCCGGGCTCGTGATCGGCGTCGCGCTGTCGGGCTCGGCGTTCGCGTCGATCTACGGCGCGCTGAGCCGCCTGTTTCCGCCCGACCGCCGCGGCTGGGCGCTCGGGGTCGCCGGCGCGATCGGCGGGCTTGGCCAGTTCTGCATGGTGCCCGTCGCGCAGGAATTGATCGGCGGCATCGGCTGGCGGCACGCGTTCATCGCGCTGGCGCTCGTCGCCGCGCTGCTCGCGCCACTCGCCGTGCTGCTGCGCGACCGGCCCGCGCAGGCGGCCGGCGCTGCCGCCGGCACCGACCAGTCGATCGGCGAAGCCGTGCGCGAGGCATTCGCGCATCGCGGCTTCTGGCTGCTGAACGCGGGCTTCTTCGCGTGCGGCTTCCAGCTCGCGTTCATCGCGACGCACCTGCCCGCGTACCTGCTCGACCACGGGCTGCCGGCGCGCCACGCGAGTGTCGCGCTCGCGCTGATCGCGCTGACCAACGTGGCCGGCACCTACGCGTGCGGCCATCTCGGCGGGCTGCTGCGGCGCAAGTACGTGCTGTCGGTGCTGTACCTCGTGCGCGCGCTCGCGATGGCCGCGTTCGTCGCCGCGCCGCTGTCGCCCGCGAGCGTCTACGTGTTCGCGGCCGTGATGGGGTTCACGTGGCTCGGCACGGTGCCGCTGACGAACGGCGTGATCTCGCAGGTGTTCGGCGTGCGCTACATCGCGACGCTGTTCGGCTTCGTGTTCTTCGGGCACCAGCTCGGCAGCTTCTTCGGCGTGTGGCTCGGCGCAATCGTGTACGACGCGACGCACTCGTACATGCCGCTGTGGCTCGGCTCGATCGCGCTCGGCGTGCTTGCGGCGCTGCTGCACCTGCCGATCGACGACGCGCGCGTCGCGCGCCCGGCATCGGGCAATGCGGCATGGGCGTGATCCGCGCGGCGCTGGCCGCCGGCACGCTCGCGTTCGTCGCGTGGTGCGGCGCGGCCTACTTCGATTCGGGCGTCGCGTACGCGCTGCTCGAGCACGTCGCGTTCTGCAATTGAGGCGGCAAACCGGCGCGTGCGGTCAGCGGCGCTTCGGCAACGCGGCCAGCGCATCGAGCGCACGGGCGCGCGCGGCCGCATGCTCGACGAGCGGCGCCGGATAGTCGACGCCGAGCCGTACGCCGGCCGCGTCCAGCGCCAGCGGCGACGCTTCCCACGGCGCATGGATCGACGCGTCGTCGAGGCCGGCAAGCTCGGGCACCCAGCGCCGCACGTACGCGCCGTCCGGGTCGAACTTCTGCCCCTGCGCGACCGGATTGAAGATGCGGAAATACGGCGCGGCGTCGGCGCCGCAGCCGGCCACCCATTGCCAGCTCGCCGCGTTGTTCGCGGGATCGGCATCGACCAGCGTGTCGCGGAACCACGCTTCGCCCGCGCGCCAGTCGATCAGCAGATGCTTGATCAGGAACGACGCGACGACCATCCGCACGCGGTTGTGCATCCAGCCGGTCGTCCACAGCTCGCGCAGGCCCGCATCGACGAGCGGATAGCCGGTGCGGCCGCGCTGCCACGCACGTAACGCGGCGGGATCGTTGCGCCACGGCATTGCATCGAATTGCGCACGGAAGTTGTCGGTCGCGAGCGCCGGGAAGTGATACAGCAGCGTGTAGCTGAATTCGCGCCAGCCGAGTTCGCTGAGGAACTTGTCGGCGTGCGCCGCGTATGCCGCGCCACCTGCGTTCGCGGCGCCCTGCACCGCATGCCACACCTGTCGCGGCGACACGTTGCCGAAACGCAGGAACGGCGACAGCCGGCTCGTTGCAGGGCGGTCGGGACGGTCGCGCGCATCCGCATAGCCGACGAGCGAGGTCGTCAGAAACGTGTCGAGTCGCGCGAGCGCGCCGGCTTCGTCCGGCGCCGGCCACGTATCGCGCAGGCCGCCGGCCCAGTCCGGCGCATGCGGACGCAACGCGAGTGCATCGAGCGCCAGCGCGCGGTCGCGCACGGCTTTCGGCCACGGATGAAACGCGATCCGCTCGGGTACCGGCAACGGCGCGGCGACCATGCGATCGCGGCGCGCCGCGCGCCAGTACGCGGTGAACACCTGGTACGGGCCGCCGCTGCCCGTCAGCACCTCCCACGGCTCGTTCAGCAGGCTGCCGTTGCTGCTCTCGACCGTCACGCCGCGCGCCTTGAGCGACGCCTTCAGCGCCGCGTCGGCGTCGCGCTGCGGCTGCGCATAGCGGCGATTCCAGTACACAGCCGCCGCGCCCGTGTCGCCGACGACACGCTCGATCTCGCGCTGTGCGTCGCCGCGCAACAGCAGCAGGTGCCCGCCGTGACGCGCGAGCGCGGCGTCGAGCCCGGCCAGCGACCCGTGCAGCCACCAGCGCGCCGCGCCGCCGAGTGCGGGCCCGGCGCCGGCGCCCGTGTCGTCGACGAACACGCAGACGAGTGGCCGGCCGGATTCGACCGCGCGCGTCAGCGCGGGCTGATCGGTCACGCGCAGATCGTCGCGGAACCAGATGATCGCGGGAGCAACGGACGGCTTGGCAGACACGGGCAGGCACCTCGATGGCGAAAGCAAAAGGAGATGCGTATTGTCGCGGCTGTGCTGCACGGTGTCGACGCCGGTCGTCGTGGCCGGCACGCCACGTGCGACACCGCGCTCGACCACACGATCCGCGTCAATCCGATAGAAGTCGCGCTACCGACCGGCGGCACGCACGGAAGGTTTCTCGGTCCGGGATACGGCGACCGGCTCGTGCACGCCACGCACGGCTGCCGCAATGCCGAAGCCGCCAAGTCACGCCACGGCCGCCCGACGGGCCGACCGTGCTCGCCGGTGCGGCCGGCTGATCCGGTCGACGATGCGTCGCGTCAATCGAGCCGGAACGCGGCCTCGAAGCGCTCGGCGAATGCGTCGAACTCGTCTTCCGGCAGATGGTTGATGCCGCCTGCGCGCTTGCGCCCGCCGCCGGTCGCGAAGCCGCGGCAGAACTCGTCCGCGCCGATCGGCCGGCCGTCGGGCACGCGCACGCTGACGACCAACCCGCCGCCCGCGCGCGGCGACAGCACCGCGAGCGCCGCATGCGGTGCATTGCGCATCCGCTCGTTCGCGAGCATGCCGGTCGCGCGCCGCGCCCATGGATGATCGGGCATCCGGACCAGCGTCGCGCCCGGCACCTCGCGCAGCGGCGCGAGCGCGCACGCGCGCGCCATGTCGTCGCGGTAACCGTCGCGCAATGCGGCGAACACGGCCGTGTCGCGCACGAAATCGAGCGGATCGGCGCATGGCAACATCGCATCCGCGAGCATCGCCGGATCGAAGTGCAGATCGCCGACGCACTCGCCGTATGCGTTGTAGTTCAGATAGCGCCCGAGTTCGGCGAGCATGCAGCGCTCGGCTTCGTCGACGCCATGCTCGCGCGCCAGCGCATCGCCGAGCGCCGGCAGTTCGTCGCCATAGGCGGCGACGATCGCCCAGCGCACGTACCGGCCGCCGAGATAGCGGTTCACGATCGCGCTCGTACAGACGTCGGCCGCCATGTCGATATACGCGTCGAAGTGCGGATGGTCGGGCAGCTCGCCGGCAAAGTGATGGTCGAAGTAACGGACCGTCGCGCCGTCGCGCAGCAGCCGCGCGCACGCGTCGCGGTTCTGCTCGTGCGACACGTCGAGCACGGTGACGATGTCGCCCGCACCCGCGTCGATGCGCTCAAGCAGCCGGATGTCGCGCTTCACACCGGTCACGAGCGTGCCGTGCACGCGTTCGGCGAGCCGCAATTGCTGAAGCGCGCACAGGCCGTCCGCGTCGCCGTTGAACGCGAAGACATGCCGCGCGTACCGGTTGTCCTGCATGATCCGTTGCTCCATCGTCAAGGTATGAAATCGCCGCCGTTTGCATCGCGTGGCGTGGCGTGCACGGCGAGTTCGCATGCCCGGTATTTTGCCGCAACCGCGAGCGCGCTCTTCAATTCAATGGAGCGTAGCCGCCCTCCCCTGCAAACGACTTGCGGGGTGCCTCCGTGTCGTTCATCACGATCGCGTGGCCGCCGCTCCATGTGCGGCACGCCTTGCCGCATGCGCACCAGCGTGTGAAACACACGGGTATCGAGCGCAGCCCCGTCGAGGTCGGTTTTCTCCAGCGGCTCCGGAAATCGACCACGCACGAATGAATGCGCCGCCTCGACCGCGGATTTCACGCCGCCCCTAAGGACCGCCGACGGACGCAGCATCGCTCCATGTCATACGTCATCAGATGTGAAAACGTTCGCTCCCTCTCCCGAGATTTATTCAGAATTCGGGATATTTCCGGGTAAACCCGTGACGTCATCCTCGGTCCACCGGCGTACCATGTCATACGACGACGTACTACATTGAATCGGCATCCAGACGCCAACGCGGGCCGCCGCCCCGTCCGCCGTCACCCGACCGGAGACACCCTTGAACCCGCCCTCGTCCGCCCTGCCCGGCCGCGCCCCCCTCGCGTCCGCCGTCTCGAAAGTAAAGTGGCACGTGCTGCCGCTCGTGCTGATCATGTTCATCGCGAACTACATCGACCGCGTGAACGTCGGCTTCGTCGACCGCCATCTCGAAGCGTCGATCGGCATCGGCGCGGCCGCGTACGGGCTCGGCGCCGGGCTGTTCTTCGTCGGCTACGCGCTGTTCGAAGTGCCGTCGAACCTGCTGATGCAGCGCTACGGCGCGCGCATCTGGCTCGCGCGGATCATGGCGACGTGGGGCATCGTCGCGGCCGCGATGGCGTTCGTGTGGAACGACACGTCGTTCTATGCGCTGCGCTTCCTGCTCGGCGCGGCCGAGGCCGGCTTCTTCCCCGGCGTCGTGCTGTACCTGTCGCAATGGCTGCCGCCGCAGGAACGCGGCAAGGCGATGGCGATCTTCCTCGGCGGCTCCGCGTTCGCATCGGTGCTGTCCGGGCCCGTCACCGGCGCGCTGCTGTCGATCCGCGGCTTCGGCCTCGAAGGCTGGCAATGGATGTTCCTGATCGAAGGGCTGTTCTCGGTCGCGCTGTGCGGCGCGAGCTGGCTGCTGCTGAAATCGCATATCCGCGATGCGACGTGGCTCACCGCCGAAGAACGCACCGCGCTGCAGAACGCACTCGACGACGAGCGCGCGACGCGCGACGTCCGCTCGAACGTGCCGGTGCGCGCCACCACGCTGCTGCGCGATCCGCAGATCATGCTGTTCTGCTTCCTGTACTTCTCGATCCAGCTGACGATCTACGCGGCCACGTTCTGGCTGCCGACCATCATCCGCAAGATGGGTGGCCTCACCGATTTCCAGGTCGGCCTGTACAACACGATTCCGTGGATGATCGCGATCGGCGCGATGTACGGCTTCGCGGTGCTGTCGTCGAAGTGGAAGCATCCGCAGCGCTGGCTAGCGTGCGCGCTCGTGCTGGCCGCATGCGGGCTGTTCGCGTCGACGTCGCATGATCCGGTCTGGTCGTTCGCGTCGATCTGCTTCGCCGCGCTCGGCTTCAAGGCCGCGTCGTCGCTGTTCTGGCCGATTCCGCAGGGCTACCTCGATACGCGCGTGGCCGCGGCCGTGATCGCGCTGATCAACTCGGTCGGCAACCTCGGCGGTTTCGTCGCGCCGACGGCCTTCGGCTATCTGAAGCAACATACGGGTTCGATCACGGGCGGGCTGTATGCGCTCGCGATCGCTTCGCTCGTCGCCGCGGTCGCCGCGCTGTTCGCGCGCACGCACCGGCGCAGCGATCCGCCGCGCGGCCAGCCGGCCGACGAAACTTTCTCGCACGCCTCGATGCTCCGCCATGCCGAACACTGACCGCCTGACCGTCGTCGTCTCGAATGCCGTCGACGGCGACCTCGCCACCTTCGCCCTCACTGGCGACGGCACGCTCGCGCCGCTCGCCCGCTATCCGGCCGCCGACGTCGCGATGCCGATTGCCGTGCAGGCCGACCGCGCGCGGCTCTACGTCGCGACGCGCGGCGAGCAGCCGACGATCGTCGCGTTCCGCATCGCCGCCGCGGGCGCGCTCGCGCGCATCGGCACGACCGCGATCGACGCGAGCCATGCGTACCTGTCGCTCGACCACAGCGGCCGCTGGCTGCTCGGCGCGTCGTACGGCGGGAATTCGCTGAGCCTCTACGACGCCGCCCGCGTGCGCGACGGCGACGGCACGCCGCTGCAAGTCGCGAGCGGCATCGCGAACGCGCATGCGGTGATCGTGTCGCCGGACAACCGTTTCGCGTACGTCAGCTCGCTCGGCTCGGACCGCGTGTTCGGTTTCGCGCTCGTCGAGGACGCCGCCGGCCCGCGCGCGGTCGAGCACGGCGACACGCGCGTGCCGGCCGGCTTCGGCCCGCGTCACCTGCGGTTCGCGGATGACGGCCGCACGCTCGTCGTCGTCAGCGAATTCCAGGGAACGCTCGCGACCTTCGCGCGCGATACCGACACCGGCCGGCTCGGCGATCCGCACGTGAGCGCGCGCCATCCGGCCGTCGTCGAACTCGCGCAAGGCCATGCGCGCCCGCCCTCCCCCGTCGAACCGTCCGTGTGGGCCGCCGATCTGCATCTGACGCCAGACGAGCGTTTCGCGTACGTCAGCGAGCGCACGTCGAGCCGGTTGCTCGGCTACCGCCGCAACGAAGACGGGTCGTTCGAGCCGACCCACGCGACGCCCACCGAGACGCAGCCGCGCGGCTTCGCGATCGATCCGTCGGGGCGCTGGCTCGTCGCCTGCGGCGAGCAATCGGAGCACGTGGCCGTGTATGCGATCGCGCCGGACGACGGCACGCTGTCGCTGCACACTCGCGTGCCGGGCGGCCGCGGCGCGAACTGGATCGCGATCGTCTGAAGGTTCGAAGGTTTGAAGAAGCATCCGCGCCTGCGCGAGGACCGGCAAGCCGGTGCCGATGCGGCGTTCAGCAACGTTCAGCGCCGCGCGCTCGGCGCCACGCCCGTCCAGCGCTTGAACGCGCGCGTGAAATTCGCGCGGTCGGTATAGCCGACGCGCGCGGCGATCTCGTCGACCGGCAACCGCGTGCCTTCGAGCAGCCGCAGCGCGTCGCGCAGCCGGATCTCGTCGAGCAGCGCCGAATAGGTCGCACCGTATTCGGCGAGCTTGCGCTTCAGCGTACGCGCCGATACATGCAACTCGCGCGCGACGTCGTCGACCGACGGATAGCCGCTCTCCCCGCAGATCAGCAGGTTGCGCACGCGCTCGACGATGCTCTCCGCATAGCCGAGCCGCGCGAGTTCGGCCTCGCACTGCTGGACAATCATCTGCGCGGTCTGCGCGTTCGCGGTGCCGATCGGCTCGTCGAGCAACGCGGCGTCGCAGCGGATGCGGTTCGCGCTCGCGTCGAAATGGCAGCGCGGCAGCCGCGCGCGATAACGCTCGAACCACGGCGGCTCCGGCCATTCGAAATGGAGCTCGGCACGCGACTGCAGCGTGCGTCCCGGCGTCGGATACAGCAGCGAATTGAACAGGATCGCGGTTTCGACCAGAAAGTTTTCCACCGCGAACTGGCGCAGCCGGCCGAGCGGAAACGCTTCGAGTACGTCGATGTCGACGATGCCGTCGAGCTGCGCGAGCCGCACCGAGAAAAACGGCACGCGCGTCGGCAGGTACCGGATGCCGAGCGCGATCGCCTCGCCGAGCGTCGCACAGCTCATCAGCCCGAAGCCGATCAGCCCCGCTTTCGTCAGGCTGCTGCGCAGGCCGATCTCGATCGCGATCGACGGATCGTCGGTCGCATCGAGCAGGTTGAACACGATCGCCGCCTGCTGCAGCGGTGTGATGCGCGCATCGGGTTGCGCGAGCCGGTCGCGCGCGACGCCCGAGCCGGCGAGAATGCGGCCACCGTCGATGCCGCGCTCCTCGGCCAGCATCAGCATGAACAGCGCATACGCGGACGACACCGTCGCCTTGTTCAACTGGCGCGCGGCATCCGGAACGGACAAGGCCATGCGGCGAACTCCGGTGCGGTTTCGGCGGATTGTAGCGTCGCTGGCCCGCGATGACACCACAGCGGCACTCTAGCGGGCCGGCATCCGCCCGGGCGACCGCCCGACGGCCAACGTGGCCCGAAATGACACCGCCCTTGGCACCGACGGCCCTCGCCTGCATTCCGGCACGCGCCTATGCTTGTCACATCGGCATTGCCCCCACTCTTTCCGCACGGATTCCGGTCGATGAGCCAACCCGCACGAACCACCTTTCGCCACGACGCAGACAGGGTCGCGTACGTCCGCCGCGAAGTGAACGCCGCGAGCGACGCGATCCGCGCACGCTTTCCGCTGCTCGACCGCCAGAACCTCGTCGGCGCGACCGTGATGGCCGTGTCGGTGAGCGCGATGCTCGCAATCGCATGGCTATATGCGCGCGGCGCGATCGCGTGGTACGTCGCGCTGCCGCTCGCCGCGTTCGTCACGTCGCTGATCCACGAGCTCGAGCACGACCTGATCCACCTGATGTACTTCAAGAAGACGCCGTGGGCGTATCACCTGATGATGGCGCTGTGCTGGCTCACGCGGCCCGGCACGATCAACCCGTGGACGCGCCGACGCATGCACCTGCATCACCACAAGGTGTCGGGCGGCGAATCGGACCTGGAGGAATACGGCATCACCAACGGCGAGCGCTGGGGCGTGAAGCGCCTGCTGATGATCGCGGACGGCATGCTCGCCGTCGTGCTGCGGCCGGCCGCGATGCGTCGCAAGGTGAAGCAGTACGTGGCCGCGCAACCGGTGCAGGACCCGTCCGAACGCCTGCAGTTGCGCATCGAGCAGGTGTCGTCGTACATGCCGATCGGTCACCTGTACTACACGCTATGGCACGCGTTCATCGTCTATCACGTCGGCCTGTTCGCGCTGCATGCGTTCGATGTCGCGGTGACGGTGCCCGCCGCCGTCGAGCGCGTGATGAGCGTCGTCGATTTCCTGGCGGTGGTGTGGCTCGGGCCGAACTTCGTACGCAGCTTCTGCATCAACTTCGTCAGCTCGAACATGCACTATTTCGGCGACATCGACTCGCGCAACGTGATCCAGCAGACGCAGGTGCTGAACCCGTGGTGGATGCTGCCGTTCCAGTTGTTCTGCTTCAATTTCGGCAGCACGCACGCGATCCATCACTTCGTGGTGCGCGATCCGTTCTACATCCGGCAACTCACCGCGCGCCGTGCGCATGCGGCGCTGCGCGAAGTAGGCGTGCGCTTCAACGACGTCGGCACCTTCGCCCGTGCGAATCGCTGGGGCGGCTATCGTCCGTCTCGCCGCACGCACCACGCGCAGGCCGACGCGTAACGCCGGCGGCGCGCCGCATTAGCGCCTCATCAAGCGTCGATCGGCGGCATCGGCGGCATCGGCCCCTGCCCGCGAATCCACGACCAGTTCGCGAGCTCGGCCATTTCCTTGTCGCCGCGACTGTCGCCATACGCGAACAACTGCTTCGGCGGTCGGTTGCCCCACCATCCGCGCAGCCGCACGACCTTCTGCGGCCCCCAGCAGTTCTCGCCGTCGAGGCGCCCGGTGAAGATGCCGCGCTCAAACGCGAGCCGCGTCGCGAGCACCGCGTCGAAGCCGGCCGTCTTCGCCCATTTTTCCAGATACAGCGACGGCGACGCACTGACCAGCACGACTTCATGCCCACGCGCGCGGTGCTCGCGGATGCGCTCGAGCATTTCCGGACGCACGAGGCGCGGCAGATAACCGTCGACGAATGTGCGCGCCTGCGCATCGAGCGCGTCTTCGCGGATCGGCCCGAACGCGAACGACGCGAACTTCGCCTTCGCGTCGCCGCGCGACAGCAGCCCCGCCTTCATCGCGACGATCCACGGCAGCGCGCGCAGCCCGGCCCACGCGAAACGCGGCGTGCCGACCACCTGGCGGACGAAATGGCGAAAGCTGTCGGTGGTCGTGATGGTGCCGTCGAAATCGAAGGCGGCGACGATGCGGTCGGTCATGGAGAATCGGCGGGAAAGCAATGAGATGCCCGGGAAGATAGCAGACTCGCGAGGGCCCGCGCGAAACCGTAGAGTCCGTTCCGACGCCCGCTCGGCGGTCGTACACCGTCGCCCGCGAACGCCCAGTTATCTCAAATAGTGGGTTTAATCTAACGTAAACGACAATGATTCTCGTTTACGTTAGACTCCGCCGCTCGATAAAAACACGTCCGCGACAGTACGGACGCGTCACGCCGCCCGGATTCCGACTTGCCGCCCTGGGATGGATCAACGACCACACCCGATTTGCGTCCCATGTCGACACTTTCGTTACCCGTCCGGCGTCTCACGCCGATTGCCTTCGGCATTGCGCTCGCCTGCACCTTCCCGGCCGCCGCACGGGCCCAGCAGGCGACTTCCGCCGCCGTCAACGCCAATGCCGCGTCCGATGCCGCCATGCTGCCGTCGATCAACGTGACCGGCGCGGCCGAGCCGCTGCCCGGCGACCTCGCACCGACCTACGCCGGCGGCCAGGTCGCGCGCGGCGCGGATTTCGGCGTGCTCGGCCGGCAAAAGGCGAGCGACGTGCCGTTCAGCATGACCACCTATACGTCGAAACTGATCGAGGACCAGCAGGCGCGCACGCTCGCCGACGTGCTCGACAACGATCCGGCCGTGCGCAGCGCCTCCGGCTACGGCAATTTCTCGCAGGTATTCGTCATCCGCGGTTTCGAGCTTGCCGGTGACGACGTGTCGCTCAACGGCCTGTACGGCGTCACGCCGCGGCAGCTCGTCCAGACCGATGCGGTCGAGCGCGTCGACGTGTTCAAGGGCGCGAATGCCTTCCTGAACGGCGCGTCGCCGAACGGCTCGGCGGTCGGCGGCGGCGTGAACCTGCAACTGAAGCGCGCGGACGACAAGCCGCTCACGCGCGTCACCGTCGACGGCGCCACGTCCGGTTCGCTCGGCACGCATGTCGACATCGGCCGCCGCTTCGGCAGCGAAGGCCAGTTCGGCGTGCGCGTGAACCAGTCGATCAGCGGCGGCGACACGGCCGTCGACGACGAGCGCCGCCGCAGCAACGTGACGGCGGTGTCGCTCGACTGGCGCGGCGACAAGCTGCGCCTGTCCGGCGACTTCCTGTATCAGCGGCAGCGGATCGACAACGGCCGCCCGGTCGTGCTCGTCAGCGGCGATCAATTGCCCGCCGTGCCGTCGGCGACGCACAACTATGCGCAGCCGTGGAGCTTCAGCGAACTCGAGGACACGGTGGGCATCGTGCGCGCCGAGTATGACTTCCTGCCCGCATGGACGGCCTACGTATCGGCCGGCGCACGCCATACGAACGAGCATGGCGACTATTACACGCCGACCTACTCGTCGTCCGGCACGACCGGCTCGCGCCTGAGCGTGCCGCACAAGGAAGATGCGCAGTCGGCCGAGGCCGGCGTACGCGGCCGCTTCACGACCGGCCCCGTGTCGCACTTCGTGACGGCCGGCGCGTCGTTCATCCGCATCGACAGCCAGTCCGCGTACACGATGTCGAACGCGTTCCCGACGACGCTCTACGATCCGGCACCGATCGCGTCCCCGCCGACGGCCTACACGGGCGGCGACATGAACGATCCGGGCACGGTCACGAAGACCTGGCTGCGCAGCCTCGCGGTGTCCGATACGCTCGGCTTCCTGGACGACCGCGTGCTGTTCACGATCGGCGCGCGCCGCCAGTCGATTTCGGTCGACAACTTCAGCTACACGGGCGCGGTCACGGGCGTCTACAGCGACGCGATCACGACGCCCGTGTTCGGTCTCGTCGTGAAGCCGTGGCGCAACGTGTCGATCTTCGCGAACCGCAGCGAAGCGCTCGCCCAGGGCGAGATCGCGCCGAACACTGCGCGCAACGCAGGCCAGGCGCTGTCGCCATACCGGTCGAAGCAATATGAAGCCGGCATCCGCTACGACACCGACAAGTACGGCGCGTCGCTTGCGCTGTTCCAGATCGAGAAGCCGATGGCGTACACCGATCCGGCGACGAACCTGTTCGGCGCCGACGGCACGCAGCGGCACCGCGGCATCGAGACGGCCGTATACGGCGAGCCGTGGAAAGGTGTGCGGCTGATCGCCGGCGCGACGTACCTCAACGCGACGCTGCAGAACACGGCGAGCGGCGCGAACGACGGCCACCGGCCGATCGGCGTGCCGTCGTTCCTGCTCAACGCGGGCGCCGAATACGACGTGCCGATGCTGCGCGGGCTCACGCTGACCGCGCGCTGGCTCCACACGGGGCCGCAGTACCTGGACGTCGCGAACACGATGTCGATCCAGGCGTGGGACCGCTTCGACCTCGGCGCGCGCTACGCGACACACGTGTTCGGCAAGAAGACGACATTGCGCGCGACCGTGCGCAATGTCGCGAACAAGTCGTACTGGTCATCGACGATCGGCGGATACCTGACGCAGGGCGACCCGCGCTCGGTGTGGCTGTCGATGACGACGGATTTCTGACCGACGCGGAAGGGAGTGGCGGGCTGCCGCCAGAGTTTGCTATACTCTCGGTCTTCCGGAGAGATGGATGAGTGGTTTAAGTCGCACGCCTGGAAAGCGTGTATAGGTTAATCGCCTATCGGGGGTTCGAATCCCCCTCTCTCCGCCAGGACATCAGCAAAAACGGGCCGCTCGGCCCGTTTTTCATTTTTAGGCTGCAGCTTTTCGGATGGCACCAGTCGAGAACAGCCACTTTCCTCACTATTTTCTTGCGCCGCGTCGATACGATTGCCCTCATCATCCAATCAGGGAGAGTCATCGGCATCTACGACAACTCGCCAGAACAAATATGTCTGTCTGGAGAGGTCGCGGAGAAATTGATCTGTTCTCCGCCGTTGACCCGGTACGCTGACGCCCCTTCTCTTTCGCTATTGAACGAATCGCCTCGCCTCATCCGTGGTGGTCAGTACCCCCTCGACTTCCTTCAATTGCTGTCGAGCAATCAGAGTGTCGACGGCCTCCTCAAGCACGCTCCGAACCTGACCACTTGTGTTGCGGATGCCAAATCCACGCGACACCGCCCGGATAACCTGGTCCCGCGTTGCACCAAAGCTCCTTTCAATAAGTTGAAGAGCAGCAACTTCGATCTCCGCCGGCGGCAGCATATCGGCCCGACGAAGGGCGATGGCATTAACCGCTGAACGATCACGGGGGACAGGCACAGAGCTAGGTGTAGATAAGAACGCCCCCGAACGAGCAATGCGACCTGTCGTCGTCGCTATATCAATGGATCGCCCGACCACTTCTTCAATTCGACCGCCGGTCCGCTTCAAACCCCATGCCTCTCGCATCCGCGTGACAATATGGTCGCGATGCACCGGCCCCTCCACTTGGACAGCCTGCACCACCAATTCCGTCAGCGCCCCCTGGGGCGCTTCATGCAGTTCCCCGATAAGATGGCTCGGCCGTACCAATGTCACTTCTTCATAAGGCGCAAAGCTGGCGGCATCCTCTTCATCAGTCACCGCCTCACGCTCGACGTAAGGCGCCTCGGCATCCAACTGCTCAGTTAGCGCGACGTCCTCCCGTCGTTCGTCGAAATCTGCCTTAAGGGCGTCGATACGACGAATCAGCGCGTCCAATTGCTCCGTCGGGCGCTGAAACCAATCCGCACTCCAAATCCGGTGGATAGTCCAACCATGCTCCTCCAGGATAGCCTGTCGCAGTCGATCGCGATCTCGAGCCGAGCGAGCACTGTGGTAAGCCGCGCCGTCGCATTCGATACCCAGCAAGAATCGGCCTGGCCGCTCGGCATCGAGGACAGCCAGATCAATGAAAAAACCCGCCAGGCCGACTTGGGCTTGTACCTCATAGCCCCTCGCTCTCAGTGCGTTGGCCACCTGTGCCTCGAATACGCTGTCATGGTCGCGCCCGGTGACATTCGCCGTCGGCAGGCGCCCCGTGCGGGCGTATTGTAGGAATATCCGAAATGCGTTGACCCCCGCGCGCTCTGCCGCATAGGCCGGATCAATATCCTCATCGGTCATGGACGCGAACACGTCGCATCTCTGCTTGGCCCGGCTAATCAGAACATTCAGCCGCCGCTCCCCGCCCGCCGTACCCAATGGGCCAAAGCGCATTGGTACCCGGCCGCCGGGTACAGATCGGCCATAACCGACAGAGATAAAGATGACGTCGCGCTCATCGCCCTGGACGTTTTCCAGATTTTTGACGAAGAATGGTTCCGAACGATGCGCCTTGAAAAACTCCTCAACCTCCGGCGACAACCCACGGCGCAAGAGTTCGAGTTCGTCAATGATGGCACGTCGCTGAGCGGCGGAGAAAGCTGCTACACCCAAGGAAAGCTTAGGATGGGTACACGCGTGAGCAATGATCGCTTGCGCCACCGCCTTCGCTTCGATCAGGTTATTACGCTTGTTGCCCGCGTCGAACAAACCTTCGTGTATATGATGAAACCGCAGCCCTCTTCCACCCTCCGCTGTATAGGGACTCGGCACGATATAGAGCTTGTTCTCATAGAATTGACGATTGCTGACAGCAATCAACGATTGGTGACGGCTGCGATAGTGCCAGCGCAACATCCTGGTAGATAGGCCACGAGCCGTAAACAAGCCGAGGATGCTCTCGATATCGGCAACTGCCGTCGCGCCTTCGTCATCCTCGTCTTCGTTGCTTGAGGTCATCTTGGCAAAGAAGGCCGTGGGCGGGAGTTGCTTCGGATCACCGACCACAACGACCTGTCTCGAACGTGCGATGGCACCCAAGGCATCAACAGGCTGAATTTGACTGGCCTCATCCATCACCAGCAAGTCGAATTCCATAGCTCCCGGAACGAGAAATTGCGCAACCGACAGCGGACTCATCATAAACACCGGCTTGAGCGCCCGTAGGGCCGGACCAGCCCTCTCTACGAGCTTGCGCAGCGATATGTGACCTTTCTTTTTCTGGATCTCGCCCCTCAGTATGCCGAGGGGCCCCAGCGCACCACCATCCCGAGAAGGAACGTTTCGGTAATGCGCCTGCACCACTTCCGTGCTCGCTGCAACAATCCGCTGCCGATCCAGGGCAACAAACTCCTGGACAAGGCGCCCGTGGGTAGCTCCATCAAATCGAGCAAGGTCGGGTTCGAGACGAACCAAGCGCGCATAGGTCGCCTCGAAATAAGCCATCTCGAACGCCCGAGCCAATGCCTCCGGTGCAAGTCGACCATCATCGAGGCGCTCTACCAAGTCGCTGCAGCCTTGGCTCCTAGCCCGCGCGGAGCGATCCCGGTAGTTCACCCATCGGAAAAGCTGTTCGTGCTCCTCGCCCCATCGCCGCAACCGCCAAACAAGGACGTCAAGCCGTGCATCCAGAATCGTGCCGCCAACGGACGCCTCCAGATCCAATTGGAGTTCGTCAGCCACAGCCTTTAAGTGCGTCTGGATAAGCGCCTGAGATGCCGCTAGCGCCTCGGCACGAGACACCAAATGCTCTCGCTCCTCGATCCGTCCGGCTAAGGCTCGGATGTCCGGGTTCTGTCCAATCCAATCTGCTGCAGACTTCAGCGCCACCCAGTCCGACTGTTCCGCGTGCCATTCACCACCAAAGGCTGCACGCCCAAGTGTTAAGCCCTCACGAACGGCTCGGCGATCTCGCTGAGCAGCAACCAGCGCCTCCAAAACGGCACTCGTCTTACCAGCGTTGACGATTCCGGCAGGGACGAGTGTGCTTGCTGCCGCATGCGCTTCCGTATATCGCACCGCGAGCTGAAGCAGCGAACTTAAATCTGCACGCTCCACCGCAGCCACTTCACGAAATACCGCATCCCTAGCTACCCCAAGATCACTCCATACTTCCTTTAGCCCGAATTCGATCTTCTCGCAAACCGACGATAGTTGCTTCGCACGCGCCGCCACTTCCGCTTTTTCCGGACTACGTGCGGCGATCAATCGCGGTTCAGCACCCAGTCCTTTCAGGGACCTCATCCATTCCACCAATGCCAAGAGCGGCGCTGCCTGCGATTTCGCTCCGCGCCAATCATCGCCAAACGCGCTGCGTCCAAAAGCATCTTCCGCTTCGATAATCCTCTTCGCGTCCTGTCCTTTGACCAACGTATCCAGCAACCCCAATACGACAGGCAACGGCTGATTGGGTGTCGCTAGGACGGAACTGACCAATCGATTTGCCGCCCGCCATTCACCGCTAAGAAAACGAAAAATGCTCGTGCCACGCGACGCCAATGTTGCACGCGCTGGTGCCAGACTGAGAGACCAGGCCGTCTCGGTCAGTTGAGCTCCCACGGCGACCTTGGCCGCTTCAAAGTCAGCCACGGCTTGAGCGACCTCTCCCGCACGCTCGATCCCTCCGTCCCACAGATCCGACGCGAACGTTTCTGGGCTCGCAGGTGGTGCGGAGGCCACTCGCTCGCCAATACGCGTCAGCGTCTGGAAGTCTCCAAACGTTGATCCTGGCTCACGCCCAAGTTGGCGAGCAAGCGCTGCGGCCTCGGTCAGCAAACGGGGGAGTTCTTCCGCCATTCCGGCGAGGCGTTGAAACTGTTCCGCACTAAAAGTCTCGGGAAGCTCCGCGAAAGCACTGAGAGTGCCGCCGAGCTCCGCATCCCATGCATCCTCGACAATTCGCCCGGTCAAATCCTCTCGTTGAGCAGCAAACCGTTCACCCAACTCAAGCAAATGCAGGATGGGATCAGCGTTCTGCCAACTGTCATGTCCCATGGCGGACGCGGATAGCCGAGGGGCCGTCGCGATACGCTGAAACAGTTCCATCATTGGCGGGAGGTCGGACAAGCGAAGCGGTGGTTCGAGCTCTAAGAGCTCAGCATCAACGGCGAACTGCTGCTGCGCGGTCAACACCTGCTCCAGCAATTGCCGCACACGCGTAACCAAACGCTCCGCATCCATCGGTGAGATCGCGGCCAATCCCACACCTACCCAAGCATGATCAGCCGGCCGCCCAATCTCGGTCACACGGTTCGCCAAATCCGCCAGCAAGTCCTGACGCGCCGCGAAGCCGTCCTCCCCCCACTGCTCCGGGTTCTCCAACTGAATGTCGTTAGGGCGCTCACCCTGCTCACGTAAGCGAACCAAGTGCCCAATTACCTGGAATGGCGATAGCCCCGATTTTGAATCGATGGCGTGCAGATTCCTGGCATGCGCATTGAGGCTGTCGCGCGCCTCGGTTAGGCGCGCGAAAAGACTTCCGGAATCTGCGACCTTGGGCGCGCCCAATTCCCACGTGCGCCGCAGCTCATCCAATACCATGCGTTTGTTAGCTTTGTTACTGTGCAGTTCCAAGCACGCGTCGCCGACGCCTTTGTCATCGAGACGGCGCTTTACAACGTCCAATGCTGCCATCTTTTCGGCGACAAAGAGTACGCTCTTCCCGTCCTTGACCGCCGCGGCGATGATATTTGCAATCGTCTGGCTTTTACCTGTACCGGGAGGACCTTGAATGACCAGATTCTTGCCCCGTCGCACTTCGTGAATCGCGAGCGCCTGCGAGCTGTCACAATCCAGAATATGGAGCATTTCGGATGGCGGAATCAGCGCATCGATATTAGCGTCCTCATGCGCGAGGTCCTCACCTCCGGTAAAACCGTCCGCCAGCAGTGAACGGACCAGCGGGTGGTCGCCTATCGCGCCCCCTTTGGGCCAGACTGCTTGATCCAAGTCTCGGTACATCAAGAACTTAGCGAAAGAAAAAAATCCCACCGACATCTGGTCGGGGAACACATCCCACCCATCCTTCGCTTCGACACTCTTCCGAACCAGCTCAATGTATTCGAGCGGATCAAACACGTCACTCGCATCAAAAGGTGGCATACGAAGCGCATGTACTCGATCGAGATAGGCTTCGAGCGACAGATTGGATGCAAAGTCTTCCTGCCTTCCCTTTAGGTTGAAGCGTTCGCCGGCATTACCTCGATCGAGCTGAACTGGGACCAGTAGTAGCGGCGCGTACCGAGTATTCCCAGGATTATTTGGATCGACCCACTTCAGAGCACCCATTGCCAAGAAGAGCACGTTGACGCCCTGCTCTTCCTCCAACGTGCGTGCATCCAGATAAAGCTCCAGGAGACGTTTCTGGAGCCCTTTGCTGGTCAAGCGGGTTTGCAGGCGCGTATCGGTATGCCGCCGCAAAACACCTCGCTCGTCCATGCTGTCGTCTTCAGGCTGGGCCAAATCCTCGATCTCGTCGGGCTCGATCATTTGGGTCGAAGTCCCATCGCCGGAAGACTCATCAGCTCCGGCAGATTCGGGATTTTTGGTCTCGGCGGCTCGCCCCGCTACGAAAGTGAAAGTCTTCCCCTCTCGGACCAGCAACCGAAATATCTCACTGACTTTCTCGTCGATGATTTCGATGGACCGGCCTCCCCGGGCCCCTCGGGGCATATTGAGCAGGCGATTGCGCGCTGACAAATCGAGCAACTCAACCCGCGCACGCTCCAGTTTTTCGGCGAGCGGCAAGTTGCTTTGGAAAATGGACTGATCTTCGCCCGCCACAGACGTAGCTTGGCCCTGTACTGGTTCCATGACTTCCCCCGTTCCTCTCTTACCTTCTTATTCGAAGGCCCTCTATTTATTCCAAAATACTAGAAATCCCAGTAACACTATAACTCTCTATAGGCCAACAACCGGCAGCAAACTGAGAAATTGGCAACGGATGCAGATTAAGGCTTGCTTGCGAGGCAGACACGGGCAGACACGACTTGGTCTCCCCCTCACGGATGCCGAATGTAATCCACCAACGCCCGCGTATACTCATCCGGCCGCTTGTCGCACAGACTCACCACGATCGCCACCGCGAACCCCGCCGGCACGCCGAACACGCCTGAGCTGATCGGCTCGATCCCGAACCACGTACGCCCGGCGAACCCGGTCAACTGCGTGAAGAACGGATAAGTCGACACGATGTAGTACACACACACCGCCAACCCCGTCACCATCCCGGCAATCGCGCCACGCGTCGTCGTGCGCTTCCAGAACACCCCCAGCACCAGCACCGGAAAGAAGCTCGACGCCGCCAGCGAAAACGCGGCGCCGACGAGGAACAGGATCTTCCCGGTATTGAGCGACGCGACATACGACGCGAACAGCGCCACCCCCAGCAGCAGCACCTTCGAGATCGTCACGCGCCGCTGGCTCGACGCATCGGGCGCGACCATGCAGTAATAGACGTCGTGCGACAGCGCATTCGCGATCGTCAGCAGCAACCCGTCCGCGGTCGACAGCGCCGCGGCCAGCGCGCCGGCCGCGATCAGCCCCGACACCACGTACGGCAGCCCCGCAATCTCCGGCGCGGCCAGCACGACCATGTCCGGCTGCATCTGGATTTCCGACCAGTGCACGATGCCGTCGCGGATCACCTCGACGACGCTGATCAGGTCGGGTTCGAAGTGATGCCATTGCGTGACCCACGCCGGTAATTCGGCGAACGGCCGCCCGACGAGATTCGCGAGGATCTCGTACTTGATCAGCACCGCGAGCACCGGCACGCTCAGGTAGAACAGTGCGATGAAGAACAGCGTCCAGCCGACCGAGCGCCGTGCCGACGCGACCGACGTGGTCGTGTTGTAGCGCGTCAGGATGTGCGGCAGGCTCGCGGTGCCGAGCGACAGGCACAGCAGCAGCGCGAGGAAATTCCGCTCGCGCGGCTTGCGTTCGTCTTCGCTCGCGGCCGGAAACGGCTCGTGCATCGGCACGGGCGGCTCGGCACGCGCGAGCAGGTCATCGCGCGCCTGCGTCCACGCCACGCGCGCCGCTGCCGGATCGCGCGGGAAATCGGCCAGTTCGCGCTCGCGCTGGCTGATCTCGCGCAGCGGCCCGTTGTGACGGCGCAGGTCGGCAAGCTGGTCGACGAGATGCCGGCGCGCATCCGCATAGGACGCCGGCAGCCGGTCGAGCCGCGTCTGGATAGCCGCGGCCTGCCGGCGATATGCATCGCGCACCTGTTGCTCGTCGTGCGCGTCGCGCACCTGCGCCTCGCGCGCCGCGACGCGCTCCATCAGCTTGCCGTAATTGAACTGCGGCACGGGGCCGAGGCCGTTCTTCATCGCGATCAGCGACACCGGAATCAGGATCGCGCTGATCAGGATGATGTACTGCGCGACCTGCGTCCACGTGACCGCGCGCATCCCGCCGAGAAACGAGCACACGAGAATGCCCGCGAGCCCGCAGAAGATGCCGATCGCGAAATCGACGCCGATGAAGCGCGTCGCGATCAGGCCGATCCCCTGGATCTGCGCGACGAGGTACACGAACGAACACAGGATCGCCGCGCCGGCCGCAAGCGCACGCACGGCCGTGCTCGAGAAGCGCGTGCCGAGAAAGTCGGGAATCGTGTAACGCGCGAGCTTGCGCACATACGGCGCAAGCAGGAACGCGACGAGGCAGAACCCGCCCGTCCAGCCCATCACGTACGCGAGCGCGTCGTAGCCGGTCGCGTAGAGCGAGCCGGCCAGGCCGATGAACGACGCGGCCGACAGCCAGTCGGCCGCCGTCGCCATCCCGTTGAACGCGGACGGTACGCGCCGCCCGGCCACGTAGTACTCGACGAGATCGGACGTGCGCGACAACAAGCCGATCACCGCGTACACGGCGATCGGCACGAACAGGAACACGTAGCCGATCCAGACGCCCGAGCCCGTCGCGCGCTCGATCCGCCACATCAGCAGCACGAAGCCGAGAAACCCGAGCGTGTAGAGCGCGTATGCGCGTATCAGTCGATGCGTCAGCATGAATCAGCGCCCGCCGTTCGCATGGCCGGCGCGCGCCGCATGCTCGTCGTACGCGCGGCGCAGCGTGCGGTCCGCGCGCTGCATCAGCCCGATGTAGACGACGATCAGCACGAGGTACACGAGTATCGCGCCCTGCGCGCCGACATAGAACGGCAGGCTGAAGCCGGCGAAGCGAACGCCGGCGAGCGCGGGCCCGAAGAACGGCACGATGAACGACACCGCGAAGCCGGTCACCATCAGCACCGCGATCAGCGCGACGTTGAAGCGCCAGTAGCGCGCATGCGCACGCGCGAGCGGTTCGGGAACGGGAGGTGGCGCAGCAGGCGCCGAACGGGTCGGAACGGTCATGCCGTTATGTAGCAAAAAGCCCCTGCGCGGGCAATCGGGATTGCCGCGCAGGGGCTCGTGCGCGTGGTGCGCAACCGGCAGGCGCTCAGCGCACTTCGGTGAGCTGCTCGAGGATGGCCGGATTCTCGAGCGTGGACGTATCCTGCGTGATCGCCTCGCCCTTCGCGAGCGAGCGCAACAGGCGCCGCATGATCTTGCCCGAGCGCGTCTTCGGCAGGTTGTCGCCGAAG